>Ga0209941_1000007_pt1 | contig 642089 bp, 591 predicted proteins | sample ThiBiot_300_plan_FD_183945 | JGI IMG/M metagenome (GOLD analysis project Ga0209941, IMG submission 183945) | Wastewater bioreactor microbial communities from Cape Town, South Africa - Thiocy_solids_1 (SPAdes) | ecosystem: Engineered > Bioremediation > Thiocyanate > Unclassified | place: South...
CCAAACCCCCTGCTCTTGCTGGAGGCAGGGGGTTGTGGTGTGGTGATGGTGCCTGACGATGACCTACTTTCACACGGGGACCCGCACTATCATTGGCGCGAAGCTGTTTCACGGTCCTGTTCGGGAAGGGAAGGGGTGGTGCCAGCTTGCTATTGTCATCAGGCGTAAAGGGGGGTCTGTGCTGTTTGGTGGCGCAGACCGTTCATAGAGTCGAATGGAATTTGATTGTGTCCTTGGCATGGTCTTGAGGCGTTGTGCTGCAGCTGGTGCAGCACGGTTGGCGTCAAGGTTATAGGGTCAAGCCGCACGGGCAATTAGTACTGGTTAGCTCAGGGCATTGCTGCTCTTGCACACCCAGCCTATCAACGTTGTGGTCTACAACGACCCTTCAGGGGGCTCAAGGCCCCGGCAGATCTCATCTTGGAGAGAGTTTCGCGCTTAGATGCTTTCAGCGCTTATCTCTTCCGCACATAGCTACCCTGCGATGCCACGGGCGTGACAACAGGTACACCAGCGGTGCGTCCACTCCGGTCCTCTCGTACTAGGAGCAGGCCTCCTCAAATCTGCAGCGCCCACGGAAGATAGGGACAAAACTGTCTCACGACGTTTTAAACCCAGCTCACGTACCTCTTTAAATGGCGAACAGCCATACCCTTGGGACCGACTACAGCCCCAGGATGAGATGAGCCGACATCGAGGTGCCAAACACCGCCGTCGATATGAACTCTTGGGCGGTATCAGCCTGTTATCCCCAGAGTACCTTTTATCCGTTGAGCGATGGCCCTTCCATACAGAACCACCGGATCACTATGTCCTGCTTTCGCACCTGCTCGACTTGTCAGTCTCGCAGTCAAGCACGCTTGTGCCATTGCACTATCGTCACGATGTCCGACCGTAACTAGCGTACCTTCGAACTCCTCCGTTACACTTTGGGAGGAGACCGCCCCAGTCAAACTGCCTACCATGCACTGTCCCCAATCCAGATAATGGACCAAGGTTAGAACCTCAAACACACCAGGGTGGTATTTCAACGTTGGCTCCATAAGATCTAGCGACCCTACTTCAAAGCCTCCCACCTATCCTACACAGATCTGTTCAAAGTCCAATACAAAGCTACAGTAAAGGTTCATGGGGTCTTTCCGTCTTTCCGCGGGGAGATTGCATCATCACAAACATTTCAACTTCGCTGAGTCTGCGGAGGAGACAGTGTGGCCATCGTTACGCCATTCGTGCAGGTCGGAACTTACCCGACAAGGAATTTCGCTACCTTAGGACCGTTATAGTTACGGCCGCCGTTTACTGGGACTTCGATCAAGAGCTTGCACCCCATCAATTAATCTTCCAGCACCGGGCAGGCGTCACACCCTATACGTCGACTTTCGTCTTTGCAGAGTGCTGTGTTTTTATTAAACAGTCGCAGCCACCGATTTATTGCAACCCCTTTTGGCTCCCTTTGTACAAGTTCACCTACTCAGGGCATACCTTCTCCCGAAGTTACGGTATCAATTTGCCGAGTTCCTTCTCCGCAGTTCTCTCAAGCGCCTTGGAATACTCATCTCGCGCACCAGTGTCGGTTTGCGGTACGGTCGTCAATGGCTGAAGCTTAGTGGCTTTTCCTGGAAGCAGGGTATCACTCACTTCATGTGCAAGCACACTCGTTATCACCCCTCATCTCAGCCCGGCGGATTTGCCTACCGGGCACGACTACAGGCTTGAACCGGGATGTCCAACACCCGGCTGAGCTAACCTTCTTCGTCCCCACATCGCACCATTGAGCGGTACAGGAATATTGACCTGTTTCCCATCAGCTACGCATCTCTGCCTCGCCTTAGGGGCCGACTCACCCTACGCCGATGAACGTTGCGTAGGAAACCTTGCGCTTACGGCGAGCGGGCTTTTCACCCGCTTTAACGCTACTCATGTCAGCATTCGCACTTGTGATACCTCCAGCATCCGTTACCAGACACCTTCACAGGCTTACACAACGCTCTCCTACCACGCACGATTGCTCGTGCATCCGCAGCTTCGGTAACTGGCTTAGCCCCGTTACATCTTCCGCGCAGGACGACTCGATCAGTGAGCTATTACGCTTTCTTTAAATGATGGCTGCTTCTAAGCCAACATCCTGACTGTTTTAGCCTTCCCACTTCGTTTCCCACTTAGCCAATTTTAGGGACCTTAGCTGGCGGTCTGGGTTGTTTCCCTCTTGAGTCCGGACGTTAGCACCCGGTGCTCTGTCTCCCAAGCTGTACTCGTCGGTATTCGGAGTTTGCATAGGGTTGGTAAGTCGCCATGACCCCCTAGCCTAAACAGTGCTCTACCCCCGACGGTAATACTTGAGGCACTACCTAAATAGTTTTCGGAGAGAACCAGCTATTTCCAAGTTTGTTTAGCCTTTCACCCCTATCCACAGCTCATCCGCTAATTTTGCAACACTAGTCGGTTCGGACCTCCAGTGCCTGTTACAACACCTTCATCCTGGCCATGGATAGATCACTTGGTTTCGGGTCTACACCCAGCGACTGAATCGCCCTGTTCGGACTCGGTTTCCCTGCGCCTTCCCTATTCGGTTAAGCTTGCCACTGAATGTAAGTCGCTGACCCATTATACAAAAGGTACGCCGTCACCCTTGCGGGCTCCGACTTTTTGTAAGCATGCGGTTTCAGGATCTATTTCACTCCCCTCCCGGGGTTCTTTTCGCCTTTCCCTCACGGTACTGGTTCACTATCGGTCGATGATGAGTATTTAGCCTTGGAGGATGGTCCCCCCATGTTCAGACAGGGTTTCTCGTGCCCCGCCCTACTTGTCTGCAGCCTAGTACCACCAGTAAATTTTTGCATACGGGGCTATCACCCACTATGGCCGGCCTTTCCATGCCGCTTTGCTAATCTACCGACTATCACTGCAAGGCTCTTCCCATTTCGCTCGCCACTACTCTGGGAATCTCGGTTGATGTCTTTTCCTCAGGGTACTGAGATGGTTCAGTTCCCCTGGTTTGCCTCGCACCCCTATGTATTCAGAGTGCGATACCCTTGCGGGTGGGTTTCCCCATTCAGAGACCTCCGGATCAATGCTTGTTTGCCAGCTCCCCGAAGCTTTTCGCAGGCTACCACGTCTTTCCTCGCCTATCATCGCCAAGGCATCCACCACATGCTCTTGTTCACTTGACCCTATAACTTTGACGCCAGAGCTTGCACTCCGACTTCTCGGTCTTCTTTCAAGTTCACTTGCGAGGTCTTGCACCTCGCGCGTTTCATGCCGTAACGCGAATATTTTCTTGGCTCCACCATTTCTGGCGGTGCTTTGAGAACCATTCGTCATTACTTGAACAGATTTTCTTTCGAATTTCATGTCCGTTTTGACGCAATCAAATTCTTGTCGCTGATGGCACGGTGCGTGGATGTTTTCCACGCTTTCCACCAGCGACGCTGATTCGACTCTATGAATTTTTAAGGAACAGCCGAGAACCGTTGCCGGTTCGTGTGTTGGCAAATGCCAATATCAAAACAACCGCGCTCCCGCTTGTTTTGATATTGCCGCTTGCGGCTCGTGTCTTCTTTTTCTCTTTTCTCTTTTCTCTTTTCTCTCTTTGTTGGTGGAGAATGACGGGATCGAACCGACGACCCCCTGCTTGCAAAGCAGGTGCTCTCCCAGCTGAGCTAATCCCCCTTTGAGGGTGTGATGCTGCGTTGCTCGGTCGGTTGTGTAGCATGCTACACGGCCCTTCCTCGCGCCTTGCCCAACACCCTCAACTTCGATCGTTCATAGCCTTTTGGCTCTGACCAACCGCACGATCAGCCTTGAGCATGCCTCTTGCATCACCAGTTGGTGGGTCTGGTTGGGCTCGAACCAACGACCCCCGCCTTATCAAGACGGTGCTCTAACCAGCTGAGCTACAGACCCGGTTTTCTTCTGGCCGGCAAACTGTTCGCTCACCTGCCCTCGCGGGCTCATGTTCCAACAACCGATAAGTGTGGGCGCCTGGCAAAGCACCTTCGCGCTTGCCTGCTTTTCTCTGTATTACCAGAAAGGAGGTGATCCAGCCGCACCTTCCGATACGGCTACCTTGTTACGACTTCACCCCAGTCACGAACCCCACCGTGGTAAGCGCCCTCCTTGCGGTTAGGCTACCTACTTCTGGTGAGACCCGCTCCCATGGTGTGACGGGCGGTGTGTACAAGACCCGGGAACGTATTCACCGTGACATGCTGATCCACGATTACTAGCGATTCCGACTTCATGCAGGCGAGTTGCAGCCTGCAATCCGGACTACGACTGGCTTTGTGGGATTGGCTCCCCCTCGCGGGTTGGCAACCCTTTGTACCAGCCATTGTATGACGTGTGTAGCCCCACCTATAAGGGCCATGAGGACTTGACGTCATCCCCACCTTCCTCCGGTTTGTCACCGGCAGTCCCATCAGAGTGCCCTTTCGTAGCAACTGATGGCAAGGGTTGCGCTCGTTGCGGGACTTAACCCAACATCTCACGACACGAGCTGACGACAGCCATGCAGCACCTGTGTTATGGCTCTCTTGCGAGCACTCCCAAATCTCTTCGGGATTCCATACATGTCAAAGGTGGGTAAGGTTTTTCGCGTTGCATCGAATTAAACCACATCATCCACCGCTTGTGCGGGTCCCCGTCAATTCCTTTGAGTTTTAACCTTGCGGCCGTACTCCCCAGGCGGTCAACTTCACGCGTTAGCTTCGTTACTGAGAAAGTTAATCCCCAACAACCAGTTGACATCGTTTAGGGCGTGGACTACCAGGGTATCTAATCCTGTTTGCTCCCCACGCTTTCGTGCATGAGCGTCAGTGCAGGCCCAGGGGATTGCCTTCGCCATCGGTGTTCCTCCGCATATCTACGCATTTCACTGCTACACGCGGAATTCCATCCCCCTCTGCCGCACTCCAGCCTTGCAGTCACAATGGCAGTTCCCAGGTTGAGCCCGGGGATTTCACCACTGTCTTGCAAGACCGCCTGCGCACGCTTTACGCCCAGTAATTCCGATTAACGCTCGCACCCTACGTATTACCGCGGCTGCTGGCACGTAGTTAGCCGGTGCTTATTCTTACGGTACCGTCATCACCCCCATTTATTAAAGAGAGGCTTTTCGTTCCGTACAAAAGCAGTTTACAACCCGAAGGCCTTCATCCTGCACGCGGCATGGCTGGATCAGGCTTGCGCCCATTGTCCAAAATTCCCCACTGCTGCCTCCCGTAGGAGTTCGGGCCGTGTCTCAGTCCCGATGTGGCTGATCATCCTCTCAGACCAGCTACAGATCGCAGGCTTGGTGAGCCTTTACCTCACCAACTACCTAATCTGACATCGGCCGCTCCAGTAGCGCAAGGCCCTTGCGGGTCCCCTGCTTTCATCCTCGGATCTCATGCGGTATTAATCCGGCTTTCGCCGAGCTATCCCGCACTACCGGGCACGTTCCGATGCTTTACTCACCCGTTCGCCACTCGCCGCCATCCCGAAGGACGCGCTGCCGTTCGACTTGCATGTGTAAGGCATGCCGCCAGCGTTCAATCTGAGCCAGGATCAAACTCTTCAGTTCGATCTTGTTAAATTTAAGGTCTTGCGACCTCACTCATAAAAACGGAATTGAAGTGAACTTCACTTCTATCTCCATGAGCGTTTGTTTCAGACCCATCCCAAAGGACGAGCCCAGCAGGCACTCACCAGGAGCACCACCAAACGCCCACGCTTATCGGCTGTAACTTGTTAACGATCCCTTCTCCCCCACAAAAACCCCACAGATCAAGTCCGGGAGCATCCCTTGCAAAGAAGCGCTGCGATCAGCGAAGCCTTGCATTGTATACCCGTTTTTACGAACCGCGCAAGAAGTTGAGGGGAAAATTCAAAATGCCTTGATCGCCGCTTCCAGCGCATCCTGGAACAGGGCGGCGACGTCGCAGCCGCTCTGCTCGGTGATTTCCTGAAAGCAGGTCGGGCTGGTGACGTTGATTTCCGTAATGTGCGTACCGATGATGTCCAGACCGATCAACAACAATCCGCGCGGTGCGAGAGTGGGGCCCATCGCCTCGGCGGTAGCGCGATCAGCCGCAGTGAGTGGGCGCGCCTCTCCCCTGGCGCCAGCCGCCAGGTTGCCTCGGATGTCGTTGCCCTGCGGCACTCGCGCGAGACAGTACGGTACTGGCTTGCCGCCGATGACCAGCACACGCTTGTCTCCATCGACGATCTCGGGTAAATAGCGTTGCACCATCACCGTCTGCGCACCGCCTTTGTTCAAGGTTTCAATAATGGAGCCGAGGTTCAAGCCATCTGCCTGGACGCGAAAGATGCCCATGCCGCCCATGCCGTCCAGGGGCTTCAGAATGATGTCGCGGTGCTCATCATGAAACCGCCGAATCTCCTGTGCCGAGCGTGTCACCAGCGTCGGAGCGATGAATTGGGGCCATTCCATGATGGCGAGTTTTTCAGGGTGATCGCGTAGCGCCGCGGGGCGATTGAAGACATGCGCCCCTTCACGCTCCGCCTGTTCAAGCAGATGCGTGGCATAGATGAATTCCGCATCGAACGGCGGGTCCTTGCGCATCAGTACGCCGTCGAAGTCCTTGAGTGCTGCGGTCTCCAGCGTCGTCTCGGTGAACCACTCGGGCCCACCGCCGCTGAGTTCAATCCACCGCACGCGCGCCTGCACCACGCCACCTCGCTGCCAGTGCAGGTCGCACGGCTCGCAGGCCGCGATGCGATGCCCGCGTCGCTGGGCTTCGCGCATCATGGCGAAGGTCGTATCTTTGTAAATCTTGAAATGCTCGAGTGGATCGGCAACGTAAAGCAAGTTCATGGTGCAAGTTCTCAAGAGCGTACGGCAGTACGCGGTCGCCCATACTGTTGCACAAACAGCGCCGCACTGCCCGCAACCACGCCCCAGAACGCGGAGCCGATGCCGGCAAGGGCAACGCCAGAGGCAGTGACCAGAAAGGTGATGAGCGCTGGCTCGCGATGCACCTCGTCCCGCAGCGCGGCGACCAACCCGCCGCCTATGGTGGAAAGCAGCGCCAGTCCGGCGATGGCCGCCACCAACTCCTTGGGAAAGGCGATCAGCAAACCAGCAACGGCGGCGCCAAACAGGCCGACCAGCACGTAAAGCAGGCCATTGATGACAGCCGCCGCATACCGGCGCCCCGGATCAGGGTGCGCCTCAGGCCCCATGCAGATGGCGGCCGTAATGGCCGCCAGGTTCAAGGCATAGCCGCCAAACGGCGCAAGTACCAGGGTGGCGAGGCCGGTCATGCTGATGATGCGGCTGATCGGCATCTGGTAGCCAGTCGCGCGAATGACCGCCACGCCGGGCATGTTCTGCGAGGCCATGGTGACGACAAACAGCGGCAGCGCCACACTCACTGCCGCCTGCCAGGTAAAGCGCGGCGTCGTCCAGACGGGCACCGCCCAATCCCACGCCACCTTTGACCAGGCGATGCCGCCCTGAGCCGCAGCCACTGCGACAGCCACCAGCAAGGTGAGCGGCACCGCATAGCGCGGCAGCCAGCGTTTGCTCAGCAGGTATGTCGTCAGCATCGCCAGCACCAGCAGTGGCGCGGCCTGCACGGCACTGAAAGCGGCCATGCCAAAGTTCACCAGCACGCCCGCGAGAAGCCCCGCTGCGATGGCCATCGGAATTCGGTTCATCACGCGTTCAAACCATCCGGTGGCGCCCACCAAGACAACCATCAGCGCGGACACCATGAAGGCCCCCGTGGCCTGCGCCAGATCAAAGCCCAGGCCGGCACTGGCGAGCACCGCCGCACCGGGCGTGCTCCAGGCGATCATCACCGGCTTGCGCAGGATGAGCGAAGGGATGGCGGTGGCAAGGCCCATGCCGATCCCCAGCGCCCACATCCACGAGGCGATCACGGCCTCGGATGCGCCAAAGGCCTGTGCGGCCTGGAACACCAGCGCCACCGAACTGGTGAAGCCCACCAATGTGGCGACAAAGCCTGCGCTCGCCGCCGAAAAGCTCACGTCACGGAAAAATTGCATTTGAAGATTGTGACCAACACCGTCAGATTTCGATCTGGGCGCCGAGCTCGACCACAGCATTGCCCGGGAGGTTCAGGAACTGCACCGTCGCGGTCGAGCCCATCTGCCGCATGGCGGCGAACAGCTTTTCGCGCCACGGCGCCATGGCGCCGCCGGCGTGCGGCAGCACGATGGCGTGCGACAGAAAGTAACTGGTGGTCATGGGGTCGAGCGCGCAGCCCTGCGTGCGCAGCAGTTCCAGCGCCGCCGGAATGTCGAAATCGTTCTTGAAGCCGTAGTTCACGCTCACCTGCCAGCAGTCGTGCCCCAGCGCCTGCGCGCGCACGCGCTCATCGAGCCCGATCCACGGCACTTCGTGGCTCACGACGGTGACGAACAGCATGCGCTCGTGCAGCACCTGAAAGTGCTTGAGGCTGTGCATCAGCGCGGCGGGCGCAACGCCGGCCACCGGCGCCATGAACACTGCCGTGCGCGCCACGCGCGGCGGCGGGGCGATGAAGACGGCGTCGAGGAAGGACTGGAGATCGATCGATTGCGCGCGCATGCGCTGGCCCAGCAGCTCATGGCCGCGCTTCCAGGTGGACATCACGACGTAGATCAGCCCGGCGATCAGCAGCGGGAACCAGCCGCCGTCCACCACCTTGAGCGCGTTGGAGCTGAAGAACACCAGGTCGATGGCGAGGAAGAACACCGTCGCGCCCACGGCCAATGGCGCCCACAGGCGCCAGCCCTGGCGGATCACGAGATAGGTGAGCAGCGTGGTCATCACCATCAACAGGCTCACGGCGATGCCGTAGGCCGCCGCCAGGTTGTCCGAGCTGCGAAACAGGCCGACCGCCAGCACCACGCCGGCGAGCAGCAGCCAGTTGGTGATGCCCACATACACCTGCCCAAGCTCGCGCAGCGAGGTGTGCACGATCACCATGCGCGGCAGAAAGCCGAGTTGGATCGCCTGCTTGGTGGCCGAGAACGCGCCCGAAATCAGCGCCTGCGAGGCAATCACGGTGGCCGCGGTGGCCAGCACCACCAGGGCGATCAGGACCCACGGCGGCGCCAGGCGGTAGAACGGGTTTTCAATGGCCGCCGCGTCGTGCAGCACCAGCGCGCCCTGGCCGAGGTAGTTGAGCATCAGCGCCGGCATGATGAGCACGAACCAGGCCAGGCGGATCGGCCGCTTGCCGAAGTGGCCCATGTCGGCGTATAGCGCCTCCGCGCCCGTCAGACACAGGAACACGGCGCCCAGGGTGATGAAGGCGATCTTCAGGTTGGCCGCTGCAAAAGTGAGCGCATGCAGCGGCAACAGCGCCGACAGTACCTGTGGGTGCGCCCACACCTGGCGCGCGCCAAGCCCGCCGATCACGACGAACCACAGCACCATCAACGGCCCGAACAGGTGGCCGATCTGGCCCGTGCCGCGACGCTGCGCCATGAACAGCAGCACCAGCACCGCGAGCGTGATCGGGATCACGTAGGGCCTGGCCGCCGGGGTGGCGATCTCCAGGCCCTCGACCGCCGACAGCACCGAGATCGCCGGTGTGATGACGCCATCGCCAAAGAACAGCGCGACGCCGAACATGCCAAGCACCGTCACGCCGGCGCGCAGGCGCGGGCCCTGGCCGGCCGCATCGGCCGCGCGCGAGGCCAGCGCCAGCAGCGCCATCATGCCGCCCTCGCCATGGTTGTCGGCGCGCATCACCAGCGCCACGTACTTGAACGCCACGATGACGATCAGCGCCCAGATGAAGAGCGAGACCACGCCCAGCACCTGGGCCTCGGACAGCGGCGCGCCAGACGCGCCAAGCGCCGCCTTGAAGGCGTAGAGCACGCTGGTGCCGATGTCGCCGAAGACGATGCCGACGGCGCCGATGGACAGCGCCAGGGTGCCGGAGCGTCGTTCAGGGCGACCGGGCATTCAGATCTCCACTTTCGATCCCAGTTCGACCACGGCATTGCTCGGCAGATTGAGGTATTCGGCCGCAGCCGTGGCGCTGTGGTGCATGTAGGCGAAAAGCTTTTCCCGCCATGGCGCCAGACCGGTGGCGAGGCCCGGCGCAACGATGTGGCGCGACAGAAAATAGCTGGTGCTCATGGGATCGAGATTGACGCCGCGCCCTGCCAGCAGGCCAAGTGCCTTGGGCAAGTCAGGATCGTTCTTGAAGCCGTAGTGCAGCACCACGCGCCAGCAATCATGGCCCAGCGCCTCGATCTGCACGCGCTTCTCCATGCCGATCCACGGCACCTCATGCTGGTGCACGCTCACAAACAGGTTCTGCTCGTGCAGCACCTTGTTGTGCTTGAGGTTGTGCAGCAAGGCATTGGGCACGATGGCAGGGTCGGCGCAGAGAAACACCGCCGTGCCCTCCACCCGCGTGGGTGGCGCGACAAACAGCGATTCAAGAAAATCCTCCAGCGTCAGCGCGGTGGCCTGCAACGCGCGGCGCAGCAGTTCCAGACCGTCGCGCCAGGTAATCATCAGCATGAAGACGGTGCCCGCGATCGCCAGCGGAAACCAGCCGCCGTGCAGGAGCTTGAGCAGGTTGGAGCTCCAGAACAACAGATCGACCGTGAGAAACAGCCCGGTGACCGCCAGCGTCAGAACCAGCGACATCTTCCAGGCGTAGCGCACCACGAAAAAGGTCAGCACCGTGGTGATCAGCATGTCCGTCGTCACCGCGATGCCATAGGCGGCCGCGAGGTTGTTGGACGAGCGGAACATCGCCACCGCCAGCACGATCATCGCGAACAGCCCCCAGTTGACCAGCGGCATGTAAATCTGCCCGAGGTTGCGCACGCTGGTGTGATCCATCTTCAGGTGCGGCAGAAAACCCAGCTGGATCACCTGCTTGGTCACGCTGAACGCGCCCGATATCAAGGCCTGCGAGGCGATCACCGCGGCGGCTGTCGCCAGCACCACCAGCGGCAGCGTGACCCAGGCGGGCGCCAGATGGAAGAAGGGGTTGTCCACCACCGCCTTGCCGCGTGCCAGCAGCAGCGCGCCCTGTCCGAAATAGTTGAGCACCAGCGCCGGCATCGCGATCCAGAACCAGGCCAGGCGGATCGGACGCCGGCCGAAATGCCCCATGTCGGCATACAGCGCCTCGCAGCCGGTGACGCACAGCACCACCGCCCCCAGAATGATGAAGGTCACCCCCGGCGCGTGCAGCGCGAACTTGAACGCATGGATGGGCAATACCGCCCAGAGCACCTGCGGGTGGTGCCAGATCTGCAGCACGCCCAGCAGCGCAATCACGGCAAACCACAGCAGCATCACCGGGCCGAAAAACCGCCCAATGCCTGCCGTGCCTTTTTTTTGCACCAGGAACAGCGCCAGCAGCACCAGCAGCGTGAGCTCGATCACATAGTCGCCCAGCGCCGGCGAAAAGACTTGCAGGCCTTCCATGGCGCCAAGCGTGGTGATGGCGGGCGTGATGACGCCATCACCGTAGAACAGACAGGTGCCAAAGATGCCCACCAGCAGCATGCGGCGGCGCAGCACGGGCTTGTCGGCCACCGCGCCCGATGCCAGCGTGAGCATCGCCACCAGGCCACCCTCGCCGTTGTTGTCGGCGCGCAGCACCAGCGCCACGTATTTGACCGACACGACGATGGTCAAGGTCCAGAAAATCAGCGACAGCACGCCATACACGTTGCCCGGCGTGAACTGCACGTGGCCGCTGCCGAAGACCTCCTTGACGGTATAGAGCACGCTGGTGCCGATATCGCCAAACACCACGCCAATGGCGCCCACCATCAGCGTCGGCAGCGAGGAGCGCGAATCGGACATGCGGATGGACGCGAGGTGCGGGGGCGCCATTGTGCGCCTGAAAGGCCGGAGACTCAGGCGAGTTCCTGCATCTCCGGGTCCGTGGCTTCGAGTTCGTAGCTCGCGGCAAGCATTGCCAGGCGCGCCACCACGCCATACATGTAGAACCGGTTGGGAGCGCTCGCGCCGGGACGCACGCCAGGCTGCGGCAGATGGGTGCTGTGCTCGAACGCCAGCGGCACGTAGCAGGCGCCATGCACGCGCGCGCCTTCGGCCGTGTCCGGCTGGGCATGCACGCGATAGACGCCGCCGACAACGTAGCGGTCCATGGTGTAGACCACCGGCTCGGCCACGGCCTCGTGCACGCGCTCCTGCGTCAGCACCCCTTCCTGCACCAGCCAGTGCCCGCTTTGGGGCAGGCGCCCCTCGGCCGCCAGCACCTCGACGTCCCGGGCATCGCGCAACAACGCCACGCCGGCCTCGTCACTCGCATCATCGGCCTTGATGACGGCGAACGGCTTCTCATTGATGCCGTATTCCTTGTACTTGCGGCGCACCTTGGAGATGACCGTATCCACCGCTGCGCGCAACTGCTCCAGTTCCTTGCCTTTGCCCTTTGCGGCCTCGGCACTGGCGCTGATCGGATGGATCAGCCAGTGATCGATCCCCAGCATTTTGCCGAAACGCTTGCCCACCTCTTCATAGCTCTGAAAGTGCCGGCTGCGCCTGCGCACCGTCCAGCCCGCCTGCAGCGGTGGCAGCAGATACTGCTCGTACAGTTCTTCCAGGATGCCCGGCGCGCCCGCCGCCAGTTCGTTATTGAGCAGGATGGTGCAGGGGTCGAAATTTTTCAGCCCCACCCGCTTGCGCAGGCGCAGCGCAGGTTCCACCTGCACACTGGCGCCATCGGGCAGGTCGAAGCCTGCGGTCTTCTTCACTTCCGGGTCTATCGAGCCCACGCGCACGTTCAGCCCGGCCAGATTGAAAATGCGCTGCAGCTGCGCCACGTCGGCCAGATCGCCCGGCCCGCGCAAACCATTCTCCGGAATGATCAGGAGGTTGCGCGCCTCGGGGCAGATTTTCTCGATGGCCGCCATTGCCGCCTGCACCGCCAGCGGCAGCATTTCCGGCGTGAGGTTGTGCCAGCCGTGCGGGAACAGGCTGGTGTCCACCGGCGCGAGCTTGAAGCCCGCGTTGCGCAGATCGACCGAGGTGTAGAACGGCGGCGTGTGCTCCATCCATTCAAGGCGGAACCAGCGCTCGATCGCGGGCATCGCATCGAGCATGCGCTGCTCCAGTTCATTGATCGGACCGGTCAGCGCGGTGATGAGGTGGGGGACCATGCGGGTATCTCGTCTCGTGGTTCAGCGCGGCATTGTAGAAAGCGGATTCAGCGTCGCCAGAATGCCGGGGACAGCAGCGCCACGAAGCTCAGGATTTCCAGCCGCCCCAGCAGCATGCCCAGGGTGCAGATCCACACCTGAAAATCGCTCAGCTGGGTGTAGCTCAGATCCACACCCAGGGTGCCGGGCCCGGTGCCCGTGCAGTTCACGCTGGAGAGCACGATGGAGAACGCCGTCAGCGGGTCGACGTCGGTCAGCAGCAGCGCCATGCACAGCACGATCACCGTCGCGCCATAGACCAGCATGAAGGCCAGCACCGAGAAGATCATGCGGTTGTCCACCACGCTGCCGCCCAGCACCACCGGCTGCATGGCGTGCGGATGCACCAGGCGGCGCAGTTCGCGGCGGGCCTGCTTGACCAGAATCAGCATGCGCACCATCTTGATGCCGCCCCCCGTGGAGCCGGCACTGGTCGCCACGCCCGAGAGCAGCAGCAGGAACACCGGCACGAACACCGGCCAGTGCGGATAGTCCACACTCGCAAATCCCGTGGTGGTGGCCACCGAAACGGTGTGGAACATGCCGTAGCGCAAGGCCTCCAGCGGCGCGTACACACCCTTGACCCAGAGGATGAGCGAGACCAGCAGCCCGCCGCCCAGCAGCGCCAACACCGTGGCGCGCGCCTCCGGATCGCGCCACAGCGCGAACCACTTGCGCTTGCGCAGCGCCACGAAGTACAGCGTGAAATTGCAGCTGGCCAGCACCATGAACAGCACCGCGATGCCTTCCAGCAGCGGCGAGTTGAAGTACGCAAAGCTCGCGTCGTGCGGCGACAGCCCCCCCAGGCTCATGGTGGTGAACATGTGCATCAGTGCGTCCATGGGTTTCATGCCGCCTGCCCAGAAGGCGAGTGCGCAGACGGTCGAGATGGCCAGGTACACGCTCCACATGCCGTTGGCCGTCTCGGTGATGCGCGGCGTGAGCTTGGTGTCCTTGATCGGCCCGGCGGCCTCGGCGCGGAACAACTGGCTGCCGCCCACGCCCAGCATGGGCAGCACCGCCATGGCCATGATGAGGATGCCCATGCCGCCGATCCACTGCAGAAAGGTGCGCCAGACATTGAGCGAGAGCGGCAAGCCATCCTGCCCTTCGATCACGGTCGCCCCCGTGGTCGTGAGCGCCGAGACCGCCTCGAAGTAAATGTGCGTGAACGACAGGGGTTTGCCGACATCCGCCAGTGCCAGCCATAGCGGCAGACTGGCCGCCAAGGGCAGCAGCAGCCAGGACAGCGTCACCAGGATGATGCCGTGGCGCGGCAGCATGTCCCGGTGCTGGCGCCGCAGCCACCACCACATCCCCGCGCCGACGGCCGCAATGAACAAGCCGGAAACCGCGTAGATGCGCCACAGGCCGTCATCCCAGGCCAGCGAAATCCCCAGCGGCACCAGCAGCGCCGCGGAAAAAATGCACAACAGCATGCCCAGCACGCGCGCGACAAGGGCCAGATCCTTCATGCTGGAGCGGGCCGGTCAGAAGAATGTGGCGCGCACGCGGAACAGCTCTTCCACTTCCTTGACCAGGCGCTTGCGCGGCAGGAAGAACACCACATGGTCGTTGCGTTCGAGCACCGTGTGGCTGCGCGGGATGATGATTTCGGGTTCGCCCCGCGGTGCCTGCGGCGGCGATGCTTCGCCTTCCACGGGCGGCGATGCGTCCGGGTCGGGCAGGCCGCGCACGATCAGGCCGATATGCACCTCCGGCGGCAGCGGCAGGTCTTGCACGCGCCGCCCCACCACGCGCGAATTCTTGCGGTCGCCGCGCACCACCACCTCCAGCGCCTCGGCCACGCCGCGGCGCAGGCTGTGCACCGCCTGCACGTCGCCGCGGCGCACGTAGGTGAGCAGCTCGCCCAGGATGGTCTGCGCGGGCGAGAGCGCGATGTCGATCTGCGTGCCATGCATCAGGTCGGCGTAGCTGTGGCGGTTGATCAGCGCCAGCACCCGGCGCGCGCCCATGCGCTTGGCCAGCAGGCAGGCCATGATGTTGTCCTCGTCGTCGTCCGAGAGCGCCAGGAACAGGTCGGTCTCCTCCACCCCCTCTTCGGCCAGCAGGTCTTCATCGGATGCCTCGCCATGCAGCACCAGCACGCCTTCGGGCACGCGCGCCGCCAGCTGCTCGCAGCGCCCGGCGTCGTCATCGATGATGCGGATGTGAAAGCGCCCGGCCTGGCGCGAGAGCTCCTGCGCCAGGCGCTCGCCAACACTGGAGCCGCCAGCCACCATGATGCGGCGCACCGGCCTGGCCGACTGGCCCTCCGGACGGTGCAGCGCCGCCAGCACCTGCGCGACGCGCTGGCGCCCCGCCAGAACGAACACCTCATCGCCGGGCTCGATGAAGGTGGCGCCGTCGCAGGGCACGAAGCGGTCCGGCCCATCGGTGAAGCGGCGGTAAATGGCGACGATGCGCATCGCCACCTCGGGCATCTGCTCGCGCAGCGCCTTGACCTGCATGCCCACGGCCGGCGCACCGTGGCGTGCACGCGCGGAAACCAGGCAGGCGCGCCCGCCCGCGAACTCGCGCACCTGCAGCGCCTCGGGGTGCTCCACCAGCAGGCCGATGTAGCGCGTGAGCGAATTCTCCGGGCACAGGACGTGATCGACCGCGAAGCCCTCCTTGCTCATCAGCGCGCTGTCGTCCTCGAACCCTTCGCCCTGCGCGCGCACGCGGGCGATGCGCGTGGGGATGCTGAACAGCATCCAGGCCAATTTGCAGCACACCAGGTTGACCTCATCCTGCGATGCGGCGGCGATGAGCAGGTCGGTATCGCGCGCGCCGGCCTCGGCCAGCACCTGCGGGTCGGTGCAGCTGCCGACCACGCCGCGCAGGTCCATGCGGTCCTGCAGCTCGCGCAGGCATTCGGCGTCGCTGTCGATCACCGTGATGTCGTTCTTCTCCGACACCAGGCTCTCGGCCACGCCCGTGCCCACGCGCCCGGCGCCGACGATGATGATCTTCATCGCACCGCGGCGCGCGGTCAGCCGCGCACCTCGCCCTCGCCCAGCACCACCCACTTGAGCGAGGTCAGGCCCTCGATGCCCACCGGCCCGCGGGCGTGGAACTTGTCGGTGCTGATGCCGATCTCGGCGCCCAGGCCGTACTCGAAGCCATCCGCGAAGCGCGTGCTGGTGTTGACCATCACGCTGGCCGAATCCACCTCGCGCAGAAAGCGCTGCGCATGCCTGTGGTCGGTCGTCAGGATGGCATCGGTGTGGTGGCTGCCGTAGCGGTTGATGTGCGCGATGGCTTCATCGAGCCCCGCCACCACCTTGATGCTGATGATGGGCGCGAGGTACTCCTCGGACCAGTCGGGCTCCTGCGCCCGCTTGACGTATTTCTTCGTGCTCATCGACGCATAGGCCTTGACGATGTCGTTGCCCGGATGCGCGGGCGCCAGCAATGCCGCTGCCTCCTCGTCGCAGCGCATCTCCACCTCCCTGGCGACGAAGACGGCCGCCATGCGCGGCAGGAATTCCCGCGCCACGCCGCGCGCCACCAGCAGGCTTTCGGTCGCGTTGCAGGGGCTGTATTTCTGCGTCTTGGCGTTCTCCACCACCTTGAGCGCGAGCGCGATGTCGCAGGGGTCGTCCACATAGCTGTGGCAGTTGCCGTCCAGGTGCTTGATCACCGGCACGCGCGCTTCGCGGCTGACGCGCTCGATCAAGCCCTTGCCGCCGCGCGGGATCACGACGTCCACATACTGCGGCATGGCGATGAGCTGGCCCACCGCCGCGCGGTCCGTGGTCTGCACCAGTTGCACGCCCTGTTCGGGCAAGCCGGCCTCGGCCAAGGCCCGCACCACCAGCGCGGCCAGCGCGCGGTTGGAATGGATGGCCTCCGAGCCGCCGCGCAGGATGGCCGCGTTGGCGCTCTTGATCGACAGGCTCGCCGCCTCGATCGTCACGTTCGGGCGGCTTTCGTAAATCATGCAGAACACGCCGATAGGCACGCGCATCTGGCCCACGCGGATGCCGCTGGGCTGTTGCTTCATCCCGATGATTTCGCCAATGATGTCCGGCATCGCCGCGAGCTGCTCGCAGCCCAGTGCGCAGGTCTCGATTACCTTGGGCGTGAGGCGCAGGCGATCGACCATGGGCGCGGCAAGCCCCGCGGCCTCGGCCTGCGCCAGGTCTTGCGCATTGGCTTGCGCCAGTGGCTCGCCGTTTTCGCGCAGCAGCCGCGCCAGCGCCAGCAAAGACTTATTTTTGATAGCTGCTGACGCAGACGCCATAAGCGCTGCAGCCTGTTTTGCCTGCAGGCCCAGCGATTCGGTGTATTCGGCGATGTTCAGGGCATTCATGCCCGGATTTTGACGCAATCGGCAGCGCACCGGCAGACGCCGCGGCCGCGGCGCTCAGGCCGCCAGCCCGAAGCGCTGGCGCAGCCCCGCCAGCAGCGCCTCGTCGCCGATCTGCTGGCGCATCTGCATCACCTGCTGCGCGTCGGCGCCCACCACGTAGCGCACCTGGCCGCTCCCATCCGTGGCGGCGCCGTACAGCGCCTGCGCCAGCTGCTCCGCCGACGAGGCCGCGCCGCCGCTGGCACGGTTGGTGGCAAACGTGGCCTGCACCTTGGCGATCGAATCGGCGTACGGCCCGCCGTCGCTCTCGAAGGTGCGCACCATCGAGCGGCCCGAAAAATCCGTCGCCACCGCCCCCGGCGCGAACACCTTCACGCGGATGCCCAGCGGCGCGAGCTCGTGGCTGAGCGACTCGGAAAACCCCACCACCGCGTACTTGGACGCCGCGTACAGCGAATACAGCGGCATCGCCACCAGCCCCGTGAGCGACGCGATGTTGATGAGCACCCCGCTGCCCTGCGCGCGCATGCCCGGCAGCACCGCGCGCGTGACGGCAAAGACGCCCTCCACATTGGTGGCGAACTGTCTGCGGATGGCTGCGGGCGTGGCGGTCTCGAACGGACCGAACAGCCCGTAGCCCGCGTTGTTGATGAGCACGTCGATGCGGCCAAAGCGCTGGGTGGCCTGCGCCACCGCCGCATCCACCGAGGCCTGATCGGTCACGTCGAGCGCGAATGGCTCAACGCAGCCGCGGCCCTGGCCGAACCGCGCCTGCGCCGGCTTGCGCAGCGTCGCCGCCACGTTCCAGCCCTGGTCTGCAAAGCACTGCACCGTGGCAGCGCCAATGCCGGACGAACAACCGGTGATGAGTACCGTGGATGGCATGTCGCCGTCTCCTGGGATGGGTGGCCTTCGCGGTGCGCGCCCTGCGCACCGCAGCGCGCTGAACATAGCACCTGCACGCGCGGGGATGTATCGGAATGTCAGATGCCGCCGGCCACTAGCCGATGGCCGCCACCAGCGCCGTGAGCGCGGCGCCCACCGGCGCCTGTACCTTGAGCGCCAGCCATTCGTCTGCCCGCGTCCGGCCCAGATTCACCGCCGCAATCGGTTTGCTCCACTCGGCGGCGGCGCGGGCGAAGCGAAAGCCCGAATACACCATGAGCGAGGAGCCGGCGACGAGCAGCGCATCCGCCGCCCGCAGCGCCGCCATGGCCGCATCAACCCGCACGCGCGGCACGCTTTCGCCAAAGAACACCACGTCCGGCTTGAGCACGCCATGGCCGCAGGCCGGGCAGGCCGGCACCTGAAAGCCGGAAAAATCCAGGCCCTCCAGATACGCATCGCCATCGGGCGCGGTGGCGATGTCCCGCGGCAGATGCGCACGCAGCCAGCCGCCATTGGCCGCCTGCAGCCTTTGCTGCAGATCGTGGCGCGGCAGGGTGGCGGCGCAGGCCAGGCAGCGCACGGTGTCGAGCCGGCCGTGCAGGTCCAGCACCCGGCGGCTGCCGGCCGCATCGTGCAGGCCATCCACGTTTTGCGTGACGAGCAGTGGCACATGCCCTGCCGCCTCCAGCTGCGCCAGCGCCACGTGCGCAGGCCCCGGCCTGCTGGCCGCCATGCGCGGCCAGCCGATCATGGAGCGCGCCCAGTAGCGCTGGCGTGCGCCCGGCTCGCGCATGAAGACCTGGTAAGTCATGGGCGCGGGGCGCTTCCACTGGCCGTCGTGGTCGCGGTAGTCGGGGATGCCGCTTTCCGTGCTGCAGCCGGCGCCGCTAAGCACCATCAGGCGCGGGTGGCGGCGGATGAAGTCGGCGAGTGCACGCATGTCAACCGGCATGACGCAAGCCGCTCACTCCAGCCATTGATTGCCGACCGCCACAGGCACCACCGCCTTGTTCAGCGCGCCAGCCGGCCCGTCTGCATGGCCAGGCGCAGCAATGCCTGCCACGGGTCGCCCGGCCAGCCGGGCGCCTTCAGGCCCTTGACGATGCCGTCCACCCGGTGCGCGGCCAGCAGCAGTTGCGCCGCCTGGCGGCCGCCAAGGCGCGGCAGCAGGCGTTCGTACAGGCGCTCCTTCCTGCCCCAGACGCGCGCCTCGCGCAGCGCCAGCGGCAGCGGCTTGCCGGCGTCCATCGCCGCGCGCACGCGCGCGAGCTGGCGGATGTCCTCGGCCAGGGCCCAGTGCACCAGCACCTCGGCCTCGCCCTCGGCGCGCAGGCCGTCGAGCATGCGTTGCACACGCAGCAACTGCCCCGCCAGCACGGCCTCGCTCAGTTGGAATACGTCGTAGCGCGCAACGTTGAGCACCGCCGATTCGACCTGCGCGGCCGAGAGCTCGCCGGGCGGATAGAGCAGCGCGAGTTTCTGAATCTCCTGGTGCGCCGCCAGCAGATTGCCTTCCACGCGATCGGCAAAGAATTGCAGCGTGTGCTGGCCCTCCACACCGCCGGCCACGCGCTGGCCTTGCGCTGCCAGGCGGGTGGCAATCCAGCCAGGCAGCTGCTCGCGGGCGATGGGCTCGATGGCGATGCCGACGCCCGCACCTTCCAGCGCGGCAAACCAGGCGCTGCCGCGCGTGGCCTTGTCCAGGCGCGGCAGGCTCACGAGCGTGAGCACGCCATCGTTGCCCTGCGCGCTGGCGGCGATCTGCTGCAGGGCGGCCGACCCTTCCTTGCCGGGTTTGCCGCTCGGGATGCGGATGTCGATGATCTGGCGGTCGGCAAACAGGCTCAGGCTGCCGCCGGCGGCCAGCACCGCGCTCCAGTCGAAATGCGCGCCCTGCACGGTGTAGCTGCTGCGTTCGCCGTAGCCCCGCGCGCGCGCGGCGGCGCGGATCGCGTCCTGCGCCTCCTGCTGCAACAGCGGCTCGTCGCCATGCAGCACATACAGCGGCTTGAGGCCTTTGCCCAGGTGCCCTTCAAGCTGGTTCAATGCAAGCTGCACGGGCGATCCTCAGGCCGCCGTCACCGCGGCGCCTTCACCGCCGCCAGACGGCGCACGATTTGCTGAACCAGGTCGGTCGCCATGTTGCGGTAGAGCAGCGCCTCTTCCGACTCCTTGGCGAGCGAGACGGATTCGTTGTAGCTCACGTCCTCGGTGCGCGAGAGCCGCGTATCACCCACCCACTCGCGCCCGTGCTTGTCCTTGAGGCGAAAGTGCACGACCAGGCCCAGCTGCAGCTCGCGCACCTGGCCGGCGGTGGTCAGGCCCACCACGGTGCGCGAGCGCTGCTCGCCAAAGAGCTCCAGTTGCGCCTCGGCCTGATGGATCTGCGCGGCGTCGGTGATGAGCACCAGATGACCGCCGGCGCCTTGCAGCGTGCGGATCATTTCCTTGTTCAGCGAGGTTCCGCTGGCGGGCACGTAGAGCGAGTTGAAGGCGAAATCCGGCGCGCCGCGCAGGTGAAAGCCGCAGCCGGCAAGCAGACCGGTGGCTGCGAGGGAGAACAGCGCGCGGCGATGCATCACGGTCAGGCGACGATGTTGACGAGGCGCCCGGGCACGACGATGACCTTCTTCGCGGCGCCGCCTTGCAGGAATTTCTGTGCATCGGGGCTGGCCAGCGCGACCTGCTCGATCGCCGCCTTGTCCGCGTCCGAAGGCACGTGGATCGCGCCGCGCAGCTTGCCGTTGACCTGCAGCATGAGTTCGATCTCGTCCTGCTTGAGCGCCTCGGGATCGACCTGCGGCCAGGGGGCATCGAGCAGCTCGCCCAGCACCCCGGCATAGCCCAATTCCTGCCAGAGCACATGCGTGAGGTGGGGCGTGGCGGGGTAGAGCACGCGCAGCAGAATGCCGTAGCCCTCGATCAGCGCCACCTGCGCGCCCGCGTCTTCAAGCTCCTTGAAGCTCTCCAGCGCGTTGAGCATCTTCATCGCGCCGGAGACCACGGTGTTGTATTGCATGCGCTGGTAGTCGTAATCGACCTGCTTGAGCACGCTGTGGATCTCCAGCCGCAAGGCCTTTGCCGCCTTGCCGAATTGCACGTCATTCAGGCCGCTGGCGCCCGCCGCGCTTGCGCTGGCAGCTTTCTTATCCATAGCAGCAAGCCTGCTGCCAAAACCCCAGACGCGGCGCAGGAAGCGGCTGCTGCCCTCCACCGCCGAATCGTTCCACTCCAGCGTGAGCTCGGGCGGCGAGGTGAACATGGTGTACAGCCGCGCGGTGTCGGCGCCGTATTTCTCTATCAGCTCCTGCGGATCGACGCCGTTGTTCTTGGACTTGGACATGGTGCCCACGCCCTCGTAGTCGATCGCCGTGCCGACGGGGAGCAGGCCGTCGCTGCTGTCGGCCGCGTTCTTCAGCCGCGCGCCGACGATCTTTCCGGTTTCATCCAGCACATGCTCCACATCCTTGGGCCAGAAATAATCCTTGCCGCCCTTGGCGGTGCGCCGGCTGTAGATGTGGTTGAGCACCATGCCCTGCGTGAGCAGCTTGGTGAAGGGCTCATCGACCTTGACCAGGCCCAGGTCGCGCATCACCTTGGTCCAGAAGCGCGCGTACAGCAGGTGCAGGATGGCGTGCTCGATGCCGCCGATGTACTGGTCCATGCCGCTGCCGCCCGCGGCATGCGCCTGATCGCGCATCCAGTAATCGGTGCCGCTGCCGACCATGGCCTCGCTGTTCTTCGGGTCGCAATAGCGCATGAAATACCACGAGCTATCGACGAAGGTGTCCATGGTGTCGGTCTCGCGCCGCGCGGGTTTGCCGCAGCAGGGGCAGTTCACCTTCAGGAAGGCCGCGCACTTGTTGAGCGGGTTGCCGCTGCCATCGGGCACCAGCCCCTCGGGCAGCACCACCGGCAAATCCTTCTCGGGCACCGGCACCACGCCGCAATCGTCGCAGTGAATGATGGGGATCGGCGTGCCCCAGTAGCGCTGGCGCGAGATGCCCCAGTCGCGCAGGCGCCAGGTGGTTTTCTTCTCGCCCAGACCCTTGGCCGCGAGCAGCCCGGCCACCTTGTCCACCGCCTGCGGGTGCGTGAGGCCATCGAGCACGCCCGAGTGGATGCAGTGTGCACGCGGCTTGTCGCCGTACCACTCGGCCCAGGCATCGAGCGAATAGGTCTCGCCCTCGACGGCCACCACCTGCCGGATGGACAGGCCGTACTTCTTGGCAAACGCGAAGTCGCGTTCGTCGTGCGCCGGCACGCCCATCACCGCGCCGTCGCCGTAGCCCATGAGCACGTAGTTGCCGACCCACACCGCCACCGGCTCGCCCGTGAGCGGGTGCGTGACGGTGAGGCCCGTGGGCATGCCCTCTTTTTCCTTGAGCGCGAGTTCCGCCTCGGTCGTGCCGCCCTCCTTGCAATGCTGGATGAATGCGGCGAGCTTTGGATTTGTGGCCGCTGCGTGGGCGGCCAGCGGGTGTTCGGGCGCCACGGCGCAGAAGGTCACGCCCATGATGGTGTCGGCGCGCGTGGTGAACACGTACATGCACCCGTCCTGGATCAGCTTGCCATCGGCACCTTTGATCTCGTGCGTGAACGCAAAACGCACGCCGCTGGATTTGCCGATCCAGTTTTCCTGCATCAGCCGCACCTTGTCGGGCCAGCCGGTCAGCGTCGCCTTGTCGCCGCCAAGCTGCACGTGGTCCAGCAGTTCCTGCGCGTAATCGGTAATCTTGAGGTAGTAGCCCGGAATCTCGCGCTTTTCCACCACCGCGCCGGTGCGCCAGCCCTTGCCGTCGATCACCTGCTCGTTGGCCAGCACCGTTTGATCCACTGGGTCCCAGTTGACCACCTGGGTCTTGCGGTAGGCGATGCCTTTTTCCAGCATCTTGAGGAACAGCCACTGGTTCCACCGGTAATAGTCGGGCGAGCAGGTGGCGACCTCGCGGCTCCAGTCGATGGCCAGGCCCATCGCCTGCATCTGGCCCTTCATGTAGGCGATGTTGTCCCAGGTCCATTGGGCGGGCGGCACCTTGTGCTTGAGCGCGGCGTTCTCGGCCGGCAGGCCGAAGGCGTCCCAGCCCATGGGCATGAGCACGTTGTAGCCCTGCATGCGCAGGCTGCGCGTGAGCATGTCGTTGATGGTGTAGTTGCGCACGTGGCCCATGTGCAGCTTGCCGCTGGGGTAGGGCAGCATGGAGCAGGCGTAGAACTTCTTCTTGCCCGCGTCTTCGGTGACGCGGTAGGCATCGTGCTGTTGCCAATGGGCGTGCGCGGCGCGCTCCACGGCGGCGGGGTCGTATCGGTCTTGCATGGAAGCTGGGAAAGAGAGGAGCCGCACCCGCGGGCGCGGGCGCGGAAATCACAAGCCGATCATTCTAGAGCGCGCGCATGCCGCGCATCCGTCCGCACGCCGGCGAACCTGCGAGTGCAGGCGGGCAGATTTCAAAAACAAGAGCTGCCTGCGCCATGCAGGCAATGGTTTCAAATGGTTTTCCAATCGAAACCAAGTACCTGCGCGCGATGCAAGCTCCTGTCTTTTCAGACATGCTCACTCTGCTTGAAGACCACGCGCGCGATATCGAGGGCAGCGCCACCGCCCGGGCGCTCATCAGCGCAATGCTGCACATCGCCCGCAGCCTGAACCTGGACGTGGTCGCCGAAGGCGTGGAGACGCCCGCGCAGCAGCAGGAACCTGCGCGCCCACGGCTGCGTGGTGATGCAGGGCCCCCTGCTGTCGCCGCCGCTGGCCGCCGACGCGCTCGCGCGGCGCGGCGGCACGAATTTCCATGAAGAAAATCGGTTCAAACTATTGACTACCAAGCGCCAACAGCTATTTTTCCAGAAGCTTCTCCGGCTGTGCCGCGAAGCCGATGCGAGCCAGCCCGGCGGCCTGGGCCATGCCGATGAGCTCCACCACGCGGCCATAGGGCACGGCCGCGTCGGCGCGCAGCTGCAGTTCGGCGCCGGGCTGTTGCGCGGCCAGGCGCTTCAGGCGCTCGGCCAGCGCATCCGCCGCGATGGGGGCGTCATCCACGAAGACCCCGCCCGCCCTGTCCAGCACCACGGTGATGGCGGACGCGGACGCGCCGGGCTGCGCCGAGGCGGCATGCGGCAGATCGAGCCGGATGCCGCTCGCCAGCAGCGGCGCCGCCAGGATGAAGATCACCACCAGCACCAGCATCACATCCACCAGCGGCGTGACGTTGATCTCGCCCATGGGGCGGGGTTGGGCAGATTCGCTGAAGCGCCCGAAAGCCATGTCAGCCCTCTGCCGGCGGCTCGGCGATCAGCGCCTGCAGATCGTGCGCCAGGCCTTCAAGCTCGGCCTCGATCTCGCCCACCGAGCGGCCAAAGCCGTTGTAGGCCAGCACCGCGGGAATCGCCGCCGCCAGGCCCGCCGCCGTCATGATGAGCGCCTCGCCCACCGGACCGGCGAGCTTCTCCATGCTGATCTGGCCATTGCCGGCAAGCTGCATGAGGGCATGCTGAATGCCCCAGACGGTGCCGAGCAGGCCCACAAACGGTGCCGTGGCGCCGACGGTCGCCAGCAGCACCTAGCCCCAGCGCAGGCGGGAGAGGGCGGCATGCAGGGCGCCGCGCAGTACCCGCGTGGCGCGCTGCGCCCGCGTGGCCTGCTGCGCCAGCGCGTCCGAGCGACCGCCGGCATGCAGGTCGGCCGCCGCCTGTACCAGGGGCCAGACCAGCGCGTGCCGGTCCAGCGGCCTGACCCGCCGCGCCGCGCCATCCAGGGCAGGCGCCGCCCAGAGTGCCTGGGTGGCGCGCGCCACATCGGTGCGCGCATGCGCCATCAGCACCAGCTTGTAGAGGATGACCGCCCAGCTGGCGACGGACATCGCCAGCAGCACGGCGGCGCAGGCCTGGATGACGCCATCGGCCTCGCGCAGCCACTGCAGGGCGGTCATGGGGGTGGCTCGGGCACTCAGCGCAGGCCGAGCACGTCGAACATGTCGAACAGCCCGCGCGGCTGGCCCGCCAGCCAGCGCACGGCGCGCAGGCTGCCCTGCGCATAGCCGGCGCGGCTGCCCGATTTGTGGGTGATTTCCACGCGTTCGCCGGTGCCGGCGAACAGTACGGTGTGGTCGCCCACGATGTCGCCGCCGCGCACGGTGGCAAAGCCTATCGCGCCATCCTTCCTCTCGCCGGTGTGGCCGTAGCGCTCGTAGACCGCGCGGTCTGCCAGGCGCGTGCCCTGGGCTTCGGCGATGACCTCGCCCATCTTGAGCGCGGTACCCGACGGCGCATCCACCTTGTGCTTGTGGTGCGCCTCGATGATCTCGATGTCGTAGCCGTCGGCCAGCGCCTTGGCCGCGAGCTCCAGCAGCTTCATGGTCACGTTCACCCCCACGCTCATGTTGGGGGCCAGCATGATGGCTGTCTTTTCAGCCGCCAGCGCAAGCTGGGCCTTGCCTGAATCGTCAAAACCTGTAGTGCCAATCACCATCTGCACGCCCAGCTCGGCACACACCCTGGCATGTGCCAGCGTGCCCTCGGGGCGGGTGAAATCGATCAGCACGTCGCAGCCCGCAAGCCCCGCGCGCAGGTCCGCGGTGACGGCGACGCCGCTGGTGCGGCCCAGGAAGGCCGTGGCGTCATGCCCGATGGCGGGGCTGGCCGCCACGTCCAGCGCACCGGCCAGCACGCAGTCGCCGCTGGCGCCCACGGCCTCGATCAGCATGCGGCCCATGCGGCCGCTGGCACCGGCAATGGCGATGCGCCGTGCGGTAGTGGAAGTCATGCCATCCTCATTCGGAAAAGACCGGCGGCCGATTGGTGCCGCCGGAGAACATCAGCGGCCCGGGGTTTCGAGCGGTGGGTAGCGCGTGCCGGCGGGCGGCGCCGCGGGCTGGGGCGAGGCCTTGTCCGCCTCGGCCCTGGCCCTGGGAAAACGCTCCAGCTGCGCCTCGGTGGCTTCGAGCTCCGGCACCTTGACGTCCTTCACGCTGGACGAAAGCGAAGCGATGAATTCCTGCTCGGTCGGCATCTCGTCGCCTTCGGTGCGGTCGAACCGGTCCTGCTCGAAAAACACCGTCAGGTGGCGCGCCTGGTCCTGCACGCCCTGGCGGCGGATGGTGAAGACATATTCCCAGCGGTTGGCATGGAACAGGCTGGTCATCAGGGGCGTGCCCAGAATCTCGCGCACCTGCTGGCGGCTCATGCCGGGCTTGAGGGCATCGACCTGCTCGCGCGTCACGACGTTGCCCTGGACCACCTCCGGGCGGTAGGGCGTGACCATGTTCGCCAGCCGATCGCCCGAACCGGCGCAGCCCCCCAGCAGCCCCGCTGCAGGCAGGACGACGGCGAGCGCAAGAGCGCCCCAACGGGGGAGGGCTGGCATGGTTTTGTGCATCCGGTCTATGATTGTTTTCATTGTAGCGGCAGGCCTGCGCCCGCGGCCCGCCACCACGGGGCGCACCACGATGACCAATATTGAAGAACTCAAGAGCACCGGCCTGAAAGCGACGCTGCCGCGCCTGAAAATTCTGGAAGTCTTTCAGCAGGGTTCGCAGCGGCACATGACGGCCGAGGACGTGTTCCGCGTGCTGCTGGAGGAGCGCTCGGACATCGGCCTGGCCACCGTCTACCGCGTGCTCACGCAATTCGAGCAGGCAGGCATCCTGATCCGCAGCAATTTCGAGAGCGGCAAGGCGGTCTACGAACTCAACGAGGGCCAGCACCACGACCACTTCATCTGCACCGGCTGCGGCAAGGTGGAGGAGTTCTTCGACAGCGAGATTGAAAAGCGCCAGAAGCTGATCGCCCAGGAGCGCGGCTGGGAGGTGCATGACCACGCGATGGCGCTCTACGGCCTGTGCCAGGCCTGCGCGGCCAAGCGCTGAATCACCGCTTCATCCGGGTTCCCTGCCGCTGGCCATGAGATCGCGGTGGCGATTGACGAACTCCTGGTAGGTGTCGATGCCGCGCAGCTGCAGGATGGTGTTGCGCACCGCCGCCTCGACCAGCACCGCGATGTTGCGCCCGGCCACCACTTCGACGACGACCTTGCGGATCGGCACGCCCAGCACGTCCTGGCTCAGGGGCTCGCCCGGCAGGCGCTCGTAGTCGCGCTCCAGCGTCTCCTTGCGCACCAGATGCACGATCAGGCGCAGCCGCATGCGCCGGCGCACCGCGTTCTCGCCGAAGATGGCGCGGATGTCGAGCAGGCCGATGCCGCGCACCTCCAGCAGGTTCTGCAGCAGATCGGGGCAGCGGCCCTCGATGGTGCTCTGGTTGATGCGCGCCAGATCGACCACGTCGTCGGCCACCAGGCCGTTGCCGCGCGTGATCAGCTCCAGTCCCAGCTCGCTCTTGCCCAGGCCCGATTCCCCGGTGATGAGCACGCCCATGCCCAGGATGTCCATGAACACGCCGTGCAGCGAGGTGCGCTCGGCAAAGTGCTTGGAGAGGTAGGCGCGCAGCACGTCGATCACGAACGCGGCCGATTCGGGCGTGGCAAACAGCGGGATCTGCGCGCGTTCGCACATTTCAAGCATTTCATCGGGCGCCTCCTGGGCATCGGCCAGGATCAGCACCGGCGGCTCCAGCGTGACGATGCGCGCCAGGCGCCGCTTGCAGTCTTGCGCGCTGCCGCGCAGCAGATAGGCGACCTCGCGCTCGCCGATGATCTGCGCCCGATAGGGATGGATGTAATTGAGGTGCCCGACCAGGTCGGCGCTGGAGCGCGCGGCGCGCACCGCATCATCTTCAAAACAGCGCTCGCCCGCCTCCTGCCCCGCCAGCCACTGCCAATGCAGCAGCGTGCGGAATTCCTCGAACAGGGTATCGGCGCGAACGACGTTGGCTTTCATGCGGCCCGCCGTTCAGCCCAGGTCACACCGCGTGCGCGCTCTGCCAGCCGGCGATCAGCCCGTGCAGCTCGGCCGCATCGGCGCTCGTCTTGATGCGGTCGCGCAGCTGGCCATCGCCCAGCAGCTCGGCGATTTCCGAGAGAATTTCCAGGTGCTTCTGGGTCGCCGCCTCGGGCACCAGCAGGAAGATCAGCAGCCCCACCGGCTGCTCATCCGGCGCATCGAAGCCGATCGGCTGCGCCAGCTGGAACACCGCCGCCATCGGCGATTTCAGGCCCTTGATGCGTCCGTGCGGAATCGCCACCCCGTGGCCCAGGCCGGTGGAGCCCAGGCGCTCGCGCGCGAACAGGCTGTCGGTGATCAATGCCCGCGACAGGCCGTGCTGGCTCTCGAACAGCAGACCGGCCTCTTCAAAGGCGCGCTTCTTGCTGGTGGCGTCAACGCCCACGAGCACCTGCGCGGGAGGCAATATGGATGCGAGTCGGTTCATGGCGGATGGGTCGTAATTATGCACAACTAGCGTAAACCCTAGTAACCCGCCTGCGCACGGCGCCCGCCGCCGGGCGGCTGCCGCCGTCACGGCGCGGTGCTATGCTGCGCCGCCCCCACCTCAACAAGCACGCAGCGCACCATGCAAGACGGAACACTGCTGGCGGCCGTGGACCTGGGTTCCAACAGCTTTCGCCTCGAAATCGGCCGCCTCGAACACGGGCACATCCACCGCGTCGAATACCGCAAGGAAACCGTCCGCCAGGGCGGCGGGCTCGATGAGGAGCGCAACCTCACGCCCGACGCCATGCAGCGCGGCTGGGACTGCCTGGCGCGCTTCGCCGAGCGCCTCTCGGGTTTCCCGCGAGGGCATGTGCGCGCCATCGCCACGCAGACCCTGCGCGAGGCGCGCAACCGTGAAGCCTTCATCACCCGCGGCAACCAGATTCTGGGCTTCCCGATCGACGTGGTCTCCGGCCCCGAAGAGGCACGCCTCATCTACCAGGGCGTGGCACGGCTGCTGCCGCAGTCCGACGAGCGGCGGCTGGTGGTGGATGTCGGCGGGCGCTCGACCGAGCTGATCCTGGGCCGGCAGTTCGAGTCCAGCGCCGTCGTCTCCTGCCGCGTCGGCAGCGTGGCCTGGTCGGCGCGCCATTTCGCCGATGGCGCGTTCACGCCCGGAGCCTTCGAGCTGGCCGAGACCGCCGCCAAGGCGGTGCTCGACGAGACGGCCCAGCCATACCGCAGTGAACTGTGGGATGTGGCCTACGGCTCTTCGGGCACGGTGGGCGCCATTGGCGCCATGCTTGCGGCGGCCGGCCGGGAGAAGGGTCTCATCACGCGCACCGGACTGGACTGGCTGCGCGAGCAGCTGCTGCGCGCCCGCCATGCCGACCGCGTTCGCCTGGAAGGACTGAAGGACGACCGGCGTCCGGTCATCGGCGGGGGCTTGTGCATCATGCGCGCGATCTTCGATCTGCTGGGCATCGAGCGGATGGCGGTAGCGCAGGGCGCACTGCGCCAGGGCGCGCTGTACGACCTGCTGGATCGCGAGCAGCCCGGCACCGACCTGCGGGCGACCAGCGTGCGCGCACTGATGCGGCGCTTCGCCGTGGACGAGGCGCAGGCCGGGCGCGTGGCGCAGCTGGCGGTGGGGTTGTTCACCGAGGCCGCGCCGTCCGGCAGCGAGCGCGCCGCACGCAAGCTCCAATGGGCGGCTGAACTGCACGAGATCGGCTGCCGCATCTCGCACCAGGACTACCACCGCCACAGCGCCTACATCCTCGAGCATGCCGACGCCGTCGGCTTCGCCCTGCCCGAGCTGCACGCCCTGGGCCTGCTGGTGCTGGGCCACCGCGGCAAGCTGCGCAAGCTCGAAGCCGGCCTGGATGACCCGGTGCTGGCGCTGCAGCTCATGTGCCTGCGCACCGCCATCGCGCTGTGCCACGCACGCCGCGCGCCCGACGTGCAAGGCCTGACCCTGCGCCTGGATGGCCGCCGCTGCAGCGTGCGCTCGCGCCCCGGCTGGGCGGCGGCCTTCCCGCAGTCGGCGCACCTGCTGCGCGAGGAGGCGCAGGCCTGGCAGAAAACGCCCTGGGAATACGTGGCCGAGCTGGCGTGATGGCGCGGCGTCTTCAAACGGTATAAACTGTTTATACCGTTTTCAAACCGATCCAGACCATGCCCGCCACCGCCAAAACCCCTCGCGCCCCGGCCGCCAAGACCAAAACCAAAACGGCCGCGGCCGCACCCGCACCGGGCAAGAAGCCCGCTCCGGCCGCCGCCGAGCCCGACGCCAAGCCGCGCAAGCCCAAGCTGGTGCGCGACGGCTTCACCATGCCCAAGGACGAATACGCCGCCATCGACGCGCTCAAGCAGCGCGCGGCGGCGCTGGCGCGCCCGGCCAAGAAGAGCGAGCTGCTGCGCGCCGGCCTGAAGCTGCTCGCCGGCCTGGACGACGCCGCGCTGCTGGTGGCCCTGCAGGCCGTTCCGGCGATCAAGACCGGGCGCCCCAAGGCAGCGAAAAAATAATGGTCAAAAGTGGATAAAGCGCTTGATATACAAGTGCCAGTAGCTCATTTTTCGATAGTTTTCAGAAAAAATCCGGCGAACGCACCGCCAGCAGGATGGTTTCCTCGACCCCCTGCCGCCGCCGGTGCCGCAGCCACCAGACGGCCCCCTTGCGGATCGCGCAATCCGGCGCCTGCAAGCCCAGCAGGCGCGCGGCCGTCTGGCCCAGCAGCGGCTGGTGGCCGACGACCAGCACGGCGCTGCGGGCGTCCGGCCACTGGGCCAGCGTCAGCAGCTCGTCGGGGCTGCCGCCGGGCAGCAGTTCGGCACGCAGCTTGACCTTGCGGCCCAGCGCACGCGCGGTCTGCTCGGCCCGGCGCGCCGGGCTGGCCAGCACGCGCAGACCGTCCGGGAGCTGGCGCTCCAGCCAGACGGCCATGCGCGCGGCCTGTTTCTCGCCACGGTGCGTCAGGGGCCGGGCGATGTCCTCGCCCTCGTCGCCCTCGCTCTCCGCCTCGGCGTGGCGCCAGAGAATCAGGTCCATTTTCAGGTGTCCGGATGGGGGGCCGTGGACGCAGGCGACGGCGCATAGCGTGCCATCAGTGCGTTCTGCGCGCCCGCGCCGTCCAGCGCGCGCGGCGCCCTGGCGTAGCGGCCGTCCGGCTCCAGCGTCCAGGCGTCGCGGTCGTCGTGCAGGTAGGCCACCAGGCACTCGTCGATGATGCGCTGGCGCAGTTTGCGATCGGTCACCGGCCAGGCGATCTCCTCGCGCCGCAGCATGTTGCGGTTCATCCAGTCGGCGCTGGCCAGGTACAGCTCCTCCTGCGCGCCGGCGCAGAAGTAGAACACCCGGGTGTGCTCCAGAAACCGCCCGATGACCGAGCGCACGCGGATGTTGTCGGTGATGCCTGGCACCCGCGCGGGCAGCATGCAGGCGCCGCGCACGATCAGGTCGATGCGCGCGCCGCGCTGGCCCGCGCGCACCAGGGCGCGGATCAGGTCCTCGTCGGTCAGCGCGTTCATCTTGGCGACGATGCGCCCGCCCTCGCCGCGCTCGGCCGCCAGGCCCGCCGCGTCGATCTTGCCGATCAGGCTGCGCTGCAGCTCGAACGGCGCCAGCAGCAGCCGGCGCAGCTTCGGCAGGCGGTTCTGGTTGGCCAAGTGGTCGAACACGGCGTCCATGTCGGCCGTGACGTGCTCGTCGGCCGTCAGGTAGCTCAGATCGGTGTACAGGCGCGCGGTGCGCGGGTTGTAGTTGCCGGTGGACAGGTGTCCGTAGCGGCGCAGGCCGCTGCCCTCGCGGCGCGTCACCAGCAGCATCTTGGCGTGCGTCTTGAGGCCCACCACGCCATACACCACCTGCGCGCCGATGGACTCCAGCGCCTCGGCCCAGTTGATGTTGGCCTCCTCGTCGAAACGCGCCTTCAGCTCCACCACCGCCGTCACCTCCTTGCCGCGGTGCACCGCCTCACGCAGCAGCTCCATCAGCTCGGAATCGGCGCCGGTGCGGTAGATGGTCTGCTTGATGGCCAGCACCTGCGGGTCGCCCACGGCCTCGCGCAGGAAGGCCAGCACGCCATCAAAACTCTCGAACGGCTGGTGGATCAGCACGTCGCGCCGGCGCAGCCGCGCCAGGATGGCGCCGGCCTGCGGCAGCCGGGCCGGCCAGGCCGGGCGCCAGGGCGTGAACAGCAGCGCCGCATCGTCCACCAGGTCCACCAGCTGCCCCATGCGCACCAGATTGACGGGGCCATGCACCCGGTACAGCGCCGCCGCCGGCAGCGCGAACTGGGTTTGCAGGAAATCCGCCAGGACGGGCGAGCAGCCGGCCGAAACTTCCAGCCGCACCGCCTGCCCGTAGTGGCGGTGCTGCAGCCCCTGGCGCAGCGCGGTGCGCAGGTTGCGCACGTCGTCCTCGTCCACCGCCAGGTCCGAGTGGCGCGTGACGCGGAACTGCGAGAACTCGCACACCTGGCGCCCCGGAAACAGCTCGGCCAGGTGCGTGCGGATGATGCTCGACAGACTGACGAAACGCAGCCCCGTCGGCGCGACGCCGGCCGGCAGGCGCATCAGCCGCGGCAGCGCGCGCGGCACCTTGACGATGGCGATCTCGTTCTCGCGCCCGAAGGCGTCGCCGCCGCGCAGGCGCACGATGAAGTTCAGCGACTTGTTGGCCACCTGCGGGAACGGGTGCGCCGGGTCCAGCCCCACGGGGATCAGCAGCGGGCGCACCTCGCGCCGGAAGTACTCGCGCACCCAGCGCCGCTGCGCCAGCGTGCGCTCGCCGTGCGAGACGATGCGGATGCCATGCGCCGCGAACGCCGGCATCAGCGAATCGTTGTACAGCGCGTACTGGCGCGCCACCAGCGCGTGCGTCTTGAGCGACAGGGCCTCGAAGCTGCCGGCGCCGTAGCCGTCATCGGCGGTCTCGCCCGCCTGCGCCGCCCTGGCCGCGGCCAGATGGGCCGCGGCCCGCACCTCGAAGAACTCGTCCAGGTTGGACGAGACAATGCACAGGTAGCGCAGGCGCTCGAGCAGCGGCACGTCCTCGCGCACCGCCCAGTCCAGCACGCGCTCGTTGAAGGCCAGGATGCTGTGGTCGCGGTTCAGCAGCAGCAGGCGGGCGGGCGCAAGGGCCGCCGCCTCGGGTCCGTCACCAGCGGCGAACCCCGCGGCAGCGGGGTCGAGGGTCTGCACAGGCGTCATGCCGACGGAGTATTGGGTGCGCCGGTGACAATTTCATGACATCGGTGTCCGGCCCAAGGACAAACACCGATAAAAAACCGCCCCGAAAGACGGCTGCGCTGGGTGCGAGGCTGGGCTCAGGCCATCGCGCCCGCCGCCTGCATCGTGGCGCGGCGCAGATCGGCCTGGTGGTCCTGCGTACGCGTCTTGTGGCGCACCACCTGGCGATCGAGCTTGTCCATGAGTTCGTCGATCGCGGCATAGAGATCGAAGTGGCTGGCCTCGGCGAACAGATCGGAGCCCTTGACGCGGACGTTGCATTCGGCGCGCTGGCGCTTTTCCTTTTCCTTCTGCTTCTCGACGGTGAGCAGGACCTTGATGTCCACCACCTGGTCAAAGTGCCGGATGAGACGTTCCAGCTTGGACGTGACGTAGCCGCGCAAGGCGGGGGTCACTTCGAGATGATGGCCGCTGATCGTCAAATTCATGAAACTCTCCTGTAGTTCACGGTGGAAGAATGCCGCCCGGTGCCGGGCGGCCGACGAACCTGTCCTGTCCCTTGGAGCCACTATGCACCGGGAAGTTGCGCCGCGCAAAGGACATCCGCCTGGCGCCAGTGGCTTTGCCCCGCAAGCGGTCGAAAAGACGGCACAATGGCGGGATTAGTCCGGGGTGCGGCGGTCTGCGTGGCACCGATTCGCACCATGACAGACACCGCTTCCAACGCCCTGCACACCTCCCGCATCACCTCGCTGCCGCTCTTGGCGCGCGGCAAGGTGCGCGACAACTACGCGGTAGGCGACGACCGCATCCTGATGATCGCCAGCGACCGGCTCTCGGCGTTCGACGTGATCATGGGCGAACCCATCCCGGGCAAGGGCCAGCTGCTCACGCAGATGGCGCTGTTCTGGTTCGAGCGCCTCGCCCGCATCATTCCCAACCACCTGACGGGTGAAGCGCCCGAATCCGCCGTGACGGCCGAGGAACGGCCGCAGGTGCTGGGCCGCTCCATGCTGGTCCGGCGCCTGCAGCCCATCGCCATCGAGGCGGTGGTGCGCGGCTATCTGGCCGGCAGCGGCTGGAAGGAATACCAGGCGAGCCGCGAGGTCTGCGGCGTGCCGCTGCCCGCGGGCCTGACCAACGCGGCGCGCCTGCCGCACCCCATCTACACGCCCGCGGCCAAGGCGGCGTCGGGGCACGACGAGAACATCAGCTACGCGGCCACCGTGCAGATGGTGGGTGAGCCCCTCGCGGCAAAAATCCGCGACACCGCGATCGCGCTCTACGAGGCCGCCGCGGCGCATGCGCTGACCAAGGGGCTGATCATTGCCGACACCAAGTTCGAGTTTGGCCTGACCTCCTCCGGCGCGCTGGTGCTGATGGACGAGGTGCTCACGCCCGACAGCTCGCGCTACTGGCCGGTGGAAGGGTACGAGGCGGCGCTGGCCGCCGGCGCCAACCCGCCGAGCTTTGACAAGCAGTTCGTGCGCGACTGGCTGGAGCAGGCGCTGGTGGACGGCAAACCCTGGAACAAGACCGCGCCGGCGCCCCACCTGCCGCAGGATGTGATCGCCAAAACGGCCGCCAAGTACCGCGAAGCCTTCGAGCGCCTCACCGCCTGAGCGTGTCGGGCCGGGGCGCCAGCGGCGCCAGGCCGTCTTCCTGCGCTTCGAATTCCAGCAGGGCCTTGCCATCGCTGCCACGCAGTTCCAGGCGCCTGTCCTTCTGCCGGTAGGAGGCCACCTTGGCCAGGCGCTCGAAGAACGCGGCCTCGCTCAAGCCCCCATCCAGGCACAGGCGCAGTGACGCCGTCAGCGCGAGAAACCGCAGGGACCGGCCCTGCAGCTGGTAGCTGCCGTCAAAGCGGTTGCAGCCGCCCGAACCGCTGACCCGCGCCTCGGTGTCCTGCAGCAGCAAATGGGCGGGCCGTGCCTGCGCCGCGGGCCATCCGACGGGCGGGCCGCCGTCCGGGATTTCCACCAGGCGCCACCAGGTCTGGCGCAGCGCCACCGCCGCCTGGGCCTGCGCCGGCGCCACCGGCGCAAGCGGCACGTCGACGCGGCGCAGCGCCGGGTCGAGCAGCACGACCACATCCTCGGGGCTGTGCAGGATCAGGCCGTCGCCCTGCGAGACGCTGGCGCGCACCGCGTGGCGCAGGCCCGGGGCGATCTCCGCCTGGCGGTAGGGCAGCAGCAAGGCATAGGGCGGGCTGCCGGCGTCATCGATGCGCTGGCGCGCCAGCACGACGGGGGGGGCGCCGTCGCCTGGCCATTGCAGCAGCGCGGCTTCAAAGACACTGTCCGGGGGCAGGCTGAGCGGCGCACGCGTGAGCGCGACCCCGCCGAGCAGCGCATCGGGCGGCGGCACGCTGGCACAACCGGCCAGCCACAGCGCCGCCAGCAGCAGCGCGGCGCCCGCCAGGCGCATCAGCTGAGCACGACGCTCGAAAGCCGCCTGCGGTAGCTTGCCACCACCGGGTCTTGCGGCGGAATCTGGCCGTCGGCCACCTTGACCTGCGGCGGCTCGATCAGGTCGAGCACCGCGACATAGGCCTTGCGCGCGGCGTCCTCGCTCCAGGCCTTGTCGCGCATCAGGATTTCGAGCAGTTCGTCCATCGCGTCGGTCCAGCGCTGGCCGGCGATCAGGAATCGCGCACGCCCAAAACGCGCCGCAAAATCGCGTTTGTTGGTGGCAATTTTTGCATCGAATTCGGCAACAGCGCTTTGCCCGCCTGTAGTTTCAGCTACGAAATCGATGGCATTGATCCATAGCTGCAGCGCCGCCAGACGCCGTGAGATCTCGACCTTGGCCGCGACCGGGGCGAATGCCACCTTGGCGGCGTCAAGCTGGCCCTGCTGCAGCAGGCATTTCACCAGATCAAAGCGCGCGTCGTCATTGTCCGGCGCCGCCTCCACCGCGGCCTGCAGCGCTTCCAAGGCAGTGCCGGCGCCGGCCTCCTCCTCAAGAGCCTCGGCCGGCTCTTCGGGCATTTCACCGGCCGGCGGCAGATGCTTGTCCAGGAAGGCGCGCACCTGGCTCTCGGGCAGCGCCCCCATGAAGCCATCCACCGGCTGGCCGTTCATCATCAGCACCACCGTGGGAATGCTGCGCACGCCGAACATCGCGGCGAGCTGCTGCTCCTGGTCGGAGTCGATCTTGGCGAGCTTGAAGCGCCCGCCGTAGTCCGCCTCCAGCTTTTCCAATATGGGCCCCAGCGTCTTGCACGGGCCGCACCAGGGCGCCCAGAAATCGACGAGGACGGGGGTGGTCATCGAGGCGGCGATGACCTCGGCTTCAAAATTCTGCGTGGTGACATCCATGGCAATCCATTCCTGCAAAGGCGCGATGCGCCCGATTGTCTGGCAAACCCTTAGTGTGCAACATCACGCAAGCTGCAGGCGCGGGTCACTAAAATCAAGGGCCTTGCACCGCATGGCGCGTTTCTCGCGCCCCCACCATGAACTCCATCGACATCGGCGTCGTCATGGGCTCTTCCAGCGACTGGGAGACCCTGCAGCACGCCGTCGCCCTCCTGCAGCAATTCGAGATCACGCACGAGGCGCGCGTGGTCTCGGCCCACCGCATGCCCGACGCGATGTTCGCCTATGCCGAAAACGCCGCGGCGCGCGGTCTGAAGGCCATCATCGCCGGCGCCGGCGGCGCGGCCCACCTGCCGGGCATGCTGGCGGCCAAGACCACGGTGCCGGTGCTGGGCGTGCCGGTCGCCAGCCGCCATCTGCAGGGCGTGGACTCGCTGTATTCCATCGTGCAGATGCCCAGGGGCGTGCCGGTGGCGACGTTTGCCATCGGCGCCGCGGGCGCGGCCAACGCGGCGCTGTTTGCCGTGGCGCTGCTGGCCAATGAGCGCCCCCTGCTGCGCGAGCGTCTGCAAGCCTTCCGGACCGAGCAGACCGCGGCGGCGCAGGCGATGGCGCTGCCGCCGGTGGCGCCATGAGCCACGGCGTGATCCTGCCCGGCGCGACGCTGGGGGTGCTGGGCGGCGGGCAGCTCGGGCGCATGTTCGTGCATGCGGCGCAAGGCATGGGCTATTTCACGGCGGTGCTCGACCCGGATGCGGACAGCCCGGCGGGGCGCGTGAGCCACCACCACATCCGCACCGGCTACGAAGACCCGCAAGGCCTGGCCGAATTGGCACGCCTGTGCGCGGCGGTGACGACCGAATTCGAGAACGTCCCCGCTGGGGCGCTGCAAACCCTGGCGCGCGCGCTGCCGGTGGCGCCCGCGGCCGAAGCGGTGGCGATCGCCCAGCACCGGGCGCGCGAGAAGGCCCATTTCGTGCGCTGCGGCGTGCCGGTGGCGCCGCATGCCGTCATTGAATCCCCCGAGCAGCTCGCCGCGGTGAGCGCCACCCTGCTGCCCGGCATCCTCAAGACCGCGACGCTGGGCTATGACGGCAAGGGCCAGGTGCGCGTGGGCACGCCGCAGGAACTGGCGCCCGCATGGGAGCAGCTGCGGCGCGCGCCCTGCGTGCTGGAAAAGCGCCTGCCGCTGGCGTTTGAATGCTCCGTCGTGCTGGCGCGCGGGCAGGATGGCACGGTGGTGCACCTGCCGGTGCAGCGCAACCTGCACCGCGACGGCATCCTCGCCGTGACCGAAGTGCTGGAAGAAAGCATGCCCGCAGCCTTTGCCGGCCAGGTGCTGGAGGCTGCCCGATCGATCGCCGACGGCATGGCCTATGTCGGCGTGCTGTGCGTCGAATTCTTCGTGCTGGCCGATGGGCGCCTGGTGGTCAACGAAATCGCGCCGCGCCCGCACAACAGCGGGCACTGGAGCATCGACGGCGCCGATGTCTCGCAATTCGAGCTGCAGGTGCGCGCCATGGCCGGCCTGCCGCTGGTGCAGCCGCGCCAGCACAGCCCCGCGCTCATGCTGAACCTGCTCGGCGACCTCTGGTTCACCCAAGGCACCAACGCCCGCACCCCGCCCTGGGACGCAGTGCTGCGCCTGCCCGGCTGCCATCTGCACCTGTATGGCAAGCTGGATGCCCGCGCCGGGCGCAAGATGGGACACCTGACGGTCACCGGCAGCAGCAGCGCCGCGGTGCGTGCCACGGCGCTGCGCGCGGCGCAGATCCTCGGCATCGCACCCTTCTGAACCATGATCCTGGACGGCACTCCCGACAGCTCGGTACAGGCGGCGGTGCAGGCGCTTGCCCGGGGCGACCTGCTCGGCCTGCCCACCGAAACCGTCTATGGCCTGGCGGCCGACGCCGACAACGAGGCCGCCGTCGCCCGCATCTTCACCACCAAGGGACGGCCCGCGAACCACCCGCTGATCGTGCATGTGGCCGACGCCGGCGGCGCGCTGCATTACGCCGGCAGCCTTCCCGCATTTGCCCAGCGGCTGATGGCCGCCTTCTGGCCCGGGCCGCTGACGCTCATCGTGCCGCGCCGCGAGGGCGTGGCGCGGGCCGCCGCGGGCGGGCAAGACAGCGTCGGCCTGCGCTGCCCGGCGCACCCGGTGGCGCAGCGGGTGCTTGCCGCCTGCGCCGCGCACCAGCCGGCCATCCGGGGCCTCGCGGCGCCCAGCGCCAACCGCTTCGGCCGCGTCAGCCCCACCACCGCCCGGCATGTGCAGGACGAGTTCGGCGATGCGCTGCTGGTGCTCGATGGCGGCGCCTGCAGCGTCGGCATCGAATCGACCATCATCGACTGCACGCGCGCCGCCCCCGTGCTGCTGCGCCCCGGCATGCTGTCGCGCGAGCGGCTCTCCAGCGCCTGTGGGCAGCGGGTTCTACTGAAAGAGGAGCTGCCAGCGCATGAACCACGGGCGTCAGGCACACTTTTGATGCACTATGCCCCCAAGGCAACGGTCCGCCTGATGAACGCCCAGGAACTGCAGGCAGGCCTGGATCTGCTGGGCGAAGACGCAGTGCATGTGGCCGTCTACGCCCGCAGCCCCCTGCGCGCCACGGCAAGGCACCGGCTGCTGCGGCGCATGCCCGATGACTCCGCGTCCGCCGCACGGCAATTGTTCGCCCAGCTGCGCGCGTTCGACGATGCCGGCGCGCACCTGATCTGGGTCGAAACACCCCCCCCCGAAACCGAATGGGACGGCGTGCGCGACCGGCTGCAGCGCGCGGCTGCGGCGCGCTGATCCGGGCCCGGAGCACCGTTTACACTCCCTGCTTCTATTCGGAGAACGACCCCATGTCAGCACCTTGGTTGCGCCGCACCCTGCTTGCGGCGGCCTGCGCATCGACCGCTTGGCTCGCCGCCTGCGGCTCCAGCGTCGTCGACGGTTTCAAACCCCAGCGCATGATCGCCTTTGGCGACAGCATGGCCTATCTCGGCGACGCATCCGGCAACGGCCGCTACACCGTGAACGACGCCAGCGTCAACAACTGGACGGTACAGGTCGCGCAGCGCTACGGCCTCACGCTCGCCTCCAGCGCCGCCGGCGGCCTGAGTTTCGCCCAGGGCAATGCACGCATCACCGCCAAGCCCGACGCCGCGGGCAACGCCGGCACGCCCACGGTCAGCGAACAGGTCGATGCCTTCCTCGCCACCCAGACGGTGCTGCCGGGCGACATGGTGCTGATCGGCGCCGGCACCGCCGATCTGATCGTCGGCATGGTGGCCGTGCAGGCAGGCACGCAGACGGCGGACCAATACCTGGCGCAGGTGCGGCAGGCAGGCGCAGACCTGGCCGCGCAGGTGCGCCGCCTGGCCAGCGCCAACCTGCATGTGGTCGTCAGCGGCGTCTACCGCCTGGGCCGCACCCCCTGGGCCGCGGCCTTGGGACAAAGCGACAGCAACAGCAACACCAGCCTGCTCACGCAGGCCAGCGATGCCTTCAACGCCAGCCTGCTGCTCAAGATCGAAGACCTGGGCGCGCGCGTGCGCTACGTGGAAATGGCGGGTTACGTCAACCCCATCGACGACAGCGTGCACCGCCCGTACAACTACATCGGCTTCGCCAACAGCACCAACCCGGTATGCACCTCGACGGATTCCGGGGCGGGCATCGGCACCGGCACGGGCCAGGTCAATTCCGCGCTGTGCACCAGCAACACGCTGGTCCCCGGAGCCGATCCCACCACCTACGAATTCGCCGACAGAGTCTACATCTCGCCGGCCTCGCAGCGCCAGCTGGGCGACCACGCGTTCAACGACGTGCTGCGCGAGACCTGGTGATTTTTTTGCGCCGCCCCATGAAAAACGCGCTCTTGGGCGCGTTTTTCATGCAAGCCCGGCTCCGGGCCGTTCTTATTGCTTCGCCATCACCCGCACCATCTCCAGGCACTTGTTGGAATAGCCCCATTCGTTGTCGTACCAGGCCACGAGCTTGACGAAGTTCTTGTCCAGCGCAATGCCGGCATCCGCATCAAAGATCGAGGTGCGCGCATCGCCGCGGAAGTCGGTGGCCACCACCTTGTCCTCGGTATAGCCCAGCACGCCCTTGAGCGCGCCCTGGGCCTGCGCCTTCATCTCGGCCTTGATTTCCTCGTAGCTGGCTTCCTTCTCCAGCTCCACCGTCAGATCGACGACCGAAACGTCGGACGTCGGCACGCGGAAACTCATGCCGGTAAGCTTCTTGTTGAGCTCGGGAATCACCACGCCCACGGCCTTGGCGGCACCGGTGCTGGACGGAATGATGTTTTCCAGGATGCCGCGTCCGCCGCGCCAGTCCTTGCCGGAAGGGCCATCCACCGTCTTCTGCGTGGCCGTCGCCGCGTGCACCGTGGTCATCAGGCCGCGCTTGATGCCCCATTTGTCGTTGAGCACCTTGGCCACGGGCGCCAGGCAGTTGGTGGTGCAGGAGGCATTGGAAGCAATCGCCTCGCCCGCGTAGGACTTGTCGTTGACGCCGAAGACGAACATCGGCGTGTCGTCCTTGGAGGGCGCGGACATCAGCACCTTCTTCGCGCCGGCGGTGATGTGCTTCTGCGCGGTTTCCTTGGTCAGGAACAGGCCGGTGGATTCGAGCACGATGTCGGCGCCGATTTCGTTCCATTTGAGCGCGGCCGGGTCTTTCTCGGCCGTCAGGCGGATTTTCCTGCCGTTGACGATGAGCGTATTGCCGTCCACGGAAACCTCGCCATCGAAGCGCCCGTGCACGCTGTCGTGCCTGAGCATGTAGGCGAGGTAGTCGGGTTCGAGCAGGTCGTTGATGCCCACGATCTCGATGTCGGGGAAATTCTGGATCGCTGCACGCAGCACATTGCGGCCGATGCGGCCAAAACCGTTGATGCCAAGCTTGATCGTCATGGGGTCACCCTTTACACAGTTGCCGAAGAATCATTTGCGGCGTGCCAGCGCCGCCTGCACGGTCGCGGCGACGTTCTCCGCCGTGAAGCCGAAATGCGGCAGCAGCACCTTGGCCGGCGCCGACTCGCCGAAGCTGTCGATGCCGACCACCGCCGCGCAGCCGTATTTCCACCAGCCTTCGCTCACGCCCATCTCCACCGCGATGCGCGGCAGGCTGTCGGGCAGCACCAGCTTTTTGTATTTCACCGTTTCACGGTCAAATGCGGTTGTACTCGGTATGGATACAACGCGAACAGCTATCTTTTTAATTGCGAGCAGCTTTTGCGCCTCCAGCGCCAGATGCACCTCCGAGCCGGTCGCGATGATCACCGCCTGCGCCTTTTTCTTCAGGCCGGCATCCTGCGGTTCGGCCAGGACATAGGCGCCGCGCGCGATGTCGCCCAGCGCCTTCTTGGGCAGATAGGGCAGGTTCTGGCGGCTGAGCAGCAGCGCGGTGGGCCGATGCGCATTGCTCAGCGCCACGCTCCAGGCCACGGCGGTTTCGGCCGTGTCGGCCGGGCGCCAGACATCCAGGCCCGGAATCAGCCGCAGGCTGGCGGCGTGCTCCACCGGCTGGTGCGTCGGGCCATCCTCGCCCAGCCCGATCGAGTCGTGCGTGAACACATGCACCACGCGCTGCTTCATCAGCGCGGCCATGCGGATGGCATTGCGGCTGTAGTCGCTGAAGGTGAGGAAGGTGCCGCCGTAGGGGATGAAGCCGCCGTGCAGCGCGATGCCGTTCATGATCGCGGCCATGCCGAACTCGCGCACGCCGTAATTGATGTGGCGTCCGCCCTGCCCGGCCTCGTTCTTCAGCACCGCACCCGCTGCGTCAAAGCGCAGCTGCGGCGTGCTCCTGGTGTTGGTGAGATTGGAGCCGGTCAGGTCGGCGCTGCCGCCCAGCAGCTCGGGAATCTTCGCGGTCAGGGCCTCCAGCGTGATCTGGCTCGCCTTGCGGCTGGCGACGGTTTCGCGTTTGGTGTGCGCCTCCACCACCGCATCCACGGCGGTCTGTGCAAAGTGCTTGGGCAGCTCGCCCGCCATGCGGCGCGTGAACTCCGCGGCCATCTCCGGGTACGCCGCAGCGTAGGCGGCAAAGCGCTGGTTCCAGGCCGCCTCGCGCGCAGCCCCGGCCGCCTTGGCATCCCAATCGGCATACACCTCTGCAGGAATCTCGAACGGCGCGTGGTTCCAGCCCAGCGCCGCGCGCGTGAGGGCGATTTCATCGACGCCCAGCGGCTCGCCGTGCGCCTTGGCGGTATCCGCGCGGTTGGGACTGCCGTGGCCGATGTGGGTCTTGCAGATGATGAGCGTGGGGCGCTCCGTTTCTTCGCGCGCCTGCGCGATGGCGGCGTCCACGACATCCGGATCGTGCCCGTCGATGGGGCCGATCACATTCCACTGGTAGGCATTGAAGCGCTGCGCCACGTCGTCCACGTACCAGGGGCTGACCTGGCCGTCGATGCTGATGCCGTTGTCGTCGTACAGCGCGATCAGCTTGTTGAGCTTCCAGGCGCCGGCCAGCGCGCAGGCCTCGTGGCTGATGCCTTCCATGAGGCAGCCGTCGCCCAGGAACACATAGGTATGGTGATCGACGATGGCATGGCCGTCACGGTTGAACTCGCCCGCCAGCAGTTTTTCGGCCAGCGCCATGCCCACCGCGTTCGTCACGCCCTGGCCCAGCGGGCCGGTGGTGGTTTCCACGCCCGGGGTCACGCCCACCTCGGGGTGGCCCGCCGTCCTGCTGTGCAGCTGGCGGAAATTCTTCAGCTCCGCCATCGGCAGGCCGTAGCCCGTCAGATGCAGCAATGCATAAATGAGCATGGAGCCGTGACCGTTGGAGAGCACGAAGCGATCGCGGTTGGCCCAGCGCGGGTGGGCCGGGTTGTGCGACAGGTGCCGCCCCCAGAGCGCCACCGCCATGTCGGCCATGCCCATGGGCGCGCCGGGGTGACCGGAATTGGCAAGTTGAACGGCATCCATTGCGAGCGCACGGATTGCGTTCGCCATCTGTCGAGAGTCCGCCATGAGTTTTGCTCCTGCCTGAGGCAGAGGGTGAGAAATATGCGTAAATAATTATATAAATGCCTTGTGCAAACAAGGCACTTGCTCGCTGCGGCGCAAGCGCAGAAGCGCAAATCTTACCGTGGCCACAGAGCCCACAGGCGCAAGCCCTGCTTGAGGCGCCCGGCCAGTTCGCCCGCCGCATCGCCCGACCCCGCGAAATAGTCCGCACGCACCGCGCCGACGATGGCGCTGCCCGTATCCTGCGCCATCACCAGGCGATCAAGCCGCGCCACCGGGCCTTCGCTTGCCAGCCACACCGGCGTGCCATAGGGAATGCTGGTGCGGTCGACCGCGATCGAGCGACCGGGCGTCAGCGGCACGCCCTGCGCCCCGCGCGGGCCCTCCTCGGCAGAGACCGCGTCGAGCGGCTCTTCGCGAAAGAACACATAGCGCGGATTGGCCCAGAGCATCTCCTGCACCCGGCCCGGGTTGGCCTGCGCCCAGGCGCTGATGCCCGGCCAGGTGGCGTCACGCACCAGCCCGCGATCGAGCAGCCAGCGGCCCACGCTCTGGTAAGGCTGGTTGTTGGTGCCGGCATAGGCGAGGCGCACCAGGCGGGTGCTGCCGTCCGCCTCCTGCAGGCGCAGGCGGCCCGTGCCCTGGATGTGCAGCACCAGGGCCTGCACCGGATCGCGCACCCAGGCGATCACGCGGCCGGCCAGCTGCGCCTGCGCCTCGGGCTGGCTCTCGATCTGCCGGCGCGTGTACCAGGGCTGTCTGGCGGGCAGGCCCGGCGGCGGGGCGTAGATCGGCACCTCGAAGCCATTGCCGCGCACGCGCGCACCTTCCAGCTCGGGCTCGAAATAGCTGGTGAGCAGTCCATTGGCATTGCCATCCTGCGCCTCGATGCGCCAGGGCTGCAGGCGCTGCTGCATCCAGGCGCGCTGCTCGTCTTCGCCGGCGATCGCCAGCCGCCGCACCTCGGGGCACAGGGGGACGAACGCGGGCGCCGGGCGCTCGCAGTTGCGCAGCCAGGCCTCCCAGGCTTCATGCATCGCATCCTGCGACCAGCCCGGCAGCTCGTTCCAGTCCACGGGCACCCAGCGGCTGCGGTAGCCCGGCAGCGTGCCCGGGACCGCCAGCGGTCCGCCCAGCGGGCCCAGGCGCGGCGGGCCCAGCGTTCCCGCCTCGCCGCCTGGCGCGGCCACGGGCGGCGCCGGCGGGCGCGTGCCGCACGCGGCCAGCACTCCTACAATGGCGGCGACGATGATTTGACGCGAGAGACTGAGCCACATGCTGCTGATTTTCCTTGAAGCCCTGCTGGCGCTGGCGCTCTTTCTGCTGCTGATCTGGTGGACCATGTTTTCCGGTCGCAAAAAGGGCGAACTGCATGCGGACCAGAATCCGGCGGACGATGCCGAATCACCTGACTCCAAGCGTCCATGAAAGGAAAAACGCCATGCGTACATTGATCATTTCCACTGTAGCGGCCGCCGCATTGCTCACCGGCTGCGCCAACATGAGCGACACCCAGCGCCATACCGCCACCGGCGCCGGCGTGGGCGCGCTGGGCGGCGCGGCGCTGGGCGCCATTGTGGGCGGCAGCGCAGGCACCGGCGCCGTGATTGGCGCGGGCGCGGGCGCGCTGGGCGGCTACATCTGGTCGCAGCACATGGAAAAGCAGAAGCGCGAAATGCAGGCCGCCACGCAAGGCACCGGCGTGGCGGTGACGCAGACGGCGGACAACCAGCTCAAGCTCGACATCCCCAGCGACATCTCGTTTGCCACCGGGCGCGCCGATATCCAGCCCAATTTCCGCGCGATCCTGAACCGTTTCGCCGACGGCCTGCGCACCAGTCCGAACGCGGATGTGCGCATCATCGGCCATACCGATTCGACCGGCTCGGACGCGATCAACAACCCGCTGTCGCTCGAACGCGCCACCAGCGTGCGCAACTACCTGGCGGATCGCGGCGTGAACGCGGCGCATGTCCAGGTGTCCGGCCGCGGCTCGCACGAGCCGATCGCCAGCAACGACACCGCCGAAGGCCGCGCGCACAACCGCCGCGTGGAGATTTACGTGGGTGAGCGCCGGGCGGGCTGAGAAATGACGCAATGACCGCAGCGTGCGCTGGCGATGACGCGGCTGGCGCCGCATGACGTCTACAAAACCCGGTGTTTAAGCGCCGGCAGCTGCCCACGCACTTCCCGCAGCCGCGCAGGGTCCAGATCGGCCAGCACCACCGCGTTGCCCTGCGCCTGCTGCGCCAGCACATCGCCCCAGGGGCCGACCACCATGCTCTGGCCCCAGGTGCGCCGGCCGTTCTCGTGCGTTCCACCCTGGGCCGCGGCCAGCACATAGGCCTGGTTCTCGATGGCGCGCGCGCGCAGCAGCACCTCCCAGTGCGCGCGGCCCGTGGTGGCGGTGAAGGCGCTGGGCACGAGCAGCAGATCGCAGCCCGAGCGCGCATGCGCGCGGTAGAGCTCGGGAAAGCGCAGGTCATAGCACACCGAGAGCCCCACGCGCCAGCAGCCACCGCCGCGTGACGCGAGCACAAAGCGCACCGGCCGGCTGCCGGGCAGGATGGTGCGCGCCTCGTCAAAGTGCTCCGCGCCGGTGTCAAAACCAAACAGATGGATCTTGTCGTAGCGCGCCACGCAGGCCCCCTGCGGATCGAAGACCAGCGAGGTGTTGTGCACACGCGCCGCATCGCTGGTGGCCAGCGGCAAGGTGCCCCCCGCCAGCCACAGCCCGTGCGCGCGCGCCTGTTCCGACAGAAACCGCTGCACCGCGCCATCGCCGGGCCGCTCGGCCAGCGCCAGCTTGTCCTGGTCGCTTTGGCCCATGAGGCAGAAATACTCGGGCAGCACGGCAAGCTCGGCACCGGCTTGCGCCGCCTGCGCGATCAGGGCGGCTGCCTGTGCCAGATTGGCCTGCAGATCCACACCCGACACCATCTGGATGGCCGCAACTTTCATGGCTTCTTTTCCTCCTTGGCGCCCGTCTCGCCCGCAGGCACCTGCCGCACCTGCGGATCGCTCCAGGTGCCATCGATGCGGAACTCGCGCGTGGCCGCTTTCACCAACGCGTCTCCCAGCACGAACTGCGCCAGAAAACTGCCCAGGCCAACGAGCGGATTGATCGCCGTGGCGACGAGCGAAGCCGTCAGCGTGTTGAGCTCCGGCACCACCACCACATGCAGATCCTGGGTTTCGCCGGCGATATCGGCCTGGCCTTCCATCAGCACCGCGGCGTTCACGCCCTTCATCTGCAGATTGTTGGTGCTGGCGATGCCGTTGGCAATCTTCACGTCGCCGCGCACGAAGTCAAACGAAAAACCGGCGCTGAACACATCGCGGAAATCCAGCGCCAGGCGCCGCGGCAACGCCTGCAGGCTGAGCACGCCGAGCAATTTGGACAGCCCCGGGTCGGCCTTGAGAAACTGCCCCGAGGCCATGTCCAGCCGCATCTGCCCGGTCATGCTGGGGTAGTCCGGCGACATCGGCGAGCCCAGCCAGCCGACCTGCCCGGACAGCTGGCCGCTGCCCCGGCGCAGCACGCCAGGCATGCCCAGGCGATCGAGCAAGGCGCCCGAATCGCGCACCTTGAGCTCGAACTTGAGCGCCGTGCGCCGCTGCGCGTCGGGGCCGGCGCGCCCCAGCAGCGCCCAGTTGCCGCTGGAGCTGAAGTTCGCCTCCGGCATCGCAAGGTCAAGATGCGTGAGGCGCCATTCGCGCAGGCCGTCGCTGCTGGTGCGGTTGTGCGCCTGCAGCGTGAGCTGCCCGAGGTGTTTGCCGCGCAGCTCGAAATCCTGCACCTGGACATCCAGCGCGGGCAGCTCGCCCGGGCCGTCGTCCAGCAAGCTATCGACCTGCGACTCCGCCGCCTCGGGCAGCGACAGCCGCGACAGGCGGGCCTGCACCTGCCCCTGAGGCAGGTCGGCATCGGCGGGGCGGTAGGCGATGCTGCCTTCCATCTCCCTGGCGGCGACGCTGGCGCGCCAGCCACTGCCCTCGGCAAAGGCATGGGCCACCACGTCATGCAGCGTGCGCCGCAAGTAGGTGAGCGAAGCCACGCGCAGGTCCACGCGATCGGGCTCCCAAGGCGAGCGCCTGGCCGTCCGGCCTGGCGCCGGCGCCGGCGTCAGGGCACTCCAGGCATCGAGGTCCAGCGCATCGAGGGTGACGCTGGCCTGCACGCCGCCGCGTTCACCCGCCTGCGCCGCCGCGTCGCCCGGACCCAGAACCAGGCGACCCGAGAGCACCTGCGGCCCGCCGTGGCCCAGGGATTGCAGGTAATTGAACGCAAGCCGCTCCCCGGCCTTGAGCGTCAGGCGCTCCAGCGGCGGATCGCTGCCGTGGGCAGCCGCCACCAGCTGGCTCTGAAAACGCACCGGCAGCGCCTGCTCCCGCGGCTTGCCCAGCGGCGCCGGCAGATCGAGCGCCATGCCCTGCAGGTCGGTGGTGACGAGGATTTCGGGCACGCCCTGGCGCACGCCCAGCGCCAGCTCATACTGCGCCTGGCCGTGCAGGTGGGCCGCCAGCGGGCGCAGCCCGGGCGAATCGGCCGTCGCCGCGCGCAGGCCCTCATCACTGGCCACACCGCTGGCCTGCACCGCCAGCACCGCGTCGCCCCCCTGCGCCGGCGCCTTCAACCCGCCGGAGAGCCGTACTTCCCCGCCCAGGGCCTGGGCGCGCACCTGCTGCAGCTCAAAGCCACGCTCGCTGAACTGCACCTGGCCGTGCGCCTGCGTGAGCAGCGGCGCTGCAGGGGCCACGCGCACCTCGTTGCCCGCCAGCTGCACGCTGCCCTGCACCCGGCTTTGCTCCAGCCCGGCGATGGGCAGCTGCAGTTGCAGCCGCAGCGATGCCGCGCCCTGCGCCTGCATGCCATCGAGCGCCCCCTGGGTGAGCTGCGAGACCTGCGAGCCACGCACGAACGCCAGCATGTCGGCCAGCGGCCCGGCCACGTCGCCGGTGACCTGCACCACCGGCGTGGCCAGGTCGGGGATGCGGGCGCTGACCTGGCTGACCGCCAGGCGCGGACTGCCCGCCACCTGCCCGGCGGCGCCTTCCACCCGCATGCTGGCACGGTCAAAAACGAGCGCTCCAGACAAGCCGGTGAGCGCCGGCCAGGGCCGGTCGCCAGGCTTGAGCACCGAGCGCGGCGCATAGGCATAGGTGGTATTTTTCACGCGCGCGGCGATATGGAATTCCCCTTGTGGATCGTGTTCGAACGGCAGGTTTCGCAGGTCGCCGCGGACGCGGAATTTCACCTCGTCGCTGACGCCCGCGGTGATCGCGTCGCGCACGTAATGGCGCGCCTCCGTCCCCACGGCCAGCGGCAGGTAGCGGTGCACGCGCGTGCCATTGGCGCGCGTGAGGCTGCCGGACAGATCGAGCATCCCGGGCAGGCGGGATGCGGGCGTGCCACCCGTGCTCCAGCGCAGCCGCGCCTGGCCCTGCGCATCGGCATTGGCAAAGCGCAGGTCGCTGCTCTCGACGCTGACGCCATCCCCGTCGATCTGCCAGAGCACGCTGGCGGCCAGCGTCTGCAGCGGCAGGCAGGGGTCTTCGAAAACACCGGGCAACAGCAGCGCGCCGTCCTCGATGGAAAGCGCTGCGCTGCCGCCCGCCTGGGTCAACTCGAAATGACCGGCCGCATTGCGCAACCCGAAAGCAGCCGGGGCGCAGGTCTTCCCATCGCCACCGGCCAGCGAAAGGGCCGCCACCCGGCCTTTGGCGCTGTAGGCTGCGATCGCATCCAGCGGCCCCTGCCAGCCGGCCTGCAGCTGCTCCACCCGGCCCTCGGGCGCATAGGTGGCCAATGCGTCCCGCAAGGCAGGCGCCAGCGGCACGCGGCTGGCGATGCGCGCCAGCAGTGCCAGATCGAGCTGGTCCGCCTGCAGCCGGCTGCGCCGCGCGCTGCCTTCTCCCTGCATCCGCAGCGCCAGCGCATCGCTGTGCCAGGCCAGGCCGTCATCGGTCCGAAAGTGCAGCCGCTCCGCCTTGGCCGCGAAACCAGCGGCCAGCGGCTCGAAACCCAGGCGCGCACCGGCCTCTGCCAGCGCCAGCGGCTGCTGCGCCTGCGGCCATTGCACGCGCACCTGCGCCAGCGCGACATCGCTGACGGCGCGGCGCAGCTGCCCCTGCTGCACATCCAGCCAGCTGCGCAGCGCCCCGCGGCCGCTGTCCACGCGCACGCCCTGCAGATCGAGGTAAGGCGCAAGCCGCGCCATGTCCACCTCGGGCCATTCGGCATAGGCCTCGCCGCTCCAGCGCGTCCAGGCATTGTTGAAGGGGCTGAGCAAGGGCTCGTGCAGGCGCGCGCGCAGCGAAAACCGCGCCCCCCACTCCGGCGGCGGCGTGGCATCCAGCCGGATCGCGTGGTCCCAGGCGCCACCGCGCAGCACCAGGTCAACGGCGCTCAGACCGACCGGGGGCAGCCCGCGCAGCGCGTCCACCCATTGCACCGCTCCGCCCTGGATCACCACCTCGCGCTGCGACAGCAGCCAATCGATGGCCGAGGCATCGCCGCCGGCGCCCGCCACGGGCAGTCCCGCGACAAACCATTGCCCCTGCAGGTCGCGCCGCACCTGCAGCACCGGCGCATCGATGTAGATTTGCCTGAACCCCAGGCGCAGCAGCGAGCGCGGCGACAGCGCAAGCACCACGCGCTGCAGCTGCAGGGCGGCCTGGCCCGATGCGTCCAGCACCTGCACGCCCGACAGTTCCAGCGTCGGCAGCACGCCCGACCTGCGTGCGGACAGCCGCGCCACGCGCAGATCAACCCCAAGGGCGCGTCGGGCTTGCTGCTCCAGCACCGGGCGCCAGTCATCGATACGCGGCACAATCCACCAATGCAATCCTGCCCAGGCCAGCGCCAGGAGCACCCAGAACGCCAGCAATGCCCCCAAGGCCCATCGCGCGGCACCCGCCAGCCATCTCAGCCAGCGGGGGGAATGTGTGGACGCCTCGGACATGAACATCGATTGCAGCAACTGGAATTATGACCCGCGGCCCCGCCGGATTTCACCCCCGCTCTTCCGGGGGCGAACCTTCATCCACCATGCCACCCGCCCCCGAGCCCCCTACCGCCGCGGGTGACCCTGCCGCGCATTCGCGCCTGTACCAGCGCCTGCACCGGCGCTACGGCGCAGAGTGGGCGCTGCTGCCCTCGGGCGTGCCGGACCGCGCCGCCATGGCCACTGCCTGCGACCAGCTGCTGGCACAGGGCAGGGATCTGGCAGCCGCGCTGCGCATCCTGCGCCAGCTGGTGATCGAACGCCTGATGGTGCTCGACTGCGGCCACGGCGCCGCGCTGGGCGATGTCTGCAGCGCGCTGACGCGGCTGGCCGAATTTGCGCTTGACCGGGCCTGCCGGCAGGCCTGCGCGGAACTCGATGCGCTGCATGGCCGGCCGCTTTCCGCGGAGACGAGCGCAGAGGTGCCGCTGTGGATCATCGGCATGGGCAAGCTCGGCGCGCGCGAGCTCAATGTCTCCAGCGACATCGACCTCATCTGCGTCTATGAAGCCGATGGCGACACCGCCGGCCTGGCCGACGGGCGCGGGCAGATTACCAACCATGAATATTTCGTGCGCGCCGTGCGCCGCGTGGGCAGTCTGGTCAGCGAGCAGACCGAAGACGGCTTTGTCTTCCGCGTGGACCTCGCGCTGCGCCCGCATGGCAACTCGGGACCGCTGGCGGTGTCGCTGGCCACGCTGCAGGATTACCTGCGCCAGCAGGGGCGCGAATGGGAGCGCTTTGCCTGGCTCAAGAGCCGCGTGGTCGCGCCGGCGGCAGCGCTTGCCAGCCCCGGCGTACAGCAACTGCGCGGCGTGGTTTTACCCTTTGTATTCCGGCGCTATCTTGATTACGCCGTCTTTGACGCCTTGCGCGTGCTGCACCGCCAGATCCGGCAGGAGGCGCAGCGCCGCTGCGCCGGCCACCCCGAGCGCGCCAACGATGTCAAGCTCTCGCGCGGCGGCATCCGCGAGATCGAGTTCACCGTGCAGCTGGTGCAAGTGGTGCGCGGCGGGCAATTCCCCGAGCTGCGCTGCCGCCCGACGCTGGAGGCCCTGGAGCGCCTTGCGCGCGCGCAGCTCATGCAGCGCGAGACGGCGGACGCACTCGCGCAGGCCTATGTCTTTCTGCGGCAGGTGGAACACCGCATCCAGTACCTGGACGACCAGCAGTCGCATGTGCTGCCGATGGGCGATGACGATCTGGCCTGGATCGCCCGCACCATGGGCCTGGGCTGCTGCGAATTTCTGCGCACCCTGGACGCCCACCGCGAGCGCGTGGCGCAGGAATTCGACGCGCTGCTGGGCGGCCCGGAAAAGAAGAAATGCAGCGGCCCCGGCTGCGGGCGCGGACAGGACGACGCCTCCGACTGGGAAAGCGTCATCGCCGCCCAGCCCGCCGCCATGGCGAAGCGCATGCAGCAATGGCGCGAGCAGCCGCGCGTGGCGCAGTTGCGCGAGCAGGCGACGGCACGGCTGCTGCGCATCCTGCAGCAGACGGGCGAATGGCTGCGCGAAGGCAGCGTCTCCGAGCAGGGCGCGCTGCGCCTGCTCGATTGGCTGGAACTGCTGCTGCGCCGCGAAAGCTATCTCGCGCTGCTGGTCGAGCGTCCGCTGGTGCTGCGCCGCCTGGTCGTCCTGCTGGGCGCGGCGCGCTGGCCCGCGCGCTACCTGCAGCAGCACCCGGGCGTGATCGACGAGCTGGCCAGCGAAGCGCTGTTCCACGAGCGCTTTGACCGCGCGGCCTTCGAGCGCGAGCTGCATGCGCGCCGCGCCAGCCTGCGCTCCACCGGCGAGGACGACGAAGAGGCGCTGCTGAACCTGCTGCGCCGCGCCCACCATGCCGAGGTGTTCCGCACCCTGGCGCGCGACGTGGACGGACGCATCACGGTGGAACAGGTCGCGGACGATCTCTCGCTGCTGGCCGACAGCCTGCTCGCCATCACGGTGCAATGGTGCTGGGAGCGACTCAGGGACCGCCACCGCGACGCGCCGCAGCTCGCCATCATCGGCTACGGCAAGCTCGGCGGGAAAGAGCTGGGCTATGGCAGCGATCTGGACATCGTCTTCGCCTACGACGACACCGACGAACGGGCGCCCGAGGCCTATGCCGCCTTCGTGCGCAAGCTCACCTCCTGGCTCACGGCGAAGACGGGCGAGGGCGATCTGTTCGAGATCGACACGCAGCTGCGCCCCAACGGCAATTCGGGGCTGCTCGTCACCACTTTTGACGCCTACGCCGCCTACCAGCAGCAGCGCGGCAGCAATACCGCCTGGACCTGGGAGCACCAGGCCATGACGCGCGCGCGCTGCGTGCTGGGCTCCGATGCCTTGCGGCGGCGCTTTGACGCCGTGCGCGAAGCCGTGATCACCGCCCCGCGCGAGCATGCCGCGCTGGCGCAGGAAATCCTTGCGATGCGCGAACGCCTGCGCGCCGCCCACCGCAGCAGCCCGCGGCTGTTTGATGTCAAGCACGACCCGGGCGGCATGGTGGATGTGGAATTTGCCGTGCAATACCTCGTGCTCGCCCACGCCGCAGCCCATCCCGGGCTGCGCGAGAACAAGGGCAACATCGGCCTGCTGGAGCGTGCCGAGGCTGCCGGGCTGCTGCCGGCGGGCACGGGCCGCGCCGCCGCCGCCGCCTACCGCCAGCTGCGCCAGGTGCAACACCAGGCGCGCCTGAACGAGGAACCCACGCGCATCGCGCCCGGACAGGTCGCACAGGAGCGCAGCGCCGTGCTGGCGCTCTGGCAGGCGGTTTTTCCAGCGGCGCCGCAAGCACCCCCGCCTCGCCCCCTGTCTGATTGATGCGGGTTTTTCTGGGTACGTCTGGCGCCCGCCGGATGCGAAGATCGCGGCGCGAGGCCCGCGTCACCCACGATGAAAGCTATCGTTTTTAAATCCATTGGCACCGCCCTGCTTGCGCTGGCGCTGGTTTTTGCCTTGACGTTGACACACCCCCTGGCATGCACTGGAGCTCAAGACCTTCGACCTCTGGAGTCTGCTGGCGGCACCGGGCAAAAGCCATCGGCCGATCGCCATCCTGGCGATTGACGAGCCCAGCTTCCAGCAGCTGAGCCATGCCAACGCCACGCAATGGATCGCAGTGCAGGCGCTGCTGCAGCGCCTCGCCCACGCCGCGGGAGGAGACTGGCCCGGCGCCATCGCCCTCGACAAATTGTGAGCCGCGCGCGACCCGGGCCACCGCTGCTGCGTGCGACACTCGCGCCTTTTGCGCATATATGCCCATGCCGCGATTCCTTTCGTGCGCGGCTGCGCTGGCGCTTTCGGCAGGCTTGGCCGGGCAGCTTGCCGCCGAGCAGCCCAAGCCCCAGCCCCAGCCGGCGCTCACCGTCACCACCGCCACCCCGGTGCGCGGACCGCTGACCGATCACCTGAACGCCAACGGCAACATCGCCGCCTGGCAGGAAGCGAGTGTCGGCGCTGAAATCGGCGGCCTGCGCATCGCGCAGGTGCTGGTCAACGTGGGCGATCAGGTGCGCGCGGGCCAGGTGCTGGCGCGTTTTGCCACCGATCTGGTGCAAAGCGACGTGGCGCAGGCGCGCGCCGCGCTGCAGCAGGCGCAGGCCGCCGTCGCCGAGGCACGGGCCAACGCCGCGCGCGCCCAGGCGCTGGCCGGCAGCGGCGCCATGAGCCAGCAGCAGATCCAGCAGTACGCCACCGCCGAGCTGAGTGCCGGTGCCTCGCTGGCGGCGGCGCAGGCGCAGCTGGCGGCACAGCGGCTGCGCCTGAAGCACACCGAGGTGCGCGCACCGGATGACGGCGTGATTTCCGCCCGCGGCGCCACCGTCGGCGCGGTCGTCAACGTCGGCGCCGAGCTGTTCCGGCTGGTGCGCAGGAACCGGCTGGAGTGGCGCGCGGAAGTGAATTCGGCCGACCTTGCACGCCTGGCCATCGGCACCCGGGCCGTGGTGACGGCACCCGGCGGTGCGCAGGCCGAGGGGCGGGTGCGCATGCTGGCGCCCACCGTCGATCTCGCCAGCCGCAACGCGCTGATCTATGTCGATCTGCCCAGCGGCGGCGCGCTGCGCGCGGGCATGTACGCCAGTGGCCAGTTCCTGCTCGGCCAGCGCCAGGCGCTCACCGTGCCGCTGTCGGCCGTGGTGGTGCGCGATGGTTTTCCCAGCGTGTTCGAGCTCGGCGAGGGCGCGCATGTGCTGCTGCGCCGCGTGCGCACCGGCCAGAAGAACGGCGAGCGCATCGAAGTCGTCGAGGGGCTGGCGCCCGACGCCCGCATCGTCGTGCGCGGCGGCACCTTCCTGAACGACGGCGATCTCGTGCGGGTGGTTGAAAAATCAGAACAAAAACAGGCTCCAGCAACCGCCAATAAAGCGCAGGCAGCTACAAAAACAGAGTCACCATGAACGTCTCGGCCTGGAGCATCCGCAACCCCATTCCTGCGGCGATGCTGTTCGTCCTGCTGACGCTGGCGGGGCTGATGGCGTTTCGCACCATGAAGGTGCAGAACTTCCCCGACATGGATCTGCCGGTGGTCATCGTCACCGCGGCGCTGCCGGGCGCGGCGCCAGGGCAGCTGGAAAGCGATGTCGCGCAGCGGCTGGAAAACACCATCGCCACGGTGCAGGGGCTCAAGCACATCACCACCACGCTGACCGACGGCGTGGCGACGCTGGCGATCGAGTTCGTGCTGGAAAAGCCCATCCAGGAGGCGGTGGACGACGTGCGCTCGGCGGTCTCGCGCGTGCGATCGGACATGCCGGCCGACCTGCGCGACCCCATCGTCAACAAGCTGGAGTTCACCTCGCAGCCCATCCTGGCCTACGCCGTCGCTTCCAGCCGCTGGGACGACGAAGCACTGTCATGGTTCGTCGACGACACCATCCAGCGGCGCCTGCTGGCCGTGCCCGGCGTGGGCGCGGTCAACCGCGTCGGCGGCGTGACGCGCGAAGTGCGCGTGCTGCTGGACCCGGTGAAGCTGCAGGCGCTGGGCGCCACGGCGAGCGAAATCTCGCGCCAGCTGCGCCAGGTGCAGCTGGAGAGCGCGGGCGGGCGCGCCGACCTGGGCAGCGGCGAGCAGCCGCTGCGCACGCTGGCCACGGTGAAGACGGCCGAGGAGGTGGCGCGCATCCAGATCGCGCTCTCGGGCGCGCGCAAGGTGCGGCTCGATCAGCTTGCCAGCGTCACCGACACCTTTGCCGAACCGCGCGCCGCCGCGCTGCTGGGTGACCAGCCGGTCATCGGCTTCGAGGTCTCGCGCTCGCGCGGCGCGAGCGAAGTGGAAGTGGGCGCGGGCGTGCAGAAGGTGCTTGCCAGGCTGCAAGCCGACTACCCCCACCTGCAGCTGACCAAGACAGTGGATTTCGTCGACATCGCGCAGGAGGAGTACGACAGCTCGATGCGGCTGCTGTACGAAGGCGCCGCGCTCGCCGTGGTCGTCGTCTGGCTGTTCCTGCGCTCGTTCCGGGCGACGATGATCTCGGCGGTGGCGCTGCCGCTGTCGATGATTCCGGCCTTCATCGGCATGCAGCAGTTCGGCTTCACGATCAACATCCTGACGCTGCTGGCGCTGTCGCTGGTCGTCGGCATCCTGGTGGACGACGCCATCGTCGAGGTGGAAAACATCGTGCGCCACCAGGGCATGGGCAAGAGCCCCTACCAGGCGGCCATGGAAGCCGCCGACGAGATCGGCCTGGCGGTGGTGGCCACCACCTTCACGCTGATCGCGGTGTTCCTGCCCACGGCCTTCATGAGCGGCATTCCCGGGCGCTTCTTCAAGCAGTTCGGCTGGACGGCGGCGCTGGCGGTGTTCGCCTCGCTCATCGTCGCGCGCCTGCTCACGCCCATGATGTGCGCCTATCTGCTCAAGCCGGTGAAGCATGCCGATCATGAGCCGGGCTGGCTCAGGGTCTACATGCGCGCCGTCGGCTGGTGCCTGCACCACCGCTTCGCGACGCTGGTGGCGGCGCTGCTGTTCTTCGCCGGATCTCTGGCGCTCATTCCGCTGCTGCCCTCGGGCTTCATGCCGCCCGACAACAACGCCCAGACGCAGGTGAGCCTGGAACTGCCGCCCGGTACGCTGCTGCCCGAGACACAGGCGCTGGTGCTGCAAGCCACGGAGCGCGCCTTCGGCGTCGGCCATGTGCAGACCGTGTACAGCACGATCGGCGGCGGCAGCGCGGGTGCGGACCCGGTGACCGGCGGCGGCGCGGCCGATCCGCGCAAGGCCACGCTCACGCTGCGCATGGCGCCGCGCGCCGAACGCCCGTCCAAGCAGGAAATCGAGGCGCGCCTGCGCGAGGCCATGCGCGACCTGCCCGGCGCGCGCGTGCGCGTGGGGCTGGGCGGCTCCAACGACAAATACATCATGACGCTCTCCAGCGACGACCCGCAGCAGCTGGAGCGGGCCGCGCGCGAGGTGGAGCGCGGCATACGCACCATTTCCGGCATCGGCGGCGTCACGTCGACGGCCAGCCTGGCGCGGCCCGAGATTTACGTGCAGCCTGATTTCGCCCGCGCCGCCGATCTGGGCGTGACCAGTGCCGCCATCGCCGAGACGCTGCGCGTGGCCACCGTGGGCGATTTCGAGCAGAACCTGGCCAAGCTCAACGTCGCGCAGCGCCAGATACCCATCCTGGTGCGGCTCGACGATGCGGCGCGCGCCGACCTGAGCGTGCTCGAACGCCTGGCGGTGCCGGGGCAGAAGGGCCCGGTGCGCCTGGGCGAGGTCGCCACGCTCACGCTCGCGGGCGGACCGGCCGTGATCCGCCGCTACGACCGCGCGCGCAACGTGCGCTTCGAGATCGAACTGGGCAGCCGCGGCCTGGGCGAGGTGCAGCAGGCGGTGCGCGATCTGCCCGCCGTGCAGCACATGGGCGCCGGCGTGCACCTGGTCAACGTGGGCGACGCGGAGATGATGTCCGAGCTGTTCTCCAGCTTCGGCATCGCCATGCTCACCGGCGTGGTCTGCATCTACATCGTGCTGGTGATGCTGTTCAAGGATTTGCTGCAGCCCTTCACCATCCTGGTGGCGCTGCCGCTGTCGCTCGGCGGCGCCTTCGTCGCGCTGATGCTGGCGCACCAGAGCTTTTCCATGCCCTCGCTGATCGGCCTGGTGATGCTCATGGGCATCGCCACCAAGAACTCCATCCTGCTGGTGGAATACGCCATCACCGCGCGGCGCGAGCTCGGCATGCGCCGGCTCGATGCGCTGCTCGATGCCTGCCACAAGCGCGCGCGCCCCATCATCATGACCACGCTCGCCATGGGCGCGGGCATGATGCCGGTGGCGCTGGGTCTGGGCAGCGCCGACATGAGCTTTCGCTCGCCGATGGCGATGGCGGTGATCGGCGGGCTGCTGACCTCCACCGTGCTGAGCCTGCTGGTGGTGCCCGCCGTATTCACCTACGTGGACGATTTCGAGCACTGGATCCGCCGGCTGGCGCATCGGCGGCCTCATGCCCGGGCGGGAGCTGCCGATAATCCAGGCTGAACGGCGCTGCCAATGAACCTGATCCCGGCCGCTATCGATTCCTGCCGCTGGGCAAGCCGCTGTCCCTCACGCCCAGATCGCGGCGATGAAGATCGACGGCCATGCGCCGGCGCGGGCCGACGCCCGACCGCGCACGGGGTGCGCCCGCAGGTGTCGCTTCAGCGACTTTTCAAATTGCCTTGACGAGTTGAAGTGCCACAATCGTCCGCGGAACTTTTGGGCAAAGCGTATAGTCCATACGGTGTCCGCGTGAGCGTTGACACTGATTTGCAGGAACAGGACGACCACACCATTTCCAGTTGCGAAGCCTTCCGGATCCCCGGTTGAAAGCCTGAGGCGGCCTCTCCTCCCTCCCTCTCTTCTTTCGTTTCAGGGCGCTTCGCGACTGTTTTTACAACGCGCAAGGCGCGCATTCCCCAGCGGGAATGCGCGCCTTGCGCGTCATGGGGTGGCGGTCTTATTGCAGCCGCGGCTGGGTGTCGATGAAGCTCGCGCGCTGCATCAGTTTGTCGTGCAGCCGCCCCAGATTGGGATGCTCGCCGCGCCAGTCGAGTTCGGGCAGCCGGAATGCCAGCCAGCCCAGCGCGCAGCCCACGGCCACATCGGCCAGGCTCAGGTACACGCCGGTGCAAAAAGGCTTGTCACCCAGGCCCTGGTCGATCCCGCGCAGACCCGCGCGCACCTTGCCCAGCTGGCGATCGATCCAGGCCTGGCTGCGCTCGCCATCGCCGCGTCCGGCCCAGTTGCGCTCCAGCCACGCCAGGATGCCGGCATCGAGCACGCCGTCGGCCAGTGCCTCCCAGGTCTTGACCTCGGAGCGCTCGCGCCCGCCGGCCGGAATCAGCCGCTGCACCGGCGAGAGCGTATCCAGGTACTCGACGATCACGCGCGAATCGAACATCGCGTCACCCCCGTCCAGCACCAGGCAGGGCACCTTGCCCAGCGGATTGGAGCGGCCGATCGCTGCCTCCTCAGACCAGACGTTGTCCAGTTCCAGGCGGTAATCGAGCTTCTTCTCGGCCAGCACCACGCGTACCTTGCGCACATAGGGGCTGGTCAGGGTTCCGATGAGCTTCATGGGACGGCGGCCAAGGGCACGGCAATGGGAAGGAAGGCATTTTATGCAGGCCCGCCTCCTACAATCGCGCCCCATGGAACTCTCGCCCCTGACCGCTCTTTCGCCCCTGGACGGGCGCTATGCCGCCAAACTCGCCGCCCTTCGCCCCCTGATGAGCGAGATGGGCTACATGCACCGGCGGGTGCAGGTGGAAGTGGCCTGGTTCATCGCGCTGTCGGATGCCGGTTTTGCTGAATTTGCTCCGTTACCAAGAGCTGATCGCGCTTATCTGCAAAGCCTTGTGACTGGTTTTGATGAAGAAAATTGTGCTGCCATCAAGGCCTTCGAGAAGACCACCAACCACGACGTGAAAGCCGTCGAATACTGGATCAAGGAACGCATCCAGGGCCATGCGGCGCTGGAAAAGGCGGCGGAGTTCGTGCACTTCGCCTGCACCAGCGAAGACATCAACAACACCAGCCACGCGCTGCAGACCCAGGCCGCGCGCGACGCGGTGCTGCTGCCCGCCCTGCGCGGCATCGCCGCCACGCTGCGCGCCATGGCGCACCAGTACGCCGCCGCGCCCATGCTCAGCCGCACGCACGGCCAGACCGCCAGCCCCACCACCGTGGGCAAGGAAATCGCCAACGTGCTGGTGCGCCTGGAACACGCCACCGTCCGGATTGCCGAGGTCAAAATCCTCGCCAAGATGAACGGCGCCGTGGGCAACTACAACGCGCACCTCGCGGCCTGGCCCGAGTTTGACTGGGAGGCGTTTGCGCGCAAGGTGGTCGAAGCTCCGCAGCCGCAGGGCCTGGGCCTCACATTCCAGCCCTATTCCATCCAGATCGAGCCGCACGACTGGATGGCCGAGCTGTTCGACGCGGTGGCGCGCGCCAACACCATATTGATCGATTTTTCACGCGACATCTGGGGCTATGTGAGCCTGGGCTATTTCAGGCAGCGCCTGAAGGCGGGCGAGATCGGCTCGTCCACCATGCCGCACAAGGTCAACCCGATCGACTTCGAGAACGCCGAGGGCAACCTGGGCCTGGCCAACGCGCTCTTGCGCCACCTGGCCGAGAAGCTGCCGATCAGCCGCTGGCAGCGCGATCTGACCGATTCCACCGTGCTGCGCAACATCGGCGTGGCGCTGGGCTATGCGGTGCTGGCCTACGCCTCGCTGGCCACGGGCCTGTCCAAGCTCGAACTCAACGCCGAGCGCCTGGCGCAGGACCTCGACCACAGCTGGGAAGTGCTGGCCGAGCCCATTCAGACGGTGATGCGCCGCCACGGCGTGGCCGGTGCCTACGAAAAACTCAAGGAAGTGACGCGCGGCAAAACCGTGAGCGCCGAAGCGCTGCACGCGCTCATAGAGAGCCTGGCGATTCCCGAGGCCGACAAAGATCGGTTGCTGGCGATGACCCCGGCCAGCTACATCGGCAAGGCCGCCGAACTCGCCCGCCGCACGTAAGTTGCCACGCTGAACGCTCAACCCTGAACGCCCAAGCTTTCTCGTGGCTCTGAAATCCACCATCTTCAAGGCGAACCTCGCGATCGCCGACATCGACCACGGCTACTACGCCGACCACGCGCTGACGCTGGCACGCCACCCGAGCGAAACCGACGAGCGCATGATGGTGCGCCTGGCGGCACTCGCGCTCAACGCCCACGCGCTGCAGGACACCTGCCAGGGCGACGGCACGCTCGCCTTCGGCGCGGGCCTTTCCGACACCGACGACCCGGACGTGTCGCTCACCGACTTCACCGGCCGCAAGCGCCTGTGGATCGAGGTCGGCCAACCCGAGGACAAGCCCCTTGCCAAGGCCTGCAGCCGCGCCGACGCAGTGCTGGTCTACGCCTTTCACCCGGCCGCCGAGGTCTGGTGGCGCGGCATGGCCGCCAAACTCGCGCGGCTGCAAAAGCTGCAGGTCTGGCGCCTGCCGACCGAAGCCTCCAAGGAGCTCGCGGCCCTGGCTGAGCGCAGCATGCAGTTGCAGGCCACGGTGCAGGAGGGTGCGCTCACGCTCAGCAGCGAGCAGGGCAGCGTGGTGCTGGAGCCGCTGCGCTGGCAATAATTACCTTCAGCGCGGCATGAGGGCGCCGCAATTCCAGCACTGTTCAAACCCGCCTTCCACGATCTCCCCGCACGAAGGGCAGGCCCAGCGGCGCTGGGGCAGACGCCGCAGTTCATCGAGCAGCGTACGGGCGTGGACCAGGTGCTCGCCGTGGTCCAGCCAGATCTCGGGCAGGCATTCGCTGGGCGGCAGCTGTCCGGCCGCCGAACTCAGGTATTGGCGCTGCACCGTCGCCGGCATGCCCGCCTCGCACAGCAGGTCGCACCAGACGGTGGCGATCGCGATGTTGGGGGCTTGGGTGAGACGCTGCATGGGGCGAGAACAGACGGCTGAAGCGGCCATCATAGGCGGCTTGTGGTTTAATTTCACCCATTCAAGGGGGAGTAGCTCCCCGCCAGCGCGGCCTTGCCGCGCGGGTGGATGGCAGGGTCGTCATCACGAAGCGCGGGTGCGCTTCCGGCCTGCCGGGTGTGGCGGACGCCATGCCGAGCAAGACCCTTGGACCCCGGATTTTCCGTGCGCGGTCCAAGGTGTCTCTCTGCAATTCTTGCAGCAAGCTCCCGGGCTGGTGCGGAAGATCCACAACCACCGACCCGCTTTTCAGCGGTTTTGAGGACAGCAAACACATGGATCTGGAATTCTTTCTGCACGCGCCCTTCTGGGTCGCGCTCGGCCAGCTCATCATCATCGACATCCTGCTCGGCGGCGACAACGCCGTGGTGATCGCGCTGGCCTGCCACAAGCTGCCGCCTGCGCAGCGCGCCAAAGGCATCTTCTGGGGCACGGCAGCGGCCATAGGACTGCGCGTGGTGCTCATCATTTTTGCAATGACGCTGCTCACGCTGCCCTTCGTCAAGCTGGTGGGCGCGGTGCTGCTGGTCTGGATCGGCGTGAAGCTGATCGCGCCGCACGAAGACGGCCATGAAGCCATCCAGAGCAGCGACAAGCTGCTGACGGCCATCAAGACCATCGTCGTCGCCGATGTGGTGATGAGCCTGGACAACGTGATCGCGATTGCCGCCGCGGCCAAGAACGCCGGGCAATCGCATGAGCTGCTGCTGGTCATCCTGGGTTTGCTGATCTCGGTGCCCATCATCGTCGGCGGCTCGCAGCTGGTGATGAAGCTGATGGAGCGCTTCCCCATCATCATCGTGCTCGGCGGCATGCTGCTGGGCTGGATCGCCGGCGGCATGTTCGTCACCGACCCGGTGTTCACCCATCCCGCTCAATGGCTCTGGGCGCCCAAGCTGGGCACGCTGAACGCCGATGGCCTGGCCGAGGTGCATGGCGCGCTGTATTACGGCGCACACCTGGCGGGTGCGCTGCTGGTGCTGACGCTAGGCAAGTGGCTGGCGGCTCGGCATGCTCAGATGACGAAATGACCGCGCTGCGCGGCGATGACGCGGCTTGCGCCGCATGACGGAGGTATGGGTCATTTCGTCATGCCCGGCGCAAGCCGGCGTCATTTCGTCATTCCGTCATCGCGCTGTTATGCTGGCATGATGCGCATCCTCTTGAAATGGGCCCTGCACGCGGTGGCGCTGCTGTGCGTGGCCTACCTCTACAGCGGCGTGCAGGTGCACAGTTTCGGCGCGGCGCTGGGCGCGGCCTTCGTGATCGGGCTGCTCAACGCCGTGCTGCGGCCCATCCTCGTGATCCTGACGCTGCCGGTGACCATCGTCACCATCGGGCTGTTCCTGTTCGTCATCAACGCGCTGATGTTCTGGGCCGCCTCCGGCCTGCTGGGCGACGGCTTTCAGGTGGCGGGCTTCGGCGCGGCGCTGATCGGCTCGCTGATCTACTCCGCGCTGGGACTACTGATCGAGTCGGCGCTCGCGCATCTGTTCGCTCAGCAGTGACTGCACGGCGCGCAGCCGGGTGTCGATGATCGAGGCTTCGATGTAATCCTGCGCGCCGCCGCTCTTTCGCGCCAGGTCCTGCCCGGCGCGGAAACGGTCCACCGCGGCGGCGTAGTCGTAGTGCGCCACCTGCACCTCGGCCTCGGCGCGGATGGAGCGCAGCATCTGCCCCTGCTGGTGCCAGACCTGCGCAAGCGCCTGCCATGCGGCGCCATCCCCCGGGTGCAGCGTCACCCGGGTCTGCAAGGGCCCGGCGATGGCAGCCGCCGTGCCGGTGGCCAGCAGCGCCTGCGTGCGCAGCAGCAGTTCGGGACGCGCTTCCTTCTCGGCCGCCGGCCCGAGCGCCTCGAGCGCCGCCGCCGCATCGCCTTCGGCCAACGCCAGCTCGGCATCCATCAGGCGCGCCTGGCGCGCCGCCGCCGCGTCGTGGCGCACATCGGCCTGCAGGGGCCCGAAAAGCGCGCGCGCCAGCTTCAGGTCCTTGAGCTGCTGCGCGGCCAGCAGGCCCTGGGTGCGCACCCGCACGCGCTCGGCCAACGGACGGCTGGCGGTGCGCGCGTCCTGGGCGTCCTGCATCCATTGGCGCCAGAGGTCTATGCCCGGCTGCGCCAGCACGCGCGCGCGCGCCACCATCATGGCGTGCACCAGCGGCGCCGCGGGCGCGGGCGGCTCATCCCTGGGCAGGCGGCTGTGCATGTCGGCGATGCGCTGGGTCGTCAGCGGGTGGCTGCGCAGCCAGGGCCAGCTGCCGTTGTCGTTCAGGCGGTTGGCCGCCTGCAGCTTGTCGAACATCGCGACGAAGCCCTGCGGCGCAAAGCCGGCGGGCTGCATCAGCGAAAAGCCGACGCGATCGGCCTCGCGCTCCATGTCGCGCGAGAAGTTGAGCTGGTTCTGCACCGCCAGCGCCTGCCCGCCCACCATCAGCGCCTGCCCGGCATTGGGGCTGTGCCCGGCAACGATGGCGCCCATCATCAGCGCGCCCATCATCAGCGGCGTCATGCGTTTGTCCTGCGCAATCAGGCGCGAGATGTGGCGCTGCGTGACGTGGCTGAGTTCGTGCGCCAGCACGGACGCCAGCTGATCGGGCGTATCGACCACGGCCAGCAGCCCGAGCTGCAGGCCGAAGAAGCCGCCCGGCAGCGCAAAGGCATTGACCGTGCGGTCGCGGATCAGCAGGATCTTCCAGGCGAAGCGCTCATGCATCTCCGGCGTCATTTCGCCGCGCGCCAGCGACGCCTGGATGAGCCGGTCCAGAATGTCCTGCGCATATTCCTGAATGGCCGGGTCCTGCATGTAGCTGGGGTCGCGGTAGATCTCGGCGACGATGCGCTCGCCGAGCTGGCGCTCGCTCGCCAGCGACATCTCGTCGCCATCGCCCATCGCCGGCAGCCCCTGGGCCATCGACAGCGCTGGCATGATGCTTGCCATAACTACTAAAACAAGAGCTGTCAGCGCCCGTCCGTATTGCGCAATCACCGCTTTTATCTGCATATATTTCACACAAGGCCCCGTCGCTCGCGACGGCCGTATGATGCCTGCTCCCACTGAAGGTTTCCGCCCGCCATGTCCGATTCCCCGCTCACCCACTTTGACGCCCAGGGCCAGGCCCACATGGTTGACGTCGGCGCCAAAAGTGCAACCCACCGCATCGCCGTCGCCACCGGGCGCATCCGCATGCAGGGCGCCACGTTCGCGCTGATCGCCTCGGGCAGCGCAAAAAAGGGCGACGTGCTGGGCGTGGCGCGCATCGCCGGCATCATGGCCAGCAAGAAGACCAGCGAGCTGATTCCCCTGTGCCACCCGATCGCGCTCACGCGCGTGGCGGTGGAATTCGAGCTGCTGGCCGATGCGCATGCCGTGCAGTGCACCGCCACCGCCGAGACCGTCGGCCCGACGGGCGTCGAGATGGAAGCGCTCACCGCCGTGCAGGTGGCGTTGCTGACCCTCTACGACATGTGCAAGGCGGTCGATCGCGCCATGGTGATCGAGGGCGTGCGGCTGCTGGAAAAGCACGGCGGCAAGTCAGGCAGCTTCGTGCAGCCGCGCTGATCCCGCCGTGCCGCGCGCAGGGGAAGCGTCATTCCATTGCTCGATCAAGCGCGTACGCGAAGGTGGAGCGCAGACAGTGCCGCAGCACGGCGAGCACAGCCGGCAGAGCAATCGTTTGATCGGGAAATGGATCAGATATCCAGCACCAGCGTCTTGCTCCTGCTGCCGCCGACGCAGACCATCATCGATTGATTGGCCGCGCGCTCCTTGGCGCTCAGCACCGAGTCGCGGTGGTCCGGAATGCCCTCCAGCACCTTGGTTTCGCAGGTCCCGCACACGCCCTCGCAGCAGCTGTAGTCCACCTCGATGCCAGCGTCCAGCAGCGTGTCCAGGATCGATTTGTCGGCGCTGACCTGCAGAATTTTGCCGCTGCGCCGCGCCTCGACGGCAAAGCTGACCAGCGCTTCATCGGATGCCGCCACCTCCACCGCCGCGAAGCGCTCGATGTGGTGGTTGGCGTGGCCGAGGTCTTCACAGGCTTTCTCGAACGCGTCCAGCATGGGCGCGGGGCCGCAGGCGTAGTGGTGCGTGCCCGCGTCGGGCGCGCGCCGGGCCAGCAGCGCACGCAGATCGGGCGGGCCGCCCGCTTCCTTGTCGAAGTGCAGGTGCAGCGGCATGCCCAGGGCCTGCAGTTCGGCCAGGAAGGCGGCGCTCCTGCGTTCGCGGGCGAAGTACAGCATTTCGAAGGAGCGCCTCAGCTGTTTCAGCCGGCGCGCCATGCACAAGAGCGGCGTGATGCCGATGCCGCCGGCCACGAGCACGCTGTGCGCGGCGTCTTCCCGCAGCGCGAAGTTGTTGCGCGGCGCGGCGATGGTGATGGGCATGCCGACCTTCAGGCTCTCGTGCACGCAGCGCGAGCCGCCGCGGCTGTTGCGGTCCAGCAGCACCGCGACGACGTAACGCTGGCGCTCCTCGCTGTTGTTGCACAGCGAGTAGTTGCGCACCAGGCCGTTGGGCAGGTTGAGGTCGATGTGCGAGCCCGGCGTGAAGGCCGGGAAATCGCCGCCGCGCTGCGGGCGCAGCTCGACGCTGATGGTCTCCAGCGCCTCGAAGGTCAGCGCGTGAACGTAGGCTTGCAGGGTAGTGCTCATGGTGGGTATCGTTTTGGGGACGTTAGTGTTGCACGCTAGCCACCCAAGGTCGGAGCCGTCACCAGCCGCATGCTGGGCAGCAGCCGGGCCGCCAGCTCCGGCCGGTCCACCGCGTATTCCAGGTTCATGCGGGCGATTTCCACATGCTCCTCGCCCAGCGCCTGCGCGCGCGCGCCCTGGCCGCGCTCGATCGCCTGCAGCGTCGCATGGTGCTGGCGCTGCGCCAGCTGCATCCACTGCTGGCCTTCCTGCATCGAGGACTGCATCGGCAGCATGGCGCTGGGCGAGGCAAAGGGCTGGCTGTTGAGAAAGTCCAGCGTGCGCCGGATCGCGGCGTTGCCGCTGCCCTGAACGATGAGCGCATGAAAGCGGTTGTTCATCTCGACGTAGGCGGCATAGTCATCGAGCCCCATGCCCGGCCGATTGACGATCTGGTCCCCCTCCTCCAGGCAGTCGCGCAGCTTGCGCAGCAGCGGGCGCGGCGCGCCTTCCTCCGCCAGCAGGCGCGCGGCGCAGCCTTCGATCACGCCGCGCAGGCGGATGGCGTCGTCGATCTCGCGCGAGGTGAAGCGCCGCATCTGGTAGCCGCCCGCGGGCGAGGGCTCGATCAGGCCTTCGTGCTCCAGCGTCGTCAGCGCCAGCCGCACCGGCGTGCGCGATGCGCCCAGGCGCTCCGCCAGGGGAATTTCGGCGAGACGCTCACCAGGGGCGAAGTCACCCTTGAGGATCATGTCGCGCAATTGCACGACGACGCGGGATTGCTGGGAAGTCATGGGTTCGATTGCATGCAACGACTACTGTTCAAGGCGATGCGGTATTCCATTTTTGCACAATCCTGCCACGCGCCTTCCTCTATTTTCCTAGGGTAAATACCCATTTCAGAAGGATTGACAAAAGAAAGGGTGTCTCGAAGAATAAGCCAAATTGCATGCAATGGTATGCAACTCATTTTGGAACCGAGACCCATGGCCACTGCGGAACAAAACGATTGGATGACCCGTACCAACCCCGGCACGCCTGCCGGCACTCTGCTGCGCCAGTACTGGCAGCCGGTGGCGCTGGCCGAGGAGCTGAACGGACCGCGGCCGCTGAAAACGGTGGATGCCATGGGGCAGCACCTGGTGCTGTTCCGCGACGAAAAGGGGCGTTTGGGACTGCTCGATCGCGACTGCCCGCACCGCGGGGCCGACCTGGCCTATGGCCGCATCGAGGATGGCGGCCTGCGCTGTCTGCTGCACGGCTGGCTGTTCGACGTGAACGGCTGCTGCATGCAGACCCCGGCCGAACCCGAGGGCAGCAAGCTGTGTTCGCGCATCCACCAGGGCGCCTACCCGGTGGTGGAGAAGAGCGGCATCATCTTTGCCTATCTGGGCCGAGGCGAGCCGCCGGCCTTCGCCGATTTCGACTGCTTCGTCGCGCCGGACAGCCATACCTTCGCCTTCAAGGGCTTGTGGGAATGCAACTGGCTGCAGGCGCTGGAGGTCGGCATGGATCCGGCGCATGCCTCGTTCCTGCACCGCTTCTTCGAGGATGAGGATGTTTCCGAGAGCTTCGGCAAGCAGTTTCGCGGCGCCTCGATGGGCACGGATCTTCCGATCGCCAAGGTGCTGCGCGAGTACGAGCGGCCGGAGATCAGCGTCGATGCCACCGGCTACGGCCTGCGCCTGACGACGCTGCGCAAGCTCTCGCCCGGGCAGACCCATGTGCGCATCACCAACGTCGCCTTCCCCAACGCCTTCGCCATCCCGATGGGGCCGGAGATGACCATTACCCAGTGGCATGTGCCGGTGGACGACCACAACAGCTACTGGTACGCGATTTTCACCAGCTTCGCCGGTGCGGTGGACAAGCAGCAGATGCGCGAGCAGCGCCTCAAGACCATCGAGCTGCCGCTGTACAACTCGCGCAAGAACAAGCGCAACCACTACGGCTACGACATCGCCGAGCAGCAGAGCCAGACCTATACCGGCATGGGCATGGACATCAACGTGCACGACCAGTGGGCCTGCGAGTCCATGGGCACCATCCAGGACCGCACGCGCGAGCACCTGGGCACGACCGACAAGGCGATCGCCGCCTACCGCCGCATGCTGGTGGATGCGATCGATGCGGTGCAGGAGGGCCAGCCTTTGCCGGCGCGCCCGGCGGCGGGGCAGGGCGGCACTCTGAGTGGCCCGCCGGCCGTGGACGGCGTCACGACGGCGGATGCCGCCATGCAATTTTGCGCAACCGCCGACTTGCAGCGCCGCCAGGCCTGTGACTGGGCCGCCGCCCGCCTGGGCTCCTGACCCGGGGCCGCGATGAGCGACTTCGTCACGCGCCACGGGCTGTGGAGCGAAACGCAGGAGGCGCAGGCGCGCGACGTCATTGCCCGAATCGACGCGGGTGAATGGGATGTGGTGCGCTTTTCCTGGGCCGACCAGCATGGCGTGCTGCGCGGCAAGACGCTGGTGGGGGATGCCGCGCGTTCCGCCCTGCGCCGCGGGGTGAATCTGACGACCACGCTGCTGGCCAAGGACACCTCGCACCGCTCGGTATTCCCGGTCTTCGCCACCGGTGGCGGCTTCCCGGTGCCCGGGCTGCAGGGCGGGGCGGACTTCATCATCGTGGCCGATCCCGGCACCCTGCGCACCCTGCCCTGGGCGCCGCGCACGGCCTGGCTGCAGTGCGACGCCTACATGAAGGACGGCCAGCCCTGCCCCTTCGACACCCGGCGCATCCTGCGCCGCGCCGTGGCCGAGCTGGGTGCGCAGCAACTGGAATTCGTCGCCGGTCTGGAGGTGGAGTTTCACGCCTTCAGGCTCGACGAAGCAGCGATGCAACTGGCGGATTCGGGCCAGCCCGGCACACCGCCGAACGTCTCGCTGCTGACGCATGGCCACCAGTACCTGACCGAGCTGCGCTACGACAGCGTCGATGCGCTGATGGAGCTGCTGCGCCGCGAGCTGCTGGCGCTGGGCCTGCCGCTGCAGTCGCTGGAAATCGAATTCGGCCCAAGCCAGTTCGAGCTGGTCTTCGGCCCCACCGCCGGTCTGGCGCCGGCCGACACCATGGTGCTGCTGCGCAGCGCGATCAAGCAGATCTGCCGCCGCCACGGCTACCACGCCACGTTCATGTGCCGCCCGCGCATCCCGAACGTGATGTCCAGCGGCTGGCATCTGCACCAGTCGCTGCGCCACGGCGAAAGCGGCGCCAATGCCTTCATGCCCTCAGCCGATGCCGCCACGCCGCTCAGCCCGCTGGGCATGCAGTACCTGGCCGGCCTGCAGGCGCATGGCTGCGGATCGGCCGCGCTAGCCAGCCCCACGCTCAACGGCTACCGCCGCTATCGCCCGCTGTCGCTGGCGCCGGACCGCGCGATCTGGGCCGAGGACAACCGCGGCGCCATGCTGCGCGTGCTCGGCGCGCCCGGCGACAGCGCCTCGCGCATCGAAAACCGCATCGGCGAGCCCACGGCCAACCCCTATCTGTACCTGGCCTCCCAGCTGTTTGCCGGCATGCACGGCATGGCCGAGCACATGGATCCCGGCCCCTCCGCCGATGCACCCTACGAAACCCCCGCGCCGCGCCTGCCGCGCACGCTGGAGCAGGCGCTGGTGGCGCTGCGCGAAGACGCATGGCTGTGCCAGAAGCTGGGACAAGGTTTTGTGGACTACTACTGCCACATCAAGGAAGCGGAGATCGCGCGCTTCAACATGGAGGTGTCGGAGTGGGAGCAGCGTGAATATTTCGACATGTTTTGACTGCCCGGAAAGCCTTTCATGATCCCCGCAAGAATCGACACCGCCTCCGTGCGCGCGCGCATCGGTGATTACGCCGACATCCAGCGCAGCGCCGAAGAGCGCGGCCGCATCTACGAAGAACTGCTGGGCTTCGTGCCGCCGCGCATCGAGGCGCGCTTTGCCGTCACCGGCGCGCTCGACCCGGCCATGGTCGATCTGCAGGAGCAGATGCGCGCGCACGCCATGTACCCCAAGAGCTTCGACGTGAAGACGGCGCAGCTCATGCTGTTCGGCATGCTGCTGATGGATCTGAGCGACGCCGCCCTCCTGCACGCCATCGCCGCGCGCCGCGCGGGTGCCAGCTGGAACGAGCTGCAGGACACGGTCAACCTGTGCTTTCTGTTCCGGGGGCTGTCGGCGGCCAACCGGGGCGCGGAGATCCTTGCCAACATCGCGCACCGCGAGCAATTGGCGGAAGAAAAACCCGCCGAAGCCGCCCAGACCAGGTAACGTCCGAGGAAGCCCCCGCATGCCCAAGATCCTCATCCACAGCAGTCAGGCGCCGGTCACCGGCTTCACCGACCACAGCAAGCCCTCGCCGCTGGCGCAGGCCATCCGCGCGGGCGACATGCTCTATGTCTCGGGCCAGGGGCCACTCGATCCGCAGACCCGCGAAGTGGTTGCGGGCGGCATCGCCGAGCAGACGCGGCAGACCCTGGGCAATCTGAAGGCCATTCTCCAGGCCGCGGATGCCGGCATGGCGCAGGTGGTGAACATGCGGGTCTGCCTGCGCGACACGGCGGATTTTCCGGCGTTCAACGAAGCCTTCCGCGACTTCATGGATGGCGAAAAAGTCACCCGCACCTGCACCGGCGGCACGCCGCACCGCAAGGGCGTGCTGGTGGAGATCGATTGCGTCGCCTACCTCGGTTGAAGGAGAGCCCCATGTACCAGATGCCCATCGTCGCCTTTCAGGATCGCATCGAGCAGCTGGGCAAAACCGGCGCCTATGTCAGCGTGCTCTGGCAGCAGCCCGAATCGCTGGTGTTCATCGCGCGCGGCAGGCCCTACCGCAGCGAATTCCACATCAACCCCAGCGACGAGATGATGATCATGCTCAAGGGCGAAATGCGGCTGCACTACCGCACGCCCGAGGGCAGGGAAGAAGTGGCCGTCATCCCCGAAGGCGCCGCCATCCACACGCCCGCAGGCATCCCGCATTCGCCGCGCTTCCCGCCCGATGCCTACGCGCTGATCCAGGAGCGCGCGCGCCGCCCCGGCGAGGACGACCAGTTCCAGTGGTTCTGCCCCCGTTGCGACCATCTGCTGCACGCCGAAGTGTTCAGCGTCGCCGACTACGGCAAGGACCCGGTCAGCCAGGCCTACCGCAACTTTTTTGAGAGCGAAGACCACCGTACCTGCAAGGGCTGCGGCCATGTCATGCCCAATGCGCTGGCGCCGGGGCAATGACCGCGGCCCCGCACACAATACGCAGCTTTCCCACCCTGACGATTCCAGACAAGGAGACACCATGAAGCATTTCACGAGACGGGCCGCCACCGCCCTGCTGGTGGCCGGCGCGGCAAGCCTGGCCAGCGCGCAGACCAAGGACCTGACCATAGGCGTGATCCTGCCGATGTCGGGCTCGTTCGCCGCGCACGGCAAGCAGATCAAGCACGGCATCGACCTGTACATGGCCGGGCATGGCGACACCGTGGCCGGGCGCAAGATCAAGCTCATCGTCAAGGACGATACCGGCATCGCCCCGCCGGTGGCCAAGCGCCATGCGCAGGAGCTGCTGGTCAACGACAAGGCCGACATCCTCGCGGGCTTCTCGCTCACGCCCAACGCCTTCGCCGCCGCGCCGGTGGCCACGCAGGGCAACGTGCCCATGGTGGTGCTGAACGCGGCCACCTCGTCGATCACGGAGAAATCGCCCAACATCGTGCGCGTCTCGATGACGCTGCCGCAGAACGCCATGCCCATGGCGCGCTGGGCCTGGGACAACGGCATCAAGACGGCCTACACCATGGTGACGGACTACGGCCCCGGGCACGACGCCGAGAAGCAGTTCCAGAAGACCTTCCAGGAGCTGGGCGGCAAGATCGTCGGCAGCGTGCGCACCCCCGTCAACACGCCCGATTACTCGCCCTTCCTGCAGCGCGTGCTGGACGCCAAGCCCGATGCCGCCTTCTTCTTCGTGCCCAATGGCGAGGACAACGTGGCGCTGGCCAAGGGCATCAAGGAGCGCGGGCTGGAAAAAGCCGGCGTCAAGGCGATTGCCACCGGCGACGTGACCGACGAAGAAGAATTGGCCGCGATGGGTGATGCCGCGCTGGGCATGATTACCTCCTACCACTACTCGCAGGCCCACGACTCGCCCGAGAACAAGGCCTTCGTCACCGCCTACACCAAGGCCTACCCCAAGGACCGCCCCAACTTCATGGCCGCCGCGGGGTACGACGGCATGCAGATGATCTACCAGGCGCTGGAGAAGACCAAGGGCAACGCCTCGGCCCCGGCCTTCATGGCCGCCGTCAAGGGCATGCAATGGACCAGCCCGCGCGGCCCAGTGCAAATCGACCCCGAGACGCGCGACATCATCCAGAACGTCTACATCCGCAAGGTCGAGAAGGTGGACGGGGTGCTGCAGAACGTGGAATTCGCCACCTACGAGGCGGTGAAGGACCCGGGCAAGTCCGGCAAGTGAGTCTCGCATCACCCGCATGAAACCCATCGCCGTCTTTCAGCACACCGTCGTCGGCGCGCCCGGCGCGGTGCTGCCCATACTGCAGACGCTGGGCTGCGAAGTGCGGCTGGTGCGCATCGTGGCAGGCGAGGCGGTGCCCACCGACCCGGGCGCCTTCGGCGGGTTGGTGTTCATGGGCGGCTACATGGGCGTGCACGACGACTACCCGTGGATCGCGCAGGAGCTGGCGCTGATCCGCGCCGCCGCCGCGCAGGGCATTCCCGTGGCCGGGCATTGCCTGGGCAGCCAGCTGGTGGCGCTGGCGTTGGGCGGCAGCGTGGCAAAGCATGTGCGGCCGGAAATCGGCTGGCAGCCGCTGCAGACCGCAGCCACCGCGGCGGCGCGGGACTGGTGGGGCCCCTGGGCCGCGCAGACGCTGGAGACCTTCCAGTGGCATGGCGACACCTTCACGCCGCCGCCCGCCGCGCTGCAGATTGCCCACAGCAGCCACTGCGAGCACCAGGCCTTCGTCCTGCACGACCGCCATCTGATGCTGCAATCGCACCTTGAGATGACGCCCGCGCTGGTGGAGCTATCCCTGCAGCACAACGGCCAGCAGCTGGAGCGCCAGTTCGCGCTGGGCAACCCGGCGGTCTGCGATCCGGCCGACGTGCGGCGCGATCTGCCCGGGCGCACGGCGCGCATGCACGCCGTCCTGACGCAGTTGTATGCGCGCTGGGTGCGCGGCGTTGCATGAAGGATCACCGCGCCAGCGCCCGCTGCAGGATGGCCTGCACATCGAGGCCACGCACGTCGATCGCCCCCGCCACCCGCCCGCCCTGACCCGCCGCTCCCAGCCGCGTGGCGATGAAGGCGTCGGCCACATAGGCCGGCGCATGCTGACGCAAGAGGCAGGCCTGCGCCAGCAGCACCAGCTGCTGCACGAAGATGCGGCCCAGCGCTTCGAGTTCTTCGGGCGCCGTGGTCACCATGGCGGTCAGCGACTGCAGCAGCGCCTTGAGCAGTGGCTCGCGCAGCGCCGTGGGTGCGAGCTCGGCCAGCAGCGCCTGCGCCGCCTCGGGTTCGCGCGCAAGCGCGCGCAGCACATCCAGGCACATCACGTTGCCCGAGCCTTCCCAGATGGAATTGACCGGCGCCTCCAGAAACAACCGCCCGACGATGCCGTCCTGGATGTAGCCGTTGCCGCCCAGCACCTCCATGGTCTCGCCGGTCAGCTCCACGCCGCGCTTGCAGACCCAGAACTTGGCGGCCGGCGTCATCATGCGTTTCCAGGCGCGCTCGGCGGGCGTGTCGTCGCGCTCGTAGGCGCGCGCCAGGCGCATCAAGAGCACCAGCGCCGCCTCGCTTTCCAGCGCCATGTCGGCCAGCACCGTGCGCATCAGCGGCTGTTCGGCCAGCGCCTTGCCGAAGGCGTGGCGCTCGCGCGCGTAGGCGATCGCCTGCACCAGCGCCTGGCGCAGGATGGCCGCGCTGCCCACCACGCAATTGAGGCGCGTGAAGGTCGCCATCTCGATGATGGTGCGTATGCCCTTGCCTTCCTCGCCCATCAGCACGCCCCAGGCGTCGTGGAATTCCACCTCGCTGCTGGAATTGCTGCGGTTGCCCACCTTGTCCTTCAGGCGCTGGATGTTGACCGCGTTCTTGCTGCCGTCCGGGCGCCAGCGCGGCACGTAGAAGCAGGCGAATGGCCCGCCTTCGCCCACGCGCGCGACGACGAGGTGAGCGTCGCACATCGGCGCCGAAAAGAACCATTTGTGCCCGCGCAGCAGGTATTCGCCACCGCGCCCGCCCGCCGCGACGGGCGTGGCCACCGTGGTGTTGGCGCGCACGTCCGAGCCACCCTGCTTCTCGGTCATGCCCATGCCGACCCAGATGCTGTCCTTGGCCGCCACCGGCAGGTCGCGCGGGTCGTAGGCGTCGCTGCAGAGCCTGGCGCCCAGCAGGGCCCAGAGCGGCTCTTCGCGCTGCAGCAGCGGGATGCAGGCCTGCGTCATCGTCGCCGGGCACAGCGTGCCTTGCTCGATCTGGCCGTGCAGATAGAAACCAGTCGCCCACGCAGTCCAGCGGCCCGCCTTGCGCTCCTTGAATGGGAGCGAGATCAGGCCCTCGCCGCGGTACATCGCCATCAGCTGGTGCCACGCCGGGTGGAACTCCACCTGATCGATGCGCCGCCCGCGCGTGTCGAAGCTGTGCAGCTCGGGCGTATGGCGGTTGGCCATCGCGGCGAGCTCGTAGGTGTCCGACTGGCCCATGAGCTGCGCGTAGTGCGAGAGCTGCGGCATGGCCCATTCGGCACCATCGCGGCGAATAGCTTCGGCCAGCGCCGGGTCGGTGGCCAGCAGGTCGTAGTCGCGCAGTTCGCTGACCTGGTTAAATACGTCGTGGGTGGTCCAGTTCATGGGGGTGCTCCAGTAGAACGCGCTTGAAATCGTCGCGCCAGCGCCGCGCAGGCCATCAGCTGCACCTGGTGGTAAATCATCAGCGGAAGCAGCAAGGCCCCCATGCTGCCACCAGTGAACAGCACCTGCGCAATAGGCACACCGGTGGCCAGGCTTTTCTGCGAGCCGCCAAAGAGGGCGGTGATGCGGTCTTCGGTGGCAAAACCGAGGCGCCCCGTGGCCCAGTGGCAGCCCGCCAGCGCCAGCGCCAGCACCGCAAGGCAGCACAGCACCAGCAGCAGCAGGCTGGCCAGCGGCAACTGCTGCCAGATGCCATCGACCACCGCCTTGCTGAACGCGGTGTAGATCACGAGGTAGATCGAGGACTGGTCCACCTGCTTGAGCAGGGCCTTGTGCCGCGCCACCCAGCCGCCGATCCAGCGGCGCGCCACCTGCCCGAGCGCGAATGGCAGCAGCAGCTGCACCATGACCCGCACCAGCGCCTGCCCGAAATCAATGCCCTCGACCGCCGAGCCCAGCAGCAGCAGCACCAGCGCCGGCGTGAGAAAAACCCCCAGCAGGCTGGAGACCGCCGCCGCGCACACCGCCGCCGACACATTGCCGCGCGCCATCGAAGTGAGCGCAATCGCCGACTGCACCGTGGAGGGCAGCACGCAAAAATAAAGCACGCCGCGCGCCAGCTCCTGCCCCAGCAGCGGCACCAGCAGCGGCTGCGCCGCCCAGCCCAGCAGCGGAAACGCAATGAAGGTGACGCCCAGCACGAAGCCATGCAGCCGCCAGTGCGAAAGCCCCTGCACCACCGCGGCAAACGACAGCTTGGCGCCATGCAGAAAGAACAGCAGCGCGATCGCCGCATTGGTCAGCCACGCCGCCCAATGCGCCGCATCGCCGTGCACCGGCAGCACGCTGGCCAGCACGACGAGTGCGATCAGCGTGAGGACGAAGGAATCTGGCAGCCAGGCTGGGCGTTGCATGCTGCTCAATCACGAATGACGGCGCTGCGCGCCATGACCGCAGCTGGCGCTGGCGATGACGCGGCCTGCGCCGCATGACGGAGGTATTGGGTCATTTCGTCATGCCCGGCGCAAGCCGGCGTCATTTCGTCATTCCGTCATCACTCAAGGCGCCAGCGGCAGGCTGCGTTTGTGCTGGCTGGCGTCGTAGGTGGCGATGATGCGTGCGGCGGCTTCGGGGCTCACGGTGCCACCCTGCAGGAAGGCGTCGATCTCGGCATAGCTCACGCCGTAGGCCACCTCGTCGGGCTTGCCGGGCTTGAGGCTTTCCAGATCGCCGGTGGGCACCTTGTTGACGAGGTGCGCGGGCGCGCCCAGGTGCGTGGCGATGGCGCGGATCTGGCCCTTGACGAGGCCGTTGAGCGGCACCAGATCGCAGGCGCCGTCGCCGAACTTGGTGAAAAAACCCATCACCGCCTCGGCCGCGTGGTCGGTGCCGATGACCAGGCCGCGGTGGGCATTGGCCACCGCGTACTGCACCACCATGCGGCAGCGCGCCTTGATGTTGCCCAGCGCAAAGTCGCGCTGCGCATCGGGCAGGGCCTGCAGCGCGGCGATGGGCACGGCCAGCGCGGTCACGCCGGGCTCGATCGGCACGGTGATTTCCTCGTCGGCGCGCACGAAGGCCAGCGCCGCCTGCGCGTCCGGCTCATCGAACTGCACGGCGTAGGGCAGGCGCACCGCGATGAAGCGGTACGCGGCATCGCCCGTTTCGGCACGCAGCTGCTCAACCGCCAGTTGCGCCATGCGCCCGGCGGTCAGCGAATCCACGCCGCCGCTGATGCCCAGCACCAGCGTGCGCAGGCCGCTGCTCTGCAAGGTAGCGCGGATGAAGGCGATGCGCCGCTGGCACTCGGCCGCCAGCGCGGCCTCGTCGGCAAACGGCGGCACCACCTGCAGGGCGGCGGCGATCTCGGTCTGGCGGCTCATGAATACTCCTTTGGGGTCAGGCAGCCTCACTGTGCCAGACCTTGGGCTCGAATTGCAGCGTGGCGAAGTGGTCCTGCAGCGTCTCGGCGCGGCGGATCAGCTCGACCTGGCCATCGGCACGCAGCAGCAGTTCCTGCGGACGCAGGCGGCCGTTGTAGTTGAAGCCCATGGCGTGGCCGTGCGCGCCGGTGTCTGCTATCACCAGCAGGTCGCCGTCCGCTATCGGCGGCAGCGGCCGCTCGATGGCGAACTTGTCGTTGTTCTCGCACAGCGAGCCGACCACGTCCACCGCCACGTCGTCGGCACCCGGCTCCTTGCCCACCACCTCGATGTGGTGGTAGGCACCGTACATGCCGGGGCGCATCAGCGCCGACATGCAGGCATCGACGCCGATGAAGCGCCGGTAGATGTCCTTGTGGTTGACCGCGCGCGTCACCAGCACGCCATGAGGGCCGGTCATGTAGCGCCCGCTTTCCATGAACACGGCCGGGGCATAGCCCTGTTCCTTTTCAAACGTCTGCACCAGCGCCTGCGTCTCGCGCCCAAGCTGGGCGACATCGAACACGCCGTCTTCGGGCTTGTAGGGAATGCCCAGGCCGCCCCCCATGTTGATGAACTCAAAGCGGATGGACAGCTCTTGGCCCACCCAGGCGATGACCTGAAGCAGCATGCGCACCGTCTCGACCACGTAGTGGCAGTCGCGCTCGTTGGAGGCCAGCATGGTGTGCAGGCCAAAGCGCCTGGCGCCGCGCGCGCGCGCCTGGCGGAAGGCATCGAGCAGTTGCTCGTGCGCCACGCCGTATTTGGCCTCCACCGGGTTGCCGATGATGCTGTTGCCGCTGCGCGCGGGGCCAGGGTTGTAGCGAAAGCAGATGAGTTCTGGCATCCGCGGCACCTTGGCGACGAGACTGATGTCGTCCAGGTTCAGGATGCAGCCGCCGTCGTGCGCCGCGGCTTCGAACTCTTCGGGCGAGGTATTGTTGGAGGTGAACATGATGTCTTCGGCCCTGGCACCGGCCGCGCGCGCCAGTTGCAGCTCGGCCACCGAGCTGCAATCAAAGCCGAAGCCCATCTGGTGCATCAGCGCCAGGATGCGCGGATTGGGCAGCGCCTTGACGGCGTAAAACTCGCGGAAACGCCCCACTCCGGCAAAGGCCTGCTTGAGCTGCGCACCGGTCCCGCGGATGCCGGTCTCGTCATAGATATGAAACGGCGTGCCGAAGCTGGCGGCAAGGTCGGGCAGCAGCGGAAACAGCCGCTGGCGATAGGCTCTGGAGAGGGGCATGGTCGGGTCTTCCGAAAGGGTTTGAGCGCCGCAAACGGCGGGCGGCGATTGTGCGCCTGTCCAGCCGCCTTGTCTCCCCCGTCCGCACCCGCGGCGATAGACTTGCGCAAACGCTCGCACTTTGGCATCCCATGGTCCTCCTGCCCTTGCTTGACACCCCCACCATGATGGTCATGGTGGCCGCTGGAACGCTCAGCATGGCCATCGCCATGAGCGTGGTAGGGCCGGAGCGCCGCGAAGGCCTGGGCCTGTGGGCGCTGGCACTGGTGGCGCATACCGTTACCTACGTGCTGTTTCTGCTGCGCGAGCAGACAGCGGACTGGATCAGCGTGGTGCTGGCGAATACGGTGCTGGCGCTGGTGTTCGCGCTGCTGCTGGGTGCCGTCGCCGAATTCCACGGCCGGGCGCTGCCACGCCTGCGGATGGCGCTGCCCATTGTCGCTACCGCGGCGTTGATGGCACTGTTTCTGAAAAACTACCAGGGGCGCCTGCTTTCCAGCAGCTTCATGCTGGCGCTGCAGATCGCTCTGGTTCTCTGGGCGCTGTGGCGCCCCGCAGCGCCGGCGCAACTGCGCGGCGCCCTGCTGGTCAGCGTAGCGCTGGGCGCGCAGGGGCTGATCCTGCTGGGACGCGGGCTGTGGCACGGCATCAACGGCGCGCCGCAAGGCAGCTTCATCGGCAATGGCGCGGGACAGAGCATCACCTTCCTCTCTGCCTTCGTCGTCGTGCTGCTGGCCTCGCTGGGCTTCATCCTCATGACCAAGGACAGGGCGGATGCCACCAACCGCCACCTGGCACTCCATGACGATCTGACCGGCCTGGCCAACCGCCGTCTGCTGCTGCAGACCCTGGCGCGCGACGTGGCGCGCGCCATCCGTGCGCGCCAGCCCTACGCGCTGCTGATGCTGGATGTCGATCATTTCAAGGCCATCAACGACACCTACGGGCACGCGGCCGGCGATGCCGTGCTGCAGCACATGGCCGGGCTGCTCAGACAGCGGCTGCGCGCGCAGGACCTGGCGGGCCGCTGGGGCGGCGAGGAATTCCTGCTGCTGCTGCCCGGCACGGCGGACAGCGGCGGGCAGATCGCGGCGGAAAAGCTGCGCCAGCTGGTGGCGCAGAGCCCCTGCGCCTACCAAGGCAAAAGCATTGCATTCACCATCAGCATCGGCCGCTGCACCGAATCGCTGGAGCCGGGTGACCAGCCCGAGCACCTGATCGCCACCGCCGACAAGGCCTTGTACGCCGCCAAGCGCGGAGGCCGCAACCGCGTCGAAAGCGCGCCGCTGTCGCGCATGCACGCCTTGATCGGCGCCCTGCCGGCGCCCGCGCGTTCGTTTCACCAGGCCAGCCCAACACCACCACCATCACGCCATGACCACTTTTGACAGCCAGCTGGCCACCCAGCGCCTCACCCAGGCCTGGGACGAGGACATCACGCGCCAGATCACCGACTACATCGCCATCCCGGCCAAATCTCCGGCCTTCGCCGCCGACTGGCGCGCGCTGGGCCACATCGACACCGTGGTGCGCCGCGCCGCCGCCTGGGCCGAGCAGCAGCAGGTGGCGGGCCTCACGCTGGAGGTGGTGCGCATCGAAGGCCGCACGCCGGTGATCTTTTTTGAGGTGCCCGCCGCGCACAGCGCCAGCACGCAGACCGCGCTGATGTACGGGCACCTCGATAAACAACCCGAATTCGAGGGCTGGCGGAGCGAACTCGGCCCCTGGACGCCCGTGATCCAGGACGACAAGCTCTACGGCCGCGGCGGCGCCGACGACGGCTACGCCATTTACGCCAGCATCGCCGCCATCAAGGAGCTGCAGCGCCAGGACGTGGCGCACCCGCGCATCGTCGGCCTGTTCGAGACCTGCGAGGAAAGCGGCTCCACCGACCTGCTGCCCTATGTGGACGCGCTGCGCCCCCGCCTGGGCGAGGTGGCGCTGGTGGTGTGCCTCGATTCCGGCGCGGGCAACTACGACCAGCTCTGGCTGACCACCAGCCTGCGCGGCATGGCCAGCGGCACGCTCAAGGTGGAGATCCTCACCGAGGGCGTGCACTCCGGCGATTCCTCGGGCGTGGTGCCTTCGTCATTTCGCATCGTGCGGCAGGTGCTCGACAGGCTGGAGGATTCGAAAACCGGTCGCCTGCTGCCCGCCAGCTTTCACTGCGCCACCCCGCCCGAACGCGTCGCGCAGGCCAGTGCCACGGCCGCCATCCTCGGCCAGTCCGTCATCACCAACTACCCCTGGGTGCACGCCGATTGCGGCGGCGCGCAGCAGATCGCGCTGCCCACCACCGAAGATCCGGCGCAGGCGCTCTTGCGCCGCACCTGGGAGCCCACGCTGTCGATCACCGGCGCCGAAGGCCTGCCCGCGCTCAAGGATGCGGGCAACGTGCTGCGCCCCTACACCGCCTTCAAGCTCAGCCTGCGCGTGCCGCCGCTGGTGGACGCCGCCGCCTGCGTGGCCGAGATGAAGCGTCTGCTGGAAGACAACGCGCCCTACCACGCGCGCGTGACCTTCCACGCCGACGGCGCGGCCAACGGCTGGAACGCCCCGGCGGTTGCGCCCTGGCTCACGCAGGCGCTGGATGCCGCCAGCCAGGCGCAGTTCGGCGCGCCATGCGGCTACATCGGCCAGGGCGGCACCATCCCGCTGATGAACATCCTGAGCCAGGGCTTTCCCAAGGCGCAGATGATGGTCTGCGGCGTGCTGGGGCCCAAAAGCAATGCGCACGGACCCAACGAGTTCCTGCACCTGCCCTACGCCAAGCGGCTTACCGCGGCGGTGGCGCAGGTGCTGGCCAGCATGCCCTGAGCGACACGCCAGACAAGGCGCCGGCACGGCTGCATTCGCACGCACGCCACTTCCCGCGCTTCTTCGCCCGCTTTTCAAACGCTGTTGACAGATTTTCCGCATTTTCATAAGATAGTAATAACTTACTTTCTTTTGAAACCATGGAAACACCGACCGCCTCCAGGCACCTGCCGGCCGATGCGCGCCGGGCCGCGACGGTCGAGGCCTTCGTCGACCTGGCGGCGCGGACCAACCCCAGCGACATTTCCACCACCGCGATCGCCAGGCACATGGGCGTGACCCAGGGTGCGCTGTTCAAGCACTTCCCGACCAAGGAAGCCATCCTGGAAGCCGTCATGGGCTGGGTGGCCGAGCGCCTGCTCACGCGTGTCGATGCGGCTGCGCGCCAGGCAGCCTCGCCGCTCGCCGCGCTGGAAGCGGTCTTCATGGCGCATGTGGCGTTCGTCACCGCGCACCCCGGTGTACCGCGCATGCTGTTCGGAGAGTTGCAGCGCGCCGAGATGAGCGGCCCCAAACGCATGGCCCAGACCCTGATCGCACGCTACGGCGAACGCGTGCGCGCGCTGCTCGCGCAGGGCAAGGCGGTGGGCGAAGTCAGGAGCGGCGTGGACGAGGGCACCGCCGCGCTGCTCTTCATCGGCAGCGTGCAGGGCCTGGTCATGCAGTCGCTGCTTGCGGGCAACGTGGGGCAGATGGGGGCGCAGGCGCCCGGGGTTTTCGCCCTGTTCCGTGACGCCTTGGCGGGAGCCCGCGCATGAAATTCGCCCTTCCCAAGCGGCGCACGCTGGCGCTGTTCGCGGTGCTCGTGCCGCTGGCCGCGCTGCTGGGCTACGTGGCCGTGCGCTCGGGGCCGCTCGCGCCCGTGAACGTGACCGAAGCCAAGGTGCAGACCCTGGCGATCCAGCCCGCGCTCTTCGGCATCGGCACGGTCCAGGCGCGCCACACGCAGCGCCTGGGCGCGACCCTGCCGGCGCGCGTGCGCAGCCTGAGCGTGGACGTGGGTGATGCGGTACGCGCCGGGCAGGTGCTGGGCGAGCTCGATCCCGTGGATCTGGATGAGCGCGTGCGCGCGCAGGACGCGGCGCGCCGGCGGGCGCAGGCCAGCCTGCGCGAGGCCCAGGCGCGCCAGGCGTTTGCCGCCGAGCAGGCCAGGCGCTACGCCCATCTGCTGGCCGCGCGCTCCACGAGCGAGGAAACGGCGCGCACCAGGCAGCAGGAGCTGGCCAGCGCCGATGCGCAGCTCTCGGCCGCACGCGAAGAAGTACGCCGCCTGGACGCCGAGCAGGCCGGTCTGCGCGCGCAGCGCAGCCAGTGGCGCCTGGTGGCCGCCAGTGACGGCGTGGTGACGGCGCGCGAAGCCGAGCCGGGCAGCACCGTACTCGCCGGGCAGACGGTGCTGGAGCTGGTGGATCCGCGCAGCCTGTGGATCAACGTGCGGCTCGACCAGGCGCGTGCCGCGGGGCTCGCGCGCGACCTGCCCGCGCGCGTGGCGCTGCGCTCCCATGCCGGACAGGAGCTCGCGGCGCGCGTGCTGCGTGTCGAACCCAAGGCCGACGCCGTCACCGAGGAAATGCTGGCCAAGGTGGTGCTCGACGTGGCCCCGGCAGCGCTGCCGCCCCTGGGTGAGCTGGCCGAGGTGACCATCCATCTGCCGCCGCTGCAACGGACTCCGGTCGTGCCCAACGCCGCGCTGCAGCGCCAGGGCGAGCGCACGGGGGTATGGAAGATCGTGGACGGCCGCGCGCAGTTCGCGCCCGTGCAGATCGGCCGCGCCGACCTCGATGGCCAGGTGCAGGTGCTGGGCGGCCTGAGCGAAGGCGAGACCATCATCGTCTACAGCGAGAAGGCGCTGGCACGCAACACCCGGGTGCATGGAGTGGCCGAACTCGCCCGGGGCGCGTCGTGATCTCGCTCGCCGGACGCGACATCCTGCACAGCTGGGGCAAGTTCGTCTTCACCGGCGTGGGTCTGGGCCTGCTGATCGGCGTCACGCTGGTGATGGCGGGCGTGTACCGCGGCATGGTGGACGACGGGCAGGCGCTGCTGGACAACAGCCGCGCCGACCTCTGGGTGGTGCAGCAGGACACCATGGGGCCGTACGCCGAGTCATCCAACCTCGCCGACGACGCCTGGCGCCAGCTGATGGCGCTGCCCGGCGTGGCCCGCGCGGCCAATGTGACCTACTTCACCATGCAGGTGCGCGCACGCGAGCACGACGTGCGCGCCATGGTCGTGGGCATCGCCGCCGACGCCACGCCCGGCGCACCGGGCGCGCCGCCCTACCTCATCGCCGGGCGCCACATCACGCGCGGGCATTACGAGGCCGTGGCCGACATCGCCAGCGGCTTCGCGCTGGGCGAGGCCATCACCATCCGCCGCCACCGCTATACCGTCGTCGGCCTGACCCGGCGCATGGTGTCCTCCAGCGGCGATCCCATGGTCTTCATCCCGCTCAAGGATGCGCAGCAGGCGCAGTTCCTCAAGGACAACGATGCGATCGAGGCCGCGCGGCGGCGCACCGCGGCCAACCCCGCGTTCAACCGCCCCGGCGTGCCCGGACTGCTGGAGGCGGTCAACGCGGCGCAGTCGGCCAGCACGTCGGTGAACGCGGTGCTGGTGCGCCTGGCGCCCGGCGCCGATGCCGACGCGCTGGCGCGCGACATCGAACGTTCGCTGCGGCTGACGGTGCACACGCGCGCGCAGATGCAGGAAATCCTGGTCAGCAAGCTGATCGCCACCTCCGCCAGGCAGATCGGCATGTTCCTCGCGATCCTCGCCATCGTGAGCGCGGCCATCGTCGCCTTCATCATCTACACGCTCACCATGGACAAGATCCGGGAAATCGCCGTGCTCAAGCTCATCGGCACGCGCAACCTCACCATCGCCTGGATGATCCTGCAGCAGGCGCTGGCGCTGGGCCTGATCGGCTTTGCCGTGGGCAAGATCAGCGCCACCTGGTCGGCGCCGATCTTCCCCAAGTACGTGCTGCTGATTCCGCAGGATTCGGTGATGGGATTCCTCGCCGTGATGGGCATCTGCGCGGCCGCGAGCATCGTCGCGATCCGCATGGCGCTGCGCATCGACCCGGCCGAGGCGATCGGGGGCTGACATGGCGGGACAGGGCATCCACATCGAAGGCCTCTCCAAGCGCTACGGCAGCGGCGACACCGCGGTGCTCGCGCTCAAGGACGTGAACATGCATGTGGCGCCGGGCGAGGTCGTGGGGCTCATCGGCCCTTCGGGCTCGGGCAAAAGCACGCTGCTCAAATGCCTGGGCGCGGTGATCGACCCCACCACCGGCCGCATGACGCTGGGCGACGAGGTGATCTTCGACGGCGGCTGGAAGGTGCGCGACCTGCGCGCGCTGCGCCGCGACAAGATCGGCTTCGTGTTTCAGGCGCCTTACCTGATCCCCTTTCTCGACGTGACGGACAACGTCGCGCTGCTGCCCATGCTGGCCGGCATGTCCAACGGCCAGGCGCGCGAGCGGGCGATGGCGTTGCTCACGGCGCTGGACGTGCGGCACCGCGCGCAGGCCATGCCGGCGCAGCTCTCGGGCGGCGAGCAGCAGCGCGTGGCGATCGCGCGCGGGCTGGTCAACCGCCCGCCGGTGATCCTGGCCGACGAGCCCACGGCGCCGCTCGATTCGGAGCGCGCGCTCGCCGTGGTGCGCATCCTCGACGAGATGGCGCGCCAGTACCAGACGGCCATCATCGTCGTGACGCACGACGAAAAAATCATCCCGACGTTCAAGCGCATCTACCACATCCGCGATGGCGTGACCCACGAGGAGGCGGGCGAAGGCAGGCGCTTCTGACGCAAAGCATCCTGCGCGCGCACGCAGGCGGCCTCCACTGCCCGGCGGCAGGCCTGGGTACGGCTCCACTCGCCCAGCGCTACGGCACAGCGCATCCAAGAAGCGCCATCAGGCGTTCCAGCGCCGCCGTGGGCTGCCGGTCGCCACGGCGCACCAGGTAGCACTGGCGCAGCAGCTTCGGCAACGGCGTGGGCACGCACGCCAGATGGCCCGCCGCCAGTTGCTCCGCCACCACCCATTGCGAAAGACAGGCCAGGCCCAGCCCTTGCACCGCCGCCTGCTGGATGGCTTCGGAATGGCCGAGCTCCAGCGTGCGCCGATAGCCATGCAGGTGCGGCAGCAGGGCCAGATCGGTGGCCACGCGCGTGCCCGAGCCGGACTCGCGCAGCAGCCACAGCTCACGTTGCAGCGCCTCCAGCGGCACGACCCGGTGGACGCCGGAGGCGGGCAGCAGGCGGGCGAGCAGCCCGGGCGCCGCCACCACCTGAAGCTCGTCGCTGAGCCAGGGTTCAACCTCCAGCTGCGCCACCGTGCACGGGCCTTCGATCAGGCCGATGTCAATCGCGAAATCGGCCACCGCGCCGCACACGCGCTCCGTGTTGCCGATCAGGATGCGCGCATGCCAGGGGCTTTGCGCATCGCCCAGCCACCCCGGCCCCCACTGGCGCAGCAGCCGCGGCAGCACGTGGTTGCCCAGCGTGGTGCTGGCCCCGATGCGCAGCGACGCCAGCGAGGGCCGGGCCTGCTGGGCCAGGCGCTCGATCTCGTGCGCGCCATCGATCAAGGCCCCGGCGCGCGGCAGCAGCGAGCGCCCGTTGTCGTTTACCAGCAGGCGCTTGCCGCTGCGGTCGAACACGCGCATGCCCAGGCTGCGCTCCAGTTCGGCCAGCGCCGCACTGGTGGCCGATTGCGACAGCCCGATCTGCGCCCCCGCGGCCACCGTGGTGCCGCAGCGCGCGATCGCCAGAAACACCTGCAACTGGCGCAGCGTGAGGTGAAGCGAATGTATTTCCGCCATGGATCTACCCATTCAATGAATCAATGATACGCAAATGATTCGTTGGACAGGTTGAACGCCCTTTTCTATATTCCTTGCAGCTTTATGGATATGCACATCGCAAGGATGGAAATGACCACATTACCGCTCAAGTCCGCCCCGCCTGGCCTGCCCGGGCCGGTTCAGTGGCTGCCCGGCCTCGCGCTGGCGGCATTGCTGGCCGTGGCGGCATTGCATACGGCCCCGGCGGTGCGGCATCTGGGCCTGAGCGCCATGAGCCTGGCCATCGTGCTCGGCATGGTGGTGGGCAACACGCTGTACCCGCGCCTGCAGCCCTGGATGGATGCCGGCATCGCGCAGGCCAAGGGACGGGTGCTGCGGCTGGCGATCGTGCTCTATGGCCTGCGCCTGACGCTGCAGGACGTGGGCTCGGTCGGCATGACCGGCGTGCTGATCGACGCCGTGGTGGTGGGCGCGACCTTCACGCTCGCCGTCGGGCTGGGCACGCGCTGGCTCGGCATGGACCGCGATGCGGCGATGCTCATAGGCGCCGGCAGCTCCATCTGCGGCGCGGCCGCGGTGCTCGCCACCGAGCCGGTGGTGCGCGGGCGGCCCGAGCAGGTGGCCGTCGCCGTGGCCACCGTGGTGGTGTTCGGCACGCTGGCGATGTTCCTCTATCCGGTGCTGTTTCACCTCAATAGCGCCTGGGGCCTGATCGCGGGCGGCGAGCATGCCTTCGGCATCTACATCGGCTCGACGGTGCACGAGGTGGCGCAGGTGGTGGTGGCGGGCGACGCGATCAGCCCCCAGGCGGCGGACGCGGCCGTGATCACCAAGATGGTGCGGGTGATGCTGCTGGCGCCGTTTCTGGTCATCCTCTCGGCCTGGCTGGCGCGCGAACCCCAAGCGGGCCGGATGCCGCGCACCGGCGCCCCGCACGCCGGGCGGCGCGTCGCCATCCCGTGGTTTGCCTTCGGCTTCATCGCCGTGGTGCTGCTCAATTCCCTGGTCACCTTCCCCCCTGCGCTCAAGTCCAGCGCCACGGCACTCGACGATTTCCTGCTGGCGATGGCCATGGGCGCGCTCGGCCTCACGACGCATGTCGGCGCGATCCGGCGCGCGGGCCTCAAGCCGCTGCTGCTGGCGCTGCTGCTGTTCGCCTGGCTGGTGCTCGGCGGCGCGCTGCTCAACGCCGGGGCGCAGCGCTGGCTGGGTTGAGAGCCTGTTTCCATTTTTCAATCCACAGAGCACGCCAAGCGGAACCGACGAAGTGATCGTTTGACTTGGAAATGGAGTCAGAACGTACCGGGATACAAGCCGCCATCGAGCAGCAGGTTTTGCCCGTTGATGTAGCCCGCCTGCGGGCTGCAGAGGAAGGCGCAGAGCGCGCCGAACTCCGCCGGCGTGCCGAAACGCCGCGCCGGGATCTGCGCCGCCTGGCTGCGGCGGATGTCTTGCAGCGGCTTTCCGGTTTTCTGCGCCGCGCCCTCGAAGGTGGCGTTGAGCCGGTCGGTGTCGAACTTGCCCGGCAGCAGGTTGTTCACCGTCACGCCATGCGCCGCGATCTCCGAGCGTGCGAGGCCGGCGATGAAGCCGGTGAGCCCGCTGCGCGCGCCGTTGGAGAGCGCCAGGATGTCGATCGGTGCCTTCACCGCGCTTGACGTGATGTTGAGGATGCGCCCGTAGCCGCGCGCCGCCATGCCGTCGAGCACCGCTTTGATCAGCTCGATGGGGGTGAGCATGTTGGCATTGACCGCGCGCTGCCAATCGTCGGCCGTGAAGCCGCGAAAGTCCCCCATCGGCGGACCGCCGGCGTTGGTGAGCACGATGTCGAAATCCCGCCCCGGGCCGCCGCCCGCCGCCCACACGGCTTCGCGCCCCTCGGGCGTGGTGATGTCGCAGGCGATCGCCACCACTTTGGGATCATCCTGGCCTGCAGCGCTTGCCCATTGGGCGCCGGCAGCTCTCAATTGTGTAGCTGCCTGCTCCAGCGGTACGGCGCCGCGGGCATTGATGAGCAGATGCACGCCCTCGGCCGCGAGCGCGCTGGCGCAGCCGTAGCCCAAACCTTTGCTGGCGCCGCATACCAGCGCCCAGCGGCCGGCGATTCCCAAATCCATGTCCTGTCTCCTTGCATGCAACGGTGCCTATCATGCCTTGCGCGGCGCGGGTTCGCCGGCGCTGGCGGGCAGCCGCAGCCGCATGCGCAAGCCCCCCAGCGGCGAGGCCTGCGCCTCAACGCTGCCGCCATAGGTCTGCGCCAGCGTGCGCGTGATATCCAGCCCCAGCCCGGCGCCGCCGTGCGTATCGCTGCGCTGCACGCCGCGCGCGAACATCGCCTCGCGCTCGGCCTCGGGGATGCCGGGGCCGTCGTCGTCGATGGTGAAAACCAGCATGCCGCCCTCGGGCCGCACGTCCACGAGCACCTGCGCGCGCGCCCATTTGCCGGCGTTGTCGATCAGATTGCCCAGCATTTCATAAAGATCCTGCGCCTCGCCGCGAAAGCGGCCCTCGCGCGCATCGGCGGCCAGCGTGAATGCGACGCGGCGATCGCCATGCAAGCGCGCCATGGTGCGCAGCAAGGCGGCGAGCGGCGCCAGCACCGGCGTGGCAAGCCCGGTGGCGCGCACGGCCGCCGCCGCGCGGGCGCGCGCCAGATGCCAGTCGATCTGGCGGCGCGCGCTCTCGGCCTGTTCGCGCACCAGCCGCGCCAGCGCCGTGTCCTGCTGCGCGGCGGCATTGGCGAGGATGGTGAGCGGCGTGTTCACCGCATGCGCCAGGTTGCCGGCCTGCGCGCGGGCACGCCGCACCATGTCCGCGTTTTCGCCCAGGACGTGGTTGAACTCCTCCACGAGCGGCATCACTTCCCGCACGAAGCGCCCCTGCAGTTGCGCCGCCTCTCCCGCCCGCACCCTTGCCAGCTGGACGCGCAGCTGCGCGAGCGGCGCCAGCGCCAGGCGCAATTGCAGCCAGACCGCCAGCAGCAGGCCCAGCGCCAGCACCGCAAGCGCTGCCCAGAGCAGGCGCGCAAAGCGGGCCATCGGCTCGGCGATCAGCGTCTCGTCGGCCGCCACCGTCAGGCGCAGCGGCGGCGCGTCGTCTTCGGGCAGCTGCAGCGCCCGCGTCACCCCCAGCAGCGCGTGGCCCTGCGCGTCGCGCAGATGCAGCAGCGCATCGCCCGGCGCCGCCACCGCAGGCAGCGCCAGCACTTCGTCCCACAGCGAGCGCGAACGCGCCACGCCCGCCCGCGGCGCCTGGCCCAGGCGATCAACCTGCCAGTACCACCCGGACAGGGGCTGCGCAAAGCGTGTCTCGGGCAGCGGGCCCAGCGCCAGCTGGCCGTCCGTCCAGTCGACCGCGCCGCTGAGCTGGTCCAGCTGCAGCGTGAGCTGTGCCTGCCACTGCTGCGTGATGTGGTCGCGAAACAGCGCGCTCAGGCCCCAGCCGGCGACGGCCAGCGTAAGCCCCACCCACGCCAGCGTTCCCGCCAGCAGCCGCCAGCGCAGCGAGCCATTCATGCGCTGGCGCCGGGCTCTGCCAGCCGGTAGCCCAGGCCGCGCACGGTTTCTATGCTGCCCTCGGGCAGCTTCTTTCTCAGGCGCGCGACGAAGACCTCGATGGTGTTGGAATCGCGGTCTTCATCCTGCGGATAGAGGTGCTCCGAGAGCTCCGTGCGCGAGAGCACCTCGCCTTTTTTCTGCATCAGCAGCTGCAGCAGCTTGAATTCGTGGCTGGTGAGCGTGAGCGGATGGCCCGCCACCAGCACCCGCGCCGCACGCGTATCGAGCACGATGGCGCCGCAGCGCCACTCGCTGCTGGCATGCTCGCTGCCGCGGCGCAGCAGCGCGCGCAGGCGCGCCAGCAGCTCTTCCATGTGAAACGGTTTCGCAAGATAGTCGTCGGCCCCGGCATCCATGCCCTCGACCTTCTCCTGCCAGCTCGACCGCGCGGTGAGTATCAGCACCGGCATGCCGCGCCCCGCGGCGCGCCAGCGGCGCAGCACCGAAAGGCCGTCGAGCACCGGCAAGCCCAGGTCCAGCACCACCGCATCGAAATCTTCGACCTCGCCAAGGTAATGCGCCTCGCGGCCATCGCCCGCCTGTTCCACCGTGTGGCCGGCCGCGGCGATCGCCTGCACGAGCTGTTCGCGCAGCAGGGCTTCGTCTTCGACGACGAGGATGCGCATCAGTCCCCGTCCTTGCCGCCGGCTTTCTGTCTGGCCTTGAGCACGCGGCCATCCTGCGCATCCACCTCCAGCTTGGCCACGCGCCCATCGGGGCGCAGCAGGCGGATTTCGTAGATGAAACGGCCGTGCTCGCGCTCGAACTCCACCTTCAGTACCTGCCCGGGATAGCCTTGCGGCTCCAGCCCGGTCAGCACGGTCGCCAGCGGCAGCACCAGCCCCTGCGCCAGCGCCTGGCGGGCACGTTCGTGGTCGTCATCGCCGGCGTGCAAACGGGTTGCCGCACCCAGCATGGCCAGCACCAGGGCGAGGGCGGCGCAGGCGCAGCGGAAAACGGTTCGGCGTGTCATGCCTGCAATGTATAGCCGTGCCCGCGTGAATGGCAGATGAACGGCGCCTTCAGCAAGCGTTCAGTCGCGGTTTTCCAGAATGCGCTCCAAGGCAGGTGTGGTACCGGTCCGCAACCTGAAGGAATGCACGATGTTCACCACCTCCCGCCGCCTGCTCCTGGCCACCGCCATCGCCGCCGCGCTGCCGCTGGGCGCCGCACGGGCGCAGACCGCCGCGCCCGCAGCCCCCACCACCGCCAGCGCTGGCGTCCCCATGGCGCAGCAGCTCTCCATCCGCGACATCTACGACCGCGTCGAAGCCGCCGGCTACCACGATCAGCAGGAGATCGAATTCGAGCATGGCCGTTACGAGGTGAAAGCCGTGAATGCCCAGGGCCAGCGCGTGAAGCTCACGCTCAACGCGCAGACCGGCGCGATCGAAGCCACGCGCATCAAGCGCGCGAAATAGCCGGGCCCGAATCCCTTTGGCTGAAGTGGAGCACACCATGCGCACCGCACCCTCCCTCGCCCGCTACCCCGCGCCGCTGATCGCGCTGCACTGGCTCACGCTGGCGCTGATGATCGGCGTCTACGCGCTGATTCAGCTGCATGACGCCCTGCCCAAGGGCAGCGAGCTGCGCACGCTCGCCAAGGCCTGGCACGAGACGCTGGGCGTGACCGTGTTTGCCGTGGTGCTCATCCGCCTGCCGCTGCGCTGGTGGCTGGGCGTGCCGCCCGCACTGGCCGGCACGCCGCGCTGGCAGCACCGGCTGGCCAGCAGCATGCACTGGGCGCTGTACGGCCTGCTCATCGCCGCGCCCCTCCTCGGCTACCTGAGCCTGAACGCCAAGGGCACGCCGGTGCCATTTTTCGGCCTGCAGATGCCCGTCTTCATCAGCCCCGACCGCGCGCTGGCAAGCAATCTGAAAGAGATCCACGAAGCCGTGGGCACGCTGGGCTACTGGCTCATCGGCGGGCACGCCGCTGCCGCGCTCGTGCACCACTACCTGATGCACGACGACACCCTGCGCCGCATGGGGCTGCCCGGCCGGGCCCCTGCAGCGATCTCCACCGCTACCGACGCCTCCAGGAGCCATGTATGAAACCCGCTACTCCCGTTCTTATTGCCGCACTCACGCTGGCTGCTCTGCCTGCTCTGGCAGGTGACGATTGCGATGTCCCGCTGGACCGCTGGCAACCGCGCGAGGCGGTGCAGCAGATGGCCACCCGCCAAGGCTGGAAGCTGCAGCGCCTGAAGATCGACGACGGCTGCTACGAGCTGCGCGCCACCGACGCACAGGGCCGGCGCATCAAGGCCAAGGTCGATCCCGAGACGCTGCAGATCATCCAGGTCAAGCACAAGGATCGCAAGCGTGATCGTGCACAGGATCGCGATCACGGCGGCGCCGCGCCGTCTGCTTCGGGTGCAGGCGGTGCCGCGCCCACGCCCCTCTTCACCCCGGGCGCCACGCCGCGCGCCCAGATCGACTGACACCATCCCTGCAAGGAACCTGCCATGTCCCGCAAACCCCTGCTCTCGACCATCGCCGCCGCCTGCGTGCTGGCTGTGCCCGCGCTGGCGCACAGCCGTCAGGTCACGCTCTCCACCCAGCTCAAGAACTACGGCGGCAACGGCGCCTACCTGGCCGTCTATCTCACCGACGCCAAGGGTGCCTATGCCGGCACGCTCTGGGTGGCGGGCGGCAAGGCCAAGTACTACAAGCATCTGGCGGACTGGAACCGCCTTTCGGCGGGTGACGCCAAGCGGCTGAGCGGCGTCACCGGCGCCAGCGTGGGCGCGGGGCGCACGCTCAAGGTGACAGCCGATCTGGCCGATGCGCTGATCGACGCGGGCTATGAAATCCGCATCGATGCCGCCGCCGAAGACCTGCGCGACAGCCCCAGCGAAGTGCGCGTGCCGCTCACCAGCGCCCAGGCCGGCAAGCCCCAGACGGGCAAGCAGTACATCCAGTCCTTCAGCTTCCAGCTACCGTAAACCCACCCATGACCTGGCGCGCCCTCCATCGCTGGCTCGGCCTCGTGGCCGGCACCGTCGCCCTGCTGCTCGGGCTCACGGGTGTGCTGCTGGCCACCGACCCGGTGCGCGATGCCTGGCGCGGCGCGCCGGCAGCGCCCGATCTGAGCATCGCCACGCTCGCCCAGCGCGCGGCCGATGCCATTGCGGGCATCGAGGAGATCCGCCGCCTGCCTTCGGGCGACATCGTGGTCTATGCCTTCGAGGGCGACACGCCCAAGGCCGTGCGCATCAACCCGCAGGATGGCCAGGTGCTGGGTGACTGGCAGCCTTCGGCCCTCTCGCGCTGGATGAAGAACCTGCACCGCTCCTTCCTGCTGGGTGACGCGGGGCGGCTGGCAGCCGCCAGCGTGGCCCTGGCCATGCTGCTCCTTTGCGTCTCCGGTCTGGTGCTGACGGCCCGGCGCATGGGCGGCTGGCGCCAGCTCGCCACACGCGTGCGCGGCAGCGGCCTGCAGCGCCTGCACGTGCAGACGGGGCGCATCGCCGTGGCGGTCCTGCTGCTGTCCTCGATCAGTACGCTGACCATGAGCGCGGCCACCTTCAACCTGATTCCGACGGATGCCGGCAGCGAACCGGACGTGGTCTCGGCACCGAACGACCAGCGTGCCCTGACACCCGCCGAGCTGCCGCTGCTGCGCACGCTGCAGGTGCGCGAACTGCGCAAGCTGAGCTTCCCGGGCGCCGATGACCCGCAGGACACCTGGGTGGTGGACACCCGCCAGGGCACCGGCTGGATCGACCGCTACAGCGGCGAGCCGCTGGCCTGGCAGGCAGTATCGCCCTGGCGCCGGATGAACGATCTAGTGAACCTTCTGCACACCGGCGAAGGTGCGTGGCCATGGGCACTGGTGCTGGCGCTCCTGGGCGCGAGCATCCCCGTCTTCTGGGCCACGGGCGGGCTGCTGTGGCTGCAGGGGCGCCGGGACGCCCCCCGCATCCGCAACCGCACGCCGCTCGCGCAGGCCGATACGCTGATCTTCGTCGCCAGCGAGGGCGGCTCGACCTGGGGCTTCGCACAGACGCTGCAGCAGGCCCTGGCAGGCGCAGGCCACCTGGTGCATGTGGCCGCGCTGGAGCAGTTCCAGACCAGCGCCGCCACGCGCCAGGTTTTCATCCTTGCAGCCACTTACGGCGACGGTCAGGCGCCGGCCCATGCGGCGCAGGCGCTCACGCGCATCGCCAGCCAGCCCGTGGGCAGCGCGCCCATCGCCGTGCTGGGCTTTGGCGACCGGCAATTCAGCGGCTTCTGCGCTTACGCCGAGGCGCTGGACAGGCAATTGCGCGAATGCGGCTGGCCGGTGCTGCTGCCGCTGGAGCGCATCCACCAGCAATCGCCACAGGCATTCGCCCGCTGGGGCGCGGCGCTGGCCGAGAAGCTGCAGGAGAGCATCGCACTCGACTACGTGCCGCGCATTCCCGCCGCCCACCGCTTCACGCTGGTGCAGCGCGAGGACTTCCCCGGCGCCACCGGCACGCCCGCCGCCATTCTGCGTTTTGCCCTGCCGCAGGTGCCGTGGGCAGAGCGCCTGCGCGGGCGCGGTCTGCCGCACTTTCGGGCGGGCGATCTTGTCGGCATCCTGGCGCCGGGCTCGGCGGTGCCGCGCCATTACTCGCTGGCCTCGGGTACGCACGATGGCTTTCTGGAAATTTGCGTGCGCCGTGTCCCGGGTGGGGCCTGCTCGGGCTACCTGCACGCCCTGCAGCCGGGCGATGCCATGCAGGGCTTCATCCAGCCCAATCCGGGTTTTGCGCTCGACGCCACACGCCGGCCGGTGCTGCTGATCGGCGCGGGCACGGGCGTCGCACCGCTGGCCGGCTTCATCCGCGGCAACCGTAGGCGCACACCCATGCACCTGTACTTCGGCAGCCGCGATCCAGCGCGCGACTTCTATTTCGGCAGCCACCTGCGGCGCTGGCTCGGGGATAGCCGCCTGACCCGCCTCACGACGGCGTTTTCCCGCACACCCGACGGCGGCGGCTACGTGCAGGACGCCCTGCGTCGCGATGCCGAGCAGGTACGCGATCTCGTGGCGCAGGGGGCGGTGGTGCGCGTCTGCGGCAGCCGCCCGATGGCCAGCAGCGTGGCCGGTACGCTCGACGACATCCTGGGCCAGGACGGCAGCGTCACCGAACTCAGGCAGGAGGGTCGTTATGCCGAAGACATCTTCTGAACCCATCGCGGTCGCCCGCCCCGACCTGCTACGGCGCACGCTGAACGGCCCGACCATGGACACGCGCTGGTCGGTCACGCTGGACGCCGCGCCATCACTGGATACGGCCCTGCTGCACGCTGCGCTGACAGCCGCCGTGCGGGAAGTCGATGACCAGATGTCGCCATGGAAGCCGGAAAGCGACCTGTCGCGCCTGAACCGTGCAGAGCCAGGTACCTGGGTGATGCTGCCCGCCGCCATCCTGACCGTTCTAGAACACGCGCTGCACGTGGGCCGTGCCAGCCGGGGCGCATTTGACCCGGCCGTTGGTTCGCTCGTCGATGCCTGGGGATTCGGCGCCGCACGCGATGCACCCGATGCCACCGCCATCCGTGCGGCCGCAGCATCAGTCACACCGCCAGCCTACCGATCGCTGGAACTGGATCTGCCTGCGGGGCGTGCGCGCAAACATGCCGCGATGCAGCTTGACCTGTGCGGCATCGCCAAGGGCTACGCAGTCGATCGCATGGTCGCCGTGCTGAAAAACCACGGCGTCGCGCATGCGCTGGCGGCGCTGGACGGTGAGCTGCGCGCCCTCGGCCCGCAAGGCACGGGCGAGCCCTGGGCCATCGCGCTGGAAAGCCCACAGTTCAGCCGGCGCACGACGCATGGCGTGATCGAACTGGCCGATCTGGCGGTGGCCACATCGGGCGACTACCGGCACTGGCTGCAACTGGGCACCGCCCGCATCGCGCACAGCATGGACGGCCGCAGCCATGCGCCGGTGCGCAATGAAGTGGCATCGGTCACCGTGCTGGCCAGGGATTGCATCAGCGCCGACGCCTGGGCCACGGCACTGCTGGTGGCCGGAGCGGGCGAAGGCATGGCGCTGGCGCAGCAGAGGGGCCTGGAAGCCCTCTGGCTGCTGCGCCGGGGCGACGCGCTGGTGGAGCTGGGCCTGGGGCGCTTTGCCGGCGCACATGGAATGGGCCAGAGGCATCTCTAGAGGCTGGCCAGCATCCCCGCCCCCATCCCGCGCGTGAAGGCTTCCTCGAACACCGAATAGCCCGACCAATCCGCATGCGCGAACGCAAGGCGTCCGGTCGCAGGCGTCGGGGGCAATGCCGTACGCTCACCATTCAATAGCTGGCAGCGCTTACCTGACAAGCGCTGCAGGCCGATTTGGCTCATAACCGTCTGGTCGCCCGGCCGCGGAATGGCCATGGCGTGTCCATAGCGCGTGATTTCCATGCGCGTGGCGCGCTCAAGAATGTCCGGGTGCGGACGGGCCAGCGTCCGCAGGATGGCGTCGCGCCAGTGCGTCCAGGGCTGGGTCAGCAACTGAGTGCGGCCATCGGGCCAGTCGCCCAGCGCCTGGTAGTAGCTGAGCACCGTGGGACCGGCGATCTGCGCGTCCAGGTTCAGGCGCTGGTGGCCGGCATCGACGTAGCCCAGGCCGCCGCGCGCCTCGTGGTCATAGAGCACGTTGTCCCACGCCGGGGCGGCACCGGGGCGGTCTTGCAGCGGGCGGGCGATGTGGATGTTGGCCACCAGCCAGGGCGCCCAGGCCAGGCGCGCGGCGGCGGCGCGCACGAAGGCTGGCGGGTTCTGCAGCACGCGCGCGGCGATGAACAGGGGCAGCGCGACGACGCAGCGCTCGGCCTGCCAGCGCGTGACGCGGCCGCTGGCGTGCTCCAGCGCATCCACTTCTACGCCGTGGCGCTGCTCGGTGATGCGCAGCACGCTGGTGGCGGTATGCAGCTGATCCTTCGTGGCCAGCGGCGCGGCGAGTTGGCGCGTGAGCCAGCCGTTGCCTTCGGGCCAGGTGAGCACCGCATCGCGCTCGTCGCCGGCGCCTTCGCCGGGCGCCTCGAAGCCGTGGCGGCTGGCAAAGTAGTGGATGCCGGCCCAGGCCGAGACTCGGCTGCTCCCCGCGCCGTAGTCGTCGCGGCAGCAGTAGTCCAGGTACCAGCGCAGATGCGCATCGTCAAAGCCCTCGCGGGCCAGCCAATTATCAAAAACAAGAGCGTCCAGCGCTTGATGGGCGGGCGCCAGACCGTTGTTTTGCTGCCATGTCCGCAGCGTGGGCATGGCAAAGCGCGCCTGGCGCGAGAGCGCGGCCACGCGCTGGGCAAAGCGCTGGTATTGCGCCAGCGTGCCGGCGCCCACGCCATCGACAGGCAGCAGGCCTTCATGCCAGGCGCCCTGCCAGTACAGCCGCTCCTGCGGGCTGTGGCACAGGCTGCGCTCGTCGTACTGCCAGCGCCCGGCCACGCGGCGGCGCAGGCCGAGTTCTTCCAGAAAACCCTGCACCTCGCTCGCATCGTCGCCGGGCAGCGGCAGGTAGTGCGCGCCGCGCGGGCAGGCGATGCCCGCCACCTGCGTGGCGCGGCTGTTGCCGCCGGCTTCGGCTTCCAGCTCCAGCAGCGCAAAGTCCTGCATGCCCGCCAGGCGCAGCGCACGCGCGGCCGAGAGGCCCGCCACGCCGCCCCCGGCGATCAGCACGCGGGTGCGGCGGTGTTCGGTGGCTGCGGGAAGCTGTCCTTGCGCCAGCGCATCGCGCAGCGCGTGGCCATGCTGCACATCGATGCCGGTGAAGCCGCCCGCAAGCTCGCGCACGCGCGGTGCGCAGGCCGTCAGCGCGCCCAGGGGCGGCAGGCTCAGAAAGGCGCGGCGGCGCATGGGGCGAATGGGCTCAATCCGCCCAGCGCGTGCGGATGTCCAGCAACTGCGGCAGCAAGGGCGTGAACAGGGCGGCCAGCGCCGGATCGAAGTGCCGGCCAGCCTGTTCCTGGATGTGCGCAATCGCCTGCTCCGGCGGCCAGGCCCGCTTGTAGGGGCGATCGGAGGTGAGCGCATCAAACACATCCGCCAGCGCGACGATGCGCGCTTCCAGCGGGATGGCCTCGCCCGCCAGGCCGTGCGGGTAGCCGCTGCCGTCCCACTTTTCGTGGTGCGACAGCGCCACCGCATACGCGAGCTGCAGCACGCCCGAAGGGTGCCGGCCGATGATCTCCGCGCCGATCTGCGGGTGCGTGCGCATGATGGCCCACTCGTGCGCGTCCAGCGGGCCGGGTTTGCGCAGCACCGCATCGGGAATGCCGATCTTGCCCACGTCGTGCATGGGCGCGGCGTTCAGCAGGTCGCTGGCCCAGCGCGGGCTGCAGCCGGCCGCCAGCGCCAGCAGGCGCGCGTAATGGCTCATGCGGATGACGTGCATGCCGGTTTCGTTGTCCTTGTATTCGGCGGCGCGCCCCAGGCGCTGCACGATCTGCAGGCGTGATTCGCGCAGCTCGTCGATCTGCACCAGCGACAGATGCGTCCTCACCCGCGCGCGCACCACGGCGGCGCGCACCGGCTTGGTGATGTAGTCCACCGCGCCCGCCTCGAAGCCCCGGGCTTCATCCCCCGCATCACCAAGGGCGCTGACGAAAATCACCGGAATGGCGCGGGTCTGCGCATCGGCCTTGAGCGCGGCGCAGACGCTGTAGCCATCCATGCCCGGCATCATCACGTCCAGCAGGATCAAGTCCGGCGCCTGTGCCCGGGCCAGTTCCAGCGCACGCGCACCGCTGGTGGCAAACAGCAACTGGTAGTCGGCATCGAGCACCTGGCGCAGGACATGCAGATTGGCCGGCTCATCGTCGACGATGAGCACGCTGGGACGGTGGTCGTGCGGGGTGTTCATGGGTTCACGGCCACGGCGGCCACGGCAGCCACACCCGTCTCCAGCGCGTCGCGCAGCGCATCGACTTCGACTTGCGCGGCAGCAAAATCAAAGCGCTCGATGGCGTCATTCAGGCGCTGCAGCGCAGCTGCCGGCAGATGCGCGCGCCAGGCCGGCGCCAGCGCGGGCGGCAGGCGCCCCTGCGCCAGCAAGGCCGTGGCCTGGGCCAGCGCCTGGCGCAGCTGCGGCACCTGCGCCGCGTCCAGCGCGCCATCCGCATCAGCCGGCGGCGATGGCGGCGCGCCGGCATCCTGCACCGCAATGCAGACGGCTTGCCACACAGCGGGCAGCGCCTGCAGGTGGCGCTGCGCCTCGGCGGCCTGCGCGCCTCGGGCGGCCTGCTCCAGCGCACGCAGCACGGCCAGCAGCGGCGCCAGCGCCAGATGCCCGGCCACGCCGCACAACTGGTGCGCCTGCGCGGCCAGCGCCGGCCACTGCCCCCGTGCGTGCAATTGCGCCAGCTGCCGCGGCGCCTGCGCCTGCTCGCCGACAAAGCGCCGCAGCGCGCGCAGGAAGGCGGCGTCGCCGCCCCAGAGCCGCGCGCCACCGGCCCAGTCCACCGGCGGGACGGGCCCCGCTGCAGCAGCGGGCGCCACGGGCGGTGGCGGTGCCTCCACATACTGCACCTGCAGCCCCAGCACGCGGGCGATCTCGGCATACAGCCGCGTCAGATTCAGCGGCTTGGTGGCAAAGCCGTCCATGCCGGCATCCAGCGCATGCTGCCTGTCTTCTTCCAGCACGCTGGCCGACAGCGCGATGATGGGCAGGTGCGCTCGCTTGCCGCGCTGCTCCTGCGCGCGGATGCGCTGCGTGGCGGCAAAGCCATCGACCTCTGGCATCTGCAAATCCATCAGCACCACGTCAAAGCGCTGTGCCGCGCACAGCAGCACGGCCAGCTCGCCGCCGCCGGCCTGCGTGACACGGTGGCCATCGCGTGCCAGCAGGGTCTGCAGCAGCTCCAGGTTGTGCGGCACGTCGTCCACCACCAGCAGGTGCATGGCCGGCAGCAGGCTGCGCTGCACCGCCGCGGCGCGGGGCGCCTGGCCTTGCTGCAGCGGCAGGCGGACGGTGAACACGCTGCCTTGCCCCGGCACGCTGGCGGCGCTGATGCCGCCGCCCATCAGCTCCACCAGCTGGCGTGCAATCGTGGTGCCCAGCCCGGTGCCGCCAAAGCGCCGCGCGGTGCTGGCGTCGGCCTGGATGAAGGGCTCGAAGACGCGCTCCAGCTGCTCGGCCGTCATGCCGATGCCGGTGTCGTGCACCTCCAGGCCCAGCTGGCCATGAGCAAACCCCACGCGCAGCAGGACTTCGCCGCGCTCGGTGAACTTCACGGCATTGCCCAGCAGGTTCAGCAGCACCTGCTGCAGGCGCAGGCTGTCGCCGCGGAAATAGTCGGGCAGCGCCGGCGGGTAATCGAGCACCAGCGACAGCCCCTTGGGGCGCGCCAGCACGCGCAGCGTGTCCAGCGCCTGCCGGCAGACTTCGCGCAGCGAGAAATCCGCCACCTCCAGCGCCACCGCGCCGCGCTCCAGGCGGGCGGTATCCAGGATGTCGTTGAGCAGCTGCAGCAGCGACTGCGAGGCGCTGTGCACGATGCCCAGCTGGTGGCGCTGCGAATCGGTGAGCGGCGTATCCAGCAGCGCCTCGGTGAAGCCGAGGATGGCGTTCATCGGCGTGCGAATTTCGTGGCTCATGCTGGCCAGGAAGTGGCTGCGCGCACTGGCCACCTGCTCGGCGTGCTCCTTGGCGGCGCGCAGCTCCTGCTGCTGGCGCCGCTGGGTGACATCGAAGACGAACTGCACCACCTTGAACGGCACTTCGTCGGAATCGAGAATCGGGTTGTACAGCGCCTGCACCCACAGCACGCTGCCATCCTTGTGCAGGCGCTGCGCTTCCTCGGCGAAGGGCTCGGCCCACTGCAGCCGCTCCCAGCCGCGCTGATGGGCCGCATCGTGCAGCAGCGCGGGCGGGCACAGCCGGCCGTAGTGGCGCCATTGCAGGTCCTCCAGCGCATAGCCGGTGAGCTCCAGGAATTTGCCGTTGGCCGAGAGCACCTGCCCATCCATGTCCAGCTCGATCACGGCCAGCGAACGGCCGATGGCGGCCAGCATGCCTTCGAACTCGGCGTTGCGCGCCTTGGCGGCCGTGGTGTCCAGCATCACGCCGTCGATCCACAGCGTCTGGCCCTGCGCATCCATGCTCGGGCGGCCGTTCTCCGACACCCAGCGCACCTGGCCATTGCGGTGGCGCAGGCGGTATTCGATCTCATAGGAGCGCCGCTCTGCCGCCGCGCGCTGCACGGCCTGCTTCACGGCCTCGCTGTCATGCGGGTGGATCAGCGACTCCAGGTGCACGCGCCCCGTGACGAACGCCTCGGCGGGCCAGCCGGTCAGCGCCTCCACGCTCGGGCTGATCAGAAGCATGCTCCAGTCGGCATCGTTGCGGCACCGGAAGGTGATGCCGGGAATGTTCTCCATCAGCGTGCGCAATTGCTCCTCGCTCTGGCGCAGGGAATCTTCCATCGCCTGGCGCGCGCTCATGTCGGTGATGAAGCCGACGAACATGGGCGGATGGGTCTGGGTGATGCGCCCCACGGCCAGGCGGATCGGCAGGGTGCGGCCGTCGCGCGTCAGCGCCTGCACGTCGCGCCCGGTGCCGATGATGCGCTTCTCGCCCGTCGCCATGTGGTGCGCCAGATAGCCATCGTGCGCGCTGCGCCAGGGCTCGGGCATGAGCATGTTGACGTTGTGGCCTATCACCTCCCGCGCGCTCCAGCCCAGCATGCGCTCTGCCCCCGGGTTGAACGAAAGCACCGTGCCCCTGGCATCGATGGTGACGATGCCGTCCACCGCCGTCTCCAGCACGGCGCGCAGGCGGGCCTCGCTGGCGCGCACGCCGGTAAACAAGTCGCGGTAGCGCAACCCGGCGATGATGGCCACCACCAGCATGCTCAGCACCACCGTCAGGATGGCCAGCGCCAGGGAGAACGAATTGCCCGCGGACGCCTGGCTTTCGATCTGCGCAATCGGCGCCTTGAAGCGCAGCGCGGCCATCGCGGTGTAGTGCATGCCGGTGAGCGCCAGGCCCATCACCAGACCGGCGAGCGCCGTGGTCAGGTAATTGTTGTTCAGCACGCGCCGCTGCAGGCCCAGGCGCACCCACAGCGCCAGCATGGCCAGCACGACGGCGACGACGATGGAGATGGCGAAGCCCAGCGGGTCGTAGCCGAAATAGGGCGTCATGCTGGAGGCCGCCATGCCCAGGTAATGCATGGTGCCGATGCCCGCGCCCATCAGCAGGCCGCCCAGCGCCAGCAGGCCGGCGCCCAATTGCGGCCGTGCCAGCCATTGCAGCGTGACCCAGGAGGCGCCCCAGCCGGGCAGCATCGAGGCCAGCGTCAGCCACGGGTTGAACGCCCCGCGCGCGCACAGGGTGAAGGCCAGCATGCCGACGAAGTGCATCGCCCAGATGCCGCCGCCCATGGCGAACGCGCCCAAGCCCAGAATCCAGCTCCGGCTGCGCGGGCTATCGGCCTCGCGCGCCAGCGCCGCCATGTGCAGCGCCACCATCGACGCCCCCACCGCCAGCGCCGCCGACAGCGCCACCATCCACGGATCGTGCTCGCGCCAGAGCATCGGGTCGCTGGCGACACCGGTGACGAAAAAACCCTGGAGAAACGTGGTCATGGGTGATGCGTCAAGGTCCGTGGGTGGATGCGGCAGGTGTCACGTTTGAGACATTTTGTCCCTGCTTTTATAGCAGACAGGCGGGCGGTGCGCAGGCACCGTGCTCCGTTGCGCGACAACATCAACGCAACGCAACGCAACGCAACGCAACGCAACGCAACGCAACGCAACGCAACGCAACGCAAGCAAAAATCATTCCATCTCCAGCCCAAGCTGGCCGGCCCATTCATCGATCACTGGATCCAGGGGGAAGGCGCACCAACGCAGCGCGGCGGCAATGGGATCGACAGCGCAAAGCCCTAGGGCTGCTGCCGCACCTCCAGCCCCGCCGCGCGCAGGCGCTCGATGACATCGGCGGCATGTTCGCGGCTGCGCGTCTGCAGCACCATTTCGATCTCGACGTTCTGCGCCGCCAGCAGCGTGAAGGCACGCTGGTGGTGCACCTCGTCGATGTTGGCGCCAGCCTCGGCCACCAGCGCGGTGATGCGTGCCAGGCTGCCGGGCACGTCGCGCGTGCCGACGACGATGCGCATCAGCCGGCCCGAGCGCACCAGCCCGCGCCCGATGATCTGCGCGAGCAACTGCGGATCGATGTTGCCGCCCGAGAGCACCATGCCGACCTTCTTGCCGGCAAAGCGCTCCTTGTGGCGCATCAGCGCCGCCAGCGCCGCCGCGCCCGCGCCCTCGGCCAGGGTTTTCTCGATCTCCAGCAGCAGCACGATGGCCTGTTCGATGTCGCCCTCTTGAACCAGCAGCAGATCGTCCACATGCCGGCGAATCGCCTCGACGCAGTGCACGCCCGGCGCGCCCACGGCGATACCCTCGGCAATCGTGCTGGCGCCCTGCGCATGGTGCTCGCCCTTGACGGCGTTGACCATGGCGGGAAAGCGCTGCGCCTGCACGCCCACCACCTCGATTGGCGGCTTGAGCGCCTTGGCCGCCGTGGCGATGCCCGCGATCAGCCCGCCGCCGCCGACGGGCACGATCAGCGTGTCCAGGTCGGGCCGCGCGGCCAGCATCTCCAGCGCCAGCGTGCCCTGGCCGGCCATGATGGCCTCGTCGTCGTAGGGGTGCACGAACGTCAACTGCCGCTCCGCGGCCAGCGCGCGCGCATGCGCCGCCGCTTCTTCCAGCGTGGCGCCGTGCAGCAGCACGCGCGCGCCGAAACCCTGGGTGCGCGCCACCTTCACGCCCGGCGTGAAGCCCGGCATGACGATGGTGGCGGGAACGCCCAGCTGCTGCGCGTGGTAGGCCACGCCCTGCGCGTGGTTGCCCGCGCTCATCGCGATCACGCCGCGCTGGCGCTCCTCTTGCGATAGCTGGCGCAGCTTGTTGCACGCGCCGCGCTCCTTGAACGAGGCCGTGAATTGCAGGTTCTCCATTTTCAGGAACACCTGCGCCCCGGTGAGCTCGGAAAGCGTGCGCGATTCGACGCAGGGGGTTTCAAGCACTTGGGCAGCGATGCGGGCGGCGGCTTGCTGGATGTCAGAGAGTTGCAGCATAGTGGGCGTATTGTGAAGCGCCGGGCCAGCTTACGGCCCCACGCGCCCCCATTCCTGCTCATAGGTACGCACCAGCACCTGGTTGGAGAGGCGGTTCACCTCGGCGGGCAGGCGCGCCATGTCGATGGGGAAATCCAGCATCGCGGCCAGCGCCGCGCCGTCGAGAAAGCGCAGACCCGGCGGCAGCACGGCGGGCGGGTGCCAGGGCCTGCGGCTGGCGATCACGAAGCCCCATTCGCCAAAGCTGGGCACATGCACGTGGTAGGGCACGGCCGTGAGGCCGACCGATTCGATGGTGTGCACCACCGTCCAGAAACTCTTGCGCGCCACCAGCGGCGAGGTGGTCTGGATCACCGCATAGCCGCTGGCCGAAAGCCGTTGATCGAGCAGCGCGTAGAAGCTGTTGGTGTAGAGCTTGCCGATGGCGAAGTTGGTCGGGTCGGGGAAATCCACCACGATCACGTCAAAGGTCTCGCTGCCCTGCTGCAGCCACTGGAACGCATCCATGTTGACCACCCGCACGCGCGGGTCGGAGAGCGATTGGCGGTTCAGCAGCGCCAGCTGCGGCGTATCGGTGAAGAGCCGCGTCATCGCCGGATCGAGCTCCACCAGCGTGACGGACTGTACCGAGGGGTATTTGAGGATTTCGCGCACCGCCATGCCGTCGCCCCCGCCCAGCACCGCCACGCGCCGGGGCGCGCCCTGCGCGGCCATGGCCGGGTGTACAAGCGCCTCGTGGTAGCGGTATTCGTCGCTCTGGGCAAACTGCAGGTTGCCGTTAAGGTACAGCCGATAGCCGTTGCGCCCATGCGTGACGACGATGCGCTGGTAGGGCGAGGTTTCGGCGAACGCGATCGGGCTCTGGTAGAAATGGTCTTCGGCCAGCGTGGTGATCCTGCCGGCCGCCGCCATGCCCAGCGCCAGCAGCGCCAGCACCATCGCGCAGGCCGCCAGATGCGCGCCGCGCTGGCGCAGCTCATGGCGAAACAGCCACCAGGCCCAGAGGGCGACGAGCGCATTCAGGATGCCGAACAGCAGCCCCGAGCGGATCAGCCCCAGGTAGGGCACCAGCAGCAGCGGAAACGCCAGCGACACCGCCAGCGCGCCCAGGTAATCAAAGGTGAGCACCTGGCTGACCAGCTCCTTGAACTGCACGTCGCGCTGCAGGATACGCATCACCAGCGGAATCTCCAGCCCCACCAGCGTGCCCACCACGAACACCATCAGGTACAGCAGCAGCCGAAACGCCCCCGGCAGCCAGGCATTTGCCATGAATAGCATGGCAGGAAGCGCCCCACCCACCAGCGCCACCAATAGTTCTATGCGCAGAAAATGCGCCGGCAACTGCCGTGCCAGAAAGCGTGACAGCCACGAGCCCACGCCCATCGCAAACAGGTAGGTGCCGATGATGGTGGAGAACTGCAGGATGGAATCACCCAGCAGGTACGAGGCCAGCGCCCCCGCCGCCAGCTCGTACAGCAGCCCGCAGGCGGCGATGACGAAGACGCTGGCGAAGAGGGCGACGGCGATGGGGCGGGGGGGCAGCGCACCCGCGGCAACGGCGGCGCTATCGCTCATGCCAGCACCGCATCCAGTTGCGCCGCCAGGCCATCAAACGTTAGCCAGCCAAACACCGCGCGCTGGCCGCTGGCGCGGGCCCACAACTGGCCTACCTGGCGCTTTTCCATTTCATAGGGATCGTTCTTCAGGTGCGCGCCCTTGTATTCGAGCAGCGCCACGCGGCCATCGTCCAGCTCGGCGACGAAATCGGCATAGAAGCGTCCGCGCGAGGTGGGCAGACCAAAGCCGCAGGGCGCGGTATCCAGGTTGCGCACCCACTGGCGCACCTTGGTGTGGCGGTCTATGAGCTGCGCGCACTGGAACTCCTCGCCTTCGCTCTTCAAGTCGGCAATCACCGGAAAGTAGTGCTTGGCAAAACGCCAGCGCCCACCGTAGCGCGAGGCCACGGGCGCCGGGTAGCGCGCGGCCTCGAAGATGTGCGGATGCGCCCAATCGGGCTCCACCAGCCAGGGGGTGCCGCCTTCCAGGCCCAGCACCTGCTGGCGGAAGGCGCGTTGCGCGGCGGCGTCGCGCAAGTCGGCCACATGGTTTTCAAGCGCCCGCGCAAGCTGAAAGCGCGCCTGCGCCAGCTCCGCCAGCGGGATTCGGCATGCATGTACTTGGTGGTTGACCACCGCCGCAAGCCAGGCACGGCGATGGGCCTGCGTGATGCCGGGCAGCGCCCTGTACAGCGATTGGTCAAGCCAGCCCACCAGCGTGTCGGCATCGATGCGGCTGGCGCCCACATCCAGCGGCAGTTGCGCTTCGCCACCCGGCGTCAGACGCAGGCGCTCGCCCTCCATGTCGATCAGGATCACGTCGGATTCACGCGCCACGTGAAAGCCGGGCAGTTGCACCGCCTGTGGGGTCAGCAGGTCCAATTCGACCGACTCCAGCACCGCCTCGCGCTCCAGCGGCCACAGCGGCGCCTGCGCATCGGTGCGGTAGGCCAGCGGCGGCAGCGGCGCAAATGGCAGGCCGCGCGTGGCGGGCGCTTGCTGCGCGGCCACCAGTGCGTTGTGCTGCGCCACCTGCTCGCGCAGGTGCTCCTGCTTCTTCGCGCCACCCACCTGGGCCAGCAGCAGCGCCTCGGTGTCTGTGCCGATGTGGCCCGTCACCACTACCTGCGGCGCGCTGGCGGTGGTCTGCACCTGGACGCCGGGCGCGGCCAGCAATTCGGGCGTGATTGCGGAAATTTCAAAATTCGTAGCTATTGGCGATTTCTGGAGAGGCGCTGCAGCCTGATTTTGTTCAAAGTCATCCCACAGGTCTGTCTGCGGCGCAATCATGCTGGCCACGTCCAGCGCCTCGAAGCCCATGTGCTGGATCAGTCGGTCGGCCAGCGCGCTGGCGGCCTGCGCAAACTCGGCAGCGCACACATGGGCATAGGCGCGGTTCAGCCGCTCGCGCCCGCGCCGCTGGGCATACGGCATGCGCAGCACACGGCCTAGAAGCTGCTCCACCGCCGTGGCGCTGCTGAGTTTCTGCAGGCTGCACAGCACGTAGGCAAAGGGGCAGTCCCAGCCCTCGCGCAGCGCCTGCACGGTGATGACGAAGCGCACCGGGCAATCGCGCTCGGCCAGGCGGATGTCCTCCAGCCCACGCTCCTTGCCGGTCGCCACCACCACTTGGTTCGCGGTCAGCTTGAGTTCATCGACAAGGTACTCGCGCAGCATCTCCGGCGGCATCTCCTCGCCCGCACTCGTAGCCTGAAACAGCACGATGGGGCGCACGTAGCCGTGGCCCGCCGCCTCGTCCTTCAGCGCCTCGGCCTCCAGCGCCGCCTGGGCCTGTACCGCACCCAGCACCGCCTGCGGCCAGCCCTCGGGGTGCTCGGCCAGCACGATGGGCAGCTTGATCATGTCCTCGGCCGCGAGCTGCTGCGCGCTCACGTGATAGAGCACGTTGGTCTGCTGCGCCAGCGGCGTGGCCGTCAGCTCCAGGATGAAGCTGGGCGCCAGGCGCTTGAGCGCGGTGAAGCTCTTGTCCGTCTTGGTGTTGTGCGCCTCATCGACGATGACGACGGGCGCGTGCAGCGCCAGCCAGTTGGCCAGGCTCCAGCGCGGCTGACCGACAAAACCGGCCAGCACGCCGCTCGTGTCGCGCGCCACGTCGTCGGGTGTGATGACGGCGTCGGGCAGCGCGCGCAGCGTCTGCAAGCGGCGCTCATCCACACCCTTGAAATGCCGCTCGAAGCCCTCGGAAAAACTGTAGACGTTGCGCTGCCCCGCATCCTCGATGCGAAAGCTCTGGATGGTGGCCACCACCACGATGGTCGTGCGTCCCCACTCGGGCGGGGCAATTTGCGCCACCTCGTCCAGCGTGCACACGCGCAGGCCCTCGCCATAGGCATCGGCCAGCGCCGCGCGCCAGGGGTGGCCGGGCGTCTGCAGCGCCGCCAGCGTCTGCGCGCGGATCGCGTCGCTGGGCACCAGCCACAGCGCCACCGGCGCATCCACCCCCGCCCATTCACGGGCCAAGAGCGGCACCGCGTGGGCCGCCAGCACCGTCTTGCCCCCGCCCGTGGGAATGCGCAGGCACACGCAGGGCAGCTCGCCAAACGCCCCGGCCTGATACGGCCGCCCGGCCAGCTCGGCAAAGCCGCGCGCCGCGCCCTTGACGCGGGCGGCGCGGGCGAAGGCGGTGAGCGCATCGAGCGCGGCCTGCTGGTAGGACTTGAGGGTGATGGGGGTCATGCGCGGTGGCTCGATTGGCGCAAGCTGAAGCAATGAAAAGCCAATGCACCAATGCAAGTCATTGATTTGTAATTTTTTTTGAAACCAGATTGGCTTTGGATTGGCTTAATTATTGGATTCATTGGCTTGCCCCTTGGCTCCGCAACTTACGCCGCCACAGCGCCGCATTGGTGGCGCCGCCGACGTTTTCGATCAAGTCTTCATGCACCATGTCCTGCAGCAAATTCTTTATGTAGATCTTGCGGCTACGTTCCGATGAGATCGACGCTGGCAGTTTTGGCAGCAGCATCGCATTGATCTTTGCGCGTCGTTGTGACCCCAGAGCGAGCAAATCCAGCACCAGGGCCTTGTAGTGTTTTGCGTCCAGCCCTTTGTGATTGACGTATTCCACCTCCTGCCCCAAGGCCACTGCCAGTTGAGCGGAGATCATCAGCCTGGGACTGCGTCCTTCAATCAAGCCTGCTTGTCTCAACTCGGCCACCTGCGCGGCATCCAGCTTGCGTTTTTTCTGCACGCGATCGAGCCACAACACATGCTCGATGGACAGATCGGCACGCTGCATCAGCCAGTGGCTGTAGTTCTCGTCGATCTCCTGCCCGTACACGCTGAACACCGTGCGCAAGGGCGAGGACCCCTCGTAGTCCGGCAACGGCAGAAAGCGCCGCCGCTGCGCCAGCACCATGTCGTGGATGCCAAAGCCCACCTTGTCGATCATGCCCACCTCGGCCATGGCCTTGGCCAGGCGCTCGTTGCGATAGCGCTCGGGTGTGCGCGCGCCGCTGGCGTAATCATCCGGCTGGCCGTCGAAAAAGCCGCCCAGATTCGTCATGCGCACCAGCCCCACGCCTTCTTCCACCACCACGCGCCCGCACTGCGCGTAATCCTGGTGCGCCAGGCAGTTGTGCATCCCTTCCAGCAGCACCGTGTTGGTGTCGTAGCGCGGCAGCGTCACGGGCAGCAGCTCGTTGGGCTGGGACAGCTTGATATTGGGGTTGCGGATCATCTGGGCCACCTCGGTGGTGGTCAGCAGAAAGGGCGGATGAAAGTGCTCTGCCGCCCGCTCGGCGGCCAGCTTCCAGGTGATCTCGACCGGATGCGGCGACAGCAGCGCCATCGCGCTCTCGCGCGTGCCCAGCAGCAGCAGGCAGGCGCGGGTGATGCGGCCATGAATAGTCAGACCGATCCGATCGAGCAGTTGCTGCGCGTTCCATTGCGCGATTTGCGCTGCCCAGGGTTCGCGCTGGTGCTTTTCAAAGAACTTTTCCCGCGCTTTGGCAATTGCCGCCTCATCCAGATCGGCCAGCGCGGCCTCGGCAACGATCGCCGCACTCCAGTCCTCGCCCGCCAGATGCTCGGCCAGGATGGCGCGTCGCCGGTCGGCCCGCAACTCCACCAGACTGTCACCATCACGCTGCCAGGCCTTGTCGTGCGCCAGCACCAGTTCGCGCGGCGCATGGCGCGGCACATGCACCAGCCACACGATGGCACCCGTATCGTTCGCGCGCAGTTCCTGCACGTGCAGCCCCAGGGAAGGCAGACCCAGCGTCTTGCCCAGCACGCGGTGCACCACGTTCTCCAGCGTGTAATCGGCGAAGTCCCGGATGCCGGTGGGCGCGAGCGTTCCATCCCGCACACCAATCACCATGCAGCCGCCCTCCATATTGGCCAAGGCGCTCACGTAGGAAACCAAGTCCTCGCCCTTGCGACCCGAAATGCAGTGCTTGAGCGAGTGCCACTCTTTCCATTCGTGACGCTCGTTCTCCTTCGGAAAATGAAGGTGCAGCCAACGCTGAAGCTCCGCTGCGGTGTCGAACTCCTGCATCACCCTCACCTCGCCTTCACGTCGTAGGGAATGTGCTTGAAGGTGACGCGCGCACGCGCCAGCGCTTCGGGGCCCACGCGGCAAGCTTCGCCGTAGACCACCAGCGGCGCGTCGGGGTGCGGCGTTGATGCGTGCAGTTGCAAAAGCGCATCGAGCACCGCGCGCGTCAGGACGTTGCCACCGGACGGGCGCTTGTCGCCCAGGATGCCGTTGAACAGCAGGTAGTAGGCGGTGCGGCTGCGCAGCGTGGGTGCGGTGGGTGCACCCTCACCCCCGCCCTCTCCCGCCTGCGGGAGAGGGTGCAAGACCGGCGCAACACCCGACGGCATTTCTCCCTCCCCTTGTCTTTCCCCCTCCTCCAGCGGGGGAAGGAGCAAATCCGCCTGCCCGTCGGCCGGTATTTCTCCCTCTCCTCCCGGGAGAGGGCTGGGGTGAGGGCCAGCATCGCTCGATTTAAAAGAAATCGCCTCCTCGCGCCCGTCCATCAAACGCGACAAGCTCTCAAAAACAGAGTGCGTCCCCAGCCACGGCGTGCCCGCGCGGCCCGCCGTGGCATCCCAGGTCTGCCCCGTCTCCTGCTGCCAGACGAAGGCCGCCAGCGTGGCGAAGCGCACCTCGGGGTGGATGGCACCGCTGGCGTCGAACACCGGCGCGCCCAGGCGCGCCAGGCGAAAACCGCCGCCACCCGTCCAGCCCACGGTCTGGCTGATGCCGCCTTGCTCGCCTGCGATCACCTTTTCAAGGCGCGGCAGGCAGTGCGTGAGGGCGTGCTCTCCCATCTCGATGCCGATCCAGCGCCGGCCCATCTTGTGCGCCACGGCGGCCGTGGTGCCGGAGCCGAGGAAGCTGTCGAGGACGAGGTCGCCGGGGTTGCTGGCGATGTGGAGGATGCGTTGGATGAGGCGTTCGGGTTTGGGGGTTCCGAATGGTTCTTCAGCGCTTATTGCCTTGCTTTCTTCTCTTGCTTCGTGGTTGTTTCCAGCATCGGTGTGCGACCAAAAAGTTGCGGAAGGCGGGCTGGAAATAGTGAGGCCTTCTAGGAACGTCTTACGGGACGGAGTGGCCGTACCGTCTCTTCCAAACCAGATTTCATTGTTGGCGTCCATTCGGGCAAGTTCCTCGCGTGGGAAGCGTGGAGTCGTTCCCACAGGTGGCCGCCACGTAACGCCGTTTTTGAAGGTGTATGAAAAATTTCGCTCTTGCTCAGATGGCAGGCGCTTGGCATATAGCGGTGTTGCTTTCCATGCGCCGCGTGGATGTTGGTCCGGGTTTGAATACCGCTTATCCATCGCCTCGGTTCGTGGAAGCCGGTTTGGGCGCCAAAAGTCTTTGCTCTTGGCGAACACATGAACGTGATCGTGGTTCTCGGCGAGCCATTTCGCGTCGTTGGCGATGGTGTATTTTTTTTGCCAAACCACATTCGCCACAAAATTCCCCCGCCCAAACACCTCATCCATCAACACCTTGAGGTAATGCCCCTCGTTGTCGTCGATGGTGACCCAGATCGAGCCGTCCTCACTCAGCAGCTCGCGCAGCAGTTGCAGGCGCGGCAGCATCATGGACAGCCACTGGCTGTGCTCCAGCTTGTCGTCGTAGTGCTCGAAGGCGCTTTGGGTGTTGTAGGGCGGGTCGATGAAGATGCACTTCACCCGTCCCCGATGGAACGGCAGCAGCGCCTTGAGTGCCTGCAGGTTATCGCCCTGAATCAGCAGGTTTTCTTGCGCAGCCTGCGCGTCGCCGTGGGTGCTGACGGTATTCAGCAGGCGGTAGGGCACCTGGGCGGCGGCGGTGAAGGCGGTGGCGCGGTTGAGCCAGTCGAGCGTGGGCATGGATGCAGGGTGGGGAAGTGGGCCTTGAGGGCGGGCGCAAGCCTATCACCCTGCTCCACAGCTTGTCGGAAACTTCCGTATGAATCCAGCTCCAGCGCAGTCCCAGCTTGCGTCAGAAGCTATCAAACGAGGATTCTCTGAAGCGCGGGTGCTCCGCCGGGTTTGCAGACTCAATGAATCGCCGCCGCCACGATGATGCTGATGCCCAGGCACATCGCGGCCACCACCAGCGCGAGCGCGCGGTTCTGCTTCTCGACGATCTCGCCCCACAGGTCGTAGGGCGTGATCTTGTCCACGATGATGAAGCAGACCCAGAAGATGACCACGCCGATGACGGCGTAGACGATGGAGCCGAGGAAGGCCGCCGGTTTGAGCCATTCGATGTCCATGATGAGACCTCCGTTGAATTGACCGATTACTTGTGGCTGCCGCCGCTGGAATAGCCGCCGAACGATCCGCCGCTGCTGCGCGTGTAGCTGCCGCCGCCCCCGGACGACGCGCACCTGCTCAGCAGGAACAGGATGATGAACAGCACCACCACCAGCAGGAGGATGGTGCCGCAGCCCACGCCCTTGGCGGCGACGAAGGGGCCGACCTCGTCGCGCTTGAACTGGTCAGCCTTGTCCTGCAGGCCGAAGGCCGCGGCCACAGCGCTGCTGGCCAGCCGGTTGCCGTAGGACCAGGTGATCTCGCGCCCGCTTTTCTCGCTGGACAGCAGGCCGTTGCCCTTGGCGGCGGCGTAGTCCACGTTCTCGGTGCGCTGGCCGCGCGCCACCGGCCAGTAGAACTCGCCGGCCACGTAGGTGGTTTCGGCCTTGTAGCCGCTGGTGCGCACATAGCTGGCGCCCAGGTAGCTGGCGTTGATGCCCGAGACCTTGGCCGCGCCGGTGGCCGGGCGCACCAGGCTCCAGCCGTCGCTGGCGTCCACGAGGAAGGTGAAGCCCTTCTGCTGGTTGTAGAGCAGGTACTCTTCCCAGCCGAATTGCTCGTCGTCGCCCGGCTCCTGCCCCATGCGGTGCTGAAAGCCCACCACCTGCCAGGGCACGCCCTCGAACTGGCAGGTAGCGCCCAGCGCGATCTGCGGGCGCACCGGCGCGTCCTGCGTGCTGCTGACCATCTCCGCGCCTATGCCGCGCGTGAGGTCGATCAGGCTGTGGCAGTGGCCGCAGGTGCAGCTTTTGGTGGTTTCCAGCTGCACCTGCACGGGCGCGCCGCAGTGCGGGCAGTCGAACTGGCGGCCCGTCTCCTGCTTGACGGAGTCGTCCTTCAGGCCCTTGATCTGCAGGTCTTCGAGCTGCACCGAGCGGCCGAATTCCACTAGCGGTTCTTTGCTGCCGTAGTCGATGGAGAGCACCTGGCCGTCGTCACTGCGCAGCTCCGCCACCAGGAATTCCTGGCCCAGCGGCGGCAGCTTGGGCAGCTCGCCTTCGGCGGCGGCCAGATGCGCCCGCAGGTAGGCGGCGACGCTCCAGCTTCGGCCCGCCAATTGCACGCTGGCGCCCAGGCCAAGCTGCTCGGGCGTTGGGAGCCCCTCGTCCTTGAGATCGAGAGGCCGCGTGAAGACGTAGGTGCCGTTGTCCTCGCCCAGCGTGGCGCGGCTGCCGTCGTCCAGGAAGGCATTCCACTCGGCCCAGCCGCCCTCCTCGCCGCGCAACTGCATGCGGCCGATGAGGGTGAAGGTGGTGCCCTGCCACTTGCCGGTGGCAAAAAGCTGCAGCGGGCTGTGGTCCTCGAACAGCTCGGCCATCCTGCCCACGCGCGAGAGCACCTCGCCGCTGCGCACCACGGTGCTGTGGCAGTAGCCGCAGACGGCGCAGGTGGATTGCGCGCTGCGGAATTCCACCGGCGCGCCGCAGCCCGGGCAGGGCGCGGTGTAGTGTCGCTGGGTGGACGGGCCGGCCATGCAGTGATTTGAGGTGTTTTCAGGCTACAGCGCTTATGAGGTATGCGCTGTCAGCTATCAAAACAGGGGGATCAAACCAGTTTCTTGAGCAGCTCGGCCTTCTTGGTGGCAAATTCCTCGTCGGTCAGGATGCCCTTGGCCTTGAGCTCGCCCAGCTTCTCCAGCGTGGCCATCACATCCTCGGCCTTCACGCCCGTGGCGGCAGCCGCTGCGCCAGGTGCCGCCTGCCCCGGCTGCAGCGCGGCCTGCATGTTCTGCGCCAGGATTTGCCCCATGGCCACGCCCGCGCCCATGGCCACGCCCGCGCCCATGCCCAGGCCGGCGCCGGCCAGGCCGCCGCCATCGCCGCCGCTGCCCACGCCCTTGGCCATTTCGGGGATGGCCTGCGCGGTCTGGTACTGCATGAACCTGCCCATGTCGTTGCCGACCATGCCCATGCCGATCTTCTGGTCCAGCACCTTCTGCAGCTCGTCGGGCAGCGAGAGGTTCTGCACCGTGACGGCCTCGACCTTGAGGCCGAGCCTGGCGAATTCCGGGTCGAGTGCCTTGGCCAGCACGTCGGCAAACATGGTCTGGTTGGCCGCCAGGTCGAGGAAGGCCACGCCACTGCTGGCGATCGCGTTGCTGATGTTCTGCAGCACCAGGCCGCGCAACTGGCCTTCGATGTCGGCCACGCCATAGCTCTCGCGCGTGCCCGAGACTTCCGAATAGAACAGGCGCGGATCGGTGATGCGCCAGGCGTAGTTGCCGAACGCGCGCAGGCGCACCGCGCCGAATTCCTTGTCGCGGATGGTGATGGGCTGCGGCGTGCCCCATTTCTGGTCGAGCTGCTGGCGCGTGCTGAAGAAGTAGACATCGCTCTTGAAGGGCGACTCGAACAGCTTGTCCCAGTTCTTGAGGTTGGTCAGCAGCGGGATGTTCTGCGTCACCAGCTTGTGCGTGCCGGCGCCGAACACATCGGCCACGCGGCCTTCGTCCACGAACATCGCCAGCTGCGATTCGCGCACCACCAGCTGGCCGCCGTTCTGGATTTCCATGTCGCGCATCGGGTAGCGCCAGGCCAGCACCCCGTCGCCATCCTCGGTCCACTGCAGGACGTCAATAAACTGTTTCTTGATGAAATCCATCAGGGCCATGGCGCTGCTCCGGTGACGACAGGGAGGGGGCATCATAGCGACGGGACCACCACTTGCCTATCCGGGCGATAGGCAGAAACCATTGCCGATTTAAATGAGAATGGTTATCATTTAACCATTGCAAGGAGTCTCTCATGTCCCACATCCGCCGCATGGCCCGCCGCAACGCCCACACCCTCGCCAAGACCGCCAGCTACTACCTGATCCATATCTGCGTGGCGGCCACCGTGGCCTACGCCGTCACCGGCAATTTCTGGGCCTCGCTCACGCTCAGCCTGCTGGAGCCGACGGTGCAGGCCGGCGCCTTCTTCTTTCACGAAAAGGCGTGGGAGCGCGCGGCCCGGCGGCGCAGTGCTCAGGCAAACACGTTGAGCAGCGTGCCCGTGGTGTCCTGAGCGCTGCGCAGCGCGAAGACGTTGGCCTTGAACGCCAGCCTGGCGGCCATCTGCTCGATGGCTTCCTGCTCCAGCGAGACGCCCGGCTGATCACCCGGCACCACCTGCGCGCTGACGCCCGAAAGCGGCCCGGCCGACGCCTCGCTCACGCGTTGCGGCGCAAAGCCGGGCGTGTTCATGTTGGCGATGTTGTGCGCGCTCACCTGCAGGCGCAGGCCGGCGGTCTGCAATCCGGACTGGGCGATGGCGGCGGGGGAGGACATGCCGGAACTATCGGCCATTGCGCGCCGGACTTGAGGGTGGCCCGGCTTGGGCACAATCGCCACACGGCCCGTACCCCCATGAAACACCTGCTGCTCGCCTTCGCTCTGGCCCTTTGCGCCATCGCCCCCGCCCGGGCCTGGAGCAACCACGCGCTGGCCAGCTATCGCGCCTTCGAGGTGCTGCCCGAAGTCGCGCAGGCGCCGCCGGTGGCGGCCGAGCCGCTGGAGAGTTTCCTCGCCGCGCAGGCGGCGCCCATTGCCCGGCTGCTGGCGGCGCAGGATGCGTGGGCGCAAAGCCACATCGCGCATTACCCGCCGCTGCCCGCCGCTCTGCGCTTTGACCCCGCCGCTGCCCACCAGGGCGCGCCGGCACTGCGCCGCGCCTTTTTGATGGCGCTGCGCGTCTCGCCCGAGAGCCGCTTCGCGCTCTACGTGCAGCCCGACCCATGGGGACCGGAGCCGGCGGCGGCTGCCCTGCCCCACGACGCCGTGAGCGCGCTGCCGCTGCGCGAGAAGGACGGCGAGGCGCACCGCTTCGTTCGCCTTGAAGCGGGCGAGCCGGTGGCACCGCTGGCGGTGCTCTCCAGCGCCAGCGACGAGCCGGACTACGGCATGGACGTGAACCTCTGGCAGTACAGCCCCTCCGCCTGGGGGCCGCTCTACGGCTTCGGCCCACTGCCGTTCGGCAACCCGGCGCTGGACTTCGCCACGCAGGCGCCGTTTCACATGGGCTTCTACCATGAGTCGCCCATCATCTACGCGGCGGCGGGCTTCCTCAGGCGCACCTACCCCGAGCTGCGCGTGCACCAGTTCATGGGCCTGTCCAGGCTCGCCTTCGAGAGCGGCCATGCCTACTGGGGTTGGCGTTTTGCCGGCCTGGCGGCGCACTACGTGCAGGATTTGACGCAGCCCTACCACGCGCGCCTGGCGCCGGGCTTTTCCACCACGCGGCTCATCGCCATCCAGCTGCTGGCCGCGCTGGGCATGCCCGGCCGCAGGAACGACATGGTGGTGCTGCTCTCCAACCGCCATTTCGTGCTCGAACGCTACGAGAGCCAGATGGTCCAGGCCGGCGGCCAGGTCCGCAAAACGACGGCGCTGGAAAACGCGCTGCACGATGGACGCCAGGATGGCGCGGATGGCCCCTGGGACGATGCCACGCTGCGCGACATCGTCTCGCTGCAGTCCTTCCAGCTGGGCGAGGCGGTGACGCAGCAGCTGCTTGCCTGCGCCCCTGCGCGCTACGTGAGCGATCCCGGCTTTGACTTTGGCGTGGAGGGCGGCACCATCGATCTCATAGCCGAGGTGGCACGCCAAGGCCCGCAGGCCCAGGCAACGCTGCAAGCGAGCATCGCCACGCTGATGGGCCACTTCGGCGCGCACAGCCGCGCGCTGGTGCGCGCCATCCTCGCGCCATCGCGCCAACCCTGAGATGGCGCAGACCCTCGCCGCACCGGCGCACAGCGAGCTCATCGTCAAGAAAAGCCGCTTCATCGCCTGCGCCGAACCCATGCCGGACCGCGCCAGCGCGCAGGCGCGCGTGGCGGCGCTACGGCAGCAGCATCCCGGCGCCAGCCATGTCTGCTGGGCGCTGCTGGCCGGCGGGCAATCCGCCGCGGTGGACGATGGCGAACCCAGCGGCACGGCCGGCCGCCCGATGCTGGAGGTGCTGCGCCACCAGCAGCTGGAAGGCGTGCTCGCCACCGTGGTGCGCTACTTCGGCGGCGTCAAGCTGGGTGCGGGCGGCCTGGTGCGCGCCTATGCCGATGCGGTGGCGCAGACGCTGCTGACGGCGCAGAAGGTGGCGCTGGTGCGCGCCGCCACGCTGCGCTGCAGCGTGCCTTACGCGCTGGAAGGCCTGCTGCGCCGGGAGCTCCAGCACGCCGGCGCCACCTTGCTGCAGGCAGAGCACGGTCAGTTCGCCAGCCTGCTGCTGCGACTGCCTGCCGATCAGTCTGTTGCGCTGCAACAGCGCATCAATGACCTCACGCAAGGGCGCGCCTTCTGGAGCGGCCAGGATATGTAGCAGCGCTCTTCAGGCGGCCGCGCCCGCCCTTGCGCCAGCGCGGCGATCAGGACAGTTCGCCGCTGGCCGGGCGAAAGCCGCGGGCGATCGCCTCACGCGTGGTTTCGCGCACCTGGGCGCGGGTCAGGCTGCTGTCCACCGTGGCCTGCGCCACGGGCATGTTGCCGGCCACCGGCGCGTGGGCCACGGCCTGCGCATGCACATCCGCACGCTGCGCCTGGCTCACGACCGCGTCTTGTGCCTGAAACAGCGGGAAGGCACCGGCGGCGGGCTGGGCATCGGCCGCAAAGGCGGCGCCTGAAACGAGCAGCGCGGCAGCGATGGAAGCGAAAGCAACATTCTTGCGGATCATGGTCTTCTCCTGAAAGTGTGGTGAACCAAAAACAAACCTATTCAGTCAACGGGTGGCTCTCAAGGACGTCCTCAGGCCACTTCCCTTGTCGAAGGATCACGGTGGTGTTCCTTCGATGGCTTGTATTGTGCGGGTTTACCCTAGGTTAAAAAAGATCAATTTCCGAATTTGATTGTTTCGATATCCGAAATAATTCCCGTTCGCTTGAGAGGCATGGGTACGGCTGTGGCAGTGGGCGCGGCGCCGACCCATCAATCAGGCCCGATGTAGCGCTCGCGCTTGTGCGCCTTGATTTGCCGCACGTCCACCAGCACCAGGCCGTCGACGCAGTGGCTGAAATCCGGGTCCACGCCGAAGTCCAGAAAGCGCACGCCGCCGGGCTCGGCCACCTCGGTGTACTGCTTGTACAGGGTGGGCACGCTGCAGCCCAGGTGCGCCAGCAGCAGCTTCAGGCGCACGAAGTCGGCTGCGCTGTCGCCGCTGCCGTGCGCCGCCGTGTCCAGCTCGGTGCCCGGCACGTAGGGGCGGTGCGCCTCGGCGATGCCGGGTTCGCCGTAATGGCCGCGGTAGTGGTGCACCAGCAGATCGCGCGCGGCCTGCGGCAAGTCGCGCGACAGCGAGACCGGGCCGAACAGGTAGCGGCACTCGGGATAGCGCCGCACGTAGGCGCCGATGCCGAACCACAGGTAGTCCAGCGAGCGTCGGCCCCAGTAGCGCGGCTGCACGAAGGAGCGGCCCAGCTCCAGTCCCTGCGCCAGATACGGCGCCATGCGCGGGCCGAAGCTGAACAGGCTGTGCGTGTACAGCGCCTGCGCGCCCAGTTCCTGCACCACCGGCGCGGTGCGCACCATGCGGTAGGCGCCCACGATCTCCAGCTCGCGCGGCTCCCACAGGATCAGGTGGTCGTAGTGCAGGTCGTAGCGATCCAGATCGCGCCGCTGGCCGCTGCCCTCGCCGACCGCGCGGAAGGCCAGCTCGCGCAGCCGCCCCACCTCGCGCAGCACGGGCGAGTCGAGCCCGCCGCGAAACAGGTGGATGCGCATGCCGTCGGGCGTCTGCCCCAACGGCTCGCACGCGGCCACGGCCTGCGCCAGCGCGCTGCGGTCCACCGGGTGGGCCACGGCGGTCTCGGTATGCAGCAGACCCGGCCGGTCCTGCGCCACGCGATAAAGGTGCTTGCAGAACAGCTTGGCCTTGGCGTCGTCCGGCAGCGCCATGGCGCCGTGACTGGCGTGGGGAATGGGGTGGCCGATGCGCAGCGCGATGCTCTTGCGGTGCTGGCCGAACATCTCCCGCACCAGCAGCAGCGAGGCCAGCGGCTTGCAGCACATCGAGGCGCCGTAGAACAGCGCCGAATTGCGCCCGTCGATGTGCACCGGCACGATAGGCGACTGCGTCTGCGCCGCCAGCCGCAGGAAGCCGCTGCGCCAGCGCCCGTCACGCACGCCGCCCGGCCGCAGGCGCGAGACCTCGCCGGCCGGAAAGATGATGACCGCGCCCTCGCCGCGCAAATGCTCCAGGATGGCCTTGAGCTGCCCGGCACCACTGCGCCCGCCCATCGCCGCCACCGGCAGCAGCAGGCGCCGCAGCGGTGCCAGTGCCGCCAGCAGGCCGTTGGCGACGATCTTCACGTCGCCTCGGATGCCGCCCACCAGGTTCAGCAGCGCCAGCCCGTCGAGCGAGCCGATGGGGTGGTTGGCGACGATGACCACGCGCCCGCGCGCCGGAATGCGCTCGCGCTCGTTGTCGCGCACCGCGCAGCTGAAGGCGAAGTGCTCCAGCACCTGCTCGACGAACGGGAAACCCTCCAGGTGCGGGTAGCGCTGGGCGAAGGCGTGGAAGTTCTGCTCATGCAGCAGGCGGCGCAGGACGCCGCGCACGCCCCTGCTGAGCCAGGGATGCCGCTGCAGGCGCGGCAGGTGCAGGTCGACGATCTGGTCCACGGAGATCACGGCGCTTCCTCACAAAGGCATCGGCCGGAAGAAGGCTTCCGGCCCCGCATTCATGTTGATGCCGCGACGTGACAGATGGGTGTCGGTTCGATGACCAAGCCGTGACCGCCCGGATCACAGGCGGCCGCGGTACCGCCCGTCGGTGCGTGTAGACAGACCCATAAGCCCGGATTTTCAACCCTTGTAAATCAACGACTTAGAGAATTACTGGAAGCATAACCCCGGACAGATGGAAGCAAAAGACCGGATTTGCTCGACAGGTAACCCATTGCCGCAGACTGCTCCAGGTAGCGGCGTTCAGGCAGTTGCTGGTCCCCTGCGCCCGGAATCCGTGGTTACACCCAGGTGTTCAATGACCACCGGGGGACGATCCGGGAACTGGGCGACGAGCTCCAGCTTGCCGCCCATGCTCTCCACATAGTGGCGCAGGGTGGATAGCAGCATGTCGCTGCGCTTTTCCAGGCGTGAGATAGCGTCTTGCCCCACACCCAGCGTGGCGGCCAGTTGCTCCTGGGTCTGCTGCGCTGCAAGGCGCAGATCCTTGAGAGTGGCCAGCTCTTTGGCGCGGGTCTGCACCCGCTGTTGGCGCTCTTGGGGAAGTGCCGCCAAAACGTCATCGAGTTTTCTTGCCATGAGGAGGCTCCTTGCTTTGCTGGGTGAATGTGCCCAAGTGCTCTTCGTAACGGCCATCAGCCACGTCAATCAAACGCTTGTAAAACCGGCGTTGGTCTGCCCCGCCTTTGTCACCACCGACCAGAAGAATGGCCTGGCGCTGCGGATCAAAGGCAAACGCCACCCGCCACACCTGGCCACTCCAGGCAAAGCGCAGCTCTTTCATGTTGGGGTGTGCGCCCATGCTGGGCGCACCGCAAAAAAGGCCACTTCGTTGTGGCCTTTTTGCAAAATATTCAGGAAGTACGACGTGCGTAGTTCAGAACTATGGGGTGTGAGCTTTCGATAAGCGTCCGGACTTATGGGTTGCAAAATCCGGACTTATGCTTCCAATCCGGGTTTATGGGTGACAAATCCGGGCTTATGGGTGCATCTACACACGCGTCACACGTCGATATTGCCCGCGTGCAGCGCATTGGTCTCGATGAACTCGCGCCTGGGCTCCACGTCGTCGCCCATGAGCATGGTGAAGACCTGGTCGGCTTCCACCGCATCGGTCACCTGCACGCGCAGCATGCGGCGGGTGGTGGGGTCCATGGTGGTCTCCCAGAGCTGCTCGGGGTTCATTTCACCCAGGCCCTTGTAGCGCTGGCGGCTGGTGGTGCGCTCTGCTTCCGAGAGCAGCCAGCGCATGGCCTGCCTGAAGTCTGTCACCTTTTCCTCTTTTTTCCTGTCGCCCTCGCCGCGCATCACGCGCGCGCCTTCACCCAGCAATTGGTCAAAGCTTTTGGCGCCCTCGGCCAGCACTTCGTAATCGCTGCCGGCGACGAAATCCTGCGGCAGCACGCTGCTCTTGACGTTGCCGTGGTGGTGGCGGCTGATACGCAGCAAGAGGCCGCCGTGGCGCGGGTCGGTCTCCGCAGTCACTTCGGCCTCGGTGCCGGCGTGGTCGAGCTCGCGCAGCTTGGCCTGGAGTTTTTCGGCACTGGCCTGCGCAGCCTCCATGCTGGAAAGGTCCAGCACCACGCCGTCGGCCACGGCGCGCAGGGCCTCGGCGTCCATGTAGGCGGAAAGCCGCTCGATGATGGCCTCCATGCGCTGGTGCTGGCGCGCCAGATCGGCCAGCTCCGTGCCTTCGAGCACGCGCGGCGCGGTGCCGCCGGTGCTCACGCTCGCGCCCACCAGCGCCACGCGCAGCAGGAACTGGTCCAGCGCCGGGCCGTCTTTCAGGTAGAGCTCTTCCTTGCCGTTCTTCACCTTGTAGAGCGGCGGCTGCGCGATGTAGACATGGCCGCGCTCAACCAGCTCGGGCATCTGGCGGTAGAAGAAGGTGAGCAGCAGCGTGCGGATGTGCGCGCCGTCCACGTCGGCGTCGGTCATCAGGATCACGCGGTGGTAGCGCAGCTTGGCGATGTCGAAATCGTCCGCGCCGCTCTTGCCGTTGCCATTGCCGAATTCATCGTCGCTGGCGGCCTTGCCTATGCCGGTGCCGAGCGCGGTGATGAGCGTGATGATTTCCTGGCTGGAGAGCAGCTTTTCATAGCGCGCCTTCTCCACGTTCAGGATCTTGCCGCGCAGCGGCAGGATGGCCTGGAACTTGCGGTCGCGCCCCTGCTTGGCGCTGCCGCCGGCGGAGTCGCCCTCGACAATGTAGATCTCGCACAGCGCCGGGTCTTTTTCCTGGCAGTCCGCGAGCTTGCCGGGCATGCCCATGCCATCGAGCACGCCTTTGCGCCGCGTCATCTCGCGCGCCTTGCGGGCGGCTTCGCGGGCGCGCGCGGCCTCGACGATCTTGCCGCAGAGGATTTTGGCGTCCTGCGGTTTTTCTTCGAGGTAGTCGGTCAGCAGCTTGCCGACGATGTCTTCGACCGGCGCGCGCACTTCGCTGCTGACCAGCTTGTCCTTGGTCTGGCTGCTGAACTTGGGCTCGGGCACTTTCACGCTGAGCACGCAGCACAGGCCTTCGCGCATGTCGTCGCCAGTCACGTCCACCTTGGCCTTCTTGGCGAATTCGTTGTCGGCGATGTATTTGCCGATCACGCGCGTCATCGCGGCGCGCAGGCCGGTGAGGTGGGTGCCGCCGTCGCGCTGCGGGATGTTGTTGGTGAAGCAGAGCACCTGCTCGTTGTAGCCGTCATTCCACTGCATCGCCACTTCCACGCCGATCTCGGTGCCGGGGATGCCGCCATAGGTTTCGGCCGGGCGCGTGCCGCTGGCGTGAAACGGCGTGGGGTGCAGCACCTTCTTGCCGGTGCTGATGAACTTGACGAAGCCGAGCACGCCGCCCGCGCCCGAGAAGTCGTCCTCCTTGCCGGTGCGCTCGTCGATCAGGCGGATGCGCACGCCGTTGTTCAGGAAGGAGAGCTCGCGCAGGCGCTTGGCCAGGGTTTCGTAGTGGAAGTCGTGGTTGTCGCCGAAGATCTCCACGTCGGGCAGAAAGCGCACCGCCGTGCCGCGGTCTTCGGTGCTGCCGGTGATCTTCATCGGCGAGGTCTCGAAACCATCGACCACCTCGATGGCGCGGTTCTGCACGAAGCCGCGCGCGAATTCGATCTGGTGCACCTGGCCGTCGCGGCGCACCGTCAGGCGCAGCCATTTGGAAAGCGCATTCACGCACGAGACACCCACGCCGTGCAGCCCGCCCGAGACCTTGTAGCTGTTCTGGTTGAACTTGCCGCCCGCGTGCAGCTCGGTCAGCGCGATCTCGGCGGCCGAGCGCTTAGGCTCGTGCTTGTCGTCCATCTTCACGCCGGTGGGGATGCCGCGGCCGTTGTCGGTCACGCTCAAACTCCCGTCGGCATGGATGGTGACGGCGATGTCGTCGCAATAACCGGCGAGCGCCTCGTCGATGGAGTTGTCCACCACCTCGAACACCAGATGGTGCAACCCGGTGCCGTCCGACGTATCGCCGATGTACATGCCGGGGCGCTTCCTCACCGCCTCCAGGCCTTCGAGGATCTGGATGGCGGATTCGCCGTAGCCGCTGGCGTTGCCGGGCCCGGCGGGCGCGGCGTGGTGGTTTTCTGGGGTCTCTTGGGTCATCGCAGCAGCTTGGAGGGAAACGCAAAGTCTCCCTTTAAATTCATAACAAAATCAGGCTTCAACGCTTGTGCAACAAGCGTTATAAGCTATCAAATTCGCATGGGCATCACGACGTATTTGAAGCGCTCGTTGCCCGGGATCTGGAACACCACGGAGCTGTTGCCATCAAGCATGTCGATGCGCACCATCTCCTGTCCCATGTTGGCCAGGGCGTCGATCAGGTAGGTGACGTTGAAGCCGATCTCGATCGGCTCGCCGCCGTAGTCGATATCGAGCTCGTCCTGGGCCTCTTCCTGCTCGGCGTTGTTGCTGGAAACGCGCAGCGAGCCGGGCTCGATGTTCAGGCGCACGCCCTTGAACTTCTCGCTCGTCATGATGGCCGAGCGCTGCAGGCTGGCCAGCAGCGGCGCACGCCCCAGCGTGATGCTGCTGTAGTAGTTGCGCGGAATCACGCGGTTGTAGTCGGGGAATTTGCCTTCCACCAGCTTGGTGACGAATTCCATGCCGCCAAAGGTGAAGCGCGCCTGGTTGCCGGCGAACTGCATCTGGATGGCGCCGTCGGCGTCCGAGAGCAGGCGCTGCAGCTCCAGCACCGTCTTGCGCGGCAGGATCACCTCCTGTTTGGGCACCTCCACCTCCAGCTCGGCGGCGGTGAACGCGAGGCGGTGGCCATCGGTGGCGACGAGCGAGAGCGTCTTGCCCTCGGCGACGAACAGGATGCCGTTCAGGTAATAGCGGATGTCCTGCACCGCCATGGCGAACGAGACCTGCGAGAGCAATTCCCTGAGCACCTTCTGCGGCACGCTGAAGACGGGGCCGAAGTTGGCCGATTCCTGCACCAGCGGGAAATCCTCGGCCGGCAGGGTATGCATGGTGAAGCGGCTCTTGCCGCCCTTGAGCACGAGTTTGGACGGGCCGGAATCCAGGTTCACCGTCTGGTCCGCCGGCAGGGTCTTGAGGATATCGATGAGCTTGCGCGCGCCCACCGTGGTGGCGAAGTCGCCCGTGTCGCCGCCCAGTTCCACCGTGGTGCGGATCTGGATTTCCTGATCGCTGGTGGTGAACTGCAGCGCGTTGCCGGTCTTCTGGATCAGCACATTGGCCAGGATGGGCACCGTGTGGCGGCGCTCGACGATGCCGGAGACCGCTTGCAGGACGGACAGGAATTTGTCTTGGGTGCTCTTCAGGACAATCATCGGGTAAACCTCGGTGAAACGAATGACGGAAGTGGAATCAATCAACCTTTGAGGGTCTGCTCAAGCACGTGCAGCTCCTGGTTGAGCTCGGTGAACTGCTGGCGCTCGCCGGCTATCTTGCGCACCGCGTGCAGCACGGTGGTGTGGTCGCGTCCGCCAAAGAGCTCGCCGATCTCGGGCAGGCTTTTCTGCGTGAGCTCCTTGGCCAGGTACATCGCGATCTGGCGCGGGCGGGCGATGCTGGCCGGGCGCTTCTTGCTGTACATGTCGGCGACCTTGATCTTGTAGTAGTCGGCCACCGTCTTCTGGATGTTCTCGACGCTGATCTGGCGGTTCTGGATGCTGAGCAGATCGCGCAGCGCCTCGCGCGCCACATCGATGGAAATCGCCTTCTGGTTGAAGCGCGCATAGGCCAGCACCTTGCGCAGCGCGCCTTCGAGCTCGCGCACGTTGGAGCGCACGTTCTTGGCGACGAAGAACGCCACCTCCTCGGGCATCTGCGCACCTTCGGCCTGCGCCTTGTTGATGAGAATCGCCACGCGCATTTCCAGTTCGGGCGGCTCGATCGCCACCGACAGGCCGGCATCGAAGCGCGACACCAGCCGCTCATGGATGTTGGCCAGGCCCTTGGGATAGGTGTCGCTAGTCATCACGATATGGCTCTTCTTGGCCAGCAGCGCCTCGAAGGCGTTGAAGAATTCCTCCTGCGTGCGATCCTTGTTGGCGAAGAACTGCACGTCGTCGATCAACAGCAGATCGAGCGAGTGGTAGCCCTCCTTGAACGCGTCGAACGCGTTGTGGCGCACCGCCCGCACCACGTCGGAGACGAACTGCTCGGCGTGGATGTAGCGCACCTTGGCATGCGGCCGGTCCGCCAGCAGCTGATTGCCCACGGCGTGCATCAAATGCGTCTTGCCCAGGCCCACGCCGCCGTAGATGAAGAGCGGGTTGTACATCTGCCCGGGCTGCGCCGCGACATGCATCGCCGCCGAGCGCGCCATGCGGTTGGCCGTGCCCTCGACCAGCGTGGCGAAGGTGAGCTGCGGGTTCAGGCGCGAGCCCGAGCCCGAGGGCGGCGGCACGGCTGCTTCCTGCCGCTCAGGCGCGACTTCATGCGCTGGCGGCTCGGCCTTGGCCGCGCTCCTCTTGGCAGCGCTGCTGCGGTGCGGCGCCACCGCCAGCTCCAGCTGCACCGGCTCGCCATAGGCCGCCTGCAGCGCCGCGGCGATCTGGCCGGCGTGCTGCACACGTACCCAATCAAGCTTGAAGCGATTGGCCACGAACAGCGTGACGCGAGAAAAATCAGGCGCCACCTGCGCCTTGAGCGGCTTGATCCAGGTGTTGAATTGCTGCTCGGGCAGCTGCTGCGCCAGCAGGGCCAGGCAGGCCTGCCACAGCTGCTCGCCAGCATCCGCCGCAGGCTTTGCGGACGGCTTCTGGGTGGATGGGGAAAGCGGGAGTCCCTCGTACATCGGGGCGGTTCTTCTAGTTGTCTGAAAGGCGGAAGCAAGACCGGCCATTCTAGCCTTCGGCATAGTTATCCACAACCCGGAAACGGTCCGATCGCAGCCGGCCCGGAGCGAGTGACAGCGAAAAAGTATTTGCGCGGAGGTGAACGAGCTGCGATAATCTCCCGTTTTCCCTGAATGTTCAGGGCTTACCAAGCAAGAGGGCGCCAGCGCCTGATGCAGCGCCAGGGTCGGCGCGGCTCGCCAGGGGCGGGCCACGGGGCCGAGCCAAGCGCCACTGAACTTCCAAGGACAGACCATGAAACGTACCTACCAGCCATCGAAGACGCGCCGCGCCCGTACCCACGGTTTTCTCGTGCGCATGAAGACCAAGGGCGGCCGCGCCGTGATCAACGCCCGCCGCGCCAAGGGCCGCAAGCGCCTGGCCGTCTGAGGCAGGCTGCCCGCGCAGCGCCCGCCCAGGCCGTTGCCGCATGCACCGGCTGAAGACACGTCCCCAGTTCCAGGCCACCATGGCGGCTGGCACCATTGCCCGTACGGCGCATTTCGCGCTGCATTGCCTGGCGCTGGAGTCGCCGCATCCGCTGTTTGCGCCGGAGGGCGCCAGTTTGGGCGCCCTGGTGCCCAAACGCTGGGCGCGCCGCGCCGTGACGCGCAACACCATCCGACGCCAGATCTACGCCCTGGCCCGGCAGTGGGATGCCCGTCTGCCGCAGGCCGCCTATGTGGTGCGGCTGCGCTCGGCCTTTGACCGCGCAACCTTCGTGAGCGCCACATCGGTGGCGCTCAAGCGTGCGGTGCGCGCCGAGCTGGAGCAGCTTTTTGCCCGCACGCTGGCGCGTGCCGCCCGGCCATGATGCGCCGGCTGCTCATGGCGCTGGTGCGCGGCTACCAGCTTGTGCTCAGCCCCTGGCTGGGCGGCAGCTGCCGGTTTGAGCCCACCTGTTCGAATTATTCGCTGCAGGCACTGCAGCAGCACGGCGCCGCCGCGGGCAGCTACCTCACGCTCAAGCGTATCGCGCGCTGCCACCCGTGGTGCGACGGGGGCCACGACCCGGTGCCCGCCGAGCTGCCGCGCGAGCTGCGACTGTTTTCCCGCTGGACGGGCACCAAAGACGCCCACCACACCTGACACATCCATCCATGAACGACATCCGCCGCACCATCCTGTGGGTCATCCTCGGCTTCTCCATGGTCCTGCTGTGGGACAAGTGGCAGGTCTTCAACGGCAGGCAGGCCACCTTCTTCCCCTCGCCCACCGTGCAGACCACCGCCGGCACGGCTGCGGCACCCGCGCCCGCAGCAGCACCCGCCAGCCCCGGCAACGCAGTCCCTGCCACGCAGCCCGCCGCTGGCGCCGCCCCCGCGGCCCCGGGTGCCACGGGCGAACCCGCGGTGCCGCATGAGCAGGTAACCGTCGCCACCGACCTGTTCAAGCTGACCTTCGACAACCAGGGCGGTTCGCTGGTCGGGGGCGAGCTGCTGCACCACAAGGGCAGCCAGGACGATCCCAAGCCCTTCGTGCTGCTGGAAGACGACAGCAAGCATGTCTACGTGGCACAGACCGGCCTGATCGGCGGCGCCTTCCCGACGCACAAGACCTTCATGCACATCGCGCCCGGCCCGCGCGAGCTCAGGGACGGCGAGAACGAACTCACCGTGCGCTTTGAATCGCCCGATCTCGGCGGCGTGAAGCTGGTCAAGACCTACACCCTCAAGCGCGGCGCCTACGACATCGCCGTGCGCCACGAGGTGGTGAACACCGGCACGGCCCCGGTCACGCCGCAGCTGTACCTGCAGCTGGTGCGCGACGGCAACCAGCCCGATGGCACCGTGCCCTTCTATTCCACCTTCACCGGCCCGGCGGTCTACACCAGCGCCAAGAAGTACCAGAAGATCACCTTCAAGGAAATCAAGGAAAAGAAGGTCGCCATCCCGGCCGAGGCCACCGATGGCTACATCGCGATGGTGCAGCACTACTTCGCCACCGCCTGGCTGCTGCCCGACGGCACGCCGCGCGAGCTGCGCGTGGACGCCGCCGACATCGGCGCGCCCGCACCCGACTGCTGCTACCGCGTGCAAGAAATCACGCCGTTCGGCGAGCTCGCCCCCGGCCAGACCAAGGCCATCGATGCGCGCCTGTTCGTCGGCCCGCAGGTGGAGAAGATGCTGGAAAACCTGGCGCCCGGCCTGGAGCTGATCAAGGACTACGGCTACCTCACCATCCTGGCCAAGCCGCTGTACCGGCTGCTGGACAAGATCCACGGCGTGCTGGGCAACTGGGGCTGGTCCATCGTCGGCCTGGTGGTGCTGCTCAAGCTCGCGTTCTACTGGCTCAACGCCAAGGCCTATTCCAGCATGGCCAAGATGAAGGCGCTGAACCCGCGCATCCAGGAGATGCGCGCGCGCCTCAAGGACAAGCCGCAGCAGATGCAGCAGGAGATGATGGCCATCTACCGCGAGGAAAAGGTCAATCCGCTGGGCGGGTGCCTGCCGATCGCCATCCAGATTCCGGTGTTCATCGCGCTGTACTGGGTGCTGCTGTCCACCGTCGAAATGCGCCATGCGCCGTGGATAGGCTGGGTGACGGATCTATCCACCAAGGACCCGTACTTCATCCTGCCGATTCTGATGACGCTCTCCACGCTGCTGCAGACCGCGCTCAACCCCGCGCCGCCCGACCCGATGCAGGCCAAGATGATGTGGATCATGCCGCTGGCGTTCAGCTTCATGTTCTTCATGTTCCCGGCGGGTCTGGTGCTGTACTGGCTCACCAACAACCTGCTGTCGATCGCGCAGCAGTGGGTCATCAACACCCGCCTGGGCGTGCCGCCGCAGTTCCATCTGCCCAAGTTCCGCTGACGCAAGGACGCACACCGCATGCCGTCGGGCGCGATCGATCGGTGGAAGCCGCATGTCACCGTTGCGGCGGTGCTGGAACAGGACGGCCGCTTTCTGCTGGTGGAAGAAGAGACCAGCGACGGCCTCAAGCTCAACAACCCGGCCGGGCACCTGGAGCCCGGCGAATCCCCGGCGCAGGGCTGCGCCCGCGAGGTGCTGGAAGAAGCCGCCTGGGATTTCGCACCCGAGGCGCTGGTGGGCATCTATCTCAACCGCTTCACCAAGACGCGCACCGGCGAGGACATCACCTATCTGCGCTTTGCCTTCTGCGGAAAACTGCTGTCGCACCATGCCTGGCGGCCGCTGGATACCGGCATCGTGCGCACGGTGTGGATGACGGCGCAGGAAATCCGCGCCTGCCGCGAACGCCATCGCAGCCCGCTGCTGCTCAAAAGCCTGGAGGATTACCTCGCGGGCCAGCGGTTTCCGCTGTCACTCATGCACGTCGATCCGAGCGTTGAGCGTTCATGAAGAGGTTCAGCGTTTGGCGTTGAGCGTGAAATTCCAGAGACGCTCACCGCTCAACCTGTTCCAACTGCGTGATCAGGCGGTGATAAAAGCGGATCGCATCCGCGTAGCCCTTGACCGACAGGCGCTCATTCGTGCCGTGAAAACGCTTCAGATCCTCGCTGTTGGCGCGCACCGGCGAGAACTTGAAGACATGGTCGCTCATGCTTTCGTAATGCACCGAATCGGTGGCCGCCACCATCAGGCCGGGGGCGACGATGGCGTCCGGAAACACCTCGCGGATGGTGCGGTTCAAGGTCTGGTACTGGCGCGAGCTGGTGGTGGCCACCTTGGAGGCCTCCTTGGAGCCGGGCAGCTGTTCGATCTTCATGTGCGCCTTGTCCGCCACCTTGTCCACAGCGGCGTGCACATGCGCCATCACGCTGCCCCGCGTATCGCCCGGCAGAATGCGGAAGTTCACCGTCGCATCGGCCTCGCCGGGCAGCACGTTGTCCTTGTTGCCGGCATGAACGATGGTGAGGGCCGTGGTGGTGCGCAGCATGGCGTTGGTGCTGGGGGCGTTTTCCAGCTGCTTTCGCACCACCGGCCCGAACAGCCAAAGGTTGGAGAGCGCCACGCGCGAAAAGCCGCCCATCTCGGGCGCCAGCACGCCGAACATCTCGCCGGCCACACCGGTGAAGCCCGCGGGCATCTGGTGGGTTTCCAGCGCATTGAGAGCGGCCGACATCCCGCCGATGGCGCTGGTGCCCGGCTTGGGCGGCATCGACGAGTGCCCCGGCGTGGCCGTCGCCTTCAAGACCACGGACATATAGCCCTTCTCGGCAATGCCGATCACGCCCGCCGGGACTTTGAGCCCCGGCAGCACGCCATCGAGCACCAGCAGGCCCTCGTCGATCACGAAGTCCAGCGTCACGCCCCGGCTCTTGAGCAGTTCGGCAAGCTGGGCCGCGCCGCGGTGGCCGCCGACTTCCTCATCGGCACCATAGGCGAGGTACACGGTGCGCGGCGGCTGCCAGCCGCTGGCGACCAGCATCTCCATGGCCTCAAGTTGTGAGAGCAGATTGCCCTTGTCGTCCCACGAGCCGCGGCCCCAGATATAGCCGTCCTTGACGATGCCGGCAAACGGCGGCTCCTGCCAATTCGCCTCGGTGCCGGGCGCGATCGGCACCACGTCCTGGTGTGCGGCCAGCAAAATGGCGGGCGCCTTGGGGTCCTTGCCTTCCCAGGCGTAGAGCAGCGAAAGTCCGTTCACCACCTCGCGCTTGAGCGTGGCATGCACCTTGGGGAACTGCTTTTGCAGCAGCGCATGCAGCGCGAGGAACTGGTCTTCGTTCAGGCTCGCGTCGGTGGCGGACGACACCGTCTTGAGCCGCACCGCCTGCGCCAGCCGTTCGGCCGCCGCGGCCTCGTCGATGGCAAGTGGCGCGAGCGGCGCCACCTGCAGCTGGCGCGAGCCCTTGAGGAAGGTGTTGATGGCCACGGCGGCAACCAGCACCAGCAGCGCGGCGACGATGGTCTGAAAGGCTCTCTTGAGCATGGGCGGTCTCCTTGTTGCGCCGATTCTCGGGCAGGCCTGTCGCCTACGCCTGACGCCCTCGCGACCGTCTTGGGATAATTCACCGCATGCACAAGTACCGCGTCGTGGTGGGCCTCTCGGGCGGGGTCGATTCCGCCGTCACCGCCCATCTGCTGAAAGCACAAGGCCATGAAGTCGTCGCCATTTTCATGAAGAACTGGGAGGATGACGACGACAGCGAATACTGCTCCAGCCGCCAGGATTTCATCGATGCCGCCAGCGTCGCCGACCTGCTCGGCATGGAAATCGAGCATGTGAACTTCGCCGCCGAGTACAAGGACCGCGTATTCGCCGAATTCCTGCGCGAATACCAGGCCGGGCGCACGCCCAACCCCGATGTGCTGTGCAACGCCGAGATCAAGTTCAAGGCCTTCCTGGACCACGCGATGCGCCTGGGCGCCGAGAAGATCGCCACCGGCCACTACGCCCGCGTGCGTCTGAACGAGGCCACCGGCCTGCACGAGCTGCGCAAGGGCATCGACCCCGGCAAGGACCAGAGTTACTTTCTGCACCGCCTCACACAGGCGCAGCTGGCCAAGACCCTGTTCCCCGTGGGTGCGCTGCACAAGAGCGAGGTGCGGCGCATCGCGGCAGAACTGAAGCTGCCGAACGCGAAAAAAAAGGATTCGACCGGCATCTGTTTCATCGGCGAGCGGCCGTTTCGCGATTTCCTGAACCGCTACATCGCCAAGGACCCCGGCCCCATCCTCGACGACCGGGACCGAAAGCTGGGGCGCCACATGGGCCTGTCGTTCTACACGCTGGGCCAGCGCCAGGGCCTGGGCATAGGCGGCGTGAAAGAGAAGGGCGCGCCGCGCGGCGGGGGCGATCATGCGCCCTGGTTCGTCGCGCGCAAGGAGCCGGCCACGCACACGCTGCGCGTGGTGCAGGGGCACGACCATCCATGGCTGCTGTCGCACGCGCTCACGGCGCTGGACGCGAGCTGGGTGGCCGGGCAGGCACCCGCACCCGGCGCCTACAGCGCCAAGACGCGCTACCGCCAGCAGGATGCGGCCTGCACGCTGGCGGACGTGCAGGGCAGCGGCTTTGCCCTGTCCTTTGAAGAGGCCCAATGGGCGGTGACGCCCGGCCAGTCCGCCGTGCTCTACGACGGCGAGGTCTGCCTGGGCGGCGGCATCATCGAAAAGGCGTTGAACGTTGAACGTTGAGCGTTTCGCGACAATTCACTCAGAGCCTGTTCATGATCTTTTCATGGCGCCCGTTGCCCCGCCAAAGCGGCAGGTGCAAGGCGCAAACCGCAGACGGGCTGGTGGCCCGGCGAGGATTTGCAACGCCGCAGATGCCGCTTTGGCGGGGCAACCCGAAGGGCAAGGCAGCAAACAGCCGCACTCGGCGTTGCGCGCCTTGCCCAGGCCGCCAGCATGGCCTGCGGCGCGCGCCTTGATTGCGGCTGTTTGCTGCCTTGCGGGCACCATGAAAAGATCATCAACAGGCTCTCAGAACGAGCTGCCGGGCTGCTTCAAAAACGCGATCTCCTCGGCCGTGCTCTCGCGCCCCAGCGCCGCGTTGCGGTGCGGGTAGCGGCCAAAGCGCGCGACGATGTCGCGGTGCTGGTAGGCGAAATCGAGGTTGCCGGGCTGCGCCAGCGCCTCGTACAGGCGGATTGATTCGTGCTGCACCGCCAGCGATTCGCTGTGCATGTAGGGCAGGTAGGCAAACGCGCGCTGCGCCACGGGCAGGTGCCTGTCCAGCGCCTGCGCCACCAGCTCCTGCGCCAGCACCAGTGCCACGGCGTCCTGCGCGAACGCCGCGCCGCTGCCGCGGTGCAGGTTGCGCGAGAACTGGTCGAGCACGATGATCTCGGCCAGCCGCCCCGGCGCATCCACGCGCCAGCGCCAGAGCTCGCCGCGCGCGGCCTGGGCGTGCAGGGCGGTGAAGCGCGTGCGGATCGCGGCATCGAAGGCGTCGTCCTTGGCAAACCATTGCTGGGCGCTGCTTTCTTCAAACCAGAAAGCCAGCACGCGGGCGGGGGTGTTCGTCGTATCGTTCATGCCCGAGAGTATCCCGCCGAAAGCAAAATACCATTCAAACAAGTCTCCGGCACTTATCCATCAACCGTCAATAGCTATCAATTCAGGAATTCACCATGCAGACTTGGGATTTTGTCATCGTCGGCGCCGGCATGGCGGGCGCATCGCTGGGCTGGCAGCTGGCGGGCAGCGGCGCCAGCGTGCTGCTGCTGGAGCGCGAGGAGCAGCCTGGCTACCACAGCACCGGCCGCTCGGCGGCGCTGTTCGTCGAAACCTATGGCACCGAGGCGATCCGCGCACTCACCCGCGCCAGCCGCGCTTTCTACAGGGCGCCTCCGGCAGGCTTTGCGGATACGCCCGTCCTCGCGCCGCGCGGCGTGGCCTATGTGGCGGCACGGGGACAGCTCGATGCGCTGGCCGCGCTGCAGGCGGAACTGGCGCCGCATTCGCCCGATCTCGCGCCGCTCGGCCACGACGCGCTGCTGCGCCTGCTGCCTTGCCTGCGCCCCGAGGTGGCGGCGCGCGGGCTGCTGGACCCGGGCGCGATGGACATGGACGTGCATGCGCTGCACCAGGGTTATCTGCGCGGGTTGCGCCGCCAGGGCGCCAGCCTGCGCACGCGCGCCGAAGTGGCGCAGCTCACCCGCGCCGACGGGCACTGGACGCTGCGGTTGGCCGATGGCGACGCCGTTGCCGCGCGCACCGTGGTGAACGCCGCGGGCGCCTGGGCCGATGTGCTGGCGGGCGCTGCCGGCGTCCGGCCCGTGGGCCTGGTGCCCAAGCGCCGCACCGCCTTCACCTTCCCCATGCCGCAGGGCGTGGATGCGCAGACCTGGCCGGCGGCGATCGGCGTGGCCGACCACTGGTATTTCAAGCCCGATGCAGGGCAGTTCCTCGGCTCGCCCGCCAATGCCGATCCGACCACGCCGCATGACGTGGTGGCCGAAGAGCTGGATGTCGCCATCGGCATCGCGAACATCGAGGCCGTGACCACGCTCCGCATCCGCCGCCCCTCGCACGCCTGGGCCGGGCTGCGCTCCTTCGTGGCCGATGGCGAATTCGTCATCGGCTGGGACGGCGAAATGGAAGGCTTCTTCTGGCTGGCGGCGCAGGGCGGCTACGGCATCCAGTCGGCCGCGGGCTATGCGCTGCTGGCGCGCAACCTGCTGCTGGGCGAGCCGCTGGACAGCCAGCTGCAGGCCGAAGGCATCACACCCGCCATGGCGGCGCGCATGGGGCCTGCGCGGCTCAGATGACCGGCTTGGCCGCGTTGAGCTGCGCGCGCGTGGCCTGCGCTGCGCTGCGTGCGGCCGGCGCAAAGTCCGCACCGCCCGAGGCATAGAGGATGGCGCGCGAGGAATTCACCACGATCGGACCATGAGGGCGCCAGCCCGCGCGCACCGTGGCCAGCGCATCGCCGCCTTGCGCGCCCACGCCCGGAATCAGCAGCGGCAGCGTGGGTGCCAGCGTGCGCACGCGCTCGATTTCCGCCGGATAGGTGGCGCCCACCACCAGCCCAAGCTGCCCATGGGTGTTCCATGGCCCCTGCGCGAGCTGCGCCAGGTGCTCGTAGAGCAAGGGCTGGCCCGGCACATCCGCCAGGCGCTGGGCCTGCAGATCGCCGCCGCCGGGGTTGGAGGTGCGGCACAGCAGAAACGCGCCCTTGCCGGGATAGCGCAGATAAGGCGCTATCGAATCGCGCCCCATGAAGGGCGAGAGCGTGACCGCGTCCGCCCCATAGCGCTCGAAGGCCTCACGCGCGTACTGCTCGGCGGTGGAGCCGATGTCGCCGCGCTTGGCATCCAGGATCACCGGCACATGCGGCGCGTTGCAGCGCAGGTGCTGCATCAGGCGTTCGAGCTGGTCTTCGGCGCGCTGCGCGGCAAAGTAAGCGATCTGCGGCTTGAAGGCGCAGACCAGATCGGCCGTGGCATCGACGATGGCGGCGCAGAAGTCGTAGATCTTCTGGCCGTCGCCGCGCAGCGCATCGGGAAAGCGGCCCACGTCCGGGTCCAGCCCCACGCAGAGCATCGAATCATTGCGCCGCGCGGCCGCGCGCAGCATGTCCAGGAAGTCCATGGGCGCGATTGTAGGAGTCAACACCCCCAAAGCAGCAGGCACAATCGCGCCCCATGCCCGCCTTCTCCCGCCGCCACCTCATCGTGCTGGCACTGCTCACCACGGTCTGGGGCCTGAACTGGCCGGTGCTCAAGATCGGCGTCACCGGCTTTCCACCACTCACCTTCCGCGTCGCCTCCCTGTGGCTGAGCCTGCCGGTTTACGCCCTGGTACTGGTGCAGCAAGGCTCCAGTTTCGTGATCGAGCGGCGCTACTGGCGCCGCATGGCGTTGCTGGCGCTGTTCAACATGGCGCTCTGGAACGCGCTGATGATCCTGGCGATTCCGCTGCTCTCCAGCGGCCGCGCCGCCATCCTCTGCTACACCATGCCGATCTTCTCGGCCGTCATCGGGCAGTTGGCCTTTCGTGATCGGCTGAGCGGGCGCGGCTGGCTGGGCGTGGCCGCGGCCGCGGCGGGGGTCACCCTGCTGCTGTGGAATGAAATGGCGCGCCTCTCGGGCAGCGCCAGTGGCGTGGCGCTGATGCTGGGCGCCGCGTTTTCATGGGCGCTGGGCACGCAGCTGCTGCGCCGCTCCACGCTGCCCGTGCCACTGCTGGCGCTCACCTTCTGGATGACGCTGGCGGGCCTGATCGCCATCACGCCGCTCGCCTGGTGGCTGGAGCACCGCCAGTGGCACCTGCCCGGCATGGCCACCACGCTGGCCATGGCCTACAACGCGGTGCTGGCCCTGGGTTTTGCGCAGGCCGCCTGGTTCTTCCTCGCGCGCACGCTGCCGCCGATCGCCAGCACGCTGAGCGTGATGATGATTCCGGTGATTGGCGTGTTCGCCGGCAGCTGGGCACTGGGAGAGCAGCTGCACTGGCAGGACTTCACCGCGATGGCGCTGATCCTGATGGCGATTGCCTCGGTACTCTGGCCGGCGGGCGCGCCAGGCAAGCCTCAGGGCTCGTAATCCGTCAGCACGTAGCTGACCTTGCCGCCCTTGAGCATGCGCGAATCGGCGGGTTCATCCCGGTCAAAGCGGGCCAGGCCCACGCCCTTGCAGTACCACTCGGTGGAGTCGATGGTCTGATCCGCAACCCCCACGAGGCCATCCTTGTAGATTTTGAACATGCCGCTGCCTTCCACGCGCACGCACGGGCCCAGACGCCCGGCGGGAACTTCCAGCGTGTCATCGATGGCGGCGATGCGGTAGGTCATGTTGGCGCGGTATTCGTACTTGAGCTCGTGCGGAAATTCCAGCTCGCGCTGCAGCAGCACCGGGGCTGCCGTGCCGCTCCACTGCGCGCCCACGTCCAACCGGGCGGGCAGGATGCGGATCGGTGCTTCGTCCATCTGCGGCTGCTCCTCCAGATCGGTGCGCGTGGCGATGCGAACCATGCCGCGCCCATCCTCGCGGATGTAGTACTCGACGCCCGAGGCGCTGCGGCGCACCGTCACCGCTTCGCCGTCCAGCGTTTCCTTGCGCTCGACCGAGAGCACCAGCGTGGCATCGACCGGCGGCTTGGCCATGTCGGTCCGCAGCGCATAGGTCCAGCGCGCGCCGACATGCAGCGGAAAGTAGCTCTGGTCATCCGGCGGCGCCTTGCAGGCCGTCAATGCCATGGCGCCCAGCAGCGCGGTGGCGCAAACAAGCAGTGGCCGCATGTCATTTCTCCGGCAGTTGCGGGCGCGGCAGGTCGCTGATCTTGATCCTGGGCTTCTCGCCAGGTCCCGGCTGCAGCCACGAAAAACCCTTGCCCCTGGGGCCGCTGGGCGGCTCCAGCGTGCCCATCTGCGAGATGCCCTGGCGGCTCTTCTTCATCGCATCGTTGAACAGGCTGTGCAGGTCTTTTTCGTAGGGCAGGCGATAGGCGCGCGGCTGGGCGGCGGGCTTGTTGTCTTCCAGCGCATTCACCCAGAGGTAGATGTTGCCCTTGTGGCCCAGTTCGCTGCTGGGCTCTTCCGTCACCACCGCCAGCAGCACGAAGCGCTGCGGCAGCTGCACCTGCGCCGGCCAGCCCTGGCTCTCCTGCCAACCTTCGTAGGCGACGAAATACGCCACCGTGACCAGTGCCACCAGCCCGATCTTCACGGCCACATGCCAGCGCGTCCAGACGCACAGGAAAAGCAGCAGAAAGGCCAGCAGCGCATAGGCCACGGTCAGCAGCAGCAGGGAATGGTTCATAGCCCTTGTCGCTCCACAATGGTTTTGGGTAGGGTGTTGACGTCGGTGACCTTGCCTTCGCCATCGAGGGTGAAGCGCACCAGCGTGCGCTCATCGCCCTTGCTCGGGATCTGCACCGTGCCGTAATAGACGATCTCGGCGCGCGGATTGACCTTGACGACACTCACGGAAACATCGACCGGCTTGCCGTCCTTGGAGTCGTAGTAGTGCGCGTTCACCACGTATTCGCCGGGCATCACGCCGCGCAGCGTGGCGATTTCCTGGCGGATGGGGTTGCTGATGGTGCGGCCATTGACGATGACGGAGTTGTTGGCCGCGCCGCGGTCATCGCGGTCCAGGTGCATCAGACCTACGTCGCGCTGGCGAAACCAGAGCAGATCGCCCTTGGGGTCCTGCACCCAGGTATCGACATCGTCGGGGCTGTTGTCTTCCCAGCCCACGGTGATGATGAATTCAGCCTTGGCCGGAATGTCACCCGCCTTCTTGGCCTTGGGGTTGATGGCCAGCAGCGCGACGATGAACAGCATCACGAACGCGATCAGGATGTTGAACAGGATGTCGTAAAACGGATCGACCTCCGCTTCGCGCTGGCGGCGCTTGAGTGCCACGGCAGAGGCTCAGCGGTCAGGGAAGACCCGCGCCAGGCCGTTTTCGGCCAGCTCCAGCGCATCGGCGACGAGTGCATCGGCCACGCGGTCCAGGCGCGAGAGCTGCAGGCCCAGCAGGATGTTGCCCACCAGGCCCGTCATGGTGGTGAGCAGCGCCGTGCCCAGCCCCGCCGTCAGGTTCTTGAGCAGCGTGGAGGTCTGCGTCGCCTCGATCGAATCCAGGCTGCCCAGCGCCAGCGCCATGATGGAAAAGCCGATCACCTTGCCCAGCAGGCCGAGCTTGAGCAGCGCGGCGTTGAACCACCAGGCGCTCTCATGCGCGCCATGGGCCTTTTCCGCCAGCAGTTCGGTGAGCTGGCCGTTGCCGCGCCAGTGGCCCGGGCCCTTGGCGATCACATCCACCAGGTAGCACTGCACCCAGGATTGCGGCTGCGCCCGCAGCGTCGTGAGCAGGGTTGCGGCCTGGGGCGCCGGCCCCTGCAGCAGCTGGCGCGCCTCGGCCAGCCAGGTGTGCTGGCGCGATAAAAGATAGCTGCGCCGCCCCACCCAGAGCGTGGCAGCGGTAAAAATGACCAGGATCACCACCGTGAGCAAGGTGGGATCGGCCGCCACCAGCATCTGCCACACGCCCAGGCGCCAGAGCAGCCAGCTGGCAAACACCAGCAGCCCGAAAAAGGCCAGCCAGACGGCCAGCAGCACCTCGTGTTCGGCAATGCCGTCGCGCTCGCTCTGCCCCTGCAGCGGATGGGCGAACCACGAGGTGCGCCAGGTGTGCAATGCGTTCATGGGTCGCCGCCCTTGTCTCTTGTTCTGTGTTGTGACAGCCGATGCATCGCGCAGGCCGCCATCGTAAGCACAAGCAAGACCCATACCGGGCCATGCCGTGCAGCGTATCACGCGCCGCGCTGCCGCCGCGCGTCCTGCCGCGTGCGGCGGTAGCTTGCCCGCGCACCACGGCCTGGGCCGCTGCCGCCGATGTGCCCGAACGCCTGCCTGATCAGCCACAGCAGCAGCACGAACAGCAGCGCATAGGCCAGCGTCCAGCACGCCGCCGCCAACGCCAGCAGCGCGCCGCTTGCCGCAGTGCCCAGGCGCAGCAGCCCCGCCAATGTCAGCAGCAACACCCCGGCATAGGCCCAGGGCAGGTGATTGGTGTCGCTTGTCGCGCGAAACATCTGCGTGCGCAGCATCACGCCAAACGTCAGTGTGCCCAGCGCACCGACGGTGATGGCGTGCAGCGCCGTGGTCACGGGATGGCCCGAAAGCACGGCCCGCGCGACCAGCGTCCAGCCCGCGATCAGCCAGAGATAGCCCGCCAGCAGCGCCACCAGATCGGGCTGGTCATGGCACAGCCAGAAGTGCCAGCGCGCCATGCGCACCAATGCGAGCAGCGCCGCCGCCAGCAGCAACACCGCCCCTGCGCGCGGCGCCCATGAGGGCAGCAGCAGGCAGGCAATACCCGTCGCCAGCAGCGCCAGCACCGCCACCTCCAGGCCGGGCTGCACCACATGCTCGATAGGCGCGCGCTTGCTGCGCACATGTCCGGCGACGGCCGGCGCCAGAATGCGCCCGCCCATGAAGAACATCAGCATGCTCAGCAGCAGCACGGCGGCGAGCACCACCCGATGCACCGCGAGCGGCGGCAGCGCGTGAAACGCAAACGCCGCAGCCGCCAGCGCGCTGACGATCAGCCCGACCGAGCGATTGCTCCATTTGCTTGCCCTGAGGTAGATCGGCGCCACCAGGCCTGCCAGGCCCAGCACGAACAGGCCATCGAGCGCAAACGCCGGACTGCCCTGCGGCGCCAGCAGAAAAGCAACACGCGCCGCCAGCCAGACGCCAAGCAGGATGAAGGATTTTTTCCCGCTGCCCGGCACCAGCGTGTAGCCGGCCACCACGGCCAGCGCGTAGCCGAAGATCATCTCGTGCGCATGGCCCAGGCCCGTCTGCAGCGCCTGCGGCGCAGGCACCATGCCCAGCTGCCCCAGCACCGACCACGGCAGGGCGATGGCGGCATACAGCGCCGCCACGGGAAACCAGTAGCCGCCAGGGAAGTACCAGGGGTTCTTCATCGCTCCTGGCGCAGCGGCTTGACCTGCCCGCAGTCGGCCGACAGCCAGCGGCCCTTTTGCGTCATGTCCATCTGCTCGGGCTTGCCCTGGACCTGGGTATGCATCCGGTGCTGGCCGCTGAAGGCGGTCGGGCTCTCTATCGTCATCGTGCCTTCGCCCGAAGACGGCGGCTGCCCCGCCTTGCCCTCGCACTGAAAGCTCATCTTGAGCTGGCCCGGCCCCGCGCGAGTGACCTTGTGCGTGCAGCCCTCCTGGGTGGGGATGTTGTCCATGTCCACGTCTTTCTGCGTCATACAGACCTTCAGCGCCGTGGCGGCGCCTCCGCCCGCGGCGGCGCCGGGCAGGCTCATCCCGCGCTGCGCCATCATCTGCTCCATCTGCTTGCGCTGCGCTGGCGGCATGCTGGCGAGTTGCTCCTGCATTTTTGCCATCGCGGCCTCCATCTCGCCGCTGGACGTTTTCATCGTGCTTTGCATCTCCCACAGGCCAGGGCGCAGCTTCACGTCGGCGGCATGCGCCACGGCAAGGGTGGCGACGGCCAACGCAGCGGGCAGGATGGTGCGGGTGATGTGCATGTTCGTCTCCTTCAGGGTGCGCGCGCGGCGCAGGTGGTGGGCAGGCCGCCATTCTGGACCACCGGCATTGCCCGCACGCCCTACACTGTTCCCATCGTTCACAGGAAACAGGCAGATGGCGGATCTTGACTTTGACCTTTTCGTGATCGGCGGCGGCTCGGGCGGCGTGCGCGCCGCACGCTTCGCCGGTCAGCGCGGCGTGCGCGTGGGGATGGCCGAGAGCAAGCGCATGGGCGGCACCTGCGTGAACGTGGGCTGCATCCCCAAGAAGCTCTACAGCTACGCCGCCGGATACGCCGAGGGCTTTGTCGATGCGCGCGGCTATGGCTGGAACCTTCCGGGCGAGCCCACGCTGGACTGGGACACGCTCAAGCACAACCGCGCCCAATCCATCGCCAACCTCAACGCCATCTATGAAAAACTCATGACGGGCGCCAAGGTGGATCGCATGCAGGGCCACGCCAGCCTGGTGGATGCGCGCACGGTGCAGGTGCGCCACGACGACGGCCGCGTAACGCAGCACAGCGCCGCCGCCATCCTGATCGCCACCGGCGGCGCGCCCTGGGTGCCCAATCTGCCGGGGCGGGAACTCGCCATCACCTCGGACGACATCTTTGACCTGCCGCGCTTTCCCCGGCGGCTGGCGGTGGTGGGCGGCGGCTACATCGCCTGCGAATTCGCCAGCATCTTCCACGGCATGGGCAGCGAGGTGACGCTGCTGTACCGCGGCGAACAGGTCCTGCGCGGCTTTGATGACGAGGTGCGCAACTTCGCCGCCGAAGAAATGCGCAAGGCCGGCGTCGACATCCGCGTGCATGCCGGCGTGGAGCGCATCGAGGCCGTGGGCGATGCGCGCCGCATGCACCTGCGCGACGGCACCACGCTGGATGCCGACGTGGTGCTCTACGCCACCGGCCGGCGCGCCAACACCGAAGGCCTGGGCCTCGACGCCGCCGGCGTGCGCCAGGCAGAGGACGGCACCATCGCCGTGGATGCGCGCTTTGCCACCAGCGCGCCCGGCATCTACGCGCTGGGCGACGTGGTGGGCCGCATGGAGCTCACGCCCGTGGCACTGGCCGAAGCGATGGCGCTGGTCGACCACCTCTACGGCCCGCTGCCCGGCAAGCCGGCGCGGGCGATGGACTACGCCAACATCCCGACCGCCGTCTTCACCCATCCGCCGATCGGCACCGTGGGCCTTTCCGAGGAGGCGGCACGCGAAAAACATGGCGCGGTGCGCATCTACCGCAGCGACTTCCGGCCGCTGCGGCACAGCCTTTCTGGCCGCAGCGAGCGCACCATGGTCAAGCTCATCGTGGAAGATGCCACCGACCGCGTGGTCGGCGCGCACATGGTCGGCGCCGAAGCCGGCGAAATCATCCAGGGCTTTGCCGTGGCGCTCAAATGCGGCGCGACCAAGGCGCAGTTCGATGCGACGATAGGCATTCATCCGACCAGCGCGGAAGAATTCGTGACGCTGCGCGAAGTCGCCCGCACCTGAATGGCGCGCCGGATGACGTACGGGGCGTGATCCCCATGGTGCTTGCCGTCATTGCCATCATGGGCCTGGCCTGGCTCCTGGTGGCGCTGCGCTTCGTGCACCACCTGCCGCTGGCGCGTGCAGGGCGTCTGCTGGTGGCGCTGGCGCTGCTGCCGCTGGCGGAGTACTACGTGATCGTGGTCTGGCTGTCGGGCAATCTCTCCGCGGCGCAAGGCCCGCATGCGGTGCTGGTGGCGGTGGGCTGGGCGTTCGGCTGCTTTCTGGTGCTGGCGCTGCTGCTGCTTGCAAGGGATGCGCTGGGCGCTCTGCTGTGGCTGCTGGCGCGCCGTGCGGGGCGGCGCCTGCTCGCCAGCCGCAGCACATCGATGGCGCTGGGGCTGCTGGCCTTGCTGCTGGGCACCTGCGGCGCCTGGCAGGGCCTGAAGATTCCGGAGGTCAAGCGCGTGGATGTCACCGTGCCGGGCCTGCCCCAGGCGTTCGAGGGCTACCGCATCGCGCAGCTGTCGGACCTGCACGCCACGCCGCTGCTGGATGGCGCATGGCAGCAGGCGGTGGTGGACAAGACCAACGCGCTCGGCACCGATCTCATCGTCATCACCGGCGACCTGCAGGATGGCGCACCCGCGCGGCGCGCGGCCGACGTGGCGCCATTTGCCGGGCTGCACGCCAAGGATGGCGTGCTGGCCGTCCCCGGCAACCACGAGTACTACGTCGACTACCCGGGCTGGATGGCGGTATTCAAGGCGCTGGGGCTGCCCCTGCTGGAAAACCAGCATGTGGTGATAGCGCACAACGGCGCACGTCTGGTGGTGGCGGGCCTCACCGACCCGCAGGCGCGCGCCTTTGGCCAGGCACCGCCCGATCTGGCGGCGGCCCTTCAGGGCGCGCCCGAGGGCGTGCCGGTGCTGGTGCTGGCGCACCGCCCGGGCAGCGCGCCCGAGCATGCGGCCGCGGGCATGAGCCTGCAACTGTCGGGCCACACGCATGGCGGGCAGATTTTCGGGCCCAATTACCTCACCAAGCTGGCGAACAAGGGTTTTCTGGCCGGACTCTACGACGTGGCGGGCATGCCGCTGTACGTGAGCAGCGGCACGGGGCTGTGGCATGGGCTGATCTTGCGGCTGGGCACGCCGTCGGAGATCACCGAGCTGGTGCTGCACGCGCCGTAGCGCGCCATCGGGGCAGCCCTGGCACGTGCGCAGCGAGGTCCTCCATGCACGTTGCAACCTGCGCCCGGCCCAGCCAGAATCCGGCATCCCATCCCACAGGAAAGTGCTGCCATGATTTCATCCAGCGCCATCGCATTCACCGGATTCATCGCCTGGGCACTGCTGCTGCTCGTGCTGATGGAAATCCTTCGGACACAGCTGGTTCTGCAGGGCAAGGTGCCTGCCAACGGCTTCGCGCCGGACAATGCCGGCCTGACGCCTTTCATGCAGCGGCTCGCCCGCGCCCATGCCAATTGCATTGAGGGCCTGCCGATCTTTGGCGGCCTGCTGCTGATCGCCATCGCCACGGACAGGGCGGCAGTCACGGACTCTCTCGCCTACTTTTTCCTCGCCAGCCGGATCGTCCAGTCCCTTGTCCACCTGGCCTCGTTGAGCGCAGCGGCGGTGATGGCGCGCTTCACCGCGTTTACGGTCCAGATGGCGATCGGGTTGTACTGGGCGTACCGACTGCTGTTCGTCGCTTGACCTGTCCCTGTCCCGCGCGCAGTGCCGTGCCACGGAGCAACGCTGCTACATCTTGCCCGGCAGCGCCGTCGCCAGCCCCGGGAAGTACCAGAGGATGACGAGCATCACCACCATCAGGAAGAAATAGGGCAGGCAGGCGCGCGCGATCCAGGTGATCTGCTTGCCCGTCATGCCCTGCAGCACGAACAGGTTGAAGCCCACGGGCGGCGTGATCTGCGCCGACTCGACGGTGATCACCAGGAAGATGCCGAACCACAGCGGGTCGATGCCGGCGGCCTGGATGATGGGCAGCACCACGCCCATGGTGAGCACGATGGTGGAGATGCCATCGAGAAAACAGCCAAGGATGATGTAAAAAATTCCGAGCGCGACGATCAGCATCGCGGGCGACAGATGCAGGCTGCCGACGTATTCCGCGAGCTGGCGCGGCAGGCCCATGTAGCCCATGGCGAGCGTGAGGAAGGCGGCGCCCGCGAGGATCAGCGCGATCATGCAGTACAGGCGCGTGGCGCCCATCAGCGCGTCGCGGAAGTTCTTCCAGTTGAGCGATTTTTGCCAGGCGGAAAGCACCAAGGCGCCCAGCACGCCTATGGCTGCCGCTTCGGTAGCCGTAGCAACGCCGGTGTACATCGAAGCGATCACCGCGACGATGAGCAGCACCACCGGGATCAGGTGGCGCGCCTCGGCGAGCTTCTGCATGAAGCTCAGATCGTCGTCCGCCTTGGGCACCTGATCGGGGTGGCGCAGCGCCCAGAAAATGATCCAGCCGCTGAACAGGGCCGCCAGCAGCAGCCCCGGCAGCACGCCGGCCATGAACAGCTTGGCGATGGAGAGTTCGGCCGAAACGCCGTAGATGATGAGGATGATCGATGGCGGGATCAAGAGCCCCAGCGTGGCCGGGCCGCCCAGCGTGCCTATCACCTGGCGCTCGGGGTAGCCGCGGCGCAGCAGCTCGGGCAGGTTCATCTTGCCCACCGTCACGCAGGTGGCGGCCGACGAGCCCGAGACGGCCGCGAAGATGGTGCAGCCGACCACGTTGGCATGCAGCAGCCGCCCCGGCAGCTTGTTCATCCAGGGCGCGAGGCCGCGGAACATGCTGGACGACAGATTGGTGCGGTAGAGAATTTCGCCCATCCAGACGAACAGCGGCAGCGCGGTGAGCGTCCAGCTGCTGGTCGAGCCCCAGATGGTGATGGCCATCGCATCGCCCGCCGCGCGGGCGGTGAAGAAGGCCATGCCGAACCAGGCCACGCCCGCGAGCGTGAGTCCCACCCAGATGCCCCCGGCGAGCATCGCGAAAAGCACCACGAGCAAGGTGGCGCTGGCGGCTATTTCACTCATGGTGCGCATCCTCCTGGTTGGCTGCAACGCGTTTTCCGAGGATTTCCATCACCAGTTCATCGGAAATCGCTATGAAAAAAATCAAGGTGCCGATGGCCATCGGAATCTGCGGAATCCACATCGGCGTGGCATCGATGCCGACCGAGATGTCGTTGATGTCCCACGACTGCCAGACCAGGTAGGCCGAGTACCAGGCCAGAAAACCCGCCAGCAGCGTGGCGATGGAGAGCGCCAGCAATTCGAGCGCCTTGTGCGCGCCGCCCTTGAGCGCGCCCAGCAGCAGGGTCACGCGGATATGTTCGCCGTGTTTCAAGGTGCTGGCCAGCGCCATGAAACCCGCGCCTGCGGTGGCGTAGCCGGCGTAGGCGTCGCTGCCGGTGGCCGAGAAGCCGAACAGGCGGCTGGCGATGGTGAGCAGCACCATCACGAACACGCCCACCATGAAAAGTCCCGCCAGCCAGGCGCTTGCGGTGTACAGGCCATCGAGCCATTTGCGCATGGGTTGCTCCGTGGTGTGTGAATGGATACGGCGCCGCGATGCCGGCCGTCAGGCGCCGCCAGGCGCGTCATGGCCGCGCGGCGCCGTCATCGCGTCATCGCTGGATCACTTGCTTTTGTTGAACGCCTCGACCAGCGCCTTGCCGTCGGCCCCGGCCTTTTCCAGCCATTCCTTGACGACGACGTCACCCACCTTGTGCAGATCGGCCGCGAGCTGCGCGGAAGGCGGCAGCACCTGCATGCCGCCCTTCTTCAAGGTTTCGATGGAGCTGGCGTTGACCTCGCGCGAGGACTTCCAGCCACGCTCCTCGGCCGCGGCCGCGCTCTTCCTCACGGCCTCCTGCTCGGCCTTGGGCAGCGCGTTGAAGGCCTTCTTGTTCACTGTCACCGCGTTCTTCGGAATCCAGGCCTGGACCTCGTAGAAGTATTTGAGATTCTCATAGAGCTTGTTGTCCGCGCCGGTGGCACTGGACGTGATCAGGCCTTCGATGACGCCGGTGGCCAGCGCCTGCGACAGCTCCGCCTCCTGGATGGTGACCGGCTGCGCGCCGACGAGCTCGCCGATGCGCGCGGTGGTGGGCGAATACACGCGCCACTTCAGGCCCTTCAGATCCGCGGCGGAGTTGATTGGCTTGTTGCTGAAGATGTTCTGCGGCGGCCAGGCCACCGAATACAGCAGGATCTGGCCTTGCTTGTCCAGAATGCTCTCCAGGTAGGGCTTCTGCGCCTGGTAGAGCTTGAAGGCCTCGTCGTAGTCCTTGACCAGAAACGGCAGGCCATCGGCGCCGAAGATCGGCGCCTCGTTCTGGAAGCTCACGAGGAAGAACTCGCCCATCTGCGCATTGCCGGTCTGCACCGCGCGCTTGATCTCGGGCATCTTGAACAGCGACGCGCCGAAATGCGGCTGGATCTTCAGCGCGCCCTTGGTGGCGGCGGCCACGTCATCGACGAACTGCTGATTGTTCTTGGAGTGGAAATTGATCGCCGCGTAGGCGGTGGCGAAATCCCATTTGGTTTCGGCGTGGGCCTGGCCCGTGATGCCAAAGCCGGTGGCAAGGGCTGCGGTGGCGCAGAAATCGCGACGTTTCATGGTGAATGCTCCATGGCGAGTTGGTTGGAGGACACGAACCCCACCGGGCGTGTCCGCGAAGCGCTGCAGGGGCAGCGACAGTCGGCAAAGATAGCCGCCACGTCAGCCATCGTCCATTAGGGTTTTCAACAATACATTTAATTTCGTTGATCAAGTAAGTTTCAATCGTTGAACAATGATAAAATTCAAAACCAGCATGTCTCCGCGCCGCTCACTGCACTTCGCGCGCATACACCGCCAGCACCATGCGCTCGGACTGCACCAGGTAGGCCTCCAGCTCGCGTGCGGCGGCGCTCGTCTGGCCGTCCATGAACAGCTGCAGCAGCCGCGCGTTGTGGTCCACGAAGGGGGCGTGCAGGTATTCCGGGTCGTCCAGCAGGCCGAAGGCCAGACGCAGTTCGGCGGCGATGTCGGCGAACATGGCCGACAGGCGCGCGCTGTCGGCCAGCGCCACGATGCCCGCGTGAAACGCCATGTTGGCCGAACCCACCTTGCGCCAGTCGCCCGCCGCACGCGCGCTGGTGGCATCGTCCATCGCCTGTTTCAGGCGCTTGTGCGCCGGGTGCAGCGGCCAGGCTTTTTCCAGCGACTGGCATTCGATCAGGCGGCGGACGCGATAAATGTCGATGATGTCGGCAATCGAGGGCACCACCACCGAGACGCCGCGGTTGGGTTCGTGCAGCAGCAGGCCTTCCTTCACCAGGCCGCGGAACACCTCGCGCAGGGTGTTGCGCGAGATCTGCAACTGCTCGCTGAGCAAGGCTTCCGAAAGCCGTTGCCCGGCGCGCAGTTCACCGTCTATCAGCTGGCGGCGAATGGTATCGGCCACCTGATCGGCGAGATTGACGGACGCGGCGGGGCTGGAAAATCGGCGGCTGGACATGTCTCGGTACCTGATTGCAGTTGAAATTGTTGAACAATCTAACCGAATTTAGAACACAGGAGATCGCCTCATGGACATCAACAGCGATTTGGGCGAAAGCTACGGCGCCTGGCGCATGGGCGACGACGCGGCCATGCTGGCCATCGTCACCAGCGCCAACGTGGCCTGCGGTTTTCATGCGGGCGATCCGGCGGGCATCCTGCAGACCCTGAAAAACGCCGCGGCGCACGGCGTGGCGGTCGGCGCGCATGTCGCCTACCCCGACCTCGTGGGCTTTGGCCGGCGCAATATGGATCCGAGCAGCAGCGAACTGGTGGCCGACGTGATCTACCAGATCGGCGCGCTGCAGGGACTGGCAGCGGCGGCGGGCGCGCGCGTGGCTTACGTGAAACCGCACGGCGCGCTGTACAACACCATCGCGCACGACGAGCGCCAGGGCAACGACGTGGTGAGCGCGCTGCTGGCGATCGATCCAAGGCTCCAGCTGCTGGCGCTGGCCGGCTCGCCGCTCATAGCGCGCGCACGCGCACGCGGCCTCACGGTGGTGGCCGAGGCCTTTGCCGACCGCGCCTACAACGAGGACGGTACGCTGGTCTCGCGCCGCCTGGAAGGCGCTGTGCTGCACGACCCGGACGCGGTGGCCGAACGCATGCTGCAGTGGGTGCAGACGGGCGAAATCACCGCCGTCACCGGCAAACGCATCCGCCTGCAGGCCGACTCGATCTGCGTGCACGGCGACAGCCCCGGCGCGGTGGAGATGGCGCGCCGCATCCGCGCGCGGCTTTCGGCGGCGGGCGTGGCGCTCAAGGCGTTCGCGGCTTAGACCATGGTGCGCATCCTGCCCGCCGGAGACGCCGCGCTGCTGGTTGAACTGAGCGACCTGGCGCATACCCTGGCGCTGTACCGCAAGGTAGAGGCGCAGCCCGTCGCGGGCGTGACCGAGCTGGTCCCCGCCGCGCGCACGCTGCTGGTGCATTTCGATCGCGGCGCCACCGATGCCCCCACCCTCGCCGCGCGACTACGGGAGCACGCAGCCCAGGCGCAGCAGCACGCAGCCGATCAAGCCCCTGCGCGCACCGTCGAGATCCCGGTGCACTACAACGGCGAGGATCTGCCGGAGCTCGCGCAATGGATGGGCATCTCGGTGCGGGAGCTGATCGCGCGCCACTGCGGCCAGCCCTGGCAGGCGGCCTTTGCCGGCTTCGCGCCCGGCTTCGTCTATCTGAGTGATGGCCACGCGAGCTTTGCGCAGATCCCCCGGCGCACGACGCCGCGTACGCGCCTGCCCGCCGGCTCGGTGGCGCTGGCGGGTGATTTCAGCGCCGTCTACCCGGCCGCAAGCCCCGGCGGCTGGCAGCTCATCGGCGTGACCGAGGTGGCGATGTGGGACATGGCGCGTGCCGAGCCGGCCTATGTGCAGCCGGGGTTTCGCGTGCAGTTCATCGATGCCGATGCGCCGGGGATGCATATCAGCCTGCCTGCCGCGGTGGGCCGCCCCTCACCCCAGCATTCTGCCCAGAGAGGCGAGGGAGCAGGCCCCGTATTACCCCCTCTCCCTCCGGGAGAGGGCAGGGGTGAGGGCGCGCCAGCCTCTGCAGAAAAATTTGAATCAAATACATCCCCAGCCCATGCCACATCAGCGCAAGCAGCTATCACTATTGAATCACCTGGTCTGCAAACCCTGGTGCAGGACGCTGGCCGCCACGGCCTGGCCGGGCTGGGCGTCTCCAGTGCCGGCGCGCTCGATCAGGCGGCGCTGCGCCAGGCCAACCGGCTGGTGGGCAACCCCATAGACACGCCGGTGCTGGAGAACCTGCTCGGCGGTCTGGTGCTGCGCTGCCACGGCCGCGCCACACTGGCGGTGACGGGCGCGCCGGTGCCGCTCAAGTTGCTGGCGGGTGATGGGCGATCCTGGTCCGTGGCGAGCCACTCCGGCATTGCGCTCAATGAGGGCGATCGCCTGCATTTCGGCGCGCCCGGCAGCGGCATGCGCTGCTATGTCGCGGCGCGCGGCGGGTTCGAGATAACGCCGGTGCTCGGCAGTTGCAGCAGCGATACGTTGGCGCTGATCGGCCCTGCTCCACTGAAGACGGGCGATAGTCTGGCCATCCGCCAGACCCCAGCGTTGCGTGCCGTGGCGCCGCCCGACATGCCGCCCACGGGTCTGCCCAGCCCTGGCGACGAAGTGCTGCTCGATGTGCTGCTCGGCCCGCGCGCCGACTGGTTCACGCCCGAGGCCATCGCGCTGCTGCAAAGCCAAGACTGGCGCGTGACGCCCCAATCCAACCGCATCGGCGTGCGACTGGCGGGCGAGCAGCCGCTCACGCGCAGCCGCCACGACGAACTGCCCAGCGAAGGCACCGTCGCCGGCGCCTTGCAGATTCCGGCGAGCGGCCAGCCGGTGCTGTTCCTGGCCGACCACCCGCTTACCGGCGGCTACCCGGTGGTCGCCGTGCTCGCCAGCCACCACCTGAATCTCGCGGCGCAGATACCGGTGGGCTGCAGCGTGCGCTTTCGCGTCGTCGCCCCTTTCAAGGAAGCCTGAACATGATTACCAAAGTCTTGATTGCCAATAGAGGGGAAATAGCCATCCGCGTCGCCCGCGCCTGCCGCGACTACGGCGTGAAATCGGTCGCCGTCTATGCCGACCCCGATGCCGACGCGCTGCACGTGCGCGCCGCCGACGCGGCCTGGGCGCTGGAGGGCACGCGTCCGGCGGACACCTACCTCGCGATAGCCAAGCTGCTGGACATCGCACATAGGAGCGGCGCCGACGCGGTGCACCCCGGCTACGGCTTTCTCTCCGAGCGTGCCGAATTCGCGCAGGCGGTGCTGGATGCCGGCCTGGCCTGGATCGGCCCGCGCCCCGAGACCATCGCGCAGCTGGGCGACAAGGTGGCCGCGCGCAAGATCGCGCTGCAGGTCGGTGCGCCGCTGGTCGCCGGCACGTCCGAGCCGGCGAAAAATGCGGACGAGGTGCTGGCGTTTGCGCGTGAACACGGCCTGCCGATCGCCATCAAGGCGGCGTTTGGCGGCGGCGGCCGGGGCCTGAAGGTCGCCTGGCAGATGGAGGAAGTGGCCGAGCTCTACGAATCCGCGGTGCGCGAGGCGACCGTGGCCTTTGGCCGCGGCGAGTGCTTCGTCGAACAATTCCTGCACCAGCCGCGCCACATCGAGGCACAGGTCATCGCCGACCGCCATGGCCACGTGGTGGTGGTGGGCACGCGCGACTGCTCGCTGCAGCGGCGCAACCAGAAGCTGGTGGAGGAAGCGCCGGCGCCCTTTCTGACTGAAGCCCAGCGCACGCAGGTGCACGAATCGGCGCGCGCCATCTGCGCGGCGGCCGGTTACGAGAGCGCGGGCACGGTGGAATTCCTGCTCGGGCAGAACGGGCAGATTTCCTTCCTTGAAGTCAACACCCGCCTGCAGGTCGAGCACCCGGTGACCGAGGAAACCACCGGCGTGGATCTGGTGATCGAGCAGTTGCGCGTGGCCGATGGCCTGCCGCTGTCGTTCACCGCAACACCCCCGGCGCGCGGCCACAGCCTTGAATTCCGCATCAACGCCGAAGACCCCGGTCGCGGCTACCTGCCCACGCCCGGACGCATCACGCGCTTTGACGCACCCAGCGGCCCCGGCGTGCGGCTGGACAGCGGCTTTGCCACGGGCTCAGTGGTGCCCGGCAGCTTCGATTCGCTGATGGGCAAGCTCATCGTCACGGGCAGCTCACGCGAGCAGGCGCTGGTGCGCGCGCGCCGGGCGCTGGCGGAATTCGCCATCGAAGGCGTGGCCTCGGTGCTGCCGTTCCATCGTGCGGTGGTCGATGACCCGGCGTTCACCGCCGAGAACGATTTTGCCGTGCACACGCGCTGGATTGAGACCGAGATGCGGACGCAGTTCGAGCCCGCCGCCCGGCCGGAGCCAGCAGACGGTGCGCCGCTGGTGCGCAGCTTCATCGAAATCGACGGCAAGCGGGTGCGCCTGGGTCTGCCGGCGGGCCTGGCGCTGCCGCAGGGCGCCAATGCAGCGCCCATCGCCGCCGCGCCCTCGGCCGCGGCGGCGCAACAGCCCGGCGATGTCCCCGCGCCGCTCACCGGCAATCTGGTGCGCTGGCACAAGGCCAGCGGCGAGCCGGTCGAGGCCGGCGAGGTGATCGCCACGCTGGAAGCGATGAAGATGGAAACCGCCGTCAACGCTCCCTGCGCCGGCACGCTGCAATGCCTGGTCGAAGCGGGGGCGCTGCTGCAGGCCGGTCAATTGATGGCAAAAATTGGCTGAAACGCATACCTGTGGCGCGCTGAAAGCTATCAATTTGAAATTTATACAGGCAGAGGGCGCTGGACCTTGAGCCACACCAGCGCCGCCGCCATCAGCACCAGCGCCGGCATCGAGCCGTAGTTCAGCCAGTTCCAGCCCTGCGTGGTCACCAGCGCGCCGGACGAGAACGAGGTGATCGCCATGGTGGCGAACACGCAGAAATTGATTGCCGCCTGCGCGCGGTCTTTTTCCTCGGGGCGATAGGCCTGCAGCGCCAGCGCCGTCGCCCCGGTGAAGAGGAAATTCCAGCCCACGCCCAGCAGGATCAGCGCGCTCATGAAGTGCTGCAGCTCCACGCCCGAGAGCGCGATCGCCACGCACAGCACGTTCAGCAGCACGCCCACACCCATGATGGAGAGCGTGCCAAAGCGCCGGATCAGGTGCCCGGTGAAGAAACCCGGCAGGTACATGCCGATCACATGCCACTGCAGCACCGAGGCCGTGGCGCCAAACTCAAAGCCGCAGACCTGCATGGCCAGCGGCGTGGCGGCCATCAGCAGGTTCATCACGCCATAGCCTATGGCCGCGCCCAGCGTGGCGACGATGAACACCGGCTGGCGCATGATTTCGTCCATGCTGCGGCCCTGCGGCGCGTGCTTCTCGTGCACCGGCGCGGGCGGAAAGCGCACCAGCGCCATCACGCCCATCGCGATCAGCGCCACCACGGCCAGCGTGAGGTAGACCGCGACGAACGGCGTGGGCAGCAGCGCGCGCGTCCAGGCCGCCATATTGGGGCCGACGACCGCGCCCAGCAGCCCGCCGGCCAGCACCAGCGACACCGCCTTCTCCTGCCAGCCGGGCCGGGCAAGTTCCGCCGCCGCGAAGCGGTAGAGCTGGCCGTTGGCGTTGTAGTAGCCGGCGATCACCGTGGCCAGCGTGAGCAGCCAGAACTGGCGCGTCTGCGCCGCCCAGGCCGCGAGCAGCGCCGAGCCCAGCGCCACCGCGAGCCCGATCTGGAACGAGGCGCGCCGCCCGTAGCGCGTCTGCGTGCGCGCCACCAGCGGCGCGGCAATCGCACCGCCCACCACATAGCCCATCACCGGCAGCGTCGCCATCCAGCCGAAGGGCGCCAGCTGCAGGCCGACGAGCCCGTTGATCGCGATGAAGGTGACGTTGTTGACCAGGAACAGGCCCTGGCACAGCGTGAGCAGCAGTAGTTGGAGGTTCATGTGGATGCCTTGGCGGGAATGCCCTTGCGGTTGACCAGCACGATGCCGCCCGCCACCAGCGCCAGCGCCGCCAGCAGCGTGGCCGTGACCGGCTCTTTCAGCCAGAGCGCGCCGATGATGAGCGTGAACACCGGCGTGAGAAAAACGAACACCGACATGCGCGTGGCCGGATAGCGCGTGAGCATCCACATCCACACCAGATAACTCCCAAACGCGCCGATCAGGCCCTGGATCAGCAGCGAAGACCAGGCGAATGCGCTGAAATCGAGCTGCCAGCGCTCGCCCAGCAGCAGCGACAGCACAGGCAGCACCAGCGAAGTCACGCCCATCTGCCACAGCAACTGCTTCTCGGGCCGCACGTGCTGCAGCGGGGAGGCGCGCAGCACGCAGGTCGTCAGCCCCCAGCCCAAACCCGCTACCAGGGCCAGCACATCGCCCATCCAGGCGCTGGCGTGCGCCGCGCCGTCGGTGCGCCAGCCATCGCCCAGCGCCAGCAGCACGCCGAAGAAGGCGCAGACCAAGCCCAGCCATTGCACGCGGTTGAGCCGTTCGCTCTTGACGAAACGCGGCAGCACCAAGGCTACCCAGAACGGCGAGCAGTACAGAAAAATCGTCGCGCGCGAGGCGGTGGTGTACTTGAATGCGAGAAACAGCGTGGCGAACTCCGTCGCAAACAGCAGCCCCGCCAGCAGCCCGGCGCGCGCCGCGCCCACAGGTTCCTGCGCGCCGGAGAGCGCAATGCCGCGCACGCGGCACCACAGCAGCAGCACGAGCGTGCCCAGGCCGAAACGCCAGAACGCCTGGTAGAGCGGCGCCACCTCGGTGATGGTGGCTTTGGAAAGCGTCTGCTGGAACCCCCAATACAGGCAGCAGGCCAGCAGCAGCGAAGTGGCGAGCGTGTCCAGATGGTCTTTGCGTGCAACGGGCATCGGGCAATTATGCGGGCGCATGCCGCAGCGCGCTGGTCCCCAAGGTGGCAGCCGAAGTGACAGCCAGACAGCGCACAGTACACTTCACAGGTTTGCTTCTTGCACCCAGCTCCCTCTGCTACATGGCCGTCGAATCCGCGGGCCCGACCCGCACCAGCTTTGAGCTCAAGAGTGCCCAGCTCTCCGTCGTGGCGGTAGTGCTCAAGCGCACCGACAGCGGCGAACTGGCCGCGCAACTGGAGCGCCAGCGCCAGGATGACCAGGCCTTTTTCGACGATGACCTGGTGCTGATCGACCTCGCCGCCGTGGCGCAGGATGATCAGCCGATTGATTTCGCCGCCCTCGCCGCCCTGCTGCGCGAGCACCGCACCTGGCCCGTGGCCGTGCGCGGCGGCAGCCCGGCGCAGATGCAGGCCGCGCTGCAGTGCGGCCTGGTAGCGGCGCCCCCCGAAGTGGTGCGCCGCCCCGCGCCCGCGCCGGCGGTGCAGGAAGTGGTGCACGAAGTCGAGGTCGTGCGCGAGGTGCCCGCCGACGCTCCGCCGACGCTGGTCATAGACAAGCCCGTGCGCTCGGGCCAGCGCGTCTATTCCCGGGGCGATCTGGTGGTGCTGGCCATCGTGAGCTTTGGCGCCGAGGTGATCGCCGACGGCAGCATTCACGTTTATGCCCCGCTGCGCGGGCGCGCCATGGCCGGCGCGCGTGGCGACGTGCATGCGCGCATCTACACCACCTGCCTGGAGCCGCAGCTGGTCTCGATTGCCGGCATGTACCGCACCACCGAGAACGAATTGCCCGAAGACGTGCGCGGCAAGGCCGCGCAGGTGCGCCTTGATGGCGAAAAACTCATCTTCGAACCCCTCTGAACCATCCAAGGAAAGCACCTACATGGCCAAAATCGTCGTCGTGACCTCCGGCAAGGGGGGCGTGGGCAAGACCACCACCAGCGCCGCATTCGCCGCCGGCCTGGCGCTGGCCGGGCACAAGACCGCCGTGATCGATTTCGACGTCGGTCTGCGCAACCTGGACCTCATCATGGGCTGCGAGCGCCGCGTGGTGTACGACTTCGTCAACGTGATCCAGGGCGAGGCCAACCTGAATCAGGCGCTCATCAAGGACAAGCAGCTCGAAAACCTCTTCATCCTCGCCGCCAGCCAGACGCGCGACAAGGAAGCGCTGACCATGGAAGGCGTGCAAAAGGTGCTCACGGACCTCTCGGAGATGGGCTTCGAATACATCGTCTGCGACTCGCCCGCCGGCATCGAGAGCGGCGCGCTGGCTGCCATGCATTTCGCCGACGAGGCGCTGCTGGTGACCAACCCCGAGGTCTCCAGCGTGCGCGACTCGGACCGCATCCTCGGCATGCTGTCTTCCAAGACCAAGCGCGCCATCGAAGGCGGCGAGCCGATCAAGGAGCATCTGCTCATCACGCGCTACAACCCCAACCGCGTGGAAGACGGCCAGATGCTGAGCCTGACCGACATCCAGGACATCCTGCGCATCAAGCTGATCGGTGTGATTCCGGAATCGGAAAACGTGCTGCAGGCCTCCAACCAGGGGCTGCCGGCCATCCACCTGACGGGTACGGAAGTCTCGGAAGCCTACAAGGACGTGATCGCGCGCTTCCTGGGTGAGGACAAGCCCATGCGCTTCACCGACGCCGTGAAGCCGGGTTTTTTCAAGCGCATGTTTGGCGGGAGGTGATTGGCCATGTCCCTGCTTTCCTTCCTGCTGGGCGAAAAGAAGAAATCCGCTGCCGTCGCCAAGGAGCGGCTGCAGATCATCCTCGCGCACGAGAGGAGCGGCCGCAACCCCGGCCAGCCCGACTACCTGCCGGCGCTGCAGCGCGAGCTGGTGGCGGTGATCTCCAAATACGTGCACATCAACCCGGACGACCTCAAGGTGCATTTCGAACGCCAGGACGAGCTCGAAGTGCTGCAGGTCAAGATCGAACTGCCGGAGGCGGCGCGTCCTTGATGACGCAATGACCGCAGCGGGCGTCATTTCGTCATTCTGGGTGGATAGCGCACCGCCAGCACCTCCAGCTGGCGCGGCCCCGCCGGGGTCTGCAGGCTCACCTCGTCGCCCTCACGCGCCTTGAGCAGCGCGCGCGCCACGGGCGAAATCCAGCTCACCTGCTGCTGGCTGGTGTCCACCTCGTCTATGCCCAGGATGGTGATGGTGCGCTCATCGCCCAGATCATCGACGTAGGTGACGGTGGCGCCAAAGAACACCTGATCGCTGCCCGCGTGCACGCCGGGATCGACCACCTCGGCGATCTCCAGGCGCTTGGTCAGGAAGCGGATGCGCCGGTCGATCTCGCGCAGGCGCTTCTTGCCGTAGAGGTAATCACCGTTTTCCGAGCGGTCGCCATTGAGCGCCGCCCAATGCACCACTTCGACCACCCTGGGGCGCTCCTCGTCGATCAACTGCAGCAGTTCGGCGCGCAGCCGCGCATAGCCTCCGGTGGTGATGTAGTTCTTGCTGCCCACCGGAATGGGCGGTGCGGCGGGGGCATCGTCGTCCTCGTCGCCGTCGCTCTCCTTGGTGAAGGCCTTGTTCATGCCCGGCAGTCAGCGCCCCATGCGCAACTGCCATTCGGCGCGGTCCAGGTCGTCGCGCGCGTTGGCGATGCGCCGATCCAGGTCGCGCAGATCGGAGCGGATGCGCCGGCGCTGATCATCGTCCCTGGCCTTGTCCAGATCGCGCTGGCGCGAGGATTGCTCACTTTGCAGGCGCCTGAGATTCTGCTCGGCGTCATAAGCGCGGTGTCCCACCCGGTAGCGATCAAGAAAGCCCGCCTCCATCTGTGGCGGACAGGAATTGCTGTAGGACTTGCCGTCGCGGCCCCAGCTGGCACCATTCTGCGGCGTGCAGAAACGCACGATGCCGGCCTCCCAGCCATTGAAGTACAACGCTTCATTGGGGCGCACGCCCGCCTCGGCACAGGCTTCGCGGATGTCTTGCAAACGCGAGCGCGGGTAACCGTCAAGGGCGTCGCGCATGCCCTGTTCGCCCCAGTTGGCGGTACGGCATTCCTGCTCGCTCATCGCCGCGCATCCGCCCAGCAGGGCGGCAGAGCCAAGCAGCACCGCGCCCAGCGCCATCCGAGTCCCAGCGTATGCAGCCATCGTTCCCCTCTCTTGTTCCGTGGATTCTGCCGACTCACCGCACCAGCAGCACCGGCACGGTGCAGCGCGCCAGCACCTGCGTGCTGACGGAGCCCAGGAGGAGCTTGCCCAGCGCACCCTGGCCCTGCGTGCCCATGACGATCAGGTCGTAGCCATCCGACTCGGCCGTCGCGGCAATCGTATCGCCAATGGGCCCGACCTTGGACAGCAACTGGGCCTGCACGCCCTTGCGCTGCAGGAATTCCTGCACCGGTTTCATGACGCGCTCGGCCTCGTCGGCGTAGTAGCCGTCCACCACCTCCTTGCTCAGCGCGGCACGGGCGCGCGGCGGCAGGGGCGGTTGCACCGTGATGGCGCTGTACTGATGCTCCGGCCCCAGCATTTCATCGTGGGCGGCCAGGTAGTCCAGCATCTTCTGCGTATAGGCGCTGCCATCGACAGCCAGCAAAATGCGCATGGTGTGCTTTCGTTGACGGGTCAGACGCCCAGGCGCTGCTGCAGCGCCGAGCGCGTGGCCAGCAGCTGCGGCGGCAGGTGGTGGGCGAGTTTGTCGAAGTGCGCATCGTGCAGCTTGAGCTCTTCGCTCCACGCCGCACCATCGATATCCGTGACCGTATCGAACTGCGCCTGCGAGAAATCCAGGCCCTGCCAATTGATTTCGCCATACTGCGGCGCGATGCCGAAGGCGGTTTGCCGCCCCTGGGCCTTGCCTTCGATACGATCGAGCATCCACTTGAGCACGCGCATGTTTTCGCCATAGCCGGGCCAGACGAACTTGCCATCCGCCCCCTTGCGGAACCAGTTCACGCAGTAGATGCGGGGCAGGGTGGCGCCGGCGGCCTGCAGCCTCTCGCCCATGTCGAGCCAGTGCTGAAAATAATCGCTCATGTTGTAGCCGGCGAACGGCAGCATGGCGAACGGGTCGCGCCGCACCACGCCCTGCTGGCCGACGGCGGCCGCGGTGGTTTCCGAGCCCATGGTCGCCGCCATGTAGACGCCTTCCTGCCAATCGCGCGCCTCGGTCACCAGCGGCACGGTGGTGGAGCGCCGGCCGCCAAAGATCATCGCGTCGATCACCACACCCGCCGGGTCATCCCAGGCGGCGTCCAGCGCCGGGTTGTTGGTGGCTGCCGTCGTGAATCGCGCGTTCGGATGCGCGGCCTTGGCGCCGGTTTCCCTGGCAATGGCAGGCGTCCAGTCCTGGCCCTTCCAGTCCAGCAGGTGCTCTGGCAGATCGCCGGTGTCCTTCTCCATGCCTTCCCACCAGACGTCGCCATCGTCGGTCAGCGCCACATTGGTGAAGATCACATCGCTCTTGAGGCTCAGCATGCAGTTCGGATTGGTCTGCATGTTGGTGCCGGGCGCCACGCCGAAGTAGCCCGCCTCGGGGTTGATGGCGCGCAGGCTGCCGTCCGCCTGCGGCTTGATCCAGGCGATGTCGTCGCCTATGGTTGTGACTTTCCAGCCATCAAACCCAGTGGGGGGCACCAGCATGGAAAAGTTGGTTTTGCCGCAGGCGCTGGGGAACGCGGCCGCGACGTGGTACTTCTTGCCCTGGGGGTTTTGCACACCCAGGATCAGCATGTGCTCGGCGAGCCAGCCTTCGTCGCGGCCCATGGTCGAAGCGATGCGCAGCGCCAGGCACTTCTTGCCCAGCAACGCGTTGCCGCCGTAGCCCGAGCCATAGCTCCAGATTTCGCGTGTCTCGGGGTAGTGCACGATGTATTTGGTCTCGTTGCACGGCCAGCTGGTCTGGTCCTTCTCGCCGGCGGCAAGGGGCACGCCCACCGTATGCATGCAGGGCACGAAGCTGCCGTCGGTGCCGATCACGTCGTGCACGGCGCGACCCATGCGCGTCATGAGTTTCATGTTCACCGCCACATAGGCGCTGTCGGAGAGCTCCACGCCGATCTGCGCGATCGGGCTGCCCAGCGGCCCCATGGAGAACGGCACGACATACATCGTGCGTCCGGCCATGCAGCCATCGAACAGCGGCTGCAGCGTGGCGCGCATCTCGGCCGGGGCCATCCAGTTGTTGGTGGGGCCGGCGTCTTCCTTTTTCTCGGAGCAGATGTAGGTGCGGCCCTCCACACGGGCCACGTCGCTCGGGTCCGACCAGGCAAGGTAGGAATTGGCGCGCCTGGCCGGGTTCAGGCGTTTGAAGGTACCGACGTCGACAAGCTGCTGGCACAGGGTGTCGTATTCCTGCTGGCTGCCGTCGCACCAGTGCACTTTTGCCGGTTTGCACAGCGCCACCATATCGGCGACCCAGGCAATCAGCTTGGCATTCTTGACATAGGCAGGTACCTGAATCGGCAGGCCCTGAAGGGTGGGAGCATTCATGGGATGGACTTCCTGAGTTTGAAAAACGTTTTTTCAAAAGCAGCGCCCTGCCGCGTGCGTGTGAACGCCGGACGGCAAGGCGCGACCTTTGAAAAAAAGACTCTCGCCAGACAGGCGGACTGCCAACAACCGCCTGCGGGAGGTCGATTTTAGGAAGCCGATCAGACTTTGTCCGCACCAGCACCGGCAAATCTATGCAATCAATGCATGAAAATATGCATTCTTCTCCTTCTTGACCCACAAAAAAGCCCCGCAAAGCGGGGCTTCTGGGCGGCGGTGCAAATGCCTAGCCGACGCTCACCGCAATCATCGCCAGGATGAAAATCACCATGGCGCCAAAGGCCGGGATGACCAGCGGAATCACCGATGTGACGGCTTCGATCGGATCGACATCGTGCGCCTGCTCGCCAGTGGCAACGGGATGATCGGACATGGTGGCTGCTCCTCTAAAGCCGGTAAGCGGTATGTGACTGACCTGCGAGTGTAGCGCGAAGCAGCCATTGGCTCAAACCACGGCCGCAGATCACGCGCCCGCCACGCGCTGGAACAACCCTCCGGGCAGGCGTGCGACACTGCCGTCCAGTTCCAGCTCCAGCAGCCGCAGCTGCAGCGTGGCCGTGTCGAATCCCGTGCGATCGAGCAGCGCATCCAGGCTTGCCGGATCAAAGCCCAGCGCCTGCAATACCGGGTCGTGCGTGGCGGGGGCAGACGCGGGCTCGGATGGCACGGCGGGCTGCGGCGCTCCGGCAAGCTGCAGCTCTTCCAGGATGTCCTGCGCTGTCTCCACCAGCTTGGCGCCCTGGCGGATCAGCGCGTGGCAGCCGCGTGACTGCGGCGCGTGGATGGAACCGGGTATTGCAAACACGTCCCGCCCCTGTTCGCTGGCGAGGCGGGCGGTGATGAGCGAGCCCGAGGCCAATGCCGCCTCCACCACCAGCGTGCCCTGCGACAGCCCGGAAATGATGCGGTTGCGGCGTGGAAAATTCGCCGCCAGCGGCGGCGTGCCCAACGGGTATTCGCTGACCAGCAAGCCGCTCTCCCGGATGCGCGCGGCCAGCGCCTCATGGGCACGCGGGTACACCTGGTCCAGCCCGGTGCCCACCACCGCGATCGTGGCCGGCGTGGCGGCATCGGCACGGGCGGCCAGCGCACCTTCATGCGCCGCCGCATCCACTCCCCGGGCCAGTCCGGAGACGATGCTCAGACCGGCTTCGCGCAGTGCCTGGCCAAACTGGCGCGCATTCAATGCGCCCTGCGCGGTGGGGTTGCGGCTGCCGACGATCGCCATGCTGTGTTCGGGGAAAAAACGGCGGACATTGAACAGCGGCGCCGCGCCCTCCAGGTACAGCAGCACGGGTGGATCCTCGGTTTCCAGCAACAGCCGGGGATAGGCGGGATCGGCCAGGGTGAGGATGGCGCGTGACGCCGCGCCGCGCCCCTGCAGCCAATGCCAGGCACGCTCCACCAGCGGCTGCAGGGCGTCGCCTGTGTGCGCCTGCAACGCCTGCGCCTGGGCCTCGCCGATGCAATCGGCCCAATCATGCACGGCATGGGTCAATACCGCCTGCGGCAGACCAAAGCGAGCGAGCAGGCGGCGCACCGTCCGCGGGCCCAGGCCGCGTGCCGTCGTCAGGCGCAGCCAGGCCGCCAGCTCTTCGCGCTGCATTGCGGCGATGCCCGGCGGGGTTATTCGGGATTGACCAGGTGGTCGCCTACCTGCACGGCATCGGTCACCCGCAGCAGCAGCACGTAGGAAACGCGCTCAAAGGTGCGAAACACCATGGCGGTGCCGTTGACTTCGCTGGGCAGCTTGATGACGGTCTTGCGCCCGTCGGTCTTGTCCTTCACATGCTGGCCGCCGCTGAGCACCGTCAGCACCTGTCCGACTTCGATGCCGTCCTGCGTTCCGCGATTGATGGAAACCACCTGATTCTGCCCGGCATAGCTGACGGCCGCGCTGCCGTAGAGGGACACGACCTGGGCGTCGACAGGAATGCCGGGGGCATGCGGTACGTAGTTCACGAAGCCGCGCTTGGCCGCCGGCAGCAGCCGGTCTCCCGGACGCACTTCTTCCTTGACGCGGGAAAGATCGACGGTGGCCGGCACGATATCCACCTGCACCTTGCCGTCGGCCACGGGGGTTTCCTGCTCGGATTCGCCGCGCACCAGCGATGCCTGGGCGACATACTGGGCCTCGTAGCCCAGGATTTCCCCGGTACTGGGGTCTTTCATGGGCACGGCATTGCGGTACACGCGCCATTGGCGCGGGGTGTCAGCGGCCAGCGCCAGCGGGCTGCCGTCCGGCCCGCGCGCATACGCACGGTCGCCGCCCGCGATGATGGAATGCTCGCCGCGCGTGGCGACGATGCGCGGTGCCTGCTCGAAGGCCAGCTCCTGCACCACCTCCGGCTCCACCAGGAAGGGCTCTATCAGCCCCGGCCTGAGCGTCGGCAAGGCGCTGTCGGCCAGGCTTTCGTAGCGGGTGCGCGGCGAGACGCGAATGGTCTCGCTGGCGCCGCCGGTGCGCAGCCGGGCGTAGCCGCCCGATTTGTCCAGGTACAGCGTCTGGCCCGGGTAGATCAGGTGCGGGTTGGCAATCGCCTGCATATTCATGCCCCACAGCTCGGGCCAGCGCCAGGGGCGCTTGAGGTAGATGCCTGCAATGGCCCAGAGCGTATCGCCGGATTTCACCACGTAGGTATCGGGAGCGTCGGCCGACAGCTCGGACAGCGGCACGCCGCGCGTCGCTGCCTGTTGCGCCGTGGCGCGCTGCTGCGCGGTGATCGGAAACTTCTGCGCCCACGCAGTCCCCGAAGGCAGCACGCAGGCCAGGGAGAGCGCCATGGTGGTTGCCAGCGCTGCCGCGCGGCCCTGCTTGCCTGCCTCTGTCTGGTTGCCGTTTTCTTGCATGTCAGAATTCCCTCTTGCCTGCTGCGCCGCGTGTGCGGGCGCTCGCCCTGAGCACAAATCAAGAGAGATTCTCGACCCAAGCTCTTGATTCGGCAACGATTATTGCCCCTGCCAGACACTCTCGCGCTTGAAAGTTGCGAGAATAACGACATATTGAGCGCTGCACCATGGCCATTCTTCCCATCCTCCGCTATCCCGATCCACGCCTGCACAAGGTCGCCAGCCCGGTGCAGACGGTCGATGCCCGCATCCAGACGCTGGTGGCCGACATGATCGCCACCATGTACGACGCCGACGGCATAGGCCTGGCCGCCACGCAGGTGGACGTGCACGAACGCGTCATCGTGATCGACGTTTCCGAAACACGCGACCAGCCGCTGGTGCTGATCAACCCCGAGACTCTCTGGCTCAGCGATGAGAGGCATGTGGGCGACGAAGGCTGCCTCTCGGTGCCCGGCATCTACGACCAGGTCGAGCGCGCCGCTGCCGTGCGGGTGCGGGCGCTTGGCCAGGACGGCGGCCTGCGCGAGATCGAGGCCGACGGACTGCTGGCCGTCTGCATCCAGCACGAGATGGATCACCTGATGGGCAAGGTCTTCGTCGAATACCTTTCGGCGCTCAAGCGCGGGCGCATCAAGACCAAGCTCATCAAGCAGCAAAAAGAACACCGGCAGCAAGCGGTGGATGCATGAGTGCGGTCCGGCACCTCGCCATGGCATGCCTTGCCGGGGCGCTGCTGGCGGGTTGCGCCGTTCCCCAATGGCTTGAGCCGGGCACGCCGCTGCAGACCGTCGAACAGTCGATGGGGCGGCCTACCCAGACCGAAGCCCTTGCCGAAGGCGGCGTGCGGCTGCTGTACAGCCGCCAGCCGGCCGGGCAGCAGGTCTACCACGTCGATTTCGATGGCCGCCACCGGCTGGTTTCCGTCACGCAGGTACTGAACGAGGCGAGCTTTCAGCAGCTGCGGCCGGGCGTGGACACGCGCGCATCGGTCCAGGCATTTTTCGGCCCGCCGGCGCTGGTGGAGCGCGTCGCGCGCTTCGACGGCGACATCTGGACCTATCGCCTGATGGAAAACCTCACGCCCCGCCTTGCCCATGTGCACATCGACCCTGCTGGCGTGGTGCGGCGCGTGATGTTCACCGACGAGATCCTCGGCGAACCGGATCCGGGGCGCTGACCGGCCGCAGGATTGACGATGCGCATCGCCTTTGCCGGAACCCCGGATTTCGCCCACGTGGCGCTGCAGGCATTGCTGGATGCAGGATTCGAGGTGGCCTTGGTGCTCACCCAGCCCGATCGCCCGGCGGGGCGAGGCCTGCAGCTGCAAGCCTCGCCCGTCAGGCAATGCGCCTCACGCCACGGCATTGCCGTCGTTCAGCCACGCAGCCTGCGGCTGGACGGCAGATTTCCTGACGACGCCCAGGCGGCGCGCACCGCCTTGGCCGCGGCTCAGATCGACGTCCTGATCGTGGCCGCCTACGGCCTGATCCTGCCCGCCTGGGTGCTGCGGACGCCGCGCCATGGGTGCCTCAATATCCACGCCAGCCTGCTGCCGCGCTGGCGCGGTGCCGCGCCCATCCACCGGGCGATCGAGGCCGGCGATGCCGAGACCGGCGTGACCATCATGCAGATGGATGAAGGGCTGGATACGGGTGCGATGCTGCTGCGCGAGGCACTGGCGATTGCGCCGCGCGAGACCACCGGCACGCTGCACGACCGACTCGCGGCCCTGGGCGGCGTATTGATCGTGCGCGCGCTCAAGGAACTGCAGCAAGGCGAACTGCAGCCCACCCCACAGCCGCCCGAGGGCATCAGCTACGCGCACAAGATCAGCAAGGCCGAGAGCGCGCTGGATTGGTCGCTGCCCGCCGAGGTGCTGGAGCGGCGCGTGCGGGCGTTCGACCCGTTTCCCGGAACCCAGACCGTGCATGGCGGTGTGACCCTCAAGCTCCGGGATTGCGAAATTGATAGCTTCTACCGTAATACAGACAAGCGCTTTGGCCATATTTTATATATGGATTCAAACGGAATAGGCGTTGCCTGCGGCAACGGTTCGGTGCTGCGCCTGACAGCCTTGCAGCGCGCCGGGGGCAAGCGTCTGGCGGTGGGCGAATTTCTGCGCGGACACGCGATGGCCGTCGGCGACCCGCTCGGCGCCGAGCCCGGATGACCAGCGCCATGACCGCCTTGAGGCAGGTGGTGCGCAGCCCGCATTTCCGGCTCGGCATGACTGACATGACCGGGCTGGCGCTGGGCATCGCCGCCTGGGGGCTGGTCACCGGCGTCGCCATGGTCAAGGCCGGCATGGGCGTGGGCATGGCCATCGTGCTGAGCCTCACGGTGTTTGCCGGCAGCGCGCAGCTGGCGGTACTGCCGCTGATGGCGGCGAATGCGCCGCTCTGGGTCATCTGGCTCACCGCCACCTGCGTGAACCTGCGCTTCGTGATCTTCAGCGACCTGTGGCGCACATATTTCGCGCACCTGCCGCGCTGGCACCGCGTCACCATCGGCTACTTGAGCGGCGACGTGATCTTCGTCGGCTTTCTGCAGCGCTTCCCCAAGCCCGAGCCACAGGCGCAACAGGTGCCGTATTTCTGGGGCGCGGCGACGGTACTGTGGCTTGCGTGGCAGGTGGCATCGATCATCGGCATCGTGGCGGCCAATGAGATTCCATTGGAATGGGGCCTGGGCTTCGCAGGCGTTCTGGCGCTGCTGGGGATTCTCATGGCCATGCTGACGGATACGCCCAGCTGGCTGGCCACCATCACCGCCTGCACCGCGGCAATCGCCGCCTACGCGCTGCCGCTCAAGCTCAACATCCTGCTGGCCGTCGTCGTCGCGGTGGCCGTGGGTCTGGCGGCGGAATCGCTGGAGCAGGCGCGCAAGCGGGCGCACGCCCCCCGGAGCCCGGGAGGCCCGCCATGAGCCAGCCGTGGTGGCTGATGCTGATCATCATTGCCGGGCTGGCCCTGGTGACCGTGCTCACGCGCGCGTTCTTCCTGATTCCGGAGCGGGAATTGCCGCTGCCGCAATGGCTGCGCCGCGGGCTCAAATACGCACCGCTGGCGGCCATCGCCGCCGTCGTCGCGCCCGAGGTGCTGATCCAGCATGGGCAGCTGATCGAGACCCTGGCCGATGCACGCCTGCCCGCCGTGCTGGCCGGGGGCCTGTGGTACTTCTGGCGCCGGGGCATCCTGGGCACCATCGTCGTGGGCATGGCGGTTTACATGCCATTGCACTTATATTTGGGGTGGTGAGGCGCATCGCCTGCCCCCCTTTTTTTCTCATCCCTCTATCGCGCCATGCAAATTCTTCGTTTTTCCGACCTTTGCGCCAACGGCCAGGCGCGCGGCCAGCGCGTGTTCATCCGTGCCGACCTGAACGTGCCGCAGGACGACACCGGCCGCATCACCGAGGACACGCGCATCCGCGCCTCCGTGCCCTGCATCCAGATGGCGCTCGATGCCGGCGCCGCCGTCATGGTCACCAGCCACCTGGGACGTCCGACCGAGGGTGAATTCAGGCCCGAGGACTCGCTCGCCCCCGTCGCCCAGCGGCTGTCCGAACTGCTCGGGCGCGACGTGCCGCTCGTCGCCCACTGGGTCGATGGCGTGAGCGTGCAGCCCGGCCAGGTGGTGCTGCTGGAAAACTGCCGCGTGAACCAGGGCGAGAAGAAGAACAACCCCGAGCTGGCGCAGAAAATGGCCCAACTCTGCGACATCTACGTCAACGACGCCTTCGGCACCGCGCACCGCGCCGAGGGCACGACCTACGGCATCGCCGAATACGCCAGGACGGCCTGCGCCGGCCCGCTGCTGGCGGCCGAGATCGACGCCATCACCAAGGCCCTGGCACAACCGAAGCGCCCGCTGGTGGCCATCGTCGCCGGCTCCAAGGTCTCCACCAAGCTGACCATCCTGCAGAGCCTGGCCAGCAAGGTGGACGGACTGATCGTCGGCGGCGGCATCGCCAACACCTTCATGCTGGCCGCCGGCCTGCCCATCGGCAAGAGCCTGGCCGAGCCCGACCTGCTGGACGCGGCCAAGTCCGTCATCGCCGCCATGGCCGCGCGCGGTGCCGAGGTGCCGATCCCGACCGACGTGGTGGTCGCGAAAACCTTTGCCGCCGATGCCCCCGCCACGGTGAAGCCGGCCAGCGACGTGGCCGAGGACGAGCTGATCCTGGACATCGGCCCTGAGACCGCGGCGCGCCTGGCGGTGCAGCTCAAGTCCGCCGGCACCATCGTCTGGAACGGCCCGGTGGGCGTGTTCGAGTTCGACCAGTTCGCCAAGGGCACGGAAACCGTCGCCCGTGCCATCGCCGCATCCAGCGCCTTCAGCATTGCCGGCGGCGGCGACACCCTGGCGGCCATTGCCAAGTACGGCATCACGAGCCAGGTAGGCTACATCTCCACCGGCGGCGGCGCTTTTCTGGAGGTGCTGGAGGGCAAAACCCTGCCGGCGTTCGACATCCTGCAGCGGCGCGCCAAGATGCAGCCGTAACTTCTTGGCACGTGCGAACAAAACAACACAATTGCGCGTTTGCCTGCAACAAATGCGCGGGCGGTGTTTGCCTTTCGCGCGTTCGGTGCTAAAAATCACCTTCGGGCCAATGGGGCGCGCATCCATGCGCCCCGTGGCGTCACCAATTGAGGAGGGATCATGTCCTTGACCAAGGCTCTCACGTGGACTGCCGCCGCCGGCGCCGTCCTCGCGCTGATCGGCTGTGCCCAGGCGCCCATTCCGGTCGCCCAGAATTTCGAATACACCAGCCAGTACAAGGTGCGCTCGGCCGGGCACTGGGAGCTGGTCGCACGTGACGTGGCCGCCCAGACGCGCGCCATGCTGGGTTCGGCAGGCGTGGCCGGCAACGTTCCGCTGCATGTGGTCGCACCGGTCAATCCGAGCTCCTTCGACCTCGGATTCCGCGATTTCCTCATCACCCAACTGGTGCATGACGGCGCCGTCGTGCGCACCGACCCCGCCTCCGCGCTCGCCGTGACCTACAGCACCCAGGTGGTGCGCCACAACAGCGACCGGCCGCACTTCATTCCCGGCATGTTCACCATGCTCGCGGGCGGTCTTGCCGCGGCCTATGGCCTGCGGCTGGAACATGTCGACACCAAGATTGCCGCGGGCCTGGGCCTCGCCGTGGGATTGGATTTTGCCAACAGCATCAATTCCGGCGGCCCGACGAATACCGAGCTGATTCTCACCACCACCGTCACGCGCGATGGGCAGTACGTGGCACGCAAGACCGACGTGTACTACCTGGAAAACGTCGATACGCCGCTGTTCATGCGCCCCTCCTACTACCGCACCGTCAACATGAAGGTGGTATCGCAATGAAACACGCACTCGCCCTGGGCCTGGTTGCCTCCGTCTTCGCCGCAGGCTGCGCCCAGCAGTCGGCGCAGATCCGCCCCGAACCCACCTACCAGCAGGCCGCCCAGGCGCCCATGCTGCAAAGCAGCCGCGATGCGGTACAGCGCCTGCTGTCCGGGCTGGACATCGCCGCCACAGGGCCCGGGCCCGTGCTGGTGGCCACCGTGGTCAACATCAACGACCTGAGCCGCGCCGCGCCGCTGGGGCGCACGCTGTCCGAGCAATATGCCACCGCCATGGCCATGAGCGGTTTTGACGTCAAGGAAATCAAACTGCGCGGCGAAGTATTCGTGAAGCAGGATGCGGGCGAACTGCTGCTTTCGCGCGAGATCAAGGACATCGCACGCCAGCACAACGCCTCCATGGTGGTGGTGGGCACCTATTCGGCCGCCGCCAATTTCACCTACGTGAGCCTCAAGCTCGTGCGCATGGAAGACAGCCGCATCATCCGCGGCTACGACTACGCCCTGCCGGTGGATCGCGACGTCAAGCAGCTGCTGGTGCAGGCGCGCTGAAAGCGCTGCCCGCCCTCGCAGAAGCCGCCGCGGGCGGCTTTTTCATGCGCGCCGAAGGCTTGCGGATCAGAACCGGGTGAGCAGCGCCTGGCGCAGCAGGCGCGAGGCGCGGTCACGGATGTGCAGCGGGCTGAAACCCGGCTGGGAGCGCTGGCGCGCACGCCTGCAGGCATCGAGAAAGTCGCCCAGGATCGGCGTGTCGTCCAGCGTCACGTCGGCCCGCGCGCGGAATTCCGGATGCCACTGGGTGGCCGCGATATACCCCTTGCCGTGGCGCGCGGTGCGCCGGATCGCCTCAGGCACATGGTCGGGCGTGCTCCAGGCCTCGACCGTGAAGCCCGGCGCCAGCTCCTTGATGCCCTGGTGGTGGATGCTGTTCACCGTCGCCAGCGTGCGCCCGGGGTACAGGCGCGCCAGCCGGGTACGCGGCACGATCTCGATGCCATGCACGTTGCGGTCGTAGCTCTCGGCATCGCGATGGCGCTGGGCGCCGGGCACCTGGGTTTCGATGTCCTGGTAGAGCGAGCCGCCGAACGCCACGTTGATGATCTGCAGGCCGCGGCAGACGCCGAAGATCGGCTTGCCCGCCTGCTCGAAGGCCTCGATCACGGCCAGATCATAGAGATCGCGCACGCGGTCGCCCTCCCACTCGGGCCTGAGCGCTATCTCCCCGTAGTGGCCCGGCCAGACATCGGCCCCGCCGTGCAGCACCACGCCATCCAGCCACTGCGCATAGTGCTTGAGCGTCACGTCGCCGCGCGCCGTCTCGCCCGTCGGACAAGGGACGACGACCACCAGCGCGCCCGCCGACATGATCCAGTGCGCAATCGATTGCTCGATGTATTGCAGCGTCTTGCCAGTGAACAGGTGGCGCTGGGGGTCAGCGTGGGAAAAGCAGGCGGATAGCCCAATCTTGAGGCGCAGCGGCTCGGTCATGGTCAGGGTTGTAGCACTGTCAGCGCCCGGCCGCTCCGGGCATTGCGCTTTTGCGACGCACTGTTGTTTTTACCGCCATGCCGCCGGGGTAAGCTAGCGCCTGAACACCCCGCGGGGGGCCATCTGAAAGGAGTCCAAGATGCAAGTGCATGTCCACGCCGACCGGCAGATCCAGGGCGGAGAATCGCTCGCCCACTGGGTCGAACAGGAAACGCTGCAGCGCCTCGCCCGTTTTCGCGAGCAGGTCACGCGCATCGAGGTGTTTCTGAGCGACGAGAATGCAAGCAAGCCGGGTGACAAGCGCTGCCGCATGGAAGCCCGGCCCGCAGGACTGCCGCCCGTCACGGTCACGGCCACGGCCGATAAAGTGGCTGATGCCTTCACCAGCGCCGCCGAGAAGCTGCAGCGGGCGCTGGAAGCCGACATTGGCCGCGGCAAGAACCACAAGGGCGGCGAAACCATCCGAACGGGCGAATAGCCGCCGCCCGCCACGGTCAGAACGGAATATCGTCTTCCATATCGCCGAAACCGGCGGCCGCACCGGGCGGCTGCGGTGCGGGAACAGGCGCACGCGCCGGGGCCTGCATCGGCGCCGCGGAACGGACGGGCGGTGCCGGCGAGCGACGGGGCGCATCAAAGCTGCTGCCTTCGCCAAAGCCATCATCATCAGGATAGCCGCCTGCGCCACCGCCCTGGCCCTGGCGGCTGCCCAGCATCTGCATCACGTCCACGCGAATCTCTGTGCTGTAGCGCTCCTGCCCGTCCTGCGCCTGCCACTTGCGCGTGCGGATGCTGCCTTCCACGTAGATCTGGCTGCCCTTGCGCAGGTACTGCCCGGCAATCTCGGCGAGCTTGCCGTTGAACACCAGGCGGTGCCATTCGGTGTGGTCGCGCTGCTCGCCGGTCTGCTTGTCGCGCCATTTGTTGGTGGTGGCCAGCGTGACGTTGGCCACCTGGTCGCCGCTGGGGAAGGAGCGCATCTCGGGGTCGCGCCCCAGATTGCCGACGAGAATCACCTTGTTGACCGAAGCCATGGAATTTCCTTGAAAGTAGCCCGGGTGATGGCGCAGAGGGGCCCGGGCCAGATTGCGTAGGTAGCGGCCCCTGCCAGACCGCAAGTGCGCAGCATAGCCGGATTGGCGGGCGGGGTGAACACCCCAAAAAAATTCAATGTCCGCTGGTGCGCGCCACCGGCTTGAGCGGCCAGGTCCAGATCAGCCAGGCCAGGCTGACCAGCGACGTGGCGATGAACAGGCCCTGATCGCCGCCCCATTTCACCAGCGCGCCGCCCACCGCGCCGCCCAGGAACAGGCCGATGGATTGCAGCGTGTTGTAGGTGCCCAGCGCCGCGCCGCGCAGATTGTCCGGTGACATGCGCGAGACCAGGCTGGGCTGGGTGGCCTCCAGCACGTTGAAGCCGCAGAAGAACACGAACAGCATCGCGCCCAGCACCCACAGCGACAACGCGCTGCCGCCAGCCGCCAGCAGGCCGAAGCCGATCTGCGCGACGACGATCAGGCCAATCGAGAGCAGCAGCGCGCCGCGCAGCTTGCCCCGGCGCTCCATCGAAAAAAGGCCGCCCATCGCAACCAGCGACAGGACGATGGCCGACAGATAAACCTGCCAGTGCTGCGCTTTCGGCAGCCCCGCCTGCACCAGCATCGCCGGCACAGAAACCCACATCGACATCTGCACCGTGTGCAGCGCGCAGACGCCGAAGTTCACCCGCATCAGGTCACCGTGGCGCAGTACGTCGGAATATTTGCCACGCGGCGCGTTCACATGCTGGCGCGGCTCGGGCGGCACCACCCACAGCACCATGGCGATGCCCGCGAGCGTGAGCGCGAAGGTCAGGCCGAACAGGCCCGAGAGCCCCATCCACGCCGTCAGCACCGGCGCCGCCACCAGCGCAATGGCAAACATCATGCCTATGCTGATGCCCACCAGCGCCATGGCCTTGGTGCGCACCACCTCGCGCGTCTGGTCGGCGAGCAGCGCCGTGACCGCCGCCGACACCGCGCCCGCGCCCTGGATCGCCCGCCCCAGCAGCAGCCCCATCAGCGTGTGGGCCAGCGCCGCCACCAGGCTGCCGATGGCAAACACCACCAGCCCGGCGACGATGATGCGCTTGCGCCCGAAGCGGTCGGACGCCATGCCCAGCGGCAGTTGCAGAAAAGCCTGCGTCATGCCGTAGGCACCCATTGCCAGGCCGACCATCGCCACATCATTCCCACCGGGGTATTTGCGCGCCTCCAGCATGAAGACGGGCAGCACCAGGAACAGCCCCAGCATGCGCAGCGCAAAGATCAGCGCCAGGCTGACGCTGGAGCGCCGCTCGGTGGCGGTCATGCGGTGGGCGGCGGGGTCGGGGGGGGTGATCGTGGAAGTAGACATCGGCTCAAACGCCCGCGCCGCCAGACGTCGGCCGAGGCCGTGTATTGTCGGTCATCAGATGCCGTCCGCAGGAAAGCTGGAAAACGCCAACCGACTCGGTGCATCGGCCGCAGCGCCCCGCTGGCGCGCCTCACCGGCTCGGACTCAGGCGCTGGCAAATTCCAGAGCAGACTGATCCGGGTGGATGGCCTCGCCGCGGTGCGCGGCAGAATGGTTCTTATAGGTGGACCAGTCCGGTACATACGCGTCGGCCTGGTCTCCCCACGTCACCCATCCAGGGCGCGAGCCGCGCGCGAACATTTCCAGGAACGGGCCCGGGCTGCATGCTTCGACGATGTCGTAGAACTCATCGGGCTTGCGCGAATGCTCGCGTTTTTGCGTCTTGAGGATGTTCACCTGCCTGCGGCCCGGCGCCAGGGTACGGGCGTTCTTGCCGCGCGTGCCAAACAGGACCAGCTCGGTGGTATTGCGAAAGTAAAAACCCACACCCCGCCCGTCGGGGCCACCATCCTTGCGGATCTTGTGCCAGACGAGATTGGATTTGTACTGGAAGCCCCAGGCCTGCATCACCGCAAGCCCTTCGGGCAGCAGTGCGTTGGGCACCCAGAGATACAGATGTGCCGTGTCCTGCATTGCGTCACGCACGGGGAGCGCCTGGATGTCTTCCAGCGTCATCGTGGCGTAACGGGACAGGCGCCGGTGCTCCGGTGCCACCTTGCCGGTGCGGTTCTGGAACTGCCAGGGGGGATCTGCCAGCAAGGTGGCGAACTTGCGACCACTCAAGCGCGTTAAAAAATCCTGCGAGGCGCAATGACTCATGGTTGATCCTCTTCGTAAAGCTGGGCGCCGATGCCAAAGGCCAGAACCGGGCAGCCGCCCCCGCCGCCCCTGCGATGCGCGGCAGAAGCTTGGCCATGTGCGTCGTGGAGGCTCCATAGCTGCCGCCGCGCCCCAAGCCATCGAAATGGCCTGCAAGGCATCCGTGCGCGTGATGATGACGCCGACGCTGATCGCGCGCAGCTCAATCAACAGCCGAAAATTGTTCAGGTCCCGGTCAAAAAACGGATCCTTGTTGTTCCATTCAATTTCCACCGCGACGCGATTCCTGAAGCAATCCACCTTGTGCGTGGGGGCGTCGCGCGTGGCGGCATCCACCTGGATGCGGGTAAGAAACAGTTTTAATCGCGCCACTCGGCGGGAAAATCCTGCCGCAGGATGGCGCAGGCGTGCTGGTACTCATGCACCTCATAGTGCGAGCGGATGAAGTCCGGCAGCAAATCGACGCCCATGGATAACTGTCTATAGATCCAGTTTCTGATCTTACCCCAAGCTTGACTCACGGACAATTGCGGCCCAGCGGCCGACCCGCTGGAACGCCGTGACGCCATGGACCACCTCATTGAACACTGGATCGCCCACTACGGCCTGATCGCCGTCTTCCTCGGCTGTCTGGCCGAGGGCGAGACGGCGGCTCTGCTGGGCGGGTTTTTCGCGCACCAGCAGGTGTTTGCGCCGTGGCAGACGGTGCTGGCCGCATTCTGCGGTGCCACGCTGGGGGATACCGGCTTCTTCCTGCTGGGGCGGCGCTTCGCGCAGCACCGCTGGGTGCAGAGGCTGCGCGCGCAGCCGGGTTTTGACCGGACCGACCGGCTACTGCGCGCGCACCCCAATCTGTTCGTGCTCTCCAACCGCTTTGTCTACGGCATGCGGCTGGTGGGCGGGGTGGCGGCGGGGCTGGCCGAGATCGGCCTGGCGCGCTTCATCGTGCTCAACATGCTCTCGGCGCTGGTCTGGGCGCTGCTGTTCACCACAATGGGCTATCTCTTCGGCCTGGGTGCACAGCAGGTGTTGGGGCGCGCGCTGCATGCGCACCAGCGGCTGTGGCTGGCGCTCGCTCTGGTGCTGGCGATGGGCCTGGCGGCGCTGCTGGTCCGGGCACGCCGGCGCCGCACCGGGTCCTGAGCGCTGTGATAGCTTTCGGTACCATGAAACCCAAAAACGGCGCGCGGCTTTCCGGGCTGCGTCGGCAGCGGCAGCATTTTCGCAACTGGCGTCCGGGCGCCGTCCCCGGGTCGCTGGAGGGCAGCCCCGCCGCCGCCACTCCGGACACTGCGCCTGCCAGCATCGGCCTGCTGCGCTACGGCGCGCAGGGGGTGCTGGCCGAGCAGCGCCTGATCGCGCTGGCCGGCTTCCAGACACCGGCACCGCAGGCCACGGAAGTCACCTGGCTGCACCTGCAGGGCCAGCCCACGAGCGAGCAGCTCAAGGCCCTGGGCCAGACCTTCGGGCTGCACCCGCTGGCGCTGGAGGACGTGCTGCACCGCGAGGCGCGCGCCAAGCTTGAATCGTTCGAAGCGCAGCAGTTCGTGGTGCTCAGCCATGTGCACCGCGGCAGCGGCGATGGGTTCTGCGCCGATCCGGTGACGTTTTTCCTGGGCCGCAACTACGTGATCAGCGTGAACCAGGGGCCGCAGGATATTTTTGAACCCGTGCGTGAACGCATCCGCTCCGCCACGCGGATCTGCGCGCATGGCGCCGATTACCTGCTGTATGCGCTGCTGGACCTCGTGGTCGATACCGCCTTTGTGCTGCTCGAAGAGCTGGGCGACCGGCTGGAAGTGCTGGAAGATCAGATTCTGGACGAACCCGATCGCAATTCACGCAACCAGATCCACTACGCCAAGCGCGAGCTGGTGCTGATGCGCCGCGCCTGGTGGCCGCAGCGCGAGGTGATCGCGGCGCTGATGCGCGACGAGGAGCGGCTGCTCTCGGACACCACGCGCCTGTACCTGCGCGACTGCCACGACCACGCGGTGATCGTGGTCGATTTCGTCGAGACCTACCGCGAGATGGCCTCCAGCCTGCTCGACACCTACCTTTCGGCCGTGAACCAGCGCATGAACGACATCATGAAGGTGTTGACCATCATCGCCACCATCTTCATGCCGCTGTCGTTCATTGCCGGGCTTTACGGCATGAATTTCGACACCGCCAACCCCTGGAACCTGCCTGAGCTGCATTGGCGCTATGGCTATTTCTACGCGCTGGGCCTGATGAGCGCGGTCGTCGTCGGCATGCTGAGCTACTTCAAGCACAAGCGCTGGTGGTAAACGGCCGGTAGTCCGATAATGCTCGGTTGCCCATGAATCACCCAACCGAGCCCCTGCCCCTCGCGGATTCCCTTGAGGGCCTGCCGCTGTCCGTCGCCCTGCGCCGCCAGCGCATCAGCATCCGCGGCGCGCGCACGCACAACCTCAAGAACATCGACCTCGACATCCCCAGCCACCAGCTGGTGGTGATCACCGGGCTCTCGGGCTCGGGCAAGTCCTCGCTGGCGTTCGACACGCTCTATGCCGAGGGCCAGCGGCGCTATGTGGAAAGCCTCTCGACCTACGCGCGCCAGTTCCTCGGGCGCCTCGATAAACCGGATGTCGATCTGATCGAGGGGCTCTCGCCCGCCATCGCGATCGAGCAGAAGGCCACCAGCCACAACCCGCGCTCCACCGTGGGCACGGTGACGGAAATCCACGACTACCTGCGCCTCTTGTACGCGCGCGCCGGCACACCCTACTGCCCCGAGCACGATCTGCCGCTGGCCGCGCAGACCGTGGGCCAGATGGTGGACAGCCTGCTGCAACTGCCCGAGGGCACGCGCCTGATGCTGCTCGCGCCGCTGGCGCGGCAGAAGAAGGGCGAGTTCACCGAAGTGTTCGCGCAGATGCAGCAGCTTGGCTACGTGCGTTTTCGCGTCGATGGCAAGGTGGTGGAGGCGCACGATCTGCCGCAGCTCAAGAAGAACGAGAAGCACGACGTGGACGTGGTGATAGACCGCGTGAAGGTGCGCGCCGATCTCGCCCAGCGCCTGGCCGAGAGCATCGAGGCGGTGCTGCGCGTGGGCGGGCACGACGGCGCGGGCCGGGTGATCGCGCTCGATATGGGCAGCGGTGCCGAGCACCTCTTTTCGAGCAAATACGCCTGCCCGCTGTGCAGCTACGCGCTGCCGGAACTGGAACCGCGCCTGTTTTCCTTCAACTCGCCCAGCGGCGCCTGCCCGGCCTGCGATGGCCTGGGGCAGCAGGAGGTGTTCGATGCGGCGCGCGTCGTCGCCTTCCCCAGCATCAGCCTGGCCAGCGGCGCCATCGCCGGCTGGGACCGGCGCAATGCGCTGTACTTCGGCATGCTGCAAAGCCTGGCGGCGCACTATGGTTTCAAGGTCGATACGCCCTGGGAAGCGCTGCCCGAGAGCGTGCGCCAGGTGATCCTGCAGGGCTCGGGCGAGGAGGAAATCGCCTTCACCTACTTCGCCGACGGCGGCAAGCCCGTCGTCAAAAAACACCCGTTCGAGGGCGTGCTGCCCAACCTCGCGCGGCGCTGGCGCGAGACCGACGCGCCCGGCGTGCGCGAGGCGCTCGCCAAGCTGCGCAGCACGCAGCTGTGCGGCGCATGCCACGGCGCGCGCCTCAGAACCGAGGCGCGCCATGTCTTCATCGGTGAGGCCGAGCAGCGCCGCGCCATCCAGCAGGTGACGCACCTGACGCTGCAGGCCGCGCACGCCTGGTTCGTGCAGCTGCAGATGCGCGGCGCCAAGGCCGAGATCGCGCACAAGATCGTGCACGAGATCGCCACGCGCCTGTCCTTCCTGAACGACGTGGGCCTGCCCTACCTGAGCCTGGCGCGCAGCGCCGACACGCTCTCGGGCGGCGAGGCGCAGCGCATTCGCCTGGCCAGCCAGATCGGCTCCGGCCTCACGGGCGTGATGTACGTGCTCGACGAACCCAGCATAGGCCTGCACCAGCGCGACAACGACCGCCTGATCGCCACGCTCAAGCACCTGCGCGATCTGGGCAACAGCGTGATCGTGGTCGAGCACGACGAGGACATGATCCGCGCCGCCGACCACGTGATCGACATGGGGCCGGGCGCGGGCGCGCACGGCGGGCGCGTGATGGCGCAGGGCAGTTGGCAGCAGCTGTGCGCCGAGCCCGCATCGCTCACCGGGCAGTATCTCTCAGGCAAAAAAACCATAGCTGTACCCGCCCACCGCACGCCGTGGCTGCCCGCCAAAGAGGCCGGAGAAACGCAGGCCATCCGCATCGTGGGCGCGAGCGGCCACAACCTGCAGCGGGTCAATGTGGAGGTGCCCGTGGGGCTCTTCACCTGCGTGACGGGCGTGTCCGGTTCGGGCAAATCCACGCTGGTGAACGACACGCTGTACCGCGCCGCCGCCAAACACATCCACCGCGCGCAGACCGAGCCCGCGGCGCATGAAGACATCACCGGACTGGAGCTGATCGACAAGGTGATCGCCGTCGATCAATCCCCCATAGGCCGCACGCCGCGCAGCAACCCCGCGACCTACACCGGCCTGTTCACCCCTATCCGCGAGCTCATGGCCGAAACCAACACCGCCCGGGAGCGCGGCTACGGCCCGGGGCGTTTCTCGTTCAACGTCGCGGGCGGGCGCTGCGAGGCCTGCGAGGGCGACGGCGTGGTGCGCGTGGAAATGCACTTCCTGCCCGACGTCTACGTGCCCTGCGACATCTGCCACGGCCAGCGCTACAACCGCGAGACGCTGCAGGTTGAGTGGAAGGGCAGGAACATCGCGCAGATCCTCGACCTGACGGTGGAAGACGCCTGGGCCTTCTTCAAGGACGTGCCGACGATTGCGCGCAAGCTCGAAACCCTGCTGGACGTGGGCCTCTCGTACATCCGCCTCGGCCAGAGCGCGACCACGCTCTCGGGCGGCGAGGCGCAGCGCGTGAAACTCGCGCAGGAATTGAGCCGACGCGACACCGGCCGCACGCTCTACATCCTGGACGAGCCCACGACCGGCCTGCACTTCGCCGACATCGCCCTGCTGCTCACGGTGCTGCAGCGCCTGCGCGATGCGGGCAACACCATCGTCGTGATCGAGCACAACCTGGACGTCATCAAGACCGCCGACTGGCTCATAGACATGGGCCCCGAGGGCGGCGCAGGCGGCGGGCGGGTGGTGGCGGTGGGTACGCCCGAAGAAGTGGCGGCGAGCGCGGCGAGCTTTACCGGGCGATATTTGCAAAGATATTTGATCAAACAGGGGTTTTGAGCTTACCTGGCAAGCGCTGACAGCTCTTGTTTCAGGAGTTGACTGCCGCTGGGGCTGGGGGCTCAAAGTGCTTGAGCGTACTGAAGAGCTGCTCCACCTTCCCTGCGTCAAACAGCCCGTCCGGGCCCTGGCTGTGGATGCCGCTGAAGGGCGATTCGTACAGCCGATGCGCTGCCAGGGCACCATGCTCGGTCAGGTGCTGCACCACTTCTTCGATGAACTGCAGTTGGCTGGCGCTGGCGGTGCCGTCTGCGATCAAGGTGTTGAAGGCCGCCATCACTGCCTCGCGCTCCAGACCGACGAGCGAACGCACAAAGGCCGGCAGGCTCTGGTGCAGGGTACAGGCCTGGGCAATGTCGCCATCGCTGCCACCGGCCTCGTGCAGCAGGGCGTCCAGCTCCTGCAGATCGGCGCCGGTGAGTGGCAGGTTGCGCCGCAGCTTGTGCAGCGCGAGCCTGTCCTGGTGGGCGCGCAAAAATGTCCGGGCCTTGGCGCGAAAGCGCTCGAAGTTGACGGCGGTGCCGATGCTGGGCATCTCTACTTCACTGGCCTCGCCCAAGGTGTCGATGAAGTCGCCATACACGGGCTTGCGCCCTTTGGCATCGATGAACCCGATCAGCCCGCGCAATTGGCGCCGCGCCTGCTCCAGCATGGGCAGGCTCACGTCCTGCCACCACGCATCGCCCGCCACGGCCTCGATCAGCAGCAACTGGGCCTGCACCTGAGGGATATTGGCCAGTTGCAAGAGCTGCCCGGCGAGCTGTTGCACGCGCTCCTGGTGGCGTGCCAATGCCGGTTCGCTGCGCAGCCAGGCCAGTTGTGTGGTCAGGAGCAGGGCGTCAAAGCGTTTGGCGTTTTCGTCGCTGTCGCGCACGCGGCTGGGTAGATGGGCCAAATGCTCGCCCGCCTCGGTCAGTTGCTCGGCGCTGGGGCGCTGCCAGGCACCCTGCGCGCTCCATTGCTCTACCCAGCGGCGCTGTGGACGTACGCTGAAGTTGGCCAGATTCATGCCCGCGACGACGCTCTGCAGCAGGGCGGCGGCATCGTGGCGTATGCCGGCCTCGGTCAGCACGGGGCTGGTGGCGGGCTCGGCATCGGCCACCCCCTGGCCTGCCAGGCGCGCGTCCAGCACACCAATCAGCTCCAGCCGCGCCAGGAACAGGCGCTGCGCCAGCGTCTGCCCCAACGCGCCCTCGCTGCCCTGCAGGTTCTGGCTGAAATATTCCAGGTTCTGGCAGCAGTCGAAGATGAAAAAATCCTGCTTGTTTTCGCCCGGGCCATACAGATCGGGGCACAGGCGCGTGCCGCGCCCCACCATCTGCCAGAACTTGGCCTTGGAACGCACGGGCTTGAAGAACACCAGGTTCACCACCTCGGGCACGTCGATGCCGGTGTCGAGCATGTCCACCGAGATCGCGATGTGCGGCGCGCTGTCTTTCTTGCCGAAGTCATCGATCAGCGATTGCGCGTATTCGGTCTTGAAGGTGATGACGCGCGCAAACCGGCCCTGCTCTTCGGGGTAGTTGGCGTCGAAGCGTTGGGCGATGAACTCGGCGTGCGCCTGGTTCTTGGCAAAGACGATGGTCTTGCCCAGGCGGTCGCCACCCGCCACCTTGTGGCCCTTGTCCATCAGCAGCGCCAGCACCTTGTCCACGGTGTCGGCGTTAAACAGCCACTGGTGCATGGCCTCGGCGCCCACGGCTTCGGGCGGCTCGCTGCCCTCGTCGTCCCATTCCAGCGCGTCCCACTGGGCTTTTTCGTCCGCGCTCAGGTCGGCGTAGCGTATGCCCTGGCGCTCGAATTGCAGCGGCACCGAGATGGCGCGCGGCGGCACCAGGTAGCCCTCGGAAATCGCGTCCTCCAGGCTGTAGGCGTCGGTGGGCACGCCGTTCTCCAGGTTGAACAGGCGGTAGGTGTTGCGGTCGATCTCGTCCTTGGGCGTGGCCGTCAGGCCCACCAGCAGGGCGTCGAACCAGGCAAAAATGGCGCCGTACTTCTGGTAGATGGAGCGGTGCGCCTCGTCCACCACGATCAGGTCGAAATGGCCCGCGCCAAAGCGGCGCTGTCCGTCAGCGCCGATCTCGTCGATCAGGCCCATCATGGTCGGGTAGGTGGCCACGTACACCCGGCCCTGGGTGCCGCGCTCGCTCACCAGGTTGACGGGGGCGCTGTCGGGCAGCTGGGCCTTGAAGGCGTTGACGGCCTGGTTCACCAGCGCCACGCGGTCGGCCAGGAACAGCACGCGCTTGACCCAGCCGGCGCGCTGCAGCAGCTCCACCAGGGCAATCACGGTGCGCGTTTTGCCCGCGCCCGTGGCCATGACCAGCAGGGCCTTGCGCTGCTGCTCGCGTTCAAAGGTTTCCAGCACGCGGCGCACGGCGCGCTGCTGGTAGTGGCGCCCGGCAATCCGCGTGGACACCGGCAGGCCCGCCAGCGGCTGGCGGCTGCTGCGCCGCTGGAGCATCAGCGCCAGCTCGTCGCGCGTGTGAAAACCCTGCACCGCGCGCGGCGGGCCGCCGCGGTCGTCCCACAGCCAATGCTCGTAGCCGTTGCTGCCGTAGAGCACCGGGCGCTGGCCAAACTGGCGCTCCAGGCAGTCGGCGTACAGCACCGCCTGCTGCTCGCCCTCGCGGGCGCCGCGGCGGCTGCGCTTGGCCTCCACCAGCGCCAGCGGCTTGCCGTCGGCACCCCACAGCACATAGTCCACATAGCCCTTGCCCTGGGCGTTGGGCATGCCCCGTACCTCGTATTCGCGGTCCTGGGGTTGATCCAGCGGCCAGCCGGCTTCCTTGAGCAGCAGGTCGATGAACAGGTCGCGCGTGGCGGCCTCGTCGTAGTCGTGCGCGGGTGCGGGCTGCTGCGCGTTGGCGGCCTTGGCGGCGGCAATCTCGGCGCGGTAGCGGGCCAGTTCTTCGTCCAGCGCGGCGTTGCGTGCGGCGGCTTCGCGCAGCTGCGCGTCGCGTTCGGTCAGCGCCTGGGCCTGCTTTTCCAAGGCCTGCTGCGCCGCAGCTTCAGCGGCGCGGCTGGCGGCCTGCGCCTGGGCGATGGCATCGGCCGCCGACTGGGGCAGTAGCTCGGCGCGAAACTGCAGGCCCGGCTGGGGGCGGTCGGCCACGCGGCGCGCGTAGTGCTGCGCCAGCCAGAAGGCCACATGAAACAGCTCGCGCAGGGCGGCCAGCGCGTCTTGTGCCGGCACGGCGCGGCTGTGGTGCACGGCCTGGTTGCCCAGGCGGCGGATCACGTCCATCTTGGCGTGGATGCTGGCGCCTACCAGCTGCTGAAAGCTGGGCTCGAACAGAAAGGCCGACAAATCCTGCTTGTACGGCAGGCGCAGGCTGCCGCCGCGCCCGCCCTCGGCCTGGTACAGCCAGGCCACGGCCAGCTCCAGCGTGCGCCGGGCGTAAAAGCAGGCGGTGCGCGGGTCGGCATGGGCGGCTACCTCGGCGCGGCGGGCTTCGGCCAGCAGCTGGGGCCAGTCGGGGGCGAGGAAGTCGAAGTTGGATGGTGGACTGCTCACGGTGGCTCCCTCATGTACCTGTTTATTGGAGGGCAGTTGTGTCCAAAGACACTCTAAAGACTGAAAGGCGCAGTGGATGTTTAAGAAAGGACTTTATAAGTTGTTGTTTTTTAAAGATTTATTTGTTTTTATATGCACGCTTAAACGTGCATAAAGGGATCAGGCATAGCAATGAGCCAGCGCGCCCACCGGCGTTGGCCTCTCAGCATCAGCTTGCCCTCATCCCGCAGCTCCCGCAACAAGTCTCGTACCGCGCTTTCAGGCAGTGCGGGCAGCACTTGCCGTAGTTCGGCCAGTGGCGCACCCTGGTCTCCCTGTTTGGCCAGGTGTGTGAGCAGCAGCGTCTTGTTGGTTTCGCGATCCAATCCCCGCTGGCGGGTGTAAGTTCCCTTGGCACCCAAAGAGGCATACAGCGCTTCGGAGAGGATGTAGCGCGTGCCCTTGCCCCGCCCGATGGCCTCGGCAGCGCCTGCGGCCACTAGGCCCGGCAGGCGTTCCTTGAGCGCAGTGGACAGGGGTTTTCCCTGCTCCAGGCATTCCAGCGCCAGATAGTCCAGCGTCGAAAAACCGCGCAATGTATCTTCGCCCAGCCGCTCCATGAAGCGCACAAACGCCGGGTTGCGCACGCCGCCTTCCAGCGTCAGCCGCACCTCGTGCGCGGCGGTGCCTGCAAAGCTGGGCAGGGGCTTGCCCTGGCGCACGGCGCTTTCCATCATCAGGTTCAGGCCCTGGCCGGATCGCTCGATCAACCCACAGCGCCCCAGCGCTTCGGCCAGGCGGCGGTTGCGCGGGTATTGCTGGTCAATGATGTTCTCGGGCGTGATGCCGGGCGGCAGGCCGCCGGGGCTCACCACCTCCAGCCGCTTGGCAAACTGCCGCACAAAGATGGAGCCGCCCAGCCGGTAGTCGCGGTGGGCCACTGCGTTCAGGAGGGCCTCGCGCACGGGCACCTCGTCAAACGTGGGCAAGTCCATGCGAAAGAAATCATCCTGCCAGCTCTGCCGGTCGTTGCGCAGGTTGATCTTTTTCCACAGCGCGTCTTGCCAGGTGAAGAAGCCTGCGCGGTATTCCTCGCGGTCGGCCGCCGGGCCTGCGGCTTCGGACGATCGGTATTCAAACACCAGCTCGGCCTGCGCCAGCCACCGCGTCAGGCCCGCGCGCGTGCCAAACAGGATGAGTGCCGCATAGCTCACCTGATCGCCCTCCACCAGCAGCTCGGCATCGCGCAGCGTTTGCCGGTCGTTCAAGTCGCGCTTGCGCGCGTCGCCGCTCTTTTTGGCCCAGCGTTCGCGGAACAGGGCGATGGATGCCGGCTCCAGGTCGGCCAGTGTGGCGCCGGGGCAGGGCTGGGCAGAAAAGTCGGGGCCTGTTTCGGCAAACATGTCTCGCAGCTCTTGGCCGCTGAGGGCTGCCAGGTCGTCGCCCGCACGCTTGAAGTAGCGGCCATCAATCTCCCACGCCGTGCCCGGCAGGCGTGGCGGAACGTGAACGATCACCACGCGCCCTTCGGGCAGCAACAGCTCTTCCACCGGAATGCGATGCCCCAGCCGCTGGTGCAGGCCCGCCTCGGTGCGGCCTGGGTCTTCAAACGCCTGGGTGCCCACAATGCGCCGGGGCCGCTTGTCCGTCACGCCCAGCACCATGGTGCCGCCGCCCTCGTTGGCCAGGGCCACGCAGTACTTGAGCAGCTTTTCAAAGTCGTAGCGCTGCTTGGCCTCTTTGAACTCCAGGCGCTGGCCTTCGGGTTCAAGCAGCCATTGTTCGAGCTGGAGACGTGACGTTGGCATGGTGATGACCGTGTGCAGGTTTAAAGCTGCCCCGCAAACGCCCGCTGCTGCAGCGAGGCAAACAGCGCATCGAGTGCGGCCAGGGCGTGGCGGTGGGTGGTTTTGAGGGCTTCGATGGAGGCGATGCGGGTGGCGAAGGTTTGTTGGAGGGGGAGAGGGGGGTGCGGGATTCGAATTTCCCGGACCATCGAGAGATTCAAATTTTTCTGACGAACACCACGTTGTAGTCGGCGAAAGTGTTCCCTTCCGACCACGATGGCGTAATACACATAAGCGGTATCAGCCAAGGTTGGATCAAGCTTTGAAAACGCGATTGCCTGATTGCAGGAACAGTCTCTGAGTGCGATGCTGGTTTTCAGCGCTGCGGTGTCATACATCCCCATCATCAGAGAACCCGCTGGCACGAGTTTTGTAGCTGTTTCCTTCAATGCAGCATGGGAAATATGTTCGACGCTATCTGAGACGTACATCGGCTCAAGTTCGCCAGATGAGAACCAAGGAATATCGCCTTCGAAGTAGTGCGACTTGCTCCGAGGTGGTGTGCCTCCGCTATGCCAGTCACCCAGTTCACCCAATTGTTTGGTGGGTAGACCTAGCGTGTTTTTCGCCGGGTCCCCAAACATATCGAGAAAGAGGGACTGGGTGAGGGTGTCGAGCAGGGCCAGGGCGGTGCGGCGTTGGGTTCGGAGGGTTTCGGCTTGGTCGAGGATGGCGGCGATGCGGCGTTGTTCTTCCAGCGGGGGGAGGGGAATCGCCAGATCAGCGAGAAAACTTGCAGGAACACGTCTTTGCCCGCCGCTGCCTGTCATGCGCCGCTGGCCATTTGTACGGACTTCTTCGAGCCGCAGGTAGTGGTGCAAATACCGCGACTCTGCGACGCCAGAACGTGCCCGAACTACATGGAACTCTGTGGAGCCGAAGCCATGCGAACGCGGCAAACGGGCTTGGGCGATTTTTCCGTTTTCAAAGCAAGGGGTGATCTTTGCCACCAATACGTCGCCGTCAAGAAACGGCGTGAAGCCTTTCGCCACTTCTGCGTAGGGCCGGTCTTGCGTGGTTTCCACACTGGCAGATTCGGCGCTCAGCGATGCCATTGGCACAAAAGAAACCAGTTCTTCCGCTGGCAGTTTTTTACCCAGCGTGGGGTTTAGCTCGGCAATGTCGGTCAGTTTGGCGGTCGGCAATTTCGCGCTCACTTCAACATCCCCTCTAACACCCCCATCCCCCGCGCAATCTCGTCTTCCAGCGCCCGCAGCTCCGACAAAATTTCCCCCGGCGCCCGGTGCTGCACCTGTGCATGCACCACTTCCTTGTACCGGTTGATGCTCAGGTCATACCCGTTGGCCTCGATGTCGGCCTTGGGCACGCAAAAGCTTTGCGCGGTGCGCGGGCGCTGGTGTTCGTTTTCTGGAGGAGGGCAGCCCTCACCCCTGCCCTCTCCCAGAGGGAGAGGGAGTGAATGCAGGTTGCGCCAGCGCACCAGGATGTCGGGCAGGTTGTTTTTGGCGTGCTCTGATTCTGATAGCTGGTTGCGCTTGTCCAGCAAGGGTTGGAGGCCTAAAAGGCTTGCATCCAGCAGGGGCTGGCGTTTGTCGTCCAGGCTCCAGCCGTCGGCCTGCATGTCGTAGAACCATACGTGGTCGGTGCCGCCGCTCATGGTTTTGGTGAAGAGCAGGATGGCGGTGCTCACGCCCGCGTAGGGCTTGAACACGCCGCCGGGCAGGCTGATGACAGCGTCGAGCTTTTGCTCTTCCACCAGCTTGCGGCGCAGTTCCTTGTGGGCCTTGCTGGAGCCAAACAGCACGCCGTCGGGCACGATGACGGCGGCGCGCCCGCCGGTTTTGAGCAGGCGCAGGAACAGGGCGAGGAAAAGCAGCTCGGTCTTCTTGGTTTTGACGGTTTGCTGCAAATCCTTGGCGGTGTTTTCGTAATCCAGGCTGCCGGCAAAGGGCGGGTTGGCCAGGATGAGGCTGTAGGCCTCGGCATCACCCGCGGCGCCTTCGGCCAGTGAGTCGCGGTATTCGATGGCGGGGTGTTCCACGCCGTGCAGCACCATGTTCATGCTGCCGATGCGCAGCATGGTGTTGTCGAAGTCGTAGCCGTGGAACATGCCGTGGTGGAAGTGCCGGTTCTGCTCGGGCACGCGCAGCATGTCGGGGTAGGTGCGGCGCAGGTATTCGCCTGCGGCCACTAAAAAGCCGCAGGTGCCCGAGGCCGGGTCGCAAATGGTGTCTTGCGGCGTGGGGGCGGTCAGGGTCACCATCAAGTCGATGATGTGGCGCGGGGTGCGAAACTGGCCGTTTTGCCCGGCAGAGGCGATCTTGCCGAGCATGTATTCGTACAGGTCGCCCTTGGTGTCGCGGTCGTGCAGCGGGAGGGTGTCCAGCAGATCGACCACCTTGGCCAGCAGTGCCGGCGTGGGGATGGTGAAACGTGCGCCCTGCATGTGCCGCGCAAAGGCGCTTTGCGCCACGGGACTGCCGGAGCCGTGTAGGCCGCGCAGAAACGGAAACACCTGGTCGCTGAGCACGGCGAACATGGGCGCAGGCGCCAGGTGCTTGAAGCGCGACCAGCGCATGTCCTGGTGCGGGCGGCCCTGGGCATCGACGCCATCGGGGATGAGGCGCACGGGCGCGGCTTTCAGGCGCTGGGCCTTGTGGTCTTCGCGCGTCTGGTCGTCGTCGAGCGCGCGCAGGAACAGCAGGTAGGTGATCTGCTCGATGACTTCAATGGGGTTGGCGATGCCGCCGGACCAGAAGGCGTTCCAGACGTGATCGACTTTGTTGCGCAGGTCGCCGGTGAGCATGGGGCAGGGGGTTGTGGGAAAGCCTGGAAGTCTGCCACGCTGCTGCGCCACTCCCGATCCTGTGTCAGGAATCCCGCGCTGCTGCGGGCCACCTGGGCCTGCGCCCGGTGAGCTGACTCACGATCGCGGCCTTGAGCGGCGGGAAGTTCTCGGACGCCACCAGCACCGCCCGGCGCAGCGCGCGCGGCAGGGCGCGCTCGTCGGTGTACAGGCGCACGATGGCGTTGGTACCGGCGAAGATCGGCCAGGCGTGCAGCCGGTGCTGACGCTCGTAGCGCGCGAGCTGGCGCGCATCGCCGATGTCGTGGCCGCGGCGGCGTGCGATCACCAGCGTATCGGCGAGCGACTGCACGCCCGAGAGGCCGATGTTGAAGCCATGCGCCGTCACCGGGTGCGTGCCCACCGCGGCGTCGCCCGCGAGCGCGCAGCGCGGCCCGGCGAAGTGCTGCGCCCAGACGGCCACCAGCGGGTAGCTGTGGCGCTCGCCCAGCATGGTCATGGCGCCCAGGCGGCGCTCGAACTGCGCGGCGATGCGGGCGGCGTAGTCCTCGGGCGGCAGCGCCAGCAGCGCCTGGGCCTGCGCGCCGTCCACCGTCACCACGGCGGAGACCAGGGCGCTGCCGTTCTCGGGGTCGGGCGGCAGCGGCAGGATGGCGAGCGTGCTGTGGTGGTCAAAGCATTCGTGCGTCACCTCGCCATGGTCTTTTTCCACCCGCATGCGGCAGACGATCACGCTGCGGCCGAAGTCGTGCATGGCAGCGCCTATGCCGAGCTGGCGGCGGATGCTGGAAAAGCGGCTGTCCGCCGCGACGACGAGCGGCGCGCTGAGCTGCTGCCGGCTGCCGCCCTGCGTGAAATCCACCGTGGCGCAATCCGCACTGATGCGTACGCTTTCCACGCGCGCTCCGGGAATGATGCGGATGCCCGGCGCTCTGGATGCCACTGCATACGCCACGCGCCTGAGCGCGTGGTTGGGCACTATCCAGCCGAGGTTGTCCATGCCGCTGCCGCCCGCATGCAATTGCATCGGTCGGTGCTCGCCCATGCCGCCGTTGTGCACCTGCGCCTCGCGCAGCAGGCCGATTTCGTGCGCGGCCAGCTCCTGCCACGTACCCAGTTGCGTGAGCAGCGCCTGGCTGGGGTGGGTGAGCGCGATCTCGCGGCCATCGAAGGGCGGGTCGGCAAGAACAGCGGCACTCTGCAATTCCAGCACGGTGCAGGCAAAGCCCGCCTGCGCCAGCGCAATGGAAAGCGTCAGGCCGACGGGGCCCGCGCCGACGATGAGGACGTCGCTGTCTTGCATGGATGTGTAGTCTGCTCTACGAACCTGCCGATTGTGGACGCACCGGCACACCATCGGGTCATCAAGCGCCATGGTGCGGCGCCAGGCACCCGCCCGCCGTATACGCCTGCGGCAAGCAACGCGGGCAGGCGCGGCGGGATCATAGGTGGGCGGTAGGGGCTTGTGGCCCGCCACCTGGGGCATCGGCCATCGGTGCCTAAAGTTTGCGCATCTTCAGTGATTTGCAAGGATGGGAAATGACACATACGCAAGCCCTCACAACCTTATCTGCCGCCGCCGTGCTGGCCTTGATCGCAGGCTGCGCCAGCGGCCCGCTGGGCGGCACGCGCTACGCGGCGCAGCTGCAGCCCATGAACACGGCGGTCACGGGCAGCGCCGCCAGCGGCCAGGCAACGTTCACCGAACGCGGCGGCGAGCTCACGATGGACATCCAGGTCAAGGGCGCGCCCGCCAATACCGAGCACTGGCAGCATTTTCACGGCTTCAAGGATGGCGCAGCGGCCACCTGCCCTTCGGCGGCCAACGATGCCAACCACGACGGCATCGTCGATCTGATCGAGACCGGCACCACCTCGGGCACGACCATGGTGCCCTTCATCGCGCACCCGCTCACCATGGACATCCCCAAGGGCAGCTACCCGGTGGCCGACGCCAGCGGCGCCTACCACTACCACGTGACGGTGCCGGTCGCCGAGCTGCAGGCGGCGTTTGCCAAGCAGTTCCCGGGGCAGAAGCTCGATCTGGACCGGCGGGTGGTCTTCATCCACGGCGTGCCCGCAGCGACGAAGCTGCCCGCGAGCGTGCAGTCGCTCGGCCCGATTCCGGCGCAGGTCACCCTGCCGATTGCCTGCGGCGTGATCCGCAAGGCGGGCTGAGCGCCGGCGGCCGCCCTTCAAGCGGGCATGGCCAGGCGCTGCCCGCTGGCGCCCAGCAGCGCGGCGAGCTCGCGCACGCTGGCTTCCAGCGTCTGGCGCAGCGGCCGCCACGCCAGCCAGCTCAGGTGCGCCTCCAGCGTGGCGGGGCAGTCGTTCTGCGCCGCGGCCACCAACGTCAGCATGCGCACCTCGTCGGTGGTGAGTGCATGCCGGCCCGGCGGGTTGACCGTGAGGCAGCGGCGCTGCGCCATCGCCAGCGCGCACAGAAAGGTGCAGAACGCGGTGAAGACCTCGCGCCCCTCGGCACCGCAGCTGCAGCGGAACTGTTGCGCGATCAACGGGCAGTCGATGCCGTGCACCATGGTCTGGCGCCAGGCGTTGACCAGTAGCTGTGCACAGTCGTTGAACCTCGTCTCCTCGTCGCGCCTGGGCATGGTCTGCATGATGTTGACCCTGAGTGGTACTGCAAAACCTTACTGTACATGAGAATGATTCTCATTTCAATCACAGGAAATCCGACCCTGCCAGGCAGCATCGCGTCGCCTGCGCGCCGCGTCCGATTGGCAAGCACAGGTCTGCTGCTGATAATGAAACCATGATCCCTGCCACCGCCCGCCCGCCTTTCATTCCCCTGATCCGCCTCTACCAGGATTGGCTGCGCGAAAAACGCGGCCTCTCCTTCGCCGACTACCACGCGCTCTGGCAGTGGTCGGTCACGGACCTCGAAGCCTTCTGGCAGAGCATCTGGGACTACGCCGATCTGCAGTCGCCCACGCCGCACCGCGCGGCGCTGGGCAGGAACGTGATGCCCGGCGCGGAGTGGTTCCCCGGCGCGCAGGTGAACTACGCCCGGCAGGTGCTGCGCCATGTGGAGCCAGCGCACGCCGCGGGGCAGCCGGCGCTGATCGCCGAGGACGAGCGCGGCCGCGTGCGCGAGCTCTCGTGGCCCGAGCTCAGGCGCCAGGTGGCAGCGCTGGCGCTGCACCTGCAGCAGGTGGGCGTGCAGCCCGGTGACCGCGTGGCGGCCTATCTGCCCAACATTCCGGAGACCGCCGTCGCCTTCCTCGCCTGCGCCAGCGTCGGCGCGGTGTGGAGCGTCTGCGCGCCCGACATGGGCACCAACGCGGTGCTGGACCGCTTCCGGCAGATCGAGCCCAAGGTGCTGATCGCGATTGACGGCATCACCTGGGCCGGGCGCGCGATTGACCGCGGCGAGGTGGTGGCGCAGCTGCGCGGCGCGCTGCCCAGCGTGCTGCATGTGGTGTCCGTGCGCTATCTGCACGATGTACAAACCATAGCTGACAGCGCAGACTGGGCAAGCGTTACAAGCAGAAATGATGCAAATACTGCCGCCTTCGCACCGCAATGGCTGGCGTTTGACCACCCGTTGTGGATCGTCTATTCCAGCGGCACCACCGGCCTGCCCAAGCCCATCGTGCATTCGCATGGCGGCATCCTGGTCGAATCCATGACCACCGGCCTGCACATCGACGTGGGCTGCAGCTACGCTCCCAACAATCTGGGCGAACGCTTCTGCTGGTACAGCTCCACCGGCTGGATCATGTGGAACCTCCAGGTGGACGGGCTGCTCACCGGCACCACCTGCGTGATCTTTGACGGCAGCCCGGGCGGACCCAGGGATGCGCCGGACTGGACCACGCTCTGGCGTTTTGCCGCGCGCCACGGCGTGAGCTTCCTCGGCTCGGGCGCGGCCTTCTACGCCGGCTGCGCCAAGGCGGGCGTGGACCTTGCACGCTGCGGCGATCTCTCGCGCATCCGCGCGCTGGGCAGCACCGGCTCGCCGCTCTCGCCCGAGGTGCAGCAGTGGGGCACCGAGCAGTTCAGGCGCATCGCAAGGACGCCGGCGCAACAGGACATCTGGTGGTTCAACGTCTCGGGTGGCACCGACTTTGCCGGCGGCTTCATCGCCGGCACGCCCGAGCTGCCGCAGCGCCCCGGCGTGATGCAGTGCCGCATGCTGGGCGCGGCCGTGGAATCGTGGGATGAAGAAGGGCGATCGGTCATCGGCAAGGTAGGGGAACTCGTCTGCACGCAGCCGATTCCGTCGATGCCGCTGCGCTTCTGGAACGACCCCGGCGACATCCGCTACCTGGCGAGCTACTTCGAGATGTACCCGCCGGGCCACGGGCGCAGGCCGGGCGGCGGCGATTTGCCCGAGGAGGCCGGCGGCGTCTGGCGCCACGGCGACTGGCTGCGCATCGGCGACGAGCACGGCGAGGGCGAATGGTGCGTGATCTACGGCCGCTCGGACGCGACCATCAACCGCCACGGCCTGCGCATGGGCACCAGCGAAATCTACAGCGCGGTGGAGGCGCTGCCCGAGGTGCTCGACAGCATGGTGGTGGACCTCGAATACCTGGGGCGAGAGAGCTATATGCCGCTCTTCGTGGTGCTGCGCCCGGGGCGCGCGCTGGACGATGCGCTCAAGGCCCGCATCAACGACGCCATCCGCAAGGCACTGAGTCCGCGCTTCGTACCCAACGAGATCTTTCAGGTGTCCGAAATCCCGCGCACGCTCTCGGGCAAGAAACAGGAGCTGCCGATCAAGAAGCTGCTGCTGGGCCAGGCGATCGAGAAGGTGGTCAACCGCGAGGCCATGGCCAACCCGGGCTCGCTCGCCTGGTACGTGGACTTCGCAGCCCACCGGCCGCAATGAGCCGCGGCGCGCCCGGCCCCGCGGCGCGGCCGGTCACAGCAAGGATTGGGCGCTGTCGAGGGCGAAGTCGCAGGCCTTTTCCTTGAGCTTGCCCTTGACCTTGCTCATGTCGAAGGTCTTGCCGCCCGAACCCGTGACCATGCCGGACAGGCCACTGAGGTAGCCCTCGTCCCTGGGCTCTTCCCTGGGGGCCAGGCCGATCTTGCCCAGAAGCTGATCCTTGACCTGCGCCGCCTTGTCGGCGTTCAGGTAATTGTTCTTCATGCAGTAGGTAATGACACCCGCCGCGTTGCCCGCGCTGGACGAGCCCACCAGGCCCGCCGCCGAAAGCGCCGAGGCATCCGCGCCGCCGCCCAGCAAACCGCCCAGCGCCGATGCATCCGAACCGCCGCCCACCTGGCCGCGCAGGGCATCGCCCAGACCGGCAGCGTGCGCACCCGGGCCCAAGCCGCACAGGCTCGCCAGCACGGTGGAAATGAGCAGGTGTTTCATGGCGCTTCCTCTGTTGGTTTCACTGAGCATTGATGGTAGGCGAACGCTGCAATGTCCATCCAATTCAATTGAATACCTTATGCAACAAGCGCCGGCAGCCAGGTTTTTACGCGGCCATCGGCACCCATGGCGCAAACCCGCTCAGAGCCAGGTCCCGCTGCCCTGCGGCATCTGTATCTCCATCGCCGGATCGCCACCGGTGACGATGGCGCCGATCAGCACGCTGAGCAGCGAGACAAACAGGCTGGCGAACAGCGCCGTCCAGAAGCCCGAGAGCCGAAAGCCCTTGACCAGCGCCGACACCAGCAGAATCACCAGCGCATTGACGACCAGCAGGAACAGGCCGAACGTGAGCAGCGTCAGCGGCAAGGTCAACACGATCAGCAGCGGCCGCACGATGGCATTGGCAAAGCCCAGCAGCAGCGCCGACACGATGAGCGCGCCGGTGCTGTCGAACTTCACGCCCTTGAAGATGTGGCTGGCCACCCAGAGCGCGAGTGCGGTGATGGCCCACTGGGTGAGGAAAGGGCCGATATTGGAAAGCATCGGCTCATGATAGCGGCTGCCAAAGGGTAAAGACAGGCCGCATGGCGCCCGGCGCGGCAGCGTGCGATGCACCGACACCCGGTTTTATTGTTTCCATTTGCGAAACAATCTAATTCGAAATTTGGTCTTTTTTATCCTAGGGTAAACCCGCACAATACAAGTCATCGAAGGACATCAACCGATGCACCTCCGGTAAGGAAAGTGGCTCAGGCCACCTGTTTACCTCATAGGTTTTGTTTGTTTTTTTGGTTTACCACACCGTAAGGAGAAAATCATGATCCGCAAGAATTTCGCTTTCGCCGCCGTTGCCGCAGCCGTGCTCGTCTCGGGTACCGCCTTTGCCGCCGATGCGCAGCCCGCCGCTGGCGCCTTCCCGCTGTTCCAGCCGCAAGACGTGGTCGTGAACCAGGCCCAGCGTGCCGATGTGCAGGCCCAGGCCATCGCCCAGGCGCCCGAGGCCGGCAACATGCCGGTGGCGCAACCCGCGGTCAAGAGCGATCTGACCCGCGCCCAAGTGCGCGAAGCCACGCGCGAGGCCTTCGCACAGGGCTTCCACCCAGCCGTCGGCAATCTGTCGTAACCACGCAGGGGCTGGCACACGCCAGCCTGCTGCCATCCAGGGCACGGGGCTTTCGCCGCGTGCCCTTTTGTTTTGGGCCTGCCGTTCTGCTGCAGGCGCGGACCGCGGCATCAAGGCAGCGCTGAAGCAAATCAGTGGTGGTGCCCATGGCCGCCATGCACATGGCGGTGGGCAATTTCCTCGGCGGTGGCGGGCCGCACCTCGGTCACCTTGCAGGCAAAGCGCAGCGCCTTGCCGGCAAGCGGGTGGTTGCCATCCAGGTGCACCTCGGGGCCTTTGATCTTCACCACGTTGTAGACGCGCGGCTGGCCATCCTCCCCCAGGCGCTGCAGCCGCCCACCCACCTTCACGCCGGGCGGGAAATCGGTTTTGGGAATGGTCGTCACCAGGCTCTCGTCACGCGGTCCGAAGGCCTCCTCGATCGCCAGCTCGACCGCCGTGGCATGCCCCACTGCCTGGCCCTCCAGCGCCTGCTCCACCTTGGGAAAAATGTTTTCATAGCCGCCGTGCAGGTAGGCGGTGAGCCCCGAATCCAGCGGCTTGCCGGTGACGGCGTCCGCCAGGGAGTAGCGCAGGGTGACGGCGGTGTCTTTGGTGATGGTCATGTGCGGTGCGGTGAAAAGCGAATGAAGCCGATTGTCTCAGCCCGCGCGCAGGCTCACCCGGGCGGCAGCCCGGATGCGGCGCGATGCGTCTCGTGCTTGCTCGGACAGGGGTATTTATTCAGTTCACCTTGCGGCGCGGCTGCTCGATGGTCGGCAAGAAGATGGTGAGCAGCCCCAGCAGCGGCAGGAAGGCGCAGATCTGGTAGACGAATTCGATGCCGCGGCTGTCCGCCAGCACGCCCAGCACCGCCGCGCCCACGCCGCCCATGCCGAAGGCAAAGCCGAAGAACAGGCCGGAGACGGCGCCGATCTTGCCGGGCATCAATTCCTGCGCATAGACCAGGATGGCCGAGAACGCCGAGGCGATGACCACGCCGATGATGAAGGTCAGGATGCCCGTCCACACCAGCCCCACATGCGGCAGCAGCAGCGTGAAAGGCGCCACGCCCAGGATCGAGACCCAGATCACCGGCTTGCGCCCGATGCGGTCGCCAATCGGCCCGCCGGCCAGCGTGCCCGCCGCCACGGCGAAGAGGAAGACGAAGAGGTGGATTTGCGCCGACTGCACCGAGACGCCAAAGCGCTCGATCAGGTAGAAGGTGTAGTAACTCGTCAGGCTGGTAAGGTAGAAATACTTCGAAAAAATGAGCAGCAGCAGCACGCCGATGGCGCGGCGCACCACGTTCGGCGGCACAGGGCTCATTGCGCTGCCGACCGCCTTTTTGGCGCGCGCGCCGCTGCCCAGGAACTGGCGCCGGTACCAGTTGCCGATCTGCCAGAGCACCGCAATCGCCACCAGCGCCGCCACGGCAAACCAGGCGATGGCACCCTGGCCGTGCGGCAGCACGATGATGGCGGCCAGCAGCGGCCCGAGCGCCGAACCGGTATTGCCGCCCACCTGGAAGATCGACTGCGCCAGCCCATGCTGCCCGCCCGAAGCCAGGCGCGCGATGCGCGAGGATTCGGGGTGGAACACCGAAGAGCCCGTACCCACCAGCGCCGCCGCCACCAGGATCACGGCAAAGTTCGGCGCCACCGAGAGCAGCAGCAGGCCGCACAGCGTGGAGCCCATGCCAAACGCCAGCGAATGTGGCTTGGGGTGCCTGTCGGTGTACAGGCCGATCAGCGGCTGCAGCAGCGAGGCGGTGAGCTGGTAGGTCAGCGTGATCAGGCCGATCTGCAGAAAGCTCAGGTTGAAATCGCCCTTCAGGATCGGGTAGATCGCCAGGATCAACGACTGGATCATGTCGTTGAGCATGTGCGTGAAGCTGATGGCGCCGAGCACGCGGTAGCGTGTGGGGTCGGGAGCAAGCGCGGTTGCGGCACTGGTGGCCACGGGGGGGTTCATGGAAGCGGCCCGAAAAATGGCGGGCGTTGATGGTAACCAAGCAAACGCCGTAACGTTGCTCAGGGGTTTTTTGCAACCAGTTCCACCCGCAAGCCATCACTGGTGACGGTGATGGCACCGGGCTGCAGGCCCAGCGTATCGGCCAGCCTCAGATCGTCTTCGCTCAGGCGATAGACCACCACCTCGCGCACGGCCTTGCGCACCGCGTCGGCCAGATAATTCTGCAGCAGCGCGGCGCCGCTTTCGGTCATGCCATCGAGCCGCAGCGCGTTGACGTTCAGTTCCGTGGCGCGCAGGCTGCGGTCACCGGGGTCGTAGCGCAGCGCAAAGTCCACATCCGCCTGGCCGGTGTAGTCACGCTGCAGCAGTGGCCCGCTGGCGTTCAGGCTGAACTGCGCACCGATGTGGTCCATGGCCGGCAGCAGGCTCAGCAGCGGTGCCTGCACGGACACATCCAGCAGGCGCTGCACGCTGTAGCGGCGCGGAAACCGCCTGGCGACCGCGGCCTGCAGTCGTTCCAGGCTGAAGGTCAGGCTGCGCGGGCCGCTCTGCCCCACGGTGCAGGCTGCAACGCCCAGCCACAACGCCAAGCCGCCCGTGAGCCAGCCACGGCGCGAGCGCATGGTTCAAGCGCGCGGCGGAATGGCCAGCCCGCGCTGCACCGCGGGCCGCGCGGCAAATGCTTCCAGCACCCGCGCCACCTCGGGGTAGACGCCCCAGCCCACGAGATCGGCGGCCTCGTAGAAACCGATGAGGTTGCGCACCCAGGGGAAAACGGCGATGTCGGCAATGCTGTAATCGCTGCCCATGATCCAGTCGCGCCCGGCGAGGTGCTTGTCCAGCACGGTCAGCAGGCGTTTGGACTCGGCCGCATAGCGGTCGCGCGGGCGCTTGTCCTCGAAATCCTTGCCGGCGAATTTGTGGAAGAACCCGAGCTGGCCGAACATCGGCCCGACGCCGCCCATCTGCCACATCAGCCATTGCAGGGTCTGGTAGCGCTGCGCCGGATCGCTGCTGAGCAGCCGGCCGGTTTTCTCCGCCAGATAGACCAGAATGGCGCCCGATTCCCACAGCGCCAGCGGCTTGCCGCCGGGGCCGTTCGGGTCGAGGATGGCCGGAATCTTGTTGTTGGGGTTGAGCGACAGGAACTCGGGCGAGAGCTGGTCGTTGGTGTCAAAACTCACCAGATGCGGCTCGTAGGACAGCGCAAGTTCTTCCAGCGCGATCGAAGCCTTCACGCCGTTGGGCGTGGGCAGCGAATACAGCTGCAGCCGCTCGGGGTGCCGCGCCGGCCATTTCGCGGTGATGGGATGCGTCCAGGTCATGGGGTGGTTTGTCCTTTCTCGAGGGTGGATTCTGCGCCCGCTGCGGGCGGCTGGTGCGGCACTCACGGTTTGTTGCCGCTGGGGTCTCGCGCAGGCAGGCCAGGTACAGCGGCCCGCCCGCGCCGGTACCAAGCCGGCCGCCAGGAACGCGAGCGGAGCCCGGCGATCAGGCCGCTTTGGCCGGGCGGTGTGCCAGGCACAGCTTGTTGCCCGTCGGATCGCGCAGATAGGCCAGGTAGATGCGCGCGCCGCCGCCGAGCTCGCGCCAGCCGGGCGGGTCTTCGCAGCTCACGCCGCCCGCGGCCGCGCCTGCCGCGTGCGCCGCGTCCACCTGCTCGGGCGAAGCGGCGGCAAAACCGGTGGTCGCGCCATTGCCAAAGCAGGCGGGCTCGCCATTGATGGGGGTGGAGATGGCAAAGGCTCCGGCAGGGGTGCGGTAGAAGTAGCGGTTTTTGTTGGCCACGCCTGCGGCGATGCCGAGCGTGCCCAGCAGGGCGTCGTAAAAACGCCTGGATTGCTCCAGATCGGCGGCGCCGAGCATGATGTGGCTGAACATGGGGTTTTCTCCGTCCAGAGGGTTCAAACCCGGCAATGGTAGCGGCCGCGCCTTCAGCGTGCCGCCCACGGATAATTGCCGGAGGTTCCCGCACACATCACGCACCATGAGCACTCTTCTTCTCGGCCTGATCTTGTTTCTCGGCATGCACTCGGTGCGCATCGTGGCCGAAGGCTGGCGCACGCGCACCGTGGCGCGGCTTGGCCCCATGGCCTGGAAGGGCCTGTACTCCATCGTCTCGCTGGCGGGCCTGGCGCTGATCGTCTGGGGCTATGCGCAGGCGCGCCAGCAGCCGGTGCTGCTCTGGAGCCCGCCGATGGCGCTCAAGCACCTGAACTCGCTGTTCACGCTGCTGGCCTTCATCCTGGTGGCGGCGGCCTATGTGCCGCGCAATGCCCTCAAGGCGCGGCTGCACCACCCCATGATCCTGGGCGTCAAGCTCTGGGCCTTCGGCCATCTGCTGGCCACCGGCAAGCTGGCGGACCTGCTGCTGTTCGGCGCCGTGCTGCTGTGGGCGGTGCTGGATTTCCGCGCCGCGCGCCAGCGCGACCGGGCGCAGGGCACGGTGGTCGCGCCGGGCAAGGCGGCGCCCACGCTGCTGACGCTCGTGGTCGGCGCGGCAGCCTGGGCCGCGTTTGCGTTCTGGCTGCATGCGGCGTGGATTGGCGTGGCGCCGATGGCGCACAGCTGAACACGCTCAGACCGTCTCGCGGCACTCAAGGCCTGAAGGGCCTCGGGCGACGGGGGCCACGCGCTCAGCCCAGATGCTGCCCCAGGATGCCCGCGAGCTCGAACATGCCCGCGCGCTCCTTGCCGAAGACGGCGCGCAGCTTGTCGTCGGCGACGATCTGGCGCTTGTCCTGCGGGTCCTGCAGCGCGTGCTCCTTGATGTAGACCCAGATCTTCTTGACTGCCTCGGGGCGGCTGACGGGCTCCATGCCGATCACGGCCGCGAGCGTTGCGCTCGGCACCTTGCCACTGGCCGCGGTGGTCTTGCGCGGCGCCTTTTTGGCGGCAGTCTTTGCAGCAGGTTTTGAAGCTTTCTTGGCTGCAGCACTTGCTGCGCCTGCGCGAGCAGCTCCTGTTTTTGCTGTCGCCGTCTTGCGCGGCGGGTATTTGCCCTCGCGCGGTTCGAACTCGAAATTGACCTTGCCCGCGTCCGCGTCCCACGCCAGGCGCGCCTTGAATGCGCGGCGCGTGCGGTTGGAGATGAATTTGTCCAGCACATCGGTCTTGCCCGTGGCCAGCAGCTTTTGCATCTGCGCGCGCTCGATCGGCTGCTGCAGGATGATCTTGCCGCTCTTGAACTTGCACGAGGGCACGGGCTGCGCGGCCGTGGGCACGGCCTTGGCGCAGACGTAGTTGCTGCCGTGCTCGTGCACTTCGCCGCCGCAAGCCGGGCAGGTGCCCAGTGCCTCGTCGGCAAATTCCACCAGCTCGCCGGTTTCGCCCTCGTTTTTGTCGTCGCCGAAGTCGAACGAGAGCTTGTAGCGGCCGGGTGCCTCATCGTCCTGCACGATGGCGATCTCGGCAGCAAAGGGGAAGCCGGCCTTGGAGCGAAAGCCCGAGAGCGGCCCGATGCGCCTGTCGCGCAGCACGGCCTCGGCCTCGGCGATTTCGAAGGTGCGCCCTGCGGGGGATTTGCCAAAGCCAAAGCCGCAACCTTCGCCGCCGTCCTTGCCGATGCAGGCGTAGCGGCGGTAGTTTTCCTTCACCACGCCACCGCAGTTGGGGCAGGGGGTGGACAGCTGGGCGTAGTCGCCAGGGATGGTGTCGCGGTCGTATTCCTTGGCCTTTTTGACCATGCGCTCGGTCATCTCGGCGATCTGCTGCATGAAGGCGGCGCGGCTCAGTTGCCCCTTTTCCATCTGCGCCAGCTTGTATTCCCACTCGCCGGTCAGTTCAGCCTTGCACAGCTCGTTGACTTCCAGCCCGCGCAAAAGCGTCATCAGCTGGAAGGCCTTGGCCGTGGGGATGAGCTCACGCCCCTCGCGCAGCATGTATTTTTCCGTGAGCAGGCCCTCGATGATGGCCGCGCGCGTGGCGGGGGTGCCCAGGCCCTTCTCCTGCATGGCCTCGCGCAGCTCGTCGTCGTCGATCTGCTTGCCCGCGCTCTCCATCGCGCCCAGCAGCGTGGCTTCGGAGTAGCGCGCGGGTGGTTTGGTCTTGAGGCCCTTGGCCTCCACCTGCGCAGCCAGCGGCTGCTCGCCCGGCTGCACCGCCACCAGCGGCTGGCCCTTGTCACCGTCCTTGCCGCCTTCCACCTCGTCGGCCGCTTCCTTGCCGTAGATGGCCAGCCAGCCGGGCTTGACCAGCACCTTGCCCTCGGTCTTGAAGCGGTGCTGCTCGACCTGGCTGATGCGCGTCGTCACCTGGTATTCGGCCGCCGGGAAGAACACCGCCAGGAAGCGGCGCACCACCAGGTCGTAGAGCTTCTGCTCCGCGTCCGACAGGCCGTGCGGCGCCTGCGTGGTGGGGATGATGGCGAAGTGGTCGCTGATCTTGCTGTTGTCGAAGATGCGTTTGCTGGGGCGCAGGTAGCTGCCGTCCAGCGCCTGGCGCGCATAGGGCGCCAGATGCGCCATGCCGGAGTGCGCCAGCATCTCGAAGGTCTGGCGCGCCACGGGCAGGTAGTCTTCGGGCAGCGCGCGCGCATCGGTACGCGGGTAGGTCAGCGCCTTGTGTTTTTCGTACAGCGCCTGCGCCAGCGAGAGCGTGGTCTTGGCCGAAAAGCCGAACTTGCCGTTGGCCTCGCGCTGCAGGCTGGTGAGGTCGAACAGCAGCGGCGAGAGCTGGGTGCTGGGCTTGGCCTCTTCCGTCACCGTGGCCGGTTTGCCGCGCACCGCGTCCGCGATCGCGCGCGCCTGCGCTTCGTTCCAGACACGGTCGGCCCGCGCCTCGGGGTCGTCGCCCTTTTTGAAGGCCGGGTCAAACCACTTGCCCAGGTACTCGCCCGCCTGCGCGGCAAACTGACCATGGATTTCCCAATAGTCGCGGCTCTTGAAGGCGCGGATTTTTTCCTCGCGCTCGACCACCAGCGACAGCGTGGGCGTCTGCACCCGGCCCACGGTGGTCAGAAAGAAGCCGCCGCCCTGCGAGTTGAACGCGGTCATCGCGCGCGTGCCGTTGATGCCTACCAGCCAGTCGGCCTCGCTGCGGCTGCGGGCGGCGTCGGCCAGGCCCTGCATCTGCGGTTCGCCGCGCAGATGCTCGAAACCGTCGCGTATGGCCTGCGGCGTCATGCTCTGCAGCCACAGACGGCGGATCGGTTTGCCCAGGCTGCCCTTGCTGCCCCCCGCGTACTGCTCGATCAGGCGGAAGATCAGCTCGCCCTCGCGCCCCGCGTCGCAGGCGTTGATGAGTTCGGAAACATCCTTGCGCTTGGCTTGCTTGACGACGGCGGCCAACCGCGACTTGGTCTTGTCCACGGGCTTCAGATCAAAGCGCGGCGGGATCACCGGCAGGTGGGCAAAGCTCCACTTGCCGCGTTTCACGTCGAATTCCTCGGGCGCCTGGATTTCCACCAGATGGCCGACGGCGCTGGTGACCACATAGCGCTCGTTCTCGAAATGGTCTTCGTGCTTGTCGAATTTGCCGCTGGTGGGCGTGAGGGCGCGCACGATGTCCTGCGCGACCGAGGGTTTTTCTGCGATGACGAGTGTCTTGCTCATAACGAATAGTGAAGCACTTCTACAATGGGCGGCCCAACGCGCACGCGCGCGCAGGTACGTATGCATACAAGGTAGCAGAGATTTTCCGCATGGCCTCTCCCCGCAGTATTCAGGCGCCCCGTGGTCGGCGCATCCAGGTGCGCCGCTCGGGCGTGCATGGCAAGGGCGTGTTCGCGCTGCAGGCCATCGCCGAGGGCGAGGTGGTCATCGAATACCTGGGCGAGGTGATCTCCTGGGACGAGGCGCAGCGGCGCCACCCGCACGACCCCAGCGACCCCAACCACACTTTCTACTTTCATGTGGATGAAGACCACGTGATCGATGCCAACGTCGGCGGCAACGCCGCGCGCTGGATCAACCATTCCTGCGCGCCCAACTGCTGGGCCGACGAGCAGGACGGCCGCATCTTCATCACCGCGCTGCGGGGCATCGCCGCGGGCGAAGAGCTCAATTACGACTACGGCCTGATCATCGAAGAGCGCTATACCCAAAAGCTCAAGGCGGAATACGCCTGCCGCTGCGGCAGCAGCCACTGCCGCGGCACCATGCTGGCGCCCAAGCGCGGCTGGCGGCCGCTGGAACCCACGCGCACACCCGCGCGCAAGGGAAACCGCGCATGAGCCTGGGCGACTGGCCCCTTGCCGCGCTGCGCGAGCAGCTCGCGCCGCTGCTGCCGGGATTGCTGATCGAGGTGCTGCCCACCATCGATTCCAGCAACACCGAACTGATGCGCCGCGCGCGCAAGGGCGCTCTGCCGCCCACGCTCCTGATCGCCGAGGAGCAGACCGCCGGACGCGGGCGCCAGGGCCGCAGCTGGTACAGCGGCGCGGGCGACGTGCTGGCGGTCTCGCTCGGACTGCCCTACGCACCGCGCGACTGGTCCGGCCTGTCGCTGGCCGTGGGCATATCCGTGGCCGAAAGCCTGCAGCCGCACCTGCCCGCACGCGCCAGCCACCGGCCGCGCATCGAGCTCAAATGGCCCAACGACCTGTGGCTGGCGGACGGACGCAAGCTGGCCGGCATCCTGATCGAGACGGCGGAAATCGCCGATGGCAGCGGCCAGCGCTGCGCCATTGTCGGCATCGGGCTGAACCTGCAGCCACCGCCGGAACAAGGCCTGCGCACGCCGGCCGCCTGCCTGCAGGACGTGGACGACACGCTGGATGGCCCGGCCGCACTGCTGCGCTACGCCGCGCCGCTGGTGCGCACGCTGCTGGGTTTTGCCGCATACGGCTTCGCCCCGCTGCAGCCGCGCTTCGAGCAGCGCGATTACCTCCGGGGCAAGGCGGTGGTGCTCAGCGACGGCACGCGGGGCCGCGCGCTGGGCGTGGACGACGATGGCGCGCTGCGCATGGAGACCGCGGCCGGCGTGCAACGCATCACCAGCGCGGAAGTCAGCGTGCGCCCCGCGCCCGCCGACGCGCGGGAACACTGACCGCCATGCTGCGCCTTGCCATAGCGCTGCTGCTGCTCGCCAACGCGGGCTATTACGGCTGGAGCACCGGGCTGCTGGCGCCCTGGGGCTGGGCGCCGCAGCAGGAGGGCGAGCCCGAGCGCCTGCAGCAGCAGATCGCGCCGCAATCCCTGCAGCTGCTGGGCCCCGACACGCCGGGCAGCCCCGCCGCACCGGCCCCGGCACCCGCACCAACGCCAGCACCTCCCGCCGCCAGCCCGGCTGTGCCAGCACCGGCCGACGGCACCGCCGCCGCTCCAGCGCCGGAGGCAACGCAATGCCTGCAGGCCGGGCCGCTGGATGGCACGCGCACGGCAGACCTTCGGGCAGCGCTGGCAGCGCTGCCCGAAGACAGCTGGGTGCTGGAGGCCAATGAAATCCCCGGGCGCTGGATGGTCTACATGGGCCGTTTTGCCGACGAGGATGCGCTGGCAAAGAAGCGCGCCGAGCTGCGCGCGCTCAAAGTCGCCTTCGACCGCCCCGGTGCGGCGCTGGAGCCCGGCCTGTCGCTCGGGCGCTTTGCGACGCAGGAGGCAGCGCAGCGCGGCCAGGCCGATCTCGCCAGCCACGGCATCCGCACTTCGCGCGTGGTGCAGGAGCGCGCACCGCAGACCAACTACCTGCTGCGCCTGCCCGCCAGCACGGCGGCGCTGCGCGCGCAGCTGGACGCGCTGCACATCGCCTGGGGCGACATGCCGCCGCAGCCCTGCAAGTGATGCGCCGCCATGTCACTGCGGCGGCGCTGCCTCCGCGGTGGCGGGCCGGGACGCGAAGCGCACGGTAAAGCGCACCCCCGGCTCCGCCTGGCCCGGGGCCAGCGCGTCGATCTGCACCTGCGCGCCGTGCTGGCGGGCGATTTCGCGCACGATGGACAGGCCCAGTCCCGAGCCATCGACCTGGGTGCCGAGCGCGCGGTAGAAGGGCTCGAACACCCGCTCGCGTTCCGCCGGCGCAATGCCGGGGCCGGAGTTGTCCACCTGCAGCATCAGCACCTGGCCAAAGGGATCGGTGATCACGCGGGCGGTGACCACGCCCGGCTTTTCCGGCGAAGACGGCGTGTAGTGCAAGGCGTTGTCCAGCAGGTTGCGCACCAGTTCGGAGAGCAGCGTGGCATTGCCCCGCACGGCGGCGCCGGGGCTGCCCGCGGGCGTGCCGTCGTAGCCGAGATCGATGTGCCGCTGCAGCGCGGCCGGCACGCTGGCATGCACCGCATCGATGGCGATCCGCGCCAGGTCCACGCTCTGGCGCTGCATCAGCGCCATGCCGCCCTCGGCGCGCGCCAGCGCGAGCAGCTGGTTCACGGTATGCGTGGCGCGCACCGAGGCGCGGCCGATCTGCTGCAGCGACTGCTTGAGCTCATCGGCGCTGCTGCCCTGGCGCTGCGCCAGGTCGGCCTGCATGCGCAGACCGGCCAGCGGCGTCTTGAGCTGGTGCGCCGCGTCGGCCAGAAAGCGCTTTTGCGTGGCCACCGATTCATGCAGGCGGTCGAGCAGATCGTTGACTGAATCCACCAGCGGTGCCACCTCGATCGGCACCGCCTTGTCGTCCAGCGGCGAGAGATCGTCCGGCTTGCGCCGGCGGATGCGCTCCTCCAGCTGGTGCAGCGGCTTGATGCCCCGCGTGAGCGCCAGCCACATTAGCAGCAGCGCCAGCGGCAGCACGAAGAGCTGCGGCAGCAGCACGCCCTTGATGATGTCGGTGGCCAGCAGGCTGCGCTTGTTGCGCGTCTCGGCCACCTGCACCAGCGCCGGCCCGGTGCCAACCTGCGGCAGATGCATCCAGATATAGGCCGCGCGCAGCTTGGCGCCGTGCAGTTCGGCATTCGTCAGCCGCACCTGGTCGCTGGCGGGAACGTCGTCCTGCGGCGGGATCGGCAGATCCCCCTCACCCGCCAGCAGCGCGCCGCTGGGCGCGAGCACCTGGAAGTACACCACGTCCGCTTCATCGGCGCGCAGCACGCCGCTGGCCGGCCGCTCCAGGTTCAGGCGCACCTGCCCATCTTGCACCGACAGCAGTTCCGCCAGCGCGTAGGCGTTGTATTCCAGCGTGCGGTCAAAAGGCTTGTCCGCCAGGTCCTGCGCAACGAACCAGGTGAACGCCAGGCTGATGGGCCACAGCAGCAGCAAGGGCGTGAGCATCCAGTCCAGGATTTCGCCAAACAGGGAGCGCTGCTCGTGCCGCATCATCGGGGTTGAATTGGCTGAAAACGTTTACTGCACAAGCGCTAACAGCTTTTGTTTCAATAGCATCACTGGGTGATTTTCTGCAGGCAATAGCCCAGACCGCGTACCGTGGCGATGCGGATCGGGCCCTGTTCTATCTTCTTGCGCAGCCGGTGCACATAAACCTCGATGGCGTTGTTGCTGACCTCCTCGCCCCATTCGCACAGGTGCTCGACCAGCTGGTCTTTCGACACCATGCGGCCGGCGCGCTGCAGCAGCACCTCCAGCAAGCCCAGCTCGCGTCCCGAGAGTTCGATCGCCGTGCCGTCGATGCTGGCGGTGCGGCCCACCGGGTCGTAGGTCAGCGGCCCGTGGCGCAGCAGGTTGGTGGGGGTGCCCAGGCCCCGGCGCGTGAGCGCGCGCACGCGCGCCTCCAGCTCCTGCAGCGAGAACGGCTTGGCCATGTAGTCGTCCGCACCCAGGTCCAGACCGCGCACACGCTCCTCGACGCTGTCGGCGGCGGTGAGGACCAGCACCGGCAAGGCGCTGCCGCGCGCGCGCAGGCGCTTGAGCACCTCCAGCCCATGCATGCGCGGCAGGCCCAGGTCCAGGATCAGCAGATCGAACTCATGGTTGGTGAGCAGCGCCGCATCGGCCTCGCTGCCGTTGTCCACATGGTCGGCCACCGCGCCCGAGCCGCGCAGCGAGCGCAGGATGGCGTCCGCAAGAACCTGGTCGTCTTCGGCGATGAGGATGCGCATGCCACGGGTCTCCTGAAGTTGCGCGGCGGGTGCGCACTGTCTCGCGCGCTCTGCAAAGCCCATCCGCTGCTGAAATTTTAGGCGATCGCTCCCGCGCCGTAGACCTCCAGCCCCAGCATGACGACGGTGGCGACCTCTTCGCCGACCTCGGCACGGAATTCCACCTCGGCCTGCGCCACGCTGGTGCGAAAGGCCTGCAGCCAGGCGAGACCCGTTTCGGTGAAGCGCACCCGGCGCGCGCGCGCATCGTGCGGATCGTCCTCGCGCGCCACCAGGCCCCAGGCCTCGCACTGCGCCACCAGCGCGGCCATCGCCTGCTTGGTCATGCCGGCGCGCTCGGCCAGGTCGGTCAGGCGGTCGCCGTTCAGGGAAAGATGGCGCGTGATGTGGATATGCGCCGCGCCTACCTTGTCGCGCGCCGCCAGGTGCGACAGCGCCAGCGGCACGCGCACGTCGCGCGCCATGAGCTGCAGCACGCGCGCATCAAAACGCCGCATCGCATGGCCGATCAGGCGCCCCAGATGCGTCTGGCGCCAGCGGTCGTCGGGCGAGGAAATATCAGACATGCTCAATTGTCAGGCAAACTGACCAAAATTTGCTGGAATTTCAAAACAAGGACACTAAACTACTGTGAACGCATCCAGTGTTTTGCGTTGAGCGAGAAACCGCAGACCCCACGCTCAACGCCAAACGCTCAACCCCTTTGAAGGAGTTTTTCATGGACACCGCCGTCAAGACCACCCCCGCCCAGACCGAAAAGGCCAAGGCCCTGGCCGCAGCCCTCGCGCAGATCGAAAAGCAGTTCGGCAAGGGCACCATCATGCGGCTGGGCGAGGGCGAGGCGATCGAGGACATCCAGGTGGTCTCCACCGGTTCGCTCGGCCTTGATATCGCGCTGGGCGTGGGCGGCCTGCCGCGCGGGCGCGTGGTCGAGATCTACGGGCCGGAAAGCTCGGGCAAGACCACGCTCACGCTGCAGGTGATTGCCGAAATGCAGAAGCTGGGCGGCACCTGCGCCTTCATCGACGCCGAGCACGCCCTGGACACCAGCTACGCGCAAAAGCTGGGGGTCAACGTCAACGACATTCTCATCAGCCAGCCCGACACCGGCGAGCAGGCGCTGGAAATCGTCGATTCGCTGGTGCGCTCGGGCGCTGTGGATCTGATCGTCGTCGATTCGGTCGCCGCGCTGGTGCCCAAGGCCGAGATCGAGGGCGAAATGGGCGACAGCCTGCCCGGTCTGCAGGCCAGGTTGATGAGCCAGGCGCTGCGCAAGCTCACCGCCACCATCAAGAAGACCAACTGCATGGTGATCTTCATCAACCAGATCCGCATGAAGATCGGCGTCATGTTCGGCAGCCCCGAGACCACGACGGGTGGCAACGCGCTCAAGTTCTACGCCTCGGTGCGCCTGGACATCCGCCGCATAGGCACCATCAAGAAGGGCGACCAGGCGATCGGCAACGAAACCAAGGTCAAGGTGGTGAAGAACAAGGTCAGCCCGCCGTTCAAGACCGCCGAGTTCGACATCCTGTTTGGCGAGGGCATCTCGCGCGAGGGCGAAATCATCGACATGGGCGTGAACGCACGCATCCTTGAAAAAAGCGGCGCCTGGTACGCCTACAACGGCGAAAAAATCGGCCAGGGCCGCGACAATGCGCGCGAATTCCTGCGCGAGAACCCTGCATTGGCCGTGGAGATTGAAAACAAGGTGCGCGAATCCCTTGGGATTGCACTTCTGTCTGGCGCCAATATCGCCAGGGAGGCGGAAAAGCCCGCCAAGGGTGATTAAGCCTCCAATACGGCTCCAGCGCCTGTCCATCAAGCGCCGGCCACTCTGTTTTTGATAGATGCCAGCCACGCCTCTCAGCCTCAAGGGCCGCGCCTTGCGCCTGCTGGCGCAGCGCGAACACTCGCGCGGCGAGCTCATGGCCAAGCTCGCGCGCCATGTGCAGGAGGGCGAAGACCTGCCCGCGCTGCTGGACCTGCTTCAGCAGCGCGGCTTCATCGACGAGGCCCGCGTGGCCGAATCCGTGCTGCACCGGCGCGCCCCGCTGCTGGGCGCGCAGCGCGTGCTGCAGGAACTGCGCCGCAAGGGGCTTCCTGAACCGCTGCTGCGCTCCAGCGCCGAAACCCTGGCCGAGACGGAGCTGCAGCGCGCGCAGGCCGTCTGGCAGCGGCGCTTTGGCGGCGCCGCGCCACCCGCAACGCCGCGGGAGCGCGCGCGGCAGATGCGGTTTCTGGCCAGCCGCGGCTTCGGCACCGAGGTGATCCGGCGCGTGTTGCGCGGGCAGGCGCAGGGAGGCGCCGATTTCAGCCCTGGTCCGGGCCCGTGATCCCGTCCTGCGTCAGCTCCAGCTGCATCTGCACCATGTTCACCAGGGCGTTCACCGTCGGGCGGCGGGCTTCGATCACGAAATGCGCCACCTCGCGGTACAGCGGGTCGCGCTCCTGGTAGAGGTCCCTGAGCCTGCCCAGCGGGTCGGCCACCTGCAGCAGCGGGCGCTTGGTGTCATGGCGCAGGCGGCGAAAGAGGTCCTCGGCCGTCGCGCGCAGGTAGAACACCGGGCCGCAGTGCGCGCGCAATTGCACCCGGTTGGCCTCGCGCAGCACCGTGCCGCCGCCGGTCGAAAGCACCCTGTTGGCACCACTGCCGGCCAGCTCGGCCAGCAGCTCGGCTTCGCGGTCGCGGAAGGCCGCTTCGCCGTGTTCGGCGAAATAGTCGCGGATGCTGCAGCCCAGTCGTTGCTCCAGCAACTGGTCCATGTCGACGAAGGGCCAGTCCAGGCGGCGCGCGAGCTGGCGCCCCACCGTCGATTTGCCCGAGCCGGGCAGGCCTACCAGGGTGCAACGCGTCGGCGCCAAGAGGGTTCTCCAGAAATGGCGGGCAGTGTACGGGCGGTGCGGATCCGGCCCGTGAAGCAGACCCCGCAGGGCACGCCTTTTTATACTCGCCGGATGTCCACACCACACCAGGCCAGCGGCCTCCAGGGGCCCTGGCGCCGGGTGATCTACGTCACCATCTACGAAATCATCGCCATCATCGCATCCGGCCTGATGTTCGTGCTCATCGGCCAGCCGCCGCAGGAATCCGGCGTGATGGCGGTCGTGGCTTCGGCGATAGCGGTCATCTGGAACGTCGCCTTCAACAGCGCGTTTGAATGGTGGGAGGCGCGCCAGAGCGTCAAGGGCCGCTCGATCGGGCGGCGCGTGGCGCACGCCCTCGGCTTCGAGGGCGGCCTGGCGCTGATTCTGGTGCCATTCATGGCCTGGTGGTTCAAGGTGACGCCGTGGGAAGCCCTCGTGATGGAGGCGGCACTGGTGGTGTTCTTTCTCGTGTACACCTATCTCTTCAATTGGGTGTTCGACCACTTTTTCGGGCTGCCGGCGTCCGCGCAGGCGGGCGCTTGAGCACCCCTTGCATCAGCGCCGCGATGCACTGCTCGATGATCTGGTCCGCGGCATAGCCGCCGTCCGGCTGGTACCAGCGCCCGATCCAGCTCAGCGCTCCGGCAATCGTGAAGGCCATGATCTTTGGGTCGCAGGGCGCGATCGCGCCCTGCTCGACGCCCTGCGCCACCAGGCGGCGAAACGCCAGATCGATTTCGGCCTTCATGCGGCGCAGTTCGGTGCGGCTGGGTTCGGGCACTTCCTCGTCCCCCACGCGGATCAGGCACATGCCGAAGGGCTGGACCACGATCTCCGCATAGACGCGCATGCAGGCGCGCAGCTGGTCGAGCACGTCGCCACCGGCCTGGCGCGAGGCTTCTATGCCGTCCAGCGTCATGTGCAAGCCCTTCTGCACGCAGGCCAGCAGGATCTCGTCCTTGTTCTTGACGTAGTAGTACAGCGTCGGTTTGGTGACGTGCAGCCGCGCAGCGATGTCGTCCAGGGACGTGGCGTGAAAGCCGCGCTCGTTGAAGAGCTCGGCGGCCGTCGTCAGCACCGCATTGCGCTTGGCCTCGCGCTGCTGCTGGCGGGTCGCCGGGCGATCCCAGGGCGAAGCGGCGGGCGGCTGCGCGCGTGCGCGCCCGGGCTTCTGCCCGGCTTTCTGGGTGGTTGTTGGTGCACCGACGGCCATGCCTGATTCCTGCGAACGCGGGTAAATACCGATATTGGTCAGTCCCGATTGTGGAGACAATTTACTCTCAAGTAACCAGTTTACGCGTGGGTATCCTCTTGGGAACCCGCACAAACCCTGAGACACCGCATGTCCGATCCTTCCGCCCCATCCCCGCTGCTGCAGGCACAGGGCGTGACGCTGGCGTTCGGCGGCGTGCGCGCCCTCACGGAGGTGAGCTTTGCCGTGCAGCCGGGCAGCATCACCGCGGTGATAGGCCCCAACGGCGCGGGCAAGACCTCGCTTTTCAACACCATTTCCGGCTTTTACCGCCCATCGACGGGCAGCATCCGCTTCAAGGGCCAGGACATCACGCGCGTGCCCGCGCCGCAGCGCGCCAGGATGGGACTGGGCAGGAGCTTTCAGAACATCGCGCTGTTCCGCGGCATGACGGTGCTGGACAACATCAAGCTGGGCCGCCATGCGCACCTCAAGACCAATGTGCTCGATGCCCTGCTCTACGTGGGCCGCGCGCGCCGCGAAGAAGCGCTGCTGCGCCGCGAGGTGGAGGAGCGCATCATCGATTTCCTGGAGATCGACCACATCCGCCACGCGCCGGTATCGGCCCTCTCCTACGGCCTGCAGAAGCGCGTGGAAATGGCGCGGGCGCTGGCGATGCAGCCCGAAATCCTGATGCTCGACGAGCCCGTCGCCGGCATGAATCGTGAAGAGACCGAGGACATGGCGCGCTTCATCCTGGACGTGCGCGCCGAATGGGGCGTGACGGTGCTGATGGTGGAGCACGACATGGGCATGGTGATGGATCTGTCGGACCATGTGGTGGTGCTCAACTTCGGCGAGGTGATCGCGCGCGGCACGCCGGCCGAGGTGCAGGCCAACCCCGAGGTGGCGCGCGCCTACCTGGGCTCGGGCAACGTCGGCGAACTGCGGTCCAGGCTGCGCGCCGCGGGCCGCGCCAGGGCGGAGGCGGCCTGATGGATTGGGGCTACCTGTTCGAGGTGTGCCTGACCGGCCTGCTGGGCGGCGGCCTGTACGCGCTGGCGGGCCTGGCCTTCGTCATGGTCTACAAGGCCACGCGCGTGGTCAATCTGGCGATCGGCGAAATGCTGATGGCGGGCGGCTACCTGTTCTTCACCTTCGCCGCCATGTGGGCGCTGCCGCTGTGGCTGGCGATTCCCGCGGCGGTGCTGGCCAGCGGCGTGCTGGGCGCGGTCATCGAGCGCACCATGATCCGCCCGCTGCTGGGCGAGCCGCCGATCTCGGCCTTCATGGTCACGATAGGCCTGGGTTCGGTGCTGGTGGGCCTGGTGGAAATGATCTGGTCGGCCGACCAGCGGCGACTGCCGGACTTCCTGCCGGCCAAGGCGATCACGGTCGGCGATGCGTTTCTGGCGCCCAAGGTCTTCTGGGGCGCGGTCATCGCCTCGGTCTTCATCGCGGCCGTGCTGCTGGTGTTCCGCTACTGGCGCGGCGGCGTGGCGCTGCGCGCCACCGCCAGCGACCAGGCCGCAGCCTATGCGGTGGGCATCAACGTGCCGCGCGTGTTCTCTCTGTCATGGGTGGTGTCTGCCATGCTGGCGGCGGTCTCCGGGATCATCGTCGGCTCCATCGGCGGCATTTCTTCGTCTATGGGCGTGTTCGGCCTGACGGTGCTGGTGGTTGTCATCGTGGGAGGCCTGGACAGCGTACTGGGAGCCTTGGTAGCCGGTCTGCTTGTGGGTCTGGTGGAAGGGCTGGCGGGCGCGTACCTGGGCGGCGAATACAAGCTGCTGGCGACCTTCATTGTGCTGGTGTTCATCCTGATGGTGCGGCCCTACGGGCTGTTCGGCACCCACGAGATCGAAAGGCTGTAGGCGCATGCGCATCGGTACGCTCAAGGAAAGCTATGTCGCCGACGCGGCGCTGTTCGATTCGCGCACGCAGCATGTCTGGCTGGCCATCGGCGCGGCGCTGCTGCTGCTGTTTCCCTTCGTCGCCAACGACTACTGGCTCTACATGGCCTGCCTGGTGGCGATCAACATCGCCAGCAGCGCGGGGCTCAACATTCTCACCGGCTACACCGGCCTGGTGAGCCTGGGACAGGCGGCCTTCATGGGGCTGGGCGCGTACACCGTGGCCATCCTGCAGCTGCGCTGGGGCACGCCGCTGGCGTTCAACCTGCTGGCGGCCGGCGTGGTGGCGATGCTGGGCGGCATCGTGGTGGGCGTGCCCTCGCTGCGCGTCAAGGGCCTGTACCTGGCCATCGTGACGATTGCCGCCACCTTCATCGCGCACTTTCTGTTCGCCAATTTCGATTTCACCGGCGGCACGGCGGGGCTTTCGATGCGGCCGGCGCGGGTGTTCGGCGTCGATCTGGACACCTCGTTTCGCCTGTACTGGCTGATCGTGCCCATCACCGTTCTGATGCTGCTCGGCGCCGCCAACCTGTTTCGCACGCGCATCGGCCGCGCCTTCATCGCCATCCGCGACCGGGATATTTCCGCCGAGGTGCTGGGCATACCGCTGCTCAAGTACAAGCTGCTGTCGTTTGGCCTGTCGTCGTTTTACGCAGGTGTGGCGGGCGGGCTGTTCGCCTATTTCTTTCGCGTGATCACGCCCGAGAGTTTTCCGCTCTCGATGTCGATCTTCTTCCTCGCGGCCATCATCGTCGGCGGCATGGGCTCGACGCTGGGCTCCATCCTGGGCACGGCCTTCATGACCATGGTGCCCGAGCTGCTCAAGCTGGTGGTCGACCTGCTGCCCGGCGGCGCCGGCCTCACGGTTTTTCTTGCGCCGGTGCGCCTGGTGATCTTCGGCGCGCTGATCATCGTCTTTCTGGTCTTCGAGCCGCTGGGGCTCGCAGAAATCTGGCGGCGCACGCGTCGCTTTTTCCACCTGTGGCCGTTTCGCAATTGAGCGCCATTTTTTCCACGCAACGCCTTGAGGAGACAACCATGAAACAGCAACGCATTTCACACCAACGCCGCCAGTTGATGCTGGGCGCCGCCGCCACGGGTGTGGCCGCGCTCACGCAGCCGCTGTCGGTGCTGGCGCAGGGCGCCGAGGAGATCGTGATCGGCGGCTCCATCCCCATGACCGGGGTGTTCGCCTTCGCCGGCGTCGGCATCAACGACGGCATCCAGGACTACGTGAAGATCATCAACGACGCGGGCGGCATCAAGGGCCGCAAGGTCAGGTACGTGCCCGAGGACACGGCCTACAAGGTGGACGTATCGGTGGCCGCCTACAAGAAGATCACGAGCCAGAACAAGGTCAACGTCTACTACGGCGACTCCACCGGTTTTGCCAAGACCATCAACCCCGAGCTGGACCGCAACGGCAACATCCTGATGGCCGGCGCCTCGTTCGCCAGCGAGCTCAACGACCCCAAGAAGTACCCGCACCAGTTCCTCGTCGGCCCCGACTACACCGAGATGTTCGGCATCCTGCTCAAGCACATCGCCAAGGAAAAGCCCGGCGCCAAGGTGGCCTTCGTCTATTCCGATTCCGAATTCGGGCGCGACCCGATCGAAAAGAGCGAGGCCGCGGCCAAGGCGCTGGGCCTGTCGGTGCCCATCAAGATCATGACGGCCGCCGGCAGCGTGGATGTCTCGGGCGAGGTCATCAAGCTGCGCCGCGCCGCGCCCGACTACACCATCTTCCACGGCTACATCCTGGCGCCCATCCCCGAGTTCATCACCCAGGGCAAGCAGCAGGGCATGACCACCAAGTGGATGGGCACCTTCTGGACCATGGACAGTTCCACCGTGATGAAGATGGGGCCGGACGGCGACGGCTTCATGGGCGTGATGCCCTACCGTTACTACTACGACACCGAACCGGCACCCATGCTGGACAAGATCCGCGCCATGCGCCCCCAGTACCAGAGCACCGCCTACACCCAGGGCATGCTGGCCTCGATGCTGTTCCTGGAATCGGTCAAACGCTGCCTGGACGCGAACAAGCCGCTCACCGGCGACGCCATGAAGGCCGCGCTCAACAGCCTCAAGGACTTTGATACCGGCGGCCTGATCGGCGTGCCGATCACCATCGCCGGCAACTCGATCCCCGTGGGCCGCGTCTACAAGGCCGACATGAAGGCGCAGAAGATGGTGCCGGCTTCGGACTGGATCCAGCTCTGATCCCGCAACCCCCTCCCCCTATGGGGGAGGGCCGGGGTGGGGGCTGACGGCGCTGAAAATTGGTGCCGCGCATTGCAAGAAAGCCCCCATCCCTGCCTTCCCCCGGAGGGGGAAGGAGCAATACATCTCTATCCCATGCCATGAGTTCAAGCCCCGCCGACCTCGTCCTCGAAGTCAACAACATCGAGGTGGTCTACAACAAGGTGGTGCAGGCCCTGCGCGGCCTGTCGCTGGCGGTGCCGCGCGGCGAGATCGTGGCGCTGCTGGGCAGCAATGGCGCGGGCAAGAGCACCACGCTCAAGGCCGTTTCCAACCTGCTGCCGCTGGAAGACGGATTGCTCGCGGCGGGCAGCATCCGCTTTGCCGGGCAGGACACGGCGCATCTGGCGCCCCAGCAGCTGGTGCGCCGCGGCGTCTCGCATGTGATGGAGGGGCGCCACGTCTTCGAAGACCTGACGGTGGAGGAACACCTCATCGCCTCCACCTACGCGCTGAGCGGGCGCGCCAACGCCGCGAAACCCGATTTCGCGTTGGTGTACGAATACTTCCCGCGCCTGTTCGAACGCCGCAAGGGCCTGGCCGGCTACCTTTCGGGCGGCGAGCAGCAGATGCTGGCCATCGGCCGGGCACTGATCGCGCAGCCCACGCTGATGCTGCTCGATGAACCATCGCTGGGCCTCTCACCCAAGCTCACCGAGGACATCTTCACCATCATCGCGCGCATCAATGCCGAGCGCGCCACCTCCATGCTGCTGGTCGAGCAGAACGCCACCGTGGCGCTGGCCGTGGCGCACCGCGGCTACATCATGGAGGGCGGCAAGATCGTGATCGACGGCACGGCCGAGCGGCTGGCGAGCGACCCGGACGTGCGCGAGTTCTATCTGGGCATGGGCGGCAGCGGCGAAGCCAAAAGCTTCAAACACCTCAAGCATTACAAGCGCCGCAAGCGCTGGCTGTCATGAAACTGCCCGAACACACCCTGCCGCAGATGCTGCGCGAACGCGCACGCCAGCAGCCGCAGCGCATCGCCATCCGCCAGAAGGATTTCGGCATCTGGAAGCCCTGCAGCTGGGCGCGCTACCACGAGCGCGCCTGCCACTTCGCGCAGGGTCTGGCGGCGCTGGGTCTTGCGGGCGGCGGGCATCTGGGCGTGATTTCCGAGAACCGCATCGAATGGGTGCTGGCGCAGATGGGCGCGGTCACCGTCGGCGTCTATCCCACCAGCCCCTCGCCCGAGGTGGCCTACGTCATCGGCCACGCCGACGTGGAGATGGTGGTCTGCGAAGACCAGGAGCAGACCGACAAGGTGCTCGATGCACTCGCCGAGCTGCCGCTGCTCAAGAAGATCATCGTCATCGAGACCAAGGGCCTGCGCAGCTTCACGCCCAAGCAGCGCGCGCTGATCGCCACCTTCGACGAGGTGGAGCAGCTGGGCCGCGCCAGCGCCAACGCCCACCTCATCGACGAGGCGCTGGCGCGCCAGCAGCTGGACGACATCGGCCTGATGATCTACACCTCGGGCTCGACGGGCAAACCCAAGGGCGCGATGATTTCCTGGCGCGCCATCCGGGGCGTGGTGCCCGGCATCGCGGAGCGCATGCAGCTCTCCGAAGACGCCTCGCACCTCTCGTATCTGCCGCTGTGCCACGTGGCCGAGCAGATGCTGACCACCTTCACGCCGATCTATCTGGGCTCGACGGTGAACTTCGGCGAATCCATCCGCACCGTGCAGGAAGACCTGCGCGAGGTGGCGCCCAGCATGTTCCTGGGCGTGCCGCGCATCTGGGAAAAATTGCACGCGGCGATCCACATCAAGATGCAGGAAGCCGGCGCGCTGCAGCGCGTTCTGTTCACCCGCGCCATGGCTGCCTGCGCGCCGCTGGCCGACAAGCCGCGCAGGGATTGGTCCGTTGGCGAGAAGCTGCGCTTTGGCGCGCATTACTGGCTGATCCTGCGCGCGCTGCAGAACTTCATCGGCCTGCGCGAGGCGCGCGTGGCGCTCACCGGCGCGGCACCGATCGCGCCCGATGTGGTGCGCTTCTTTCGCACCCTGGGCGTGCCGCTGATCGAGGTCTACGGCCTCACCGAATCCAGCGGCATGGTCACCGGCCACCGGCTCGACGACGTGGTGATCGGCACCGTCGGCCCGGTCACCGAAGGGGTGCAGTACCGCGTTGCCGACAACGGCGAATTCCAGATTCGCGGCGACATGGTCTTCGCCGGCTACTACAAGAACCCCGAGGCCACGGCGCAAAGCATCGTCGATGGCTGGCTGCACACCGGCGACGTGGTGCGCGAGGAGGCGGGCCAGATCCGCATCGTGGACCGGCTCAGGGACATCATGATCACCGCGGGCGGCAAGAACATCACGCCCTCGGAGATCGAGAACACCATGAAGGCCAGCCCCTACATCAAGGAATGCATCATCGTGGCCGACGCGCGCAAGTTCGTCGCGGCCCTGGTGATGATCGACTTCGAAACCGTGGGCAAATGGGCCGAGGCGCGGCGCCTGGCGTTCACGCATTTCCGCTCGCTGGTGCAGACGCCCGAGGTGCAGCAGCTCATCGATGAAGAAATCGCCAGCGGCAACGCCAAACTGGCGCAGGTGGCGCAGATCCGCAGGTTCCACCTGCTGACCAAGGAGCTGGACCACGATGACGGCGAGGTGACCGCTACCATGAAGGTACGAAGAGCCAGCATCTACAAGACCTATGCCGAGGAGATCGAGGCGCTGTATGGTTGAGGGGAGGTTGGGCGTTCAGCGTTCAGCGTGGGTGTTTTTGGTAGTTCACGCTCAACGCCAAACGCCAAACGCTCAACCATTTTCTAGTCAAACCAGCCTCTAACGCCTGTACAGCCTGCGTTATCAGCTAGCCTTTCAGGAGAACCCAAATGTCAGATTGCCTGCTGACCGAGCGCAACGGCGCCATCGCCACGCTCACCTTCAACCGCCCGGAGGCGCTCAACGCGCTGGATGTGCCCATGGCGCAGGCGTTTCTGGCCGCCATGCGCGCCATTGCCAGCGATACCAGCGTGCGCGCGGTGGTGCTCAAGGGGGCGGGTCGCGCCTTCATCGCCGGCGGCGATCTGGCCACGCTGCGCGCCAACCCGACGCAGGGCATGCGCGATCTGCTCGTGCCGCTCAATGAAGCCGTTTTGCTGATGCACGGCCTGGATGCCCCCGTCATCGCGCAGGTGCACGGCGCCTCGGCCGGCGGCGGCCTGTCGCTGATGCTGATGTGCGATTTCGTGATCGCCGCCGAAGGGACCAAATTCAACCTGGCCTACATCAACCTAGGCACCAATTGCGATGTGGGCGGCTCGTGGGCGCTGCCGCGCCTCGTCGGCCTGCGCCACGCGCTGGAAATTGCCCTGCTGGGGGAGAACCTGGACAGCGCCGAGGGGCTGCGCCTGGGCCTGGTCAACCGCGTCGTGCCCATTGCCGAGCTCCAAGCCGCCGTGGATGCGTTTGCCGCGCGCATCGCCAGCGGCCCGACCAAGGCCTACGGCACCATGCGCCGCCTGATGCGCGCGGGTTTCGACAACGATCTGGCGACACAATTGCAGGCGGAGGCCGAAAGCTTCGAAGCCTGCACCCGCACCGCCGATCTGCGCGAGGGGCTGGAGGCATTCTTCGAACGCCGCAAGCCGCTGTTCCATGGCCGTTGAACTTTTTCAGGAGTTTCCCTATGTCCACCCGTGAAGTTTTTGTCGTCGGCACCGCCCGCACCGCCGTGGGCGGCTTTGGCGGTTCGCTCAAGGATGTGCCCAACACCACGCTGGCTACTACCGTGGTCAGGGCCGCAATGCAGCGCGCGGGCGTCGATCCCAAGGCCGTGGGCCACGTGGTGATCGGCAACGTGATCCCGACCGACGTGCGTGATGCCTACCTCTCGCGCGTGGCGGCGATCGATGCGGGCTGCCCCATAGAAACCCCGGCCTTCAACGTCAACCGCCTCTGCGGCTCGGGCCTGCAGGCCATCGTCTCGGCGGCGCAGGCTATTCAATTGGGCGACTGCGACGTGGCCGTCGGCGGCGGCTCGGAATCCATGAGCCGCGGGCCGTACCTCGATACCGCCGCGCGCTGGGGCACGCGCATGGGCGACGCCAAGCTCGTCGATTACATGATCGGCATCCTGCACGACCCCTGGCAGAAGCTGCACATGGGCGTGACTGCCGAGAACGTGGCCGAGCGCTACAAGATCAGCCGCGAAATGCAGGACACGCTGGCGGCGGAAAGCCACCGCCGCGCCGTGGCCGCGATTGCCGCCGGGCGCTTCAAGGAGCAGATCGTCCCCATCGAGATCAAGACGCGCAAGGGCGTGGTGCTCTTCGATACCGACGAACACCCACGCGCCGACACCACGGTGGCCACGCTCTCGGGCATGAAACCGGTGTTCAAGAAGGAGGGCGGCACGGTGACGGCCGGCAACGCCTCGGGCATCAACGACGGCGCCGGCGCCGTGGTGCTGGCGGGCGGCGACCGCGTGCAGGCTTTGAGCCTCAAGCCCCTGGCGCGCCTGGTGGGCTACGCGCATGCGGGCGTCGATCCCAACTACATGGGCATAGGCCCGGTGCCCGCCACCCAAATGGTCCTGAAGCGCACCGGCATGAAGTTGGCGGACATCGACGTCATCGAGGCCAACGAAGCCTTCGCCGCCCAGGCCTGCGCTGTGGCGCAGGAATTGGGCATGGACCCGGCCAAGGTCAATCCCAATGGTTCGGGCATCTCGCTCGGCCACCCGGTGGGCGCGACGGGCGCGATCATCACCACCAAGGCGATTGCCGAACTGCACCGCACGGGCGGGCGCTACGCGCTCGTCACCATGTGCATAGGCGGCGGCCAGGGCATCGCCGCCATCTTCGAGCGCGTTTAGGGATGTCCCGCATGACTCCCTGCGGTCGGTGATGGTGCAGCCTCGGGTGGTCTGCGGCGTTGCCTTCCATCCCGATCTGAACTACCACCAACGCGCGCGGGTCATGCGTGGCGTCTCCAGCCATCGCTGGCCATGACCGCGATCGCTGCCGAACTGCTCGCCGCCTACCGGGAAACCGAATACCACGTCGGCGGGGCTTCACCCTTTGTCTTGCACATCGGCAGGGCCAGCCCCGCCCTGCTGCAACTGCAGGCACGGCTTCTGGTGCACTGCAGCGCCTTCCTCACCGCGGTCAACCCGCGCAGCCAGTGCTGCAATGCCAACGTCAACGCGGCCCGCCAGCGGGCGCTGGCGGCCCAGCTCGGTGCGCTCGGTCTGCCGCTCATCACCGGCTACGGCAAGCACCCGGGCAACGACTGGCCAGCGGAGCCCAGCTTTCTGGTGCCTGGACTTTCTCTATCCAAAGCCCAAGCCGTTGCCCGGCAATGGGAACAGAACGCCCTTGTTTTTTGCGCTGCAGACGCCATTCCCAGGCTGGTGCTGTCAGGCTGTGGATAACTATCCGGGGAACTGAGGACAAAAAAGACCTTATCCACAGAAACGGTGCGAGAGCGGTTCTTGTCCCCATCCAGCCACCACCGAAAACCCGCCTTGAGGTCTCGGTTTCATGGGATGCAAGCCATTGATGTGCAAAAGAAAAAAACACTTATCCAGCAATTGGCCGAACCCCTACTACTACCACTATCTTCAAATACTCTTCTGATCTGTTTAACAGCAATGGTGGGCAGGCGCAAACACCGTGAATCAACGCAGCATGGCGTAGCCGACAAAAACGGCCGCAATGAGTCCGGCGGCGTCCGCCAGCAGCGCACAGGCCAGCGCATGGCGCATGTGCTTGACGCCCACGCTGCCAAAGTAAACGGCCAGCACGTAGAACGTGGTCTCGGTGGAGCCCTGGATGATGCTGGCCAGGCGCCCGACGAAGGAATCCACGCCGTGGGTCTGCAGCACGTCGATCATCAGCCCGCGCGCACCGGCGCCCGAGAGCACCTTCATCAGGCCCACCGGCAATGCCGGCAAAAAGTCGGTAGGAAGACCCAGCGCCGAAATCACCCAGGCCAGTGCACCCAGAATCGCATCCATGCCGCCCGAGGCCCGGAACACGCTGATGGCGACCAGAATCGCTACCAGATAGGGCACGATCTGCACCGCCACGTCAAAGCCCTGGCGCGCGCCCTCTATGAAGGCGTCGTACAGGTTGATGCGCCGCCACAGCCCCGCCAGCAGAAACAGCGCGACGATGGCCAGGATGACGGCCGCGCCGGTGGTGCCCGCGATGCGCGCGGCCTGCTCGGCCGGCAGGCGGGCCAGCAGCGCCACCACCGCCACCAGAAGGCCGCCGACGGCCAGTACCGGCAGCAGCAGGCGCGGCTGCCAAATCGGCAGGCGCTGGGCGATGGCAACGGCCAGCACGCCGGTCAGCAGCCCGATGAAGGTGACGATGAGCGTGGGCAGAAAGATGTCGGCCGCGTTGAAGCCGCTGGTCAATCCCTGCTGCAAGGCCACGCTCTGGCGTATGGCGATGACCGAGGTGGGAATCAGCGTGAGCCCGGCGGTGTTCATCACCACGAACATGATTTGCGCGTTGCTGGCACTGCCAGGCGCCTCGCGGTTCAGGGTCTGCAGTTCCCGCATGGCGGTGAGACCCAGCGGCGTGGCGGCGTTGTCCAGGCCCAGCAGGTTGGCCGAGATGTTGAGCGTCATCGCGCCCTGCGCCGGGTGGCCCGCGGGTACTTCGGGGAACAGGCGGCGCAGCAGCGGCTGGGCGATGCGCGCCAGCAGCTCCACCATGCCGGCCTTCTCGCCCACGCGCATCAGGCCCAGCCACAGCGCCATGATGCCGGCCAGGCCCAGCGAAATCTCGAAGCCCGAGCGCGCGCCGTCGAACATCGCGGTGAGCAGCTGCTGAAAAATCTCGGCATCGCCGAGCAGCCAGCGCACGCAGGCGGTGGCGAACGCGATGAGGAAGAAGCCGACCCAGACCGCGTTCAGTGCCATGGTGTTACGCGGCCGGTGGCTCGCCGCCCAGCGCTGCGATCAGGTCGGGCAGCAAGCCTTTGAGCTCGCCGGTGATGAGTGCCACGTCGGCATCGAAATCGTCGTCGCTGCGGCTGTGCTCCTGCTGCTCTGTTTCCAATAGCGCAATGCGCTTGATCTGCATGCCCTCGGTCAGGATGAAGCTAACGCGGCCCTGCCAGGTCATGGCCAGGCGGGTGGGCAGCTTGCCTTCGCGCACGTGATCGGGCACCTCGGCGATATCCAGCGGGTGGCGGGCGTAGCGCACCACGGCCTTTTCGGCGTTGGTGGATTTGAGCTCGCATTCGTTGTCGATGGTGAAGCCTTCGGGCGCTGCCTGCTCCAGCAGCCAGGCGCTCATGGCGGCCTGCGGGCTGGTCTGGGTATCGACCAGACTCACCGAAAAACCGGAAAGGGCTTCGACGAGCGCGGTGGTGATGGCGTCGGCGCGCGTCTGGTTGCTGGCGCCGATACCGAGCCAGCCTTCCTCGGGGTCCAGCCACACATCGGTGCTGCTGCGCTGGGTGAAGGCCTGGGGCAGCAGATCCAGGCGCGCCTCGTCCTTCAGATCGCGGCGTTCCTTGCGCCCGGGGTTGCGGCCGCTCTCGGCGCTGATCTGCTGCACCTTTTCTTCCACGCGGCGGGCCAGCACGGCGGCGGGCAGCACGCGCTTTTCCGTCTGCCAGGCCAATACCCATTGACCGCCGATGCTCTCGGCCAGCAGGCCATGTTCCTGGCGGCGGGGCGCGGTCCAGCCGCCCGATTGCTCCTGCGTGGCGCCGCAGGCCACGAAGGGCGTTGCGGCCAGAGCGGATTCGAGGGCGGAGAGATCCGGTTTCCAGTTGGAGGCGATGCGATAGAGGATGAGATTTTTGAACACGGAATTCCTGAATTGATAGCTATTGACGCTTAATCAGCATGCGTCGAAGTGATTTTTTATTGAAATTCAAAGCGCTGTTGCCTGCGTTCGCAACGCAAATGCATGCAACTTTACACAGTTGAAGCACCGGCTCATGCGGGCGATACATCGTCCGCCCACACTGCAGCCATCGTCAACTTCCCGGGAAAGGAACCCGATCATGATGAAGACCAGAACCCCGATCTACGTTGCCGTCGCGGCCACTTTGCTGGCCTGGGGTGGAATCAGCGCCATCGCCGCACCCGCAGCCGATGCGCCGGCAGAGGCTGCCCAGGCGCCAGCGGTGCAACAGCGCATGCACGGCAAGCACATGAACCAGGAGCAGTGGCAGCAGCGCCGTGCGCAGCGCGCCGAGCAGCTCAAGCAAAAACTGCAGTTGACGGACGCCCAGCTGCCTGCCTGGGATACGTTCCAGAAGGCCATGCAGCCGCAGACCCATGAGCGCCTGGATCGTGCGCAAATGCAGAACCTGACGACGCCGGAGCGCATTGACCGCATGCGCACGCTGCGCGAGCAGCGGGCGGCGGCCGCGGACCAGCGCGGCGCAGCCGTGAAATCCTTCTACGCTGCGCTGACGCCCGAGCAGCAGAAGGTCTTTGATGCGCAGGGCATGCACCAGCGGCGCGAACGCGGCATGCATGGTCATGGCGGGATGCACCAGGGAAGCAGGGGCGCTCCGGCATCGTCCGCTTCCTGAATCCGTACAGGCACCGGGTGGACAGGGAATCCTTTAGACTGTCATTCAATCGACAGTCGAAGGTCCTTCCACCCCATGCCAACCCAATCGGTTTTGCCGGCAATTTTGTTGTCGGCCCTGTCACTGGGCGCTGCGGCGCAGCCCGTGGCGCAGACACCCTCCATTTACATCCAGCCGGGCATTGCCAACGGGCCGATCCATATCGTGACGCTGGGCGGCACGCTGCCGTGGGGCGATTGGCAAAAGCCGCTGGGCGGCGGCATGCTGACGGGCCATTGGGACGGCTACCTGAGCCATTGGCACTACAACGGCGTGAACCATGACAACCTGATACTGCTGGGCCTTACGCCCACGCTGCGCTGGACGCCGGATGGTGGCGCTTCGCCGTGGTTTTTTCAGGGCGGGATCGGTGTGACGCTGTCCAGCCACCTCTACCACACGAATGAGCGCCAGTTCAGCACCGCACTCAACTTTGCGTCCCATATCGGTGCCGGATTGCGCTGGGGCGAGCAGCGCCAGCATGAGGTGCTGGTAAGCCTGCAGCATATTTCCAATGCGAGCATCAAATCGCCCAACCCCGGGCGCAATCTGGTGCACCTGCGCTACGCGCTGCACTGGTAGTCAGGGCCTGCGGAAAGTCGCCACCTGGCGCGACCAGTAGGGCCCGTCCAGGCTGTCCAGCCGCACCGTGCCGCCGGTGGAGGGCGCATGCACGAAGCGGTCGTTTCCCACATAGATGCCGGCATGGGTTGGCACGCCTGTGCCAAACAGCACCAGGTCGCCGGTGCGCAACTCGGTGCGCGGCAGCGGCGCGCCATAACTGCGCAGCTGCGCGACGGTGCGCGGCGGCGGGGTGCCGGTTTCGCTGCGGTAGACGTAGCCGATCAAGCCGCTGCAGTCAAACCCGCCTTCGGGCGTGTTGCCGCCATAGCGGTAGGGTGTGCCCACCAGGCCGAGTGCGTGGATGGCGATGTCGCTGGCCTGCCCGTCGGACAGGCGCGAAGGCGCGTCGGCGGCTGATTCCTGCCCTGGCTGGCGGGGAGCCGAGCCGCAGGCAGCCAGAATCAGCACGGCAGCGATGCAGGCGATGGCGGTGCGGGTGTGGCGGACCATTGGAGCAAGCGTAGCAGCAGAGACGGTGCAGGCGCAATCAGCCCTGGATGCGGCTGCGCCAGTCTTCCACGGTGCCGGTGCTCAAGCGGTGCTCGACAAAGCTTTTCCATCGGTCCGGCAGGGGCAGGCGAGCCAGTTCGCGCAGCTGGCGCACGTCAAGCATCCGGTGGTAGAGAAGCTGCAGCACGCGGGACAGTGGCCATTGGGGCCAGGGACGCTCCACCAGGAAGATGGCATCGCCGGCCTGCAGGCTGCCGGGCTCCAGCACACGGTAGTACCAGCCGGTACGGCCGCTTTCCTGCACGCGTCTTGCCATGCCGGGCTGGCCAAAGCGCGCGTTGAGCTTCCAGCAGGGCTGGCGGCTTTGGGTGACTTCCAGCAGCACGCCGCCCATGCGCAGGCGGTCGCCCCAGCAGATATCAGTCTCGGTCAGGCCGGTGCTGGAAATATTCTCGCCGAAGGCCGCGGGCTCATGCAGCACGGGCAGATCGCCCATTTCCGCTCGCCAGACAGCGTAGTGTTCATGCGCATAGTGGTGCACTGCCTTTTCCGGTCCGCCGTGCGAGCGTAGATTGCCCTGTTCATCGCCCTCCAATCCCAGCGGTCCGACGCAGACCAGCCCCTGTACCGGCTTTTTGGCAATCGCGCTCTGTCCGCCCGGACTTCCGTCGAGCCGTGCAAACGGAACGGCGGCGCAGCGCTGCACGGCGCGTATCAGGCCGAGGGGTGAAGCGGATGGGCTCATGGCGGCGGCTGGAAGAATGGGGCAGGAACAATGGTAGCGTCCCACCCGGCAGAGCGTGCATCGCGTGCCACAATGTCCGGCTGTTTCCTTGCGGTTGTCATCCCTTCATGGAATCCACTCTTGCCAAGCTGGCGCAGCAGTTCGAGCTGCCGCTGCAAAGCCCCATCCTGATCTTTTCGCTGATCCTGTTCATCATTCTGGCCGCGCCGGTGCTGCTGGAGAAGGTGCGCACGCCGGACATCATCGGCCTCATCCTGGCTGGCATCCTGATCGGGCCGCACGGCTTCAATATTCTGGAAAAAAGCCTTTTCGTCGACGTATTCTCGACCATAGGCCTGCTCTACATCATGTTCCTCGCGGGGCTGGAACTCAATCTGATCGAGTTCAAGGCCAATGCCAACCGCAGCGTCGTGTTCGGCATCGCCACATTCGCGATTCCCTTTGGCATCGGCTATCCGGTGTGCCACTACCTGCTGGGCATGGATGTCTGGGCCAGTCTGCTGATCGCCAGCATCTTCGCCACCCACACGCTGGTGACCTATCCCATCGCGAGCAAGTACGGCGTGACCAAGGATCCGAGCGTGGCCATCACGGTGGGCGGAACCATCCTGACCGACACCGGCGTACTGGTGGTGCTGGCGATGATTCTTGGCGCGCGCAGCGGCGGATTGACCACCGAGTTCTGGACGCACCTGGTGGTCTCCCTGCTGGTATTCATCGCCTTCATGGCACTGGTGGTGCCCTGGCTGGCCAAGCGGTTCTTCGAGCGGCAGGCCGACAAGAAACATTCGCATTACATCTTCGTGCTGGCCGTTGTTTTTCTTTCCGCCTTCCTCTCGGAGGTGGCGGGTCTGGAACCCATCATCGGAGCGTTTGCGGCGGGGCTGGCCCTGAACCGGCAGATTCCGAATTCTTCAGCACTGATGAACCGCATCGAGTACATCGGCAATTCGCTCTTCATCCCGTTCTTCCTCATCAGCGTCGGCATGATCGTGGACGTGCGCGTGGTATTCGATGGCTTCACGGTGCTGCTGATGGCGCTGGCGCTCACGGTCACCGCGTTTGCCGGCAAATACCTTGCAGCCGAGCTGACGCAGAAGGTGTTTCGCCTCAAGCGCGAGCAGCGCGACCTGATCTTCGGCTTGAGCTCGGCGCACGCCGCCGCGACGCTGGCCGTGGTGATCGTCGGCTACCGCGCGGGCATTGTTGACGACAAGGTCATCAACGCCATCATCGTGATCATCCTTGCCTCCTGCGTGATCGCGTCCATCGTGACGGAAAAGGCGGCGCGCAAGCTGGAAGCCACCACCGAGACCGCCCAGGATGCCGCGCGCAATGGCAGCCAGAACGATGAGCAGATCCTGATTCCGCTTTCGGAAACCACGGAGTTCGAGAACCTGGTGCGTCTGGCGGTGCTGATCCGCGAGAAGAAATCCAGCCACCCGCTGGCAGTGGTGTCGGTGGTGCCCAACACGGATGAGGCCGAGGACAACATCGCACTGGCGCGCGAGATGCTGGAAGAGGTGCGCTTCGAGGCCAGTGCGGCGGATGTGGAACTCAAGGTGATGGCGACCATAGACCACCATCCGGGCAGCGGCATCGGCCGCACGGCACGCGAAATCGGCGCGGATCTGATTCTCATGGGCTGGCCGCAGCAGACCGGTTTCGTCGCGGGCTTCATCGGCAACAAGTTCGGCAGCGTCCTCTACCAGACGCGCAAGACCGTGTTCCTGTGCAATCTGGACGCGCCGACCGCCAAATACACCGGCATCTTCGTCATCCTGCCGCCGCTGGCGGAAGGTTCGGAGCACTTCGACCTGTACTGGCGCAAGATCGCCAAGCTGGCAACGGAGCATTCGGCACCGGTGCACCTCAATTGCACCAGCAGCGCGCACCAGGCCGTCAAGGAAAGCCTCAAGAGGCAAAAGCTGTCCCTCACGCTGGAACTCAGCGAGTTGAGTGATTGGGACGACTTCTTCATCGTTTTCCGGCGCATGTCGGACTCCGACCTGCTGATCCTGGTGTCGGCGCGCGAGGGTGAGCCGGCGCATACGCCGTATCTGGATCAGCTGCCGCTCAAGCTGGAGAAGCACTTCCCCGGGCTGAACAAGATACTGGTGTATCCCTGATGCCAGCCAGGGCTTGACCTTGCCATAATGTCAAGGAAGATGATTGCCGCATCGTTGTGCAACCCTGACTGGAGATTGAGCCATGCAATACCAATTTGACGTGAAAGGCATGACCTGCGGCCACTGCGAGCGTGCCGTGGTGCATGCCGTGCGCGAGGTGGATACGGAGGCCGTCGTGAAAGTGGATCTGCCCAGCGGACGCGTGGAGGTGCAAAGCGACAAGTCGCGCGATGCCATCGCCAACGCCATCCGCGAGGAGGGCTACGAGGTCGCGGCGTGACGCAGGCGGCGGCCGTGCGCTGGCCGGAGCTGATTGGCGAGGCGGCGGCGCGCTCGCATGTGTCGGCGCGCATGATCCGGCACTACGAATCCCTTGGTCTGCTGCCCAAGGTGGCGCGCACGGAAAGCGGCTATCGCCTCTACACCGAGGCGGATGTGCACACGCTGCGCTTCATCCGCCGTGCGCGCGATCTGGGCTTTTCCATGCAGGAGATCGAGGCATTGCTGGGCCTGTGGCAGGACCGCAGCCGGGCGAGCAGCCAGGTCAAGCAGATTGCCGAGCGGCACATGGTGGATCTGGAGCAGCGCATTGCCGCGATGCAGGATATGCGCCGCAGCCTGCAGTTGCTGGTGCGCTGCTGCCACGGTGATGATCGGCCCGAATGTCCCATCCTCGACGAACTTGCGTCTCAACCCGGGGTTCAATCGGCCAGCGCTGGGTAATCGGTGTAGCCCTTGGCGCTGCCGCCGTAGAACGTTGTCTTGTCCCAGGCGTTCAGCGTCGCGCCACGCCTGAACCGTTCGGCCAGATCGGGGTTGGCGATCGCATCCTTGCCGAAGGCCACGATATCGGCATGGCCGCCAGCCACCGCGTCCAGCGCCATTTCGCGCGTGTAGCCGTTGTTCACCATCCAGGCGCCGCGCCCGCCGGCGTTGCGGTAGGCAGCCTTGAAGGCGGCGTAGTCGAACGGCCGGTCTGCCATCGTGCGCGGCCCGCCGGTGGCGCCCTCGATCACATGGATATACGCCAGGTTGAGGGGCGCCAGTGCCTGCAGCAGCAGTTCAAAGAGTGGCTGAGGCTGGCTGTCATGGATGTCGTTGGCCGGAGTGACGGGCGAGAGGCGGATACCCGTGCGCCCGCCACCCACGGCATCCACGACCGCCCGCACGGCCTGCACGGCAAAGCGGATGCGGTTGTGCAGGCTTGCCCCGTAATCGTCGCTGCGCTGGTTGCTGCCATCCTTGAGAAATTGGTCAATCAGGTAGCCGTTGGCGCCATGCAGCTCCACGCCGTCAAAGCCGGCCACCTGCACGGCATCGCGTGCGGCCTGCGCAAAGCGCTCGATGATGGCGGGCAGCTCGTCGCGTTGCAGCGCTCGGGGTGCGGATGTGGCGGCAAATTGTCCGGCCCCTGTCAGCGGGTCAACGATGTAGGTGCGCGAATGCGCGGTGATGGCCGACGGCGCCACCGGGTCGCCGCCATCGGCCTGCAGCGAAACATGCGAGACGCGGCCCACGTGCCAGAGTTGTGTCACGATGCAGCCGCCCTGCTCGTGCACGGCGTCGGTGACCTGCCGCCAGCCCGCCAGTTGCTCGGCGCTGTACAGGCCTGGCACATGGGCATAGCCCTGGCCCTGCTGGCTGATGGCCGTGCCTTCGGTGATGATGAGGCCGTTGCCGGCGCGCTGGCGGTAGTACCTGGCATTCATCGCCGTGGGCACGCCGTCCGGAGAGCGGTTGCGCGTGCACGGCGCCACGGCGACGCGGTTGGAAAGGTGCAGCTTGCCTGCCTGCAGCGGATCGAAGAGGGTGGTCATGTAAGGCGTTCAAAGAGGATGTTTCACGTGGAACACGTTTTGTGCGGTGCGGTGGGACAATAACGCCCCTTGATGTTTTGTGTGCACGAGCATGTTGTATCCCGAGGAATTCGATGTCATTGTGGTGGGCGGCGGCCATGCCGGCTCCGAGGCGGCGCTGGCCAGTGCCCGCATGGGCTGCAAAACACTGCTGCTGACGCACAACATCGAGACGCTGGGGCAGATGAGCTGCAACCCCAGCATCGGCGGCATAGGCAAGGGCCATCTCGTCAAGGAAGTGGACGCGCTGGGCGGTGCGATGGCGCTGGCGACCGACGAGGCCGGCATCCAGTTTCGCATTCTCAACAGCAGCAAGGGCCCGGCGGTGCGCGCCACCCGGGCGCAGGCCGATCGGCTGCTGTACAAGGCCGCGATCCGCACGCGGCTTGAGAACCAGCCCCATCTGCAGATTTTTCAGCAGGCGGTGGATGACCTGCTGCTGGAAGGCAACCGCGTGGCAGGCGCCGTCACGCAGGCGGGCGTGCGCTTTCGCTCGCGCACGGTGGTGTTGACCGCCGGAACCTTCCTCAACGGCAAGATTCACGTCGGCTTGAACAACTACCAGGGCGGCAGGGCGGGCGATCCACCCGCGGTGAGCCTGGCAAGCCGGCTCAAGGAACTGAAGCTGCCGCAGGGGCGCCTGAAGACCGGTACGCCCCCGAGGCTGGATGGGCGCACCATCGATTTCTCACGCTGCGCCGAACAACCTGGCGATGGCATGCCGGGCGGCGTGAATGAAGGGCTGCTGCCGGTTTTCAGCACCCTGGGCAAGGCGGCGATGCACCCGCGCCAGCTGCCGTGCTGGATCACCAATACCAATGCACGCACGCACGAGATCATCCGCTCGGGGCTGGACCGCAGTCCGATGTTCACCGGTGTGATCGAGGGCACCGGCCCGCGCTACTGCCCCAGCGTGGAGGACAAGATCCACCGCTTTGCGGACAAGGAAAGCCACCAGATTTTTCTGGAACCCGAAGGGCTCACGACGCATGAGTTCTATCCCAACGGCATTTCCACCAGTCTGCCGTTCGATATCCAGTACCAGCTGGTGCACAGTATCTCCGGGCTGGAAAACGCGCATATCCTGCGGCCCGGCTATGCCATCGAATACGATTATTTCGACCCGCGCGCCCTGGAGAGCAGTTTCGAGACGCAGCAGATGGAAGGTCTGTTTTTTGCCGGCCAGATCAACGGCACCACGGGCTACGAGGAGGCGGCGGCGCAGGGCCTGTTTGCCGGGCTGAACGCGGCCTTGCAATGCCGAGGCGAGGCGCCGTGGCTGCCGCGGCGCGACGAAGCCTATCTGGGTGTGCTGGTGGATGACCTCATCACCAAGGGCGTGACCGAGCCCTACCGCATGTTCACCAGCCGGGCGGAATTCCGCCTGCAGCTGCGCGAGGACAACGCCGACATGCGCCTGACGGAAACCGGGCGCCGCCTGGGTTTGGTGGACGATGCGCGCTGGGATGCGTTCTGCCGCAAGCGTGATGCGGTTTCACGTGAAACCGAACGCCTCAAATCCACCTGGATCAACCCCGCCATGGTGGAATCCGTTGAATCCGAGCGCGTGCTTGGCAAGGCGTTGGAGCACGAATACAACCTGTTTGACCTGTTGCGCCGTCCGGGCGTTGATTATTCCGGGCTGCTGTCGCTCAATGCGGGAAAATTCGCCAGCACGGATGTTTCACGTGAAACGCTCGGCGACCTGTGCGATGCGGTGATCGAGCAGGTGGAAATCGCGGCCAAGTATTCCGGCTATATCGACCGGCAGCGGGAAGAGGTGGAGCGCGCCGCGCATTACGAGAACCTGCCCCTGCCCGACGACTTGGATTACACGCAGGTGGCGGCGCTCTCCATTGAGGTGCGGCAGAAGCTGCAGAAGCACAGACCGCAGACCCTGGGCCAGGCTTCGCGCATTTCCGGCGTGACGCCGGCGGCCGTGTCCCTGCTGCTGGTGCACCTGAAAAAGGGCCATTTCAGGGATGCGGCCCGCCGTGCGGCATGACGATGGTCATGCGCGGGCTGCTGCTTGACGGTCTTGGGGCGCTGGAGCTGCAGCTGGATGATCATCAGATTGACCGGTTGCTGGAATTTCTTGCGCTGCTGCAGCGCTGGAATCGCGTCTACAACCTGACCGCGGTGCGTGAGCCGCGGCAAATGCTGACGCACCATCTTTTGGATAGTCTTGCTGCCGTACCACCCCTGCGCCGCTACCTGGTGGAGCAGGGAGGTGCGTGCGCACGTTTGCTGGATGTCGGCTCCGGCGGTGGCTTGCCGGGTGTGGTGTTTGCCGTTTGCCAGCCTGGCCTGGAAATTGTGTGCGTGGACGCCGTGGCCAAAAAGGCGGCCTTCGTGCAGCAGGCGGCAGCCAGCCTGCAACTGCGCAACTTGCGCGGCATGCATGCCAGAGTGCAGGAATTGCAGGGGCCGTTTGATGTCGTCAGCAGCCGCGCCTTTGCATCGCTGGCGGATTTCACCGCCTGGTCGCGCCATCTGCTCGCGCCCGGTGGTGTGTGGCTGGCGATGAAGGGCAAGCCGCCGGACGACGAAATGGCCGCATTGCCCGCGGGCGTCGCGGTGTTTCACGTGGAACCCCTGCGGGTGCCGCAGCTCGATGCCGAGCGCTGCATCGTCTGGATGCGGCCCGCATAGCCTCTACACTGTTGTGTCGGCTCTGCGAGGTTTGTACCGATGGTGGGAGCGGCTGAAGCCGCTCCCACCACTGGAGACTTCATCGGGCCTGATCGGTAGCTACCTTGGGCTGCACTTCGCGCGGCCGTTTTTTTCCCCAACACTGCATGGCCAAGATTTTCTGCATTGCCAACCAGAAGGGTGGCGTCGGCAAGACCACCACCACCGTCAACCTGGCCGCGGGGCTGGCCAAAATTGGCCAGCGCGTGCTCATGGTGGATCTGGACCCGCAGGGCAACGCCACCATGGGCTCGGGCGTGGACAAGCGCCAGCTCGCGCATTCGGTGTACGACGTGCTGCTGGGTTCGGCCACCGTGCAGCAGGCGTCAGTACGGGCAGAGGCCTGTGGCTACCAGGTGCTGGGCGCCAACCGGGAACTCGCTGGCGCAGAGGTCGAGCTGGTGGATCTGGAGCAGCGCGAGAAACGCCTCAAGAATGCCCTGGCTGCCGTGGATGCGCAATACGATTTCATCCTCATCGACTGCCCGCCCAGCTTGAGCCTGCTCACGCTCAACGGCCTGTGCAGCGCGCACGGCGTCATCGTGCCCATGCAGTGCGAATACTTTGCGCTGGAAGGGCTGACCGACCTGGTCAACACCATCAAGCAGGTGCATGCCAACCTGAACCCGGACTTGGAGCTCATCGGCCTGCTGCGCGTGATGTTTGACCCGCGCATCACGCTGCAGCAGCAGGTAAGCGAACAACTCAAGTCGCACTTTGGTGACAAGGTGTTCGATACGGTCATCCCGCGCAACGTGCGGCTGGCGGAGGCGCCCAGCTATGGCCTGCCCGGGGTGGTGTTTGACCCGGCGGCCAAGGGCAGCCAGGCGTTTGTGGCGTTTGCGCGCGAAATGGTGCTGCGGGTACAAGCCGCGCTGGCCGGGTGAATTGCAAACAATGGTCAGCCGTCCGCACCATTTCGTGGCGATGCCGGATGGCACTGCCATACTGCATGACAAAGTCGCCGCTGTTGCACCAAGAGTGTTTGGTGCGCCATCTGAAAAATTCTTGTCTGATCAAGCCATGGCCCTTCATTTTTCCTTGCGCAAAGCCTTTCAGGCCATCCTCGCGACTGCCATCCTGGCGCCCTGCCTGGCGTGGTCCACGACGACGATCAACCACCAGTTCACACCAGATGGCGGCGGTGACTTCTTCCAGGGAGACACAGCCACCTACACCGTGAAAATCTTCAACGACAGCACGACGACTGCCGTCACCGATGTCGCGTTCACGTCGCTGCTGACGGAAGCAGGGGCTTTGCCCAATCCCAAGATTTCGTTGGTGACACCCGTTGCGGCGACGGTGTCAGGGTGCGGTGCCGGGGCCACTTTTAACAGCGGCGGCACCATTGTGGGCCTGACTGGCGCCACCGTAGCTGCGGCGACTGATGCCAGTACGCCGGGTGTGTGCACCGTCACCTTCAAGGTGACGGCCACGGCGCCGGGCAACCACATCGTGCATATTCCGGCCAATACGGATCCAAACCCCACGACCTCGGGCTTCACCTATACCGAAGGCGCGACCAAGCTCTACAACACGACCGATGCCAACGCCACCCTGCTGGTGCGCTCCCTTGCAGCACCCACGGGCGGCAAGGTCTTCAGCCCCTCGCCCTCGTTTGTCGGGCGTCCCACCACGCTGACGATTACCCTGAACAACCCGAACACCGGCACCGGCCAGACCATGCCGCTGACCACGTTCACCGATACCCTGCCCACCGGAATGCAGGTGGCGCCCGCGCCGAATGCGTCCGTGGTCTGTTCGGGCACGGGTGCGAGCGATGGCACGTTTGCGCCCAGCGCTGGCGATACGGCGGTGACGCTGACCGGCGGCACGATAGGTGTCAATGGTTCCTGTATCGCCCAGGTGGATGTGATCGTTCCCGCACTGACGCCATCGACGGCGACGACGCAGAATTTCAACAACACCCTGGCGGCAGGCGCCATTGGCAATGCGCGTGGCTTGACGAGTCCTGCATTCAACCGGCAGCTCACCGTGAATGCGCCGGTGCAGGTGGCCAAGTCGTTCAATCCGAGCACGATTCCGGTGAACGCCACGTCCACCATGCGCATCGTCGTCACCAACAATGGCGGCACGGTGCTGACCAATGCGGGCCTGGTGGATACCTTTCCTGCCGGTTTGACGGGAACGGGTGGCGCCACGGCGAACTGTACCGCTGGCGGCAGCGCAGGCACGGTAACGGTCGATACGGGGAGCAGCCCCAACACGGTCACTTTGGCAAATGCCACCGTCGCGGCCAATGGCGGCACCTGCACCATCGAGGTGCCGGTGACCGCGGCAACCGAGGCCGATTACCCCAACGCCATAGGCCAGGATGCGGTGACCAACAACGAAGGCATAGGCAGCCCGCCTGCCAGTGCTACCCTGCATGCCTATGACCAGCTGCGTGTCAGCAAGTCGGTGGCGCCCGCCAATGTGGCGCCGGGGCAGTGGGCGACCTTCACCATCGATATCGCCAACTACGCCACGGCTTTGGTCACCAACGCGCAGGTGACGGATGTCTTGCCCCTGGTCTCCGGCAACCAGATGCTGGTGGATGGGTCTCAGGCACCTTCTTCCACCTGTGGAATGGATTTCACCGGCAGCGTTGGCACTGCGACCTTGCAAGGCACGGGTGGCACCATTCCCGCAGCCTCCGGCACGACGCCGGGTGCCTGCACCGTGACCTTCCGCGCACGCGTGCCGGCAGGCGCCACAACGGGGCAGATCTTTGTCAATACCCTGCCAGCGACTACCGCTGCCTCGGGTGCCACCCTGGGTGGTGGCGTGGTCAACACCAATACGGTTTCGACCAATGTGGTGGTGGTGGATGCGGTCGATCTGACCAAGGTCTTCAATCCGGCATCGATCGCGGCGGGCCAGACCTCGCAACTGACGATCACGGTGTTCAACCGCACGGTGAGCCCGCTCACGGCGATCAACCTCACCGATACCCTGCCGTCAGGTCTTGTGCTGGCGGCCGATCCAGCGGCAAGCACCACCTGCACGGGTGGCGCGCTCTCCGCGGTGCCTGGGGACAACAAGGTGGTGCTGACGGGCGCCACGGCGCCCACGCGGCCGGATGCAAGCCAGCAGGCCTCTTGTACCATTCAGGTGCTGGTGACGGGAACAACGCCAGGCAGCTACACCAACACCATTGCGCCGGCAGACTTCAGCTCCAGCGCCGGTACCATCCCGGCGGACCGCAGTGCCAACCTGGGCATCACTGCCGGGCTGAGCGCTGCCAAGAGCTTTTTGCCCGCCAGCGTGGGCGTGGGCGGTGTTGCCCGTGCCACGGTGCGGGTCACCAACCAGACGGCCGGTGCCCTGACCCATGTGTCCGTCAATGACACCGGACTCACGGGCGGGCTGGTCGTGGCCAACCCGGCCAATGCCGCCACCTCCTGCGCCGGCGCACCCACGATCACGGCCAACCCGGGTGCCACCAGCGTGCGCATGGATGGCGCGCAGCTGCCCGGCTCCAGCAGTTGCGACCTGTCGTTTGATGTGCAGGCCACGGGTGCAGGCCCCTGGGTCAATACCATTCCCGCAGGGCAGATCACCAGCGCGGAGGGGGCGTCGAACACGGCGGTTGTCAGCGCCACGTTGGGCAACCAAAGCGCCAGCCTCTCGCTGAATAAGAACTTCAACCCGCTGATCGTCACCGGCAACCAGCCTTCGCTGCTGACCATCGACGTGGTCAACAACTCGGCCGTGCCCATCAACAACGTGTCGTTCACCGACACCTTCCCCACGGGCATCCAGGTGTATTCCGCGCCCGATGCGCAGACCACCTGCACGGGTGGCACGGTGGCGGCCGTGCCGGGCAGCGGGCAGGTTTCCCTGACGGGCGCCTCTCTGGCGGCCAATGGCGCCTGCGTGGTGACGTTGAAGGTGACGTCCGTTGCCTTCCTCAACCTGACCAATACCATTCCGGCAGGTGCCATTTCCAGCCAGGGCGGCTATACCAACGCCACGCCGACTTCGGCGACGCTCACGACGCTGCAGGGCCTGGGCGTGTCCAAGGGCTTCGAGCCGGCCTATGTGGCGCCGAATGCCGTCTCGCGCCTGAAGATCAAGCTGGTCAACACCTTTGATCCGAACATCCTGAATCCGGTGGTGCTGACGGGGCTGACGTTCACCGATGCGCTGCCGGCAGGCCTGGTGATTGCGCCTACGCCCAACGCGACGTCTACCTGCATGGGCGCGCAGATCGCCGCCAGCGGCGGCGGCACCGCCGTCACGCTGTCGCATGTCACGCTCTCGCCGGGGAGTTCGTGCAACCTCGATATCGATGTGACGGCAGCCGTGGCCGGTGCGTACCTGAACAGCATCCCTGCCAACACGGTGACGACCGACCAGGGCGTGACCAACCCGAATCCGGGCGATGCCACCCTGAACGTGACCCCGGGGCCCACCATCGGCAAGCTGTTCACCACGCCGGTCGTCAAGGTGGGCGATACGTCCGAGCTGATCGTCACCGTGACGAATCCCGCCAGCTTTGCCCTGACCGGTGTGGCGCTGACCGACAACCTGCCGCCCAACGTGGCAGTGGCCAACCCGGCCAACACCAGCACGACTTGTGCGGGCGCCAGTGTCACGGCGGCACCGGGCAGCAGCAAGATCCAGCTCAGCGGCGCCACCGTGCCGGCCAATGGCAGCTGCACGTTCCGGGCGTTTGTCGTCGCTTCGCAGCCAGGCATCTTCACCAACACCATTGGTGCGAACGCGATCACGAGCCAGCAGGGGCTGAGCAATGGCAACCCGGCACAGGCCGACCTGCAGGCGCTCGCGCCGCCCGCGGTGACCAAGCGGTTTGCACCGGCGCAGATCGACGCCTTCGGTGGCGCGGGGCCGAACCAAATCAGTACGCTGCACATCCGCCTGGAAAACTCCAATGCCGACCCCATTACCCTGACGCAGATGTTTGTCGATGCGCTGCCGGGCCTGCCCGCGCCGTCGACGGGCAAGATTCAGGTGGCGCCTGCACCCAACATCAATGGCCATGTGCCGGGTGGTGAGGCGGCCTGTACGGCAGCATCCGTCACGGCGGCGGCGAATGCCACATCGGTCAGTTACGCCAATGGCGCCAGCATTCCCGCAGGTGGCTGCACGATCACGGTGGATGTGGTGGGCACGCTCACGGGCAACTACCTGAACACGATTGCGGCTGGCCAGCTCAAGACCAGTGCCGGCACCAACCCAGACCCGGCACCGGCTGCGATTGGCGTGGACAAGCCTGCAGCGCCCTCGGTGAACAAGGCCTTCAGCCCTGCCACCATCGACGTGAACGGCGTCTCGCGCCTGACCCTCACGCTGGGCAATCCGAATACTTCTGCGCTGACGCTGGCGAGCGTGTTCACCGACACCTTGCCCGTCAACGTGGTCGTGGCGGCTGCGCCCAACATCGGCGGCACCTGCACCTCAGGTTCGGTCACGGCTGCGGCTGGCGGTACCACGGTGGCCTATGCCAGCGGGGCGACCATCCCGGCCGCTGGCTGCACGATCCAGGTGGATGTCACGTCGGCCACGGCGGGCTCGTACACCAACAACATCCTTGCCGAGGCGCTGGCTACGGTGGAAGCGGGCAGCAACCCGACGCCGACGAATGCCGGCCTGGTGGTGCGCGCGCCTGGCAATCCGACCGTGCTCAAGGCCTTTGCGCCCAGCACCATCAACCCCGGTGGCGTGTCCAGGCTGACCATCACGCTGGGCAACCCGAATGCAACGGCGGCGCACCTGACGGCTGACCTGGTGGATACCCTGCCGGCCAGCGTGCTGGTGGCCGATCCGCCCGCAGTGGGGGGCACCTGCGTGGGCACCAAGAGCGCAACGGCCGGTGGCTCCACCGTGACCTTTGCCACGGGCGGCACCATCCCCGCCAATGGTTCGTGCACGATAGCGGTGAACGTGACGTCTGCCGTTTCCGGTGGCCCATACAACAATACCATTGCGGCAGACGATCTGAAGACCAATCTGGGCAACAACGGCGCACCCGCCACGGCCGATCTGCGGGTCAACCCCGGCCAGCCGCCGAGCGTGAGCAAGAGCTTCTCACCCAGCTCCATCGTCGCCGGGGGACAGTCCACACTGACGATCTCGCTGGGCAATGGCGGTGCCACGGTGGCCACGCTAACGGCTCCCCTGACGGATAACCTGCCCGCAGGTGTGGCGGTTGCCAGCCCGGCCGGGATTGCCGGCACCTGCACGCTGGCCAGCGTGACGGCGGCTCCTGGCTCGACTTCCGTGTCCTATGCCTCGGGCGCGACGATTCCGGCGGGCGGCTGCAGCATCCAGGTGAAGGTGACTTCGTCGGTGGTGGCCACGCACACCAACACGATTGCAGCCGGTGCCTTGCAAACCGACCTGGGCAACAATGCCGTGGCGACGACCGCGCCGCTGCAGGTGGTTGCATCGAGCCCGGCAACGACGGCCTCGCTTGCCGGCAACGTCTACCACGACCGCAATGACAACGGCGCCATCGATGCGGGCGAGGAGGGTATCGGCGGCGTCACCATCCAGCTGCTGCAGGGCGGTACGGTCGTTGCAACCACCACCACGGATGCCGCGGGTCACTACAGCTTCACCAACCTGGCCCCGGGAACCTACTCGGTGCACGAGGTGCAGCCCGCCGGATGGAACGACGGCAAGGACACGCTGGGCACCGGCGCCACGGGTGCAACAGGCACCATGAGCAACGACACCTTCAGCAGCATCACGCTCAATGGCGGTGATGCGGCCATCGACTACAACTTTGGCGAGCACAAGGCGCCGGGCGATCCGGCGAGCATCCCGACGCTTTCCGAATGGGGCCTGATCCTGCTGTCGCTGCTGCTCGCAGGCTTTGCATTCACCCGCGTGGAGCTGCGCCAGCGCCGCCGCTGACCGAGGACCCGGTTTCTCCTGGTGGGGCGCCGCCGCCGTATCCGAAGAGGGTGCGGCGGCGGTTTTTCGTGCAGGGGCTCTTCCCGCCACGGCAGCGGCACGGCGTATCCCTTCATGCAAAATAGGGCCTGTGAAATATGAATGAAATATGGCTCCAGCGCCCGTCCATCAAGTGCTTGCAGCTATTTATAAATTAGCATGAACCCCTGCACCGTCCTTCTCCTGCCCGGCTGGCAGAGCTCCGGCCCCGGCCATTGGCAGACCGAGTGGGAGCGCCTGCACGGCTACCAGCGCGTGCAGCAGCACGACTGGGTGCATCCACGGCGCGGCGACTGGTCGGCGCGGCTGGAGGACGTGGTGGCCGACACGCCCGGCCCGGTGCTGCTGGCGGCGCACAGCCTGGGCTGCATCCTCACGGCCTGGTGGGCCGCGCACACGCGCCACGCCGCCAAGGTGCGCGGCGCGCTGCTGGTGGCGCCGGGCGACGTGGAGCGGCCCAACCTGGCGGCGCAGATCACCGGCTGGACGCCCATCGTGCGCCATGCGCTGCCGTTCCCGGCGGTGCTGGTGGGCAGCCGCGACGACCCGTACTGCAGCTTCGAGCGCGCGCAGGCGCTGGCGGCGGACTGGGGCGCGCGCTTCGTCGATGGCGGCGCGCACGGACACATCAATGCCGAATCGGGGCTGGGCGCATGGGACGCAGGCCATGCGCTGCTCCAATCCCTGAAGGACTGAACGAGACATGGCAACCAAGAAACCCAAGGGCCTGGGCCGAGGCCTGGAAGCGCTGCTCGGCCCCACGGTGGCCGATGCCGCGCCGTCGGCCGCCAGCGATGGCCCGCCCGCCGTGCTGGCGCTGGATCGACTCGTGCCCGGCACCTACCAGCCGCGCACGCGCATGGACGAGGGCGCGCTGTACGAGCTGGCCGAGAGCATCAAGGCGCAGGGCATCATGCAGCCCATCCTGGTGCGCAAGCTGCGGCAGGGCGAGCACGCGGGCAAGTACGAGATCATCGCGGGCGAGCGGCGTTTTCGCGCCTCGCAGCTCGCGGGCCTGGCCGATGTGCCGGTGCTGGTGCGCGACGTGCCCGACGAGGCCGCCGCCGCGATGGCGCTCATCGAGAACATCCAGCGTGAAGACCTGAACCCGCTGGAAGAGGCGCAGGGCCTGCAGCGCCTGATCCGCGAGTTCGGCTACACGCACGAGCAGGTGGCGCAGGCGGTGGGGCGCTCGCGCAGCGCGGCCAGCAACCTGCTGCGCCTCTTGAACCTGGCCGACCCGGTGCAGACCATGCTGATGGCGGGCGACATCGACATGGGCCATGCGCGCGCGCTGCTGGCGCTCGATCGCGCGGCGCAGATCACGGCGGGCAACCAGATCGTGGCGAAAAAGCTGTCCGTGCGCGAGGCCGAGAGCCTGGTGAAAAGGCTGGGCGCGGAATTCAACCTGGTGCCGCAAAAGCCCAAGAAGGAAAAATCGCGCGACATCCGGCGGGTGGAGGAAGAGCTCTCCGATCTGCTCACCGCCGAGGTCGAGGTGCGCGTCAAGAAGCGTGTCAAGCGCGGCAGCCGCACCGAAGAGATGGGCGAGCTGGCGATCGCCTTCGGTTCGCTCGATGCGCTCAATGGCCTGATCGAACGCCTGCGCGGGCAGTAGCAAGCATGCGCCTGCCCTGGCCGCTGCCTGCGGTGCTGGTCTGGCTGCTGTGCTGGGCGGTGCAGATGGCGCTGCGCCCCGTGCTGGCGCCCTTGCCGGCGATGCTGCTGGCGGCATTGCCGGGTGTGCTGCTGAGCCTTCTGGCCGCCCATTGGTGGCGGCGCGCGCTGGTGGCGCTGGGTTTTCCACTGTCGCTGGCGCTCTCGGGCAGCACGGCCTTGCCTGCCTGGGCGTGGCTGCTGCCGGTGGCGATGCTGGTGCTGGTCTATCCGCTGCACAGCTGGCGCGATGCGCCGCTTTTTCCAACGCCGATCCGCGCCCTCGATGGGCTGGCGCAGCGTGCACCACTGCCGCTTGGCGCCTTGGTTCTGGACGGCGGCTGCGGTCTGGGGCATGGCCTGCGCGCCTTGCGTGCGCAGTATCCGCGGGCGCGGCTGTGTGGCGTGGAATGGAGCCCGCTGCTGGCGCTGCTGTGCCGTCTGCGCTGCCGCTTCGCGCGGGTGCGGCAGGGCGATCTGTGGGCCGAGGACTGGCGCGACTACCAGATGGTCTATCTGTTTCAGCGCCCCGAGACCATGGCCCGTGCGTCCGCCAAGGCGCGCGCCGAGATGCTGCCCGGCAGCTGGCTGGTGAGCCTGGCCTTTGCGCTGCCGGACATGCCGGCGAGCGAGAAGCTGGATGAGACGCCGCGGCGCGGGCACGCGGTGTGGATTTACCGGATGCCGGCGGAGGACGCCGTGTAACAACACGACACGCCTTGCTGCCCGCGCAGCCTTTACGATGCGCCGTTTCCCACGGTCTGAGCAGGCCGGTCACCATTCAGAAAGAGAGGCCATCCATGTCGCGTACATCCTTGTCCATCATCGCCGCCGCCTGTGCGGTGCTGGCGCTTTCGGGCTGCGAAACCACCAACATGAAAATGGGCAGCAGCGAGGCCAAGACCGTGGCCACGGGCGCTGCCGCCGGCGGCAATTCGGCCAACGCCAGCGGCGAGCTGGAGCGCTGCCCGGCGCCGCTGGGCACGGTCTCGCTGGTCGAGAACCAGAATGCGGGCTGGTACACCATCCTGCGCAACGAATACAAGCTGCCGCCCACGTCCAATCTGCTGCGCCTGCTGATCCAGCAGTCCAACTGCTTCGTCGTCGTCGAGCGCGGCGCGGCCGGCATGCGCGCGATGCAGCGCGAGCGCGAGCTCATGGGCTCGGGCGAGATGCGCAGCGGCAGCAACTTCGGCAAGGGGCAGATGGTGGCGTCCGACTACGGCCTGTCGCCGGAGATCATCTTCTCGAACAACGACGCCGGCGGCATGGGCGGCGTGCTGGGCGGTCTGATCGGCGGCGGCGGCGGGCGCGCGATTGCCGCCGTCGGCGCGGGCACCAAGACGCGCGAGGCGAGCGCCATGCTGACGCTGGTGGACAACCGCTCGGGCGTGCAGGTGGCGGCCTCTGAAGGCAGCGCGTCCAAGACCGATTTTTCCGGCTTCGGCAGCCTCTTCGGCGCGGGTGGAGGCGGCGCGCTGGGCGGCTACCAGAACACCGCGCAGGGCAAGGTGATCACCGCGGCCTTCATGGATGCCTACAACCAGATGGTGGTGGCGCTGCGGGGCTACCAGGCGCAGAGCGTGCAGGGCCAGGGCCTGGGCGGCGGCGGCAAGCTCGGGGTCGATGGCGGTGCCGCGCCGTCGCAGACGCATGCGCTGGCGGTGATGTCGCCGATGCAAGCGCAGGAGCGGCTGAACGCGCTGGGCTACAACGCCGGCGCGCCCGACGGCAAGCTCGGGCCGCGCAGTGCGGCGGCCATCCGCCAGTTCCAGAAGGACCGCGGGCTGCCCATCAATGGCCAGCTCGATACCAGGACGCTGGATGCGCTCTCGCGTTGATGCGGAACTGGGGCAGGTGACAGACAGGCGGGGCCGGCGCGCGTAGCATCGCGTCCATGACGATTACCGCCTCTGCCCGCCTGCGCGAGGACGTGCGCACCACCAGCCTGGTCACGCTGGCGCATGGCACCTCGCATTTCTTCCAGCTGCTGCTGCCGCCGCTGTTTCCCCTGCTGGTGGCGGAGTTCGGCTTCAGCTATTCCGAGCTGGGCCTGTTGCTGTCGGTGTTCTTCGTCACCTCGGGCATAGGCCAGGCGCTCGCGGGTTTCGTCGTCGACAAGGTGGGCGCGCGGCCGGTGCTGTTTGGCTCGCTGTGCCTGTTTGCCGCCGCCGCGGTGGCGGCGGCCAGCAGCACGGGCTATGGCGGCTTTGTGCTTGTCGTGGTGCTTTCGGGCCTGGGCAATGCGCCGTTTCACCCGGTGGACTTCACCATCCTCAACCGCCGCGTCTCCAGCGAGCGGCTGGGCCATGCCTACGCCGCCCACGGGATTTCGGGCAACCTGGGCTGGGCGGCATCCCCCATCCTCGCGGTGATCGCGGCCGCCAGCGGCTCCTGGCGCATCGCCTGCCTGAGCGCGGCCGTCTGGGCGGTGGTGGTGATGGCACTATTGTTTTGGCAGCGCGATGCGCTTGCTGAACAAGCGCCAAAGACCGAAAACGCTGGGAAATCGGCGGCTGCGATGCAGGAGCATCCGCTGGCCTTTCTCAGGCTGCCGGCGGTCTGGCTGTGCTTTGCCTTCTTCTTCTGGACCACCTGCTCGCTCACGGCCATCCAGAGCTTTGCCGCGCCGGCGCTGGAGCGGCTCTACCAGATGCCGCTGGCGCTGGCCGCCAGCGTCGTCACCGGCTTCATGCTGTGCAGTGCCGCGGGCATGGTCCTGGGCGGCTTCATCGTCGGGCGCGTCAAGCGCATGGAGCTCACCATAGGCGTGTGCCTGATGGCGTCGGCGCTGCTCATGGTGGTCGTCGGCCTGGCGCTGACGAGCGGCATCGTGGGGCTGGTCATCGCCGCGGTCTCGGGCTTTGGCATCGGCATCGCCGGACCGTCGCGCGACATGCTGATCAAGACCGCCACGCCGCCGGGCGCGACGGGCCGGGTCTACGGCATGGTGTATTCGGGGCTGGACCTGGGCTCCAGCGTCGCCGCGCCGGTCTGGGGCGCGATGATGGATGGACACTGGTACTCGGGCATCTTCTACGGCTCGGCCGTGGCGCTGGCGATCAGCGTGGCGGCGGCGGCGTTCGTCGGCGCCGGCGTGGCCGCGAGGCGCCTGTCGCCTGCGACGGCGCCCGCATAGCCGGATCGGCGCTCAGAGCGCGAAGATCTTGCCCGGATTCAGGATGTTCTTCGGGTCCAGCGCCCGCTTGATGGCGCGCATCATGGCTATGCTGCCCGCACCGGCCTCATCCACCAGGAAGCCCATCTTGTGCAGGCCCACGCCATGCTCGCCGGTGCAGGTGCCGCCGAGCTTCAGCGCGCGGGCGACGAGCTGGTGGTTGAGCTGCTCGGCGCGGGCGCGCTCGTCGGCATCGTCGGGGTCGATGAGGTAGCCCATGTGAAAGTTGCCGTCGCCCACGTGGCCGACGAGAAAATAGGGGATGCGGCTGGCGTCGGCCTCGTCCACGCTGTCGAGCAGGGCGTCCGCCAGGCGCGAGATCGGCACGCAGGTGTCGGTGGTGATGCAGCGGCAGCCCGGGCGGCTGGCCACCGCGGCAAAGTAGCCGTTGTGCCGCGCGGTCCACAGGCGCGAGCGCTCCTCGGGCGTGTCGGCCCACTCGAAGTCGGCGCCGCCGTGCTCGCCGGCAATTTCCTGTACTGTCTCGGCCTGCTCCTTCACGCTGGCGGGCGAGCCGTGGAATTCCATCAACAGCAGCGGCTGTTCGCGCAGCGTGAGCTTGCTGTACTGGTTCACGCCGCGCACCGCGTTGGCGTCCATCAGCTCCACGCGCGCGATCGGCACGCCGAGCTGGATGGTCTGAATCACCGTGCGCACGGCGGCTTCGATGCTGGGGAAGGAGCAGATGGCCGCGCTCACCGCCTCGGGCAGCGGGTACAGGCGCACGGTGATTTCGGTGAACAGGCCCAGCGTGCCCTCGCTGCCCACCATCAGCCGCGTGAGGTCGTAGCCCGCGCTGCTCTTCCTCGCGCGCGTGCCGGTGCGGATCACCTCGCCGCTGGCGGTCACCACCTCCAGTGCCAGCACGTTCTCGCGCATGGTGCCGTAGCGCACCGCGTTGGTGCCGCTGGCGCGCGTCGCGGTCATGCCGCCGATGCTGGCGTCGGCGCCGGGGTCGATGGGAAAGAACAGGCCCTGGTCCTTGATCGCATCATTGAGCTGCTTGCGCGTGATGCCCGGCTGCACCGTGATCGTGAGGTCGTCGGCGTTGACCGAAAGCACCTTGTTCATGCGGTTCACGTCGATGCTGATGCCGCTTTGCACGGCCAGCAGATGGCCTTCCAGCGACGAGCCGGCGCCCCAGGCGATGACCGGCACCTCGTGCTGGCTGGCGAGCTTCACCGCGTCGGCCACATCCTGCGTGCTTTCGGCAAACACCACGCCCGCGGGCGGCGGTGCATCGGTGAACGGCGATTCGTCGCGCCCGTGCTGCTCGCGTACGGCGAGGGAGGTGGAGAACTGCGCGCCGAAGCGCTGCGCCAGCGCATCCAGCAGCGCCTGCGGCACGGGGCGCGGCGCGATGGCGAGCAACTGGGCGGTGGAGGCGGGGGCGTTCATGGCGGGGGGCTCCTGTACAAAGATGTCGTGCCGCAGATTGTAGGAACGGGGCTGCCGTGGTGCGCGGGGAAGCGGCAGCAGCCTACTTTCAGCCGAGCAAACGGTCTTCCTGTTCATCCCAAATGCCCATGAGTGATTGCATCGCCGCGCCCTCGAAGGCGGCCACCACGCGCACCTTGGCGTGAACGAGCTGCACCGCCACGATGGTGCGCACGAATGCCGGTTCTGCGCGCAGCGCCGCCAGTTGCGCTGCATCGCCCCGCAGCAGCACGAATCCCTCCAGCTCGCCGCCATGGGGCTCCAGCAGAACGGCATCCATGCCATCCAGCCGGCCCTCGCACTTCAGTGCCGTCAGATAGCCCATGGCTTCACCGAGCACCTGCGCCGCCTGCTTCTCCCGGCCGGGGATGATGGCGCCCCAGCCCACCAACAGTGTTCCTTGCATTGCGTACCTCCATGTGAAATCGGGGAAATGGCTGTGATCGTTTCAGCCGCGTACCAACAGGCGCCGCACCGTGGGTGCGAGGGCGGCCAGCATCCATGCAAACATGGCGGCAGTCGGGTGCAGCAAGGCCAGCGGTATCGAGAGCAGGAACACCGCCGTCGGCCAGAGCACCACGCCCAGGGCCTGGCGGTATTCCTGCGCGCCCAAGGCAGACCCGAACAGGTTTTGCCGCTGCGCCGTGCCGACGATGAGCAGCAGCATCACGCCCGTCGCACCGACCACGGCGGCGTAGAGCACCACGGCGAGCGCATCACCATCGCCATAGTGCGCCAGCGCGGCGGTGGGAAAGTTCAGCGAGACCAGCGCCAGCATGAAGCCGATGTTGGCCAGGTTGTAGCCGCGGCTGGTGTGGCGCACGCGCCGCGTGAGGCGGTGGTGCGCGAGCCAGAAGCCGCTGATCACGACAAAGCTCAGCAGGAAGGCCAGCACGCCGGGCAACATCTGGCCGAGCAGCGTGCGCAGCGGCCCGCGCGGGCCTTCGGGAAAGCGGATCTCCAGCGCCAGCACGGTGAGCGCGATGGACACCATGCCGTCGCACAGCGCATGGATGCGCTCCGGCCCCGGCTCGGGGTCGCTGGCCAAGGTGGCGGCGGTGTGCATGGCCACAGCCTCAGGCCGGCACGAAGATGGCGTGCAGGCCCAGCGGCATCACGCGGTCCATGCGCGCCTGCACCAGCGGGCCGTCGGCCAGGTGCTGCGCGTCGAAGACCGATAGCAGCATCTGCCGGCGCGCGAGGTCCAGCGCCGTGCCCATGACCCAGCCCTCGCCTTCGTTACGGCTGCCGGGGCGAGGCACGAAGAGGTGCTCCTCCACCATCACCTCGCGGCCATAGCGGTAGAGCTCGTGCGCGCCCGTCGCCACGTCCAGGCGCATCACCGCATCAAAACCGGGTCGGTCGCCCGCATCCACCCGCGCGGCGGTGAACACCTGCCGGTAGGTGCGGCCGACGATGCGTGGATCGACGCGCGGGAACTCCGCCACCAGTGGCAGCAGGCGCTGTTCGGCCTGGCCAGTGGCGGGGTTCAGTTCCAGCAGCGCGACGGCGGTGTGCTCCTTTTCGGCGTACTGTCCGCGCATCAGATCCTTGAGTGCCGTGGTGGCCGCCCAAGCGCTGGGCGAGCGGATGCAGTCCAGGCGCACCACGCCTTTTTCTTCGCACGCATTGCCGATATGAAACACGAAGCCCGCCGGCAGCGTGAACCACTGCGGCGCATCCAGCCGGTCCTTGGCCAGCAGCAGCACGCGCAGGCCGAGCTCCGGGCGCCAGACATGGCTGTCCAGAAAGGTCTCGCCAGCCTCGGCACGGTCGCGGTCGAACACCAGCGGCGGCAGCAGGAACACGAGGTGGCGCTCGGTCACGGCGAAGTCATGCACCATGGCGATGTCGGGCACCTTGATGCTGGTGGCAGCGGCCAGATCGCCGCCGGGTTTGATGTGGTAAATCGACAGCAGGCCGGCCGAGCTGCTGATGCCGAAGTTCCACAGCGTGCCATCGGGTTCTATCTTGGGGTGGGCCGAGAACGGCATGCCGGCGTAGTCCGGCGACCAGACGCGGGGGCCGCGCGTGTCCAGCGTCTGCGCGTCCATTTCGGTGGCCGAGCCGCCCTCCCACAGCGCCATGAAGCGCCCGCCGTGCTGCAGCACGCTGGTGTTGGCGACGTTGATCGCGTCCGGCGCGGTGACGGCCTCGGCGCCCGGCGGGTTGGTGCCAAAGGCGGCGCGCACCGGGTGGCCGGCGGCGCTGTCGGCGAGGAATTTCTCGGTGCGCACGAAGCGTCCGCGGTGCGTCACGCCCTGGTCGCTCAACGTGTACTGCTGCACCATGCCGTCGCCGTCGAACAGGTGGTGGTAGCGCTCGCCGCCCAGCAGGTGGCGCGCGGGGCCGTTGCGGTAGAAGCGGCCGGCCAGGCCCGCCGGCATGCGGCCCTGGACGTTCAAGGCCATGGAGGCGGCATCCTGCTGCAGGCCGACATAGCCCAGCGTCCAGGGGGGGCTGGCCTGCGCAGCGGCAAAGGCGGCGGCGGTGGGGTCGGCGCTGACCGTGGCGTGTGCGCCCAGCGCGGTGCTGCCGGCAGCGGCCAGCAGGGTGTGGAGGAAATCGCGGCGTTGCATGGCGGTCTCCCGGGGGTCAGCGCAGGTGCACGGTGACGGTGGTGTCGCCCTGCAGGTCAATGGCTGCGGCGTCGAAGTCGGGCGCGCCCATGCGCCCGCGCGCATCGCGGCTGAAACCGTAGCGCTCGGTCGGGATGCCGGCGATGTTGCTGTCGAGCTTGCCGTTGCCGTTTTCGTCGTGGAACAGCGAAAGCGCGTAGCGCCCGGTGGGCAGGTCGCGGTAGACCAGCAGCACGCGTGCGGCGGCCGGCTGGCGCTCGCCGGTGCGCGGCGTCTTGAGCCAGCTCGCGGCATCGGCGTACAGCGCGCCGTCGACGGTGCCCTTGTCGGAACGGGCGCCGAGCACCTCGACGGTCAGATCGTGGGCATTGGCAGAGGCCGCGAGCAGGGCCAGGCCGAGTGCGCCGGCGAGGGTGAAGCAGCGGGGAAGTCGCATGGAAGGGGCTCCTGTGGTGGGGTGTCGGTCGTGGGATGATCGGCACTGTAGGAAGCCGCCTGCCGCGCAGCCAGCGGATTGCGACGGACTGCCGTGCGCAGTACGTGAAGCGTGCGCAGGGGCGACCGAACCGCGCCGCTACATGGGGCGGAACAGGTGCGCGAAGGCGCGGCTGACCTTGACCGGGCGCGCGAGGCCGCGCACCGTGAGGCTGCAGTGGCCCAGCTCGTCGCGCGTGGCGCTGGCGATGTGGCGGCTGTTCACCAGCACGCTGCGGTGCACCTGCAGAAAATCGCCGCCCTCGATGCGCGTGGCGAGCTCGCGCAGGCTCATGCGCACCAGCGCCTCACCCTCGGCGGTGACAACGTTGACGTACTTGTCGGTGGCTTCCAGGCAGATCACCTCGGCCGCCGGAATCATGCGCACCGTGTTGCCCACGCCTGCGCGGATCACGCGTATGGGCTCGTGCACTTCTTCCCCGGCGGCGAGCGCCTGCATCTGCTGCACCTGTGCGGCGGCTTCACCGCCGCGAGGTTCCGAGCGCACGGCCAGCCGCTCCTGCAGCCGCGCCACGGTCACCGCCAGCCGCTCGGGCGTCACCGGCTTGAGCACATAGTCGACCGCTGCCTGTTCGAAGGCCGAGACGGCAAATTCGTCGTAGGCGGTGACGAACACCAGTAGCGGCGCGCAGCGGTCCTCGGGCCACTCGTCGCTGACGACTTCGGCCACCTCCAGCCCGGTGCGCGCAGGCATGCGGATATCGAGGAACAGAACGTCGGGCAGCAGCGCCAGCGCCTGCGTGGTGGCGGCGAGACCGTCCCCGGCCACCGGCGCCAGGCGTAGCTGCGGCCAGGCCTGGAGCAGCAAGCGCGAGAGCGTGCGCGCCAGCACCGGTTCATCTTCAGCGATCAGCGCCAGGGCAGCAGGGGCGGTGTTCATGTCGGAATCCTCACGATGGCACGCGTGCCTGTAGGTTGCTGGCGCGCAAGCTGCAGGCTGGCGCGATCGCCGTAGAGCGCACGCAGGCGCTCGCGCACATGGGCCAGGCCGTAGCCGCTGCGGGTATCGCTTGCGGGTGCTGCCGGCGCATCGGGCGGCAGGCCCAGGCCGGTGTCGCTCACTTCCAGCTCCAGCATCTGCGCGCTCAGACGCGCGCTCACCTGCACGCTGCTGCCGCCGATCTTGGGCTCTATGCCGTGGCGCAGGGCGTTTTCGACCAGCGGCTGCAGCAGCATCGCCGGCACTGGAACAGCCAGCAGCGCCTCGGGCAAGTCGAGCGTGTAATGCAGGCGCGCACCCAAGCGCAGCGCCATGATGTCCAGATACGCGGCGAGCTGCGCGAATTCGGCCGCGAGCGTGGTGCTGTCGCTGCGCGAAGCGGCCAGCGCGCCGCGCAGCCAGGTGATCAGGCGGTCGATCATCAGGCGCGCGCTGGCAGGGTCGTCATCGACCAATGCCCGCAGGTTGGCCAGCGTGTTGAACAGCATATGCGGATCGAGTTGCGCACGCAGCATGCGCAACTCGGCCTCGGCGGCGAGCTGCTGGGCGTTGGCACGCGCCATCGCCTCACTGCTCAAGCGGCTGCGCAGCCAGGTCAGGTAGCTGACAAAGCCTCCGGCCAGCAGCGTGGCGCCGATGGCGGCCAGGCGCGCATCCGCCACGCCGATGATCTTTATAGGCTCGCCCAGTGCCGCATACGCCGTGGTGTAGCCCAGCACATAGCCCAGCGGGATTCCGATTCCCAGCGCCATCAGCAAGGCCGTGCGCGATCCGCGTCGACGCACCCAGGGCAGCTGGCGCACCAGTGCGCCGCAGAACGCCACCCAGAGCCCGATGCATTCGGAAAACCACAGATTGCGCCCGAACCTGTCGCGCTCGGGATCGGCCAGCGTGAGCACAGCCGCGACCAGCACGCAAAAAAGTGCGGTAAGCACAAACAGGCGCAGTGTGCGCATGGCGACTTCGGGCAGGGGCTGTACGGACAGGGATGGGGGCATAGCGGCACGCAGCAGGGGCATGCCACTCTAGACCAAAGCGGTGTGGACAGGTTGTCTGATGGAGCGAATGGCGGCTTGAAGGCGCGAAGGGTCGCAATCAACGATCGAAGTGAACATTGGCTTCACCGGGAGCGAGGCCAGAGCCGCCTACGCCGCCCGCTTCTGCGCGTGCACAAAGCGCTCGAAATCCGCCGCCGGCAAGGGCCGGCTGAACAGGTAGCCCTGCCAGGTATCGCAGCCGTTGTGCAGCAGGAAGCGCTTTTGTGCCTCGGTTTCGACGCCCTCGGCAATCGTCGCCAGCCCCAGGGTGTTGCCCAGCGAGACGATGGTGCGGGCGATGGCCGCGTCGTTGTCGTCCACCAGCACGTCGCGCACGAAGCTCTGGTCGATCTTGAGCTTGTCCAGCGGCAGGCGCTTGAGGTAGGCCAGGCTTGAATAGCCCGTGCCGAAATCGTCCAGGGAAAAGCTCACGCCGTAGCCGCGCAGCTCGTCCATCTTGGTGATCGTGCCCTCCACGTCCTGCAGCAACAGGCCTTCGGTGAGCTCCAGCTCCAGGCGCCTGGCGTCGGCCCCGCTGGTGGACAGCGCTGCCAGCACGGTGCCGATGAACTGCTCCTGGTAGAACTGGCGCGGGCTCACGTTGACCGCCAGTTGGATGTCCCTGAGCAACGGGTCGGTGCTCCAGCGGGCCAGCGTCCTGCAGGCGCTGCCCAGCACCCACTCGCCCAGCTGCACGATCAGGCCGGTCTCTTCCGCCAGCGGGATGAACTGCGCCGGCGACACGAAACCGTCCCGCGGGTGGTGCCAGCGCACCAGCGCCTCCGCGCCTATGACCGCTGCGGCGCGGATCTGGGGCTGGTAGTACAGCTCGAATTGCTGCTGCTCGATGGCGGCTCTCAGGTCGCGCACCAGGTTGGCGCGTTTTTGCAGCTTCTCGTGCTCCACCTGGCTGTACATGCGCAGGCTGCCGGGCCCCGCCTGCTTGGCCTGGTGCAGCGCCATGTCGGCCTGCTTGAGCAATTCGTCCGCGCTCTCGCGCGTGCCCATGAAAAGCGCGATGCCCATGCAGGCGCTGGTATGCAGGGCCTGACCGCCGATGTCGCAGGGCCTGGCCAGCGCGTCCAGCAGGTGCTGCCCGACCTCCGCCGCATGGTGTCTGGAGGCGGGCTCCTGCGACGTCTCGGTCTCCATGACCAGCACAAAGGTGTCGTCGCCATGGCGCGCCACCGTGTCGCCGCTCCTGAGCATGGCCCACATGCGGGCGGCGGCCTGGCGCAGCACTTCGTCGCCCGCCTGGTGGCCGGCGGTCTCATTGATCGTTTTGAAACCGTCCAGGTCCAGCATCAGCACCATCCCCGCCGTGCCGGCGCGCTCGCTCACGCGCAGCGCCTCCTGCAGTGCCCGCATGAGCGTGCCGCGGTTGGCGGCTCCCGTCAGCGGGTCATGGCTGGCAAGGTACTGGATTTCCGTCTGCGCCTGCTTGCTGTCGGTGATGTCGTCAATGAGGATCATCTCCCGGCCTGCGGCGATGACTCCTGACGCGGTGATCGTTCGCGACTCGCCGTTGGCCCTGCGGATGACGTACTCGCGCTCTTCGATGAGGCCGTCGCCCGCCATGGCCTGCAGCACACGGACGTTCCAGTCGGCGCTGATGCGTTCGCGCATGCCGGCGTCCGGAATGGCCATTGCCAGCCACGCATCGGCGGTGGGCGTTTCCTCCCGGGTGTAGCCGGTGATGCGCACGAAGGCCTCGTTGCGGTATTCGATCTCGCCGCCGGGCTTGAGCAGCAGGATGGCAATCGGCAGGTGGTTGAGGACGGATCGCTGGCGCGCTTCATTGCGCTGCAGCTTGCGCGCCATCTGCCGCCGCGCGGTGATGTCCTGGGCAATGCAGAGCGCCTGGTTCGGTGTCTCGCCTTGTTCCGCCAGCGGCGAAATCGTCAGGTCGATCCAGACCTCCGAGCCGTCGCGGTGGCGCAACCGCTTGTCGGTGCGTATCGATGCGGCGCCGCCGTTGTGCAGGGCCTGGAATTCCTGTTGCGCCTCCTGCACCGTGTCGGGGTCGTGGCGCCAGCTCCAGTAGGGCCGGCCCGCGAGCTGCCGGCTGTCGTAGCCCAGTATCTCGGCAAAACGCGCATTGGCCTCCACGATCTTGCCGCTGGTCATGTCGACCACGGCGACCCCGAGGATGTTTTGTTCGAAGATGCGCTTGAGCATGATCTCGCGCTGGCGCAAGGTGGCCCGTGCCGAGGTCAGCTCCAGCAGGCTTTGCCGGCGCCGCTGGAGCATTCTGCAGGCGGCGAACGCCAGCAGCAGGGACAGGCCTGCGCCTGCACTGCCTATCCACCAGGGCAGCGAGCGTTCGGCGCTGGAGAGCAGTGACACGGCCGGCAGGGCACTCACGCGCCAGCGCCTGCCGCCCATCAGCAGCGGCGTCTGGGCGGCGAAGGGCTGCTGCACGGCCTGCGGCGTCGCGGCGTCACTGGCCAGCAGCACCGGGGTGCCGGTGGTCACGTCCTCGATGCGCAGGAACACCTGGTCGCGCCCGCTCGCCGTCCTGGTGGCGTGCAGCAATCCGCGGGTGCTCACGGTGACCACCGTCGAGCCGATGTAGGGCGCCCTTGCCGGCGCAGGCTGCGATGGATGGACCGCATAGCGCAAGACGAAAGCCTTGCGGTCCTGCCCGCCTTGCAGCAGATCGAAAGGCGCCGAGAGCACCAAGCTGGGCGTGCCCGTCGTGCGGAGGATCGCCGCCATGTTGTCCGGCTGGGACAGCGTATCCATGCCGACCAGCTGCCCCGCGTCCTTGAACGGCCAGAACTGCTCGATGATGTAGTGGTGCTCGCCGGGCAGCTGCGGATGGATCGCCAGCGTGGTTGTTTCGCTGAGCAGCGGGTGCAGCTGGCGCAGATAGTCGGTGTAGCGCGCCAGATCCTGGTCGGGCACCATCCGGGTAAACGCGACGCTGCGCACCTCCGGGAAGGTGTCCGCGACCGCATGGCCGTCCACGATGGAGCGGAACATCCAGGCCGGCAGGTCAGGCCGCGCAGCGATCACGTCGCGCACGCTCGCCGCGATGCCTGCGTAGGCTTTCACGCGCTGTTCGATGTCGTCCACCAGGGTGTCGACAATGGCTTGAAGGCGCACTTGCTGCACCTCCAGATTCACCGATTCCTGGTGCCGCACCAGCGCTGCCGTGGCGCCAAGGCCGGCGATCAGAACCGCTGCGGCAATCGCCCGGGGCGATAGTCGTGCGGTGGCGCTGCCGTGGCCTGTGGTGGTGATCATGGCGATAAATTTAGCATTTGCGGATGAAATTTGCGCTGCCGCCCGCGAACGTGGTGTCCCCCTGACGCTCCGGATACGGCGCGGGCGGGAGCCTGGTCACACCAGCCGTTCTATCCTGCGGTAGCGCCACACCAGCAGGTAAAAGCTGCTCTGCAGCACCAGCATGGTGCAGAACACCACCGGGTAGGACATCCACACGCCCTCCAGCCCGAAGCGTGCCGAGAGCCAATGCGCCACCGGCAGCTGCACCAGCAGGATGCTGGCCACGCTGATGCCCGTGGGCACCCACACCGTGCCGCTGGCGCGCATCACCGCGGCCACCACCGCCTGCAGGCCGAACACCACGCTGGCCCACAGCATCACCCGCAGCAGCGTCTGCGCCAGCACCAGCACGCTTTCGGTGGTGAGGAAAAAGCCCAGCAGCCAGTGCGACAGCAGATAGCCCAGCAGCACCAGGCTGCCGGTGAACACGAGGTTCAGCAACAGCCCGGTGCGCACGATGGCGGAAAGCCGCTCGGTGCGGCCCGCGCCGATCGCCTGCGCGCCCAGGATGGAGGCGGTAATCGCAATCGACAGCGCCGGAAACTGCACGTAGTTGACGATCTGGTTCACCGCGCCGTAGGCGGCCGTGGCGTCGGCGCCATAGCCGTTGACCAGCCCCAGGATGGCCAGTTCGGCCATGGCGATGGTCACCATCTGCACGCCGGTCGGCACGCCGAGGCGCAGCACCGCGCGCAGCAGGCGCGGGTTCAGGCGCAGATCGCTCAGCAGTTCGGCATCGGGCGCCAGTGGGCTGCCCCGGCGGCGCAGGTAGAACCACAGAAAGGCCAGCGCCACGCTGAACGCCACCCAGCCCGCCACGGCGGCGCTGACCACGCCCAGTTGGGGCAAACCCAGCCACCCCAGGATGAGCGCAGGGGTGATCAACAGGCCCACGGCGGTGGAGAGGCACAGCGCCAGCAGCGGCGTGACGGTGTCGCCCACGCCGCGCAGCAGCTGCGTGTACAGGATGAACACCAGCAGCAGCGGCATGCTCAGCATCAGCACGCGGGCATAGGCCACGGCGTCGGGCAGCAGCTCGGGCGCGGTGCCCAGCGCCACCAGCGCGCGCTGGGCGAACAACTCACCCAGCACCGCCGCCACGATGCCGATCAATCCGCCCAGCGCCAATGCGGTGCCGGCAATCGCCTTGACCTTGTGCGGCTCGCGCGCGCCCCAGGCCTGGCCGATCAGCACCGAGGCGCCCGCGCCGATGCCGATCACCAGCGCGATGCAGAAGAACACCACCGGGAACATGCCGGCGACGGCGGCCAGCGCATCCGTGCCCAGCATCTGCCCGATGTAAACCGCGTTGACGCTGCCCGAGAGCGACTGCAGGATGTTGGACAGCACCATGGGCCCGAGAAAGGCCAGGTAGGTGCGCCAGAGGGCGCGTGCCGGGCGCGGCGGGATGGTAGAAGCGGTGTTCATGGTGTGAGCCGGTGCGGGCGCGATCATAGGGGTATGCGGCGCACAATCGTGGCCGACGAAAAACCTGAAGGAAGCACCGATGGGAAAACGGGTAACCGCCGTGGCCACGCGCACCGGCGACGATGGCACGACAGGGCTGGGCAACAACCAGCGCGTCTCCAAGGCCAGCGGCCGACCGCACGCCATGGGCGATGTGGACGAGCTCAACAGCCACCTCGGGCTGCTGCTGTGCGAGGCGCTGCCCGCCGACATGCGTGAGCTGTTCATCGACATCCAGCACCAGCTCTTCAACCTGGGCGGCGAGCTGGCGATGCCGGGCTTCGAAATCCTCAAGGACGATGCGCTGGCTCAGCTCGATGCCGCGCTCAAGCACTACAACCAGCAGCTGCCCGGCCTGCAGGAATTCATCCTGCCCGCCGGCACGCGCGCCGCCTGCCAGGCGCATGTCTGCCGCACCGTCGCGCGCCGCGCCGAGCGCTCCGTGGTGGCCTTGCAGCAAAGCGAGGAGATGCGCTCCGCGCCGCGCCAGTATCTGAACCGCCTGTCGGATCTGCTGTTCGTGCTCTCGCGCGTGCTCAACCGCCTGGATGGCGGCGCGGAGGTGTATTGGAAGAGCGAGCGGCTGGCGCGCGCCGAGCGTGAGAATGCTTCTGAATAAAGAGTTGCTTTCGCGCGCCCATCAAGCGCTGAAGTGGGATTTTTTCAGGAATCCAGCACCGCCATCGTGATGCGCGAGGTGCAGGTGGGCTGCCCCGCGTCGTTCACCATGTCGATCTGCCAGACCTGCGTCGTGCGGCCGATATGCACCGGCCGCGCGGTGGCCGTGACCCAGCCGCTGGTGGTGGCGCGCAGGTGGTTGGCGTTGATGTCCAGACCCACGGCGCGGTGGCCTTCGGGGCTGCTGTAGTAGGCGCCAGTGGAGCCCAGGGTTTCGGCCAGCACCACGCTCACGCCGCCGTGCAGCAGGCCAAACGGCTGGCGTGTGCGCTCATCGACGGGCACGCGCGCGCAGAAAGTCGTCGCCGATCTCCAGCATTTCAATGCCGAGGTGGGCCACGGTGGTGCCGATGTGTACGCGCGTGATTTCTTCGAGCGAGATGGGCTTTTTCCAGAGGGAGGGCATGGCAGGCGGATGCGTTGTGAAGGGATGCGCGCATCTTATTGCTCCGGCCCGATGAAGTCTCCAGTGTGGGAGCGGCTTCAGCCGCGAATGCAGTCGTTCGCGGCTGAAGCCGCTCCCACAAGCAGTACAAACTTCACGGGGCCGGAGCAATAGTGAGGGTGGCGGATCTGCGCTGTCACCCCTGCGTATCATCCCCAGATGCCGCTTGCCTGCCCCTCCTGCCGCCAGCCCATGCACAGCCGCCCGTTCGCCGCACGCGAGGGCGGTTTCATTGAACTCGATCTGTGCTTTGCCTGCCAGGGCCTGTGGTTCGATCCGCACGAGAACACGCGCCTGGCGCCGCAGGCGGTGCTGGAGCTGTTTGAGCTGCTGCACGACCACCGGGGCGATGCCGCCCATCCACTGGCCACCCGGTTGCGCTGCACGCGCTGCGCGCGCGAACTGGCGCGCGGTTTTGACGTGGCGCAGGGTGGGCGCTATGTCACCTGGCGCTGCGCGCAGCGCCACGGGCGGTTTTCCACCTTCGGCTCGTTCATGGTCGAGAAGGGTTTTGTGCGCCACCTCACGGCGCAGGAGATCACCGCGCTGGCCGCGCGCGTCGATACCGTGCGCTGCACCGGCTGCGGCGGGCCCATAGACATTCGCAAACAGGACAGCTGCCCCTGGTGCCATTCGGCGATTTCGCTGCTGGACGCCAAAGCCGTGGACCAGGCGCTGGAGCGGCACAGCGCCGAGGCCGTCAAAACCGCGCAGGCGCATACGCCGGACGGGCTGGCCGATGCCCTGGTGGCGCTGGAGCGCCAGCGCATGAACGAGCAGCGCGAGCGCCAGCGGGAACAGGCTTCGAGCTGGAGCAGCGGGGGCGGCGATGTGGATTTGCTCGGTGCTGGGCTCGATTTGCTCTGGGGTATGTTCAAACGTTGACCCGGCGAGCTATCGCCTGGGCTGCAGCACCGCGTTCAGCAGGATCGCGCCAAAGGTTGCGGTGCCAATGCCGCCCAGCGCGAAGTCGCCGAACTTGAGCGTGAACTCGCCCGTGCCCAGCACCAGCGGAATCGCGGCGACGATGAGGTTGCGCGGCTGCGAAAAGTCCACCTTGTTGTCCACCCAGATCTTGGCGCCGGTGATCGCGATCAGGCCGAACACGACGATGGAGACGCCGCCCATCACCGGCAGCGGAATCGCCTGGATCAGCGCGCCGAACTTGGGCGAGAAGCCCAGCAGCAGCGCCACCAGCGCGGCCACGAGGAACACGGCGGTGGAGTAGATGCGCGTGGCCGCCATCACGCCGATGTTCTCGGCGTAGGTCGTCACGCCGGTGCCGCCGCCCGCGCCGCTCACCATGGTGGCGATGCCGTCGCCGATGAAGGCGCGGCCCAGGTAAGGGTCCAGGTCCTTGCCGGTCATCGCGGTCACGGCCTTCAGGTGCCCGAGGTTCTCGGCCACCAGGATGATGACCACCGGCACGATCAGCACCATGGCCGCGCCGCTGAACACCGGGGCATGGAACTGCGGCAGGCCGATCCACGGCGCGGCGGCGATGCCCGAGACATCGAACGGCTTGCCCAGCCCCATGCCGTTGGTCAGCAACGCGTAAAGCACGGTGGCGATGAGCAGGCCGACGACGATCAGCAGGCGCTGCACCATGCCCTTGGTGAACACCGCCACGCCTGCCACGCATACAAAGGTGAGCGCCTGCATCCAGCTCTCGAAGTTGTTGGCCGCCATGTTCTTGACCGGGATGCCCGCCAGGTTCAGGCCGATCACCGCGACGACGGCGCCGGTGACCACGGGCGGCATGAAGCGCTCGATCCAGCCGGTGCCTATCGCGTGCACGATGACGCCTATCGCCACGTACACCGCGCCGCAGGCGATGATGCCGCCCAGCGCCACGCCGATGTTGGCGTTGAGCCCCTTGCCGGCGTAGGCGGTGGCGGCGATCACCACGCCGATGAAGGCGAACGACGAGCCGAGGTAGCTCGGCACCTTGCCGCCGGTGACGAGAAAGAAGATCAGCGTGCCTATGCCGCTCATGAGCACCGCCAGGTTGGGGTCGAACCCCATCAGAATCGGCGCCAGCACGGTGGAGCCGAACATGGCGATCACGTGCTGAATGCCCATCAGGCCGGTTTCCTTACACGGCAGGCGCTCGTCGGGCGCTATCACGCCGCCGCCCGCGAGCACCGCGGTAGGCATCTCCTTCCAGCTGAACAACCCCATTGTTTTCTCCTTGTGTTGGTGGGTGGCGCGATGGTAGAGGGTTTGCCGTGCCCGTGGTGAATTTTTGATCAAACAGGGCTGTAGCGCTTGATGGGCAAGCGCTGGCCGCTATTGTTTATAGAGTAACGGCGATCCCCTGCGCGACGCGCACGCCCAGCGGCGCCAGCCGCTTTTTCAGCCGCAGCACCGCCTTGTCCCTGGACAGCAGCAGCGCGCGCTGCTGTACCGCCAGATCGATGAATTTCTGGTCATCGGGGTCACTGCAGCGCGGCTGGGCCGCGGGCGCCTCATCCATCAGCGTGGCATGGGCGTCGAATTGCGCGATCACCGCTTCGGCGCTGCGTCCGGTGCGCGTGAGCCATGCGGCAATGGCCGGGTAGCGCAGCACGCGCGCGAGCTCTTCGCGCATGGCGGCGGTGGCGCACCAGCGCCGGCGCGCCGCCTGCAGCTCAGTGCGCAGCGCGCCGGCGCATGGCGCGTCAAAGACGAAGAGATCGAGCACGATATTGGTGTCGATCACCCATGCCGCGGCCGCAGCGTCAGCTGGCGCCGGCATGGACCGGGGGTTGGGGGCCGCGCGCGCTGCCCGCCACCATGTCAAAGCGCAGCAGGCGGCATTCGATGGGGCCGTTGAACAGCGGCACGCGCCGCGTGGCCTTCAGGCGCATCACGCCCGGCAGCTCGCGGTCGGGCGAGAGGATCCAGGCCTGCCAGCCGGCGTAGTGGCGCTTCCAGTGGCTGGCGAGCTGGCGGAAGAACTCCTCGCTGCTGCCCGTCTGCGCGCTCTCGCGGCCGATGCGCGCCTCCTGCACCCGCTCGCGCTGGCGCTGGCCGGCGGCACCGGCCGCGGTGATGCGCTCGCCATAGGGCGGGTTGAGCAGCATCACGCCCGGCGGCGCGCAGGGCGGCATGCGCTCCAGCGCGTCGCCGCCGCGCAGTTGCACGCTGGCTGCCACGCCCGCGCGCTCGGCGTTGCGCCGGGCAAAGTCCACCATGCGGTGCGAAACATCACTGCCAAAAATGGGTGCAGCGCTTGTCTGGATTGCGGATGCAGCTTCATTTTTGATAGTTTTCCAGACGGCCTTGTCGTGCGCCAGCAGGTGTTCGAAGGCGAAGCGGCGCTTGCTGCCCGGCGCGATGCGGCAGGCGATCTGCGCGGCCTCGATCACCACCGTGCCGCTGCCGCAGCAGGGGTCGTACAGCGGCAGACCGGCCTCGGGCGTCCAGCCGCTGGCGGCGATCATCGCGGCGGCCAGGGTTTCCTTGAGCGGTGCGTCGCCCTTGTCCTCGCGCCAGCCGCGCTTGAACAGCGGCTCGCCCGAGGTGTCGATGGAGAGCAGCGCCTCGGCCTCGGTCAGGTGCAGGTGGATGCGCACCTGCGGGCGGTGCGTGTCCACGTCGGGGCGCTGGCCGGCGCGCTCGCGAAAGCGGTCGGCCACGGCATCCTTCACGCGCAGCGCGGCGAAGTTCAGGCTCTTGAGCGGGCTCTTGTGCGCGGTCACCTCGATGCGGAAGGTCTGGCGCGGCGTGAACCAGTCTTCCCAGCGCTGCGCCTGCGCCAGCGCGTAGAGGTCGTCCTCGCCGCGGTAGGGCGCGTGCGCCAGCTGCACCAGCACGCGCTGCGCCAGGCGGCTGTCCAGGTTGAGCTGCATGACGGCGCGCCAGGGGGCGCTCAGCTGCACGCCCGCGCGGTGCGCCGTTGCCGCGTTGCTGCCGGTGATGGCGCGCACCTCGTCGGCCAGAAAACCCTCGACGCCGGCGGCGCAGGGCAGAAAGAGCTGAAAGGCCGACATGGCTATCCGTTTTATAGCTGTTTGCGCAGGCTGGCCGGCGCGATCTTGAGTTGTTCGCGGTATTTGGCGACGGTGCGCCGCGCGCAGGCGATGCCCTGCTCCTTGAGCATCTCGGCGAGCTGGCTGTCCGACAGCGGCTTGGCCGGGTCTTCGGCGGCGATGAACTGGCGCAGCAGCGCGCGCACCGCCGTGCTGGAGGCGCTGCCGCCCGCATCCGTGCCCAGGCCCGAGCCGAAGAAATACTTGAGCTCGTAAGTGCCTTGCGGCGTGGCCATGAATTTGCCGTTGGTCACGCGCGAGATGGTCGATTCGTGCATGCCCAGCTCGTCGGCGATCTCGCGCAGCACCAGCGGGCGCATGGCCAGGTCGCCGTGGATGAAGAAGGCTTTCTGCTGCTCGACGATGGCGCGCGCGGTGCGCAGGATGGTGTCGAAGCGCTGCTCGATGTTCTTGATGAACCAGCGTGCCTCGGTCAGGCGCGCCTGCAGCTGCGGGTGGCCGTCCTCCTTGCGGTGCTGGCGCAGCGCCTGGGCATAGGCGTCGTGCACGCGCAGGCGCGGCATCACCTCGGGGTTGAGCTGCACGTCCAGGCGCAGCTCGCCGCCCTGCAGGCGCCGGCGCACGATCACGTCCGGAATGATGATGTTGCGCTCCACCTCGGCAAAGCGCCGCCCGGGCCGCGGCTCCAGGCGCGCGATCAGCGCCATCGCGGCGCGCGTCTCTTCCTCGCTGGCGTTGCAGGCCTGGGAGAGGCGCTTGACATCGCGCCGCGCCAGCCATTCCAGCGGCTGGCTGCAGATCGCCCGCGCGGCGCAGAGCACGGCGGGCGGCTGCGACTCGTCCAGCGCCAGGGCGCGCACCTGCAACTGCAGGCATTCGGCCAGATCGCGCGCACCGACGCCGGTGGGCTCCAGGCTTTGCAGCAGCTTGAGCGCGATGCCGAACTGCTCGACCACTTCCTCCACGCGCCCGGCGTCGCCGCTGCCCACCAGGCCTTCGGCGAGCGACTGCAGCGAATCTTCCAGGTAACCGTCGTCGCCCAGCGAATCGATCAGGAAGGACAGCGCCGCCCGCTCCTCGCGCGAGAGGCGCAGCGACAGCGCCTGGCGGTGCAGGTGCTCGGCCAGCGTCTCGTGCGCGCTTTCACGGTTGCCGACGGCATCGTCATCGGCGTCCGGCGCGGGGCCAGCGCCAGGCGCCTCGGCGCTCCAGGGGCTGTCGCCGCTGGCGGCGTCCACCCCATCGTCGCCGTCCCAGTCGCTGTCGCTCTTGGTGCTGTTTTCGGCTCTTTCGCTGGCTGGGCTTGCGTCGAATGCTTCCGATATGGGAGCCAGCTCGCTGCGCTCCACGGTGCGCTCCGGCGCGGTGCGCGGCGGCGCTTCGGCGGCCGGCTCCTCATTGGCGAGCTCCAGGAAGGGGTTGTCGACCAGCATGTCCTGCACTTCCTGCGCCAGCTCCAGCGTCGACAGCTGCAGCAGGCGGATGGACTGCTGCAGCTGCGGCGTCAGCGCCAGGTGCTGCGAGACGCCCAGGGACAGGCCGACCTTTGCCATCGCCCTACATCCGGAAATGCTCGCCGAGGTAGACGCGGCGCACCTCGGCGTTGTCCACGATCTCGGACGGCGTGCCGCGCGCCAGCACCCGGCCTTCGCTGATGATGCAGGCGTGGTCGCAGATGCCCAGGGTCTCGCGCACGTTGTGGTCGGTGATGAGCACGCCGATGCCGCGCTCCTTCAGGAAGCCGATGATGCGCTGGATCTCGATCACCGCGATCGGATCGATGCCGGCGAAGGGCTCATCGAGCAGGATGAAGCGCGGCTGCGTGGCCAGCGCGCGCGCGATCTCCACGCGCCGGCGCTCGCCGCCCGAGAGCGCCATGGCGCGCGCATCGCGCAGGTGCTCGACGTGCAGGTCCGCCAGCAGCGCGGTCAGGCGGCGCTCGATCTCCGCGCCCGCCAGCGGCTTGCCGTTGTCGCCGCGCTGCAGCTCCAGCACCGCGCGCACGTTTTCCTGCACGCTGAGCTTGCGGAAAATCGAGGCCTCCTGCGGCAGGTAGGAAAGCCCCAGCTGCGAGCGCCGGTGAATCGGCATGTGCGTCACGTCGCGCCCGTCGATGCCGATGCTGCCGCCGTCCACCCGCACCAGGCCGACGATCATGTAGAACGACGTGGTCTTGCCCGCGCCGTTGGGCCCCAGCAGCCCGACCACCTCGCCTTCGGGCACCTGCAGCGACACGTCCTGCACCACGGTGCGCCCGGCGTAGCTCTTTTTCAGATGCTCGACGCGCAGCAGGCTGGCGCCCGCGGGAGGGATGGTGCTGCTCATGGCGCCTGGCGCGGCGCGGGCGCCAGCTCCGGGCTCGCGCGCAAAGCGGGTGTTTCAGCGGTCGGGGCGCCGGGCTGCGCGGGCTTTTCCTTGGGTGCCAGCGTGGCGCGCACGCGCTGGTCGCCGCCGGCGCCCGTCTGCCCTGGCTTGCGTGGCGCGCCATCGACGGTGAAGATGTCGGTGGCGTTGTTGTAGGTGATGAGCGCGCCGCTGATGTCGTCGCTCAGCACGCCGGCGCGCAGGCGGCGCAGCTCGGCGCGCTGCTTGAGCTTGACGAGCTCGGTGCGTCCGTCCCAGTCAATGGTTTCGGCCTCGCCCTCGATGAACTCCTCGGGCGCGCCCTTGGGGGTGTCGCGCTTCTGGCGGAAGTAGGCGCGCTGGCCGGGCGCCGCGGTGACGATGCCGCTCTGGTGGCCCTGTCCGTCCTCCTGCACCTGCACCCTGGCGCCGCGCAGCACGATGCTGCCCTTGGTGATGACCACGTTGCCGGTGAAGACGCTGGTGAGCTTGGCATCGTCGCGCACCAGGCTGTCGGCCTCGATGTGCATCGGCTGGTCGCGGTCGGTCTTTTCCGCATGCGCCGCGCTGCCGGTGGCAAGCACCAGCACACTGGCGAGCAGCAGCAGGGGGTGGCGATGAGTCATGGCGCGGTACAAGGCACGGTTCTTGCAATCGATTGTAGCCACCGCCCCGCGCCTGCATGGGAAGCGCGCCACCCGGTCAGCCATGAAAAAGCGCGCCCGGGAGCGCGCTTTGGCACGGCGGATCGGTGCGCGCTTTTAGGCCTTGCGCTCCTTCTGCACCAGGAAATCCACCGTCTGCAGCACGACCGGCATGCTGCCGGCGAGCGTGCCGTCGGTATAGAAGCGCCCGGCCACGCCCATCGAAGGCACGCCTTCCACGTTGTACGCCGCCTGCAGCTGCGTCGCCTTGCGCACCTGGTTGGCCACGGTGAAGGAGTTGTAGGCCTCCTTGAACTTGGCGCCGTCCAGCCCCTGCTTGACCACCCAGTCGAAGATCTGGGCGTCCTTGTTCAGCGGCAGGCGCTCGACGTGGATCGCGCGGAACACCTTGGCGTGCAGCTCCTTGACCTTGTCCATGCTCTCCAGCGCGAAGTAGAGCTTCTGCTCCGGCACGAAGCTGGCGTTGAAGGCCACCGGCATGCGGCGAAAGAACACGTCCCTGGGCAGGGCGGCCATCCATTGCGAGAGCGCAGGCTCGAACGCGTTGCAGTGCGGGCAGCTGTACCAGAAGAATTCGATGACTTCGATCTGCCCCTTGGGCGCTTCGGTCATCGCCGGTTTCTTGAGCTCCAGGTATTCGATGCCCTCTTCGAACTTGCCGTCCTTGGCCCGCGCCGCCAGCGGCAGGCCGACGGTGCCGGCAGCCAGTGCCGAGCCGACAGAGAGGGAAAAGTCGCGACGTTTCATGCCGTGGAGCTCCGGAGAAGGGGAAAGAACAGGTCTGACGCGGTCGGCAGCGAAAAGGTTCACTGGCCGACGCGCACCAGGATGGAGGCGATGCCCGCGCCGTCGAGCTTGCCCTTGAGCTGCTCGGCGTCGTCGCGCCGTGCAAACGGGCCGATGCGCACGCGGTAGACCGCGCGGCCGCTTTGCTGGCCTTCGCTCACGCGCGCTTCCCAGCCCAGCATGGCCAGTTGCGCGCGCTGGGCGTCGGCCTCGTCGGGCGCGCGAAAGGCGCCGGCCTGGATGAAATAGTTGTAGGCGCCGGCCGCCGCCGCGGGGACTGGCGCGCCGGGCGCGGCCGCCGCCGTGGTGGTGCCTGCGCCTTGTGCCCTGGCGCGTGCCAGGTCGCCCAGCGGGTCGGTGCCGGCGGCGGGTGCCGGCGTTGCCGCTGCGCCGCCAGCGTCCCCGGCAACGGCGGGCGGCTGCGGGCTGGCCGCCGTGCCTGCCGCGGCGCTGGTGGGCGCCGGCGTGACGGCGCCATTGCTGCTCAGGCTGGCGTTGGGGTTCCAGTTCTTGTTGCGTTCGGCGTCCCTGGCATCCTGGTCGGCCAGGCGGCTGCTGCCGTTCATGAACGGCACGGGCACCTTGTTGACGTAGGCGGCGACCGCCAGCGCAATCCCCAGGCCGATCACCACGCCCAGGATCAGGCCCGCCAATGTGCCTCCGCCTTGCCTTTTCTTCGCCATGTTCACATCCGTTGAGGGGCCGAGACGCCGAGCAGCGCCAGGCCGTTTTCCAGCACCTGGCGGGTGGCGGCCACCAGCGCCAGACGCGCCTGTTTTATCGCGTCATCATCCACCAGAATGCGCTCGGCATCGTAGTAACTATGGTAACTGGCGGCGAGCTCGCGCAGGTAGAAGGTCACGTCGTGCGGCGCGTTGCCGCCGGCGGCCGAAGCCAGCATGTCGGGGTACCTGGCCAGCTGCAGCATCAGCGCCTGTGCCGCGGGCGTATCCAGCGGTGACAGATCGGTGTCCGCGAGCCGGGCCACGTCATGGTCCTCGCGCCAGCCGCGCAGCACCGAGCAGATGCGCGCGTGCGCGTACTGCACGTAATACACCGGGTTGTCGTTGTTCTGCGCGATCGCCAGATCGACGTCGAAGGTGTATTCGGTGTCGGGCTTGCGGCTGAGCAGAAAGAAGCGCACCGCGTCCTTGCTGGTCCACTCGATCAGGTCGCGCAGCGTCACGTAGCTGCCCGCGCGCTTGCTGATCTTGACCTCTTCGCCGCCGCGCACCACGCGCACCATGGTGTGCAGCACGTAATCGGGGTAGCCCTGGGGAATGCCGACATCGGCCGCCTGCAGCCCGGCGCGCACGCGCGCGATGGTGCCGTGGTGGTCGGTGCCCTGGATGTTCACCGCCTTGGTGTAGCCGCGCTGGAATTTCTGGATGTGGTAGGCGACGTCGGGTACGAAGTAGGTGTAGTGGCCGTCGCTTTTCCTCATCACGCGGTCCTTGTCGTCGCCGTAGTCGGTGCTCCTGAGCCAGAGCGCGCCGTCTTTTTCATACGTCTTGCCGTTGGCGATCAGGCGCTGCACGGTGGCTTCGACATGGCCGCTCGTGTACAGGCTGGATTCGAGGTAGTACTCGTCAAACCGCAAATTGAAGGCCTGCAGGTCCTTGTCCTGCTCGTTGCGCAGGTAGGCGACGGCGAACTGGCGCACATTGTCGTAATCGCCCACGTCGCCGTTGGCCGTGAATGCCCGGTCGTCGGCCCGCACCGTGCTTTTGGCGAGGAAGGCGTCGGCGATGTCCTGGATGTAGTCGCCGTTGTAGGCGGCCTCGGGCCAGGCGGCGTCGCCGGGCTTGACGCCCTGCGCGCGCAGCTGTGTGCTTCTGGTGAGGGTGTCGATCTGCACGCCCGCATCGTTGTAATAGAACTCGCGGTGCACGCTCCAGCCTTGCGTGGCGTAGAGGTTGCAGATGGCGTCGCCCAGCGCCGCCTGGCGCCCGTGGCCCACGTGCAGCGGTCCGGTGGGGTTGGCCGAGACGAACTCGACGAGGATTTTTTCGCCGCGCGGCGCCCGCCAGCCGAAGCGCTCCTTGCCGGCGAGGATTTCGCGCACCACCTGCTGCTTGGCGGCGGGCTTGAGGCGGATGTTGAGAAAGCCCGGCCCGGCGATGGCTATCGCCTCCACCCACTGCCGGCCGGCGGGGGTGGCGAGCAACGCGGTTTGCAATTGCTCTCCCAGCTGGCGCGGGTTGGTCTTGAGCGCCTTGGCCAGCTGCATCGCCGCGGTGCAGGCCCAGTCGCCATGCGCCGCCACCTTGGGCGATTCGAAGGCGGCGCGTGCGCCCGCACCGGGGGAGAGCTTTTCCAGTTCGGCGGCCAGCGCCGCGAGCAGTTCTTGTTTGACGCTGAGCATAAGAGGGGCGATTTTACGGGCCGCCCTGACAACGCAAGGGCGCGGCGCGGCGTTATGCTGCGTGGCCCGCTGCGCGATGCGACGCGGCAGGCGTTTTACATCCCTTGTTGAAGGAGATACGCATGAAAAAATGGCTCGCCTTGCTGGCTGCCGCCGGCTGTGCCCTGTCCCTGGCTGTCCATGCCGCCGATGCGCCCGCCAAGGCCCCGACGGCGCAGCAGCAGAAGATGACCGCGTGCAACGCCGAGGCCAAGACCAAGGCGCTCAAGGGCGATGAGCGCAAGGCCTTCATGAAGGAATGCCTGAGCGCCAAGAAGGCCGCGCCTGCCACGCAGCAGGACAAGATGAAAACCTGCAACGCCGATGCCAAGACCAAGAACCTGGCCGGCGATGCGCGCAAGACCTTCATGAAGGAGTGCCTGAGCGGAGCCAAGGCGGGCTGATGCCTGCATGACGCCTGCATGACGCCGCGCAAGCGGCGTCATCAGCGCGTGAACACCCCGCGCGCGAGAAACACCGCCAGCAGCACCACCACCACCATCAGGTGCGCGGCCCACATCACGAGCATGCGGGTTCGTTTGAGCTCGTCTGCGCCGGGCAGCGCGCCATCGGCCTCCAGCCGGCTGCGCCAGCCGCGGTAGCGCCTGGCTGCCATGAAAAGCAGCACCGTCATCGCCACCAGCAGCGCGATCTTGGCGTGCAGCAGGTGCTGCGACCAGTACCAGCCCGCGCCCTTCACGCCCCAGAGGGTGCGCGCCACGCCCGTCGCCAGCACGATCAGCGCCGACAGCAGGCTCAGCGCGTTCATGCGCACCAGGCGGCGCACCACGGCGGGGTTCATCCAGTCAAAGCGGCACAGCGCGGTCTCGGCCGTCATGAAGGTGGCCAGCATGATGAAGGCCATGATGTGGGCCCAGGCCAGCAGGCTTTCGAGAATCACGATGCAGCGTCCTTGTTGAAACCGTCCGGCTGAGTATCGCCGGGGCGCGAAAGTCCCCTCGACCAGAAGGCCGGTTCGGCATAGCGCGCGCGCAGAAAATCCATCCACAGCCGCACGCGCAGCGGCAGGTGCTTGCGCTGCGGCAGCAGCAGGTAGATGCCGTTGGGCGGCGCGGCAAAGTCTTCCAGCACCGCGACCAGGCGCCCTTGGGCAATCTCGGCTTCCACCTCCCAGGTGGAGCGCCAGGCGATGCCGAAACCCGCCAGGCACCAGTCGTGCAGCACCTGCCCGTCCGAGCAATCGAGCGGGCCGGCGGGCTTGATGTGCACCGTCTCGCGGCTGCCATCCGCACGGCGTACGGAAAACGGCCAGCCGCGCATCTGCGAGGCATCGCTGGACAAGGCCAGGCACTCGTGCTGCGCCAGCGCGCCGGGCTCGGTGGGCGTGCCGTGGCGCGCGAGGTAGCCGGGCGTGGCCACGCACTGGCGGCGGTTGTCGGCCAGGCGCACGCTCACCAGCGACGAATCGGGCAGATCGCCCACGCGCACGCCGCAGTCGTAGCCCTCGGCGGTGAGGTCTATGACGCGGTCCGAGAGGTTCAGCGAGATCGTGACATCCGGGTGCAGCGCGCGAAACGGCGGCACCAGCGGCGCGACATGCCGCCGCCCGAACCCCGCCGGCGCGGTGATGCGCAAATGGCCCGTGGCCTTCACGCCGCCGGCCGAGACGCTGGCCTCGGCATGCGCGACGTCGGCGAGCAGGCGCTGGCAATCCTCCAGAAACGCGCTGCCCTCGTGCGTGAGCGTGATGCGCCGCGTGGTGCGCACCAGCAGCTTCACGCCCAGGTGTTCCTCCAGCGCATCCAGGCGCCGCCCCATGATGGCCGGGGCCACGCCCTCGGCCCGCGCCGCCGCCGTGAGGCTGCCGCGCGTGGCGACCGAAACAAAGGAGGCGTAGGCCTTGAATTTATCCATCAAAAATGGCTGCAGCGCGCTTTCGCTATGCGCTTGCAGCTATGGAGACTATAGGAAATTTCACAACTGCGACGGATATTTTTGCAAAAAAGTCATAGGTACATCCCAAATTCGCTTATTTATCTCCAGAAATATTTGTAATACAGTCCCATTCACTTATCCAGGCCGGACGACTGTCCCGGCATCTCCATCGTTTTCAGGGGTTTTCCATGACCGCACGTACCCGCATCCACGGCCTGCAGGTGGCCGACGAGCTCTACCGATTCATCAACACCGAGGTGCTGCCCGGCACCGGTGTGGCGCAGGAGGCCTTCTGGAAGGGCTTTGATGCGCTTGTCGCCGATCTGGCGCCCAAGAACGCCGCGCTGCTGGCCGAGCGCGAGCGCCTGCAGACCGAGCTTGACACCTGGTACAAGGCCAATCCGGGCCCGGTGCGCGACATGGTGGCGTACCGCAAATTTCTGGAGACGATTGGCTATCTGGTGCCCTCGCCCCAAGGCGTGCAGGCGACGACGACGAACGTCGATGCGGAGCTCGCCATCCAGGCCGGCCCGCAGCTCGTGGTGCCGATTCTCAACGCGCGCTATGCGCTCAACGCGGCCAATGCGCGCTGGGGCTCGCTCTACGACGCGCTCTACGGCACCGACGTGATTGGCGAAGAAGGCGGCGCCGAAAAGGGCAAGGGCTACAACCCGGCGCGCGGCGCCAGGGTGATCGAATACGCGCGCAATTTCCTCGACCAGGCCGCGCCGCTGGCGAGCGGCTCGCACAAGGACGCGACCGGCTACAAAGTCGAAGGCGGCGCGCTCGTGGTGCAACTGGCAAGCGGGGCCACGGGCCTCAAGAACCCGGCGCAGTTCGTCGGCCACCAGGGCGATGCGGCATCGCCCTCGGGCGTGCTGCTGGTGAACAACGGCATCCACGTGGACATCCGCATCGACCGCGGCACGGCCATCGGCAAGAGCGACGCGGCGGGCGTGGCCGATGTGGTGGTGGAAGCCGCGCTCTCCACCATCCTTGACCTGGAAGACTCGATCGCCGCGGTGGACGCCGAAGACAAGGTGCTGGGCTACCGCAACTGGCTGGGCATCCTGCGCGGCTCGCTCACCGAAACCTTCGACAAGGGCGGCAAGCAGCTCACGCGCGGCCTGAACCCGGATCGCCGCTACACCGGCGCCAATGGCAAGGAAGTCGTGCTGCCCGGGCGCTCGCTGCTCTTCGTGCGCAATGTCGGCCATTTGATGACCAACCCGGCCATTCTCTGGGGTGCCGAGGGCAAGGAGATTCCCGAGGGCATTCTGGATGCTGTCGTCACCACCACCATCGCGCTGCACGACTTGAAGGGCCTGGGCGGCGCCAACGGCATCCGCAACTCGCGCACCGGCAGCGTCTACATCGTCAAGCCCAAGATGCACGGCCCGGCGGAAGTCGGCTTCGCCAGCGAAATCTTCGCCCGCGTCGAGCAGGTGCTGGGCCTGAAAGAGAGCACCGTCAAGCTCGGCATCATGGACGAGGAGCGGCGCACCAGCGTCAACCTCAAGGCCTGCATCGCCGCCGCGCCGAGCCGCATCGCCTTCATCAACACCGGCTTCCTCGATCGCACCGGCGACGAGATGCACACCTCCATGCACGCCGGCCCGATGATCCGCAAGGGCGAGATGAAGACCAGCGCCTGGATTGCCGCGTATGAGAAGAACAACGTGCTCGTGGGCCTGGGCATGGGCCTGCGCGGCAAGGCGCAGATCGGCAAGGGCATGTGGGCCATGCCCGATCTGATGAAGGCGATGATCGAGCAGAAAATCGGCCACCCCAAGGCCGGTGCCAATACCGCCTGGGTGCCCAGCCCCACGGCCGCGACGCTGCACGCGCTGCACTACCACCAGGTCAACGTCGCCGCGATCCAGCAGGAGCTGGAAAAGACCAGCGCCGACGCCGAGCGCGACAACCTGCTCACCGGCCTGCTCACCGTGCCGGTCTCCAGCAACCCCAACTGGAGCGCTGACGAAAAGCAGCAGGAACTGGACAACAACATCCAGGGCATCCTGGGCTATGTGGTGCGCTGGGTCGACCAGGGCGTGGGGTGCTCGAAGGTGCCCGACATCCACGACATCGGCCTGATGGAAGACCGCGCCACGCTGCGCATCTCCAGCCAGCACGTGGCCAACTGGCTGCTGCACGGCGTGGTGACGGAAGGCCAGGTGCGCGCGACCTTCGAGCGCATGTCCGCCAAGGTGGACCAGCAGAACGCCGGCGATCCGCTGTACGAGCGCATGCACGACCGCTACACCGAATCCATGGCCTACCAGGCCGCCTGTGATCTGGTGTTCAAGGGCCTGACGCAGCCCAGCGGCTACACCGAGCCGCTGCTGCACGCCTGGCGCCAGAAGCGCAAGGCGGCGCAGAACGTGCGTCGCTAAACGCTCGTAAAGCGGGGCGGAAGCTGGCAGCGGTCGCCGGCAAACGATGAGAGCTGCATTTGGTTTTGTACCAAGTCCGGCTCTTTTCTTTTTTGCCTGCACTCTTCCATGGTGGTTGCCAGCGCGTGGCACTGCCGACCACAAGGCGGGGTTGCCGTGCGCACACCGCCATTCGCACGCGCACTTGCCCCGCTGCTCGGCGCGCAGCCGAGTAGGGGATTGCACCAATATCAAGCCGTCAATTGATTATTCAAAATAATTAATGGCGCATGGCTTGGTTGCCACTTCTTACCGGACTCGCGCCACCGGAATCTCTCTCTGGAGACAAATGATGGCGTTGAGGAATTCCTTGAAAATCGCGGCGACGACCGCGTTCGCAGCCGGCACCCTGGTGCTGCTGTCCGGCTGCGGTGGCGGCGATGACAGCGGTCAGCCAAGCTTGCCGCAGTTGCCTGCGGCAACGGGCGCCGCGCTGCGCTCCTGCAGCGACCTGGTCACCAAGCTTGCCTTTGCGAACACCCAGATTGCATCGGCCGAAACGGTGGCAGCCGGCACCCTGACGGTGGCGGGCCAACCGATTGCCGAGCACTGTCTGGTGAAGGGTTCCATGGCTCGGCGTACCAGCGCCGTGGATGGCAAGTCCTATGCCATCGGCTTTGAAATCCGCCTTCCGGACCATTGGAATGGCCGCTTCTTCTACCAGGCCAACGGAGGCATCGATGGCAGCATCACTACGGCTACCGGGGGTGTTGGCGGCGGTGGGGCACTGAACAACGCACTCAACATGGGGTTTGCCGTGCTCAGCTCGGATGCCGGCCACACCGGATCGATGGGCCCCTTCTTCGGTATTGACCCACAGGCCCGACTCGACTATGGCTATCAGGCCGTCGCCAAATTGACGCCGATGGCCAAGAGCGCCATCCAGACCGCCTACGGCAAGGGGCCCGACCGTTCGTACTTTGGCGGTTGTTCCAATGGGGGCCGGCACACCATGGTTGCTGCCGCGCGTTATGCCGATCAATACGATGGATTCTTGGTGGGCGATCCCGGCTTCCGGCTGCCATTGGCCGCGATCGCTAACATCGCCGGGGCTCAGAAATATGCCGCGCTCGCTACCGATCCCAAGGACTTGTCAACCGGATTCACAGCCACCGAGCGCGTGCTGGTGTCGAATGCCGTGCTCAGCAAATGCGACGCGCTCGACGGTGCAGCCGATGGCCTGGTTCAGGACACCGCCGCTTGCCAGGCCGCTTTCAACTTGGCTCGCGATGTACCCACCTGCACTGGCGCGCGCGACGGCAGTTGCCTGACGGTCGAGCAAAAAGCCTCGATTGGTCAGCTTTTTTCCGGCGCCACGACGAGCACCGGCACCAAGTTCTACAGCAGCTTTCCTTTTGACGCTGGACTGGTGCCCAACGGCTGGGCGGGTTGGAAATTCAACAATTCACTCAACCTCGACTCCGGCGCCGTCGGCTTGATCTGGCAAGCGCCGCCAGAAGATCCGACGACCTTCAACGGGCCGAATTTCACGTTGATGGGCAATATCGACACCATGCTCGCCAAGGTCAACGCCACCAACGCCGTCTACACCGAAAGCGCGATGTCGTTCATGGCCCCGCCTCACCCGACCGACCTGTCATTGCTGAAAAACCGCGGGGCCAAGATGATGATCTACCACGGCACCAGCGACCCGATTTTTTCCAGCAACGATACGGCCGCGTGGTATGACGCTTTGCGCGGTGCCAACGACGGCGACGCCTCCAACTTCGCTCGCTACTACCAGGTCCCAGGTATGAACCACTGCTCCGGCGGCCCAGCGACCGACCAGTTCGATATGTTGACGCCGCTCGTCGCCTGGGTCGAAAAAGGCCAGGTCCCCAGCGACGTGATAGCGAGAGCACGGGGCGCCGGCAATCTGGGCGGCGCCAATGCCGATCTGCCAGTCAGTTGGTCAGCAAGCCGTACGCGACCCCTGTGCGTTTACCCGAAAGTTGCTCGCTACAACGGCACCGGTGATATCGAGTCCGCAGCCAGCTTCAGTTGTCGTTGAAGTGGTTGTTCCATCAAAAACCAAGTGACGTCCATGCACTACGGTAGCGCCCACACCCAACCATCGATCAGCGCATCGAGTGCCGGGCGCGCCGCGATAGCGTTGAGGTGGTTTATCAACGCTACCGATGCGTGGCGATGGCCCTTGGCGCCGTGTATGCAGCCCGCAATCCGCAGGGACGACAGCGGCTCGGGCACGCCTGGCGCCAGAGGCGCAAGGCGGCGCAGAAGAAGGCTTGATCGCTTTCGTTTGAATAGCTGACAGCGCTGGCCAGGTCTGCGTAAAAGGCGGATTTGGCTGGTATCTTGCTACCATGGCTCTCTGTGAAAAAAAGGAGAAGGCCATGAATCGGTTTTTCAATCTGCCCGTGGTCGGCGCGGTGGCGCTATTGGCCATCCTTGGCGCCGTGGCGCTCGGCTGGCTGTGGCTGCGCGGCGGCAGGATTGAGCCTCTGCCCCTGGCCGCGCTGCTCGCCAGCGGTGTGCCTGTTGTCCTGCCGCTGGCAGCGGCGCTGCTCTTCCAGGGCGACGACCGCGCCCAGTGGGCCATTGCGCTTTGGGCCATCACCCTGTTCGCCTCCATGCTGCCTGGCGCCTACCTGCTCAATGGTGGCGCGGGCGGGCCGGGCGGGCAATGGCGTTTTCTGCTGGGCTACGGCCTGCTGTGGCTGCTGCTCCTCGTGGGCTACGCGCTGTGGCTCGCGCCCTGGGCCGCGCGTGTGCCGCCGGTGCCGGGTGCCCTGCCGGTGGCCGAACACCGTCTGCGCCAGCGCGTGCTCTCGCTGGCGCAGACGGCGCCCGCAATCGAGGTCGAGCCCTCGATGACCGAACCCGCGCAGATGACCGTGACCCGGCACTTTCGCGGCGGCAGACGCAGCATCGCCGTGCGGCTGGCCTTCGCCGCCGAGCGGCATTGCGTGCTGGCGCGCGAGATGTCGCTGGTGCACGGCGACCGGCCGATGGATGCGGACGAAGCGCAGATGCGCCAAGGCATCCAGCCGCGCGACGGAACGCACCCGGACGCTTCCATGGTCTTCGGCGCCAGCCTGGCCGTGACGCTGCCCAGCGCGGCCGCGCGGCAGGCGCTGGGCCTGCGCATCGCGGGCGACCAGGTCGAACTCGGCCAGGCCGACGGCGACCCTGCCCAACTGCCACACCTCCTGGCCGAACTGGTCCGCCAATCGGGGTGGACCTGGCAGGGGGTGTTTTTCAACGGGCAGCGGGGGTGCCGCTGATGGACTCTTGATTCAATAGCTGGCAGCGCTTGCCAGACAAGGGGAAAAGCCGGTTTTTATCCAAAATCAAAACCGGCTTTCCCGTGGGGTGCTTCAGAGCAGCTTGCGCACCGTGTCGGCCATCAGCTCATGGCCGCGCGGCGTGGGGTGGAAGGAATCCGAGAACAGCCAGGTCTTCCACCAGTTGGCGCCGCCCGTGGCGCCGGCGGGTGGCGTCTGTGCCGACAGGGCCGCCGCGGTGCAGGTCGGGAAATCGTACGCCGGCAGGCCCGTGCCGTCCTGGCCGACCACCGGGCATGCGGGAGTGCCGGTATTGGTGAGGCCGAAGTCCGCGGGCTTGGCCACCAGGGCCTTGAGTGTGCCGTCGAAATCGGCCACGCGCACCACCTTGCTGTCCTTGAAGCTGGCGGCCAGTGTCGCGTTGAAGGCCTGCACCCAGGCGCCGAACACCTGCTTGAGCTGCGCCGCCACTTCGGGGCCCTGCTGCTGCGCGATCGCGGCCAGCACGAAGCCGAACTGCGGCGTGAGCGTCACGTCGGGCACGTTGAGCACCACCACGCGCGGCGCGCCCTTGTCCGTCACGTTCGTCTTGATGGTGCCGGCAAACTGCGTCGCCAGCGCCTGCATGTACAGGCCGCCGGCCTGCGCCATGCCGGTCTGGCCCTGGGCCAGCAGGGCCTGCACGGTGGCCGGGTCCAGCAGGGTGGTCAGCATGCCGGCGAAGCTGGCGCCCTTGTCGCCCGCCGCCGCGAGGAAGGCCTTGATCAGGTCCGCGGCATCGTTGCCGCCGCCGTCGATCAGCACGATGTCGTCCTTGCCAAATCCCGCCGCGCCCATCACCTTGAGCTGCTGGGTGATCGAAACCGGCGAGGCGGGGTCTTTCAGATTGCTGATGCGCCCGCCGCCGATGGCGTAGTTGCTGCACTTGTCGTTGGTGTTGAACGTGGTGGCGCTGGTGGCCACGTAGTGCGGGCACAGGCTGGAGAAATTCTCGCTGGCGATGATTTCAGGCCAGATGGGCGTGGAACCCGCGCCGGTGGGCGCGCTGCCCTGCACCGTGAATTTGTAGCCGAAGGTGCCGCTGTCGGCCAGGCTGTCGCCTGCCACCTTGACCGGATGGACGATATCGATACTGCCGCCGCCGCAGGCAGCCAGCAGGATGGCGGCTGCCGCTGCAGCGATCCATTGCATCTTGCGTTTCATGAAGGTCTCCTTTGAATGTCAGATCGGGGTTGCCGGTGGCATTCTAGAAAACTCAGCGATCCGCCCAGGTCCAGTCCACCAGCGCATCCAGCGCCGCGCGCGCCGCCACCGCATTGGGGTGGTTGACGAACGCCACCAGCACATAGCGCCGGCCGCTGGCGCCATGCACCACCCCGGCGATAGCCGCCACGTCGCGCAGCGTGCCGGTCTTCAGGTGCGCCGTGCCCTGCGCGCGGCCCTTGCGGCGGCGCAGCGTGCCGTCTATGCCCGAGATCGGCAGCGAGGACAGCAGCTCCGGCATCACCGGCGATTCCCAGGCCTGCAGCAGCAGGCGCGCCAGCGCCCGCGCGCTGATGCGGCCCTCGCGGCTCAGGCCCGCGCCGTTGTCCATCACCAGCTCCGCCGTCGATCCACCATGCGCGGCCCACCATTGCTCCAGCACCGCATGCGCGCTCTGCAGGCTGCCGCTGCCGCTTTCCTGCAGCCCCAGTGTCAGCAGCAACTGCTGCGCCATCACGTTGTTGCTGAATTTGTTGATGTCGCGGATCACCTCGGTGAGCGATGGCGAGGTGGTGACGAAGGCGGGCGCGAGGCCCTGCGGCACCGGCCCATCGCGCACCTGCCCCGAGAGCTGGCCGCCCAGCTGCTGCCACATGCCCGCGATGGCGCGGGCGGCGAAGCGCTGCGGCTCCGCCGGCGCCACGGACCAGCGCTTTTCGCCGCAGGCCAGCGGGTAGCTGCCCGCGAGGGCGATGCGCCCGGGTTGCGCAAAGTCGGCCTGGAGCCCTGCGCGCCAGTCGCCGCAGGCCGTGCCCTGCGGCGCCAGCGGCACCGAGGCGGGCAGCTGCATGGCCGCCAGTGGGGGTTCGAACGCGAGGTGCGCCACGCCGGCGGCGGCATCGGGGATGAAATCCAGCGTGAGCGCGTTGAAGTTCACCAGCAGCGCATCCGGCGCCACGTTGTAGGGCCGCCAGGGCTCGCCATCGAACTCGCCCGCGTCGCGCGCCGGCACGGCAAAGCCGCTGCGGTCCAGCACGATGTCGCCCTGGATGCTGCGCAGGCCTTGGCCCTGCAGGCGGCGCAGCATCAGCCACAGGCGCTCCGCCACGAGCTTGGGATCGCCCACGCCCTGGATGTGCACGTTGCCGCGCAGCACGCCGCCCGCCACCGGACCGTCGATGAACACCGGCGTCTGCCAGGTAAAGGCCGGGCCCAGCAGTTCGAGGGCGGCATAGGTGGTGACCAGCTTCATCACCGACGCAGGGTTGCGCGCCACGTCCGGCTGCCAGGCCAGGCGCGGCGGCTGCCCGTCGGCGGGCAGGACGACGGCGGACAGCGCCTCCTGCGGCACCTTGGCGCGCTGCAGCGCGGCCTGAACCGTGGCGGGCAGACCGGTGCTTGCGGCTTTCTGGGCGTGAACGGCACCCGCCCAGCAGGCGCTCAGAACAAGGCAAAGGAGGAAACGGAGGGAGCAGATGCGCGACATGGCCGCAAGTCTATGACGGGATAATTGCGCCACCATGCGCCTGCTTGCCTTTGATACCAGCACCGAGCACCTGTCCATCGCGGTGAAGGGGGATGGCCGCGTGTTCACCCATGCGGGTGCGGGCGGCGCGCAGGCCTCGCACACGCTGATCCCCGGCATTCTTGCGCTGCTGCAGGAGGCGGGCACGGCGTTGGATGATCTTGATGCGATCGTCTTCGGCCAGGGTCCGGGCTCGTTCACCGGCCTGCGCACCGCCTGCGCGGTGGCGCAGGGCCTGGCGTTTGGCGCGCGCGCTGGCGCGGGTCTGCCGGTGCTGCCCGTGCCCACGCTGCTGGCGGTGGCGGAAGAGGCGCGCGCCGCGCAGGGCTGCACGCAGGTGCTTGCCACGCTGGATGCGCGCATGGACGAGGTCTACACCGCGGCCTGCATCTGGGACGCGGCGCGGCAGCGCTGGGTGCCGCACGGCGAGGTGCAATTGCTGGCGCCCGAGGCCGTGCAGGTGCCCGCCGGCTGGGTGCTGGCCGGCAACGCCGCCGCGGTCTACGGCGAGCGCCTTGCGCCCGGTGCGATGCAAGTGGCGGCACTGCCCACCGCCGCCGCATTGCTGCGCCTGGCGCCTGCGCTGCTGGCCGCGGGCGCGGCGGTGGCAGCCGATGCGGCGCTGCCGCTGTACGTGCGCGACAAGGTGGCGCAGACCACGGCCGAGCGCGCGGCACTGAAGGGACAGGCGGCATGAGCGCGGTGCTGCAGCCCGAAGCCGGCTTTGAGCCGCTGGCGCTCAGGCATCTGGATGCGCTGATGGAAATCGAGCTGCAGGCCTACCCCGAGCCCTGGAGCCGTGGCAATTTTCTCGATTCGATCAACACCGGCTACCAGTGCCAGGCGCTGGTGGCGGGCGGCGCGCTGCTGGGCTATTTCGTCGTGATGATGGGCGTGGCCGAGGCGCATCTGCTCAACCTCACGGTGGCGCCTGACCATCAGCACCAGGGCTGGGCGCGCGTGATGCTCGACGCCATCGCGCTCTGGGCGCGTGGGCGGGGCGCGCAGTCGCTGTGGCTGGAGGTGCGCGTGGGCAACCACCGTGCGCGCGGCATCTACACCGCCGGCGGCTTTCGCAGCGTGGGCGTGCGCCGGGGCTACTACCCGGTGCAGGGCGGCGGGCGAGAAGATGCTGTAGTGATGTGCCTGACGCTATGAAACTTGATACCCGCCAGCGCGCCATGCTTGCCGAAATGGGTGTGCGGGTATGGCAGCCCGAAGACCCCGCAGCCGCCCCGGCAGGCGTCGCCGCCGCGCCGACTCCGGTGCAGGAGCCACCCGCCCCGCCGCCCGCCCCCCTGCGGCGTCAGGCAGCCGCGCCCGTTGCTGTGCCCGCTGCTGCCGCACCGGTTGCCAGCACCGCGGTGGTCTGGCAGATGGATGCCCCTCAGCCGATGTACCCCGAGGCGCCGCCGGCCGCTGCGCCCGCCTGGCTGGTGCTGCTGGAAACGCCGACGCCCGATGACCCCCGCGCCGGCGAGGCGGGGGACTTGCTGCTCGCCATGCTGCGCGCCATGCGCGTCGCGGACAACCCCAATGTCTTCATCGCACCGGTGCGCCGCGCGCCGGCGCGGGATGGGCAGGATGCACTGGCCCAGGCGCTGGCGCAGACGCGGCCGGTGGTGGTGCTGGCGCTGGGCCTGGGCGCGGCGCGCGCCGTACTTGGCGGCAGCGAGCCGCTGGGGCGTTTGCGCGGGGCCGGGCACCGCCTGCCGGACGGCACGCCGCTGGTCGTCAGCTATGCGCCCGCCGATCTGCTGCGCCAGACAGCGGCCAAGCGTGATGCCTGGGCCGACCTGCAGCGTGCCATGGCGATCGCGGATGCGATGCGATAATCACCCGTTCAATCATCAGGAGACAGCTCCGTGGAAGCCAGCCCCAGTTGCCGGCTTTCGGCCTCCCGGCCCGGGTAATGCGGCGAAGGGGTGCCGAAAGCGCCCCATCACCACCGCAGCACACCACTTCAGGGAGAGCGTGAGCCATGCTCAACATCTTTTCGCTGGTCAACGGCCGGCTGGTTCAGGAAGAAATCGAATCGCTTGACGAGCTCGCGCGGTTCAAGCCGATCTGGGTCGATCTCGAATCGCCCACGCGCGAGGAAAAGCGCTGGGTGGCGCAGCACTACGGCCTGTCGATTCCCGAAGACGCGATGGACGACGACATCGAGGAGTCCGCGCGCTTCTACGAGGAAGACAACGGCGAGCTGCACATCAGGAGCGACTTCCTCATCGATGACGACGATGACCCGCGCTCGGTGCGCGTGGCCTTCATCCTGAACCAACACAACGCCGAGCTCAGGAGCTGCGGCGTGCTGTTCTCGATCCACCAGGAAGACATTCCGGTGTTCCGCCTGGTGCGCATGCGCGCGCGCCGTGCGCCCGGCCTGATCGCCGACGCCAAGGAGGCGCTGCTCAACCTCTTCGACACCGACGTGGAGTATTCGGCCGATACGCTGGAAGGCATCTACGACGAGCTGAAAAAGGTCAGCACCCAGGTGCTGGAAGGCCAGATGACGGACACGCACGCGCAGCAGGTGCTGGCCGACATCGCGTGGGAGGAAGACCTGAACGGCCGCATCCGCCGCAACATGCTCGACACCCGCCGCGCGGTGAGCTTCATGATGCGCAGCCGCATGCTCAACGCCGAACAGTTCGAGGATGCGCGCCAGATTTTGCGCGACATCGAATCGCTGGACAGCCACACGCAGTTTCTCTTCGACAAGATCAACTTCCTGATGGATGCGACGGTCGGTTTCCTGAACATCAACCAGAACAAGATCATCAAGATCTTCTCGGTGGCCAGCGTGGCGCTGCTGCCGCCGACCTTGATCGCCAGCGTCTACGGCATGAACTTCAAGCTCATGCCGGAGCTGGAATGGGAACATGGCTACCTGTACGCCGTCGTGCTCATGGTTGCCAGCGCCCTGGTGCCGATGTTCTACTTCCGCAAGCGCGGCTGGCTGGCCTGAGCGTAGCCGGGCGTCAGTTGGCGGCGTAGACCTTCAGCAGCAGCCGCATCAGCGTCTGCCGCTCGCTGGCCGTGAGGGCGGAGGCGATCCGGGCTTCCTGTTCGCTCACCAGCGGCTCCACCTCCTGCATCAGCGCGCATCCGGCCTCCGTCAGGTGCAGGCCCAGCGCCCGCCCGTCCTGCGGGTGCGGGTGGCGCAGCAGCAGGCCGCGCTTTTCCAGCGCCGAGATCTTGCCCACCAGATTGGGCGGCAGCAGGTTGAGCGCGTCGCAGAGCTGGCGCGAGGTCACGCCCGGGTTGTGGTGCACGATCGAAAGAATGGAGAAATCGACGATGCGCAGCTTGTACGGCGCCATGCACGCGAGGAAGGCGGCTATGGCCTTGAGCGCCGCCATGCGGGCGTTGAAGCCCAGCAGGGTTTGCAGAAAGCGGGCGTCCACCGTATCGACGGTGGCGCAGGGGTCAACGGTGGCAAGGGAATTGGAAGAAGCGGTCACGGCGCGGTGGCAGGCAATCGGTTTCTGATGATCGCACAGCGCATGGGCAGTTCGGGCGCTATCCAGCGCTGCAGCGCCTGCAGCGGTGCCTGCCAGCGATTGGGTTCATCGCAGGAGGTACCCGCCGCCTCTTCGATGCGCGTGCCGGCCCAGCACAGCAAGGCCACGGCCGCGGCGCGCAGGTAGTCGTCCGCCACCTCATAGGGCAGCGCCGCGTCGGCGCGGCAGGCCGCCGCCAGTTCCAATGTCAGCGCCCGCAGTGCCTGCAGGTGGGCGCGCGCCAGCGCCGCCAGGGCGGTTTCGCCCAGCGGCTGGGCCAGGCTCTGCAGCAGCGCGCACCAGCCCTCGCCGCCGTCGGCAAGCACCTTGCGCGCCAGCAGATCGATTGCCTGGATTTCGTTGGTGCCTTCGTAGATCATCGCCACCCGGGCATCGCGCACATGCTGCTCTATGCCCGATTCGCGCACGTAGCCGTGGCCGCCGAACACCTGCAGGCAGTCGCTGCCGCCATGAAACGCCTGGTGCGTGAAGGCGGCCTTCATCACCGGCGTGGTGAGCGCGCACCAGCGTTCGGCCTGCGCGCGCCGCGCGGCGTCCGGGTGGTGGCGCGCGATATCCAGCTCCAGCGCCGTCTGGTAGGCCAGCACGCGCCCGGCATCGATCCAGGCGCGCTGGGTGTCGAGGATGCGGCGCATCGCCGGGTGTTCGATCAGCAGGCTGGTGCTGCTCGCGCCCGGCGCGCGCATCTGGCGGCGCTCGCGCGCGTAGGCGTCGGCCTTCTGCCAGGCGGCGTCCAGCAGACCCAGGCCCTGCAGCGCCACATGCAGGCGCGCCGCGTTCATCATCACGAACATCGCCGCCAGGCCCCGGCCCGGCGCGCCGACGATCCAGCCGCGCGCGGCGTCCAAGCGCATCGCGCAGGTGGGGCTGCCATGCAGGCCCATCTTCTCTTCGATGCCCTCGCAGCTGACGGCGCTGCGCGTGCCATCGGCGTAGAACTTGGGCACGAGAAACAGCGACAAGCCCTTGGGCCCGGCGGGCGCGCCGGGCTCGCGCGCCAGTACCAGGTGCACGATGTTGTCGGTGAGGTCGTGCTCGCCGCCGCTGATGAAAATCTTGCTGCCGCTGATCAGGTGGCTGCCATCGGCCTGCGGCAGCGCGCGGGTGCTGACCAGCCCCAGGTCGCTGCCGGCCTGCGGCTCGGTCAGGCACATGGTGGCCAGCCATTCGCCGGTGGCGATTTTTTCCAGGTACTGCGCCTTCAGTGGCTCGCTGCCGTGGTGGCGCAGGCACTCATAGGCGCCGTGCAGCAGGCCCGGCGCCATGGTCCAGCCGTGGTTGGCGCCGCTGAGCATCTCGTAGAGCTGCGCCTCCAGCACGGCAGGCAGCCCCTGGCCGCCATGCGCCGGATCGCTTGCGAGCGCCGGCCAGCCGCCCTGCCAGAACTGGCGGTAGGCGTCGGCAAAGCCCGGCGGCATGGTGACCACGCCGGCGTGCCAGCGCGCGCCCACCTCGTCGCCCACGCGGTTTAGCGGTGCAATCACCTCTGCCACGAACTTGCCGGCTTCCTCCAGCACCTGCGCGGCCAGCGGCGCATCGGCGTCGGCAAAGGGCGGCAGCGCCCGCCACTGGGCGCTGGCGTGCAGCACCTGTTCCAGCAGGAAAACGCGGTCGCCGGTGCTGGGATCGTAGTCGGCCATCATCTATCCAAAAAATAGCGTCTGGCGCCGCAGTTACGGCGCCAAACGCTGATTTGCCTATCAGTTTTCGACCTTGAACTTGCCGTCCACCACCTTCATCATCACGCCGGTGTCCTTGGTGTAGCCCCAGTGGTCTTTCGCCGTCCAGTCCAGCACGCCGTGGGCCAGCACGGTGCGGCCCAGGTGCTCGAAGGCGTCGCGCAGCGCGGCGCGGAATTCGGGCGTGCCGGGCTTGGCCACCTTGAGCGCCATGGGCACGGCCTTTTCCATCACGATCATGGAATCGTAGGCGTGGCCGGCAAACTGGTTGCGCGAGCCGGGGCCGTAGGCCTTTTCGTACTGCGTCACGAATTTGATCGCCTCGGCCTTGGAGGGGTGGGCATCGGGCAGCTGCTCGGCCAGCACCGCCGGGCCCGAGACCACATAAGTGCCCTCTACCGCCTTGCCGCCCACGCGCATCAGGTCGCTGGTGGCCGCGGCGTGCGTCTGGTAGACGATGCCCTTGTAGCCGCGCTCGCGCAGCGCCACTTCAGGCATGGCCGCGCCGCTGCCCGAGGCGACGACGAGGATGGCCTGCGGGTTGGCAGCCACCAGCTTCAGCGCCTGCCCCGTCACGCTGGTATCGGCGCGCGCGAAGCGCTCCACCGGGCCGAACTGGATGCCGGCCGCCTCGGCCTGCGGTTTGAAGTCCACCAGCCAGGTCTCGCCATAGGCATCGCTGTAGCCGAGGAAGCCGACGGATTTCACGCCCTGCTTCTTCATGTGCTCGATGACGGCGTGGCCCATCACCGCATTGGATTGCGGCAGGCGAAACAGCCACTGGTCCTTGCCGGCCGGCGTGGCCACGGGCGACCAGGAGATCTGCGGCGTCTTGGATTCATCCGCCACCTGCGAAATGGCCGCGGCCACCGGCGTGGCGACCGAGCCCATGATGATGTCCACCTTGTCCTGCGTGACGAACTTCTGCGCGATCTTCACGCCGTTGGTCGGGTCGGTGGCATCGTCGAGCACGATGACGTTGAGCTTCTCGCCCGCGATTTCCTTGGGCCAGAGCTTGACTTCGTTGCCCACCGGAATGCCCAGGCCCGAGGCCGGGCCAGTGAGTGGCGCGACCACGCCGATGGTGATGTCGGCCAGCGCCGCGCCGCTGGCGGCGAGGGTGGCGGCGGCCACGAGGGCCTTGAGATGCAAGCGCTTCATGGTGTCTCCTGGAGTGCGCGTTGAAAAAAGGGGAAAGAGAGACGAGCGCCTGTGTCAGGCGCAGCGCTCCTTGATGAAATCGGGCACGGGGATCGCCTGCAGGCGCCCGCCTTCCGGATGAATGCAGAAGGCGCGGGTCTCGCGGCCCTCGCACAGCAGCACGTCAGCGTTCATCACGGCATGCTTCTGCACGAAGGTCTTGGCGTTCCAGGTCTCGATGCTGGTGTGTACCTGCAGCACATCACCATAGGTGGCGGGCCGCATGAACTTGGTGTGGATCTCCAGCAGCGGCGTACCGATGATGCCGTGCGATTCCTTCAATTCGCGCCAGGGCGGCACGCCGCACTGGCGGAAGAAATCCAGCGACGAGGCGTCCATCCATTTGCTGAAATTGGGGAAGAAGACGATGCCGGCCGGGTCGCAGTCGCCGAACATCACTTTCACTTCGTAGGTGGTTGTTTTCATGAGAGGTTGGGCGTGAGGCGTGAGGCGTGAGGCGTGAGGCGTGAGGCGTGAGGCGTGAGGCGTGAGGCGTGAGGCGTTGGACGGATTTCACGCCAAACCTCCCCTCATCGAGGCGCCATGCGCAGTGCGCCGTCCAGGCGGATCACCTCGCCATTGAGATGGCCGTTGGTGACGATGTGGCAGGCAAGGTCGGCGAATTCCTCGGGCTTGCCCAGGCGGGAGGGGAAGGGAATGCTGGCCGCCAGCGATTGCTGCACGGGCTCGGGCAGCGTCTTCATCAGCGGCGTGGCGAACAGGCCCGGCGCGATGGTGCAGACGCGGATGCCATGCTGCGCCAGATCGCGCGCCATGGGCAGCGTCATGCCGACCACGCCGCCCTTGCTGGCGCTGTAGGCCTGCTGGCCTACCTGACCGTCGAATGCCGCCACGCTGGCGGTGAACACCATGGCGCCGCGCTCGCCGTCTTCCATCGGCTCTAGCTTGGCACAGGCGGCGGCAAACAGGCGCGCGGCGTTGTAGGTGCCGACGAGGTTGACGTTGACCACGCGCACGAAGTCTTCGAGCGGCGCGGCGCTGCCGTCCCTGCCGATCACGCGCTTGGCGGTGCCGATGCCGGCGATCTGCATCAGGATGCGCGCCGGGCCGTGCGCGGCCGCCGCCTGGTCGATGGCGGCCTGCATGCCGTCGGCGCTGGTCACGTCCACCGGGATCGCCAGACCGCCGATCTCCTTTGCGACGCGCTCGGCGTGTTCGCGGTTCATGTCCAGCACCGTCACCTTGGCGCCCAAGCGCGCCAGTGCGCGCGCCGTGGCCTCGCCCAGGCCGGAACCGCCGCCGGTGACGAGTGCCGCCTGTCCCTGGATCTGCATGGCTGTTACTCCTTGGTTGATAGCTGCCAGCGCTTGCTACATAAGTGCCAGAGGCCAATTTGGCTTGAAATTCAGACCGCCGGGTTTTCCAGCAGCAGCGCCATGCCCTGACCGCCGCCGACGCAGGCCGAACTGATGCTCCACTTGACCCCCGCGCGGCGCATCTCGCGCGCCACGGTGAGGGTCAGGCGCACGCCGGTCATCGCCAGCGGGTGGCCCAGCGCGATGGCGCCGCCGTTGACGTTGAGCTTGGCCAAGTCGAGCCCCAGCTCCTTGGCCACGGCCAGCGTCTGCGCGCCCTGCGCCTCGTTGATCTCGATGCGGCCGATGTCGTCGAGCTTCAGGCCGGTGCGCTCCAGCAGCAGGCGGATGGCGGGGGCCGGGCCGATGCCCATGATCTCGGGCGGCACGCCCACGGCCGCGGCGCCGACGATGCGCGCCAGCGGTTTCTTGCCGTTGGCCTTCGCATACGCGCCGGAAGCCACCACGGCAGCCGCGGCCGCATCGACCAGCGCCGACGAGTTGCCGCCGGTCTGCACGCCGCCCTCGAACACCGGCCGCAGCTTGGCCAGCACCTCGATGGGCGAGGGGCGCGGGTGCGTGTCCAGCGCGACCTCGGTGATCTTGCCCTGCAGCTTGATGCCGCGCGGCTTGTAGCCTTCCAGCTCGAACTTCTCGGTCACCACCGGCACGATCTCGCCGGCCAGAAAGCCGCTTTGCTGCGCCGCCACGGCGCGCGCGAAAGACTCGCTGGCGAACGCATCGACCTGCTCGCGCGTGATGCCGTACTTCTTGGCCAGGTTCTCGGCCGTCTGGATCATGTTGATGCCGGGCGCCGGATCCTTCAGCGCCTCCCACATGTAGTCCTTGAAGCCCACCGGCGCGCCGAGCTTGAAGCCGGTGCGGTGGTCGAACGCGGCGATCGGGTTGCGCGTCATGCTCTCGGTGCCGACGACCAGCGCCGCGTCGCAGGCGCCGCCCTGCACGTGCTCGCCGGCCTGGCGAAACAGCTCGAAGCCGGTGCCGCAGATGCGCTGCGCCATGATGGCCGGCACCTCCACCGGCACGCCGGCGTACAGGCCGACGTGGCGCGGCAGAAAGAACTGGTCGAAGTCGCCCGGCGCCATGTTGCCGGTGACGACCGAGCCGATGTCGCCGGCTGCCACGCCGGCGCGTTTCAGCGCCTCGCGCGCCGCCTTGATGCCCAGGTCGGTCGGGCTGATGTGGCCCAGCGCGCCGCAGTAATCGACCATGGGCGTGCGCACGCCGTCCAGCATCCAGACGTCTTTGAAGGCCGTAAAAAATCCGCGTTGTTTCATGGTGGTTCCTGTGTGTGTGGATGACGAAATGGCCTCGCTGCGCTTCGATGACGGCGCCGCGCGCCATGACGGGACCCGTCATTTCGTCATGGCTGCGCCCCCGGCTTGATGACCAGCACCTCCGGCGCCTCGTCGTACAGCGCCTGCACCAGCGCCTCGCGCACCTTGAGCACGGCGCGCTGGTTGATCGAACCCTTGTCGGTCACCTCGCCCTTGTCGATCGACGGCGGCTCGGCCAGCAAGGTCAGGCGCGCGATGCGGCTGGCGCTGCCGGTGGCGCTGCGCGCCAGTTCGCCCGCCACGCCGGTGAAATGGGCGACCACCGCCGGGTGGCGCAGCACGTCGGCGAGCGGCGCGTCGGCCGCCACGCCGGCCAGGCTGCGCACCGCCGCCGTGGTGAAGACCAGCGCGCCGACTTCCTTGCGGTTCAGGCCGGTGACGACCACGTCCTGGATGTAGGGCGCGCCCGCGGCGATGGCCCGGGCGCGCAGCGGACCGACGCTCACGAAGGTGCCGGTGGAAAGCTTGAAATCCTCGGCGATGCGGCCGTCGAAACGCAGGCCCTGGTGCGTGTCTTCGGGCTTGATCCACTGCACCGCGTCGCCGGTGCGGAAGAACCCTTCCTCGTCGAACGATTCGGCCGTGGCATCGGGCGTGCGCCAGTAGCCGGGCGTGATGTTGGGGCCGCGGTAGCGCAGCTCGATCTTGCCGTCCACCGGTGCCAGCTTGCACTCCATGCCCGGGGTGGGCACGCCCAGTTCGCCGGCGCGGATGTCGGGGCCGGTCGGGAACAGGCCATAGGGCGAGGATTCGGTCATGCCGAAGCCGCAGGTCATCACGATGCGCTCGCCGAGTTCGGCCTCCTCGCTTTCGCTCAGCGCATCCCAGACGGACTGCGGCAGCGAGGCGCCGGCGTAGAAGAACATCTTGACGCGCGAGAGCAGGTTGCGGCGCAGCTGCGCATCCTGCTTCATGGCCTGCGCGATCGCCTCGAAGCCGGTGGGCACGTTGAAGTACAGCGTCGGCGCGATCTCGCGCAGGTTGCGCAGCGTCTCGCCCACGAGCGCGGGCATCGGCCGGCCGTCGTCGATGTAGAGCGTGCCGCCGTTGGACAGCACCAGGCCGAAGTTGTGGTTGCCGCCAAAGGTGTGGTTCCACGGCAGCCAGTCCACCAGTACCGGCTTTTCCTGCTCCAGCGTGGGCATGGACTGGCGCATCTGCTGCTGGTTGGCGCACAGCATGCGGTGGGTGTTGATGACCGCCTTCGGGTTCTTGGTCGAGCCGCTGGTGAAGAGAAACTTGGCGATGGTGTCGGGTCCGGTCGCGGCCTGCGCGGCATCGACCGCTGCGCTCGCCTCGGTCGCCAGCAGCGCCTCCAGCGGCGTGATCGCCCGGCCGGCGAGCGCCGGCGCGTCAAGCCCGCGCGAAAGCACCAGTTCCGCGTCGGGCGGTGCGGTGGCGGCGATCGCCGCGCCATAGCGCGCGCCGTCATCGGCCCAGATCAGGCCGGGGGTGAGCAGCCCCATGATGTGGCGCAGCTTGCCGAAATCCTTGCTGACGATCGAGTACGGCGGCGAGATCGGCGCCCAGGGCACGCCGATCCACAGGCAGGCAAGCGCCAGCAACGCGTGCTCCAGGCTGTTTTCGCTCAGGATCATCACCGGCCGTTCGGCCGACAGGCCGCGCGCGAGCAGCGCCTGGCCGATGCGCCGCGCGGCATCCAGCGCCTGCGCGTAGGTCACGTGGCGCCAGTCGCCCAGGCTGCCATCGGCCAGCCGCTCGCGCTGCGCCAGGAAGAGGGTGTCCGGCGTGGTGCGCGCCCAGTGCGCCAGCCGGTCGGACATGCGAGCGTCAAACGCCGCCAGCGGCTGCTCGGCCGCCAGGTACTGCACGCCGCCAGCGCCGTCGCGCGTCGCCACGCGCGTGACGCCATAGGTGAAGGGGCGGAATTTCGGGGTGCTCATGCGGTTTTCCTTCGATGCTGCGCGCGTTCCTGCCGTGCGCCGTTCAGGCCTTCTTGACCTTGGTGCCTTCCTTGCCGGCAAGGAAGTCGCGCACGCGCTGCTTGGCGTCGGGTGCGGATTGCGCAATCGCCGCCATCAGCGCCTCGGTCAGGTAGCCGTGGTCGGCCGGCTGCTCGGCGATGCGCGGCAGCGCGTGCATCAGCGCGTAGTTGGTCAGCGGCGCGTTGGTGGCGATGCGCTCGGCCAGCTCCATCGCCCTGGCGAAGGCCTGGCCCTGGGGCACCAGGTACTGGGCAAAGCCCAGGCGCTCGCCGGCCTCGGCGTCGTAGACGCGGCCGGTGAACATCATGTCCAGCATGCGGTGCGCGCCGATCAGCTTGGGAATGCGCACCGAGCCGCCGCCGCCGACGAAGATGCCGCGCGAGCCCTCGGGCAGCGCATAGAAGGTGCTGGCATCGGCCACGCGCACGTGCGCCGCGGCCGCGAGCTCAAGCCCGCCGCCGACCACCGCGCCGTGCAGCGCGGCGACGACCGGCACCGGACCGTGCTCGATGGCGTCCAGCGCCACATGCCAGCCGCGCGAATGGTGCAGGCCCTGGCCGGCGTCGCGCTCCTTGAGTTCCGACAGATCCAGCCCGGCGCTGAAATGCTCGCCCGCGCCGCACAGCACCGCCGCGCGCACGCTGGCGGGCAGATTCTGGAAGGCATCGCGCAGCGCGGCGATCAGGCCGTCGGAGAGCGCATTGCGCTTGGTCACGCGCGTCAGGCGTACGACGGCGATCTGGTGGTCCGCGCCGGTGATTTCCACCGACAGATCTTCCGAACGGGGCGATGCTGGTGTGTTCATGCCTTTAATTATTTATAAAAAATAACTAAATACAAGTAGGAAAACCGGAATTTTCACTAGGGAAAACCCTTGGCCGGGAATGAAATCCGGGGACTGGCGCGCCGTGCTGGCGCGGGTGTGGCCCAGGCGCTCAGAGGGCGGCTGAGCGCATCAGGGCGGTGATGATCCGCTCGGAATAGCCGCTGGCGACCTCGCGCAGGAAGCGGCTGAAATCGACATGCGCGCTGTCGTCGGCGCGGTCGGAAATCGTGCGCACGATGGCGCAGGCCACGCCGTGGTCGTGGCAGGCCTGTGCGACGGCCGCGCCCTCCATTTCCACCGCCAGCGCATCGTGGCCCGCGGCCCGCAGGCTGCTGCGCAGCCGCGTGCATTCAGCGGCCGTGCTGATGAAACGGTCGCCGCTCACGATCAGGCCCTGGTGGATGGCGGTATTTGAAGAAAAAGCAGTCGCGGCGCTTGTCACACCTGCGCCGGCAGCTTCCAAAAGCAGAGTGCTCAACGCGGGATCACAGGGCAGCAGCGTGCGTCCCTGGCCAGGCAGTTCCCAGCGCGGGAAGATCGGCGAAGCATCCATGTCGTGCTGCAGCGTGTTGCTTGCAACCACGACATCGCCCACCTGCACGCCATCGCCCAGGCCGCCCGCGACGCCGGTGAAGACGATCCGGCGCGCGCCCAGGCGCTCGATGAGCAGCGTGGCGGTGATCGCCGCCGCCACCTTGCCTATGCCCGAGAGCGCCAGCACCACGGGCTTGCCGTGCAGCAGACCCGTGTGGAAGGCGCGTCCGGCATGGGCCAGGGTGCGCCGCCCCTGCAGCGCCTCGACCAGGCGGCCCTGCTCCTCGGGCAGCGCGCTCAGGATGGCGGTGGTCACCCAGGCGTTCTCTGCGCGGCTCAGGTCTGGTCGCGCAGCATGCGCCGCAGGATCTTGCCCACGGGGGTCTTGGGCAGCTCGGTGCGGAATTCGATCACCTTGGGACGCTTGTAGCCGGTGAGGTTGTCGTGGCAGAACTGGCGCACCTGCTCCTCGGTCAGGCTCTCGTCCTTCTTGACGATGACCAGCTTGACGGCCTCGCCGGTCTTCTCGTCCGGCACGCCGACGACGGCGCACTCCATCACGCCCGGCATCTGCGCCACCACGTCCTCGACCTCGTTGGGGTAGACGTTGAAGCCGCTCACCAGCACCATGTCCTTCTTGCGATCGACGATCTTGAAGTAGCCGCGCTCGTCCATGGTGCCGATGTCGCCGGTCTTGAAATAGCCGTCGGGCGTCATGACCTTGGCCGTCTCGTCCGGGCGCTGCCAGTAGCCGGCCATGACCTGCGGGCCCTTGATGCCGATCTCGCCCGGCTGGCCGCTGGTGGAAATGTCCTTGCCGTCATCGTCCAGGATGCGCAGCCAGGTGCTGGGAATCGGCACGCCGATGGTGCCGGAAAACTCCTGCGACGTGACCGGGTTGCAGCTCGCCGACGGGCTGGTTTCCGACAGGCCGTAGCCCTCGCAGATCGGGCAGCCGGTCTTCTCCAGCCAGAGCTTGGCCACCGCGCTCTGCACCGCCATGCCGCCGCCCACCGAGACCTTGAGGTGGCTCCAGTCCACGGTGGCGAAATCCGGGTGGTTGGCCAGCCCGTTGAACAGCGTGTTCACCGCCGGAAAACTGTGGAAGCGGTGCTTGGAGAGTTCCTTGAGCGTGGCCGCCAGATCGCGCGGATTGGGGATCAGCACCGTCTTGCCGCCGGTGCCGCATGGACAGCATCATGTTCACCGTGAAGGCGAAGATGTGGTAGAGCGGCAGCGCGCAGATGCTGGTGGGCTGCTCGCCCGCCGGCACCTTGGCCATCACCGGCGAATTCCAGGCCTCGGACTGCAGCACGTTGGCGATGATGTTGCGGTGCAGCAGCACCGCGCCCTTGGATACGCCCGTGGTGCCGCCGGTGTATTGCAGCAGCGCGATGTCGTCGGGTTGGATGGCCGGGGCGGTGAATTTGGCGCCGCCACCCTTGGCCAGCGCATCGTTGAAGCGCACCGCGCCGGGCAGCTCGAACGCCGGCACCATCTTCTTGACCTTGCGCACCACGTGGTTGACGATCGCGCCCTTGATCAGGCCGAGCCGGTCGCCCATCGCGCACAGCACGATGTGCTTGACCGGCGTGGCGGCGATGCAGGCCTGCAGCGTGGCGGCGAAGTTCTCGATGATGATGATGGCCTGCGCCCCTGAATCCTTGAGCTGGTGCTCCAGCTCGCGCGGGGTGTAGAGCGGGTTGACGTTGACCACCACGAAGCCCGCGCGCAGCGCCGCCGCCACCGCCACCGGGTATTGCGGGATGTTGGGCATCATCAAGGCCACGCGCGCGCCACGCTCCAGGCCCAGGCTCTGCAGGTAGGCCGCGAGCTGGCGGCTTTGCGCATCGGTCTGCGCAAACGTCGTGTCCTTGCCCATGAAGCTGTAGGCCGTGCGATTGGCGAAATCGCGGAAGGCCTGCTCCATCAGCTGCACCAGCGACTGGTACTGCGAGGCGTCGATATCGGCGGGCACGCCTTGCGGGTAGGCGGCAAGCCAGGGGCGGTCGGTCATCGTCAAGTCTCCTGTTGCGGGGTTGATGTCGTCTGACCTTGCCTGCGGCCAGTACCGCAAAAAGGCACGGTCGTGCTTTTTTACCCATTATGCCTTGCCGCCCGGGCGGGCGAATGCGGGTTTCCTTTCCCCGCGGAGGGCCAATGTCAGCCCTTGAGCGCCACCAGCACCTCGTCCAGCATCTTCTTGGCATCGCCGAACAGCATGCGGTTGTTGTCCTTGTAGAACAGCGGGTTGTCCACGCCCGCATAGCCCGAGGCCATGGAGCGCTTCATCACGATGCTGGTCCTGGCCTTCCAGACCTCCAGCACCGGCATGCCGGCGATGGGGCTTGCCGGGTCTTCGGCGGCGCTGGGGTTCACGATGTCGTTGGCGCCGATCACCATGGCCACGTCGGTATCGGGGAAGTCCTCGTTGATCTCGTCCATCTCCATCACGATGTCGTAGGGCACCTTGGCCTCGGCCAGCAGCACGTTCATGTGGCCGGGCATGCGGCCCGCCACCGGGTGGATCGCGAAGCGGACTTGAACGCCCTTCTCGCGCAGGGTCTGCGTGATCTCGTACACCGTGTGCTGCGCCTGGGCCACCGCCATGCCGTAGCCGGGCACGATTACCACGCTCTTGGATTCGCGCAGCAGCTCGGCGGTTTCCACCGCGCTGATTGGCGTCACCTCGCCCTGGGGCTCGGCCGGGTCGCCCTTCTTGGCGGTCGATGCGCCGCCGCCCGAGCCGAAGCCGCCGGCGATCACGCTGACGAAATTGCGGTTCATCGCGTTGCACATGATGTAGGAGAGGATGGCGCCCGAGGAGCCCACCAGCGCGCCGGTGACGATCAGCAGGTCGTTGCTGAGCATGAAGCCCGTCGCTGCCGCCGCCCAGCCCGAATAGCTGTTGAGCATGGAGATGACGACGGGCATGTCCGCGCCGCCGATGGCCATGATCATGTGCACGCCCAATGCCAACGCCAGCACCGTCATGATGAGCAGCGGCGCCATGCCGGCCTGCGCGTCGGGCGCGGCCAGGAACTGTTTGCCGAACCAGAGAATCACCAGCAGCACGACGAGGTTGAGCCAGTGGCGCCCGGGCAGCAGCACCGGCTTGCCGCCGATCTTGCCCGAGAGCTTGCCGAACGCAATGATGGAGCCCGAGAAGGTGTAGGCGCCGATCAGGATGCCGATGTAGATCTCCACCTCGTGGATGATTTTCTCGGCGCCCTGGAACTGGATGGAGGTGTCCACATAGCTGGCGAAGCCCACGATGCAGGCCGCCAGGCCCACCAGGCTGTGCATCAGCGCGATCAGCTCGGGCATCTGCGTCATCTTCACGATGCGCGCGGCCCACAGGCCGATGCCGCCGCCAATCACCAGCGCGGCGATGATCCAGGCAATGCCCGAGGCATGCACGCGCGGCCCGAAGATGGTGGCCAGCACGGCGATCGCCATGCCCACCATGCCCAGCAGGTTGCCGCGGCGCGAGGTTTCGGGGTTGGAGAGCCCTCCCAGGCTCAGGATGAAGAGGATGGCGGCACCCAGGTAGGCCACCGTCACAAGGCTTGCAGACATGGTTGTTCTCTTTCGTGGGTGGTTCTGGGCTTACTTGCGGAACATCGCCAGCATGCGCTTGGTGACGGCGAAGCCGCCGAACATGTTGATGCCGGTCAGCACCAGCGCCGCAAACGCGAGCCAGAGAATCAGCGTGTCCGGACGCCCGTTTTCACCCATGCCGGGCGGCGCGATCTGGATCAGCGCGCCGATGGCGATGATGCTGGAGATGGCGTTGGTCACGCTCATCAAGGGCGTGTGCAGCGAAGGCGTGACGTTCCACACCACCATGTAGCCGATGAAGCAGGCCAGCACGAACACCGTCAGGTGCCCGAGGAAGGCCGCGGGCGCATAGGCGCCTATGGCCCAGAACAGCACCGCCAGCACCGCGAACACGATGGACAGCGTCTTGCCGGACATCGGCGCGCCCGGGCCGTGGGCGGATTTTTTCTCGGGCATGGGCGCCGCTGCCGCCTTGGGCGCGGGCGCCGGGGGTGCTTTAAGCGGCGGCGCCGGCCAGGTGATCTCGCCGTCCTTGGCCACGGTCAGGCCGCGGATCGCGTCGTCTTCCATGTTGACCACGGCCACGCCATCCTTGGCCTTGCAGAGTTCTTCCGTCAGGCGCAGCAGGTTGGTGGCGTACAGCGTGGACGATTGCTTGGCCAGGCGTGAAGGCAGGTCGGTATAGCCGACGATGGTCACGCCGTGGCGCACCACCGCCTCGCCCGGCACGGTCAGCTCGCAGTTGCCGCCCTGCTCGCCGGCCATGTCCACGATGACGCTGCCCGGCTTCATGCTCTGCACCATCTCGGCGGTGATCAGCTTGGGCGCCGGCTTGCCCGGAATCAGCGCGGTGGTGATGATGATGTCGGCGTTGCTGGCCTCGGTCGCGTACATCTGGCGCTGCGCGGCCTGGAAGCCCTCGCTCATCACCTTGGCGTAGCCGCCGCCGCCCGAGCCTTCTTCCTCGTAATCCACCTTGACGAATTCGCCGCCCAGCGACTTGACCTGGTCGGCCACCTCGGCGCGCGTGTCGTTGGCACGCACCACGGCGCCCAGGTTGGCCGCTGTGCCTATGGCCGCCAGGCCCGCCACGCCGGCGCCGGCGATGAACACCCGCGCCGGCGGCACCTTGCCCGCCGCCGTGATCTGGCCGTTGAAGAAGCGGCCGAAGGCGTTCGCCGCCTCGATGACGGCGCGGTAGCCCGAGACGCCGGCCGTGGAGGTCAGCGCATCCATCTTCTGCGCGCGCGAGAGCGTGCGCGGCAGGCAGTCGATCGCCAGCACCGTGGCTTTCTTGGCCTTGAGCTGTTCCATCAGCTGCGGGTGCTGCGCCGGCCAGATGAAGCCGATCAGCGTGCCGCCGTCGCGCATCAGCGCCACTTCGTCGCTGGAGGGCGGACGCACCTTGAAGACGATGTCCGACTTCGCCCACAGCGATGCAGCGTCCGGCAGCACCTCGGCGCCGGCGGCACGGTAGGCCTCGTCGCTGAAGTTGGCGCCGTCGCCGGCGCCCGACTGGATGGCGACCGCAAAGCCCAGCTTGATGAGCTTTTCAACGGCATCGGGCACGGTGGCCACGCGCTTTTCGCCGGCCAGGGTCTCGGCGGGCACTCCGATCAACATGGTGATTTCTCCTCGGGTTGCGCAGGCGGCTGCGCGGTGTGTGTTTGGGGCGGCATTTTTACATGAGCTTGCAATGCCGGCCCGCCCAGCCGCCCGGGCGCCCATAATCGGCGCGCCTGCCACACCATGGCAAGGACTGGAAAGCGCCGATGTGCCAGCTGCTGGGCATGAATGCCAACACCCCGACCGACGTGACCTTCAGCTTCACCGGCTTCGCCGAACGCGCGGGCCATACGGCGGACCATGTAGATGGCTGGGGCATCGCCTTCTTCGAGGGCAAGGGCCTGCGCCACTTCGTCGACCACCAGCGCGCGGTGGATTCCCCGGTGGCCGAGCTCATCCGCCGCTACCCCATCAAAAGCCGCAACGTCATCGCCCACATCCGCAAGGCGACGCAGGGCCGGGTAGCGCTGGAAAACTGCCACCCCTTCGTGCGCGAGCTCTGGGGCCGCTACTGGGTGTTCGCGCACAACGGCGACCTGAAGGACTTTCGCCCGCGCCTGCACGCCGGTTTTCATCCCGTGGGCAGCACCGACAGCGAGCACGTTTTCTGCTGGATCATGCAGGAGCTGGCCAAATCGCACGCCGGCGTGCCCAGCGTGGCCGAGCTCACGCTCACATTACGAGAGCTGGCCGCGCAGATTGCACCGCGCGGAACCTTCAATTTCCTGCTCTCCAACGGCGAGGCGCTGTGGGTGCACGCCACCACCCACCTGTGCTCCATAGAGCGGCGCCACCCCTTTGCCACCGCGCAACTGAGCGACGAAGACCTGAGCCTGGACTTCGCCACCTGCACCACCCCGACCGATCGCGTGGCGGTGATCGCCACCGCGCCGCTCACCAGCAATGAAAGCTGGAGTGCGTTTGCGCCGGGGGAGTTGAGGGTGTTTGTGGATGGGCAACGTTTGACACGGCAGCACGACGATATTGCGGTTGCCCTGGAAATGCCGGGTGGAGCGGACATTGAATTTGAGCCCCCGCGCGTGGACATCCGTATTCCGCCTGCTGATTTCACCTGATGTAAGCATTCGACATCAACGTGTTTCACAAAAATCAAGAAGACAAAAGGCACACACTACGCTAGACTGAGTTCATGAAGCCGTTTCGGTGGAGCGCGGACAAGAACAGTCAATTGCAGCTCACGCGAGGAATCTCGTTTGAGCAGATGGTTGTCGCCATGGATGGCGGGGGTTTGCTGGACATCCTTGCACACCCAAACCCCTCAAAGTACCCGAACCAGAAGGTACTGGTTGTTGCCAGCGAAGGCTATGCCTATCTGGTGCCGTTTGTGGAGCAGGAGGACTACTTCTTCCTCAAGACCGCCATTCCAAGCCGGAAAGCAACTCGCAAATACTTGAACCCAGGTGATCACGATGCCGAACACTGATGCATACGAAACCGAACTGCTGCACGCGTATGAAAAAGGCGTGCTCAAGTCCGTTGCCACCAAGTCGGAACTGGCAAGGTTCAAAGCTGCCGCCCGTGCCACCGCCATCAAGGATCGCCGGGTGAACATCCGGCTTTCTTCCGGCGATCTGCAAGATATCCAGGTCAAGGCCCTTGCAGAGGGGCTGCCCTACCAAACCCTGATCGCAAGCGTGTTGCACAAGTACGCGACGGGCAAGCTCACCGAGCGTGCTGACGCAGCAAACGAAGCCCCCCCTGCCGCCAAGCCGCCTGCCCAGCGCACATCCAAGGCTGGCAGCTGACGGTACAAAGCTTGCTTGGAGGGTGTCCAAGTCCAGGCTACAGCGCATCCAGCGGGCTCAGCACCCCGCGCCCGCCCTTGTTCATCACATGCGTGTAGATCATCGTGGTGTTCACATCCGCATGGCCCAGTAGCTCCTGCACCGTGCGGATGTCGTAACCCGCCTGCAGCAGGTGCGTGGCGAACGAGTGACGCAGCACATGCGGCGTCACGGGCTTTGCTATTCGTGCGGCGCGCGCCGCCTCGCGCACCGCGCGCTGCACCGATTCGGGGTACACATGGTGGCGCCGCTCCAGGTGCTCGCCCGTGCGCGCATCCGGGCGTGGGTCCATCGAACGCACCGGTGAGGGAAACACCCACTGCCACGCCCAGCTCTTGTCCGCATTCGGGTACTTGACACCCAGGGCCCCCGGCAGCAGCACCCGGCCGAAGCCGGCGGCCAGGTCCTTCTCATGCAGCGCGCGCGCCTTCTGCAATTGCGTCTGCAGCGGGATGATCAGGTTCTCGGGCAGCACGGTAATGCGGTCCTTGCCCCCTTTGCCTTCGCGCACCACCACCTCGCGCCGGGCAAACTCCACATCCTTTACTCGCAGGCGCAAGCCTTCCATCAAGCGCATGCCGGTGCCGTAGAGCAGCTCAGCAATCAACCCTGCCGTGCCCTGCATGTGCTGCAGCAGCGAACGCACCTCGCCAGGAGTGAGCACCACCGGCAAGCGCCGCGGGCGCCGCGCCTGCACCACCTCATCAAGCCACGGCAGATCAATGCCCAGCACCTGTCTGTACAGGTAGAGCAGCGCCGCCTTGGCCTGGTTTTGCGTGGAAGCCGACACTTGCCGATCGACCGCCAGATGGCTCAGGAAAGCCTCCACCTCCGCCGCGCCCATCTCTTGCGGATGGCGTTTGTTGTGATACAGAATGAAGCGCCGTGCCCAATCCAGATACGATTCTTCCGTCCGCAGGCTGTAATGGCGGGTGCGCAGATGGATGCGCATGCGCTCCAGCAGCTTGGGCTGGCGGGGCGCGGTGTCGGGTTCATCGGGGTGGGCAGCCATCCGGGAAATTTTAGGTTTGGGTAAACGACAAGAAATCAGGGTTTACCAGTGTGTCGCGTCGAAATCGATTGTGTTGGCTGACCGACGCCGGTAGCATCCGTGTCGTCTAATCGTAGTTAGATGTCGCGCAACTAAGGCATACGGCGGTTTCTACAGTCACCGGCCCTTTGCGGCTTTGCATCACACATTTATCAGTCGCTGCGCTTAATTGCTGCGGGTAACACCACTTGCTGCACCGGCCACATTCTTTTTGCCGTAGTCCGGCTTTATGCTGCACCTCAGCCCATTCGTGCCATGCCAAGTAGCCATCTGGGGCTTGGTCTCCGGGCTTGTAGTCTTCTTGCTCCAATATGCACGCTATCATTTTTTATCTCCAAGCTCTAACTGCTCAATGCACGCGGACGGCCAAATGGCCGCCGGTGATTTCAGGCGTTAGCACTCATCAAACAGATCATGCCGATGGCATACAGCCTCAACATCGAGCCGGTTCCTCACGGTCAAGATGTCATCGCCGTCTTTCAGTACCATCTTCCGGTACTTGCTGCCGGGTGTGATTTTCCAGCGGTCAGCCTGCGCGCCTTCGATCACGAGCCAATCGTCCGCGCTCACATCGTCGCGTCCATAGTTCGACCGCAAAAACACTTGGCATGCGTCGCACGAGTAATGCTTGCGCGCCGTCTGTATCGTGTTGCTCAACACCTGCATGTCATCCTCCGCGGGGTAATTGCTAACGTTTCAATCAACCGGACGCGCTAAAGCGCGCCGGTTATCTCAGGCGTTAGCACCACTGAAAACCCATTTATTTAGCCCATGTTTATTCAAACGGCATTCAATTTCTCAAGCGCTGTTCAGCGCTTGGTTTGTCGTTTCTCTGGGCTTCGCCTGTTGGCATCACGCTGGTTTGTGGTATTTTTGGCCTCTGGCCCTTGCGTGGCAAGCGCAAGCAGCTATTGTTTTCGTAGTGCTGCGCCGCCTCGGTGGCGCAGTGCTTTTCCGCAGTTCGTGCCCGTGGCCAAATCCAAGTTATCGGTTTTGGTTTCTGGCTCTAACATTTCGGTCAAGCCGACCCGCCTACGGCGGTCGGCTTACCTCGCCCGTTAGTCCCATCAACCGTTTTATGCGCGCAGCCACTTGTTCCAGCGCTCAGCCCTACTCCAAAGGCTTTCAAGCCTTTTTGGCCTCCAGCGCTTGTGTAGCAAGCGCCACCAGCTATCGTTCTTGCAGCGCTGCGCCGCTTTCGTGGCCCAGCGCTTTTTCGTGGGCTGCGCCCTTCTTCAAGTCAGGGCGCCTCCTTTTGGCCTTCGGGTCTAACCCGGCGTTCAAGCCGACCCGCCTCCGGCGGGCGGCTTACCTTGGCCGTTAGTTTTGCAGTTTCGAGGCTTGTATGCGCTCTTCAATAAAACAATTTACTTTTTTATTTTTCATTTTTTGTGCTTCGACCGTTAGCGCTCAAGCCTACCGATGCACCGACAAAAATGGAAAAACATCTTTCCAAGAGCGCCCCTGCGAAATTAACGAAAAACAAACTGAACTCGATATAAAGCGAGCACCGGAGCTTACCCCAGAACAACAAAGAATAATAAGCGCCACAGCCTCCGGAAAAGTAACAAGAGGAATGACTGCCGCGCAAGTGCGATCATCTTGGGGAAGCCCTACTAAAATAAATAAATCTGTAGGCTCTTATGGCTCTCATGAACAATGGGTTTATGACAGAGGGAATTTTAGATCGCAGTACGTATATTTAGAGAACGGCATTGTCACAAGTTTTCAATCGCCGGAATAAATAACGGATATTTCAACTAACAATTCGTCGCAGCCGACCGCCTACGGCGGCGGCTGAACTCAGGGCGTTAGTGTGCGCAACCGATCGAAAGGAAATCAACATGACTTACATCAGAAACCTACTTGCCTGCTTAGCTCTTTTATCAGTTTCTATCGGCTCATTCGCATCTCAACCATTAAGCTGTCAAGTTTTAATGCTTCTTACTGGTTTTACTGCAGTTGAACGAGACAACGGTATCTCAAGAACAAACACAGCCGTTGCCAAAAATAAAGAAAAAGAACTAACAAAAAAGGAAATTAAATTTATCTTGGATGCGGTGTACATTGTTGGTAAAAATCAAACTCCAGATCAAATTAAAAACCAAGTGTATGAAGTTTGTCGTGATGCGCAACGTTAATCTTTTTATTCTATTTTTCTCGGTGTTTTCATTTCAACATGTGCATGCCTCAAATAACTGTACTGCCATGGCTGATATGGCTTATCAGGTTGCGTCCGTTAGAGATGCAGGAGTACCTAGAAATAATATAGAGACAAGATTGAAGAAAGAGATAAAAGACGGGAAAGAATTAAGCTTTGCGCTGATGATTGTGACTCTTGTTTATAACGCTGAAGGATCCCCTTCGGCACTTAAACAAGAAGTATTGAAGCAATGTAACACCAAGTCAAAATAAATACCTAAGGAACCTCTGCAAAACCTCGTTTTTTGAAACTCCGCCTCAATAAAATCAAGGACTTGCACGGAAATTGCACCGAAATTCAGGGGTTTTGCAGCCCATCCCTAACCCGGCACTCAAGCGGACTGGCCTACGGCCAGCCGCTTATTTTGACCGTTAGTCTGTTGAATCCATGAATACGGAAACCCTTGCAATTGCCGTTGTAGCCGCGCTAGTTGTGCTTGTAATCATTAGCAAGCTCATCCCAAAGCGAACGCCAAAAGAAAAAACCTTTCGCTGCTCTCGCTGCAAAGCTGTTGCAATGCACAACAATCGTACAATTGAAGCATGGCGCAGTGGAAAAACAAGATTCTTTTGCCAATCTTGCCATCAAAAGTGGCTGCAATCGCAGCCGCCAAGAATTAGAGAATCCACCTTTAATAATCACCCATCTGGTCAAGGAGCTGGTTGCCTTGGCATCGTTTTGGTTCTTGTTTTATTGCCAGCCGCAGCAACATTTTTGGTGGTTTATGTCTAACATTTCGTCGCAGCCGACCGCCTACGGCGGCGGCTGAACTCAGCCGTTGGGCGGCTGTGGAATCAACCGGCTCACACGGAAAGGGAGAAAAAGATGATGAAGTTCAGCGAGGTGGTGGCCTATCTGCAGAAGAAGAAACGGCCGATGTCCCTACTCATTGGCAATGGCTTCAGCATGGCCTACGACAAAGACATTTTTTCGTACAACGCGCTTTACACATTTCTGAACTCGCAAAACGACGATCTTATCAACAAACTTTTTGGCGCCATCAAGACGAAAAATTTCGAGCTGGTTATGCGCCAGCTCGACACCACGATCGCTTTACTGAAAGCATTTGGTGCTGAAGCAGCGCTTCAGAAACAGATCAAAGCGGCCAGCCAACACCTCAAGGATGGCCTACTCAAATCCGTTAAAGAGTTGCATCCCGAGCATGTCTACAAAATGCCAGAAGAAAGGGCAGCCGCGTGCGCCAGGTTTCTCAGTCTGTTCTTGGCCAGCGGAGGGCACATCTATTCAACAAACTACGACCTCCTACTCTACTGGGTTCTTATGCGCCAAGGGGTAGTCAACCCGATAGACGGCTTTGGACGAGAACTATTGAATCCAGTCGAAGCAAGTAGAGGTGAGGAGCAGGAATGGTCTGACCTTCTTTGGGGGCCAAACCAAGCTGATCAGAATATTCACTACCTGCATGGAGCGCTACACCTCTTTGATTCGGGTCATGAGGTAATCAAAGAGCAATACGACCAAGGCACCTACCTTCTTGAAAACATTGGCGAGCGGCTCGAGTCCGGAAACTATCCGATATTCGTAACTGCAGGGAACGGCGACGAAAAGTTGGAGCACATTCGTCACAACCGCTATCTTTCGACGTGCTACGACAGGCTATGTGCCGCCGACGGATCACTCGTGACATTCGGCTTCAATTTCGGCCCCTACGATGAGCACATCATCGAGGCTATCAACAAGGCGGCCAAATTCGGTTCAAAACAGCCACCAAAACTTTGGAGCATCTATGTTGGTGTGTATTCCGAGGCGGATGCAGCGCACATGGAATCAATTAAAGGCAAGTTCCATCCGAAATTGCACCTCTTCGACGCGAAGACTGCAAACATTTGGGAACCGTGAACAGCCGTCCAACCCGTCATTGCAGCGGACTGCCTTCGGCAGCCGCTGAACTCGAACGTTAGAAGTGAATGTACCTATATGAAAAATACATTTTATTTACTATTGATATCATTAATTTCCGGTTGCGCGGCTGGATATGAAGGAATTGTTCTACATGAGGAGGGCGTTAAGCCAACGGTAGATCAGGCTCGAGAATTTGTATTAAAAGATTTGCAACGCACTTTGCGTGATCCAGAAAGCCTGAAGTCATTTTCTGTAATTTCCGGACCAGATGTTATCACCGGTATAACCGCTGGTCGGGCGCAAGAAAAAGCATGGGCCATATGTGTGGAATACAATGCAAAAAATGCGTATGGTGGTTACACTGGAATTAATAGCCACCAGTACATCTTAAGGTTCAGCGGCAAGGAATTAGTTAAAATTTCACGAATCAACTGGATCGCACAGGATCGCTCATGTTGATTTCTAACCCGCTAGTCAAGCGGATTGGCCTACGGCCATCCGCTTACTCTGATCGTTAGGCATGTAAAAAATCATACACATTTGGTTTTGACGGCCACTTCTTATCGGCCCTGAGAGAGCTACAAGATGACGCACACGACTAAGACACACCATTCGTTTTCCTTTGAGGGCGGTGAACATCTCACAACCATCGGTGCCACCTTCTTCGTTTCGTACCTCTACTATCAGCATATCGATCCAACTCATCGAAACTGGGATTCGATAAAAACCAAGACTTCGCGCATCAGCACTATCACGAGTTCAGAAAAATATCACCGAGCTTGGCTCGAACGCATTGGTGGGATGAACAATGTCAATCTGAATAAGAACACTCTTGGTTTGAGTGGGGAAGCGGTTAAGGAAATGGCGCGAACCATACTTAAGGCATTATGAATAACCAGGACAAGCTATGCCTGCCCTAACATGACGCTCAAGCCGACCCACTAAGGCGGGTGGTTTAGCTTGTACGTCAAGCCGCTTGTTGCGTGATGCGCAACGTGATACACTAACGCCATGATCAAGTCGTTCCGACACAAAGGGCTGCGTCGCATCTTTGAGACAGGCAGTACCTTGGGCGTTCAGGGCAGCCATGCTAAGCGGCTTCGGATGCAACTGGCTGCCTTGGACACGGCCCAGACAGTTGAGGACATGGATATTCCAGGGTTTCGCCTTCACCCGCTTAAAGGTGAGCTACGAGGGCGCTGGTCAATTACGGTCAATGGCAACTGGCGAGTCACGTTCGAGTTCAAGGACGGAAACGCCTATGTTCTGGACTACGAGGACTATCACTAATGGCTATGCACAATCCCCCTCATCCTGGTGAGTTCATCACCGACATCTATCTTGAGCCCAATGGCATCAGTGGCCGCGAACTTGCGGACAAGCTAGACGTGGCTGCATCTACTCTCAGTCGTATTCTCAAGGGTTCTAGCCGGGTCACGCCTGAAATGGCGCTCCGCCTCTCCAAGGCTGTTGGTCGCTCCCCCGAGAGTTGGCTCGCCATGCAGGACGCACATGACCTGTGGCTGGCAAGGCAAACGGTTAACTTGCAGCGTGTCGGCAAGCTCAAGTTAGCCGCGGCCTAACAATTCGTTAGGCCTCTTCAAATAAACAGGGACGCAAGATGGCAAAACAAGAATCAGGAGCGCTTAGCGCACTTGTCGATGAGTACTGCAATGTCTGGTGTGAGCCAGATCCAGAGCTTCGTCGTCAGCGGCTTTTACCGATATGGTCACACAGCGCCACGTATACGGACCCAACTGTCCATGCCGCAAACAGCGACGAACTCCTTGCCCACATCACGAAGGTCTTGGCTCGCCGTCCCGGATCCAAGGTTAGAAGAACGAGCATCGTCGATGCGCATCATGGATGCGTTCGCTTTGCTTGGCACGTCGTTCAAGCGGACGGCACGTCACTGCCGGAAGGAATCGACTTCATGGAAGTAGATGACGAAGGCAAGATTCAGCGGGTCATTGGTTTCTTCGGCCCATTGGCAAGGTCAGAGGACCAATGAGTAGTTCGATTGTTGACGCACATTTCACCAGCCTGACCGTTTGGTCAAGCCGACGTCTACAAGCTCCGCTTGTGGGTGCCTCCGTGCCTCGCACTCCGGCGCGGCTTACTGCGGGTGTTGATCTAATGAAGGCCCATCGGAATGAAAGAAGATGACGAGGAAGAAATTATGGATATCAATGATCCAAGAGTTCCAGAGGCTGTCCACGAGCATGGCAAACGCTTTAGAAAGCCAGCGCGTTTTGTGGTTGACGTAGGAAATAATGAGTTTGTACTTTCCGCCGACGATGGAGAGTTGCTCGATATTGTCCATTTGAAATAATTATTTTTAATTTTTGTCTGACTATTCATCACAGCCGTCAGCCCGCAAATCCTTGTGAGTTTTTCCATGAAGCAACATCGCTATCGCATCACACTCGAATACATCGCTGACTCTGACGGAAATCCAGTGAGCCAAGCGCCATTGGTATTCGAGGCCGGGAACCATGATGAAATAATGGGGATTGTCGAGCTGATTCGCCGCCGAGAGCTATTTGACGATCAGACTGCCGCCGCTTTTGTGGTTGGATAAAAGCTTTTCGGTGAAGTGCTGCTGGAGAATCGCACCAATCCCTTGTTTACTGAATTTTGGCCGCACTTCCTCGGTTTCATGAAGCGGCTGAAAGGTACCGTAAAGCAATGAGGCCGTCGCAGTGGGCCAACCCGGCGGGGCAGCGGCAGCCGTGGGCAGCCGCTGCCTAGTCTTGGGGTGTGGGTGCTGTGCAATGAAGCCTGCGAACCTCTGGTTTCATGGGGCTGGCTGACAATGCTCCAGTACCTTTCTCATGGCTTTTTTGAAAGCGATTGAACCATGCCAGTCATCTACGAAAAACGCACTTACTCTGTCTACGTGGGCAAGATGCCCGAGGTCGTACGCCTGTACCGGGACTTTGGCATGCCGGCGCTGGAGGCAGGGGGGTTCGCCAAGAATCTGATCGGCTATTTCACCTCGGATACCGGGGAACTGCACCAGCTCATCCACCTGTGGCGTTTTGAAGGCGACGAGCAACGGCGGGATTTCTGGGCCCGCCTGTTTCAGGACCAGGATTTTCTGGCCTTCGCCGTGCAGCTGCGCCCGCTTCTGAAGGCGCAGAACAACCAGTTGCTGCTGGCCGCTCCATGGGGGCCGCATCCGTAGCGCAGCGAAAGTCGCCCTGCAGGCGCCTACGCGACTTTGCATCAGGGTTTACCTGATGTAACAAACCCTGCCAAATACCTAGACTGGCCTTGCATCTTTCGATAGCAGGGCTTTTTACTGCCATCGGAAGCATGGCTTTTTCTCCACAACCGAAAGGAGAGTTTCCGATGGACATGCACCGCAGACAGTTCTTCCGCGTCAGCGGGGCGGGACTGCTCGGTTCCAGCATGGTGGCCCTGGGCTTTTCACCCACCGCCGCGCTGGCCGAGACACGCGCCTACAAGCTGACCGCCGCCACGGTCACCCGCAGTACCTGCCCGTACTGCTCGGTGAGTTGCGGCATGCTGATCTACACCCTGGGCGACAAGTCGAAGAATGCGACGCGCAAGGTGATCCACGTCGAGGGCGACCCGGGCAACCCCGTGAGCCGCGGCTCGCTGTGCCCCAAGGGCGCAGGCGTGATGGACATGATCAACTCCCCCGGGCGCGTTAAATTTCCCGAGGTGCGCGAACCCGGCACCAAGGAATGGAAGCGCATCTCTTGGGAAGACGCGCTGAACCGCATCACCAAGCACATGAAGGCGGACCGGGATGCGAACTTCCAGCTCAAGAACGATGCCGGCACGACGGTGAACCGCTGGCTGTCCACCGGTTTCCTGATCTGCAGTTCGTCTTCCAATGAATCCAGCTATATCTCGGTCAAGGTCGCACGCGCCCTTGGCATGGTGGGGATCGATACACAAGCACGCGTTTGACACGCACCGACGGTGACCAGTCTGGGCCCGACATTCGGTCGCGGAGCGATGACCAATTCATGGACCGACATTCGCAATGCCGATCTGATTCTTGTGATGGGCGGCAATGCCGCCGAAGCCCACCCGGTTGGCTTCAAGTGGGTGGTGGAGGCCATGCAGAAGCGCAAGGCCAAGCTGATCTCGGTGGATCCGCGCTTCAACCGCACCTCGGCGGTGGCGGATTTCTACGCGCCCATCCGCAATGGCAGTGACATCGCCTTCCTCGGCGGCGTCATCAACTGGCTTTTGAGCAACGACAAGATCCACCACGATTACGTCAAGTTCAATACCGATGCCACCTTCCTGCTCAAGCCCGGCTTCAAGCTGGAAAACGGCCTGTTCAGCGGCTACGATGAGGCCAAGCGCTCGTACGACAAGTCCACCTGGGGCTACCAGCTGGGCGAGGACGGTTTTGTCAAGGTCGATGAGAGCCTGCAGGATCCGCTGTGCGTCTACCAGCAGCTCAAGCACCACTACAGCCGCTACACGCCGGAGATGGTGGAGAGGATCTGCGGCACGCCCAAGGACAAGTTCCTGAAGATCTGCGAAATGCTGGGCGAGATGTCCGCGCCGGACAAGACCAGCACCATCTGCTATGCGCTGGGCTGGACGCAGCACACCGTGGGCAGCCAGAACATCCGCACCATGGCGATGATCCAGCTGCTGCTGGGCAACATGGGGCGGCCGGGCGGCGGCGTGAATGCGCTGCGCGGGCACTCCAACGTGCAGGGCGTGACCGACATGAACGCCTATGCCGAGGTGCTTTCGGGCTACCTGGGCGCGCCGATGGACAGCGACACCACCTACGAGGGCTACATCAAGCGGCTCACGCCCAGGGCGCTGCGGCCCAACCAGTTCAACTACTGGAGCAACTTCTCGCGCTTCTTCAACAGCCTGATGAAGTCCTACTACGGCAAGGCCGCGACCAGGGACAACAACTTCTGCTACGACTGGGTGCCCAAGTTCCCCGGCGCGTTCGACGTGATGCACATGTTCGAGCTGATGAACCAGGGCAAGATGGGCGGTTTCATCTCGCAGGGCTTCAACCCGCTGGCGACGGTGTCCAACAAGCCCAAGCTGCTGGAGGGCCTGAAGAAGCTCAAGTACCTGGTGATGATCGACCCGCTGGAGACCGAAACCAGCGAGTTCTGGCGCAATTTCGGCGAGTTCAACGACGTCAAGCCGGAAGAAATCCAGACCGAGGTTTTCCGCCTGCCGGGCGCCTGCTTTGCCGAGGAGCAGGGCAGCTTCACCAATTCCAGCCGCGTCGCGATCTGGAAGGAAGAAGCGGTCGAGCCCCCGGGCGAGGCCAAGGTCGATTCCGAGATCATGGCCGAGCTCTTCGTGCGCCTGCGTGCGATGTACGCCAAGGATGGCGGCGCCTTCCCGGAGCCCATCCTGAATCTGGACTGGCCCTACGTCATCCCGGACAGGCCGACGGCGGCCGAGCTGCTGCGCGAGATCAGCGGGCGGGCGATCAGCGACGTGCTGGCGCCGGCGGACCCGGCCAAGCCCGATGCGCCGCCCGCGGTGCTGGTCAAGGCCGGGCAGCAGGTGGCGGGCTTCGCGTTCCTGCGCGACGACGGCTCCACCGCCTGCGGCAACTGGCTGTATGCGGGCGCCTGGTCCGAGGCGGGCAACCTGACGGCGCGCCGCGACCTGTCGGACCCGACGGGCTGGGGCGTGTACCAGAACTTCGGCTTCTCCTGGCCGGCCAACCGGCGCATCCTCTACAACCGCGCCAGCGCGGACAAGGATGGCAAGCCCTGGGCGCCGAACAAGAAGTACGAGTACTGGAACGGTTCGGTCTGGACCGGCGCCGACGTGCCCGACATGCTGCCCACGGCCAAGCCGGAAATCGGCATGGGTTCGTTCATCATGACGCCCGAGGGCGTGGCGCACCTGCATGCCATCGGCATGGCGGATGGCCCCTTCCCCGAGCACTACGAGCCGATCGAGACGCCGGTGGGCGTGAACCTGCTGCACCCGGACAACCCCAAGGCGCTGAGCAATCCGGTGGTGCGCATCTTCAAGAGCGAAGAGGGCAATTTCGGCACCAAGGACAAGTTCCCCTATGCCGCGACGACCTACCGCCTGACCGAGCACTTCCACTACTGGACCAAGCACTCCAAGCTGAATGCCATCATGCAGCCCGAGGCCTTCGTCGAGATCAGCGAGGAGCTTGCGAAGGAGAAGGGCATCAAGAAGGGCGACACGGTGAAGGTCAGCAGCATCCGTGCTTCGATCGTCACCAAGGCCGTGGTCACCAAGCGCATCAAGCCGTTCATCATCGACGGCAAGCCGGTGCATCTGGTGGGCATTCCCATCCACTGGGGTTTCAAGGGACAGACGAAGAATGGCTATCTGGCCAACGCGTTGACGCCGTTCGTGGGCGACGCCAACTCGCAGACGCCGGAGTTCAAGGCCTTCCTCGTCAACATTGAAAAGGTGTAGCCATGTCGAGTCTGCAATCACTGGATGTGGTCGCCCGCTCGGCCACGACAACGCCACCGCCCCAGGCGCGCACCCATGTCGCCGAGGTCGCCAAGCTGATCGATGTCTCCAAGTGCATAGGCTGCAAGGCCTGCCAGGTGGCATGTTCGGAGTGGAACGACCTGCGCGACGACGTGGGCAGCAACCTGGGCGTGTACGACAACCCCGCGGACCTCTCGCCGCAGAGCTGGACGCTGATGCGCTTCTTCGAGGTGGAGCCTGAAAAGGACAAGCTCGAATGGCTGATCCGCAAGGACGGCTGCATGCACTGCGAAGACCCGGGGTGCCTCAAGGCCTGTCCGTCGCCGGGCGCCATCGTGAAGTATTCCAACGGCATCGTGGACTTCATCAGCGAGCACTGCATAGGCTGCGGCTACTGCGTCAAGGGCTGTCCATTCGACATCCCGCGCATCAGCGAGAAGGACAACAAGGCGTACAAATGCTCGCTTTGCTCCGACCGCGTGAGCGAGGGCATCGAGCCGGCCTGCGTCAAGACCTGCCCGACCGGGGCCATCACCTTCGGCACCAAGGAGGACATGCTGGAGCACGCCCAGCAGCGCACCGTGGAACTGAAGGAGCGCGGCTACGCCAATGCCGGCGTCTACAACCCGGCGGGCGTGGGCGGCACGCACGTGATGTACGTGCTCAAGCATGCCGACCAGCCCGAGCTGACCGGCCTGCCGCGCGATCCGCACATCAGCGCGGCGGTCGGTCTGTGGAAGGGCCTGGCCAAGCCGATCGGCCTGGCCGTGATGGTGGGTGCGGCGTTTGCCGGGTGGTTCCACTACCTGCGCAAGGGCCCGCTGGAGACGCCCGAGGATGCAACCGAAGGAGAGCAGCAATGAAATCGCCCCAATTGCAACGCTACAGCGCGGGCCAGCGCTCCAACCACTGGGCCGTCGTCACCTGCTTCGTGCTCGCGGGGGTATCGGGCTTCGCGCTCTTTCACCCGGCGCTGTTCTGGCTCACCAACCTGCTGGGCGGGCCGCAGTGGACGCGCATCCTGCACCCTTACATCGGCATCGCCATGTTCCTGCTGTTCCTGGGCATGTTCTTCATGTTCGTGGGCGCCAACGTCTGGCGCAAGGAGGATTCCGCGTGGCTGGGCAGCGCGAGCAAGCTGATCTCCGAAGGCAATGCGGCGAAGATGCCGGCCGTGGGCAAGTACAACGGCGGGCAGAAGCTCGTCTTCTGGCTGTTCACGCTCTGCCTCATCGTGCTGCTGGTCACCGGCCTGCTGTTCTGGCAGGCGTGGTTTGCCGCCAGCGTGCCCATCCCGCTGCAGCGCATCGCCGTGCTGCTGCATGCCATCGCCGCCTTCGTGCTGGTGCTGGGCGTGATCGTGCATGCCTACGCTGCCATCTGGGTCAAGGGCACGATTGGCGCCATGGTGCGTGGTACCGTAAGCGCCGCGTGGGCCAGGCACCACCATCCGCTCTGGTACCGTGATCAGGTGGCCGGCAAGAAGTGACCTTGTCCTTCTGAAATCCGGGCCGCCTGCGGGTGTTCTGCACCGAGGCGGCCTTTTTTTGTCCTGTTTTTTCTCATTGAGAAGCTGACCGATCTTGAACTCGCCCGACTACCAACCGTTCCAGCACACGCCCGAGGAAATCGCGCTGCGTTCCTCGCTCGATGTGCCGCTGCTGCTGCTGCCCAAGCGCGGCAGCGTGTTTGCCGATCGCGCGCTGCGCCTGCGCCAGAAGGCCGCCGACCACGCGATGCGCGACTACCTGATGTTCATGGCCGTGGTCTGCGAGGCGCAGCACGCACGCCTGCCGCAGTTCCCCCAGGTGCCGATTCCCACGCAGGCGCAGATCGACGCGGCGGCGCAGGACGGCAGCGCGCTGCTGGCCACCGACCGCTGGCCGCGCGACCCCGCCTGGCGCGGCGAGCTGCGCGCGCTGCTGGCGCAGGTGCTGCAAAAGCTGCCCGCGGACAGCCCGGCGCGCGCCGGCGTGCAGACGGTGGCGGACCTTTCCGACGAGGTGCTGGAACAGCAGGCCGACCGGCTGCTGGCCGGCATCACGCTGGGGCTGGATCTGGCGGCCGCGCCGCTGATCGCCGCCGGTCTGCAGCTTTATTGGGTGCATCTGGTCACCAGCACCAGCCAGCTGGGCCCGACGGTTTTCAGGCCGCGCGAAAACAGCAATCGCTGCCCCTGCTGCAACAGCGCACCCACCGCCAGCCTCACGCGCGTGGGCGGCAAGCAGGAGGGCCAGCGCTATCTCTGCTGCAGCCTGTGCAGTGCCCAGTGGCTGATGGAGCGCGTGCAGTGCACGCATTGCCTCTCGGACAAATCCGTGCGCTACCGCGGCCTGCAGGCGGCGGACGCTGCCGCCGACCCCGAGAAGGCGCCGGCGATAGAGGCCGAAACCTGCGACGAATGCAGGCACTACCTCAAGGCCATGCACATGGCACGCGAGGTGCATGTGGAGCCGGTGGCCGACGACCTCGCCTCGCTCACGCTGGACCTGCTGGTCTCCGAGGAGGGCTACATCCGCAGCGGCACCAACCTGCTGCTGCTGTTTGGCGACCCTGAAGCCGAGCCCGGAGGCGCCTGATGAGCGCGCCAGAGGAATCCGCGGTGCGCGGTTCATCGGCTCCCTCGATCATCGAAGCCGCCAGACCGCAGGACCTGCCTGCGCTCGACAAACTGCTGCGCCTGCAGGCTGTGGCAGCGCTGGTCGCCGAGCATGGCCATAGCCTGGTCGCCGGCGAGGCGCGGGCGCTGCTGGCCGCGCTGCGCACGCAGGCGCTGGCGGGCGCATTGCCTTTGCCATCGGTCGAGCCCGAATCGCTGGCGGCCGCTCTTGCGCAGCGCGTGCGGCAGCGCCTGGCGCCGCGCATGCGCCGTGTGCTCAACCTCACCGGCACGGTGCTGCATACCAATCTGGGCCGTGCCCTGCTGCCGCAGGCGGCGATCGCGCGGATGCAGGCGCTGATGGCCGCGCCCAACAACCTGGAATTCGATCTGGAGACCGGGCGCCGCGGCGACCGCGACAGCCTGGTCGAAGATCTGCTGTGCGAGCTGACCGGCGCCGAGGCGGCCACGGTGGTGAACAACAACGCCGCCGCCGTGCTGCTCACGCTGGCGGCGCTGGCGCCCGGGCGCGAGGTGATCGTCTCGCGTGGGGAGCTGGTGGAGATCGGCGGTGCGTTTCGCATGCCCGACGTGATGGCAAGCGCCGGTGCGCGGCTGGTCGAGGTGGGCACCACCAACCGCACGCATGCGCGCGACTACGAGGGCGCCATCGGCGAGCGCACCGCGCTCTTGATGAAGGTGCACACCAGCAACTACCGCGTCGAGGGCTTCGCCAGCGCGGTGAGCGAGGCGCGGCTGGCGCCCATCGCCCGCGCCCATGGCCTGCCGCTGGTGACCGACCTGGGCAGCGGCGCGCTGATCGACATGACGGCCCATGGCCTGCCGGCGGAACCCACACCGCGCCAGATGCTGCAGGACGGCTGCGATCTCGTCACCTTCAGCGGCGACAAACTGCTCGGCGGCCCGCAGGCCGGGCTCATCGTCGGCGGCAAGGCGCTGGTGGCGCGCATCAAGGCCCACCCGATGAAGCGGGCGCTGCGCATGAGCAAGCTGCCGCTGGCGGCGCTTGAAGCCACGCTGCAGCTTTACCTGCGCCCCGAGCACCTGGCGCAGTCGCTGCCCACGCTGCGGCTGCTGACCCGCCCGCTGGCCGACATCGAGGCCACCGCCCGCGCCGTGCTGCCCGCGCTGCAGGCTGCGCTGGCGCCGCGCTTCACCGTGGAGACGGTCGCGCTGCAGGGGCAGATAGGCTCCGGATCGCTGCCGGTGGAGCGCCTGCCTTCCGCCGGTCTGGCGATCGCGCCGGCGGACAGGAAGGGCAGCGGACGCGCACTCGAAGCCCTGTGCGCCGCGCTGCGCGGTCTGCCGCTGCCGGTGATCGGCCGCATCCATGAAGACCGGCTGCTGCTGGACATGCGCTGCCTGGAAGAACCGGGTGAATTCATCAAAGAAATTGGCCATTTGCGCATGACAGACATGCGCAATCAGCTATCTTCATGATAGTAGGTACCGCAGGCCACATCGACCACGGCAAGACCACGCTGGTGCGCGCGCTCACCGGCGTCGATACCGACCGCCTGCCCGAAGAAAAGAAGCGCGGCATCAGCATAGAGCTGGGCTACGCCTATCTGGATGTGCCGGGCGGCGGGCGCATGGGTTTCATCGACGTGCCAGGGCATGAGCGGCTGGTGCACACCATGGTGGCGGGGGCCAGCGGCATAGCCTTTGCGCTGTTGCTGGTGGCGGCGGACGATGGCGTGATGCCGCAGACGCGCGAGCATTTGGCCGTGCTCTCGCTGCTGGGCATTGCGCGCGGCGCAGTGGTCATCACCAAGGCGGATCGCGCGGACGCGCAGCGCATGGCGCAGGTGCGCAGCGAGGTCGCCCAATTGATCGCCGGCACCAGCCTTGCGCAGGCCCCGGTCGTCGCGGTGTCGGCGCAGACGGGCGCCGGCGTTGAGGCCTTGCGTACTCTGCTGTTTGAAGCTGCCAGTGCTGATGCAGCAAGCGCTGCGACAGGTTTTGAATCTCTAGGCTTGCGCCTGGCGATTGACCGGGCCTTCACGCTTGCCGGTACGGGCACGGTGGTGACCGGCACCATCCACGCCGGCCGCGTGCGCGTGGGTGACGAGCTGGCGCTGGTGCCCGCCGCCACGGGCACGCCCGCGACGCTGCGCGTGCGCAGCCTGCATGCGCAGAACCAGGCCGTGGACAGCGCCCATGCCGGCCAGCGCTGCGCGGTGGCGCTGGCGGGGCTGGCGCGCGATGGGGTTGCTCGTGGCCAATGGCTGGTGGCGCCCGGCACGGCCGTTGCCACGCAGCGCCTGGACATGCGGCTCACGCTCTGGCCCGGCGAGGCGCAGGCGCTGCGCTCCGGCGCGCATGTGCTGGCGCATATCGGCGCCGCGCAGGTGAGCGCCACCGTCGCGCTGCTGGATACCGACCTGCTCGCCCCGGGCGCCAGCGCGCTGGCGCAACTGGTGCTGCAGGTGCCCGTGGGCGCCTGGCAGGGCGAACGCGTGCTGCTGCGCGACAGCGCGGCCAGCCGCACGCTGGCGGGCGGCAAGGTGATTGACCCCTTTGCCCCCACGCGCTACCGCCGCACGCCGCAGCGGCTGGCCGCGCTGGCCGCGCTGCAGCAGCCGACCCCCGCGGCGCGGCTGTCGGCCTTGCTCGCCGTCGCGCCCTGCGGGGTGGATCTCGCACGTTTTGCCGCTGCGCAGGGCTGGCGTGAGTTGCCGCCAGATTATGTGCCGAATATGGCTTTGAGGCAGACAGGACAAGCGCTGGGCGCTACGCAAACGGAAGTGATTGGCGATGCGGCGCTGCAGGCGCTGCAAGCCTTCCATGCACGCCAGCCCGATGAGCCTGGCCCCGACAGCGCGCGCCTGCGCCGCCTGGCCGCGCCGCGCCTGCCGGCCGCGCTGTGGCAGGCGCTGCTGGCGCGGCTGGCTGCCGATGGCAAGGTCGTGCTGCAGGGCGCCGTGGTGCACTTGCCGGCCCATGGCGCTCAGCTGTCGGAGACGGAAACGCGCATTGCCCAGAAGATCGCGCCGCTGCTGGCCGGCGCCGGCTTTGAAGGCAGCTGGGCGCGCGACATGGCACGCCACGCGCAGGAGCCCGAGCCGCTGGTGCGCACCACGCTGGCCCGCCTGGCGCGCCGCGGCGAGCTGCACCAGATCGTCAAGGACCTGTACTACCCGCCGGCTGCGATGCAGCAGCTCGCCCGGATCGCGCGCGCGGTGGGCGCGGCCCACGGCGGCGTGGCGCTGGCGGCGGACTTTCGCGATGCGACCGGGCTGGGCCGCAAGCGCGCCATCCAGATCCTGGAGTATTTCGACCGCATCGGCTTTACCCGGCGTGTCGGGGACCAGCACAAGCTGCGGGCGGAGTGCACGCTGTTTGCGCAGGATGGCATGCCCTGAACGGGCGTGTTCATGCCAGGGGCCGCCATCGCGCCGGCCGCTATGGCTTGCCGTGCGGGCTCACGTAGTCGCCCACCTTGGCGCGAAACGCAATCGCCATGCGGTTCCAGCTGTTGATGGAAATCACCGCCAGCGTGAGATCGACGAGGGCTTTTTCGTCAAAGTGCTTGCGCACCTCGTTGTAGAGATCGTCGGGCACGCCGTGGGTGGCAATCTGCGTGATGGCTTCGGTCCACGCCAGCGCGGCGCGCTCGCGCTCGGTGTAGAAGCTGGGTGCCTCGCGCCAGGCCGAGAGCAGCACCAGGCGCTGCAGGGTCTCGCCCTGCGCAACCGCATCCTTGCTGTGCATGTCCAGGCAATAACCGCAGCCGTTGATCTGCGAGGCGCGCATCTTCACCAGTTCCAGCAGCGATTCCTCGATGCCCGTCTTGTGCACCTGCATTTCGGTGTGCAGCAGGGCCTTGAAAGCCTCGGGCGATGCGTCCCTGTAGGAAAGCCGTTGTTCGTGCATGGTGTTCTCCGTGAGCCCGGTTCCGGGAAGGCCCACAGTCTATGCACGCGGCGGCAACCGCGGCGTGCGGCCGCGTCAAAGCAGCACCGCGCACGCAGGTTTGCGCCTGCGCGGGTATCCGCGCGGATTCAGCTCAGACCGCCTTGAGCGTCTGCGAGGGCAGGCAGCCGAACCGCGCGCGGTACTGGGCGCTGAAGCGGCCCATGTGCACGAAGCCGAAGGCCAGGGCGACGTCGGTGACGCCCACGGCCTGGCCGTCGCGCGCGGCGCCCCTGAGCATGCCGTGCGCCGCCTGCAGGCGCTGCTGGCGGGCGTAGGCGAGCGGGGCGGGTTCGCCGTGGCGCTTGAAGACGAGCTCCAGCGTGCGCGGGCTCACGCAGGCGTGGCGCGCGATGTCCGCCAGGGCGAGGGGACGGTCCAGGTGCGCGTGGATGTATTCCTTGGCGCGGCGCAGGCTGCGGGCCTCGACGGGGGCATCGGGCGTGCCGGCGGCGTCGGGCTGGTGCAGCAGGCAGGAGAAGGCGGTGAGCAGAAAGCCTTCCATGGCCGCGGTGGCCGTGGGGTGGGCCTGCCATTGCGTGGCGAACTGGTCGATGTTGCGCGCCATGTCCAGCATCGCCTGGCACCAGGCGGCGACTTCGGGCTCGCCCCTGCGGCGCGACAGCGCCATGCGCGGGCGCTCGCCCTCGCCGACGTACTCCTGCACCACGCTGCTGGGGGTCTGCAGCAGCAGCATGGTGCAATCGGGGCTCCAGCGCATGCGGCTGGGCGTGCGCGGCTGCAGCACGCTGAGCACGTTTTCATTGACATCCACGGCGTGGCTGCCGCTGGTGATGCGCGCGCAGCCCGTAAGCGGCAGCTGCACCAGATAGAAGTCGCCGCGCTCACCCGGATCGATGTCCACCTCGGCGCCGTAATGCAGCACGTTGAGCGAGGATTGGCCCAGCGTCACCCGGTTGTGCCACAGGTCCAGTCCCCGGGCCCGGCCCTGCACCTGCAGGCGGTGGCGCGAGAACACGTCGCCCACACGCTGCTGCGCCTCTTCGATCGAGCGCGAGCGGATCAGCGGGAAGGAATCCAGCAAGCGGATGCCGGATGCGGCGGGCGAGGGCGTGGACATGACCGGCGAGCAAATAGTTTAGGTTTGAAGTATCTGGCATCCCGTTCTGCCCGTCCATAGGGCTTTCCCTTGGTTTCTCCCGAAAGCCGCCGGTTTGATCGCAAAGTGGATAGGGGCATGCGCCAAACGGCTTGCGATGGACAGGGGTTTTGCCGCAGCATATGGCAAGGCGTTCGGCGGAGCGTCCCGCGGCGCGCTGCCCGGTCTTCCCGCCTGATCCCCCATCTCCCCGCAATCAAGGAGCATTCCATGACCACTTCCCTCGCCCAGTTCGCACAGGACATCGCCTCTGGCGCCCTGCGCATCGTTGACCTGACGCATGTCCTGTCGGAAGATTTTCCGCCGCTGGTGCTGCCGCCCCAGTTCGGCCAGGTGGCGGCGTTCAAGCAGGAGCAGATCAGCCACTACGACGACAAGGGTCCGGGCTGGTACTGGAACAACTTCACCTGCGGCGAGCACACCGGCACGCACTTCGACGCCCCGGCGCACTGGATTTCCGGCAAGGACTATCCGCACAACACGGTCGATACGCTGGATCTCAAGGTCTTCATCGGCCCGGCCTGCGTGATCGATTGCACCGCCGAGGTGGCGGCCAATGAAGATTTCAACCTCGACGTGCACCACCTGGAGGCCTGGGAGGCCAGGCACGGCCGCTTTCCGGCAGGCGCCTGGGTGCTGTTCCGCACCGGCTGGGCCAAGCGCCTGGCCAATCCGGCTTCTTACGTCAACCTCAAGGAAGACGGCGCCCACACCCCCGGCCCGACCCAGGCGGCCGTCGAGTGGCTGGTCAAGCGCGACGTGCGCGGCTTTGGCGTGGAGACCATCAATACCGATGCCGGCCAGTCCTACGCCTGGCCCGTGGCCTACCCCTGCCACACGCTGATGCACGGTGCCAACAAGTACGGCCTGCAGTGCCTGAACAACCTGGACCAGCTGCCGGCCACCGGCGCCGTGATCCTGGCCGCGCCGCTCAAGCTCAAGAACGGCTCGGGCAGCCCGCTGCGCGTGTTGGCGCTGGTGCCCTGAGAGGCGCCGCCATGACGACGCGTCGCAAGGCGGTCAATCCGCCGTCGATGTACGCCGCCGTGCCGTTCGGCTTCTCCCACGCGGTGGAACAGAACGGCGGGCGCACGCTGCACCTGGCCGGTCAGGTGGCCTGGAATGCCAAGGGTGAGCTCGTGGGCGCGGGCGACCTGGTGGCGCAGACGCGCCAGGCACTGGCCAACCTGCGCGAGGTGCTGGCCGCCTGCGGCGCCACGCCGGCCGACGTGGTGCGGCTGCGCACCTACGTGGTCAACCACAGCCCGGACAAGCTCGGGCCGGTCAGCGCTGAAATCGTCGCCTTCTATGGCGGGGCAGAACCGGCGGCCAATACCTTCCTCGGGGTGCAGTCGCTGGCGCTGCCGGATTTTCTGGTCGAGATCGAAGCCACCGCCGTGCTGGCGGACTAGGCGCAGGAGCCGTCCGCGCCCCAAGCGGAGCGCGGACGTGCAGGAGAGCAAACATGGCAGAGCGTTCCTTCGTCAAGGAAGTCGAGCAACTGAGGGTGCCCGCGGGCACCGTGTTCCGTGGCGAGGGCATCCTCGCCGTCACCAAGGCCTTGCTGGAGGCGGGCGTCGGCTACGTCACCGGCTACCAGGGCTCGCCGATTTCGCACCTGATGGACGTGCTCTCGGATGCGCAGCCCATCCTGAAGGAACTGGGCGTGTACTTCGAGCCCGCCGCCAGCGAAGCGGCTGCGGCTGCGGCATTGTCGGCGTCGGTCAACTACCCGGTGCGCGGCGCGGTCACGTGGAAATCCACCGTCGGCACCAACGTGGCGTCGGACGCACTGGCCAACCTGGCCTCGGGCGGGGTGACGGGCGGCGCGCTCATCATCGTCGGCGAGGACTACGGCGAGGGTTCCTCCATCATGCAGGAGCGCACCCACGCCTTCGCCATGAAGTCGCAGATGTGGCTGCTCGATCCGCAGCCCAACCTGCCCGCCATCGTCAAGGCGGTGCACGACGGTTTTGAACTTTCCGAGGCCACCAACACGCCGGTGATGCTGGAGCTGCGCATCCGCTCCTGCCACCTGCACGGCAGCTTCATCACCGAGGAAAACCGCCGCCCCGCCTTCACGCTCAAGCAGGCGCTGGAAAACCCGGTGCGCGACGTGAACCGCATCGTGCTGCCGCCCGCCTCTTTCCTGCACGAGAAGGAAAAAATCCACGAGCGCTGGCCGGCCGCGGTGAAGTTCATCCAGGAGCGCCAGCTCAACGAATTCCACGACGGCGACGGCGAGATCAAGGACGTCGGCATCATCATGCTCGGCGGCATGGCCAACAACACCCTGCGCGCGCTGATGCAGCTCGACCTGGCCGACCTGTTCGGCGAATCGCGCGTGCCGCTGTACATCCTCAACGTCGCCTACCCGCTGGTCGAGGAAGAGGTGCGGCGCTTCTGCGAAGGCAAGAAGGCAGTGCTGGTGGTGGAAGAAGGCCAGCCCGACTACCACGAGCAGCACCTGAACACCATCCTCGCGCGCCTGAACCTGAACACCAAGGTGCACGGCAAGGACGTGCTGCCCATGGGCGGTGACTACACCGTGGACGTGCTGCGCAAGGGCGTGCGCGCTTTTTTGCAGCGCCAGCGCCCCGATCTGCTGGAGCGCAAGACATCGGCCACCGTCACACGCCGCAAGGAGGAGGTTGCACCTGCCGCAGCGCCGACAGCCGAAGCACTGGCCGCTGAACGTGCAGCCCAGGCTGCCGCGCAGGCCGAGCAGGACAAGGTGGAGGTGCCCGAAATCGCCGCCGCCATCGGCAAGCTGCTGCCGCCGCGCCCGCCGGGCCTGTGCGTGGGCTGCCCCGAGCGGCCTATCTTCTCGGCTTACAAGCTCGTGGAGCAGGAGCTGGGCGTGCACCATGTGTCGTCCGACATCGGCTGCCACCTGTTCCAGATCATGCCGCCGTTCGAGATCGGCGCCACCACCATGGGCTACGGCCTGGGGGTGAGCAGCGCCTCGGCGTTCAGCGCGGGGGCGCAGCTGGGCGCCAGCAAGAAGGCCGTGGCCTTCATGGGCGATGGCGGCTTCTGGCACAACGGGCTGACCTCGGGCATTGGCAACGCGGTGTTCAACAAGCAGAACAACGTCTTCGTCATCGTGGACAACAACTATTCGGCGGCCACCGGCGGGCAGGACATCCCGTCGTCGCGCAACACCAACCCCAACCGCAGCACCCTGCACCCCATCGAGGCGGCGGTGCGCGGCGTGGGCGTCACCTGGGTGCGCTTCGTCGGGCGCACGTATGACGTGAATGCGATGAAGCAGGCGCTGCACGATGCGCTTACGTCTGAAGAACCCGGCCCCAAGGTGGTGATTGCGCAGAGCGAATGCATGCTCAATCGCCAGCGGCGCGAGAAGCCACTTGCGCGAGCAGCTATCAAAAACGGAGAACGCATCCTCAAGGAACGCTTCGGCGTCGATGCCGCGGTCTGCTCAGGCGACCATGCCTGCATGCGCGTCTCGGGCTGCCCCAGCCTCACGCTGGCGCCCAGCGGCGATGCGCTCAAGCCCGATCCGGTGGCCAGCGTGGATGAGGACTGCGTGGCCTGCGGCCATTGCGGCGAGGTGGCCGATGCGGCCGTGCTCTGCCCCTCGTTCTACAAGGCACACAAGGTCAACAACCCTACCGGCTGGGACCAATGGCTGGCGGGCCTGCGCGCCAGCGCCGTCGGCTGGCTGCAGGGCCGGCGCGAGCGCGATCGTGCCGCCAGACAGCTCTACGCCGCAACCATCGATGAGGTGCGCCCATGAAACCCCGCATGATTACCGTGGCCATCATGGCCCTGGGCGGCCAGGGCGGCGGCGTGCTGCAGGACTGGATCGTCACCTTGGCCGAAGACGCCGGCTGGACCGCGCAGGCCACCTCGGTGGCCGGTGTGGCGCAGCGCACCGGCGCCACCATCTACTACGTCGAGATGGTCGAGCCCACACCGGGCAAGACGCCGGTGCTGGCGCAGATGCCGATTCCCGGCGAGGTGGACATTCTGATCTCCGCCGAGCTGATGGAAGCCGGTCGCGCCGTGGCGCGTGGCCTGGTCACGCCCAACCGCACCACCGTCATCACCAGCACGCACCGCACCTTTGCGGTGCAGGAGAAGGTCGTGCCCGGCGATGGCGCGGCCGACAGCGCCGAGGTGCTGGCGCTGGTACGCCAGTCCGCGCGCAAGCTGGTGGCCGACAACATGCAGCAGCTCGCGATTGACAACGGCAGCGTGATTTCATCGAGCCTGTTTGGCGCGCTGGCCGGTTGCGACGTGCTGCCGTTTCACCAGCAGGCCTTCGAGAAGGTGGTGGAGCACAGCGGCAAGGGCGTGCAGGCCAGCCTCAAGGCGCTGCGCGCCGCCGCCGAGCTGGCGCGCACGCGCACCATGGCGCCGGCGCTGGTGGCCAAGGCCGAGGCCATGAAGACCGCCCCGCGCGTGCTGCCCGAAAAGGCCGCCAGCGCGGCGCTGGCGCCGCTGCTCACGCGCATCCGCAGCGATTTCCCGCAGGCCGCGTGGGACTGGCTGGGCGAGGGCCTGGCGCGCGTGGTCGATTGGCAGGATGCCGCCTATGGCAGCGAATACCTGGACAACGTGGCGCGTTTTGCCAAACGCGATCCGCAGCCCGGGGAAGCCACGCTGACGATTGCCGCCGCGCACTGGATTGCGGTCGCCATGTCCTACGACGACGTGATCCGCGTGGCCAACCTCAAGACGCGCTCCGACCGCTTCACCCGCATCCGCGGCGAGGTGGGCGGCAAGGAGGGTGATGTCTTCGGCATGGAGGAGTTCTTCCACCCGCGGCTGGAAGAAATCATGGGCCTGATGCCGGTGAAATGGGCCAACTGGCTGGACCGCTCGCCCAGCGTCAAGGGCTGGCTCGCGCCGCGCCTGGACAAGGGACGGCGCATCCGCACCCATACCTTGCGCGGCCACCTGCAGTTGCACATGATGGCGGGCCTGGCGCGCTGGCGCCGGGGCAACCGCCGCCACGCCGAGGAGCAGACCCACTGGCAGGCCTGGATGGCGGTGGCCGAGCGCGCGCTCGACGCCGGGGATGAGCCCCTGGCGGCGGAAATCCTGCGCTGCCGCCAGCTCATCAAGGGCTACAGCGACACGCATGCGCGCGGCGAGGGCAAGTTCGACCGCCTGATGTACGCCGTGCCGCAGCTTGCAGGCCAGCCCGATGCGGGCGTGAAGCTGGCCGGTCTGCGTGCCGCGGCCCTGCTGGACCCCAAGGGCAAGGCGCTGGGCGAGCACGAGCTGGCGCTGGGTCTGCGCACCAAGGTGGCGGCTTGAGCCGGGTTTGTGTGACGGGGCGCTGCACGCCACGCCTTGCGCTGGCGGGCGTGCAGTTGTCAAAACACCGGCGAGCGTGCACAGTCAAGGTTTCAGGACGATGAACGCGGGCCGCAGGGTTCGCGCCACTTTGCACCATGCTGCACGCACCTGCCCGGTGGCTCGGGCAGTACCCGGTTTTTGCCAGCGGCGACGTTGAGCAGGCGCGCGACGAGGTCGCGCGGGTCTTCTGCGCGCATGGCCTGCAGCAGCTCGAGGCGGGTGAGCGCATGGATTGCCACATGCACAGCGTGGGCGTGGGGGCGCTGTCGCTGAATTACCTGGCCTATGGGGTGGATGTGCAGATCACGCCCGGCTGCCTGCAGGACTTCTACCTCGTACAGATTCCGGTGGCGGGGCAGGCCGATATCCAGTACGGGCATGCGCAGGTGCAGTCAGACCCGGCCACCGCCGTGGTGCTCTCGCCGGATCAGCCGGTGGCCATGCGCTGGCGCGCGGGCTGCGCGCAAATTCTGCTGCACATACCGCGGGCGCTGATGGAGCAGCGTCTGGCCGTTGGTCCAGGCCAGCCTGGCGCGCCACTGGACTTCGAGCTTGCCCTGGCACAGCAGTCGGGGCCGGCGGCGGCCTGGTGCAAGGCGGTGCTGGACTTGGCGCGCAACATCGATGCCAACGGCGCCGCCTGGCTCGACACGGCGGTTGCGGCCGTGGCCATGCAGGAGTTTCTGTTGCAAGGCCTGTTCAGCCTGCAGCCGCACAGTGCAAGCGCCCTGCTGCACGCGGGCACGCAGGCGGCGCTGCCCCGGCATGTGCAGCGCGCGCGCGAATTCATCGAAGCCCATGCCGAGCAGGCGCTGACGCTGGCGGAGATTGCACAGGCTGCCTGCGTCAGCGAACGCGCGCTGCAAGAAGGCTTCCGACGCCATCTGGAGACCACGCCCAATGCCTGGCTGCGCGAGGTGCGGCTGCAGCGCATCCACGAACGGCTGCGGCAGGCGGCGACGAGCGGCGAGCCGATCACCGTGCTGCAAGAGGCCCACCGCTTCGGGTTTTTCCACCTCGGCCGCTTCTCGGCCTATTACCGCGAACGCTTCGGAGAGCCGCCGTCGGCCACGCTGGCGCGGCGTTGAGCGGCTGCGGCGATGCTGCAATGCAGCATCGCCTTGCGCGGGGCGGATAGCGCAGGCGCGGATTCCGGACATTGCAAACCCGGGCGGTTTCGCATACTGACGGCTCCCGTTCCGGCGTCCCGGAACCTACCGACAGGAGACATATGAGCATGCACAGCAAGGTAGCCATCGTGACCGGCGGCGCCACCATGATCGGCGAGGGCGTCGTCGCCGCGCTGGTGGCCGAAGGCTGCAAGGTCGTCATCGCCGACATCGACACCGCCAAGGGCCCGCAGGTTCAGGCGCGCCACGCGGGCAGCCGCTTCATCCGCACCGATGTATCGGACGATGCGTCCATCGCCGCCTGCGTCAAGGACACCGTGGCGGCCTTCGGCGGCATCGACTATCTGGTGAACTGCGCCGCTTCGTACGTGGACAACGGCGCCGCCTCCACGCGCGCCGAGTGGAACACCACGCTGAACGTGAACCTGATCGGCGCGGCCATGGTGCTGCAGGCGGTGACGCCCGAGATGGAAAAGCGCGGCGGTGGCGCGGTGGTCAATTTCGCCTCGATTTCCGCCTTTGCCGCGCAGACCGGCCGCTGGCTCTACCCCATCAGCAAGGCGGCGATCGTGCAGTTCACGCGCAATGCCGCGCTCGATCTGGCGCCGCAGAAGATCCGCGTCAACGCGGTCTCGCCGGGCTGGACCTGGTCGTCGGTCATCGAAGGCATGGCGGGCGGCGACAAGCCCAAGGCCGATGGCGTCGCGGCGGACTTCCACATGCTCGGGCGCCTGGGCATGCCGGCGGAGGTGGCCAATGTGGTCGCCTTCCTGCTCTCGGACAAGGCCAGCTTCGTCACTGGCGCCACCTATGCCGTGGATGGCGGCTACCAGGCCCTCGGCCCGGAGGCGCGCACCGCCGCCATTGGCCGCCTGATGAGCTGAACCCACGGATGACGCAATGACCTTCATCGTCATGCGGCGCAAGCCGCGTCATTGAAGCGCAGCAAAGTCATTTTTCATGAGCAAACCCTGTTATCTATTTTTCGGAGACACACCATGACCACACAAACCCCCCGCAAGATCGCCATCATCGGCGGCGGCCAGGCCGGCCTGCTGCTGGGCGCAGGCCTGCTCGACCAGGGCCACGCCGTCACGATCTACACCAACCGCGACCAGGCCAGCTTCTGGAACGGCAAGGTCATGTCCTCGCAGTTCATCTTCGACATGAAGCTGCAGGTCGAGCGCGACTGGGCCATGAACCAGTGGGAAAAGGATTGCCCCAACACCGACGGCATCTCCTTCGTCATCCCCAACCCTGACGGTTCGGGCACCAAGGCCATCCACTGGTATGCGGCGCTGGAAAAGCCCGGCCAGGCGGTGGACCAGCGCCTGAAATACCCGGGCTGGATGGATGAATTCGTGCGCCGCGGCGGCAAGCTGCAGATCGTTGATGTCGGCGTCGCCGAGATGGAAGAGCTGGCTGCCAGCCATGACCTGGTGCTGCTCGCGGGCGGCAAGGGCGAGATCGTCAAGATGCTGACCGTCAACGAAGAGCGCTCGCCGGTCAAGCAGCCGATGCGCAGCCTCGCGCTCACCTACCTCACCGGCATGAAGCGCCACGACTACATCGAGTGCGTGAACTTCAACCTGATCCCCGGCGTGGGCGAATACTTCGTCTTCCCCTCGCTCACCGTCGATGGCGCCTATGGCTCGGGCAAGACCAAGACCTGCGACATCATGGTGATGGAAGGCGTCCCCGGCGGCCCGATGGACCGCTGGCATGAGTGCAAGGACGCGGCCGACCACCTGCAGATGAGCATCGACATCATGAAGCAATTCCTGCCCTGGGAATACGAGCGCATGAAGGACTGCCAGCTGACCGACGACAACGGCATCCTTGCCGGCCGTTTCCGTCCCTGCATCCGCAACCCGGTGCTGCACCTGCCCTCCGGACGCAAGGTGATGGGCCTGGGCGACGCGGTGGTCGTCAACGACCCGATCACCGGCCAGGGCTCCAACAACGCCACCATGGGCGCCAAGTACTACTTCGATGCCATCATGGCGCGCGGCAGCCTGCCGTTTGACGAGGCCTGGATGAACAGCACCTTTGACCACCTGTACAACGACTATGCCGAGAGGGTCACGCGCTGGACCAACAGCCTGCTGTTCCCGCCGCCCGAGTACATCGTCAACATGATGGGCGCGGCCCAGCAGTTTCCGGCGCTGTCCTCGCGCCTGGCCAATGGCTTCAACGATCCGCGCGACTACGCCAACTACTGGTTCGATGAGGAGTCGAACAAGCGCGCGATTGGTGAGGCTGCGGCCAAGGGCAGCAAGTGATAGACGCCCGCGAGCTGCGCAACGCGCTGGGGCACTTCGCCACCGGAGTCACCGTGGTCACCACGCTGGGCCCGGCGGGCGAGCGCATCGGCGTGACGGTGAACAGCTTCGCGGCGCTGTCGCTCGAACCCCCCTTGGTGCTCTGGAGCCTGGCCAAGAAGTCCTGGAGCCTGCCGGCCTTCCAGACCACCAACCACTTCTGCATCCACGTGCTGGCGCACGACCAGCAGGCAGTCTCCGACCGCTTTGCCAAGGCCGGAGAGGACAAGTTTGGCGGCATGGAGATCAGCGATGGCCTGGGCGGCGTGCCGCTGCTGCCCGATTGCATGGCGGTGTTCCAGTGCGCGGTGGAATACCGCTACGAAGGCGGCGACCACATCATCCTGATCGGCCGAGTCGAGCAATTGACAACCCGCAGCACCGCGCCGCTGCTGTTCTACCGTGGGCGCTACGCCGTGCCGGAGTACGAACAGACGGCGGAACACCACCGCGTGAAGCTCACCCTGGACACCTGAAATTTTGAGAACGCCATGAGCAAGTTCGATTCCATCATCGTCGGCAGCGGGATCAACTCGCTGGTCTGCGCCGCCGTCATGGCCAAGCGCGGCAAGAAGGTCTGCGTGCTGGAGCGCGAGGCGCAGCTGGGCGGCTGCATCCGCACCGAGCCGCTGACGGCGCCCGGCTATCTGCACGACACGATGTCCACCGCGCACCCGCTGTTCGTCACCTCGCCGGGCTACGCCGAGCTGAAGGACGCGCTGCACGCCAACGGCCTGACCTACGTGAACAGCAACGCGCCCACGGGCGTGCTGCTGAGCGACGGCCGCTCCTTCGTGCTGCGCCGCTCGCGCGAGGAGAACGTGCGCGCGATGAATGCGCTGGCGCCCGGCGATGGCGATGCGTATCAGGAGGGTCTGGCTTTCGTCGAGAAGAACGCCGAGCTGATCTTCGCCCTGCTGGGCAACGAGCTCTGGAGCTCGCAGATCGGCAAGATGATGCTGGGCCGCGTCTGGAAGCAGGGCGCGCACGAGACCGTGGGCTTTTTCAGCCCGGCGATGCAGAGCGCGCGCGCCTGGCTGGATACACATTTCAAATCGGATCTGGTCAAGGCCGTGCTCGCGCCCTGGGTGCTGCACACCGGCCTGGGGCCGGAATCGCCGATGTCGGCGCTGATGGCGCAGGTGATCGCCTTCACGCTCGAAGGCGTGGGCCTGCCGCTGGTGCAGGGCGGCAACGCGCGCACGGTGGATGCGTTCAAGGCCATCGTCGAGAAGGCGGGCGGCGAGTTCCACACCAACGCCGACGTGGCCGAAATTTTGCTGCAGGGCGGCAAGGCGCAGGGCGTGCGCTGCGCGGACGGCCGCGAGTGGCAGGCCAGGAACGTCATCTGCAACGTCACGCCGACCCAGCTCTACGGCCGCCTGATCCCCGCCAGCGCCACGCCGGACACCCTCCGCCGGCAGGCGGCGGAGTACCGCTACGGCAAGGGCAACATGCAGATCCATGTGGCGCTGTCGGCGCCGCCGCAATGGGCCAACAAGGAACTGGACGAGGTGGTCTATCTGCACCTGACCCCGGGCATGGACGGCGTCTCGCGCGCCGTGAACGAGGCCGAGCGCGGCCTGCTGCCGGCCGAGGGCACCGTCGTCGTCTGCAACCCGACGCAGCTCGATGCCTCGCGCGCACCGGCGGGTGGCGCCGTGCTGTGGATTCAGCTGCCCGAATGCCCGCGCCACATCAAGGGCGACGCGCTGGGCCAGATCGCGGCACCCGCGGATGGAAAGTGGAACGACGACATCCGCGAACGCTATGCCGACCGCGTCATGGAGCGCCTGGGTAAATTCATCCCCAACCTGCAGCAAAGCATCGTGGGCCGCACGGTGATCTCGCCCGGCGACCTGGAAAAACTCAACATGAATCTCGTCGGCGGCGACCCTTACTCCGGCGAATGCAGCGTGGACCAGTACATGTTCTGGCGCCCGCTGCGCGGCACCAAGGACCATGCGACGCCGGTGAAGAATCTGTATCACATCGGCGCTTCGACGCACCCGGGGCCGGGGCTGGGCGGCGCATCCGGTTTTCACGTCGCCAATTCGCTCGCCAAGAAGTGATCTGAGGCCGCGCGTATGGGCTGGGACGCCATCGTCATAGGCAGCGGCATCAACGGCCTGGCCGCCGCCGTGCACCTGAGCGCCAAGGGCTGGAAGGTGCTGGTGCTGGAGCAGGCCGCAGAGCCCGGCGGCGCGGTGCAGACCGCCGAGGTCACGCTGCCGGGCTTTCGCCACGACCTGTGCGCGATGAATCTCAGCATGTTCGCGGGCTCGCCCTTCTTTGCCACCCACAAGGATAGGTTGCTGCAGGCCGAATTGGGCTTGGTGCCCGTCACGCACAGTTTTTCTTCGGTGCTGGCCGATGGCGGCTGGCTGGGGGTCGATACCGATCTGGCATCGACCGCGGCGCGCATCGCGGCGCGCAATGCCAAGGATGCCGAGACCTGGAGGGCGATGGCGCAGGCCTTCGCCGCCGACGCACCGCACCTGTTCGCCTTCATGGGCTCGCCCATGCCCTCATGGCAGCTTGCGCGCAACCTCTGGCGCATGTGGCGCGCCAAGGGCCTGCTCTGGTGCATGCAGACCGCGCGCATGCTGCTCTCCAGCCCGCGTGACTGGCTGGCCGCGCATTTCGAAGACGACGGCGTGCGCGCGCTCATGGGCGCCTGGGGCCTGCACCTGGACTTTGGCCCGGACGTGGCGGGCGGCGCCCTCTTCCCCTACCTCGAATCCATGGCCAACCAGAACTTCGGCATGGCGCTGGGCCAGGGCGGCGCGGACACCGTCACGCGCGCGCTGGTGCGCGCGATCGAGCAGGCCGGGGGCGAGGTGCGCACTTCCAGCGCCGTCAGCAAAATCGACGTGGCGCAGGGCCGCGCCAGCGGCGTGACGCTGGCCGATGGCAGCCAGCGCACCGCCCGCCGTGCCGTGATTGCCAACGTGCATCCGCGCCTGCTCTATGGCTCCCTGCTGGGCGCGGGCGCGCCCCCGCCCGCCGCCGCGAAGCTGCGCCCCGGGCCGGGCACGATGATGATCCACCTCGCGCTCGATGCGTTGCCACCGTGGCGCGCCAGCAGCGAGCTGCAGCGCTTTGCCTATGTGCATGTGGCGCCGTCGCTGGACGCCATGGCGCGCACCTACACCGAAGCCATGGCCGGCCTGCTGCCGGCAGAGCCGGTGCTGGTCGTCGGCCAGCCCACGGTGCACGACGCCAGCCGCGCGCCCACAGGCAAGCATGTGCTCTGGGTGCAGGTGCGCGTGCTGCCCGCCGACATCCGGGGCGACGCCGCAGGAGAAATCCAGGGGCGCCATTGGGATGAGATCAAGGACGCCTACGCCAACCGCGCGCTGGCGCTGCTGGAGCGCCATGCGCCGGGACTCAACGCCCACATCCTCGCGCGCCATGTCGTCTCGCCGCTCGACCTGGAACGCGACAACCCCAACCTCATCGGCGGCGACAGCCTCTCGGGCAGCCACCACCTGGACCAGTTCTTTCTATTCCGCCCGGCCTTCGGCCAATCGCGCTGGCGCACGCCGGTGGGCGGGCTTTACAACGTGGGCGCATCCACCTGGCCGGGTGCGGGTACGGGGGCAGCTTCGGGGTTTATGCTGGCGCGGGATTTGGTGGGGACCTGATCCCTTTTGGGGCGGATTCAAGTACGAAGTGCAACAAAGGTCATGAAGGACAAATCGGTTATACCTCCAGGCGGCTTTTGTTACCGGGTCAAAAGGCTTGCGCCCGGTGAAGTGCTTTCTGATGATATTGAACGCTTCGGCAAAGACCTTCGAGAGTATTCGTACCACAAGGGATTTAAAGAAATTTTATGCCCCTATTGGCGTCGAACGGATTATGGAATGGTTCGATGCGAATTTTTGGAAATCGAAGGGCTTGATGAGGCCGACGGTTCGAGAACGAAGGCTCTGAGTCACTACGGAAGTGAAGACTTACTTGCCGCGGCCAACAAATCACCCCATTTGTTACCAGACGAAGTTAAAGTTTGTGGCATTGCCGCAGATGAAGATGAGGACTGGGACGACTGTATTGGTGGCCCCGAATAGTTTCCATCCGTCTCGGTAAAAGAATGGAGAGCGGCGTACGACGTGTTTACCAGGTACGGAAACATGAGGACCAACGATTTGTTTCGGCGGATTGTCAAAAGCCACGCCCTTGCCATCGGCCGGACTAAAGCGTTGGGCAACGACGCAGAGTCATTCTTCATGTCGGCGTCAGCCGACAGTCATTTCGTCATTCAGCTTCCAGCACCCCCTGCATAAGCCAGTCCGCATCCGGCACCGGCAGCGGTATCGCATCCAGCAGCGCCCGCGTGTATTCGTGCTGGGGCTGCGCGAAGATGCTTGCCGATTCCCCCTGCTCCACCACCACGCCCCGGCGCAGGATCAGCACCTCGTCGCACAGGCTGCGCACCAGCGAGAGATCGTGGCTGATGAAGATCAGCGCCAGGCCCGTATCGCGGCGCAGCTCCTGCAGCAGGGCGACGATGCGCGCCTGCGCCGACACGTCCAGCCCCGAGGTGATCTCGTCGGCGATCAGCGCGGCGGGCTGCAATGCCAGCGAGCGCGCGATGCCCACGCGCTGGCGCTGGCCGCCCGAGAGCTCGTGCGGATAGCGTGATGCCAAGGCGGGGCTCAGGCCGACACGCTCCAGCAGCGCCGCGGCTTGCCGAGCCGCATCGACCCGACCTGCGAGCTTGCCGCGCGCTCGCAGCGGCTCGGTGATCAGGGCCTGCACCCGGCGGCGCGGGTTGAGCGAGGACATGGGATCCTGGAACACCAGCTGCACCTGGGTGCGGTAGTCCACCAGTTGCTGCGGCGAGAACTGCGCGATGTCCTGCCCGCGAAACAGCACCTGGCCCTGCTGCGGTGGTGCCAGCAGGGTCAGCACCCGCGCGAGCGTGGATTTGCCGCTGCCCGATTCGCCGATCACGCCCAGGGTGCCGGCGGCGGGTAGCTGCAGGGAAATATCGCGCAGGATGGGCTTGAGCGGCGCGGCGCCAAAGAGCGGCTTACGCGCGCTGTCCGGCAGCGCCAGATGCAGGCCTTTTGCGGCCAACAACGCAGGCTGGGTCTGCGTCATGCGCTCACCTTTTTGTCTGATTGGCGACATGCCTCAGAGCAGGCCGCAGCCCTCACCCCCGCCCTCTCCCAGAGGGAGAGGGAGTGAAACCGGCGCGGCCTATCGCCCGCGCCCCTTTGGTGAGAGGGCGAGATAAGAGGCATCCGCGACGTACACATAGTCAGGCCTTTTCGCACTGCGCGTCGTAATCGCGCTCTTCTTGATCCAGCTGCTCCAGCAGCGCATCTTCGACGGGCGTGAGCGTTTCGCCGGGCTGGTCAAAACGCGGCGCGGCGGCGATCAGCGCGCGGGTGTAGGGGTGGCGCGGCGCGGCGAAGACCTCGGCCACGGTGCCGGCCTCCAGAATGCGGCCGCCGTGGATCACGGACATGGTGTCGCAGAGCTTGGCGACCACGCCCAGGTCGTGCGTCACCATCAGCACGCCCTGCCCGGCCTGCGCCAACTGCCTGATGAGGCGCAGCACCTGCTTTTGCACCGTCACGTCCAGCGCCGTCGTCGGCTCGTCGCAGATGATGAGCTGCGGCTTGCAGGCCCAGGCGATGGCGATCACCACGCGCTGGCGCATGCCGCCCGAGAGCTGGTGCGGGTACTGGCGCAGCACGGCCTCGGGATCGCGCACCTGCACCTGCTCCAGCAGCCGCAGGCATTCCTGCTGCAGCGCCGCGCCGCGCAGGCCGCGGTGCAGCTTGAGCACGTCGCCCAGCTGCGCGGCTATGCGGCGCACCGGGTTGAGCGCGGTCATCGGGTCCTGCAGCACCATGCTGACCACCGTGCCGCGCACGCTGCGCCACTCACGCGGCGCCCAGTGCGTGACATGCTGGCCGGCGAGCACGATGCGCCCCTGGGTGATGACGGCGGTCTCGGGCAGCAGGCCGGTGACGGCCTTGGTGACCATGGATTTGCCGCCGCCCGATTCGCCGACCAGCGCGTGGATGCGCCCGGCGCTGACGGCCAGATCGACGCCGCGCAGGATGACGGACGCACGGCCCGCCTGGCGGATTTCCAGGTGCAGGTCTTCAACCCGCAGGACTTCGGCCGGTGCCGTGCCGTTCATCGCCGCACCACCGGATCGAGCTGGCGCCGCAGGCCGTCGCCCAGCGCGTTCAGGCCCAGCACCGACACAATCATCGCCAGCATGGGCAGCAGCATCAGCCACGGCGCCTGGTTGATGTAGAGACGCCCCTCGCCGATCATGCCGCCCCAGGTGGTGGCGCCCGAGGCGACCGAGAGACCGACGAAGCTCAGCATGGCCTCGACGACGATGGCGATGCCCATCTCCAACGTCACCAGCGTGATGAGCAGCGGCGCCACGTTGGGCAGGATTTCGCTCAGCAGAATGCGCCGCGCGGGCAGGCCCAGCATGCGCGCCGAGGTGACGTAATCGAGCGCCGTCTGCGCCTGCGCCTCGGCGCGCACCACGCGGCAAAAGCGCGTCCAGTCGACGATCACGATGGCGGCGATCACCGAGGTCAGGCCGGTGCCGATCAGCGACACCAGCACGATCGCCAGCAGCACCGGCGGAAACGACATCCAGACATCGACGATGCGCGAAATGAGCGCGTCCACCCTGCCGCCGAAGTAGCCCGCCAGCAGCCCCAGCAGCGTGCCGACGACGCCCGCCAGCAGCGCAGAGACCGTGGCCACGATGACCGCAGTGCGCGCGCCATGCACCAGACGCGAGAGCACGTCGCGCCCGAGGTTGTCTGAGCCCAGCCAGTGGCGCGGTGCGTCGGGGTCAATGGCGGCGTCGGCGGTGGCTGCATCGCTGCCGCCCCAGAGCAGCGGCGCCTCGAACGATGCGCCCAGGTCCTGGTCTTCGGGATCGAGCGGCGCGATCCAGCCGGCGAACAGCGCCAGAATCAGCAGCAGCGCGCAGATCGCGCCGCCGATCAGCACGCGCGGATCGCGCAGCAGGCGCTCTGCGGTGGAAACGCTCTGGCGCTCGGCCACTTCAATGACTCCCGCCGCGCAGGCGCGGGTTGAGCAGCAGCACCAGTACATCCACCGCCAGGTTGATGGCGATGAACAGCACGGCAAACGTGAGCACCACGGCCTGGATCAGCGGCAGATCGCGCCCGACGACGGCGCTGATGGCCAGATTGCCCAGGCCGGGGTAGCTGAAGAGCTTTTCCACCAGCACCGTGCCGCCGAGCAGAAAGGCGAACTGCACGGCGGAAAGCGATACCGCCGGGATCAGCGCGTTCGGCAGCGCCTCGGACAGCAGCACGCGTACGCCGCTCAGGCCCTTGAGGCGGGCCAGCCGCACATAGTCGCTGGCCAGCGCCTCCTGCATCGAGGCCTTGAGCACGCGCGCGATCATCGCCGCCACCGGCAGCGCCAGCGCCAGCGCGGGCGCGATCATGTAGAGCAGGTCGGAGCCGACGATCTGCCAGCGCCCGTGCAGCAGGCTGCTCAGCAGCACGAAGCCGCCGCCCGCCTGCTCGCTCAGCGCGGTGTCGATGCGCCCTGAAATCGGCAGCCAGGGCAGGGCCACGCCAAACAGCAGGATGAAGATCAGGCCCCAGAGGAAGTCCGGAATCGCCTGCACCACGGCGGCCAGGTTGTCGATCAGGGTGGAGAGCCAGCGGCCCTGGCGCGCGGCCGAGACGATGCCCGCCGCGCCGCCCAGCAGGCAGGCTACCAGCATGGCGACGATGCCCAGCTCCAGCGTCACCGGCAGGCGCTCGGCGATCAGGTCCATCACATCCTGTTTGTAGGTGATGGAAGTGCCGAACTCCCCGGTCAGCGCCGCCTGCAGCCAGAGCCAGAACTGCATGGGGATGGATTTGTCCAGGCCGTAGAACGCACGCAGGCGCGCAATGTCCTCGGGCGTGGCGCCCGGCGGGATCATCATCGCCACCGGATCGCCCGGCACCACGCGGATCAGCACGAAGACGACCAGCGCCACGCCAAACAGCGTGGGCACGGCCAGCAGCAGGCGCCGCAGGAAGTAGCGCGCGTTCATGCGGGAAGTTCAGCCGCGCGGATGGGGCCGCTCGCCCCATCCTGCCGTCACGCCTTGTGCACCGCCTGCGGCAGCACGAAGCCGGCGCCGTGCGGCTTGGCGTTCAGGCCCTTGCGGAACACCACCGTCTGGTAGTACTGGAACAGCGGAATCACCAGCGCATGCTCGGCGATGTAGCGGTTCACCGCCTTGTAGCCGGCGATGCGCTTGGCCTCGTCCTTCTCGCCCCAGAGCGGCGCGATCATGTCGTCCAGGTCCTTGGTCTTCCAGGCCGAGTGCGGCGAGGGGCCGAACATGGCGAAACCGGTGGAGGTGGACGGGTCGCCGATCGCATCGCCCCAGTTGTAGAACGCGGCCGGCGCCAGCTTGTGCTGGGCGCGCAGCTCGAAGTGCTTGGCGATCTCGTAGACCTCCAGGTCGGCCTCCACGCCGAGGGGCTTCCACATGCCGAGGATGGCCTGCATCACCTCGTAGTCCTTGGGCTTGAAGCCGCGCGTGGTCTGCACCTTGAAGCGCAGCGGCTTGTCCTTGCTCCAGCCGGCCTCGGTCATCAGCGCCTTGGCCTTCTTCGGGTCGTAGGGCACCTTGATGCTCGCGTCGTAGGCCTCGTAGCCGGGCGCGTCCAGCGTGTCGATCGGGCGCGCCGCGCCGCGCATCAGCTTTTCGGTCAGCGCCTTCTTGTTGATCGAGAACGCCAGCGCCTTGCGCACGCGCTCGTCCAGCATCGGCTCGACGTTGGTGATGAAGATCATGCCGATGTCGGTCACCGGCGCATTGGTGCCGCCAAAGCCCTTCTTGGTCAGGCGCTCGTATTCCTCGATCGGGATTTCCACCGTCATGTCCGAGCGGCCAGACTCCACCTCGGCCACGCGGGCGCTGGGGTCGGTGACGAACTTGATCACCACGTTCTCGAAGGTCGGTTTGGCGCCGAAATAGTCCTTGAAGGCCTTGAGCTTCATGTGCGAGCCCTGCACGAACTCCTCGACCATGTAGGGGCCGCTGCCCACGGGCTTCTTCTCGAAGCCCTCCTTGCCGACCTTCTCGTAGTAGGCCTTGGGCAGGATGTAGCCGGTGAGGTAGCCCATCCACTTGAAGAAGGCCGGATCGAACTCCTTCACGTCGGCCGTGACCTTGTTGCCCTCGGCCTTGATGTTGGCGATCTTGCCCCACATGAACTGGATCGGGTTGCCGGTGGCCGGGTCGCCCGCGCGCTGCAGCGACCAGGCCACGTCCTCGGCCGTCACCGGGCTGCCGTCGTGCCATTTGGCGCCCTGGCGCACCGTCAGGCTGATCTTGCTCTTGTCGGCGTTCCAGCCCCACTCGGTCAGCAGGTCGGGCTTGAAGCTCAGGTCCGGGTTCTGGTCGACGAACTGGGCGAACACCGCCTTGTACAGCGACTGGATCGTGGGGTTGACGGCCGAGGGGCCCACCGTCGGGTCCCAGGTGGGCAGATCGACGTTGTAGGCCATCGTCAGGGTGTTGCTGGTCTGCGCCAGCGCCTGCAGCGGGCCGAAGCTGCCCAGCGCCGCAATGCTCAGGCCGGTGTGCGCGATGAAGCCGCGCCGGTTGATGTCTTGCATGTCTGTCTCCTTGTATCGTGAACCCATGCAGTATGGCAGTGTCGCCGCGCTGCCGCCGTGCCGCTATCCGCTTTGCGAAGGCGGCTGTCCGCGCGGCGAAGACATTTGCCCTTGCGCAAGGATTTCTCCAGCGTCGTCTCAATCGTGCTCGAAGCGAAACACAGCCGTGCTGGCCATCAGGTTGGCCCAATGCCTGACTTCGCGGCGGCCCTCCAGCCCGAAGGCGTCCAGCACGCGCAGCTTGTTGCGCCGCGCCAGCACCTCGAAATCGGCGAAGGTGCCCACGCGGATGTTGGGCGTGTCGTACCACTCGTAGGGCATGCGCGTGGTGACAGGCATGCGCCCGCGCAGAATGGAGAGGCGGTTGGGCCAGTGCGCGAAATTGGGGAAGGCGACGATGCCGCTTTTGCCCACCCGCGCGGTCTCGCGCAGCATCACCTCGGCGTTGCGCAGGTGCTGCAGCGTGTCGATCTGCAGCACCACGTCGAAGCTGTTGTCGGCAAACATCGCCAGACCTTCCTCCAGGTTGAGCTGGATCACGTTGACGCCGCGGCGCACGCAGGCGAGCACGTTGGCATCCGCAATCTCTATGCCGTAGCCGCTGCAGCGGCGCTGGCGGATCAGATGGTCCAGCAGCGCGCCGTCGCCGCAGCCCAGGTCCAAGACCCGGCTGCCTTCCGGAATCAGCTGCGCGATGGCTTGCATGGTGGCGTGGTCGCTCATGTCAGCTCCTTGGCAATACCATCAAAATAAGAGCGCACGACGCCCATGTAGCGCGCGTCATCGAGCAAAAAGGCGTCATGACCGTGTGGAGCATCGATTTCCGCGTAGCTCACGTCGCGGCGGTTTTCCAGCAGCGCATGCACCAGCTCGCGCGAGCGCGCCGGGGCAAAGCGCCAGTCGGTGGAAAAACTCACCAGCAGGAATTTGGCGCGGGCCACCGTCAGCGCCTGTGCCAGGTTGCCGCCGTGCGCGCGCGCCGGGTCGAAGTAGTCGAGCGCGCGGGTGATGAGCAGATAGGTGTTGGCGTCGAAGTAGTCGCTGAACTTGTCGCCCTGGTAGCGCAGATAGCTCTCGATCTGGAACTCCACCTCCTGCGTGCTGTAGCGGTAATCCTCGCGCGCAACGCCGTCCACGGCTTCCCGCAGTTCGCGCCCGAACTTGGCGTTCATCACGTCGTCGCTCAGGTAGGTGATGTGGCCGATCATGCGCGCGATGCGCAGCCCGCGCTTCGGAATCACGCCGTGCCGGTAGAAGTTGCCGCCGTGAAAATCCGGGTCGGTGACGATGGCGCGGCGCGCCACTTCGTTGAACGCGATGTTCTCGGCCGTGAGATTCGGCGCGCTGGCCACCACCACGGCGTGGCGCACGCGATCGGGGTACTGCAGCGTCCACGACAGCGCCTGCATGCCGCCCAGGCTCCCGCCCATCACCGCCGCGAGCTGCCGGATGCCCAGACGGTCGAGCAGCAGCGCCTGCGCGTTGACCCAGTCTTCCACCGTCATCACCGGAAAATCCGCGCCATAGATCTGGCCGGTATCCGGGTTCGCATGCATGGGCCCGGTCGAGCCGAAGCACGAACCCGGGTTGTTGATGCCGATGACGAAGAAGCGGTTGGTATCCAGACTCTTGCCCGGACCGATCATGTTGTCCCACCAGCCTTCGCTCTTTGGCGTGCCGGCGTAGCTGCCCGCCACATGGTGCGAGGCATTGAGTGCATGGCAGACCAGGACGGCATTGTTTTTGTCGGCGTTCAGCTCGCCATAGGTCTCGTAGGCCAGGTCGTACGCGTGCAGTTGCGCGCCCGAGGTGAGTGCTAGCGCCTCGGCGAAGTGCATGGATTGGGATTGCGCAATCAACGGCATGAAAAAACCCGGCATCGCCAAAAACGGGGCCGGGCTTGCTGCGGATCGGTCACGTCTTTAGCAGGATTTGTAAAGCGCCCGCAAGCGGTGCAAATCGGCGCGTCTGTTGCGAATCATTATGCCAAAACGGTTCGCACATGGGGGTTGGAGCGAGCCCAGGCAATTGGTGAGGTTGGCATGCGTCGGACAACTCGGTTATAAGGCCATCCCTAGGGCTGCCTGTCCTTGCATCCACCGCCGCGATTGTTGCGTACCCAAAAGCACGCTCTTGCATTCGCCCCGCTTGCCCCGTCACCGCCCACCATGCCCACCCCGCACCCCCCCGACGCCGAATTGCGTACGCTGATCGACCGCATTGCCGCGCGCGACACCACGGCGATGAAAGCGCTGTACGACCGCGTGGCGCGCAAGCTGTACGGCCTGGCGCTGCGCGTGTTGGGCAACGCCCAATGGGCCGAAGATGCGCTGCAAGATGCCATGCTGCAGGTGTGGCGCACGGCCGGCGACTACCGCGCTTCGCTCAGCCCGCCGATGGCCTGGCTGAGCTTGATTGCCCGCAGCCGCGCGCTGGACCAGTTGCGCCGCCGCCGCGCCGAGCGCGAGCATCTGCGCGACGACATCGATGACGCCCGGGCGGTTGAGTTGGTCAGCGACGAAGCCGGCCCGCTGGACAGCAGCCTGGCAAGCCAGCAAGCCAAGGCGCTGCACCAATGCCTGATGCGGCTGGAGGCGCGCCAGCGCGAGTTGATCAACCTGGCTTATCTGCGCGAGCTCAGTCACAGCGAACTGGCGCAGCAGCTGAAGATGCCGCTGGGCACCGTCAAAAGCCTGGTGCGCCGCGGCATGGAACAGTTGCGCATTTGCATGGCGAGGTTTGCCTGATGGACTTGCACCGCCACCCCCAACTGCTGGACCAGCTTGCGGCCGCGCATGCGCTGGGCCTGCTGCGCGGCGGCGCTCGGCGCCGTTTTGAAGCGCTGGCACAGCAGCATGCCGCCGTGCGCGCGGCGGCGCTGGACTGGCAACACCGCGTGGCCGGCCTGAACGAAGTGCAGCCCGAAACCGATGTGCCGGCTGCCGTGTGGACGCGAATTGACAACATGCTGAGCGCCGAGCGCGACCAGCACGCCATGACGGCCGCGCGCAGCGCCCCCGCCGCACGCGGCGGCTGGTGGAACAGCCTGGGTTGGTGGCGCGGCGCTGCCGGTGCTGGCGCGGTGGCCACGGCCGCCGTTCTGGTCACCACGCTGGCGTTGAACCAACGCATGGACACTCAGATCGACGACTTGCGCGCCAGCCTGCAAAAGCAGCCGCAAGTCGGTTACGTGGCAGTGCTGAGCGACGAGCAGAGCCGGGCGTCGATGTTGATCACCGTCGATCCACGGCGAGGCCAGTTGGTGCTGCAGCGTGTGGGCGACTATCGCGAAGCGGCCGACAAGTCATTGCAGCTGTGGGCGCTGCCCGCCGACGGCGCACCGCGTTCGCTGGGCGTGCTGACGCGCAATGGCCAAGCCAAGCTGCCGCTGGACGCCAACGCCCTGCAAGCCGTGCCCGCCCTGGCCATCAGCCTGGAGCCGCTGGGCGGCGTGCCCAGCGCGGGCGGCCCCACGGGGCCGGTGCTGTTCAAGGGTGCATTGATTCACAAGACGACATGAGCCGCGCCGTCGGTGGCTGCAAGCGACAAAACTATATTTTGATAGCTGTTTGCGCTTTATCTGCGATGGTTTGAGCACGATTTGGCTTGAATAATGCCGCTGATTGCGGCGCTTCACTCGCGCGTGATGCGATAGCGCCCGGTGATCATCGAACGCAGGTGATTCCATAAACCGCTCACGATGACTTCAAACACGTGCACGGCAACGAACAAAAACAGCAGCCACGCCACGATGAAGTGAATCGTGCGCGCCGACTGTCGGCCACCCAGCCAGTCCACCCAACCGGGCGCGATGGAGTTCAAGAACGGTGACATCGCCCAGCCCGCCAGGATGATGAGTGGCAGCAGCACAAAGATCACGCCCAGGTAAGCCAGTTTTTGCAGCACGTTGTAGCGCCGCGCGGCGTCGCCTCTGGGGTGCTTGAAACGCACATGGTCTTTGATGGACTGGCCAATGCCCCGCCAGTCGGCGCCGGTGGGCGCCAGATCGCGCATCAAATGCCGGGTGCCCACGGCATACAGCACATAGGCTGCGCCATTCAACACAAACACCCAGGCAAAGAAAAAATGCCATTCGCGCGCCATGCCCAGCGCATAGCGCGCCGGCACGGTAATCCAGGCCGGAAAAGCGCGTACCTGCCGGCTGCCGTCGGCCCCGGTAACGGTGTCTATCTGAAACACCGGCGGGCGGCCGGAGTAGGAAGACTTGCCCCAATACAGCGCCGGGTGGGCGTTGAAGATCTGCAAGCCGCTCATGAACAACACGGTCATCGCCACCACGTTGATCCAGTGCATCAGCCGCACCGCCAGCGTGTGGCGGTCGTAGAGATAGCTTGCGTGCGCGGCGATGGCGTGGGTGGCGGTGTTCATGTGGTGGCCCCTTTGCAATCAAACACCGGCGTACCACTGGTAACCGTCGTTGTCTTCCCAGTAGCCGCCTTTGCCGCGCCCAATGCCGGACAGGCTGGCGACGAGCTCGATCTTCTGCACGAACTTGGCCTGCTTGTAGCCCAGTTGCCGCTCCACGCGCAGGCGTATCGGCGCGCCGTTCTTGATCGGCAGATCGGCTCCGTTCAACCCATACGCCAGCAGGGTTTGTGGATGCAGCGCATCGTCCATGCCTATGCTTTCGTAATAGCGCTCGCGCGTCAGGCCGCCGGGCATAGTGTCGGCGCAATGAAACACGGCGTAGCGCGCCTGCGGTTGGGGCGCCACGCGCGCCAGCACCTGCGCCAGCGGCACGCCCGTCCACTTGCCGATGGCGCTCCAGCCTTCGACGCAGTCGTGCCGCGTGATCTGCGTGCGCGCCGGCATGGCATGCAACTCGGCCAGGGTAAAGGTGGTGGGCCGTTGCACCAGGCCGGTCACTTGCAGCGACCAGTGGGCAAAGCCCGTGCGCGCATGCGCTTGCCAGGCGGGGTCATCGGGCAACTCGGTGCCGTTGGCGCGAAACTCGGGCGACAGGTCGGCCTCGGTAAATTCTTGCGCCAGCGTGCCGGCGGCCAGCCAGCGGTGCACGGTGGCCGTAAGGCTTTCGCCCGCGCCCAGCGTGCGGGCGCCCACGGTGGTTGCGGCGATGCGGTCGCACCCCGCCAGCGTCATCGCGCCGCCGCCTGCGGCCAAGGCAGCAAGCAAGCGACGGCGTTTGAAATCAAGTGCAGTCATGGCGCGGCGTGGCCGTGCAACGCGGGCCGCAGGCCGGGCCTGCCACCCGCGTTGTTGCCAGTGCCTCAGTTGGGCAGCAACACCTTGTTCACGACGTGAATCACGCCGTTGGACTGATACACGTCGGGAATCGTCACTTTGGCCATGTCGCCCTTGTCGTCGGTGATGGTGATGCCATTGCCGCTGGACATGGCGGTGAGCGAGCCGCCGGACACGGTCTTGAGCATGGCCTTGCCGCCGCCATCCTTGATCTCCTGCGTGAGCGCCTTGGAATCCAGTTTGCCGGCCACCACGTGGTAGGTCAGGATTTTGGTCAGCATGGGTTTGTTCTCGGGCTTGAGCAGCGTATCGACGGTGCCTGCGGGCAGCGCGGCAAATGCCTCGTTGGTCGGCGCAAACACCGTGAACGGCCCCGGGCCCTTGAGCGTGTCGACCAGTCCCGCCGCCTTGACGGCCGCAACCAGCGTGGTGTGGTCTTTGGAGTTGACCGCGTTGTCGATGATGTCCTTGTTGGAATACATCGGCGCGCCGCCCACGGTGACTTGCGCCATGGCGCCCGTGGTGCCCAGTGCGATCAGTGCGGTCACGCACAGCTTGGAAAAGGTGGCTTTCATTTGAATCTCCAGTCGGTTTGAGAAGGCGCCAGCCGGATGCCTGCGCCGGATGCAGTGGTCTGCGTCACTCAATACGCGGAGGTGGCGAGACTGGATGCAGAAAATTCAAAAAAAATGGACCGCAAGGGCAGGCCAAGGCGGCATCGCAGATCCCCCTGACCAGAGGTGCACGACCGAAGACGCCATGCATCGCCAATCGACAAATCTTTGCGAGCACCGTCAATCAGGTTGGCGGCCGGAGTCACTCTGCGGCGACCAATTCAACGCAATGCCCTGCTCTCGCTCAAGTCGCGCCACATCGTCTGGGGTGTCGAGGTCGGTGGTGCAACGTGCATGGTTGAGCGCAAGCGCATGGACATGGGAAGAATGGGCGCGGCGCCACTCGCGCACGCTCACTGCATCGCTGTCATGCTGCACGGCAGCGCGCACGGTCGCGCCGAACACCAGAGGATGACCTGGCTGGCCTTGGTGGGTGGGCACAACCAGGTGGATGGCATGGGAACGTGCATGCCAGACTTGCAGCACGGCGCGGAAATCGTCCGCCTCCAGCAACGGCATGTCGCCCAGCGTGACGATGATGGTGCCAAGCGCCTCGGGCAGCGCCGCCAGGCCGCAGCGCAGCGAGGAGGCCGGGCCGTCGTCGGGCGCGGGGTTGACTGTCCAGCGCAATTGCGCAAATCGAGCCTGTGCAGGCTGCAATACCTTGAGCAGCGCCTCCTGGTGGTGGCCGAGCACGACGACGATGGGCGCGGCGCCGGCCAGCGCCAGCAGCCGGATTTGCCGCAGCAGCAGCGGCTCGCCGTCGCGCAGCAGCAGCGATTTGGGGCGGTGGCCCATGCGGCTGCCGGCGCCAGCAGCCATGACGACGGCGCCGATGGTGGCAACCATCGTCGCTTAGGCGTTTTCGTGCACGACGAAACAGACGTTGGCCGCGTCGTTGGGCGTGATTTCCTGCAGGTCCTTCACATGCGCCACGTCCAGGTCGCGCGGCAGCGGCACGCTGTTCTTCACCGCGAGGATCTCCGCCATCACGCTCACCGCGATCTCGGGCGGGGTCTTGCTGCCGATGTAGATGCCGACCGGGCCGCGCAGGTTCCTCATGCTTTCTTCGGTCTGGTCGAGATGCTCGATCATGCGCTGGTGGCGCAGCGCGCTGTTGCGCCGGCTGCCGATGGCGCCGATGTAGAAGGCCGGCGTTTCCAGCGCCTGCAGCAGCGCCAGGTCGTCGAGCTTGGGGTCGTGCGTGAGCGCGACCACGCAGGTGCGGCCGTCGGGTTTCATTTCGGCGACGGTGTCGTCCGGCATGGTCTTGACCAGGCGCGCGCCGGGCACGCTCCAGCTGCCGGCGAATTCCTCGCGCGGGTCGCAGACGGTGACGGAGAAGCCGCAGAACAGCGCCATGGTGGCGAGGTATTCGCTCATCTGCCCGGCGCCGATGATGATCATGCGGTAGCCGGGGCCGAAGGTGTTCACCAGCTCGTGGTCATTGACGATGAGGTCCGAGGGATGCTCGCTGGGCTCCAGCGTCACGCTGCCATCGGCCAGGCTGACGCGCCGGTGCATGAGACGGCCGGCATCGAGTGAGTGCAGCAGTTCGCCCACCTTGGCGCCATCGGGGTTGAATTCCAGCATGACCTCCAGCGTGCCGCCGCAGGGCAGGCCGAAGCGGTGGGCTTCGTCGGCGGAAATGCCGTATTTGACGAACTGCGGGGGGCCCGCGTGCGGCAGCGGGTCGGCCGCGCCGGGCTTGGTGTAGCGATCGATCAGGTCGTATTCGATGCAGCCGCCCGAGACCGAGCCGACCACCGCGCCATCCTGGCGCATGGCCATGATGCAGCCGACGGGCCGCGGGGACGAGCCCCAGGTGTGCACCACGGTGGCCAGCACGGCGGACTGGCCCTTCTCGCGCCAGTCGTGCACGGCGCGCAGGACGGTGACGTCAAGATTTTCCATGGTGCAACACTCCTTTCACTGGCGCCCGCGCCGGGCGCCTTGCCGTTCAACGCAGCGCGAAATAGCCGCCGATCACGATCACGGCGATCACGATCCAGACCCACGCCGGGATGCCGCCGCTGCTTTCCTGCGTTGCCGGTGCCGGCACGGTGGCCGCCGGTGCGTCTTCCGCTGGCGCGGGGGCGGGGTGCAGGCGCTGCAACTCCTCGTCGAAGCGGGCGAAGAATTTCTCCGCCATCTGCTTGGCCACGCCGTCGATCAGCCGCTGCCCCACCTGTGCGATCTTGCCGCCCACGCTGGCAGTGACGGTATAGCTCAATTCGCAGCCACCGTCCTTGGGTGCCAAAGAAACCTTGGAGGTGCCCTTGCCAAAACCGGCTGGCCCGCCATTGCCTTCGAACGTGAGCGTGTAGCTGTTCGGCGCCTGGATGTCCGACAGTTGGATCGCGCCCTTGAACTTGGCGCCGACGGGGCCGATCTTGATCGCCGTCACCACGTCGTAGGCGTTCTCGCCGGTGGCGGTGATGCTGTCGCAGCCCGGAATGCACTCCTTGAGTACGTCGGGGTTGTTCAGCGCGTCCCAGGCCTGTTGCTGGGTGGCGGCGAGCTGCCGCGAGCCTTGCATTTCCATTTTTTCTACTCCTCGGTTTCAGTGAAATTCATTGTTTCAGAAGCTTGGCGATGGCGCCGGCGAGATCCTGCAGGCGGGTGATGTTGTGCACGGCCACCATGCCGTCGGTGGTCTTGTGCAGTACGGCGGCGCCGCGCGCTGTCGGCTGGTAGGCGTCGAAGCGCAGCAGCGGGTTGAGCCAGAGGATCTTGCGCGTGTGGCGCTTGAGCCATTCGAGCTCGCGCGTGAGCTCTTCGGGTTCGCCGGTATCCAGGCCGTCGCTCACCAGCAGTACCAGCGTGCGCCGCCCCACCATGCGCCGCCAGTGGTGCTGGCGCAGCGTGGCCAGCGAGGCGCCCATGCGCGTGCCACCGGCGAAGTCCTGTATGCTGTGGCCGGCATGCACCAGCATGTCGTCGGTATCGGCCAGACGAAAGGCGGGGCTCAGGTCGGTGAGCCCGGTGCCGAAGGCGAACACGTCGCGGCGCAGTGCCAGCGCCTGGCCGCCGACCTGGGTGCGCATGGTGGCGCAGTGCAGAAAGGCGAGCAGCAGGCGGGTGTAGCGCTCCATCGAGCCGGAGATATCGACCAGCACCAGCAGCGGCAGCGGCTGGCGGCGGCGCCGCAGGCGGTGCAGCGCCATCACGTCGCCGCCGCACTGGGCGGCGGCGCCCATGGTGCGGCGCCAGTGGATGCGCGCACCGCGCGCGCCGGCCTGGGTGCGCCGGGCCGCCACGGTGGGCAGCGGCAGCGGGATGTCGCGCACCAGGCGCTCGACCAGCGTGTATTCGCTGGCGCTGAGCTGGTTGAAATCGGCCGCCTTGACGCGCGCCAGCTCGCTGGCCGTCATCGCCGCGTCAAGGTCTATGGTCTGCTCGGCCTTGGGCTTGGCCTCGGGTTTGGGGGGCGCCAGGGCTTCGGCGACGCGCGGACGATTCCTGGGCCCCTTGGCCTTGCCCTCGGCCTTGGGCAGCATCTGCGCCAGCAGCTTGTTGGCCAGGCGCGGGTCCTTGAAAAACGCCTCGAACAGCTCGCGGAACACCCCGCGGTCCTGCTCGCGGCTGATCAGAACCGATTCCAGGGCCGCGGCGAAATCCTGCCGATGCCGTACCCCCACGAGGTCGAGGGCCTGCTGCGCCAGCGCGATGCGCGCCGCGTCCATGGGCAGGCCGGCGCGCCGCAGGGTGCGGCAAAAACCGCTCAGGTTGCCTGCGAGCTTGCCGCTGCGGGCGTCACCCAGCTGCGAGACGCCTTTCCCCGCTGCCGGCCATTCGGCCAGCACGTTGTCAAGGGCGTCGTCGTCCATGGTGGCGTCCAGGGCTTTGCGTCAGCGCGGCGGTTCAGCCGGCCTGCGCCAGCTGCGCCGCTTGCTCGGCTGCCTGGAAGACGTCGCTGGCCAGTTCGCGATTGAGCGCCGCGACATCGTCGCGCTGCTTGAAGAGGATGCCGGCGGTTTCCACCGCCACTTCGGGGTCGAGCACGATGGTATCGAGCGCCACCAGCGCACGCGCCCATTCCACGGTCTCGGCGATGCCCGGGGCGCGCTGGAAGCGCTCGCCATAGGGCTGGCTGCGCAGTTGCTGCACGAAACCCGCGACCTGGTCCGCCAGGCGCCGCGAGGCTTCAGGCACCAGGGCGCGCACGATGGCGAGTTCGCGTTCGCGCTCGGGGTAATCGAGCCAGTGGTAGAGGCAGCGGCGCTTGACCGCGTCGTTGAGCTCGCGCGTGCGGTTGCTGGTGAGGATGGTCACCGGCGGCACCTTGGCGCGCACCGTGCCCAGTTCGGGGATGCTGACCTGGTATTCGCCCAGGTATTCCAGCAGGAAGGCTTCAAAGGGCTCGTCGGCGCGGTCCACTTCGTCGATCAGGAGCAGCGCGCCGGGCTCGGGGGCTTCCAGCGCCTGCAGCAGCGGGCGGCGCACCAGGTAGCGCGGCTGGTAGACCTCCTGCTCCAGCTCGGTGGTCGAAGCCGTGCCTTCGGCGGCGCGCAGGTGCAGCAGCTGCGCGGCGTAGTTCCATTCGTAGAGTGCCTCGCGCTGCTCCAGGCCATCGAAGCATTGCAGGCGCAGCATCTGCCGGCCCAGCACCTGTGAAAGCGCCTTGGCCAGCTCGGTCTTGCCGACGCCGGGCTCGCCTTCCAGCAGCAAGGGGCGCTGCAGCTTGAAGGCCAGAAACACCGCCGTCGCCAGGCGCCGGTCGGCGTAGTAGCCGACGGATTGCAGCGAGGCGATCAATGCATCGATGGAGTTGCAGGAACAGGGAGCCAGAGGGGCAGATGGGGCATTCATGGAACGGTGCGGCCGAGACGAGTTGACTATCAGATCATGAGCTGTGTGCGCAGCATTGGCGGGTGCAAAAGCCGAAAATCACTCTATCTGCTGGGGCCGCCCATTGAAAAGGCTTGTTCAAAAGCTCAGGTGGCCGCGGCCGCCTGAGACACCCTTGCTCCGACCGGAGAAAGGGTGGGAGGAGCCATCCTCAGGCGAGGGCCTTGGCGACGGCACGCTGTGCGATCACGCCCACGAGGTGGGCGCGGTAGGCGCTGGAGCCATGCAGGTCGCTGGACATCTCGCCTTCGTCGGTCTTGACGCCCGCGATGGCCGCCGGAGCGAAGTTGCCGTTCAACGCCGCTTCCATGCCGGCGTGGCGGAATACGCCATTGCCCGCGCCCGTCACGGCCACGCGTGCGCCTGCGTCGGTCTGTGCAACGAAGACGCCGATGAGCGCGAACAGCGAAGCCGGCTGCGGGAACTTGACGTAGGCCGCCTTCTTGGGGATGGGGAAGCTCACCGCGGTGATCATCTCGCCCTCGTCCAGCGCCGTGGTGAACAGGCCCTGGAAGAAGTCGTCGGCCTTGATCTCGCGCTTGTTGGTGCGCACGGTGGCGCCCAGTGCCATCAGGGCCGAGGGGTAGTCGGCCGCCGGATCGTTGTTGGCCACCGAACCGCCTATGGTGCCGCGGGCGCGGACCTGCTTGTCGCCGATCCCGGCCGCCAGGGCTGCCAGCGCCGGGATGGCAGCCTTGACTTCGGCGCTTTCGGCGACGTCGGCGTGGCAGGTCATGGCGCCGATGACGACATTGTTGCCGTCGCGGCGGATGCCCTTGAGATCGGCGATCGCGCCGAGATCGACGATCTGCTCGGGCGCTGCCAGGCGCAGCTTCATCGAGGCGAGCAGGGTCTGACCGCCGGCCAGCAGCTTGCCACCGGCCTGTGCGAGCTTGGCTGCATCCGCCTGGCTGGCAGGACGCTCGTAAGTGAATGCGTACATGTGCTGTCTCCTATCAGGCTTTGGCTTTCTGGATGGCTTCCCAGACGCGGCTGGGCGAGGCGGGCATGTCGAGGTCCTTCACGCCGACCGACTTGAGCGCGTCAAGCACGGCGTTCATTGCAGCCGGGGGCGAGCCGATGGCACCGGCTTCGCCGCAGCCCTTGCTGCCGATCGGGTTGTGCGTGCAGGGGGTGCACACATGGTCGATCTGGATGTTCACCAGATCGGCCGCGCGCGGCATGGTGTAGTCCATGAAGCTGCCGGTCAGCAGCTGGCCGGATTCCTTGTCGTACACGCACTGTTCCTGCAGCGCCTGGCCCAGGCCCTGGGCCACGCCGCCCTGTACCTGGCCCTCGACGATCATCGGGTTGATGATGACGCCGAAGTCGTCGACGCAGGAGAAGCGGTCCACCCGCACCACGCCGGTCTGCGGGTCGATTTCGACTTCGCAGATATGGGTGCCCGCGGGGTAGGTGAAGTTGGTCGGGTCGTAGAATGCGGTCTCGTTCAGGCCCGGCTCCAGTTTGTCGAGCGGGTAGTTGTGCGGCACGTAGGCCGTGAGCGCCACCTGGCCGAAGGGGATCTTCTTGTCGGTGCCCTTGACCTTGAATTCGCCGCCGGAGAACTCGATGTCGGCGTCGGAGGCCTCCATCAGGTGCGCGGCGATTTTCTTGGCCTTGGCCTCGATCTTGTCCAGTGCCTTCATGATGGCCGCGCCGCCCACGGACAGCGAGCGGCTGCCGTAGGTGCCCATGCCGAAGGGGATGCGGCCGGTGTCGCCGTGCACGATGTCCACCTGGCTGGGATCGATGCCCAGGCGGGCGGCGACGAGCTGGGCAAACGTGGTTTCGTGCCCCTGGCCGTGGCTGTGCGAGCCGGTGAACACCGTCACGCTGCCGGTGGGGTGCACGCGCACTTCGCCGGCTTCGAACAGGCCGGCGCGCGCACCGAGGGCGCCGGCGATGTTGGACGGCGCCAGGCCGCAGGCTTCGATGTAGCTGGAGTAGCCGATGCCGCGCAGCAGGCCCTTGGCTTCCGAGGCGGCCTTGCGGGCGGCAAAACCGGCCACGTCGGCCAGTTTGTTGGCCTTGTCCAGCAACTGGGGAAAGTCACCCGTGTCGTACTGCAGCGCCACCGGCGTCTGGTAGGGGAACTCGGTGATGAAATTGCGCCGGCGGATTTCGTCCTGCGACAAACCCATCTCCCAGGCGCAGCGGGTGGCCATGCGTTCGAGCAGGTAGGTGGCTTCGGGGCGGCCGGCGCCGCGGTAGGCGTCCACCGGTGCGGTGCTGGTGAACCAGGCATCGACCTCGACGTAGACCAGCGGCGTGGTGTACTGGCCCGCCAGCAGCGTGCCGTAGAGGATGGTCGGCACCGCCGTGGCGAAGGTGGACAGGTAGGCCCCCAGGTTGGCATTGGTGTGCACGCGCAGCGCCAGGAACTTGCCGTCCTTGTCCATCGCCATTTCGGCGTGGGTGACGTGGTCGCGCCCGTGGGCATCGCTCACGAAGGCTTCGCTGCGGTCGGCGGTCCACTTGACGGCGCAATTGAGCTCCTTGGCGGCCCAGGTGAGGGCCACGTCTTCGGCGTAGAGGTAAATCTTGGAGCCGAAGCCGCCGCCGACGTCGGGGGCGATCACGCGCACCTTGTGCTCGGGCCACTGCAGCACGAAGGCGGTCATCAGGAGGCGCTCGACGTGCGGGTTCTGGTTGGCGACGTACAGCTCGCTCTCGTCGGTGGCGCGGTTGTAGGAGGCGTTGACGGCGCGCGGCTCCATCGCATTGGGCACCAGGCGGTTGTTCACCAGGTCCAGCTTGGTGACGTGCGCGGCGCCGGCGAAGGCGGCATCGACCGCCGCCTTGTCGCCCAGCGTCCATTTGTAGCACTGGTTGTCCGGGGCTTCGTCGTGCAGCGCCGGGGCATTCTTGGCGGTGGCCATGTCGATGACCGCGCCGAGCGGCTCGTAATCGACGTTGACGGCCTCGGCGGCGTTGCGGGCGTGCTCGTGCGTGTCGGCCACGACCAGCGCGACGTGGTCGCCCACGTAGCGCACCTTGGTGTGGGCCAGCACCGGATGGGCGGGCTCCTTCATCGGCGTGCCGTCGGGGTTGTGGATTTGCCAGCCGCAGGGCAGGCCGCCCATCTTGCCGGCCAGATCGGCGCCGGTGAAGATGCGGGCCACGCCCGGCATCCCGGCGGCGGCGGAAATGTCCACGCTCTTGATGATGGCGTGGGCATGCGGCGAGCGCACGAAGTAGCCGTACTTCTGGCGGTTCAGGTTGATGTCGTCGGTGTAGTTGCCCTGACCGGTGATGAAGCGCAGGTCTTCCTTGCGCTTGAGCGATTCGCCGATGTGCGGCAGCTTGGCAAATTCATTGGCACCCATGGTGTGTCTCCTTTCGTGCCGTCAGGCGGTCATGGTTTTCTGGACGGTCTGCACGGCCTTGACGATGTTCTGGTAGCCGGTGCAGCGGCAGATGTTGCCTTCGAGCAGGTCGCGGATTTCGTGCTCGGTTGCCTTGGGGTTGTGCTTGAGCAGGTCGATGGAGCTCATCACCATGCCCGGGGTGCAGAAGCCGCACTGCAGGCCGTGGCATTCCCTGAAAGCCGCCTGCATGGGGTGCAGCGAACCGTCGGCGGGCGTGATGCCCTCGATGGTGGTGACGTCGGCGCCTTCCATCTGCGCCACCAGCGTGTTGCAGGACTTGATGGAGCGGCCATTGGCGATCACGGTGCAGGCGCCGCACTGGGCCGTGTCGCAGCCCTGGTGCGTGCCCGTCAGGCGCAGATGCTCGCGGATGAATTCCACCAGCAATGTGTTGGGCGGCACGTTGGCAGTGACTGCCTGGCCGTTGACCTTGAGCTCGACTTTCATCGGAGTGTCTCCTCGTTTTGAACAAACAGAAATTTCGACGCGAAACCCTGCCATTGGATAACAACGTGTTCCACCCTGCGACAGGTGAAACCCTTGCTTGTGCTGCAGCAGGCCCCCGCCGGAGCTTGCAGATGGAGCAGGTGAGGCAGTTGCATGCAGAATCCGTGCCATCTTTCGCATGCCGCTTGCATGCGGTGCCGTGCTCTTCTGCCGTTCCCCTGGATCGGAGCTGCAGTCAACCCCATTGTGCTACGTTCGCGGCCGCCGTGTATCGTTTTGGTCCAGGTGGGAAAAGTGTCTCGGAACTGGACAGTGCAAAGACGGGTGCCACGTAGCGCGCGAGGCTGCCGAGGCCAGCCGATCAGCGCTCCAGGGGCGTCGCCAGCAGTGCGTCGCGCGTGACCAGCAGCACCTGGTCGCTGCCGGCGCTGGTCGGCAGCCAGAACACGGGCAATTGCGGGAATGCGGCCTCGAAGTGCGCGCGCTCGTTGCCGATCTCCAGCACCAGCACCGCGTCCTCGCTCATGCAGCGCGGCGCATCGTGCAGCAGGCGGCGGATGAAATCCATGCCGTCCGCGCCGCCGGCCAGCGCCATCACCGGCTCGGCCCGGTATTCCGGCGGCAGCCGCGCCATGCTGTGCGCGTTCACATAGGGCGGGTTGCACAGGATCAGGTCCCATGGCCCGGGGCAGGCGGCCAGGCCGTCGGACTGCACGAGCCGCACGCGCTCCTGCAGGCCGTGCTTCTCCACGTTGATGCGCGCCACCGCCAGCGCGTCGGGCGACAGGTCGGCGCCGGTCACATCCACCTCGGGCCAGGCCATGGCCGCCAGACAGGCCAGGCTGCCGTTGCCGGTGCACAGATCCAGCACCTGCCGCGTCCGCTCGCTCAGCCACGGGTCGATGCTGGCATCGGCCACCAGCTCGGCGATGAAGCTGCGCGGCACGATGGCGCGCTCGTCGATGTAGAACGCCACGCCCGCGAGCCAGGCTTCACGCGTGAGGTAGGCGGCGGGCTTGCGGCTGGCGATGCGTTCTTCAAAAAGAAGAGCTGTCAGCGCTTTATCAGCGGGCGTTACAGCTTGATTTCTTATGGAATCCGGTGTGTCGCCCGTGGGGCTGTCCAGCGGCAGACCCAAGCGCCAGAGCACGAGCCAGGCAGCTTCATCGTGGGCATTGGTGGTGCCATGGCCGAAGGCGACGCCCGCCGCCTGCAGCCAGGCGGCGCCGCTGGCGATGAGCGCGCCCACGGTGGTGCCATCGAGCGCGGCCGGGCCGGGGGGCGCCGGCGCGGGCTGGGTCACTGCTTCGCCCCTGGCCGCAGGCGGAGCACGGCGGCTTCGGTCTGCTGCACATGCGCGAGCGGGTCGGCGCCCATGTGCACGAAGGCGATGCGGCCGTCCTGGCCGATGACGTAGGAGATGCGGTCGGCGCGCTGTGGGTTGGCCGCCGCCGCTGCGTCGTAGGCCCGGATGGTGCGCGCCTGCGGGTCGGATGCGACGGCGAACTGGTCGCGGCAGGCCTCGGTGGAAAAGCGCTGCAGCGTCGCGATGTCGTCGTGCGACATGCCCACCACCTTGGCGCCCAGCGCGGCGAAGCGCGGCGTCGCCTCGGCAAAGGCGTGCGCCTCCAGCGTGCAGCCCTGCGTGAACGCCTTGGGGAAGAAGTACAAAACCACTGGCCCTTGCCGCAGCGCGGCGGTCAGGTCGAAATCAAAAGTTTTGCCCGCGACGGCGGCCGCCGTCGTGAAGCCGGGCGCTGCATCGCCCACGCGGAGGGCGGCCTGTGCTCCAGCGGTGCACAGCAGCACCGCGGCGCAGATCAGCGTGCGCAAGAACGAGGGCATGCGGACTCCTGAAGATGGAGCGGACGGGAGGGCGCCGGTCTTCATCACCATGAGGTTCGGGTAGTGGTTACTCTGCTTCATGGGAGTCAATCATGCCCGCAACGGCTGACGCTTGCCAGATTCAAGAGCGAGCTTGCAGGGGGACTACAGCAGCCTGTTAAGGCGTGTTGCACCTTTGTCTGAATCCGCCATCCTCTCAACGCCCAACGCCCCTCACTTCTCCACGAACGCCCGTTCGACGACGAAATCCCCGGGTTGCTTGGTGCTGCCTTCCTCGAAGTCGCGCTTCTTCAGCAGCTGCGTGAGCGTGGCCAGCATCTCGGGGCTGCCGCAGAGCATCACCCGGTCTTCCAGCGGATCGAGCGGCGGCAGTCCCAGGTCGGCAGCCATCTTCCCGCTGTCGATCAGCGCGTTGATGCGCCCCTGGTACACGAAGGGCTCGCGCGTGACCGTGGGGTAGTACAGCAGCTGCTTTTGCACCATCTCGCCCAGGATTTCGTGCCCCGGCAGTTCGCGCGTGAGGTAGTCGTGGTAGGCGAGCTCGGATACCTCGCGCACCCCGTGCACCAGCACGATCGTCTCGAAGCGCTCGTAGGTATCCGGGTCGCGGATGATGCTCATGAAGGGCGCAAGGCCCGTGCCGGTCGAGAAGAGGTACAGGCGCTTGCCGGGCAGCAGGTAATCGGTGACCAGCGTGCCGGTGGGCTTCTTGGCCACCAGGATGGTGTCGCCCACCTGGATGTGCTGCAGGCGCGAGGTGAGCGGGCCGTTCTGCACCTTGATGGAGAGGAATTCCAGCGTTTCCTGCCAGTTGGGGCTCACCACGCTGTAGGCGCGCAGCAGCGGCTTGCCGTCGACCTTGAGGCCGATCAGCACGAAGTGGCCGTTGGAAAAGCGCAGGGCCTGGTTGCGCGTGGTGGTGAAGGAAAACAGTCTGTCCGTCCAATGGTGCACCGTCAGGACGCGCTCTTCGAAAAACATCGTGTGGTCTGGGTCAAGGCAGCCGGACGGGGCAGGGAGGGGCGTTGCCGCGCCCTGTCGCCATGCGGACTGGTGAATAGAGGAAGCGCGGATTGTCGTGCATGCGGCGCCTGCAGTAGTCAGGGGGTACAGTACCGCTCCCGCAACTTTTGCGGACAGGGAGTGCTGACATGAAGCAGTGGACGGCCGGGGTGCTGGCGTCATTGGCGATGATGGCGGGGGCGGCGCAGGCCCAGGGCACCTACACCATCGGCGAGATCAACAGCTACAAGGCGCAGCCCGCCTTCCTCATGCCCTACAAGATGGGCATGGAGCTGGCGGTGGAGCAGGTCAATGCGGCGGGCGGCGTCCATGGCAAGAAGCTGCTGCTTCTCACGCGCGACGACAACGCCAACCCCGGCGAGACGGTGCGCGCGGCCGAGGAGCTGATCACGCGCGAGAAGGTGGACGTGCTCACCGGCGGGTTTCTCTCGCACCTGGGCCTGGCGCTGACGGATTTCGCGCAGCAGAAAAAGCGCTTTTACCTGGCGAGCGAACCGCTGACCGACAAGATCGTCTGGCAGCAGGGCAACCACTACACCTTCCGCCTGCGGCCCTCCACCTATATGCAGGTGGCGATGCTGGTGCCCGATGCCGCCAAGCTGAACAAGAAGCGCTGGGCGCTGGTTTATCCCAACTATGAATACGGGCAATCGGCCGTGGCGACCTTCAAGCAACTGCTGAAGGCCGCGCAGCCCGACGTGGAGTTTGTCGCCGAGCAGGCGACGCCGCTGGGCAAGGTGGATGCGGGCAGCGTGGTGCAGGCGCTGGCGGACGCCAAGCCGGACGCGATCTTCAACGTGTTGTTTGCCACGGATCTCGCCAAGTTCGTGCGCGAGGGCAACACGCGCGGCCTGTTCGAGGGCCGCAAGGTGGTGAGTCTGCTGACCGGCGAGCCCGATTACCTGGACCCGCTCAAGGCCGAGGCGCCGGTGGGCTGGATCGTCACCGGCTACCCCTGGTATGCGATCAAGACGCCCGAGCACCAGGCGTTTCTCGATGCCTACCAGAAGCGCTTCAACGACTACCCGCGCGCCGGGTCTGTGGTGGGCTACAACACCATTCTGTCGATCGCGGCGGGCCTGAAGAAGGCCGGGTCCAGCGATACCGAGAAGCTGGTGAAGGCCTTCACGGGGCTGCAGGTGGCCACGCCGTTTGGCCCCATCACCTACCGCCCGCAGGACCACCAATCGACCATGGGTGCCTACGTGGGCACCACGGCGCTGCAGGACGGCAAGGGCGTGATGGTGGATTTCCGCTATGAGGACGGTGCCAAGTTCCAGCCTTCGGACGCTGAAGTGAAGCAGCTGCGCCCTGCCGGGCGGTAAACAGAACCCGGCATGGATGTCTCGGGCCTGCTCGTCCAGCTGCTGAACGGCCTGGCGAGCGGCTCCACGCTGTTTCTCGTCGCCGCGGGCCTGTCGCTGGTCTTCGGCGTGATGCGCATCGTCAACTTCGCGCATGGCTCGCTCTACGTGCTGGGACTGTACGTGGCCTATAGCAGCGTGGAGCAGCTCTCGGGCGCCATCGGCTTCTGGCCGGCGCTGCTGCTGGCGCCGCTGGCGGTGGCGCTGCTGGGCGCGGTGATCGAAATCCTGCTGCTGCGGCGCATCTACCAGGCGCCCGAGCTGCTGCAATTGCTGGCCACCTTTGCGCTGGTGCTCATCATCCGCGATGGCGCGCTCTGGCTCTGGGGCGCGGAAGACCTGCTCGGGCCGCGCGCGCCGGGGCTCTCGGGCGCGGTGGAGATTCTGGGACGGCGCTTTCCCGCGTATGACCTGTTTTTGATCGCCGTCGGCCCTCTCGTGCTGCTGGCGCTCACGCTGCTGCTCAGACGCACGCGCTGGGGCACGCTGGTGCGCGCAGCGACGCTCGACCGCGAGATGCTCTCCGCGCTCGGCGTGCGGCAGGCCTGGCTGTTCACGGCGGTATTCGTGCTGGGCGCGCTGCTGGCGGGCCTGGCGGGCGCGCTGCAGCTGCCGCGCGAGCCGGCCAATCTGGAGCTCGATCTGCCCATGGTGGCCACGGCCTTCGTCATCGTGGTGGTGGGGGGCATGGGGTCATTGACGGGTGCGTTTGTCGCCGCGCTGTTGATTGCCGAGCTCAAGGCGGTGTGCATCTGGCTGGGGGTGGTGCAGATCGGGGCACTCAGCATCGCCTTCCCCAAGCTCACGCTGGTGGCGGAATTCCTCGTGATGGCGGTGGTGCTGGTCTGGCGGCCCTGGGGGCTGATGGGGCGGGCGCAGGCCGCGGTGCGCGGCGCGCCGCAGCCGGGCCTGGTGCAGGGCGGGCGCTGGGGCGCAGGGGGCTGGTGGCTGGTGCTCGCGCTGCTGGCGGCGCTGCCGCTGCTGGCGGGCGCCCAGAGCTACGCGGTGGTGCTGCTCACCGACATCGCCATCGCCGCGCTGTTTGCCGCCAGCCTGCAGGCCATCGTCGGCCCCGGGGGCCTGCATTCGTTTGGCCATGCCGCCTACTTTGGCCTGGGGGCCTATGGCGCGGCGCTGCTGGTGCATGCGGCGGGCCTGCCGTTTGCGGCGGCGCTCATGCTGGCGCCCCTCGTGGCGGCGGCCGGGGCGCTGGTCTATGGCTGGTTCTGCATGCGGTTGTCGGGCATTTACCTGGCGATGCTCACCCTGGCGTTTGCGCAGATCACCTGGGCGGTGGTGTTCCAGTGGGATGGCTTCACGGGCGGCAGCAACGGCATTACGGGCGTGTGGCCGCCCGAATGGCTGGCCGAGGGCGCGCGCTTTTACTGGCTGGTGCTGCTGCTGTGCGCTGGCGCCATCTACGCGCTGCGCCGCCTGCTGCACGCACCCTTTGGCTGGGCGCTGCGCGCGGCGCGCGACTCGGTGCCGCGCGCCGAGGCGATCGGCCTGCCCACGCGCCGCGTGCAGTGGGCGGCGTTCACCGTGGCCGGGCTGGCCGCCGGGCTGGCGGGGGCGCTGTTTGCGTTTTCCAAGGGCGGCGCGGCGCCCGACGTGCTCTCCGTGGGCCAGTCGGTGGACGCGCTGGTGATGGTGCTGTTTGGCGGCGTGCATGCGCTGGCAGGGCCGGTGGTGGGCGCCGCGGCTTTCACCTGGCTGCACGACACGGTGGCGCGCACCCTGCCCTACTGGCGCGCGGTGCTGGGCGCCGCCGTGCTGCTGCTGATTCTGCTGTTTCCTGAAGGAATTTCAGGGTTTGCGCAGCGTGTACAAGTGGTGGCAGCTCTCAAAAACAGAGTAAGAGGAGCGGCGCGATGAGCCTGCTTCAGGTGAGCGGCCTGCGCAAATCCTTTGGTGGCGTGCATGCGGTACAGGGCGTTTCGTTCACGCTGCGGGCGGGCGAGCTGCTGGCATTGATAGGCCCCAACGGCGCGGGCAAGACCACCACCTTCCAGATGATGGGCGGGCAGTTGCTCCCGGACGCAGGCCGCGTGCTGCTGGACGGGCAGGACATCACCGGCCGCACGGCGCGCGCACTGGCCGGCCTGGGCGTGGGGCGCACCTTCCAGATCGCCGAGACGCTGACCAGCTTTACCGCGCTGGCCAATGTGCAGATGGCGCTGCTGGCGCACGACGGGCGCTGGCGCGGCCTCTGGCGCAAGGCCGAGGGCTACCGGGCGCAGGATGCGCTGGCGCTGCTCGACCAGGTGGGCATGGCGGCGCAGGCTGGCCGCCCCTGCAGCGAGCTGGCCTATGGCGATGTCAAGCGCCTGGAGCTGGCCCTGGCGCTGGCGGGCCGGCCGCGGCTGCTGCTGATGGACGAGCCCACCGCCGGCATGGCGCCGGGCGAGCGCGTGGCGCTGATGCAGCTGGTGCGCCAGCTGGCCCGCGATCGCCAGATCGGCGTGCTGTTCACCGAGCACAGCATGGATGTGGTGTTTGGCCAGGCCGACCGCATCGCGGTGATGGTGCGCGGCGAGCTGCTGGCAGAAGGCAGCCCGCAGGCGATACAGCAGGATGCACGGGTGCAGGCGGCCTACCTGGGAAACTCTGAAAACAATAGCGTTCAGCGCGCGCCGTACAAGGCTAAAGCGCCTGAAACACCTTTGCTCTGCGTGGAGGGGCTCAACGCCTGGTACGGCGCGGCGCAGATTCTGCATGGCGTGTCGCTCAGCGTGCGCCCGGGTGAAGTGCTGGCGCTGATGGGGCGCAACGGCGCGGGCAAATCCACCACGCTCAAGAGCATTGCCGGGCTGGTGGCGCGCACCACCGGCGGACGCAGCTTTCTGGGCGAAGACATCACGCGCTGGCCCGCGCACCGCATCGCGCGCGCGGGCCTGGGCTATGTGCCCGAAGAGCGGCGCATCTTCGGCGACCTGACGGTGCTGGAAAACCTGGAAACCGGCCGCCAGAACCCCCGCCGCTGGCCGGACGGCACGGCGCTGGAACCCTGGACGGTGCAGCGCCTGTTCGCGCTGTTCCCCAACCTGCGCGCCATGCCCGACCGCCTGGGCGCGCGCATGAGCGGCGGCGAGCAGCAGATGCTGACCGTCGCGCGCACGCTCATGGGCCAGCCGGTTCTGGTGCTGCTCGATGAACCCTCCGAAGGCGTGGCGCCGGTGATCGTCGAGCAGATGGTGCAGGCGGTGCGTGCGCTGAAAGCAAGCGGCATCGCCATCGTGCTCAGCGAACAGAACCTCGCGTTTGCCGAGGCCGTGGCCGACCGCGTGCTGGTGATCGCGCAGGGCCGCACCGTGCACGAGGCGGCCATGGCCGACTTCGCGGCCGACCGCACGGCGCGGCAGGAACTGCTCGGCATCGCGTGACCAAAGTCACTGGCAGCGCGGGGGGCTTGTCCCTAGGATGGTGCGTCACCATCGTTTGGCACCGCCCCCATGTTCTTGCGTCCCGTCTTCACCCCGCTCCTGTGCATCGCGCTGCTGGCTGCCTGCGGCAAAGCACCCGCCCGCCCCAGCTTCGACTGCAAGGCCGCGCGCAGCGTGGCCGAGCAGCTGATCTGTACCTGGCCCGAAGTGGCGCGCATGGACGTGCAGGCCGCGCAGCTCTATGCGCAGGCACGCGGCCGCTCCAAAGATGCCGAGGCACTGCGCAAGCAACAGCTCCAATGGCTGCGTGAGCGCGACCGGGGATGCATCGCAGGCGCCAGCCTGGCGCAGACGGAGCAGGACGAAAAGGTGCGTGCGTGCCTCGTCCTTTCCTACCACGGCCGCATCCTTGAACTGCGTGACCTGGTGGCGCCGCCCCTGCTGCCCGCCAACCTGGTGGCGGTGCCGGGCAAGGTACTGGCGCGGATCGGCCTCACCACAAAAGGCTGCAGTGCGGTGCAAGGCCTGTGGAGTGACAGTGGCGACACGCTGGCGCTGGAAATCGATTGCGAGCAGGCCGGCCGGGGGCGGCGTGTCTGGCTTATCCGGGGTGGGACGGAGCTTGTGCCCGCCACACCCGATCTGGGGGCGGGCGACGCGCATGGAGAGCTGGTCTTTGCCAGCGGCACCGATCTGTACTGGGATGGCGACACGCTCTACATCTTCACCAGCATGCAAGGCAAGGAGGCGCAGCAGGGCGCGGGAGCGGCGTGGGAGCCGCGCATCTTCACCGCCTCCATGGCCAACGGGCCGACGCAGATCGTTGCCGCACCGCAGCGCATACGGATGTTCTTTGGCATGCGCCTGGGCAGTTTCATGGGGGACGATCCTGAAAAACTCATCGCCGACCCGGACATGGCGACCGGCAGCGCCTGGCTGCTGGGCCGGCGCGCCGTGGCGGGCCAGGGCGCTTCCCCCTCGGTACTCCGATCCACACGTGCGCTCTGGCTGCACGCCCTGCCCGACGATCGCTATGCACTGCGGGTGAAAAATTTCGAAAAAGGCGGCGCCATCACCGAAATTGCGCGCGGTGGGCCGGAGCTGGGCCATGTCCGCTTCGGCAACTGGACCGTGGTCTACCCGTCGCACTATGGCCTGCTGGTGTACGACCTGGAAACCGGCACCACGCGCCGGGTGGCTGGCACCCATCCCGACGATATTCCGCTGGCATGGGCGCAGTCCGATGCCTTGTATCGGCTTGCATGGATCAGCACCCAGCCCTGCGGCGGTGCCAAGGGGGCTGAAGGGGCTTACCTGTGCATGGCAGGCATCAATGGCGTGCGGCCAGCGGGAGGCACGCCATGAAGCGCCATGGCTGGCTCATGGCCTGCGCCCTGTCGGTGGCTGCACTGGCGGGCGCGTGGGCGCAGGTACTGCCCGAGGCCGTGCAAAGCCTGCCTTATGCGGCCGTGGGCGGCGAGCCCGCCTCGGAGTCCGAGCTGGCGCTGTCGCTCTCGCCGGGCGGCAAGTTGCTGGCGGTGAGCGACGGGGGACGCGTGTGGTTGTATCGGCGCGATGCGGGCGAGCGCATCGCGGTGACGCCCGCACCGGTGCCGCGCCAGCCGTACAACGCGGCCGGTGTGACCAGCGTCGAAGGCATGCAGTGGCAACCCGATGCCACGCTGATTGCCTGGGTGCGCCTGCAGAACGGCAGCGCGCAGGCCTACGCGGCCGACGCCGGTGGCGCGCGCGGGCCGGTGCTGCAGGCGCAGCCCGCACCGGGCCCGGACCTGGCTGCCTTCGTCGCGCGCCACCGCATCACCGCCGACCCGGACTTCATCCTGAACGCGTATGCGAACCGTCAGACGGCTGTCTGGACGGAAAACCACGGCCACGGCAGTCTGGTACTGATGGAGCAAGCCCCAGGCGGCAAGCCGCGCCAGCTCGCGCAAGGTGGTTGGGAACTGGATACGGTGGTCTTTGATGCGCAGGCGTCCCGGGTGATCTACGCCACGGACAAGGGCATTGCGGTGCACGGCGTTCCCGAGGGCCGCGCCGAACTCGTCTCAGGCACCCGCGCCGGCGACCTGGCTTACGATTTTGATAGCGCCAACCGCTGGCTGGTGTTGCTGCGCCAGGCTGGTGGTTGCGATGCAGCCAGCGCCGCTTCCAAGGAACGCCATGTGTGCTTTGTGCGCTTGCCGCCCGCTGCGGCAACGAAGGATGCGGCGCAGCCAGTGCCTGCAGCACCCCCCGTCCGGGCCACAGGCCCAGCCCAGCTTTGACTGCAGCAAGGCGCGCAGCACCACCGAGCAACTGCTGTGCGAGCGCGCGCCGCTGGCGGCGTTGGATGTGGAGCTTTCCGGCCTGTACCGCCAGGCGCTGGAGCGCGGCCCCAACCCTTCGGTGCTGAAAAAACAGCAGATTGACTGGATGCGTGAGCGCGATACCCGTTGCACTGCAGGCAAGACGCTGGCGCAGGCGCGTGCAGACCTGTCGGTGGACGCCTGCCTGCGTGAGCACCACCACCAACGCATGCGCCAGCTGCGCAACAAGGCCGCGCCCGATGTGGGCACCACTGCCGTGCAGGCCGTGCCGCCCCAGGTCTTGAAGGGCACGGGTTTTGGCGGGCAGGGCTGCACGGCGCTGCAAGGCCTGTTCGCGCTCAAGGACTATGGCGGCGCCCTGGCGCTGGACATGGATTGCAGCGAGGCGGGTCGGGGCCGCAGCTTCTGGCTGCTGGACATGCAAAAGCGCCAGCCCTTCCAGGCCAGGCCCGCGCTGGCCCATCCCGCCGATGCACCCGGTGAAACAGCGAGTGCTGCGGGCGCTGATCTGACCATGCTGGCTGACGTCCTTGATGTGTACACCTTCGACGCCGCCAGCGGCAAGCCTTTAGTCTTCAGGGCCGCCGCGCGCGACCTGCCGATGAATACCCTCCTACCGGTCATGCAAGGCCTCAAAGCGCAGCGCGAGGCGGCGCAGCGGGCGCGCAAGCGCGCTTCCCTCTCGGGCGACGAAGGCCTGCTGCGCATGACGGCCTTCATCCTGGACGACCACCTGATCTGGCTCAGCGACCAGGGCCGGGGCAATCTGATTTTGCGCAGCCGTCGCGACGACGTGCCGGGCACCGCCGATCTGCACCGTGGCGGCTGGGAGCTGCGCCACACGGTGCACGACGACCGCCTGATGATCTACCCGAGCGAGCAGGGGCTGATGCTGCTCGATCCCAGTCAGGGTGCAGCGCGCCGCATCAGCGGCACGGCGGCGGGCGACCTGCCGCTGGCCTGGGATGCGAAGACACGCCGCCTCGCCTGGGCCAGCCCGCGCATGTGCGGCATGGACAAGGGCGAAAGCGCCTTCGGGCTGCAGCTGTGCACCGCCGTGCTGGACGCGCTGCGTTGATGGAGGTGATGGGCATGGATGGCATGGGTTTGGGTACGGGCATCAGCCTGGTCACCATGGTGCTCACTTTCGTGGTGCCGTTTTTCATCTTCCGGGTCGTGTTTCGCCGGTTGGGTTTGTCCCAGGCGCGCCATTCGCTGTTCGGATCGTTCTGGGGGCGCATTGGCTTTCAGTGGCGGCTGCTGTGGTGGCTGCTCATCTGCGGCTTTATCGGCCTGATGATCGCCACGGCCGGGGGCGCGATCTACCCGCCGGTGGTGCAGCCCGCCGCGCAGCTGCTGTGCGATGGCGAAGTCAGCATGAAGTCGCAAGGCTATTCGTACAAGCCGGGGCAGCGCGGTGTGGCACACACCATCACCTGCGCCGAGGCCAATGGCGACCAACGCGAGATCACCTTCCAGAGCGTGTTTTTTGCCGCTGCGCTTTATGGCGCGGCGCTCTTTGTGCTGCGCCTGCTGTGGTGGCTGCTGCGCGGCCGGGGCGATGCGCCAGAACCGGATGCCGCCACGGGCTTGTCACCGAGCGGGGCGTTCGGCAGCCCCAGCCGCCCCGGTGGGAACGACCTAGGAAAAGCCTTGCAAGGCCTCTCCGGCGTGTTGGGAAGCGCAGTAGCGACGCAGATTCAGGAGGCCTTGAACAAGGCCCACGGCGGCCATGCCAACGTCACCATCAACGGCCGCGAAGTGCCGATGAACGACGCTATTGGCCAACGGCTCGCGGATGCGCTGCAGAAGGCATCAAGCGGCAAGGGGGTCACGGTGAACAGCACCACGGTCAACGGGCAACCCATGGGCGACCTGCCTGCGAGCGATACGGCCACCCGATTGCAGCAGCTGAAGCAGTTGCGCGACCGGGGACTGATCAGCGCGGCGGAGTTCGACGCCAAGCGCGCCGAGATTCTGAGGGCACTGTGATGATGACCTTGCGTAGCGCGTCGTTGCTATGGGGTTTGCTGCTGGCCGGCAGCATCGCCTGCGCCCAGACCAAAAAGGAGACCCCCATGGCGATACAAGCCATTGCCGCCGGTGGCATGCACAGTATGCTGATTGCGCAGGACGGCCAGCTCTGGGCCATGGGCAATGGCTCCTACGGCCAGCTCTGCGATGGCGGCAGCACGGCCCAGCGCGCGCCGGTCAAGGCCATCGCCGGCGTGCGCGTGGTGGCGCTGGGCGGCGCGCACAGCCTGGTGCTCAAAACCGACGGCAGCCTCTGGGCCTGTGGCAACAACGAGTTCGGCCAGATCGGGAGTGGCAGCACCAATACCGCCCGGGCACCGGTCAAGGTGATGGAGCAGGTGGTGGCCATCGCCGCAGGCAGCGGGCATTCGCTGGCAATCAAACAGGACGGCAGTCTGTGGGTCTTTGGCCGCAACCAGTTCGGCCAACTGGGCACGGGCGACGCCGACCAGCGCACCAGCCCGGTGAAAGTGATGGACGGCGTGCGCTCAGTTAGTGCGGGTGAGGCCTACAGCCTGATCGTCGGCAAAGACGATGCGCTGTGGAGCGTGGGCCAGAACCGCAATGGGCAGCTCGGTACGGGCGATCGCAAGGACGCGCTCACACCCGTCAAGGTGCTGCAGGGCGTGGCGATGGCGAGCAGCGGCGGCGCGCACAGCCTGGTGGTAAAAAAGGACGGCAGCGCCTGGGCCTTCGGCTTTGATGGCGGTGGGCAGCTGGGCGACGGCGGCGACGTGAACCGCAACACCCCCTTTGAGCTGCGCAAGGACGTGCGCGCGGTGGCGGGCGGCGAGCTGCATAGCCTGCTGCTGGCCACGGATGGCAGCGCCTGGGCCTTTGGCTACAACGACGCCGGGCGCCTGGGCACGGGCGATGCTGCCGATCAGCGCACGCCGCAGCGCGTGGCCGATGGCGTGGTGCAGATCGCGGCTGGCGGCTCGCACAGCCTGCTGCTCAAGAAGGACGGCAGCGTGTGGGTGGCTGGCAGCAACGGCTCGGGCCAGATCGGCCTGGGGCAGGGCACGCGCGAGTCGCGCAGTTTTTTCCTGCTGAATTTGCCGTGATTCAAGAAGAAGCTGAATGAATAAAACGTGGATGCTGGCTATTGTGTGGTTGCTTGCGGGTGTTTCTGCGTGGGCCGATGCTTTTCACAATGGCTGGAGCGCGGGCGATGAACTGGTCTGGGTCGACACCTCTAACGGCAGGTTGGAATGCATGCAGGGACCAGCGGCCCAACTGTTGCCAGATCCTGATACTCGGTGGCATATGTAGAGTCCTATGCTTGTGTCCAGCTCGTATATAGGATCCGCTCGACCTCGAGCATGCTGACGGCCGTCTCGTTCAGCATCTGCGCAAGTTGCGGTTGCTCAACCAGCTCTACGCCGTTGAGTTCTGCGTTGACTCGTGCTTGCTGATTAAAGTATTGATTGGTCATGCAGACGAGGTCGAACGTTACCTTCGGGAACTGCATCGCATAGAAGGCCTGCCCGCCTACGACATCCTTGATGGCGCTCCAGTCCAGTGAGGCATCGTCACCACCTGATGTTTTCGCCTGTACCAACTTGCCATTGCCTTCCGACTGCGGCAAGGCGACTACATCAACGCCGTTGTCACCGGTTGACCGTGTTCGTGAGACATCAAAGCCTCGTTTTGCGTAGAGGACGGCAACCAGTGCCTCGAAATATTCCCAGTCCATCGCAAGTGCGGCATCCAGCGTCACGGGTTCCTCATTAAGCGGAGTGTCCGGCGGAGTGGCATCGTCGAGTCCGAATTCACCTGGCTTCAGGTCGCCGGACCCATTCAGCATGTCATTGGCGAGCTCACGCTTACGCTCCAACAGCTTGTCGAGCTTGACATCGAATGTGGTGAAGTCGTCCGCGTGCACCACGGGGTAATAGACATAAACATCTCTGGTCTGCCCGATGCGGTACGCACGGTCGGTTGCCTGATCCTCTTTCGCCGGATTCCAGGTGCGTGTGTAGTGCACCACATGGTTGGCTGCCTGGATGTTTACGCCAAAGCCGACTGCCACGGGAGACAAAATGATGACTCCGAACCCCGGCTTTTCCTGGAACGCCTTGAGGCGCTTCTGCCGACTCTGAGCGTGGGAAGTCGCTGCCGCAGTGTCACCGTTGATGATGTCTGGCCGGATACGGAAAACTTCCTCAATGTAGTGTTGAAGAATCCGCTGGATGTTGCGGAACTCGCAGAAGATGATGACCTTCTCTTCCTGGCTCTGGATGTCCTTCAACGCGCTGAGTAGCCAGTCCAGTTTGGGCGCGCGCAAGCGGTAGTCCGCCAGCGGCTCCGGTTTGAAGACATCGAGCCCATGGCGGCGCGGGTCTGTACAAATAAGCCGCAGGTAGTGCAGGAGTCCAAGGTGGTTCTTGAATGGAACATGGGCATCCGGATCGTTGCGGCGCTTGAACAACTCGATAGCTCGACCATAGAGTTCACGCTGTTTCAGCGATAGAGGCAGTTTTCGGCAAGGTGCAACCACAATTTTCCGTGGAAGGTCTTTGGCAACTTCTGCCTTTGTGCGCCGGAGAATCTGCGGTGCGATGAGCTTGCGCAACTCCTCTACTCGAGCCTTTTCCTCATCAGTTTTTGCCTCGATAGGTTTGCGGTACCGGCGACCGAAGTCGTTCAAGGCGCCGAGCAACCCCGGCTGTATGAAGTCAAAAAGACACCAGAGGTCTGCCAGCGTGTTCTCTACCGGTGTCCCGGTGCAGGCAATCTTGAATGCGACGTTTTGCTTCTTTGCTGCTCGGGTCACCATGGCAGCGGGGTTCTTGATCTTCTGCGCCTCATCGCAAACCATGATCGACCAACGCTGCATTGCGAACGAGAATTCCAGATCCCGCAGGGTCTCGTAGGTGGTTAGTACGATTCGAGCGTCCCCAATCCAGTCAGGGCGCAGGAATCTGGTGAGCCCGTCTTCGGTACGCAGGCGCGCGTCGATGCTCGCCTGCGGCACCCGCAGCTTCACCAGATCATCACCGTATGCGGTCAAAATTGGCAGAGTGCCGGGTTGGAAGAATTTGGCAACCTCCTCTTTCCAGTTTTCGAGCAGGGACACCGGTGCCACGATGAGCATGGGCTCGATGGCCGGATTCCTTTCAATCGCCCAACCCATCAACGTCAAAAGTTGGAGCGTCTTGCCCAGGCCCATGTCGTCGGCCAGCACGGCTCCGCGGCAGTTGTAGGTTGTTCGTGCCTCAAACAGCGTTTGCAGCCAAGCCACTCCTTCGCGTTGGTGCGGCAAAAGGGCGTATTCGGGTCTGAGCGAGGCCGGAAGATCAGGCTCCCGACCTGCTGCCGAAAGTGCCCGCAAGCGCTCTTCGGCGTAGTCGATGCCAGCAATGTTCGAAAGCAGAATCGGGCTCTTGCGCTTAGCGGGCTTGCCATTCGCGTTGTGCTCCGGGCGCTCCGGATCGAGTGTTCCGTCGCGCGCATCACTCAAAGCGTCATCAAACGCTCGTGTGATGCGCTCGGCTTCGTTGATCGGTATTGGTTTGGGTACTCCAAAGACACTGACAGCACTTTCCCCTACCGCCTTTGCTGCCGTGACTTTCTGCTTGAGCTCGGCCAGTGCTTCGGGGCTTATCGGTATCGAGACGAGTTCGGTTTCGCCTTCCGGTATCCACGAGATGATGTTGATGATGTTCTCGGGAAACCAGCCCTCGTCTTCTTTCTTCTTGGCGATGAACGGTGAGTAGTACGGTTTCTCGAAGCCGATTTCCTGCACGCGCGATGCGTAGTGGGTGAGGTCGTAGACCTGCGCGTATGTAATGAGGACGGGAGGTTGGCGGCGCGCCTCAAGCGCCTCTTCGAGCAGGGCGAGATGCTCAAGAGCATCGCCCTGAAGTTCGAGGTCGTAGCCCTCCCATCCGAGTAGTTGGAAGTTGCGCGCGAGTGCTTTCTTCAGCACTGTGACGAACTTCGCGAGCCCGGCGTCGTCCAGCCAGATAACTTCAGACGAAGCTGAATCGGGCGATGAAACCGTCTCGATCAGCAGCCCGGCCTTGAGCGGATACCCGAGCGCGTCGCGTTCGAATTGGGGGAGGAATCGTTCGTAGCCCAGTCCGGCCTTGGCGCGTGCAGTCTCGAACTGCTCCTCATCGATGACCGAGCTGGCATCTTCACCGAGCGCGGCATATGGATTCAGGATGAATGCCTGCGCACGGGCGCCTGCGACTCTGCGATTGGGGAGCCGCTTGATTTCTTCGAGAACCGTTCGGACTTTGGGTGCGATGACGACTTGGACGATGCCGTCAGCCGTCGGAATGTCGTAGCGCGCCTGGACGGATGATTGCTTGTCGAAACGTGCAATCCAGTCCTCGGGCGCATCGTCGAAGGTGGGCTGCACCTCGATCACGGTGTCATCGGCCAACGGCACCTTGCGGATGCCAATGGCCAGCTTCTCCGGTGTCAGTACGACTGTCTTGTGCAGGAAGGCATCCAGGCGTGCTCCCGCTGCCACTGCGAGCCGTCGAATGCGACCCCAGGCAAGGCGATGCGCCTGTCCATTGCGCTCATCGGCAGGCCGCCGCGCGAACGCACGAACCTCTTTGACCAAGGCCCAAGTCTCTGGCGATAGGAGCGCTCGCTGTTCCTGATGTTCAAGAATCGCTCCGCTCAGCGCGACGTCAACCAGCGGCTGCGCTTTGATGCACCAATCATCGAGTGCAATAGCAAAGGTCTCATCCTCCAGCGATCCACGGCTGCGTAGGGCGGGGGTTGCTTGCGTCGCTTCGGGAAGCAGCAGCTTCCCGAGCATCGGCGCGTGGTCTTGGTGCCGCTTAAGCTCGTAGAGCGCGTCCCATGCAATTGCGAAGCCGCCGTTCACCAGGCTGGCAAAGCCCTCGTCTTCGAGCTGCGATAGCCATCCGCCCAGCATGGGTGCCTGCACCAAGGGGCGCGCACCGTCTGACGACGTGGTGACGAAAACTCCTTCTGCGGATTCTTTGACGTGCCATTGAGCCGGTGAAGTCTTTTCCTCACGTCTGAAAATTTTGAAGATACTCACCGCGCTTTCCACCAGCCCTTCTTGGCGTCCTTGTACTTGAATCCCCATCTTCGGAGTACCTCGTTGATGCTAGGACGCGAGTCGTCAGTGCGTACCCAGAGGTTGCCGCCATAGGAGGTTTGGTCGTCGATCCGTAGTGCAAACCGCTTTGCAAATTCTGGCAAAGTTTCGCGGCTGTAGTCGCTCTTCTTCCCACGTTGAATATTCATAGAGGCAGCTTGAGCTGCGATGTCATATTTGGTGGCCAGTTCAACCTCAAAACGATCTTCCCAAGTGCCTTGGGTGCTGTCACGGTGTGTCAGTTTGAACTCGCAACTGGAGTGCTTCAAAGAATTCTTGCTGTCTCGTGGCAAGACTACAGGCATATCAAACCTGAATGGCAATGTCTTGGCAGTGTCGTATACGTAGCATGCGTTGCTGTAGCCGCTGAATTCGACAATGACAAAATTACCCATGCGCATGATGAAGGCGTTGTTCGTCTTGACGTTGTCCTGCAGCGGCACCACCAGGCCAGCCATTTTTTTGCGCAGTGCTTGGAAATCTGGGGACTGATTGTCCCGTGCTTCCGCGCCGAGGGCGAAGTGGATATCGTCGATGGAATCGACGTATCGAGCCCAAAATTTCAACCTTCGATTGTCTGCGGTGTTTTCCTCCGCGAGTAGTGTGAAAAATGCCCCGATGAATTCGAGTTTGAGCCACTCAGATACCACTGCTCGCGCCTCGGGGACGACTCGGCCCCAGCGCATGGCATTGTTCTGGAGCCAAGGGTTGCCCCACCAGTTGACTGCTGCGTCCCGCAACGGAATGACCAGTGGCGGAGATTTGAGCTTTGCAAACTTATTGAGCACGAGCGCAAGGCCCTCGTCGCGGATGATCTGGTTCTGCTGCAACAGATCAAGCACGCGGTACAGCAGGTTCAGAAACTCTGTGTCCGGCTTCCTCACGGCTGCCCGAGTTTGTGCAAGGTACAGCTTGCGCATGAACCAGGAGCTATCCGGGATATTCAGCACCTCGCGCAATTCATCCACCGTGGCATGTTCACCAGCCAGGAGCGCGTCGCCGTATCGCATGCATGGGTCTTCCTCCAGCAGAGTCAGATGCTGTTGCAACGAATCCGTCCACTGCGGGTTGCGCCCGCCGTCAAGCACGTCGCTTGCCCGTTGGCGCAGGTAAGAGCGCAGCGTTTCCCAGTTCTGGCGTCCTGTTGGGGGCACATCGTTCGCATCAGGGTCGTAGGCGAAATAGCCGGACAGCAGGCCCTGGTAGCAGCGCCGGTACTGCTTCGGTGCAGGCAGATATTGATCCACGCCTTCGACAAGCGCTGGAAAGCGCTCCTTGTCTTCGATGACCCGGAGCCGTTGCGGGCCTATTGGCAAAGCAATTCCGAATGAGACAAGGCGCGCGTCTTTCAGGCTATCGACGCGCTTGCTGATCCAAAAGCGGCGGACAGCTTCCTCCTGCAGATCGCGGGGCACATATGCGCCTGCGCCATCGCGCAGATAGCGTTCCAGGTGCGTGATGTGCGAATCAATGGTCTCTTCGGTGGCCCAGGATCGAGCCAGCGACCGTTCACCGCCAACCTCCAAGAGGGATTTCAATTTGTTGAGCGTGTCCATCAGCCTGGTAAGGCACAAGTGCCAAAATTGCCGGAAGGAATGTTTCCTGTAGCTTCAGGAATCGTTTCTTTGTATGCGCGGAATTGCAAGCGCATCTCAATGCGCCGGCTTTCCTCATCCGTGGCTTTTTGCGCATTGAAGGAATAGCCTCCGACCACAAACCATTTCCGAATCTGCTCCAGTTGCTCCTCAGCTATCGCATGCTCGTCGCTATTGGGGCGAGCGAACAGAGTGCACATCACGCGCTGGCTGCGCTGTAGGCTCAAATCCAGGTTGGAAAGATATGTGCCTTTTTTATCGGTATAGCCATCAACAACGATTTCTTTTAGCACCTTTCTGGCCAAATCATCATTGATCTTTTCCAGAATTTTTGGGACAAATGCGCGTAGTAGTTTTTGCTGTTCTGGCGTCAGTGTCGACTTGGCGAATGGAAATTGCGCTCTTGAACCGAAATCGATCACTCTTCGATTGCGGTCAATCGTGATGCCGTGGAATTGCTCCTGCTTGGTGGCTGCTTCAAAACGGTCAAGCAGTGTCTGGATTTCTTTATCGTGCTGGGCACGCGCCTTTTCCTCATCGCTGATCGTCTTGGTGACCGCCAGCAGCGCAACCGCCATCACGACCAAGAACAAGACCATCAGTGCGGTCATCAGGTCCGCATACGAAATCCAGAAGGGTTTCTCCGCTTCGTCACGCGGTCTGGCCCTGGCCTGCATTCGAGGTCCGAACATGGCTTACCTGCGGGACGGGGTGGTTGCCCCCGAAAGTGAAACTTCCAGTTCTTCCACCGCAGAACTGAGCAGCCCGACGGCACTGCTCAGTTTCGCGTGGAAGTCGCTATTCGCGCGGTCAAGGGTGCGCGAGAGACCATCGGCGAATTTGGAATGCGCTTCTGCGAGCACATCGGAAACGCCTTCCAGATAATTCTCGGTCTCTTGTTGCGCTTGCGCCAACTTGGTTGCTGCCTCCTGAATGCGATCCAGTGCTTGCTGGGTGAGCGACGCCTCCTTCTTGGCGGATTCGATAACCGCGCGTAACTCGGTGAGCATGGAGCCGGTGGCCTCCCTGTTGGCCCGGTAGTCGGACAGCACCGTCTGCAAAGCGGTTGACGAAGAGGTAAGCGCGCCGCTGACCTCGGTCATCTTGTCGGCGACCACGGTTGCCTTGCCGAGAGCCCCGGTCACTCTGTCGCCTGCTTGGGCGAATGCCGCTGCGCCCTGCTCCAAGGTGTGGGCACCGGCATTGAGCTTGTCGACGGAAGTTGTGGTCGTGCGCTCCAGTGCGGCCACGCTCTGCCGCATCTGGTCGGTCGAGACCGCCATTTGCTTGACGATCTCAGCGACCGAATCGCCCAGGCCGGAAACCATGCCCGTTGTGCGCTCGGTCAGAATTTCCTCACGGCGCTGCTGTTGCTGGTGCGCTTGCGCCGCCTGGGCTTGAAGCGCGCCAATCATGGTGGTCATCTGCTGGTTAAGGCCGCCGATAGCCTCATTGAGCTTGCCGTGTGTTTCGGCCTGCGACTGGGCCACCATCTCGCGCATGCCGTCCACGAAGCTGCGCGTCTGTTGGTTGATTTCCGCCTGGCGGCGCTCCATCTCCTCGACCGCCTTAGCCATTTTCTCGGCCATTGCGTCGCCTGAGCGCTGGCTGTTTTCTTCCATGCGCCCAAGTAATGCATGCAGCGAGGCGACTGCATCCTGCATGGCCTGGGCACTCTTTTGATTCAGTTCCTGGATGCCGGATATCTGGCCTCCGAACAGTTCGTTCAGGCGCTGGCTGAAGCTCGCCATCACGTCCTGAAGCAATGTGGCGGCAGCGGTACTTTGGTCGCCGCTGGCCTTGGCGACGACTTCGCCGATTTGCTTCAGCGGCTCTTGCAAGCTGGTTTCAATGCCCACGGCGATCTGATGACCGAGTGCCGCCGAATTGGCGGTATGCGCGGCGATCTGTCGGTCTGTCATTTCTTGCAACAGTACCTTGAAATCGCCGACCAGTGAGTCCTTGAGAATTTTTGACTGTGCTGCCGAGTCTTCCGAAGCATGGACGAGGCGGGACAAATATTCCTCGCCTGCGCCCATGGTAAACAAATCGTCGAGGTACGCGGCGATGTCGGCCGTGTAGCGATATAGCCGAGAGATGAGGGCTTTCTCAACAAAGGTAACCAGCATGGCTAGAGCGATAGCCAACGCCGAAACGATAAACGCCTCGGATACACCGTTTAGCAAGCGCTCAAGGCTATTTCGAACCGTAGTCGGATCTTCAGTTGCCTCGAAACCTGTCAGGCCGGTTATTACACCGAGAAAGGTGCCGATGATGCCGACGCCCGTGAAAATACCAGGCAGGTGTTTGAAGAACTCTGTTCCCAGACGTTCCTCGACGACCGACTGGCCATTGAAAAACGCTTCTGCTGGGACGGTAGCTCGATTTGTTACCGTAACTATTTGACCATCGCGTTCTCCCTGTTGTGCGTGTAACGTGTCGTGGAATTCTTTCCATGGATGTTGCAAATTAGGACATTGCTCAAAAATTCTGTGTAAGTCTGATGGATTTTTTGGTTTTTCTTTATGCAATCGCCGAAGAGCACAGTGAAGCCGAAATAGTAACCGCAATGCTGGCAAAAAAAACCACCCAAAAAAAATGAGAAAAAGCAACGCCAATATGCTGCCAGTGAGAAGCAACCACGGCATCGTTTCCATTGTTAAAGAGATCTGGTTAACCAATGCTTGATGTTTTTCGACAAGCCAACTCCAGTATTCGATCACGCCATCTCCTATGGTATCGAAATAGATATTGTGGCTCGGACGATTGGGTGTGCAATAAACGCTATCCGCTCTTCATCACCCGAGCTGCAAGGATCATGTGTCGATACATTTTGTCTCATTTGGTTCGACGTCACGATTTTCCCGGCGGATAACCCCGCACCCCACCCTGCTTGTAGTGGGGATGCAGGCTGGCGGCGTCCGATGGCGTGCGGCCACGCGATCAAACCACATGGCAAGGCGCGGCAGCGAACGGTCAAAGGGCTGCTTGACCGGAAATGCCAAAGTCCAGCCAGACATAGAGCCAGACATCGGTAAAGGTGAAACGTTCGCCCGCCAGCCACGGGCCACCGCCCATCATCGCGTCCAGCCCCCTTGAGGCGATCCTGCGCCACGCGTTTCAAGCCCGGCGCAGCGTCGAGCTCCACCGGGATTCGGTCGGTAAAGTGCGCCAGCCCCTCGACCCAGTGGAAGGTGTTGTGGATGTTTTCGGTGATGTTGAGCTCCACACGGCGCTGCCATTGGCGCGCCTGGGTGCGCTCTTCGGGCGTGGCACCGATCAGCGCGGGCGTGGGTGCAGCTCTTCGAGGTACTCCATGATCGCCACCGATTTGGCGATGCAGCGCCCCTCATCCAGCAGCAGCGTGGGTGTCTGACCCACCGGGTTGTGCGCGAGGTAGGGCAACTCGCGGTTTTCGCCACCGAACACGTCCACCTGTCGCATGGGAAACGTGAGGCCTTTTTCCAGCAGAAACATGCGCAGGCAGCGCGGCGCGGGGCTCAGGGCGTCGAGGACGATCATGGTCTGGCTCATTGCGTTGACTGCCGCAGGGTACGCGGGTCGTACAGCCAGCGCCGCAGCTTGGTGGCCAAGACCTGTGCAGCAGCAGGGTGGCGCGGGTTGATAAGCAGGTTGCTTTCCTCGGGCACGATGACGGACGGCACCTCGGCCAGGCACGAGGACCCCTCCTGTGCCCAGGCCATGCCCCAGGCGACGCTCACGCGCCCGACGGGCAGCGCGTCCCAGCCGACCTGCTGCGCCGCGTTGAACACCGTGCGCGCGGCCCACAGCGGCGCGGGCACATCGATGCGCACCAGGTAGCGATTGAGCGGCAGCGCCAGGCCGCCGCCCAGGTGCACCACGGTCTCCAGGCAGGCCAGCGCGCGCGTGGTGCTGGCGTACACCAGCGGCTGGCCGCGCGCGTTCCAGCGCCCGCCGCTGCGCTCGGCGCCGGCGCCGCTCAGGTCTTCGGCGGTGTAATCGGGGGTGTCCGTGGCGATGCGCCAGAGCGCCACCTCAGGCATAGACGCCGAACTGCATCTGCAGCAGCAGATTGGAGAGCGCCTCGCGGCCATCGGCGGTGCCCAGCAGCTCCTGCGGGCACAGGCCGCCGAGCGCCGCCACGGGCTGGCTGATCCAGCTGGCGAACCAGCGCGGCGCGCTGAAATCGGCGTCCACGGGCTGCGCCATCGCTTCGATCTGACCGATCAGGCGCGAGATGCCCACCATTTTTTCGCTCTCGGATTCCGAGAGCAGGCCGCGCGCGGCGATCTTGCGCTCGACGGTGGAACGCGCCAGCCCGGCGGCGCGCATGAACTGCTCGCGCGGCAGGCCCATGGCCAGGCTCAGCTCCTGCACCGCGCGCGCCGGCACGCCCTGCTTGACCAGGCGCACCCGCTCCAGCGCCGAGAGCTGGTACACATTGCCTTCGGCCGCCGGCGGTGGTGCAACGACGTAGCTGACGCGGCGATCGCTGGCAATGACATGGGAAGCGCTGGGAGTATGCATGGTGATTCCCTTTAGAGATTAAATATAATCTCACTTGGGATGTTTTGCAAACCAAATATCAGGAACAGCCCCATGAGAAGGTAGTCAACCAGAGGCCCGCAGCACGCGCCGGTATTGCACCGCCTCGCCCACATGGGCCACGGTCACATGTTCCGAGCCCGCCAGATCGGCAATCGTGCGCGCCACCTTGAGCGCCCGGTGCGTGGCGCGCGCTGACCACGCGAGGCGCGTGGCGGCGGCCTGCAGAAAGCGCCCGGCCGCCTCATCGAGCCGCACCGCTTCCTGCAGCTGCTGGCCTTGCAGCACCTGGTTGGGTTGGCCCTGGCGCGCGAGGGCCCTGGCGTGCGCGGCAGCTACGCGCCCGCGCACCACGCTGCTGGCCTCGCCGGGGGCGGCATGCAGCAAGTCCTCGGGTGGCAGGTGTGGCACTTCCACATGCAGGTCGATGCGATCGAGCAGCGGGCCCGAGAGCTTGGCCTGGTAGCGGGCGATCTGCTCGGGCGTGCAGCGGCAGGCGCGCTGGCGTGAACCGGCAAAACCGCAGGGACAGGGATTCATCGCGGCGATCAATTGAAAGCGTGCGGGAAAGACGGCGCGCTGCGCCGCGCGGGCGATGGTGATGTGGCCGCTCTCCAGCGGCTCGCGCAGGGCTTCGAGCGCGCTGCGGGCGAACTCGGGGAATTCATCCAAAAAAAGTACGCCGTGGTGCGCGATGGAAATCTCGCCGGGGCGCGGCGGCGAGCCACCACCGACGAGCGCCACCGCGCTGCAGGTGTGGTGCGGGCTGGCGGTGGGGCGCTGCATCCAGTGCTGGGGCGTGAAGCGCCCGGCCAGGCTGGCAATCGCCGCGCTCTCCAATGCCTCTTCCACCTGCATGGGCGGCAGGATGCCCGCAAAGCGCTGCGCCAGCATGGATTTGCCCGAGCCCGGCGGGCCGACCAGCAGCAGGCCGTGGCCGCCGGCAGCCGCAATCTCCAGTGCGCGGCGTGCGGCGGCCTGGCCCTTCACGTCGGCCAGATCGGGGCCGCTGCCCGAGGGCTCTGGCGCAACGGGTTCGACGCGTTGCCAGCCTGATGGCGGAGCGAGCGCGTCCTCGCCGCTGCCCGGCGGCAGGAACTGCGCGACCACATCCAGCAGATGCTCTGCGCCGTAGATGGCGGTGTCGGGCACCAGCGCCGCCTCGCGCGCGCTCTCGGCGGGCAGCACCATGCGCGCCTGCTCGCCCTGGGTGCGCAGCGCCAGCGCCGTCGCCAGCGCTCCGCGCACCGGGCGCAGTCCGCCCGAGAGCGAGAGCTCGCCCGCAAACTCCCAACCCGCAAGCTGCGCGGCATCGATCTGCCCGCTGGCGGCCAGCAGGCCGAGCGCGATCGGCAGGTCAAAGCGCCCCGAATCCTTGGGCAGATCGGCTGGTGCGAGGTTGACCGTGATGCGCTTGTTGCTCGGGAACTCCAGCCCGCTGTTCTGCAGCGCGGCGCGCACGCGCTCGCGCGCTTCCTTGACTTCCACGTCGGCCAGGCCCACCAGCGTGAACGAGGGCAGGCCGTTGGCCAGATGCACCTCCACCGTCACGGCGGGCGCGGCCAGGCCCAGCAGCGCGCGGCTTTGCACCAAAGCGAGACTCATGGCGTGAAAACTCCCCAATCTGGTGCACTGCAATGGTGCGAAACAGGCACATTGGGTCGGGACTGTACCTGCAAGCGCACTTGGCATGCTCCATGCATCGAAGCGGGAATCCGCATGAACGGGAGCCCAGCACGATGCTCATGATTACCGCCATCCTCCAGCCCTTCAAACTCGACGACGGAGAAGTTTGCGTGACCGCGCTGCAGCAGGCCATCCGCATCCGCAGCGGCGAAACCGGCACGCACGCGATCTGAGGGGCTGTGATGCACGATCCGCACACGCCGGCCGACGTCCTGTTCATCCTGCTGGGCGCGATCATGATCCTGGCGATGCATGCCGGGTTTGCCTTTCTGGAGCTGGGCACGGTGCGCCAGAAGAACCAGGTGAATGCGCTGGTGAAGATTCTGGTGGACTTCGCCGTCTCCACGCTGGCGTATTTTTTCATCGGCTATGGCGTGGCCTATGGCGTGCACTTCTTCAGCGGCGCGCAGCAACTGGCGCAGCACAACGGTTACGGGCTCACGCGCTTTTTCTTCATGCTGACCTTTGCCGCCGCCGTGCCGGCCATCGTCTCGGGCGGCATTGCCGAGCGGGCGCGCTTCATGCCGCAGCTGGCGGCGACGTTTTGCATCGTCGGCTTCATCTACCCGTTCTTCGAAGGCATTGCCTGGAATGGCGGCTTCGGCATCCAAGGCTGGCTGCGCGCGCACTTTGGCGCCGAGTTCCACGATTTCGCCGGTTCGGTGGTGGTGCATGCGGTGGGCGGCTGGATCGCGCTGATGGCCGTGCTGCAACTGGGTGCACGCCGTGGGCACTACGCCAAGGATGGCGGTGTGAAGGCCCATCCGCCATCGAGCATTCCGTTTCTCGCGCTGGGCGCGTGGATTCTCATCGTCGGCTGGTTCGGCTTCAACGTGATGAGCGCGCAGCAGCTGGACAGGATCACCGGCCTGGTGGCGATGAACTCGCTGATGGCCATGGTGGGCGGTACCTTGTCGGCCACGCTGCTGGGCAGGAACGATCCGGGCTTTGCGCACAACGGGCCGCTGGCCGGGCTGGTGGCGATCTGCGCCGGCTCCGACGTGGTGCACCCGCTGGCGGCGCTTGCCATCGGGGCCGTGGCGGGCGTGCTGTTCGTGCAATTCTTTACCCGGATGCAGAACCGCTGGAAGATCGACGACGTGCTCGGCGTGTGGCCGCTGCACGGCCTGTGCGGCACCTGGGGCGGCATCGCCTGCGGCCTCTTCGGCAACCAGGCGCTGGGCGGGCTCGGCGGTGTCAGCATCGCCAGCCAATTGATCGGCACGCTGCTGGGGATTGCGCTGGCGGCGCTGGGCGGATTTGCGGTCTATGGGCTGCTGCGCAAGACCGTCGGCATCCGCCTGAGCCAGGAAGATGAGTTTGTCGGCGCCGACCTGGCGATCCACCGCATTGGCGCGGTGCCCGACGTCGCCCGGCTGTAGCTCCCGCCGCGGCATGGCCTGCCGCGCCCGCCGCACCACAACAGGGCCCGCGGCGCGCGATGCTCCCCAATTTGATGCATGCAACGGGGCCTCTTCAGACGCTCTCCCTGGGGTGGCGCACGGGCTGCAGGGCTGGCACGAACCCTGCAATGACGGGGGTGTCCGCACTTGCAACCTACCGGAGGACTCATGACCCACGCATCCCTGAAGACCCTGAGCCTGGCCCTCGCGGCAGCGATCCTGCCTGCCGTCGCCGGCGCTCAATGGACGGCCAACGTCTCGCTGACCAGCAACTACAAGTTCCGCGGGCAGGACCAGCATGCCCACCCCATCCAGGCCGTGAATCCGGCCATCCAGGGCGGCTTGGACCATGCCTTTGAGGGCAGCGGCTTCTACGTCGGCAACTGGAATTCCAGCGTGAACTGGCTGCCGGGCAATGCGATTGAAACCGATCTGTACGGCGGCTACAAATTCAGGCTGGGCGCCGTGGATCTGGATGTCGGCGCGCTCACCTACCTCTACCCCGGCAACACGAGCGGCAACACCACCGAGCTGTACGGCGCGGCGACTTATGGCCCGTTCACGGCCAAGTATTCGCACACCGTGTCCAGGGACTATTTCGGCTGGGCCGGCGCCAGGACTTCCGGCCTGAAGGGCCGCAACACCGGCTACCTGAACCTGGCCTTCGCGCAGGAGGTGGCACCCCGCGTCACCCTCAAGGCGGCCTTGGGCAGCACGCGTTTTTCCGGCGGCATCAGGGCCCTGGGCGTGCCCAACTATGTGGACTACCAATTGGGCGGCGCCTACGACTTCGGCGATGGCCTGTCGCTGTCGGCCCTGGTGGCGGGGGCCACCAAGAAACGCTTTTTTGGCGACGCCAACAAGGCGCGCCTGATCCTCACGCTCACCAAGACCCTGTAATTCTCGAAAAGGAGCCGATCATGAAAATGGTCACCGCCATCATCAAACCCTTCAAGCTCGACGAGGTGCGCGAGGCGCTTTCGGACATCGGCGTGCAGGGCATCACCGTCACCGAGGTCAAGGGCTTCGGCCGCCAGAAGGGCCATACCGAGCTGTACCGCGGCGCCGAATACGTCGTCGATTTTCTGCCCAAGGTGAAAATCGAAGCCGCCGTGGACGACGCACTGGCCGAGCGCGCCATCGAGGCCATCGAGGGCGCCGCGCGCACCGGCAAGATCGGCGACGGAAAGATCTTCGTGAGCGACCTGGAGCAGGTCGTGCGCATCCGCACCGGCGAGACCGGCGCACAGGCCCTGTAACCCCGATCACGGAGCACCATCATGAAAAAATGGCTTGTCTTCCTGTGGCTGGGCCTGCTGGCCGGTGCCGCCTTCGCGCAGGCGCCCGCCCCCAGAATCGATTCCGGCGACACCGCCTGGATGCTCACCTCCACGCTGCTCGTGATCCTGATGACCCTGCCCGGCCTGGCGCTGTTCTACGGCGGCCTGGGCCGCAGCAAGAACATGCTGTCGGTGCTGATGCAGGTCTTCGTGGTCTTCTCGCTGGTCTCCATCCTGTGGGCGCTGTATGGCTACAGCCTGGCGTTCTCGGGCGAAGGAAAAATCGTCGGCGACCTGTCCAAGGTCTTTCTGAAGGGCGTGGGCCTGGAGACTTTTGGTGCGCTGACGACCATCCCCGAATACGTGTTCCTGGCCTTCCAGGGCACCTTTGCGGCCATCACCGTGGCGCTGGTCGTCGGCTCGTTCGCCGAGCGCATCCGATTCTCCGCCGTGCTGGTCTTCGCCCTGCTGTGGTTCACCTTCAGCTACGTGCCCATGGCGCATATCGTCTGGGGCGGCGGCCTGCTGGCGGCCGACGGCGCGCTGGACTTTGCCGGCGGCACCGTGGTGCACATCAACGCCGGCATCGCTGGCCTGGTGGGCGCCTACCTGGTGGGCAAGCGCATCGGCTTCGGGCGCGAGGCGTTCACGCCGCACTCGCTGACGCTGACCATGGTGGGCGCGTCGCTGCTGTGGGTGGGCTGGTTCGGCTTCAACGCCGGATCGGCCGGGGCCGCCAACGCCGTCGCCGGCCTGGCCTTCGTCAACACCGTGCTGGCCACCGCCGCCGCCACGCTGTCGTGGAGCGCCGGCGAGGCGCTGCACAAGGGCAAGGCATCGATGCTGGGCGCGGCCTCGGGCGCCGTGGCCGGCCTGGTGGCGGTCACGCCGGCCGCCGGCTTCGTCGGGCCCATGGGCGCCATCGCCATCGGCCTCATCGCCGGCGTGGTCTGCCTGTGGGGCGTGGGGGGCCTGAAGCGCATGCTCAAGGTGGACGACGCCTTCGACGTGTTCGGCGTGCATGGCGTGGGCGGCATCGTCGGCGCCATCCTGACCGGCGTGTTCGCGGCCCAGGACCTGGGCGGCACGGGCGGCGCCACGCCCGACACCTTCCACATGGGCGCCCAGGTGTGGATCCAGGTCAAGAGCGTGCTGTTCACCATAGTCTGGTCTGGCGTGGTGTCCTTCGTGGCGTACAAGATTGCCGATCGGCTGGTGGGCCTGCGCGTGGACGAAGACGCCGAGCGGCAGGGTCTGGACATCGCTGCGCATGGCGAGACGGCCTACCACCGCTGACCCCGGCGGGTGACGGCGCTGGCGCGCCCACGGCGCCCGGACCCCGGAAACACGGGGCCGGGCGCCCGTACACTTGGCCGGAAAATTCCGCATCCCATGACTGCCGTGCACACCCCACCCCCTCCCGAACCCGCTGCCGCGCGCAAGGCACGCCCCGCGCCCGCGCATCCGCCGCTGCTGGATCAGCTGGCGCAGTGGTACCCGCGCCTCTTCGGCGCGCATCTGCTGCCGCTCAAGCGCGGCATCTTCGAAGACCTGATGGCCGCGCACGCGCTGGACCAGGCCGAGCTCAAGCAGGCGCTGGCCTGGCACGCGCGCAGCACGCGCTACCTGGCGGCGGTGGCCAGCGGCCAGCCGCGCCACGACCTGCAGGGCAAGGCGGTGGAGCCGGTGGCGCCCGAGCATGTGCACCACGCCTTGCTGCAGGTGTTCCGCCGCCGCCAGCAGCGCACGCAGGAGGATCTGTCCGCCCAGCTGCGCCAGCGCATCGTGCGCGCCTGGCAGGCCTCGGGCCTGGGCCGCCAGGCCTATGCCGAGCGGGTGCGCGGTCGCGACGAAGCGGCCAATGCGCAGCTCGATGCCGCCCTGGCCGACGCGGCCGCACAGGATGCCCGCGCCGAAGCCCTGCTGCGCGCGTTCGAAGCGGGCACCGCCGATCTGTCCACCTTCGCCGCGATGTACGGGCTGGCGGTGTCCGAGGTGCAGCGGGCGCTGGCACGGGCGCGGCAGTTGCAGGCCGGCGCCGCGCAGGCAGCCGCCTGACCTGGGGCCGGAGCGGCCTGTCGCTGGCCATAGCGCGGCAAGGCCGTGCACCCCCGGCCTATTCGCGCCGCTGCAGCGCCGCCAGCAGCGCCGCCAGCACGATGAGCGCGCCGCCCGCCCAGGTGGCCGCGGCGGGGCTGGCAGCGCCGGCGAGCACCGACGACGCGGTGGCAAACAGGATTTCCGAAAGCATCACCAGCGAGGTGGTGCCCGCCGGCAGGCGGGTGGCGCCGAACTGCAGCGCCCAGTTGGCCAGCACCAGCACCGCTGCCCAGGCCAGCACCGGCACCAGCCAGGCGGCGCCCGGCGCCGGCAGCGCCGGCACCAGGCCCAGCGCGTGGCTGGCGCCTGCCACCGCCAGCCCCGCCAGCGCGCCGCCGGCGAACATCGCCAGCACGCGCGCCTGCGTCGGCTCGCTGCGCAGGCGCAGCAGCAGCACGTTGTTGGCGGCGAACATGAAGCCGCCCAGCACCGCCAGCGCATCGGCCAGAGAAAAATCCGCCGCCAGATGCTGCATGCCGCCCTCGGCCGGCCAGAGCACCAGCGCCACCCCGGCAAACGCCAGCAGCAGCCGCGCCAGCGCCCAGCCACTGGGCCGCTCGCCCAGAAAGCGCCACGCCAGCAGCACCGCCCAGGCGGGCATCAGATAAAACAGCAGCACCACGCGCACCACGTCGCCGATCGTGATCGCCCAGTTGAAGGCGACATTGGTTATGCCGGCGGTGAGCATCAGCAGCCACAGCCCCGGCGTGCGCAGCAGGCGCCGGCGCGCCGCCGGGCGCAGCAGCAGCATGGCCGTGGCGATGAGCGCGAACATCAGCGCCGTGGCCCACAGCGGGTGCAGGCCGGCATCGAACATCAGGCGCAGCGGCCACCAGGAAAGGCCCCAGATCAGCGCATTGCACAGCAGTGCGAGCGCGGGCAGAAGATTCGAATTCAAAACAGGGTTTTGCGCTTATAAATCAAGCGCTGAAAGCTATCAAAATAAATTCAACGATCGCGGCGGGCGATGACCTTGAGGCGCGACATCTCCTCGCGGTGGTGGCGCAGGTTGTGCGCATACCAGCGGCCGATCAACCACATCACGACGACCACGATGGCGCCGAACGCGGTGACCGCGCCAAAGGCCGACAGCCCCCACTTGGCGCAGGCGCTGTAGCCCGCGCCCATGAGCAGGATGGCCAGCTGCTCGTTGAAGTTCTGCACCGCGATCGAGCGGCCCGCACCCATCAGGTGGTGGCCGCGGTGCTGCAGCAGCGCATTCATCGGCACGACGAGAAAGCCGCCGAGCGCACCCATGAAGATCAGGAAGGGCACGGCGATCCAGATGCTGTCGATCAGGTTCATCGCCATCACCAGCGCGCCCATGGCGATGCCCCAGGGGATCACGCGCGGCGCGCGGTCGAGCCGGATGCGCATCGAGGCGAACACCGCGCCGCTGGCGGTGCCCAGCGCCACCACACCCACCAGCGCCGAGGCCTGGGTGGTGCCGTAGCCCAGCGCCGCCGCGGCCCAGGCCAGCACCACGTAGCGCAGATTGCCCGAGACGCCCCAGAACAGCGTGGTCGAAGCGAGCGAAATCTGACCGAGCTTGTCGTGCCAGAGCTTGCGGTTGCAATCGCGAAAATCCGGCAGCAGCGCCAGCGGATTGCGCGGCATGGGCCTGCGCTGGGTGCGCGTGAGCGGGATGTGCAGGTTGAACCAGGCGGCCAGCAGGTACACCGGAATCAGCGCGAAGATGGCGCCTTCGGCCGGCAGCTCGACGCCCGGCCAGTGCCCGGCCAGCAGCCATTCGGAAATGTGCGGCGCCACCAGCTGCCCGCCCAGCACCACCCCGAGGATGATGGAGGCGATCGTCAGCCCCTCGATCCAGCCATTGGCCTTGACCAGCAGCGACGCGGGCAGCAGCTCGGTCAGGATGCCGTACTTGGCCGGCGAATAGGCCGCCGCCCCCAGGCCCACCACGCCGTAGGCCAGCAGCGGGTGCGAGCCGGCGAGCATCAGCAGGCAGCCCAGCGCCTTGATCGCGTTGCTGATGAACATCACCCGGCCCTTGGGCATGGAGTCGGCAAACGCGCCGACCCAGGGCGCGAGCACGACGTAGAACAGCGCGAACATCGGCACCAGTGCCGCCGCCTGCCAGGGCGCCGCGCCATTGGTGCGCAGCAGTTCCACGGCCACCACGAACAAGGCGTTGTCTGCCAGCGAGCTGAAAAACTGCGCTGACATGATGGTGTAGAAACCGCGCTTCATCGGGAGCTGGAAGGGCGCCTCGCTGGCGGGCGCTGTGGATGGGCCTGGATACTCCGAAGAGCGACGCGCGGGGTTATATCACGCAGCCTGTGCGCTGGCGGGTGCAAGCGGATGGGAGAATGCGCCCGCATGCCCCGCCCCATTCTTGCCACCATCCACCAGGGCGCGCTGCGCCACAACCTTGACCTTGCCCGCGAAAGGGCGCAGGGCGCGCGCGTCTGGGCGGTGGTCAAGGCCAATGCCTACGGCCACGGCATGGAACGGGTGTTCGAGGCCTTTCGCGGCGCCGACGGCTTTGCGCTGCTTGACCTGGCCGAGGCCGAGCGGCTGCGCCAGCTGGGCTGGCGCGGGCCCATCCTGCTGCTGGAGGGCGTGTTCGAGCCGCGCGATCTGGAAACCTGCTCGCGCCTTGGGCTCTGGCATGCGGTGCATACCGATGCGCAGATCGACTGGCTCAGCCAGCACAAGACGCAAACGCCGCACCATGTGTTCCTGCTGATGAACTCGGGCATGAACCGCCTCGGTTTCCCGCCCGCGCGCTACCGCGCCGCCTGGGCGCGGCTGAACGCGCTGCCGCAAGTCGATGAAATCGCCCTGATGACGCATTTCTCGGATGCCGATGGCCCGCGCGGCATCGCCCACCAGGTGCAGGTGTTTGAGGCCGCCACGCGCGATCTGCCGGGCGAGCGCAGCCTGGCCAACAGCGCCGCGCTGCTGCGCCACTGTGCGGATGCCCGGGTGCGCGGCGACTGGGTGCGCCCCGGCATCCTGCTGTACGGCAGCGCGCCCGATTACCCCGAAAACGGTGTCTCCCACTGGGGCCTGCAGCCCGCGATGACGCTCACCGCGCGGGTGATAGCCGTGCAGCACCTGCAGGCCGGCGACAGCGTGGGCTATGGCTCCACCTTCACCGCCGACAGTGCCATGACCGTGGGCACCGTCGCCTGCGGCTATGCCGACGGCTACCCGCGCCATGGCGGCACGGACACGCCGGTGCTGGTGGCTGGCCAGCGCACCCGCACGCTGGGGCGGGTCAGCATGGACATGCTGGCCGTCGATCTCACGCATCTGCCGCAGGCGGGCCTGGGCAGCGAGGTGACGCTCTGGGGGCGCGCCGCCAACGGCGCCATCCTGCCGGTGGAGGAAGTCGCCGCCGCCGCCGGCACCATAGGCTATGAGCAGCTCTGCGCGCTGGCGCAGCGCGTGCCCGTGGTGGTGCAGGAATAAATTAATAAAGATAGCCGTTACCGCTTGCCCAGCATGCGTAAAAGCCCGATTTGATATAGAAATGGCCAAGGACAAAACCCTCTACACCTGCAGCGAGTGCGGCGCGAGCAGCCCGCGCTGGCTGGGCAAATGCCCCGGCTGCGGCGCCTGGAACACGCTGGTGGAGACGGTGGCCGAAACCCCCGGCGCAGGCAAGAACCGCCTCAGCGGCGCGCAGTACGCGGGCCTGGCGCCGGCGCAGCAGGTGGTGCCGCTCTCAGCCATCGAGGCCTCCGAGGTGGCGCGCACCGCCACGGGGCTGGCGGAGCTGGACCGCGTGCTGGGCGGCGGCATCGTCGAGGGCGGCGTGGTGCTGATCGGCGGCGACCCGGGCATAGGCAAATCCACGCTGCTGCTGCAGGCGCTCGATGCGCTGCAGCATCTGGGCCTGCCGGTGCTGTACGTCACCGGCGAGGAAAGCGGCGCGCAGGTGGCGCTGCGTGCGCGCCGCCTGGGTCTTGCGGCCAGCCAGGTGCAGGTGCTGGCGGAAATCCAGCTCGAAAAGATTCTGGCCACCGTCGATGCGGTGCAGCCCGCGGTCTGCGTGATCGACTCCATCCAGACCATCTACTCCGACCAGCTTGCCAGCGCCCCCGGCAGCGTGGCGCAGGTGCGCGAATGCGCGGCGCACCTCACGCGCCTGGCCAAGGCCAGCGGCATCGCCATCGTCTTCGTCGGCCATGTGACCAAGGAGGGCGCGATCGCCGGGCCGCGCGTGCTCGAACACATGGTCGATACCGTGCTGTACTTCGAGGGCGATACGCATTCGAGCTTTCGCCTGGTGCGCGCGATCAAGAACCGTTTTGGCGCGGTGAACGAAATCGGCGTGTTCGCGATGACCGAGCAGGGGCTCAAGGGCGTGAGCAACCCCAGCGCGATTTTCCTCTCCCAGCACAGCGAGCCGGTGCCGGGCTCCTGCGTGCTGGTCACGCTCGAAGGCACGCGCCCGCTGCTGGTGGAAATCCAGGCGCTGGTCGATGGCGGCGGCGTGAGCCCGCGGCGCCTCTCGGTGGGGCTGGACCGCGATCGCCTGGCGATGCTGCTGGCGGTGCTGCACCGGCATGCGGGCGTGGCCTGCGCGGATCAGGACGTGTTCGTCAACGCCGTGGGCGGCGTGCGCATCAGCGAACCAGCGGCCGATCTGGCCGTGCTGCTGGCGATTACCAGCAGCCTGCGCGCCAAGCCGCTGCCCAAGGGCTTCATCGCGTTTGGCGAGGTGGGCCTGGCGGGCGAGGTGCGGCCCGCGCCGCGCGGGCAGGAGCGGCTGAAGGAAGCGGCCAAGCTGGGCTTCACCGTGGCCGTGGTGCCCAAGGCCAACGCACCGAAAAAGCCGATTGCCGGGCTCACCATCCATGCGGTCGAGCGGGTGGAGCAGGCGATGGATGCGGTGCGGGGGCTGGCGTAGGCCGGGATATGCGGCTGCGCAGCTTTGTCCCGCCGCTGGCCTTGGCCGCGCTGCTGGTGCTGTGCTGGCTGGCCTGGGGCTGGCCGGGGCTGCTGGCGGGCGTGGGGGCGGCGCTGCTCTGGCTGCTGCTGCATTTCACGCGGCTGATGCAGGTGATGCGCCGGGCGGCGGATCGCCCCGTCGGCAGCGTGGCAAGCGCCGTGATGCTCAATGCCCGTCTGGCGCCGGGGGTGAATCTGCTGCACGTCGTGGCGCTGACCCGGTCGCTCGGCGAGCGCCTGGGCGCGGAGGGCGCAAGCACCGAAACCTATGCCTGGCGCGACGCTTCGGACGCGCAGGTGCGCTGCGAATTCGAGGACGGCCGCCTGGTGCGCTGGCAGTTGCTGCGCCAGGGCGCGGCCGAATCGTAAAATGACCGGTTGTTCTGGTTTGATTTTCAGAGGATGGCGATGAGTTCCACTATTCCTTCGTTGGCCGATCGTGACGGCAAAATCTGGATGGATGGCCAGATGGTCGAGTGGCGCGACGCCAAGATCCACGTGCTCACGCACACGCTGCACTACGGCTGCGGCGCGTTCGAGGGCGTGCGCGCCTACGACGCCCAGGGCGGCACGGCGATCTTCCGCCTGCAGGACCACACCCAGCGGCTGTTCAACAGCGCCAAGATTCTGCGCATGAATATCCCGTTCAGCATGGACGAGGTCAACGAGGCGCAGCGCGCCGTCGTCAGGGCCAACCAGCTCGCCTCCTGCTACGTGCGCCCGCTGGTCTGGATCGGCGACAAGAAATTGGGCGTATCGCCCAAGGGCAACACCATCCACGTGATGGTCGCGGCCTGGGCCTGGGGCGCCTACCTGGGCGAAGAGGGCATGCAGCGCGGCATCCGCGTGAAAACCAGCAGCTATACCCGCCACCACGTCAACATCACGATGACGCAGGCCAAGACGGTGAGCAACTACACCAACTCCATCCTGGCCAACATGGAAGCCACCGACGATGGCTACGACGAGGCGGTGCTGCTCGATAGCGCCGGCTTCGTCAGCGAGGGCTCGGGCGAGAACGTCTACATCGTCAAGGACGGCGTGGTCTACACGCCCGACCTGTCCGCCGGCGCGCTCAACGGCATCACGCGCAAGACGGTGCTGCAGGTCTGCAAGGATCTGGGCATCGAGGTGGTGCAGAAGCGCATCACGCGCGACGAGTGCTACATCGCCGATGAAATGTTCTTCAGCGGCACCGCCGCCGAGATCACCCCGATCCGCGAGTACGACCGGCTGCAGATCGGCAGCGGTTCGCGCGGGCCGGTGACGGAACGCATCCAGACCGCCTTCTTTGACATCGTGGGCGGCCGCAACCCCCAGTACGCCCACTGGCTCACCAAGGTCTGAAGCATGGCGCAAACCGTTGTCGAACTGCTCGCCAAGGACCTGGATGGCAATGGCGGCATCTACTGCCCCAGCGCCAAGGCGGACATGAAGCTCTGGAACGGCCACCCGCGCGTGTTCCTCGAAATCGCCCGCCAGCATGAGGCCCGCTGCCCCTACTGCAGCACGGTCTATCGCCTGAAAGAGGGCGAGGTGGTCAAGGGCGGGCATTGAGCGGCGGCTCGTGCCCCGGCCGGACGCCGGCGGCACGGGCAGGCCCTGCGCGGGAGCACGCTCCGGCTGCTGCCTTCTGGAACTTCCATGCCGACGCTCACGGTCGCCGTCCTGGCTCTGAATGAGGCACGCTGCATCGCCCGCTGCCTGCGCAGCGCGGCGTTTGCCGATCAGCTGCTGGTGGTCGATGGCGGCAGCACGGATGCCACGGTGGACATCGCGCGCTCGCTGGGTGCTGAAGTCCACGCCTACCCCGATTGGCAAGGTTTTGCGGTGCAGCGCAACCGGCTCATCGCGCACGCGAGTGGCGATTACCTTTTTTTCCTGGACGCCGATGAAACCATGACGCCCGCATTCGCCGCGGAGCTGCAGGCGATCGTGGCCGGCGGCGCGCGCGCGGTGTACAGCATCCGCTGGCGCCTGGTGGCGTTTGGGCGCGAGTTGCGGCGCTTTCGCGCCGATACGCGGGTCGAGCGCCTGTTCCGGCGCGACCAGCTGCGGGAATACGTTGGCGTGGTGCACGAGCAGGCGGTGCTGCGCGAGACCGAGGTGCCGCGCCGCCTGATGCGCGAACGCCTGCTGCATGAAGCGCGCCCGACGGTGCGCATCTCGCTGGAGAAGCTGACGCAGTACGCGCTGCTGGGCGCCGCCAAGCGGGCCGGCGGCAGCGCCCGGGGCGGCGTGCTGCGCGGCCTGGCGGCGGGCAGCTGGATGTTTGCGCGCATGTACCTGTGGCGCGGCGGCTTTTTGTGCGGCGGCGCCGGCTTTCTCTACTGCTGGTTTCTCGCGCTGGAGGCGTTCTTCCGCTACGCCGCGCTGTACTACGACCGCGATGACTTGACGGCGGAGGTGGCGCGTTGAGCCAGGGCCGCGAGCGCTGGGCTGCGCGGCTGACGACCGCAGGCGTGTTCCTGGTGCCGGCGGTGGCTCTGCTGTTTCCGTCGGGCTACTCGGTCGGCGCGGCGCTGCTGTTCCTGGCGAGTCTGCTGAACATCGGTGCATGGAGCCGGTGCCGGCCGTCGCGGGAGATGCGCTGGTGGATCGCCTGCGTGCTCTGCATGGGGCTGGTCTGGGCCATGGACATCAATGCGGTCCGGGGCTGGGCGAGCGCCGATCGTCCAGCCAAGTACCTGCTGGTTCTGCCTTGTTTTCTGCAACTGTGCCTCTGCCCTGCACGGGCAGGCGTGCTGCGGCTGGGCGTGGCGGCAGGCGCCATCGGAGGCGGATCCGTGGCCTTGTTCCAGAACCTGGTGGAACGCAGCCCGCGCGTGGACGGCTTCATGAATGCCATCCAGTTCGGCGATCTGAGCATGCTGCTGGGCTGCATGTGCGCTCTCTGGCTGGTGGTGGGGGGTGCGGGCGGCAAGCGCCAGACCCGGCTGCTGCTGGCGGCCGGTGCCTGCCTGGGCATCCTCGGTTCGGTGCTGTCGCTGTCGCGCGGCGGCTGGCTGGCCGGGGTGCTGTCACTGCCACTGTGGCTCTGGCTGCTGGCGCGTGGGCACAACCACCGCCGGATGTGGCATGCGCTGGCGGCGCTGAGTCTCATGGGTCTGCTGATCGGCTGGTACCAGGGGCCCGAAGTGGCGCAGCGCTGGACCGAAGCGGTGCAGGAGGGCGATGCCTACCGCGAAGGCGTCCCGGCGACCATCAATACCTCATCCGGCCAGCGCCTGGAGCACTGGCGGCTGGCGCTGGAGATGGGCCGGGACCGGCCCTGGCTGGGTTGGCGCGGGCAGTACACCGCCGAGAAGACCCGGCGGGTGCAGGCGGGCGAGATCGATCCCACCGTGCTGCAGTTTGACCACGCGCACAACGAGGTGCTGGACATGTTTGCCAAGCGGGGCCTGGTCGGCGTGGCCGCGCTGCTGTTTTTCTACCTGGTGCCCTTGCTGGTGTTCTGGCCCAGGCGTCTGGATTCGGAGGCCCGGAGGCAGGAGGCAGGCGATCAGGGGGTCTTTGCGCTGCGCCTGGCCGGCCTGGCGATTCCGGTGCTGTATACCGGCTTTGGCCTGACCCAGGTCTTTTTCGCGCACAACAGCGGCAACCTGTTCTACCTGCTCATGGTGACCATGGTCATGACGGCCCTGCAGCAGCGCCGGGCCGCCGGTGTCAGCGCACCGGCCATGGCTTGATTCGGGCCAGCTCCGCCGCCAGCCGGCGCACCAGATCGACTGCCGGCAGCGCCCGCGCCGCCCCCACCCCCTGCCCCGCCCACAAGGCCATGCCGTCCGCATCGCCTGCCTTCGCGGCGGCGCGGCGCACCGGCCCCATCAGCGCGTTCTGGATCGGGTAGGCGGGCAGCTGCGCTGCCAGCGGATCGAGCGCGCGCATCGTGGTGTTTCCGATGCCGCGCGCCCAGCGGCCCGAGAAAGCGCGGGTCAGGCGCGTGTCGCTGCCCCGGGCGTTGGCCAGCGCCGCGCGCCATGCCGGGGCGATGGCCGATTCCGGGCAGGCAAGAAAGGCCGTGCCCATCTGCACCGCCTGCGCGCCCAGCGCCAGCGCCGCGGCGATGCCGCGCCCGTCCATGATGCCGCCGGCGGCGATCACGGGGATGGAGAGCGCATCCACGCAGGCGGGCACCAGGGCCATGGTGCCGATGTGGCTTTCTTCCCAGCGGCTCAGAAAGGTGCCGCGGTGCCCGCCGCCCTCGATGCCGCTGGCCACCACGGCATCGGCGCCCGCGTTCTGCCAGGCCAGGGCCTCTTCCACCGTTGTCGCGGTGCCCTGCACCAGGCAGCCCGCGCGATGCAGGCGCCCGATCTGTTCGCCGCTCAGGATGCCGAAGGTGAAACTGGCCACGGCGGGGCGCAGTTCCAGCAGGGTGTCGAACTGCGCATCGAAGTCTTCGCACCATTTTTTCGGGGGCTCAAGCGGCAGGTCAAATCGGGCGTAAAACGGCGCCAGACGCGCGAGTGCAGCTTCCACCGTGGAAGCATCCGGTGCGGGCGTCCGCAACACGAAGAGGTTCATGGCGAACGGCTTGCCGGTCGCGGCGCGCACGGCGGCGGCGGCTTCGCGCATGGCCGCCGGTGAGCGCGCGCCGCAGCCGAGGGACCCGAGCCCGCCTGCCTGCGAGACGCTGGCGGCCAGCTGCGGCGTGTCCGAGCCGGTCATGGGGGCCTGGATGATGGGGTGCTGCAGGCCAAGGTGCTGCAGCAGCGTGGAGGGTTGCGTCATGGGGTCCGGGGCAGGAACGCTGCCGTGTGCGATGATTTCCGCCTTCATCTTACGGCGCTGCGGCATTGCGACGCTGCGCCGGCCATTGCCCCATGCCCGTTCCTGCCGCCACCCCTGCCGCTTCGCCCTGGTTTGAGCGCCCTTGGGCCATCGCGCTGGCCGGGCTGCTGGCACTGGCCGTGGCCATGGGCGTCGGGCGCTTTGCGTTCACGCCGCTGCTGCCCATGATGCTGCACGACGGGGTGGTCACCATCGCGCAGGGCAGCTGGCTGGCAACCGCCAACTACATCGGCTATCTGGTGGGCGCCCTTGCCTGCACCGCCGTGCCGTGGCTGCTGCCGGGGCTGTACCGGCGCTGGGGGCCGGCGCCGTTTGCCCATGCGGGGCTTGCCGCCACGGTGCTGCTGACGCTGGCGATGGCGCTGCCCGTTCCCGCCCTGTGGCCGACGCTGCGCTTTCTGGCGGGCGTGGCGAGCGCCTTTGTTCTGCTCAATGTGACGGCCTGGTGCATGGTGCGTCTGGCGTTGCAGGGGCGCGCCTTCATGGGCGGGCTGATCTTTGCCGGGGCGGGCCTGGGGATCGTGCTCAGCGGCCTGGCGGCGAGCGCCATGGTGGCGGTCCAATGGCGGGCGGCCACCGGCTGGGCGGTGTTTGGCGTGCTTGCCCTGCTGTGGTACCTGCCCGTCTGGCCGGTGATGCGCGGCCTGGCCAGCCCGGCGGGCGCCGCACGGCCGGCGGGCGCGAAGGCGCCGCCCGCGCAGGCCGCGGCGACGGTGCTGGCGCGTGCGCTGCATGCGCTGGGCTACGGTCTGGCGGGGCTGGGCTATATCGTCACCGCCACCTTTTTGCCGGTGATCGCACGCATGGCGCTTGAGCCCGGATCGCCCTGGCCGGACCTGTTCTGGCCGATCTTCGGCGTGGGCGCCACCGTTGGCGTGGTGCTCAGCACGCGCTCGCCGGAGCGCTGGGACCGGCGCTGGCTGCTCGTCGCCTGCTATGGGGTGCAGGCGGCCGGCATCATCGTGGGCCTGCTGTTGCCGACGGTGGCGGGCTTCGCCATGGGCAGCCTGCTGCTGGGGCTGCCTTTTCTGGCCATCGTTTCCTATGCCATGCAGGTGGCGCGCCGGCTCTGGCCGGAGGCGGCGGACAGCTTCATGAGCCTGATCACCGTGCTCTACGGCCTGGGCCAGATCATCGGCCCGCCGATCACCGCCTGGCTGCTGGCGGTGCACGGGCAGCAGCGCGGGTTCACGCTGGGGCTGATGTTCGCGGCATCGGCGCTGGTGCTGGGTGCTCTGATTTACGTCGGGTCGGCGCTGCGCTGGAGGCGTCTGCCGTGAGCCAGCTCGCGCGCCACGATGATCCGATCACGGCCATCGCCACCGCGCCGGGGCGCGGCGCGGTCGGCATCGTGCGGGTTTCCGGGCGGGACTTGCTGCCCTTTGCGCGGGCGCTGCTGGGGCGCGAACTGCGGCCGCGCGAGGCGCATTACCTGCCCTTTCCCGATGCGGCGGGCGACGCGATCGACCGCGGCCTGGCGCTGTGGTTTCCAGCGCCGCACAGCTACACCGGCGAGGACGTGCTGGAGCTGCAGGCGCATGGTGGGCCGGTGGTGCTGCAACTGCTGCTGGCGCGCTGCATGGAGGTGGCGCGCGCGGCGCTGCCGCGGCTGCGCCTGGCCGAGGCGGGCGAGTTCACCGAGCGCGCCTTTCTCAACGACAAGATGGACCTGGCGCAGGCCGAGGCGGTGGCCGACCTGATCGACGCCAGCACCGAAGGCGCGGCGCGCAGCGCGGCCCGCTCGCTCTCGGGTGCGTTCTCGGGCGAGGTGCACGGTCTGCGCGATGCGCTCGTGCACCTGCGCATGCTGGTCGAGGCGACGCTGGATTTTCCTGAAGAAGAAATCGACTTCCTGCGCAAGGCAGACGCACGCGGGCAGCTATCGAATTTGCAGAATCGGGTGGCGGCCGTGCTCGGCCATGCGCGCCAGGGCGCGCTGCTGCGCGAGGGCATCGCGGTGGTCATTGCCGGCCAGCCCAATGTGGGCAAGAGCTCGCTGCTCAATGCCCTGGCGGGGGCGGAGCTGGCCATCGTCACGCCGATGGCCGGCACCACGCGCGACACCGTGCGCCAGACCATACAGATCGAGGGCGTGCCGCTGCACGTGATCGACACCGCCGGCCTGCGCGAGAGCGCGGATGCGGTGGAGCGCATCGGCATAGAGCGTGCCTGGGAACAAATTGCGCGGGCGGACGCCGTGCTTTTTCTGCATGACCTGACCCGCGGCAGCGATGCCGCCTACCTGGCGGCAGATGCGCAGATTGCCGCTGCGCTGATCCAGCGGCTGGCCCCGGCCGTGCCGCGCCTGGATGTCTGGAACAAGAGCGATGCCGCCCCCGACGCCATGCCGCCCGGCGCGCATGGCGCGCAGGCGCTTACGCTCTCGGCGCAGACCGGGGAGGGGCTGGCGGCGCTGCGCCAGAGGCTGCTGCGCACCGTGGGCTGGGAAGCCCTGCCCGAAGGCGTTTACATGGCACGCGAACGGCACCTGCAGGCGCTCCGGGGTGTGCAGGAGCACCTGGCGCAGGCGCTGGCCCGGCTCGATGCGCCCGAACCCGCGCTCGATCTGCTGGCCGAGGAACTGCGCCTGGCGCAGGGGGCGCTGGGTGCGATCACCGGGGAATTCACGGCCGACGACCTGCTGGGCACCATCTTTTCGCAGTTCTGCATCGGCAAGTGACGCCGTCGCGGCCATGCGACGGACATGCTTCCAGGTGTAAGCGGCACGCTGGTGCGCTTGCATATCCCCGGCTTGCAGGGTAAGTTGTTCGGATGGCGACCGCGCATTACCCCAGCTCCGCGTCCAGCAGTCTGGACGGCCTGGTGGCGGCGATCCGCCAGTCGCCGGAAGACGACGCGCTGGGCACGGCGCTCGGCGCGCAGCAGTGGGCCATCATCGCGCCCTACCTGCAGCCGCTGGACCTGGCGGCCAGCCAGATCCTGTTCGACCAGGGCAGCAGCGACCGTTCGCTGTATCTGGTGGAAAGCGGCTCGCTCAGCGTGCACTACCAGGACGCCAGGCAGCGCGTGCGCCTGGCCGTCGTCGGCAGTGGCTCGGTGGTCGGCGAGGGCGCGTTTTTCTCGCACCGCACGCGCAGTGCCACGGTGCAGGCCAACGGCGCCTGCCGGCTCTGGGGTCTCACGCCGCTGCGCTTTGCGGAACTGTCCAACCGGCAGCCGGCCGCCGCGCTGGCCTTGGCGATGACGGTCGGTGCGGTGCTGGCCAAGCGGCTGGCCAACCGGCGCATGCGGGTGGCGGCCACCTGAGGGAGTGAGCGCCTGCGCCGGAGGTTTTGCGCGTTAAACTGCAATGCAACCATTGGTATCACCGGAGTGAAGCATGTCGCTGCTGAGTTGGCTTTTTCCTCCCAAATCCAAGCCTGCCGGAGCCGCTGCCGGGTCCGCGGCGCAGGCTGCGGCCACCGAGTCCGCCAAGGGAGAGCGGACGCAGCGGCGCGAGCACCTCTACCTGGCGGTGCGCGATGCCATGGTGCGTTCGGGGGTGCTGTCCTCGGGCTACAAGTTCAAGGTGCTGTCGCTGGATGCCGATGGGCGCCAGTTCCTGGTGATGATCGACATTGCGCCCAATTACGGCGCCGATACCGCGCGCCAGGCGGAGATGGAAGCCCTGCTCACCCAGACCGCGCGCACGCGCTTTCACGTCGAGGTGGCGGCGGTGTACTGGCGGGTGAGCCCTGCGCTGGGGGGCGCCGAAAAACCGGCCGCTGCCGTGGCGCCAGCCGTCCCGGCTGCAAAACCGGCTGCCGCGCCGGCGCAGCCTCGGGTGGCGACCCCGCCCGTCGTAGCGCCTGCGCCGCAGGCGAAATCGGATTTCGAACCCATCGCGCCCGACGAGGTGGAGGCCTTCCAGCAGGCACTGCAGAAGGCCGCGGCGCCCAGGTCTGCCGCGCCGCCGCAGCGCCGCCCGGCAGCGCCCGCGCAGGATGCGTCGGACAACAACGGCTTTGCCGACACCATGATCGTCGACGATGACGGCCAGGCCCCGCGCCTGGGGGTGACGCAGTACGGCGCGCTGCGCTGAATCTACCCCTGCTCAGTGCCCGCTGAAATCCACCAGCGTGAAGAGTGGCAGTCCGGCGGCGCGCAGGCGGTCTGAACCACCCAGCTCCGGCAGATCGACGATCGCCACGCCTTCGGCGACCGTCGCGCCCAGTTTTTCCAGCAGCTTCTTGCCGGCCATCATGGTGCCGCCGGTGGCGATGAGGTCGTCCACCAGCAGCACGCGGTCACCGCGCTGGACCGCGTCGGCGTGCAGCTCCACGGTGGCGCTGCCGTATTCCAGCTCGTAGGTTTCCTGCACCGTGGTGAACGGCAGCTTGCCCTTCTTGCGGATCGGCACGAACCCGAGACCCAGCTCGTAGGCCAGCACCGAGCCGATGATGAAGCCGCGCGCATCCAGCCCGGCGACCACGTCGGGGCGCATGCGTTTTTCCATGTAGCGGTGCACGAAGGTGTCGATCAGCACGCGGAACACCCGCGGGTCCTGCAGCAGCGGCGTGATGTCGCGAAACTGCACGCCCGGCGCGGGCCAGTCGGGCACGGTGCGGATGTGCGAGCGCAGATAGTCGGTGGTGCTGGGTGTGGGCATGGAGAGGCTGGAAATCGGAGCGATGCCGGCATCCTACCCGCGCAGCAGGCTTTCCTCGGCCAGCTGCAGTGCCGTCGGATGGCCGCTGAGCACCAGGGTATCGCCGCCGGACAGCGGCTGGTCATCCTCCGGTCCGCTGGTTCTGCCATTGGCGTGGCGCACCGCGACAAGCTGCACGCCCATGGGCGCGAGGCTCAGTGCGGTGGGGCTCTGGCCCAGCGCGGCGGCGCCCTCGGGCAGGGTGATGGAGGCCAGCCGCTCCTGGTCGCGTTCGGTCGGCGTTTCGTCCAGCCCGTGGAAATAGTTGCGCAACAGCCCGTAGCGGGCATTGCGCTGCTCCTGCAGCAGGCGCACCACGCGGCGCAGCGGCACGCCGACGAGCGCCAGCGCATGGCCGGCCAGCACCAGCGAGCCTTCGATGGCTTCGGGCACCACCTCGGCGGCGCCGGCGGCGCGCAGTTGCTCCAGGTGCGTGTCGTCCTGCGTGCGCACGATCACCGGCACCTGCGGCGCCTCGCTGCGCAGGTGGCCCAGCACCTTCAGCGCCACCGGCACCTCGTGCGTCGTCACCACCACCGCCGCCGCGCGCGAGAGGCCCGCCGCGCGCAGCGCCTGCACGCGCGTGGCGTCGCCGAACACCACCGAATTGCCGGCGGCGGCGGCCTGGCGCACGCGGTCCGGGTCCAGATCGAGCGCCAGGTAGGCGATGCCTTCCAGCTCCAGCAGCCGCGCCAGGTTCTGGCCGCAGCGGCCGTAGCCGCAGATCACGATGTGGCCCGCGGTGTTGATCGCCCGGCGTGCGATTTGCGTCACCTGCAGCGATTGCTGCATCCAGTCGCTGGCCACCAGCCGGCCGACGATCTGCGGGCTGTACTGGATCAGGAAGGGCGTGGCCAGCATCGACAGCACCATGGCCGCCAGCACCGGGTTCATGAGGCGCGGCTCGATCAATTGGTGCGTCTGCATCAGCGCCAGCAGCACGAAGCCGAATTCACCGGCCTGCGCCGCGTACAGCCCGGTGCGCAGCGCCACCCCGGCCGAGGCGCCGCGCGCATGCGCCAGGCCGAAGATGATCGCCGCCTTCAGCGCCAGCGGCACCAGCAGCAGCAGGCCCACCAGCGCCCAGTGTTCGACGAGGATGTGCCAGTCCAGCATCATCCCCACGGTGATGAAGAACAGGCCCAGCAGCACGTCGTGAAACGGCCGGATGTCCGCGCCCACCTGGTGGTGGTAGGGCGTCTCGGAGACCAGCACGCCGGCGATGAAGGCGCCCAGCGCCAGCGACAGCCCGGCCAGTTCGGTGAGCCAGGCCAGGCCCAGCGTGACCAGCAGCAGGTTGAGCATGAACAGCTCCTCGCTCTTGCGCCGCGCCACCAGCGTGAGCCACCAGCGCATCACGCGCTGTCCGCCCATGAGCAGCACGGTCACCAGCACCACGGCCTTGACCAGCGCCAGCGCCAGCGCCGTCAGCAGCTGCTCGGGCGAGGAGCCGAGCGCAGGAATCAGCACCAGCATGGGCACCACGGCAAGATCCTGGAACAGCAGGATGCCCATGACCCGCCGGCCGTGCTCGGTGTCCACCTCGGCGCGCTCGGCCAGCAGTTTCACCACGATGGCCGTGCTGCTCATCGTCAGCGTGCCGGCCAGCGCCAGCGCCGTCTGCCAGCCCATTTCCCAGACGCCGCCCAGCCCGTTTGAAAGCAGCAGCAGCCCGGCCATGAACGCCAGCACGCTGCCCAGCACCTGCATCAGCCCCAGGCCGAAGACCAGCTGGCGCATGGCCCGCAGCTTGGGCAGGCTGAATTCCAGGCCGATGGTGAACATCAGGAACACCACGCCGAACTCGCCCAGATGGCGCACGCCCTCGGAATTGAGCGCCAGCGCCAGCGCGTGCGGCCCGATCAGGATGCCGGCGGCGAGGTAGCCCATCATCGGTGGCAGGCGCAGCAGCCGGCAGGCCACCACGCCCAGCACGGCGGCCAGCAGGTACAGCAGGGTTAGCGCCAGCGACGACATCGCACGATGGTAGGGCCAGTTGTCCAGGTTGTGCCCGGGTTTCGCACCTGCGCCGATAGAATTTGCCCATGTCTTCTCCACAAGGCGCGCTGCGCACCGACGACGACCGCATCCTGCGCCTGGGGCGCGAGGCCTGCCACATCGAGGCGGCTGCGCTGGGCCGCATGGGCGAGCGGCTGGGCGCTGCCTTCACGCAGGCCGTTCACCGCATTCTTGCCACGCGCGGGCGGGTGGTCGTCATGGGCATGGGCAAAAGCGGGCATGTGGGGCGCAAGATCGCCGCCACGCTGGCCTCCACCGGCACACCTGCGTTCTTCGTGCACCCGGCCGAGGCCAGCCACGGCGATCTGGGCATGGTCACGCAGGAGGATCTGGTGCTGGCGCTGTCCAACAGCGGCGAGAGCCACGAAATCACCGCGTTGCTGCCGGTGCTCAGGCGCTTGGGCGTGCCCATCGTCGCACTCACCGGTGGCGCGGAATCCACGCTGGCCGCCCATGCCGATCTGGTACTCGATTGCGGCGTGGAGCGCGAAGCCTGCCCGCTCAACCTCGCGCCCACCGCCAGCACCACGGCGCAGATCGCCATGGGCGATGCACTGGCCGTGGCGCTGCTGGACGCGCGCGGCTTTCGCCCCGAGGACTTTGCCCGCTCGCACCCGGGCGGCGCGCTGGGCCGGCGCCTGCTCACGCTGGTGCGCGATGTGATGCGCAGCGGCGCCGATGTGCCGCGCGTGCAGCCGGGCGCCGGTTTCAGCGCGCTGATGCGCGAAATGAGCGCCAAGGGCGTGGGCGCGGCCGCGGTGGTGGACGCCGCGGGGCGGCTGCAAGGCATCTTCACCGATGGCGATCTGCGCCGCCGCATCGAAGCGGGCGCCGATGTGCTGACGATGACGGCCGGCGAGCTGATGCACCCCGGCCCGCGCACCATGGGCGAAGAGGCGTTGGCCGCCGATGCCGCGCAGCTGATGGAGCAGCACCGCATCACCAGCGTGCTCGTGACCGATGGTGCCGGGATGCTGACCGGCATCGTGCATATCGGCGACCTGATGCGCGCCAAGGTGATCTGATGACGGACCTGCTGCCCCCGCTGCCGCCGGCGCTGCGCTTCGCGCCGGAACTGCTGCTGCAGGCCCAGGGCGTGCGCGCCGTGGTGCTGGACGTGGATGGCGTGCTGACGGACGGCGGGCTGTATTTTTCCGCCGAAGGCGAGGTGCTCAAGCGCTTTGATTCGCTCGATGGCCATGGCATCAAGCTGCTGCAGCAGGCGGGTCTGCAGGTCATGGTGGTGAGCGGACGCGATTCGCCCGCCCTGCGTCTGCGCCTGGCGGCGCTGGGCGTGCAGCGCTTGCGGCTGGGCGCGCAAGACAAGCTCCCGGCGGCGCAGGCACTGCTGGCCGAGCTGGGTTTGACCTTCCCTGATCTGGCCGTCATGGGCGACGATTGGCCCGATCTGCCGCTGCTGCGCCGCGCGCGCCTGGCCTGCGCGCCGGCGCAGGCCCATGCCGAGGTGCGCGCCGTGGCCCACCATGTGACGCAGGCCGCGGGCGGGCACGGTGCGGTGCGCGAGCTGTGCGATCTGCTGCTGGTCGCCTCGGGCCGGTATGCGCAGCTGCTGGCGCGTGCCTCATGAGCGTGCGTGCCTGGCAACGCACCTGGAGGCGCACCTGGGAGCGCGTCACGCTCTATCTGCCAGTGGCGCTGATGGGGCTGCTGGCCCTGGGCACCTGGTGGCTGGTGCGCAACGCGCCGCAGCTGCAGGCGCCCCAGCCGCCGGCAGTGGTGGCGCACGAACCGGACTATTTCATGCGGGACTTTTCGGTCAAGTCGTTCGACGCCAATGGTCGCCTGCAGAGCGAGGTGCGCGGGCGGCTGGCACAGCATTTCCCGGATACCGACACGCTGGAAATCGAACAGGCCGACATCCGTTCGACCGATGCGCAGGGCCGCGTGATGACGGCCACGGCCAGGCGCGCCATCACCAATGCCGACGGCTCCGAAGTGCAGCTGCTGGGGGATGCCGTGGTGCAGCGCGTCACGCCGACGACTGCGGGCCAGCCTGCGCCGCCCGTGCTGCGTCTGCAGGGGCAGTACCTGCGCGCCTGGGTCAACAGCGAGCGCGTGCAGTCGGATCAGCCCGTGGTGCTTACCCAGGGAAATGACCGGGTCACCGCCGACACGCTGGATTACGACAACAAGGCAGGGCTTGTGACCATGACGGGCAATGTGCGTGGCCTGGTGCAGCCGGCACGCAGCCGGCGCTGATGGCCGCGCCGCTCGTCTTCATCACCGGCGCCTCCAGCGGCATAGGCCAGGCGCTGGCCCGCCGCTATCTGCGCGCAGGCTGGCGCGTGGCGCTGCTTGCCCGGCGCGCGGATATGGTCAAAACATGGCTTGACGCAGAAGAGATAAGCGCTGACAGCTATGAAATTTATGGAGCTGACGTCAGTGATGCCGCGCAAATCGCCGCTGCTGCCAGCGCCTGTCTTGAGCGCCAGGGCCTGCCGGACGTGGTGCTGGCCAATGCAGGCATCAGCGTGGGCATTGCGCCGGGCGATGCGCAGGATCTCGCGGTGCTGCAGCGCACGCTGGCCACCAACGTCATTGGGCTGGCGGCGACGTTCCAGCCTTTCATAGCCCCGATGGTGGCGCGTGGCAGCGGCCGGCTGGTCGGGGTTGCCAGCGTTGCCGGCGTGCGCGGGCTGCCCGGCCACGGCGCGTACTGCGCGAGCAAGGCCGCCGTCATCAGCTACTGCGAGAGCGTGCGCAGCGAATTGCGTGGCAGCGGAGTCAGCGTGCTCACGCTCTGCCCTGGTTTCGTGGCGACGCCGCTCACCGCGCGCAACCGCTACCCCATGCCCTTCCTGCTGTCGGCCGAGGCGTTTGCGCGGCGGGCCGAGCGTGCCATTGCCGGGCGCGCGAGCTATCGCGTGATTCCCTGGCGGATGGCGATCGTGGCGCGCCTGCTGCCGCTGCTGCCCGATGCGGTGTTCGACCGCCTGATGGCGGGGCGTCCGCGCAAACGCCGGGAAGGCGAGTAATTCCATTTCCAAATCAATCGATTACTTTGTCGGCTCCGCTCGCCGTGCTACAGCACTGTCTTCGCTTCGCCTTCGCGTACTCGAATGATATGGAATTGAAATAAGGCCAGGCCTCGACGCAGGCAATAAAAAAGCTCCCGAAGGAGCTTTTTCATGGGTTTGCCGGGGGATCAGTATCCGCCGTTGCCGCCGTCGTAGCCACCGCGGCCGCCGCCGTCGTAGCCGCCGCGACCGCCACCACCGCTGCGGCCACCGCCGCCGTAGGGGCTGCGGAAACCGCCGCCGCCCTCACCGCGGCCGCCGCCACCATAGCCGCCGCCACCGCTGCGGCCCCCACCAAAGCCGCCGCCGCCGGAGCGCGGGGGGCGTGGCTCCATCGGGCGCGCTTCGTTGACGACCAGGCTGCGTCCGCCCAGGGGCTGACCGTTCATGCCGTTGATGGCTTGCTGTGCTTCGGCATCGCTGCCCATTTCGACAAAGCCGAAACCCTTGGAGCGGCCGGTGTCGCGCTCCATCATGACCTTGGCGCTGGTGACCGTGCCGAATTGCCCGAAGGCCTGCTGCAGATCTTCATCGCGCACTTGGTACGGCAGGTTGCCGACGTACAGTTTGTTGCCCATGAAATGGGACTCCCTAATTAACAAAAAAATGGAACCACGGAGTCCCGAAACCGCCACGAGTGAATCACCTAAGAAGCCCTATGCGCGAAAACTGACGGATCACCGTAACCTTCTTGGTAGGCGCATGCCCACCAATGCGGTACTGTTCTTGAATTCGATCGGCGATGCAAGCAGTTTTTGTGTGGAAGTGGTGCATTACGCAACACTCTTGATCAAAAAATATCCGGGATTCACCGATCGCCCTGCTGGCAGATGCTCAGCACCTGCTCGCCATAGGCTTCCAGCCGCCGCGCGCCCATGCCGGGGATGCCTGTGAGATCGGCCTGCGAGGCCGGGTTGCGGGCCGCAATGGCGGCGAGCGTCGTGTCCTGAAAGACCACGTAGGCGGGCACACCGTGTTCGCGGGCAACCTCGGCGCGCCAGGCCTTGAGGTTGATGAAGCGCACCTGGGCATCCGCGCCCAGTTCGGCGGCGGCCGCCGCCCCTGCTCCCGTGCTGCGCCTTGCCTTGCGCTTGTGCTGCGCTGCCGCGCTGGTCTCGCGCAGCAGCACCGTGGATTCACCGCGCAGCAGCGGCCTGGCGGTGGCGCCCAGCGTGAGCGTATCGAAGGCCCGTCCGCCTTCGAGCACCACGCGCTGCACACCGACCGCGCCCTGCGCCAGCAGCTGGCGCAGCACGGCGCGCAGCTGGCGTTCGCTGTAATTGGCGCCCAGGCCGAAGGTGGAGAGCTGCTCGTGGCCGAACTGGCGCACCTTGTCGGTGGCGCTGCCGCGCACGATGTCCATCAGGTGCCCCAGACCGAAGGAGAGGCCGCTGGCCGCATGCACGCGGTAGATGGTGGAGAGGAGCTTGCGCGCGGCATCCGTGCCGTCCCAGACCGCGGGCGGGTGCAGGCAGTTGTCGCAGTTGCCGCAGGGCCCGGAGGCTTCGCCGAAATAGGCCAGCAGCCGCTGGCGGCGGCAGTCGGTGGCCTCGGCCAGCGCCAGCAGCGCGTCGAGCTTGCCGCGCAGGATGGATTTGAATTCCTCGCCCGCGTCGCCTTCGTCGATCATGCGCCGCTGGTTCACCACGTCCGCCAGGCCGTAGATCATCCAGGCGTCGGCGGGTAAGCCATCGCGCCCGGCGCGGCCGGTCTCCTGGTAATAGCCTTCGATGTTGCGCGGCATGTCCACATGCGCGACGAAGCGCACGTCGGGCTTGTCTATGCCCATGCCGAAGGCGATGGTGGCGACCATGACGATGCCGTCCTCGCGCAGGAAACGGTCCTGGTGCGCCTGGCGCGTACCCGTGGGCATGCCGGCGTGGTAGGGCAGCGCCTGAATGCCCGCCTGGGAGAGCGCCTGCGCCATCTCCTCCACGCGTTTGCGCGACTGGCAATAGACGATGCCCGCCTCGCCCGCGTGCTCCTGCGTGATGAAGCGCAGCAGCTGGGTGAGCGGCTCCTTCTTTTCCTCGACGTGGTAGCGGATGTTGGGGCGGTCGAAGCTGCTGATGAAGACCTGCGCCGAGGGCAGCTGCAGCCCTTCGAGGATGTCGGCGCGCGTGAGCGCGTCGGCGGTGGCGGTGAGCGCGATGCGCGGCACGCCCGGATAGCGCTGTGCCAGCAGCGCCAGCTGGCGGTACTCGGGGCGAAAGTCGTGGCCCCATTGGCTGACGCAGTGCGCCTCGTCAATCGCCACCAGCGCGAGTTGTCCCTGTGCGTACAGGCCGTCGAGCAGGCCCAGAAAGCGCTCGCTCACCACGCGCTCGGGCGCGGCGTACAGCAGCGTGGTTTCGCCCTCGGCTATGCGCCGCTCCACGTCCAGCGTCTGCGGCCAGTCGAGCGTGGAATTGAGGAAGGCCGCGGCCACGCCCGCCTCGCGCAGCGCGCCCACCTGGTCATGCATGAGTGCGATCAGCGGCGAGACCACGAGGGTGACGCCCAGGCCCGCCTGCTGGCGTGCAATCGCGGGAATCTGGTAGCACAGCGATTTGCCGCCGCCCGTGGGCATGAGCACGAGTGCATCGCCCCCGCCGGTGACGTGGTCAATGATGGCGGCTTGCGGGCCACGAAAGCTGTCGTAGCCGAAAACCTGGCGCAGGATGGAGAGGGGGGAAGACAAGGAAACTTCGTTAAAGATAGCTGTCTACGCTTGCCTGACAAGCATAAAAGCGGAATTTGATCAAAAAAACAGAAGCTCTATTGTCCGGCACGCGCCTTCCTACAATCGCCCCATGACCCTTCCGCATTACACCCGCGCGCAGCAACTGCCCGAGATTCTTGAAAACCGCATCGCCATCCTCGACGGCGCCATGGGCACCATGGTGCAGCGCCTCAAGCTCACCGAGGCGCAATTCCGCGGCGAGCGTTTCAAGGATTTTCACAAGGACGTCAAGGGTAACAACGAGCTGCTGGTGCTGACCCAGCCGCAGTTCATCACCGACATCCACGAGGGTTACCTTGCCGCCGGTGCCGACCTGATCGAGACCGACACCTTCGGCGCGACCACCGTGGCCCAGGCGGACTACGACATGCAGGATCTGGCGCGCGAGATGAATGTGGCGGCAGCCAGGTTGGCGCGCGCCGCCTGCGACAAGTTCTCCACGCCCGACAAACCCCGCTTCGTCGTCGGCGCGCTCGGCCCCACGCCCAAGACCGCGAGCATCAGCCCCGACGTGAACGACCCCGGTGCGCGCAACATCACCTTCGAAGACCTGCGCAAGTCCTACCACGAGCAGGCGAGCGGCCTGATCGAGGGCGGCGCCGACGTGCTGATGGTCGAAACCATCTTCGACACGCTCAACGCCAAGGCGGCGCTGTTCGCCATTGAAGAAGTGTTCGAGGAAACCGGCGAATGCCTGCCGCTCATCATCAGCGGCACGGTGACCGATGCGTCTGGCCGCATCCTCTCGGGCCAGACCGTCACCGCCTTCTGGTACAGCGTGCGCCACGCGAATCCGCTGGCCGTGGGCCTGAACTGCGCGCTGGGCGCGGCGCTGATGCGCCCCTACATCCAGGAGCTGGCCAAGGTGGCGCCCGACACCTTCATCAGCTGCTACCCGAACGCCGGCCTGCCCAATCCCATGAGCGAGACGGGCTTTGACGAAACGCCCGAGGTCACGAGCCGATTGCTGCACGAATTTGCCGCCGAAGGCCTGGTGAACATCGTCGGCGGCTGCTGCGGCACCACGCCCGAGCACATCAGCGCGATTGCGAGGGCGGTGGCGCCGGTGGCCACGCGCAGGCTCTTCTATCCGGCGGAGGCCTGAACGACTTCTATATGAATAGCTGTTCACGCTTGCTCAGCAAGCGTTTGAGCCGCTTTTCATCAAAATTTTCAGAGCCCCAGCATGATCTTGAGGTTCTGCACCGCCGCGCCGCTCGCGCCCTTGCCCAGGTTATCCAGGCGCGCCACCAGCACCGCCTGGCGGTAGCTGTCGTTGCCGAACACGCGCAGCTCCAGCTGGTTGGTGTCGTTGAGCGCTTCGGCCTCCAGTTTGCCGTCGCCGGTCGCGGGCAGCACCTGCACGAACTGCTCGGCGGTGTTGGTTTTGGCGTAGTGGGCGGCCAGCAGATCGTGAATGTCTGCAGCCTTGGGTGCGCCCTTGAGCAAATCCAGATGCAGCGGCAATTCCACCAGCATGCCCTGGCGGAAGTTGCCCACCGAGGGCACGAAGAGCGGACGGCGCTTGACGCCCGTGTACTTCATGATCTCGGGCAGGTGCTTGTGCGAGAGGCTGAGGGCGTAGAGCTCGTACCTGGCCGCCTCGCCCTTCTCATGCGCCTCGATCATCGTGCGCCCGCCGCCCGAGTAGCCGCTCACCGAGGGCAGCACCAGCGGGTAGTCGTCGGGGATGAGCCCCGCATCGACGAGCGGGCGCAGCAGCGAGATCGCGCCCGTGGCGTAGCAGCCGGGGTTGGCCACGCGGTCGGCGGCGCGGATGGCGTCCAGCTGCCCCGGCGCCAGTTCCGGAAAGCCAAACACCCAGCCGTCCGCCGTGCGGTGCGCGGTGGAGGCATCGATGATGCGGATGCGCCTGCCGGTTTCCGCCGTGATCGCATCCACCATCGCCGCGGTCTCGCGCGCCGCATCGTCGTGCAGGCACAGCACCACCAGATCGACACCAGCGATCAGCGCGCGCTTGGCCGAGGCGTCCTTGCGCAGCGCGGGGTCTATGCTCGTCAACTCGATCTGCGGCAAGGCCTCAAGCCGCTCGCGGATCTGCAAGCCGGTGGTGCCGGCTTCGCCGTCGATGAATACCTTGGCCATGGAGCGCTCCTTGCTGGCAAATGGCAGCATTTCACAGGGACAGGAAAGTGTCTTGTGAATGCTGCGTCGCAACATGATACATTCGCCGATTGCCGAGGTCGTGAAGCGGCTGCAGCGTTGCAGCGCGACACGACCCCAGACCCGACACCTGCGGTCCTGCAAGCGCTCTTCGGCAGCACGGGTAAAGACACCAACTTTTCCTGAGAGAGACTTCATGAAAATTCACGAATACCAAGGCAAGGAAATCTTGCGCAGTTTTGGCGTGCCCGTTCCGCGCGGCATTCCGGCGTTCACCGTGCAGGAAGCCGTGGAAGCGGCCCAGAAGCTCGGCGGCCCGGTGTGGGTGGTCAAGGCGCAGATCCACGCCGGCGGCCGCGGCAAGGGCGGCGGCGTGAAGGTGGCCAAGACCATTGACGACGTGAAGGCGCTGGCCGGCCAGATTCTGGGCATGCAGCTGGTCACGCACCAGACCGGGCCGGAAGGCCAGAAGGTGCGGCGCCTGTACATCGAAGATGGCGCCGACATCCAGAAGGAATACTACCTCTCCGTCGTGACCGACCGCGAAAGCCAGAAGGTGGCCTTCATCGCATCCAGCGAAGGCGGCATGGACATCGAGGAAGTGGCGCACAGCACGCCCGAAAAAATCATCAAGACCTTCGTCGATCCGCTGGTCGGCCTGACCGAAGCGCAGGGCCAGGAGCTGGCGCGCGGCGTGGGCATGCCGCAGGAATCAACCGCGCAATTCATCGACGTCTGCCAGAAGCTCTACAAGTGCTACATGGAAACCGACGCCAGCCTGGTGGAAATCAACCCGCTCAACCGCGACAGCAAGGGCGCCATCATCGCGCTGGACGCCAAGTTCAATTTCGACAGCAACGCGCTGTTTCGCCACCCGGAAATCGTGGCGCTGCGCGACCTTGATGAAGAAGACCCGGCCGAAGTGCAGGCAAGCAAGTTCGATCTTGCCTACATCAGCCTGGACGGCAACATCGGCTGCCTGGTGAACGGCGCCGGTCTGGCCATGGCCACCATGGACACCATCAAGTTGTTTGGCGCGGAACCGGCCAACTTTCTCGACGTGGGCGGCGGCGCCACCCCCGAGAAGGTCACCGAGGCCTTCAAGATCATGCTCAAGAACCCCAAGGTCAAGGGCATCCTGGTGAACATCTTCGGCGGCATCATGAAGTGCGACACCATCGCCACCGGCGTCATCACCGCCTGCAAGGCGGTGAACCTTGCCGTGCCCCTGGTCGTGCGCATGAAGGGCACGAACGAAGAGCTGGGCAAGAAGATGCTGGCCGAATCGGGCCTGCCCATCATCAGCGCCGACACCATGGCCGAAGCGGCCACCAAAATCGTCGCAGCCGTCAAGTAAGCCCGGGAGCATTTCATGTCGATTTACATCAACAAAGACACCAAGGTCATCACCCAGGGCATCACCGGCAAGACCGGGCAATTCCACACAGGCAAGTGCCAGGAATACGCCAATGGCAAGAACTGCTTCGTCGCCGGAGTGAATCCGAAGAAGGCGGGCGAGAAGATTTTCGACATCCCGATCTACGGCACCGTGAAGGAAGCGGCGCAGCAGACCGGCGCCACGGTGAGCGTGATCTACGTGCCGCCGGCCGGTGCCGCGGCCGCGATCTGGGAGGCGGTCGAAGCCGACCTCGATCTGGCGATCTGCATCACCGAAGGCATCCCGGTGCGCGACATGCTGCAGGTGCGCAACCGAATGAAGGCCAAGGAGGCCAAGGGCGGCAAGAAGACGCTGCTGCTGGGCCCCAACTGCCCCGGCCTGATCACGCCCGACGAGATCAAGATCGGCATCATGCCCGGCCACATCCACAAGAAGGGCCGCATCGGCGTGGTCTCGCGCTCGGGCACGCTGACCTATGAAGCCGTGGCGCAGCTGACCGAGCTCGGCATCGGCCAGTCCAGCGCCGTCGGCATCGGCGGCGACCCGATCAATGGCCTCAAGCACATCGACGTGATGCGCGCGTTCAACGACGATCCGGATACCGACGCCGTCATCATGATCGGCGAGATCGGCGGTCCGGACGAAGCCGACGCCGCGCGCTGGTGCAAGGCCCACATGAAGAAGCCCATCGTCGGCTTCATCGCCGGCGTGACGGCGCCCGCCGGCAAGCGCATGGGCCACGCGGGCGCGCTTATTTCGGGCGGCGCCGACACCGCCGAGGCCAAGCTGGCGGTGATGGAAGAATGCGGTTTCAAGGTCACGCGCAATCCGTCGGAGATGGGGCGCATCCTCAAGGGCCTGATCTGACCGTTGCCGCCTCGTGCGAAGCCAGCTCCTGGAGCTGGCTTTTTTGTCGGCGCAGCACACGCCACCCGTATCATTGCGCCCTTGCAGCGTTTCACGCCCATGGGCGTCACCGACGGCCAGCCGATGTCCTCCCTTCTGGATTACGAGTTCTGCGCGCGCACCGACATGGGGCGGGTGCGCAGCAACAACGAAGATGCTCTGGCCGTCTGCGCCGATGTGCGCCTGATCGTCGTCGCCGATGGCATGGGCGGGTACAACGCGGGCGAGGTGGCCAGCGCGATGGCGGTGCAGGTCCTCGAACAGGAGTTCGGCGCCTGGCTGGTGGCTGCGGGCCGCGAGGTGGATGTCACGCTCATCCGCGAGACATTGGCTGCCTGCGTGGACCGCGCGAACACCGACATCCTGAACGCGGCACTCGCCCACCCGGAATACGCCGGCATGGGGACCACCCTCGTTGTCGGCGTTTTTGTGCGCGACCGGCTGCTGCTGGGCCATATCGGCGATTCGCGCGGCTATCTGCTGCGCGGCAAGCAGCTCCGCCGCATCACGCGTGATCACACCTGGCTGCAGGAGCAGGTGGACAGCGGTCTCATGACGCTGCAGGATGCGCGCCATTCCGGCATGCGCAACCTCCTCACCCGCGCGCTCGGGGTGGATCCGCAGGTGCGGCTGGAAATCAATGAATTCACGGTGCAAGCCGACGATCTTTTCCTGTTCTGCACCGATGGGCTGACCGACCGCATGACCGACCAGGACCTGGAAGTCCTGCTGCGCGACCCTTCGCCGCTGCCGCTGCTGGCCGAACGCCTGCTGCAGCAGGCGAACGCCCTGGGTGGACGGGACAATACCAGCGTCGTCCTGGCCCGCGCAAGCGCGGCGGCGGCCGGCATGGTTCGCCGATAATGGGGCGAGAGAGGAAATAGCGCATGCCCAGCCTGGTCTTCATGCTTGAAGGAACGGTCGTCAAGGAGGTGGACCTTGAAAAAACACGCACGACGCTGGGGCGCCGCCCGAACAACGACATCGTGATCGAAAACCTCACTGTCAGTGGCGAACACGCAGCCTTTCACCTGCAGGGCCAGGTGGTCGAAGTCGAGGACTTGCACAGCACCAATGGCACCTTCGTCAACGGGCAGCCGGCGCGGCGCCAGGCTCTGCGCGACGGAGACCAGGTCATCATCGGAAAGTACGAGGTGCGCTTTGTACAGGGCGCGCCTGCTGCGCCGCACGCCCCTGAGCCCGTCCCCGAGCCCGCCGCGCGGCCCCCGGCACCCGCTGCGCCGCCCGCCGCAGGCCAGGCGCTGGTACGCGTGCTGACGGGGCCGGGCGCCGGTCGGGAACTGGTGCTCACCAAAGTCGTCACGACCCTGGGCAAGCCGGGCGAAGCCGTGGCGTCGATCAGCCACCGTCCGCATGGCTATCTGCTGGCGCAGGTGGATGGCACGGCGCCCAGCGTCAACGGGCAGGCGATCACGCAGCCCCACCCGCTGCAGCCCGGCGATCGGATCGTGCTGGGCGACACGCAGATGGAATTTCTGCTGCGCTGAGCAGGCAGCCCGGCCGATGAAGGTACGCGTGCTTGGCTGCAGCGGCTCCATTGCCCGTGGTTCGCGCACGACCGCCTTTTGCCTGGACGACCGTATCCTGGTGGATGCAGGCACCGGCGTGGGCGAGCTCACCGTCGAGGCAATGGGCGGCATCACCCATGTCTTTCTCACCCATTCGCACCTCGACCACATCGCCGCGCTGCCGCTGCTGCTGGACACCGTAGGCACTCAGCGTGCGGCGCCGCTGCAGGTGTTTGCCCTGCCGCAAACGCTGAAGGCCTTGCGCGAGCACATTTTCAACGACGTGATCTGGCCGGATTTCACGCGCATTCCACGGCCGGAGGCCCCCCTGGTGCAGCTGCACCCCTTGGGCGTGGGTGATGTGTTTGCGTTGTCCGGCCTCACGCTGGAAGCCTTGCCCGCACGCCACAGCGTGCCTGCCGTGGGCTATGCGGTGCGCGGGGCAGGTCCGTGGTGGGTCTTCAGCGGTGATACCGAGGGCGGGGTGCCGGCCTTCTGGCAGCGCGTGAACGCCCTGCACGCGCAGGCGCCGGGCGTGGGCGCGCTGGTCATGGAGACGGCTTTCAGCAACCGCGAGCAGGCGCTGGCACGCAAGAGCGGGCACCTAACGCCTGCCGCACTGGCGCAGGAGCTCGCGCACATCGCCGATCCGGCAGGTTTCCCGGTGTACATATCGCACCTCAAGCCCAGCGAAGGCGCGGCCATCATGCGCGAGGTGCGTCAGCTGGAACGGGGGCGCGGGCTGCAGATCATCGATCTGCAGTCGGTGGGCATGCTGCAGCTGTAGCGCTTCCCTGGTGCCAACGCAGCGCACTGCGCAAGATGCTGTCCAGGCCATGCCGCGGCGTCCAGCCCAGCGTCTCGCGCGCCAGCGTGGCGCTGGCCACCAGCGTGGCCGGGTCTCCGGGGCGGCGCGGCTGCGTTTCGCTGGCCGGCGCACCGGCGCACAGCGCCTGGCATTGCGCGAGCACTTCGGCGACGGAATTGCCCTGACCGGTGCCCAGGTTGAACACATGGAAGCCTGCCTGCCCGTTCATGTAATCCAGAGCGAGCAGATGGGCTTGCGCCAGGTCTTCGACGTGGATGTAGTCGCGCACGCAGGTGCCGTCCGCCGTCGGGTAGTCATTGCCGAAGAGCTTGACCGGGCCGAGTGATGGCGTGAGGGCCGCGCGGATGATGTTCGGAATCAGATGGGTTTCGGGCTCGTGCGCTTCGCCGGTTTCGCCGTCGGCGTCGGCGCCGGCGGCGTTGAAGTAGCGCAGGCAGACGGCGCGCAGGCCATAGGCTTCGCAATAGGCGCGGATCTGCTGCTCGGCCAGCCATTTGCTCAGGCCGTAGGGGTTGATGGGTTGCGCTGGATGGGCTTCGTCGATCGGCGTGTACAGCGGGTTGCCATAGACCGCGGCGGTGGAGGAAAACACCAGCTTGCCCACGCCGGCGCTGCGCATGGCATCGAGCAGGTTGAGGGCGCCGGTGACGTTGTTGCGCAGGTACAGCGCCGGCTCGCGCACCGATTCGCCCACCAGCGAACGCGCGGCGAAATGCAGCACCGCCTGCAGCGGATAGCGCGCAAAAACGGCGCTCAGGTCGGCAGGATGGAGCAGATCACCGATTTCCAGCGGCCCCCATTGCACCGCGCTGCGGTGGCCGGTGGCGAGGTTGTCGAAGGTGACGGGCACCAGGCCGGCACGCGCCAGGCGCTTGCACATGTGCGAGCCGATGTAGCCGGCGCCGCCGCAGACGAGGACATGCGGCTTCATGCCAGGTTCTGCGCCAGCCGGTGGCGCAGCTCCTCGACATCCATGCCGCGCCGCGCGGCCATGTCCTGGACCTGGTCGTCGCCGATCTGGCCGGTGGTGAAATAGGTCGATTCGGGGTGCGCGAGGTAGAAGCCGCTCACGCTCGACGGCGGAATCATGGCAAAACTGTCGGTCACCTCTATGCCGGCCTCGGGCGCATTCAGGGTATCGAACAGCGTCTGCTTCACAGTGTGATCGGGGCAGGCCGGGTAGCCGGGCGCAGGGCGTATGCCCTGGTATTTCTCCGCGATCATGGCGTCGCGGTCCAGCGTCTCATCGGCCGCATAGCCCCAGAGGTCGCGGCGCACACGCGCGTGCAGGCATTCGGCGAAGGATTCGGCCAGCCGGTCGCACAGTGCCTTGAAGAGGATGTTGGAATAGTCGTCGAGCTGCTCCATGAACTCCTTTTCTTTCTTCTCCGCGCCTATGCCGCCGGTGACGGCGAACATGCCGGCGTAGTCCTTGATGCCCGATTCTTTCGTCGCGATGAAGTCCGCCAGACACCGGCTGGGCCGCATCATGCCGTTCACTGGCGTCTTCTCGGTCTGCTGGCGCACGCCGTACCAGGTCATCAGCACCTGGCTGCGGCTTTCGTCGGTGTAGAACTCGATGTCGTCGCCCACGCGGTTGGCCGGGTACAGGCCGATCACGCCATTGGCCTGCACCCAGCGGTGTTCGATGATGTTTCTGAGCATGGCCTGGCCGTCGGCAAAGACCTTGCGCGCTTCCTCACCCACCACCTCATCCTGCAGGATCGCCGGGTAGGCGCCCGCCAGGTCCCAGGTCTGGAAGAACGGCGCCCAGTCCAGGTATTTGACGATCTCTTCGAGGTCGAAATTGATGAACATGCGCCGCCCGAGGAACTTCGGTGCCGTCGGCTGATAGTGCGTGAAGTCCACCTGGGTGGCGTTGGCGCGTGCCTGCGCTATGGTCCACAGCGGCACGCGCTTCTTGCGCGCGTTGAGTTCGCGCACGTGGGCGTAGTCGGTCTGGATTTCCTGCAGGTAGGCCGCGCGGCCGTCGCCCAGCAGGCTCTGCGCCACGCCCACGCTGCGCGACGCGTCGGGCACGTAGATCACCGGCCCGTCGTACTTGGGCGCGATCTTCACCGCGGTGTGCACGCGCGAACAGGTCGCGCCGCCGATCAGCAGCGGTATCTGGCGGCTGGTGAAGTACGCGTCCTTGTTCATCTCGGCGGCGACATGCTGCATTTCCTCCAGGCTCGGCGTGATGAGACCCGATACGCCGACGATGTCGGCCTGCATCTCCTTGGCCTTGGCCAGCAGCTCGTGCGCCGGCACCATCACGCCCAGATTCACCACCTCGAAATTGTTGCACTGCAGGACGACGGTGACGATGTTCTTGCCGATGTCGTGCACATCGCCCTTGACGGTGCAGACCACCAGCTTGCCCTTGCTGGAAATATCGATGCCCGCGGCCTTCTGCGCTTCCTTTTCCGCTTCGATGTAGGGCACGAGGTGGGCCACCGCCTGCTTCATCACGCGCGCGCTTTTCACCACCTGTGGCAGAAACATCTTGCCGGCGCCGAACAGGTCGCCGACGATGTTCATGCCGTCCATCAGCGGCCCCTCGATCACCGCCAGTGGCCGCGCGCCGCCCTGGACGCAGATCTGCTGATAAGCCTCTTCGGTATCCGCCACGATGAAATCGGTGATGCCATGCACCAGCGCGTGCGACAGGCGCTGGCCCACGGGCGCGGGAGCCTCGGGAGTGCCACGCCATTCGAGCTTCTTGCTGTCGTCGCGCGCCGCGCCCTTGGCACTCTCGGCGATTTCCAGCAGCCGCTCCGCCGCGTCGGGGCGGCGGTTCAGCACCACGTCTTCCACGCGCGTGCGCAGCTCGGGCTCCAGGTCATCGTACACGCCGATCATTCCGGCGTTGACGATGCCCATATCGAGTCCGGCGCGAATGGCGTGGTAGAGGAACACGGTGTGGATGGCCTCGCGCACCGGATCGTTGCCGCGAAACGAAAAGCTCACGTTGGAGATGCCGCCCGAGACCTTGGCGCCCGGCAGGTTCTGCTTGATCCAGCGCGTCGCCTCGATGAAGTCGATGCCGTTCCTCGCATGCTCCTCGATGCCGGTGGAGATCGGGAACACGTTGGGGTCGAAGATGATGTCCTCGGGCGGAAAGCCGACTTCGTCAACCAGGATGCGGTAGGCCCGTGTGCAGATTTCGATGCGCCGCGCCAAGGTGTCTGCCTGCCCCTGCTCGTCAAACGCCATCACCACAGCGGCGGCACCGTAGCGCTTCACGCGCAGCGCGTGGTCCTTGAACTCCTGCACACCCTCCTTCATGCTGATGGAGTTGACGATGCCCTTCCCCTGCAGGCAGCGCAGGCCGGCTTCGATGATCTCCCACTTGGAGGAATCGACCATCACCGGCACCTTGGCGATGTCGGGCTCGGAGCCCAGCATGCGCAGAAAGCGCACCATCGCGGCCTTGCCGTCGAGCATGGCCTCGTCCATGTTCACATCGATGATCTGCGCGCCGTTTTCCACCTGCTGGCGCGCCACCGACAGCGCCTGTTCATACTGCTCGGCGATGATCATCCGGGCGAAGACCTTGGAACCGGTGACGTTGGTGCGCTCGCCGACGTTGACGAACAGCGAACCGTCGCCGATCACGACGGGTTCGAGACCGGAAAGCTTCAGGGGAGGGGGAACTACGGCAGACATCTGACTCACCCGCGCAATGCGTGCGCATTGATCTGGTGAGCGCCGTTGGGAAAAACCGCCGCCCCAAGCCTGACGGACCGGGGTGGTCCGCTGCAACGCTCCTTGGGGCGGCTCGCCAATTTTATCGGGATGCAATCAAGACGACACGTTCCAGCAAGGATGGCACCTTGATGGGCCTCCTTTTGCACCGGCTCCGGGCAAGCGGTCAAGCGGCCTCTCGCACCTCCATCACGGCACCTTGCTGCCGTATCAGCAGCACCATGCCGATCGCCAGGCACGCGACGACCACCGACGCTGCGCCAACGGCGGAATAGCCGAAAGTCTGCACCAGGGTGCCACCCAGCAGCGGGCCGACCGAGGAGCCGATCATCACCATCGCCGGCGTGGACGCCGTGGCACGCCCGGTCGGATCCAAGCGTGCGATCAGGCCAAACAGAAAGATGTGGCCGAACATGACCGGGAACACGCAGAAGGCCGCCGCGACCGCATAGGGCGCGAAGTCGAGCGCGCTGAACACCACGATGGCCAGCAGCGCCTGCGCCGCCGGAGCGACCAGTCCGACGGTGACGGCAGAGACGCAGCGTTCCAGCAGCGCCGCCAGCGGGCCGGGCACCATGTTGATCAGGCCCAGCGCCAGCAGCACCAGCGCCACCATGCCGGCCGGAAAGCCGCGCTCGACGCCCACGCGCTCGATGAAGCTGAAGGTCATGCCGTAGTTCAGCGTGAGGAAGATCACCGCCGCGATCGCCAGCCAGGCGGCGCGCGGGATCTTCGCGGCGGACGCCACGCGCGGCGCGTCCTTGGCCTGCAGGCGCGGATATCCGATGGCGATGACCACGGCCGCCACCAGCATGATCACGAAGAAGGCCAGGAAGATGCTGTGGCCGCCCACGCTCTGGATGGCCCGGGGCATCAGGCCCAGAAAGCCCACGGCGAAGATGCCCAGCAAGGCATGCGCGACGGCGAACATGCGGTGCGGATTGGGCGTGCGCCCCATGCCGCCGTAAGTCATGGACAGGCCCGCGCCCACGCCGACACCGGCCAGCGCATGCAGCACCAGCATGCGGGCCAGCACATCGGTCCCGCCCGATACGCCGGCGGCCACGTAGAAGCACCCGGCCGCCACGGCGTAGCCGGCCGCGGCCAGTGCGCGCCGCGGCAGCCGGGTGAACAAGGGCGAAAGCACCACGCTGGTGAGCGCCACCGCCAGCAGAAAGGTGGTGACCGTCAGGCCCGCCATCTGCGGCGTGAACAGGTGCGTCTGCATCAGCACGCCCACCCACAGCGGCAGCGCCACCATGTCGATCATGCCGGCGATGTGGCCGACGACCAGGACGGCCATGCCGCCTTTTGAGACCGAATTTTCCATGTCTTGCTCCTTCTTTTGTCAAAGATGAATGGGTTTTTGATGCGGCCCGATCAAGGGTGGGAACACCGCCTTGACCCCGAGGGTGTTGTCCGAGCGGGCACGCACGCACAACCAGCCTCGGGCTTGGGCGCCCAAAGCTGGACACAGGAAACGTCGTCGTGGGGAACCCACCACGAATCGGGTGTCGGGTGGCCTAGCCGCGCACGGCGGGCTCCGAGATGAAGCGGTTCTCGATATGACCGATGGCGTCGATCTCGGCCCGTACCACGTCGCCGTGCTGGAGGAACCGCGCCGAAGCGATGCCAACCCCGGCGCAGGTGCCCGTGGCGATGAGGTCGCCGGGTTCGAGCGTCATCACCTGGCTCAGGTGATGAATCTGCTGCCAGATGGTGTAGATCATGTTGCCGGTGCGCTGGCGCTGGCGCAACTCGCCGTTGACGAACAGGCGCATCTCCAGCGCATGGGGATCGGCCACCTCGTCCGGAGTCACGATCCAGGGGCCGATGGGCCCGTGGGTGTCGAAGGACTTGCCGAGCGTGAAGGTCGGGCTCGCCTGCTGCCAGTCGCGCGCCGAGACGTCGTTGGCCACGAAATAGCCGCCAACCACCGCATGGGCCTCGCTCTCGGCGACATAGCGGCAACGCCGGCCTATGACCACCCCGAGCTCGATTTCGTAATCCACCTTCTCTGATACCCTGGGGATCAGCACCGGATCGAACGGACCGTGGATGCAGCTGACCTGCTTGTTGAACCACAGCTGTGTCTTGGGGATGGACAGGCCGGCGCGGCGTGCCTCTTCGGCGTGGTCCTGGTAGTTCATGCCGATGGCCAGGTACTTGGAGGCGTCCGGGATCGGTGCCTCCAGGTGCACGTCGGCCAGCGCGTGGCCGGCCGGTGCCAGTGGCAGTGCCGCCACGATCCGCTGCCGAAGCGGGGGCCCCGCGGCCAGCACCTCACGCAGGGTCGATGGCGCATCCGGCAGCACCGACGAAAGCGCTACCACACTATCCCCCAGCACGACGCCGATCGCCGTGTGCCCATCCACCGTGAAGCGTGCGAGTTTCATGCGGGCGTCCTCATGCGACCGCGGTCATCGCGGCTTGCGGGTTGGCGGCGGACGGCAGCGCCAGCCCCGACGCATCGGCCGCCGCGACGAAGCGGTCGGGCCGCACCGCGATGGCCTTGACACCGTAGCGGCGCATCCAGGCCAGCAGCGCGCCGTCCAGATCGACGATGTCGTCCGTGCCCTTGCCCTGCTGTTCGGGTGCAATCACGCGCAGGTAGCGCGCGCGTAGCGCGTCCCAGCCGGCCTGCTCGCCCGGCGTGAGCAGCGCGCGCGGATCGATGCCGTCGCCCAGCAGGGCAAAGCCGTCGCCCAGTTGCTCGTCGAGCCAGCACAGTCGGCCGCGCGCGTCACCCACGCGGGGCTGCGGAATCATCTTGCCGACGGCGCTGTCGGGCGTCGGCGCGCCACGCAGCCAGCCGGCCTCGTACCAAGGATTCCACAGCAACGGTGGCTCGGGCGGCGGTTCGCCCGGCTTGGGCGCCATGGCGACCATCTCATCCTCGCTCAGTTGCTGCTGGATGATGCGGCCCAGCTGCACCGCCACGCCGGTGTAGAAAGCGACGTTGGGCTCGCGTTCGGCCTGATAGCTGTCGAGCAGCGCGTCGGGCAGCGTGCCGCGCAGCACCTCGCGCAGCTTCCAGCTGATGTTGAAGGCATCGCGGATGCCCGACTGCATGCCGGCGCCGGCCCATGGTGGCATCAGGTGGCCGGCGTCGCCCAACAGGAACACGCGCCCCTGGCGCCAGCGCTCGGCGTGGCGGATGTGGTGCTTGTAGAAGGCGTGCTGGTGGATCTCCACATCGTCGGGCGTCACGCCCAGCGAGTTGAGCAGCTTCCACAGCTGCTCGTGGGTGGCGAAATCGGCCTCGGATTCGTGTGGCTCGAGCGGAAACTCCCAGCGATGGTTGCCCTGGGCCAGTGCGATGTCCACCACCGGGCGCTGCTTGTCGGACCAGAACGTGAGGATGTGCCGCTCGGGCCACCAGCGCTTGACCTTGGCGTCAATCACCACCCACTTCACTTCGCGCGTCTCGCCGATGAGCTTGATGTCGAGGCGCTCGCGCGTGGTGCTGGCGCCGCCGTCGCAGGCCAGCACATAGCGCGCACGAACCGTCCCGGTGGTGCCGCTGGCAAGTTGGCGCGTGCTCAGCGTGACGCCATCGGCGTCCTGCACCAGATCGTTCACTTCCACGCCGTAGCGCACGTCCACATGCTCGGCATGGCGCTCATTCGCCTTGCGCAGCACCTGCTCCATCGCCGGCTGGTAGATGGCGTAGGACGTGGGGTGGCGGCCGATGCGCGAGGGCGGAAAATCCAGCCGCGTGATCTGCTGGCCGTCGTAGGTGACCCAGCGCAGCGCCGCGGTTGGATCCATGGTGCGCGCCAGTTCTTCATCGAGCCCCAGCGACTGAAAGCAACGCATGGTCCAGTCGTTGACGGTGACGGCGCGGGCGCGTGGATAGATTTCGCGGTCGCGTTCAAAGGCGATGGCGCGTATGCCGTAATGGCCCAGGCACAGCGCGGCGGCCAGGCCGCTGGGGCCGTAGCCGACGATGGCGACGTCGGCGTCGAAGGTTTTTTCCGTAGTGCTCATGTCAGGCCACCTCCACCACGGGCGCCGGCATCGCCGAAGCCTCTTCCGGCCGCACGCCGTAGGGGCGATGGCCCCAGGCGCTCACGTGGTCGTAGTCGGCGACCTGCCAGCTGGCGTCGTCCACCTTCACACCGCCCCAGCCGACCTCGACCAGGAAGCCGGAAGGTGTGTGGGCGTAGAACGAAACCATCTGGTCGTTCGGATGCTGGCCAATGTCCATCACCACCGGCAGGCCAAAGTTCAGGCAGCGGTCGCGCGCTCGGCCGACGTCGGCCATGCTGGCGACTTCGATCATGAAGTGGTGGATGCGCTTGCGCGGCCCCGGCGCAGGTGAGCGCGGCGCCACGGCCAGCGAGTGGTGGCGCTCGTTGGCATGAAAGAACGAGACCTCGATGTCCACGCCTGGCATCGGCACCAGATTGATGTGGTCGCTCAGGCGCGCACCCAGCGCCTGGTTGGCGAAGGCGATGGTCTCCGGGTAGTGTTCGGCCTCGAACACGACGTGGCCGGCACCGCCCGCGCCGGTGACGAATCCAGAGGTCATCACGTCGGAGCGAAACGGCGCCTCCTGCGTCGGCGCCGCGACGTAGACCTCGTGGCGGTTGCCCTCGGGATCGGTGAAATGCAGCATGCGCTGGGCGTGGCGCACGGCGAGTTCATCGTCCGTGCCCCAAGTGCCCTTCAGCCCCAGGCTGTCGAGCTGGCGGGCGAACGCATCGGCCTCGGCGGCGGAGGCGAGCTTCCAGCCGGCGAAGACAAAGTCGTTGGCGCCGCCCTGGCGCAGGATGAAGCGCGCCGGCGCGGCGTCGAGCCGCAGGCGCAGCGTGTCCTGCGGGCCGCGGCTGACGCCCACGCCCAGCACCTCGCGGGCGAAGCGCTCCCAGCGCGGCATGTCGGACACCTCGAAACCGAGGTAGCCCAGTTCGTGAACGCAAACAGTCATGGTCGTCTCCTGTCGGAAGTAGAAAAAAGAGAAAGTCAGGCCCCCGCCGGACCTCGAGGCTCGGCGCAACAGGCGCGAAAAATCGCGGTGGAAGGAGTGGAGCGGAGGCACCGGCACACGCCGGCGCCTCCGTCAGTCGGCGTGCAGCAGGAAGCTGGTCACCACGTCGTTGAAGCGCTGCGCGTGCTCCCACTGCGCCCAGTGGCCGCAGTTGGTCAGCAGCAGGTAGTCGGCGTTGGGCATCACCCTGAACGGCTCCAGGCCCTGCGCCGGGTTGACCTTGTCCTGCAGGCCCCAGATGAACAGCGCGCGATGCGCCACGTTGGCCAGGCGCGGGTCCAGGCTGATGAAGGTCTCCTTGCCCGGGCCGCCCGGCGGCGGCACCAGGGGCGGGTTGGCGCGGATCCCGGGATCCATGCTGGCCTCGAAGCGGCCGCGAATCAGTTCGGGCGTCAAGAGCGAGCTGTCGTGCACCAGATGGGCGATGAAGGCCTGCAGCTTTTCCAGGCTGGGGCCGTCGCCCAGGTAGTAGTTCAGCAGCAGCCTGATGCCCTCGGTCGGGCCCTTGGCGCCGGCCACCACGCCGCCGCCCGGGCCCATCAGCACCAGCCGGTTCACTCGCTCGGGCTGGTCCATCGCCAGGCACAGGGCCGAGGCGCCGCCGAACGAATTGCCGACCAGGTGCGCGCGCTTGAGGCCCAGCGCATCCATGAAGTGCCGCACCGCCCGCCCGCCGTTGTGGAACGGCCCCAGGCCGCCGAAGGCGTTCAGATTCTTCGAGCTTTGGCCCCAGCCGGGGAAATCGATCACCCAGCAGCGAAAGTGCTGGGACAGCGCGTCGATGTTCTTGCTGTAGTTGCTGGCGCCGGTGGCGCCGGGCCCGCCGCCGTGCAGCAGGATCACGTCTTCGCCCGCGCCGCTCACGCGGTAGGCGACGCGCCAGGCGGCGCCACTTTCGGTCTGTCCTTCAACGAACTGGGTTTGCGTCATGCCGACTTTCCATCGCACCGTCTCGCCTCGTGGCCGCGCACCGCGCGCATGGATCGTTCACGCCAGGCGAAGCAATCCAGAGAAGATGAGGTAAGTCTATTTAAATTGACAATTTCGTCAATGACAAAAATGTCAATTTAAGGGAAAACACCTATCAAACCTGGCTCGATGGAACAACAGGCGGCAATGGAACTTTCAAAGCCTGGTCAATCAGCTCGGGCGCCACGCCCAGCGCATTCAGCATGGCGCGCACCACCTCCCGGGTGCGTTCCTGGCCGCTTGCCTCCACGTCGGAGGCTCGCAGGGCAAACACCATCACGCCGAAAGCGATCGCGTCGGCCAGCTCGATGTCCCTGACCTTGACCAGGCCCAGATCGATGGCCTCCACCATATCGGCGTGGGCACGCTGCATCGCCAGGCTGCCGACGCCGGAAACCGAGTTGAAAAAGGCCCTGAACACTGGATCGAGCCTGGCCTTGCGGTAGAACAGCCGCGCCGCAGTGGCAAAGCGGATGACGGGGTTGGGCTCGTCGGCGACCGCCGGGATGATGGTTTCGATCAGCTCGTCCGAGATGCAGGCCATCGCCGCCTCCAGCAGCTCCCGGGTGGTCTGGAAGTAGTTGTAGAACGTGCCTCGAGAAATGCCCGCCGCCTTCACGAAATCGTCGATGACCGGGATGTCCGGTCCGTGGCGAGCGAATACCGGGATCGCTGCCTCGATGATGGCTGCGCGCGTGCGGGCTTTCCGGGCCTGCCCGCTGGCCGTCCTGGGATGAACAGCTCTTTGGGGCTTGGGCTTGGGCTGGTCTGGCATGTGGAAGTCGGGCTGAGGCGCCGCCGGTGCGCTGGCACTCCGGCGCCGGGTGTTACAGCGAAACACCCCAGGTGATGCCGCTTTCCTTGAGGTAGCGCCGGTAGGCGGTGGACATGCGGTCGGCCGAGCCATGGGCTTCGGCATGGGGGGCCAGCGGCAGGCGCTTGGGACGCTGCGATTCAAGAATCGGCTGATCCTGGCTGAAGATGTGGTCCTGAAAATTGATCAGGCGCGCGTCGGGCGAGCGGAAATCGTTCATCGCCATGCGCGTCCAGGCCATGCTGCTCTCTTCGCTGATAGGGCAGACGAACATCGCGATCGATTCCCACAGGCCTTCTATCGCCGTGCTGCCCGGCTCGGGCTGCTTGGTGAGTACGGCCATGTAGGGCGCGCTGACCTCGTAGGTGTATTCCACCTGGGCGCCGCCCTGCGCGTGGATGGACGATTGCGGCTGCCAGGCAAAGCAGCCGGTGGCGCGCACGCCGGTTGCCGTGGGCTTGACCTCGTAGGGTTCGATGACGGTGTGCGCGCGGCTGCCGAGCCAGCCTTCGTGCACGTAGCCGAAATGCGCCATGTCGAGGAAGTTTTCGATGATGCGCGGCGCGCTGGCCTTGACGAAGTACGGCCCGCTGGTGGTCTTGCGCAGGCGCGCTTCGGTCTCGGCGGCGAACACCGGCAGCGCGTGGATGGGCAAGGCTTGCCCCTGCGGTGCCTCCAGGCGCACCCAGACCATGCCGTACGCTTCCTGCACTTCGAACGTCTGGGCGTGGTAGCGTGGCCCGGGCGTGAACTGCGGCGTGGCGGGGATGCGGGTGCATTGCCCGCCGCCCTCGAAGCGCCAGCCGTGGTAGGGGCATTCGATCTGCCCATCTTCCACGCGGCCCATGGAAAACCTGGCGCCGCGGTGCGGGCACTGGTCCAGCCAGGCCTGGGCAGCACCGGCGCCATCGCGCCAGAGCACGAGTTCCTCGCCCAGCAGCGTCACGGCAAGCGGCTGGCTGCCGACGACATGGCCCATGGCCACGGGATGCCAGAGCGTGCGTTCCAGCAGTGGTGTCATTTCATTTCTCCATCAAAACAGGGTTTTGCGCATATGCAGCAAGTGCCAATAGCTATTCAATTGGAAGTTGGGATCTTCCCTTCCACGCCCTTGACGAAGAAGTTGATCGCACCCATCCAGGCATCGTCGGCGCGCGTGCCGGCGGCCAGATGTTCCTTGCCCTCGCCATCGGTGATGGGGCCGGTGAACACGTCAAAACTGCCGTCGGTCATCTTCGCCTTCACCGCCTGCACCTGGGCGCGCAGGTCCTCGGGCACGGTGTCCGGGATCTTGACCAGATCGTTCTGTCCCTCGGGCACGCCCCAGCGGGTGGTCTGCCCGCCCTTCCAGCTGCCGTCCAGCGCGGCCTGGATGGTCTGCTTGTAATAGCGCGACCAGTCGGCGATGCACGAGCCCAGGTGTGCCTTGCCGCCCATCTCGCTCATGTCCGAATCCCAGCCGAAGGCGAGCTTGCCGGCCTGCTCCACGGCCTGGATCACGGCCGGCGAGTCGGTGTTCTGCAGCAGGATGTCGGCCCCGCCGTTGAGCAGCGCGTTCGCGGCCTCGGTCTCCTTGGGCGGATCAAACCAGCTGTTGGTCCAGACCACGCGGGTCTTGATGCCCGGGTTGGCCGTCTGCGCGCCCAGCGTGAACGCGTTGATGTTGCGCAGCACCTCGGGGATGGGCACCGAGCCGACGTAGCCCAGCACCCCGGTCCTGGACAGGTGCCCGGCGATGATGCCGGCCAGGTAGGTGGCCTGGTAGAAGCGCGAGTCGTAGACGTTGAGGTTGGCGGCGGTCTTGTAGCCCGTGCAGTGCTCAAAGCGCACGTGCGGGAATTCCTGCGCCACCTTGACCATGGCTTCCATGAAGCCGAAGCTGGTGCCGAACAGCAGCGTGTTGCCCTGGTTGATCAGGTCGCGCAGCACGCGTTCGGTGTCTGCCCCCTCGGGCACGTTCTCGACGAAGGTGGTCTGCAGCTTGTCGCCAAATGCCGCCTCCGCCGCCTTGCGGCCCTGATCGTGCGCAAAGCTCCAGCCGGCATTGCCCACGGGGGCGACGTAAATCCACGCGGCCTTGAGCGGCCCGGCGGCGGGCGCTGGCGCCGGAGCAGCCGCCGGTGCGGGGGCGGCTGGGGCAGGCGCTGCCTCTTCCTTTTTGCCGCATGCGGCGAGCGCCAGCGGCGCCAGGGCGCCGGCAGCGGCGAGTTTGAGCAGCGTGCGTTTGTGCAGGTCTGAATGCATGGTGGCCTTTTGGGTGTACAAATGCGCCCGCATTGCCGGATGGCCGTTTGGGGCGGAAAGCAGTGTATGTGCCTGCATGCGTTTATGCCACAGGCGTGATATATCAATCAATTTCGGGCCATCGATACCATGCTCAGCCTCCTTGGAACCCTTTTCATCGGACTCATCGTCGGCCTGCTGGCCCGTGCCCTCAAGCCGGGCGACGACAAGATGGGCTGGATCATGACCTGCGTGCTCGGCGTCGCGGGCTCTTTTCTCGCCACTTACGCCGGACAGGCTTTCGGCTGGTACCAGGTGGGCCAGACGGCGGGGTGGATCGCTTCCATCATTGGCGCCATCGTGCTGCTGGTGATCTACGGTCTGGTGCGCAAGAAGGCCTGAGCGGGCGCCTTGATTGCGACGTTTTGCTGCCTTGCGGGCACCACGCGGAGACTTTGAGCACGCTCTGAGAGCCTGAACGGGCCCTGAAACCGGCGCGCCGGTCAGCGCACCGGCAGGAATTGCAGCAGGCCCGCGCCCAGCAGGCTTTGCACGTAGTTGATCGCGGCGCGGCGCATGCGCTCGTCGCTGAGCTCGGCCAGCAGGTCCAGGCGCGCGATGATCTTGCCGAATTCGCGCTCGAAGCTCAGGTTGCGCGTTCCGCCATCGGCGCTGAGCTCATTGGCCAGCAGCAGCGGCCGGTTCTGCGCATCACGGCGCTCCGAAAGGATCCAGGCGGCGATTTCGATGTTGCGCGCGGCGTTGTGGATGTGCTGAGCGTCGATGCCGTCCAGAAGGTGGAACGTCGTCCTTCCGCCATGCGCGGTGATGAGCATGTCCACGGTGGCAAGCACCAGCGCGGCAACGCGGTCGCCGGTGAATGCGGGTGACATCGCATAGGCCATCGCGTCGATGTCGCGCCGCCCGCCCAGCGGCGCCCAGGCCTGCCGCAGGTCGATCGCAGACTGGATGCGCTGCAGCGCCTGTTCCCGGTCCGTGGCCCCGCCCGCGCGCCATTGGGCGGGGTTGCGGCGGTAGAGCTTGTCGGCCAGCAGCATCAGGCTTTGCAGGTTGTCGTGCATGGCCAGCGTGGCGGCGCGGTTGAGTTCGGACTGCACCAGCTCGTCGCGGCTGGCGGAGGCCCCCTGCACCTGGCCACGGTCGGTGGGGGCGGAGCTCGCGCAGCCCAGCAGCAGCGCCGCCATCGCCGGGCCCAGGGCCTGGACGGCAAGGCGTGCAAGCGGCGTGGTGGGCATGGAGGGTTCTACGCCGTCGTTTCGGCAGGAGCGCCGCGCTCCCGCAGCGTGAATGCCGGCAGGCCGTGCAGCAGACGCCGCCCGTAACCCGTGTGCAGCAGGCGTTTGTCGTAGCAGATGACCTGTGCGTGGTCGTCTTCGCTGCGGATGGCGCGGCCCACCCACTGCGCCAGCCGCATTGCCGTGGCGGGCACGACCAGTTCCATGAACGGGTCGCCGCCGCTGGCGCGCAGCCATTCGGCGCGCGCCTCGTCCACCGGTTCGTCGGGCGGCGCAAACGGCAGCTTGGTGATGAACAGCGTTTCGCACAACGCGCCTGGCAGGTCCAGCCCCTCGCCAAACGATTGCAGGCCGAAGATGACCGAGGGCGCGCCCCGGGCCACGCGTTCGCGGTGCGCGGCCAGCAGCTTGAGGCGCGGTTGCTGCCCTTGCACCAGCACGATGGTGCGCAGCGCCGGGGGCAGTTGTTCCACCGCCTGGCGCATCTGCTCGCGCGAGGTGAAGAGCACCAGCGCGCCGCTGCGCACCTGGGCGAGGTCGTCCAGCAGCGCACGCACCATCTGCCGCGTGAACGCTGCCACGTCACGCGGCAATGCCTCGGTGCGGCTGGCCGTCAGGGTGCCCTGCCTGGCGTAGTCGAAGGGGCTGGCGACTTGCAGCGTGGTCACGCCCGCATCATCGGACAGGCCGGCCTCGCGCAGGAAAAAATCAAAATTGCCGCAGCTCGTGAGCGTGGCCGAGGTCAGCACCGCGCCGCGCACCGCCGACCACAGGTGCGCCGCCAGCGCCGCGCCCGGCAGCAGAGGGCTGGCATGCGCGCGCACCACGGGCGCGTCGCCGGCGCTGGCCAGCGTGAACCATTTGGCGGCCGGGGCGCCGCCTTGCGGCGCTTCCTGCAGCAGCAGCGATGCGCTGGCATGCACCGCCTCCAGCCGCGGCGCGAGCTGGCCGACCTGGGCGTAGAGCTGCGACAGGCGGCGGGCGTCCGCGGGCTCTTCGCGGATGTGCTCGCGCAGCGCCTGGGCGATGGCGCGCAGGCCCTGCAGCAGATCGCCCGCGTGCTGCAGCACCTGCGCCAGCGCTTCGGAGAGCGGCGGGGGCAGCTCGCCCCTGGGCGCCCGTGCGCGGTGCGAGGCCGGTTTGCCCGGCGCGCGCGCCATGGCTTCGCGCAGCGGCGCGCCGTACAGATCGATCACCAGCCGCTCGGCATCCTGCAGCGCCACACGCAATCGGGCGCTGCTGGCCGCCACGTCGATATCGCTTTCCACTTCCACCTGAGAGGCGACGCGCAGCGCACGGCTGGCCAGCTGCTGCAGCCAGGCAAGGCGGGAGATGTCCATCTCGCAGGCAAATTGCGCCAGCGCGGTCCTGGGCAGATGGTGCGCCTCATCGATGATGAGCAGGCAATTGGAGAGATCCGGCAGCAGCCGCGCGCCTATGGAAGACAGCAGCAGGTCGTGGTTGGCGACGATCACCTGCGCGGCCACCAGCTCCTTGCGCCGCTCGTAATAGGTGCAGGTGGCAAACAGCGGGCAATGCCGGCCGGTGCAGGTGTGCGCCACCGCCGCGATCGGCGACCAGAGCGCCGGATCGGGCGGGATGGCGAGTTGGTCGCGATCGCCCTCCCACAGGCCGCTGGCCAGATCATCGGCCAGGCGCGTGTAGAAGGCGCTGCGCGCCTCGCGGGTTTCGGCTGCTTCCCTGCCAGGGGCATCCGGGTCTTCAGGAAACAGGCCATCGTCCACGGCGGATTCATCGCCCGCCAGCCGCTCCAGCTTGAGCTTGCACACATAGCGCGCCCGCCCCTTGGCCAGGGCGAAGCTGAAAGGTTCTGACATCGCCGCCGCCAGCGCGGGCAGATCCTTGTGCACCAATTGCTCCTGCAGCGACACGGTGGCGGTGGCGATCAGCACGCGCGTGCCGCGCGCCAGCGCCATCTGAATGGCGGGCGCCGCATAGGCCAGCGATTTGCCCACGCCGGTGCCGGCTTCGATCACGGCGATGGCGTGCTCGGAGGTGTCGCTTTCGGTCTCACCCGCTTCGCCGCGCAGCCGGGTCTGCGCAAAGGTGTCGGCCACTTGCTGCGCCATGCGCTGCTGGCCGTCCCGCACGCGCAGGCCGGGGGTGGACTGCACGATGGCGTTGAATTGGTGCAGGGCCAGGGTGGCAAGGGCGTCAGTAGACATTCGGAAGGTGACTGTATATGCAATCAGTCTGCTAATCTGCCTTTATCTCGTGCATCTCGATCGTTGGTGCCACGACAACAATTGGAGGGGCTGGTTGTGACGAGTCTGCACCATGATCCGTATGGGATTGCGCCTATCGCGCATTCAGTTCAAACGAGAGACGGTACGGTGCGCGAGCCTCACGCGCTGGATGAACATCTCCGGGCGGTGGGAGCACTTGCAGCGGAACTTGCGAAGCATTTTGGCGCTGAGTGGGCACGTCTGGCTGGGAATTGGCATGACTTGGGCAAGTACCGACCTGGGTTTCAAAAGTATCTGCGCCAGACGGGAGATGTGGACGCACACATTGAAGGCAAGATTTCTGGCCGTGACAAAACCCACTCTGCTGCTGGCGCACTGTGGGCCGTCAGGCAATTGAATGAAGCAAACCGCCCCTACGGTCACATACTGGCATATTTGATAGCGGGCCATCACGCTGGATTGTCCGATTGGGACGGGGGCCTGAAAGAGCGGCTGCAAAGTGAGGATGCGCAGAGAGAGTTCGACGAAGCCCTCGCGGCGGGGCCATGACCGCAATGCCTATTTGGGAATAAAAGGGATGTAGGGCGCAGCGTCGTCACGCAGGCCCGCGCGAGCAAACGGACTTGCACCAATGGCACCAGGCCCGAAGGCACGGTTTGCGCCAGCAGGGGATGGGTCATCTCATCCTTTTTGCGCTCTTGAAAGACCACCACCACAGCCTTGCGGGCAGGGCGGTAATCGCCCATGTGGTCGCGCAGATTGTGGCTGGAGAGTCCCTTGGCATCCTTGTGCTTCGCCACACTCAAATCTGACCAGGTTTGGTGGATGAGGTTGGTGAGGATGGCGAACTCGCGCCCCTGCGCCGCGTCGTGCTCACTCCAATAGTCGGTGAGCTTGTTGCGCGTTTCCTGCCCCGTCATGCGCTGCTGAATCCATTTTTCGCTGCGCCCCTGCTGCACCCAGGTCTGGCGCGCACGATCGAGCGCTTGGGCTGGGTCGGCAATTTCCTGCATCCGCTCGTAACCCACCCGCGCCAGCCATAGCTTGATAGGCTCGACCTTGGGGCTGGGGATGGATTGCACGATGCGCAGCAGGCTTTCAGCCGTGGCGCAGTCGGTCAGGCGCTGTTTGCCGTCAGGTGTGGGGAGTTTCAACCTTACGATTTTTTCGTAAGCTTGGTCTGTCCCTGCCTCCTGGGTTAGTTTGCGCTTGAGGTCAGACCAATACCGGTTGCTGTTGTTGCTGCCCGTGAGTACCTGAACCACATCAATCACCGAGAACCACCAGGTGTCGGTGGCCTCGTCGTACAGGCGACGAATGGACTGGCCTTCAAAGGCTGTAGGGATGGGCTTCATGTCTACGTCCCAGGCTCACCACAAGCGGCGCAGCATGACGCCTTGCGCTACAGGCAGTGCTTGCCCCACGGCCACATGCCCATCAAAGGTCACGCTGTAGGCATCAAAGCCGCGTGCAATCTGCTGCGGGTTCTTGGGCGCGGCAACAAGACGTGCAAATAGGGCGTGGGTATGGTGAGCCGTGGCCACCTACGTGCTGATTGCCATCGTCAAGAAGGAGCTTCAACTCGATGCCTCGCTCTACACATGTCCACAGATCCTGTCGGTGTCGCTGTTCGAGAAAACCGAGGTTTCATGCGCCTTGCAGGCCGATGCATCCCAGATCGACCTGCTCAGCATCGCTAACCAGTTGAATTTGTTCGATTTTTAACCGGACAGCAGTGACCGACGCCATCAGTTTGCGCATCCTGCCATGCGCATGGACTGCATGATGAATGCATCATTGCTTGTGCGTCTGCCGGCGCATCATTGCGATTGCATCAAACGGGCAGCGCACCGCGCACAGCGCACAGCCAGTGCAGCCATCCGCATCATCCAGCGTGGACCGCTTGGCTGCGCCAGGGCCGTCTGCTGTCCTCCGCAGCGACAGCACATGGGGCGGACACACCGCCACGCACCAGCCGCAGCCGGTGCAGCGGCTGGGGTTGATCGCGGGAATGGCCTTGGATGTACCCTGCATGTTCGCAGCATGCCATGGCGGGGTTGACCGCGTTGGATGTGGCGGATGGGTACACACCGGCGACAATCGGCGCATGCCAGATCTGTCCACCTCCGATTCCACCCCCGACAAACGCGAAATCCTGCGCCAGGCGGCACTCGACTACCACGAGCACCCGCGCCCGGGCAAGATTTCCATCCACGCCACCAAGCAGATGGTGAGCCGCCATGATCTGGCGCTGGCCTATTCGCCAGGCGTGGCGGCGCCCTGCGAGGAGATCGTCAAGGACCCGGCGGCGGCCTTCCGCTACACCGCGCGCGGCAACCTGGTGGGCGTGGTCACCAACGGCACGGCGGTGCTGGGCCTGGGCGACATCGGGCCGCTCGCGGGCAAGCCGGTGATGGAGGGCAAGGGGGTGCTGTTCAAGAAGTTCTCCGGCATCGACGTGTTCGACATCGAGATCGCCGAGAAGGACCCGGACAAGCTCGTCGAGATCATCGCGGCGCTGGAGCCGACCTTTGGCGGCATCAACCTGGAAGACATCAAGGCTCCGGACTGTTTCTACGTCGAACGCAAGCTGCGCGAGCGCATGAAGATTCCGGTCTTTCACGACGACCAGCATGGCACGGCCATCGTCGTCGGCGCAGCGGTGCTCAACGCGCTGGCCGTCGCGGGCAAGGACATCGCCCAGGTCAAGCTGGTCGCCTCGGGTGCGGGCGCGGCGGCGCTCGCCTGTCTGGGGCTGTTGGTCAAGCTCGGCCTGCCGCGCGAGCATATCTGGGTGAGCGACATCGCCGGCGTGGTCTACGAAGGCCGTACCGAGCTGATGGACGAGGCCAAGGCCACGTTCGCGCAGAAGACCGATGCCCGAACGCTTGGCGACATCATCGACGGTGCCGACATCTTCCTGGGGCTTTCCGCCGGTGGCGTGCTCAAGCAGGACATGGTGCGCAAGATGGCGGCGCACCCGCTGATCTTCGCGCTGGCCAACCCCAATCCCGAGATCACGCCCGAGGAGGTGCAGGCGGTGCGCGGCGACGCCATCATCGCCACCGGGCGCAGCGACTACCCCAACCAGGTCAACAACGTCCTGTGCTTTCCCTACGTGTTCCGCGGCGCGCTCGACAGCGGTGCGACGACCATCACCACCGAGATGGAAATCGCCGCGGTGCGCGCGATTGCCGAGCTGGCGCAGGCCGAGCAGAGCGAGGTGGTGGCGGCGGCCTACGCGGGCGAGCAACTGAGCTTCGGCCCGGAATACCTGATCCCCAAGCCCTTTGATCCGCGCCTGATGATGAAGATCGCGCCGGCGGTGGCGCAGGCGGCGATGGACAGCGGCGTGGCCAGCCGCCCGATCGCCGACATGGCCGCCTACAGCGACCATCTGCAGACCTTCGTCTACGCCTCGGGCACGATGATGAAGCCGGTCTTCATGGCCGCGCGCCAGGCCCAGCTCAAGCGCGTGGCCTTCGCCGAGGGCGAGGAAGAACGCGTGCTGCGCGCCGCGCAGATTGTCTCGGACGAGCGCATCGCCCGGCCCACGCTGATCGGTCGGCCCGCGATCATCGCGCAGCGCATCGAAAAATTCGGCCTGCGCCTGAAGGAAGGGCAGGACTACGACGTGGTGAACGTCGAGCACGACGAGCGCTACCGCGGCTTCTGGCAAACCTACCACCGCCTGACCGAGCGCAAGGGCGTGACGGTGCCGATCGCCAGGATCGAGATGCGCCGGCGCCTCACGCTCATCGGCTCCATGCTGCTGCACACCGGCGAGGTCTCCGGCCTGATCTGCGGCACCTGGGGCAACACCCAGCACCACCTGCAGTACATCGACCAGGTGATTGGCAAGCGCGCGGGCGCCAGAACCTATGCCTGCATGAATGCGCTGCTGCTGCCCGAGCGCGAGGTGTTCATCGTCGATACCCACGTCAACTACGACCCCAGCGCCGAGCAACTGGCCGAGATCACCGTGATGGCGGCCGAGGAAATCCTGCGCTTCGGCATCCAGCCCAAGGCGGCGCTGCTGTCGCACTCCAACTTCGGCTCCAGCCAGCAGCCCAGCGCCGTCAAGATGCGCCAGGTGCTGGAGCTGCTGCAGCAGCAGGCGCCGTGGCTGGAGGTGGAGGGCGAGATGCACGGCGACGTGGCGCTGGACGCCAAGGCGCGCGAAAAGCTCATGCCCAACAGCCCGATGACCGGCAGTTGCAACCTGCTGGTGATGCCCAACATCGACGCCGCCAACATCGCCTACAACCTGCTCAAGACGGCGGCCGGCGGCGGCATCGCCATCGGCCCCATGCTGCTGGGCGCCGCCGCGCCGGTGCATGTGCTCACGCCCAGCGCCACGGTGCGGCGCATCGTCAACATGGTGGCGCTCACGGTGACGGACGCCAATGCCGCGCAGGCGTCGGCCGCGCCATCGGCCTGAAATTTGTGCGTTTGCACAAATTTCAGGGTAAACCCTGAAGTTTTGCCCATTTTTTCAGCACAGACTTGCATTTTGGGCCCGTTTTTGTCACACTAGCGCGTTTTGATTTCGGGTAAACCCTAGTTTGGCGATGCCGACGGGTTGCTTGTGTGAGGCGATTGCCAATGGGAATTTCACTTGCCGGGGGCGCGCGCCAGTGGCTTGCTGCGGGGCTCGTCGGCATGGTGTGCATGCTGGCCCTGCCCGTGGGTGCGCGGGGGCTGGCAGAACCGGCCGCCGCAACGCCGATCAGTGTGCAGCAGCTACCCGCCAACGGGCGCGCGACCTATGCGCTGATCCAGCGCGGCGGGCCGTTCCCGCATGACAAGGATGGTTCGGTGTTCGGCAATTACGAGCGCCAGCTGCCCGTTCATGGTCGCGGGTATTACCGTGAATACACGGTACGCACACCGGGGCAGCGCGGGCGCGGGGCGCAGCGCATTGTCTGCGGCGGAGCGCCGCGCACGCCCGATGCCTGCTATTACACGAACGACCACTACGCCAGTTTCAGGGTGATCGCGCCGTGATGCTGCCTGCCTTTGATTCCGATCGAACGGGTAGCGCCGCCGCCCCCCAGGCCTTGCCGACTTCGGGCGACAAGGCCCCTGCTTTCAATGGACTTTTGACAGAAAGAGTTGCGGAGATGGACATGCCACTTCGTCAAGACGATGAAAACCTGCTGCGCAACGTGCGCGCCAACATCGTGCAGTCGATTCGCGCCTTCAGCGTGAACGACCTGCAGGAGACGGCCGCGCGGTTGGGCCACCACTTCCTGTACGCCAACCTCGCCCATGCACAGACCAAACAGGATGTGCTGGACCTGCTGGCCGAACAGTTTCTGTTTCCGGCGCATTTCGGCAAGAACTTCGATGCGCTCTACGATTGCATGACCGATCCGCTGCACAAGGCCGGGCCGCAGCCGGGCTTCGTCGTGGTGCTTGAACAGATTCCCGCGACGCTCAAGTTCGACAAGGAAGCGCGCGAACAGCTGCTCGACATCTTCCGCGATGCCGCGGAATACTGGGGCGACCGGCGCATCGCGTTTCGCTGCTTCTATTCTTTTCTGTAGCCCGTTCCGCCACCTTTGGCCCTGCGGAACGGGCTGACGAGGCCGAGCAGCCCCATGCTGCCCAGTCTTTGGCCGTGCACGGCGTGCAGATCGACGCCGAATCGGGGGAGAAGATGCCCACCGACAAGCTGCTGGATGTCTCGCCGCTGGCGCTGCGCATGAGCAGCCCGTTCAACAGCGCCTACTGGCTCGCGGACGCTGCATGACGAAATGACGCCCGCTGGCGCGGGGCATGACAGATACCCCCGTCATGCGGCGCAGGCCGCGTCATCGCCAGCGCAAGCCGCGGTCATTCTTCATTACCAGCCAGCGCCTGGACCAGGGCGACATATTCCGCCACCGGCACCTCCTGCGCCCTGCGCTGCAGGTCAAAGTTGCCGCTGTAACCGTGGGCGTCCAGCCACGGTGCGAGCGGGTGGCGCAAGAGCTTTCTGCGCTGGCTGAACGCCGCCTGCACCAGTTGCGAGAGCAGCGCCGCATCGACCGGTGCGGGCGCGGGAAGCGGCAGCATGCGCACCACGCTGCTGTCCACGCGCGGCGGCGGGTCGAAGCTCTCGGGCGGCACGAACAGCACATCTTCCATCGCATAGCGCCATTGCAGCATGACGGAAAGCCGCCCGTACTCGGCACTGCCGCAGGGCGCGACCATGCGATCCACCACCTCTTTCTGCAGCATGAAATGCTGGTCTTCGATCACCTCGGCAAACGCCAGCAGGTGGAACAGGATGGGCGTGGAGATGTTGTAGGGCAGGTTGCCGGAAACTCTGATTTTTGTAGCTTCCAGCGCTTTTGCGATCTGCGCAAAATCCACTTTCAGCACATCGGATTCAATCACTGAAAGCAGCGGATTGCGGCGTAGTTGCGCGGCAAGATCGCGGTCCAGCTCGATGACGGTAAGCCGTCCCAGGCGTTCGAGCAGCGGCTGGGTGAGCGCCGCCAGACCCGGGCCGATTTCCACCATGGCCTGGCCTGGCCGCGGCGCGATCGCGCGCACGATGGCGTCGATGATGGCCGCATCGCGCAGGAAATGCTGGCCGAAGCGTTTGCGCGGGATGTGCTGCATGCCGGCTTTATTGCGGCGGCTCGCGCATCTCCACGTAGGCCCGCGCGCGCTCCTCGCGTATCCAGTTGGCATAAGCCTCGTCCAGCTTTTTCGCGCGCACCGCATCGCGCACCAGGTCACGCTGCTCGCGCTGCGTGAGCTTCACCTCGCGCCGGCCTTCGAGCTCGATCAGGTGCACGCCGAAACGGGTGACGACGGGCTGGCTGATTTCGCCGGGCTTGAGCTGATCGAGCGCCTGCTGGAACTCGGGCACGTAGCGGCCTGGGTAGGACCAGCCCAGGTCCCCGCCCTGGCTGCTGCTGCCGTCTTGCGAGTATTCGCGGGCGAGCGCTTCGAACGACCCCTGTCCGCCCACGATGCGCTGGCGCAGCTCCTCAAGTTTGGCCGCCGCCTGGGCCTCGGTCTGGTTGGCGCTGACGCGCAGCAGGATATGCCGGGCGTGCGTCTGCACCGCCATGGTGGGCAAGCCGTTCCTGGAGCGCTCGATCACCTTGAGAATGTGGAAACCCGCCGGCGAGCGCACCGGCCCCACGATGGCGCCGACGGGGCTCTTGGCGGTGGCCTCCAGGAACAGCTCGGGGTAGCGGTCTTCGGGGCGCAGACCGAGTTCTCCGCCGGTGCGGCCCTCGGGGGCATCCGAGTATTCCCGCGCCAGCGCGGCGAAGTCTCCGCCCGCCTTGAGCTTGGCCGCGACCTCCTCGGCACGTGCCTGGCGCTCGGCCACCTGTTGCGGGCTGGCGCTTTCCGGCACCTCGATGAGGATGTGGCCGAGGTTGATGGACTGCGTTGCCGGGTCTGCGGTTTGCGCCTGCGCCTGCATGAACTGGTCGACGTCGGCGTCGCTGACCTTGACGCGCGACTCGACGTCGCGCTCGCGGATGCGCAGCGTCAGGAGCTGATTGCGCAGCTCGCGGCGAAAGCTTTCGACGGTAATCCCTTCCTGCGCCAGCTGGCGGTGCAGTTGCTGCAGCGAGATATCGTTCTGCTGCGCGACGGAGAGTTCCGCCTGGTCGATGGCGTAATCATCCACCTTGATGCCGGATTCCAGCGCCAGCTGCACCTGGATGCGCTCGGAAATCAGGCGCTCCAGCACCTCGTGCAGCAGCTGCGCGCGCGGCGGCATGGCGGCGCCCTGGGCCTGCAGCTGCTCGGCCACGCGGGCGGCGCGCGCGCGCACCTCGTTGTTGGTGATGGGCTCGGAGTTCACCACGGCGACGATGTAATCCGCCGACTGGGGCGCCAGTGCCTGTGCGCTGGCGCCGGCCGCAGCCGTGGCGGGCGCGGCGGCCTGTGCTGCCGCGGCAGCCGCTGGCGCCTGGGCTGGCGCGGGTTTGCGCGTGGCCGTTGCCGCGGCCTTGGCTGACGGCTTCTGGCTCTGGGCGTGGCCGGCCGGCGCGGCAAGCAGCGCCAGGGCCATCAGGCTGGCGAGGGCGGAAGTTCGGGCGCGTGGTGTCATGGCGGATAAAGGGTTGGCGCTCAATCGTAGCGGGTGAAGCGGCTGGGGGTGGTTTGGCGGCTGTCCAGAACCTGGTAGCCCGGCACGTTCTGCTGCAGGCTGGCCAGCGGGTTGTTGCCGAACGACAGGCGCGACAGGCCCTTGAGCTCAAGCTGCAGCAGGATGCGCGTGTTCGAGGTGGTGGCGCCCATTTGCAGGCGCTCCAGCACCACGCGGCCGGTCCAGCAGCAGCTGTCGTATTCGGCGCCGATGATGGCGTCCGTCAGCTTGCGGTCCTGCAGGCTGTAGTTCAGGCGCCCGACGCTGTACCAGCGCCCGTCCCGTCCCGCCTGGCTGTCTCTGGACGATCCAAACACGTCCGAGAGCGGCCATTGCCAGCCCAGGTCCAGCTGCTTGCTGGCCACGGTGAAGGGGCCAGTCACATCCTGCTTGCGGTAGGCGACGCTGAGCGTGTGGTATTTGGCCGGGGTGTAGCGCGCGGCGATGGTGGTGCGCAGCGACTGGCCCTGCTTGGGGTTGTACTGGATGGTGGAGTCAAAGCCCCACTCGGGCACCCAATGGATGCCCGCGCCCAGCAGGATGTCCGACAGGTGCTCGCTCACCACGGGCTGGCCGGGCATGGTCACGGTCTGGTCGGAAAAGCGCAGGCGCTGCGCCACGCCCAGGCGCACGGCCTCGGCGCCGCTGCCCGGGTCCAGCAGCCGCGTGGTCACACCCAGCGTCAGCAGGTTGTTGTCGGCGATGCGGTCGTTGCCGCCAAACGAGTTTTCGGTATAGATGGAGGCGAAGTTGAAGTCGGTCTGCGCCGTGTCGTACACCGGCAGCATGCTCTGGTTGTGGTGCGGCGTGAAGGTGTAGAAGGCGCGTGGCTCCAGCGTCTGCACGAAGCCGCGGCCGAGGTACGCCGCATCGCGCTCGAAGACCAGGCCGCTGTCGAGGCTGAAGGTGGGCAATACCCGGGTGATGCCCGTCTGCCCCGTGGAGAGCGGCGTGTCGAACTGGTAGCGCGTGGCGTGCAGCTGCAGGCGCGGCGTGATGAAACTCGCCGGCGTGAGCCAGGGACGGCTGAGCTGGGCGATGAAATAGCTGCGCGCGGCATTCGGCTGGGTGTAGAAGCTGCGATCGCCGCGGAAATGGGTGTAGTCGCCATCCAGGCGCAGGTCCAGCCCCGGGCCGACGCTGTCGGGCGTGTAGGCCCAGTGCAATTGCGGCAGCAGGTCGTAGGGCGGCGTGATCGGCGATGTCACGTCCTGCAGCGTCTGCCACTTGAGGGTGCGCAGGCTCACCGCGTTGTTGCCCCGGGACCAGTGCAGGCTGCCATCGGCCGCCAGCAGCCGCTGCGCGGTGGTGTCCAGCGGGTTGGTGCCGCTGGTGCCGCGCTGGGGGAAATCGCGCCAGTAATTGTTGTCGCTGGCGCGGCGGATGTTGATTCCCAGGCCCAGATCGCCCAGGGGCGAGGCGATTTGCGCGCTGTGCTTGATGCTGCCCAGCCAGCGGTTGCGATCGCGCAGCTTGTCCGTCGGCATGAAATTCAGCCCCAGCTCGCCGTTGTAGCGCGGCTCCAGGTAGCGGAACTCCGAATTGAGCGCGACACCGCGGCGCGACATCAGCACCGGCGTGAAGGTGGCGTCGCGGTTGGGCGCGATGTTCCAGTAATACGGCTGGGCGTAGACGAAGCCGCTGGTGCTGTCCAGCGCCAGCGTGGGCGGCAGCAGCCCGGACTTGCGCTGGTTGGACAGCGGGAAGCTGACCCAGGGCGTTGCCAGGATGGGCACGCCCTTGAATTCCAGCACGGCGTTGGTGGCGACGCCCTCGTCCTGCACCTTGTCTATCGTCAGCGTCTCGGCGCGCAGCACCCAGTCGGGCTGCCAGCTGGCTTCGTTGTCCTTCTCGCAGGTGGTGTAGGTCGCGTCGTGCGAGACCGAATGGTCGTGGTCGATGAAGTCCACGCGGCTGGCCACGCCGTGGCCGCCCGTCTGCAGCAGCCGGTAGTCGATCTGCGTGAAGAAGCCGTTGAAGGCGTTGACCTTGAGATCGAGCAGCTGGCCGTCGTAGAGGTTGCCGCCGCGGTTGATGCGCACATGGCCGCTGGCGCGCGCGCGGTCCTCGGGGATGTCGTAGTCCATGCGGTCCGCATGGATCACGGTGTCGCCGCGGCGCAGCTCGGCATCGCCCTGGATGTTGATCTGCACGTCGGTCTGCCCCTCGATGCGCTCGCCGCGCACGAAGGTGGGCAGGGCGGAGGGCGGCGTGGGCGCCTTTTCCGCCAGCTGCGGCGAGGCTTGCAGCGCCGCGGCGGGCAGCGGGCCATCCTGCTGGGCGAGCGCCTGGGCGCAGACCAGCAGTCCGGCGCAGACCAGGCTTGGCAGGCGGCAAGGCGGCGGGGACAGGGGTGGTGGCACGGATGGAGTATTCAGGCGCCCTGGGCGGCTTGCGCGCCGGCCCGGCACAGGACATGGGGAAAATCCGGCAGACCCGGCCCCTACAATTGCCATTATCCATGAGCGCTGTGCCCCATTTCCCCAGCCCGCCCGCGGTGGCCTGGGACGATCCTGCCCGCGAATCGGCGTTCCGGGCCTGGCTCGCCCCGCTGGCGCAAGGCCAGGGCCTGCAGCCTGCCTCGCTGCGCGCCGCCAGCAGCGATGCGAGCTTTCGGCGCTACCTGCGCATCGATGCAGCCGATGGCGCGGCCCGCATCATCATGGACGCACCGCCCGGGAAGGAAGATTGCCGCCCCTTCGTCGCCGTGCAGGCGCTGATGCAGGCCGCCGGTCTGCGGGTGCCGCAGATTCTGGCCTGGGATGAGGCGCATGGCTTCATGCTGCTCACCGACCTGGGCGCCCGGACGGCGATCGAAAAACTCGACCCTGCCCAGCCGCGGGCGGCGCATGCCTGGTACCTGCAGGCGATCGACATCCTCATCGACTGGCAGCAGGCCAGCCGCGCGGGCGTGCTGCCGCCGTATGACGAGGCGCTGCTGCGCCGCGAACTGCAGCTCTTTCCCGACTGGTACGTCGCGCGCCACCGGCAGACCACGCTCGATGAAAAACAGCAGGCGGTGCTGGCCAAGGCGTTCGACGCCATCGTGGCGCAGAACCTGGCGGCGCCGCAGGTTTTCGTGCACCGCGACTACATGATGCGCAACCTCATCGTCGGCCCGGACGAGTGCCTGGGCGTGCTCGATTTCCAGGACGCGGTGTTCGGCCCCATCACCTACGACATCGCCAGCCTGATGCGCGACGCCTTCATCAGCTGGGAGGAAGACTTCGTCATCGACCTCACCGTGCGCTACTGGGAAAAGGCGCGCAAGGCCGGCCTGCTGGGTACCGCCAGCGCGAGCGGCTGGGGCGCGGACTTCGGCGAGTTCTACCGCGCGGTGGACTGGATGGCGCTGCAGCGGCACCTGAAGGTGGCGGGCATTTTTGCCCGCATCACGCTGCGCGACGGCAAGCCGAAATACCTGGCGGATGCGCCGCGCTTCATCGCCTACATGCGCGCCACCTGCGCACGCTACCGCGAGCTGGCGCCGCTGCTGCGCCTGATCGACCAGATCGAAGGCACGCAGCAGGCCGGCGGCTGGGCCTTCGGAAGAATGTGACAAAAAACACCTCTGACGCAGGCTGTGCAAGCGTCTGCAGCTCCTGTTTTGAATATGCCGCGCATCTGGTGCGATGAACCTTTGAGCCCCGGCGAGCGCGTGCTGGCGGGCGAAGCCGCGCGCCATGTGCAGGTGCTGAGGCTGCAGCCGGGCGCGCCGCTCACGCTGTTTGACGGGCGGGGTGGCGAATGGGTGGCGAACGTCACGCGCATGGGCCGCAGCGACGTCGCGGTGGCGGTCGGCGTTCACGACCCGGTGGAGCGCGAGGCCGCGCGCGCGGTCCATCTGCTGGTCGGCATGCCGGCCAATGAGCGCATGGACTGGCTGGTGGAAAAGGCGACGGAGCTGGGCGTGACGAGCCTCCAGCCGGTGCTGACGGCGCGCAGCGTGCTCAAGCTCGAAGGCGACCGTGCGGCGAAGCGCCAGGCGCGCTGGCAGGCGATTGCGGCGGCGGCGTGCGAACAATGCGGGCGCAACCGCGTGCCCAAGATTGCCGCTCCCGTGGCGCTGCACACGGCCTTGCGCGGCGCGGGCCAGGGCGGGCGGGTGGTGCTTTCGCTGCGGGCGGGCAGCCAGCCCCTGCGCGAGGCGGCGGGCGCTACGCCGGCCGTCTGGGTGCTGCATGGTCCCGAAGGCGGCCTCACGCCGCAGGAAGACGATGCGGCGCTGGCCGCGGGCTTCGCGCCGGCGCACCTGGGTACGCGCGTGCTGCGCAGCGAGACGGCGGCCATTGCCGCGCTGGCCGTGCTTGTATTCTCCTGAAAAGAGAGCTGCCAGCGCTTGCCAAACAAGCGTCAACGGTGGTTTTTGTTCAGATATTCCTGAAGCCACCGGCCCAGGGCGGCAAACACCGGCGCAGGATCGGCCTCGTTGAAGATCTCGTGGTACAGCCCGGAAAATTCCTGCGCCGTGACGACGCCGGGCGGGGCGTTGGCGGCCAGCTGGCGGCAGCCGGCGGGGTTGACCATGCGGTCGCCGCTGCCCCACAACAGCAGCGTGGGCACGGGCCAGTGCGGCGCGTGCGCCAGCGTACCCGCCCCCGTGAACGCCAGAAAGTGCGCCAGCCGCGTGCTGATGCGGTCGTGGCACAGCGGGTCGTTCACATAGGCCTGCACCACGGCGGCATCATGGGAAAGGTGCTCGGGGTTCAGGCCGTTGCCGATGCGCAGATTCGGCAGCAGCCCCGGCAGCGTCGCCAGCAACAGCTTCTGCACCGGGCTGGTGAAGATCGCCAGCGCCGGGGCGGACAGCACCAGCGCATCGATGGGGCGCAGCTGCCGCGCGGCGAAGGTGGCGGCCACCAGCCCGCCCATGCTGTGCCCGAGCAGGATCAGCGGCTCGTCCGCGGGCAGCGCGGCGCGGGTGGCGTCCACCACGGCGGCCAGGTCGGTGAGCAGGCGGTCTTCCTGGGGCAGCGCGCCGCGCGTGCCGCTGGAGCCGCCATGCCCGTAATGGTCGTAGGCCTGCGCCGCGCAGCCCCAGCCGCCCAGGTGCCGGGCCAGGGCGGCGTAGCGCCCGCTGTGCTCGCCCAGGCCATGCACCAGCAGCAGGGTGGCGCGGCGCTTGTCCGCAGCCAGCGGCCAGTCGCGCAGCAGCAGGGTGGCGCCATCGGGGCGGGCGAGTTCGCGGGTGTTCATGCGGGCTCCTTGATGGGCGCACCATGGTAGCGCGCTGGCACAATGGGCCGTTCACCCCACACGGTTTTGCAGCATGTTCACAGGCATAGTCCAGGCCGTCGCCACGCTGGATGCGATCGAGGATCGCACCGGTCTGCGCAGCTTCACCATCGAATTCCCGGCGGGCTTCTGCGAAGGCCTGGCGATAGGCGCCAGCGTGGCCGTCGATGGCGTGTGTCTGACGGTCACCCGCATCGCCTCGCCCACGCGCGCCTGCTTTGACGTGATGCAGCAAAGCCTGGCGATCACCACGCTGGCGGGTTACGGCGCGGGCCAGCCGGTGAATGTGGAGCGCGCGGCCCGGGACGGCGCGGAGATCGGCGGGCATCCGCTCTCGGGCCACATCGACTGCACCGCGCGGCTGGCGCAGCGGCGCGTGCTGGAGAACAACCTGGTCTGGCGCATCGGCATGCCCGCAAGCCACATGCGCTACGTGTTTGCCAAGGGCTATATCGCCGTCAATGGCGCGAGCCTGACGATTGCCGAGTGCGATCGGGCCGCGGGCTGGTTCGAGGTCTGGCTGATTCCCGAGACGCGCCGCGCCACGGTGTTCGAGGACAAGCGCGAGGGCGATGCACTCAACATCGAAGTGGAGCGCAATACGGTGGTCATGGTCGATACCGTGCGCGAGGCGGTGGAGCAGCGCCTGGCGCCGCTGAGGGGCGCGATCGATGCGCTGCTCAGGGACAAGGGGCAGTCGCTCGACGATTTCCTGGCGCGATGACGCAATGACGCCGGCTGGCGCCGGGCGTGGCGAAATGACCAATACCTCCGTCATCGCCGCCGCAGAGGGGCGGTCATTGCGTCATGGCGTGCCGTAGAAATGCGCGAGGAACTTGGTGCGGTAGCTGTTGTGGCAGCCGTCGCAGCTTTGCTGCATGCGCGCCAGATCGCGGGCGGCGGCCACGCCGTCCTGCTGCTGGGCGGCGGTCCGCAGCTGCGCGGCCGCGGACTTGACCTGCAGGTCGTAGTTGCGGAACGTCATCGCGTCGGTGAGCAGCCAGGTCAGGATGCGCACCTTTTCCAGCGCCGGAGGCTCGGCGTGGTGCGCCAGCCGGTCGGCGTGCTGGCGCACGGCGTCCCAATCCTTGCGCGCCAGGGCCTGCGCGGCGGCGTCGGTATCGGTCTGCATCTGCTGCATCACGCTGCGCAGCACCAGCGGCTCGGCGGCGCTTTGCGCCCACCCGGCGCCGGTGGCAAGGGCCAGCGCCAGCGCGGCCAAGGGTTTCATCCAGTGCATGGGGCCTCCAGTGCCTCGGATGGTACGGCGCAAAAGAGGCCATGACGAAATGACGGAATGGCGCCGGCTGGCGCCGGGCATGACGAAATGACCAATGCCCCGTCATGCGGCGCGAGCCGCGTCATCGCCGCAGAGCAGCGGTCATTGCGCCATGGCACGCAAAGGCAGGCGCAGCACGAAGCTCGCGCCCGTCGCACCATCGGGACGGCCCTCGCAGACCACGTTGCCCCCATGGCGCTGGGCAATCGAGCGCACCAGGGCCAGCCCCAGGCCGACGCCGCCGCTCTTCTCGCTGGCACCGGGCAGGCGGTAGAAGGGCTCGAAAATCCGTTCGCGCTGCGGCTGCGGCACGCCTGGCCCGTGGTCGCTCACGCGCACCAGCACCGCGCCGCCCTCGCACGAGAGCTGCAGCGTGACGTTGCCGGCGCTGTAGCGGCGTGCGTTTTCCAGCAGGTTGCGCACCGCGCGGCGCAGCAGCCGCACGATGCCGGGCAGCTCGGGGATGGCGCGGCCCCCGGCCATCTCCAGTTCGGCATCGACGCGTGCGCATTCCTCGGCGGCCAGGCCGACGAGATCGACCATTTCCACGGTACCCACGTTCGGCGCACCGGCATCGAGCCGGCTGGCGAGCAGGATCTCATCGACCAGCTGGTCCAGCTCGGCAATGTTGCGCTGCAGTTCGGCCTGCGTTTCGGGCGAGGGCGCGCCGCCTTCCAGCAGCCCCAGCCCCATGCGGATGCGCGCCAGCGGCGAGCGCAGTTCGTGCGAGGCGTTGGCCAGCAGCGATTTGTGCGACTCCACCAGCGCCTGCACGCGCGCCGCTGCGGCGTTGAACTGGCGCGCCAGCTGCGCCACCTCATCATGCCCCTGCTCGGGCGCGCGCACCGCAAGATCGCCTTCGCCAAAGCGCTGCACGCTGCGCTGCAGCCGCTCCAGGCGCTGCAGCAGCTTGCGGATGATGGGGAACACCCCCAGCGTGACCGCCAGCCCCACCAGCCCCAGAATCCACAGAAAGCCATAGGGCGGAGCCAGCCAGAACGGGCCGTCGCGGCGGCTGCGCGCGCCGCTGCCCGCCGACCGCTGGCGCGGCGCCATCTTCAGCGTGTAATTCTTGCCCTCGGGCGTTTCGATCTGGTAGGTCACGCCGTTTTCCCACGGACCGGGCTCGCGTGCGGCCAGGCCCTGCAGCAGCGGCGTGCCGTCCTCGCCCGTGATCTGCAGCTCGCGCGGCGGTGGCGCGTTCATGGCCTGTGCGTTGTGCTCCGCCGCGATGCGCCAGACCCAGCCGACCACCAGCGCAAACACCAGCACGCCGCCGACGGTGGCGAGCCAGATGCGCAGGTACAGGCGGCGGGAGAAGGGGCCGAGCATGGTTGGGCGTTGGGCGTTGGGCGTTGGGCGTGAGGGGTGAGGGGTGAGGGGTGAGGGGTGAGGGGTGAGGGTCTCCTAACGCTTCACGCCTCACCCCTCACCCCTCACCCCTCCCTATTCCTGGTGCTTGGCAAACACATAGCCCACGCCACGCACGGTGAGGATGCGTTTGGGGTTCTTCACGTCCTGTTCGATGGCCGCGCGGATGCGGCCCATGTGCACGTCGATGGAGCGGTCGAACGCCTCCAGCTCTCTGCCGCGCACCGCCTCCATGATCTGGTCGCGCGTGAGCACGCGGCCGGCGCGTTCGGCCAGCGCCACCAGCAGATCGAACTGGTAAGAGGTGAGCTCCGCCGCCTGGCCGCCCACGCTGATGGTGCGCGCGTCGCGGTCGATCTCCAGGCTGCCGAAGCGCATCACGCTGCTGGCCTGCTGCGCGCCGCCCTCGCGCCGGCGCAGGATGGCGCGGATGCGCGCCAGCAGCTCGCGCGGCTCGAACGGTTTGGGCAGGTAGTCGTCGGCGCCCACTTCCAGGCCGATCACGCGGTCCATCGGGTCGCCCTTGGCGGTCAGCATCAGGATCGGCACCCTGCCCGCGACGCCCGGCAGTGCGCGCACGCGCCGGCAGACCTCCAGCCCGTCCATGTCGGGCAGCATCAAATCGAGGATCACCAGGTCCGGCAGCGGGTTGCCGCCCGGTGTTTCCAGCCGGAGCAGGCCCGCGGCTGCGCTGTCCACATGGTCCACCTGCAGCGCCGACTGCTGCAGGTACTGCACCACCATCTGCGCGAGGCGGTGGTCGTCTTCGATCATCAGGAGCTGGGCGTTCATGCGGCCATCCTGCCTGCGTGCGGCTGCGCGGTGTTGAAGCCCGTGTAAAGCCAGGGTAAAAGAAGATTCCTGAATGAATAGCTGAAAACGCAGTCCAGAAGCGCGCTTTAAGCTATTTTTGTTCAGTATTCAGGGGCGCTGGCACGGGCAGCGTTTCAGCCGGGGATGCCCATGGAGTCCAGCGCCTTGGCCAGCTGTGCCACGCTGCGATCCGGGTTGGCCCATTTGTCGAGGCCGAACAGGCCCAGGCGGAAGGTGTGGAAATCCGCGCCTTCATCGCACTGCAGCGGCACGCCCGAGGCGGTCTGCAGGCCGGCCTGCAGGAATTTTTTGCCGCTCTTGATGTCCGGGTCGGTGGTGTAGCTCACGACCACGCCGGGCGCCTTCCAGCCTTCGGCCGCCACGCTGGGAAAGCCGCGGCCTTCCAGCAGCGCGCGCACCTTGCTGCCAAGCGCCAGCTGCTGCTCGCGCAAGGTGGCAAACCCCCGTGAACGGGCTTCCAGCATGGTGTCGCGCAGGAGGACGAGCGGATCGGTGGGCATGGTGGTGTGGTAGGCGTGCTGGCCTTTTTCGTAGCCTTCGGCGATCTGCATCCACTTCTTCAGGTCGCAGGAGAAGCTGGAGCTTCGGGTCGGTTCGATCGCCTCGCGCGCACGTTCGGACAGCATCACCATCGCGCAGCAGGGCGAGCTACTCCAGCCCTTTTGCGGCGCGCTGATGAGCACGTCCACGCCGGTGGCCTGCATGTCCACCCACATCGCGCCCGAGGCGACGCAGTCGAGCACGAACAGCGCACCCACCTCGTGCGCCGCGTGGCTGATGGTGCGCAGGTAATCGTCGCCGAGCAGGATGCCGCTGGCGGTTTCCACATGCGGGGCGAACACCACCCTGGGCTTCTCGCTGCGGATGGCCCGGGCGACTTCGTCCGCCGGGCAGGGCGCCCACGGCGCCTGGCTGCCTTCGCCCTGGCGGCGCGCCTTGCAGACCACGGCGCCGCCGCCCAGGCCGCCTTCCTCGAAGATCTGCGTCCAGCGGTAGCTGAACCAGCCGTTGCGCACGATCAGTACCTTCTCGCGGTTGGCGAACTGGCGCGCCACCGCCTCCATGCCGAAGGTGCCGCTGCCCGGCACCAGCACGGCGGTGTGCGCTGCATAGACCTCCTTGAGCGTGGCAAGGATGTCCTGCATCACGCGCACGAAGCGCTGCGACATGTGGTTGAGCGAACGGTCGGTATAGACGACGGAAAATTCGAGCAGGCCGTCGGGGTCAACGTCGGGCAGAAGTCCGGGCATGGTGTGTCTCCTGAATGGGGTGGTGTGCGATCGGCGCCGCAGGCCGGGCGCCATTGGATGGATTTCAGCTTAGCACGGCGCCGCATGCGGCGCGGGCGTGGGGCTGCTCATCCGGCGGGCGGTGGGTAGTGGCGCGCGCCGAAGATGCCGCTGCCCACGCGCACCAGGGTGCTGCCGGCGCAGATCGCGGCCTCCAGGTCGGCGGTCATGCCCAGGGACAGCGTGTCAAAGCCGGTGTGGCTCGCGGGCAACGCCGCGGCTATGGCGTCGAAGGCGGCGCGCGCGCGCTGGTGGATGGCCAGCTGCGCGTCAAAATCCGGCAGCGGATCGGGAATGCTCATCGCGCCGCGCAGCTGCAGCCGCGGCAGCTGCGCCACCTCGCGGGCGAGTGCCACGGCCTCCGGCACGGGCAGGCCGGATTTGGTGGCGCCGCCATCGACGTTCACCTGGATGCAGACCTGCAGCGGTGGCAGATGGGGCGGGCGCTGGTCGTTCAGCCGCCGCGCGATCTTGGCCCGGTCCAGGGTGTGCGCCCAGTCGAAGTGCTCCGCCACCAGCTGCGTCTTGTTGCTCTGGATCGGGCCGATGCAGTGCCACGCCAGGCGCGGCGGATGCTGCAGGGCCACGTCCGCCATCTTCCGCACGGCCTCCTGGATGTAGTTTTCGCCAAACAGGCGCTGCCCGGCCTGTGCGGCGTTCAGCACCGCATCGGCGCCAAAGGTTTTGGACACGGCCAGCAGCGCCACGCTATCAGGATTGCGTGCGCACATGGCGCAGGCACGTGCAATGCGGTCCCTGATGGCTTGTAGATTTGCGGCGATCGTCGTCATAATGCCTGCCAAAGCGTACTCCAAACTTCGCATTCAAACACCGCATTCAAGAGGGACATCCCGTGGATATCACCCAGCTTCTTGCCTTCAGCGTGAAAAACGATGCATCGGACCTGCATCTGTCGTCCGGCCTGCCGCCGATGATCCGCGTGCACGGCGACGTGCGCCGCATCAACGTGGACGCGCTGGACCACAAGACGGTGCACGCCATGGTGTACGACATCATGAGCGACTCGCAGCGCAAGGCCTACGAGGAATTCCTGGAGGTTGATTTCTCTTTCGAAATCGATGGTCTCGCGCGCTTTCGCGTCAATGCCTTCAACCAGAACCGCGGCGCGGCGGCGGTGTTCCGCACCATCCCGAGCAAGATCCTGACGCTCGAACAGCTCAACGCGCCCAAGATCTTTGCCGACCTGGCGCTCAAGCCGCGCGGCCTGGTGCTGGTGACCGGGCCGACCGGCTCGGGCAAGTCGACGACGCTGGCGGGCATGGTCAACCACCTGAACGAGACCGAGTACGGCCATGTCCTGACGATCGAGGACCCGATCGAATTCGTGCATGAATCCAAGAAATGCCTGATCAACCAGCGCGAGGTCGGGCCGATGACGCTGTCGTTTTCCGCGGCGCTGCGCTCGGCCCTGCGCGAGGACCCGGACGCGATTCTGGTGGGCGAAATGCGCGACCTGGAAACCATACGCCTGGCGATGACGGCGGCCGAAACCGGCCACCTGGTGTTCGGCACGCTGCACACCTCGTCGGCCGCCAAGACGATTGACCGCGTCATCGACGTCTTCCCGGCCGAGGAAAAGGACATGGTGCGCGCCATGCTCTCGGAGTCGCTGCAGGCGGTGATTTCGCAGACGCTGTGCAAGAAGAAGGACGGCAAGGGCCGGGTGGCGGCGCATGAGATCATGCTGGGCACCAGCGCCATCCGCAACCTGATCCGCGAAGCCAAGGTGGCGCAGATGTATTCCACCATCCAGACCGGCAACAGCGTCGGCATGCAGACGCTGGACCAGAACCTGACCGACCTCGTGCGGCGCAACGTGATCAGCCCGGCCGAGGCGCGCAGCAAGGCCAAGATTCCGGAGAATTTCCCCGGTTGATGTGTTGACGGCGCGGGCGGCCGCCGCCGGTGCCACGAATCAGCCCTGGCGACAGGGCCATGCATATGGGAGTTGTTGCCATGAAAGGCATTCTCGGCCTGCTCAGGTCCAGATATGGAAAGGCCCAGGAGGAGCCGCCGGAGTCGGCATTCTTCACCACGGCGTTCGTCGGCCAGGGGGTGGATGACGCGCTGCTCATCCCCTGGGAGGCGCGCGCCACCGAAATCGGCGCCAAGCGCCTGCCCAAGAGCCGCGGCGGCAAGCTGCTGGAGGCGTTGTGGGCCAAGGACAAATACATGTCGCATCTGGACAGGGATGCGGTCGAGCGCCTGGAGCGCTTTTTCCAGTTCGCCTCGGTGCCGCCCAACCGCGACGTGATCCGCCAGGGCGAATACGGCAACTTCATGGTGGTGCTGCTCAACGGCACGATTGCCGTCGACCGCCTGCAGCCCTGGGGCGAGCAGTTGCGCCTGGCCGAAACCCGGCCCGGCGACATCCTGGGCGAAATGTCGCTGCTGGACAGCGGCATCCGCTTTTCCTCGTGCACCACGCTCACGGATTGCGAGCTGGCGGCGCTCAATGCCGAAGCCATGGACGAAATGATGGCCAAGGATCCGCTGCTGGCCGCCAGCCTGGTGGCGCTGCTGGCGCGCAAGCTGTCGCAGCGTTTGCGCGTCGTCAGCGCGCGCCTGAGCGACCACCAGGGCTGACCCCTTTGGACGGGACAGCGGGACTGAGGGAGGAGACACAGCATGGAACGCGATCAGGCCAGCAAATTCATCAACGACCTACTCAAGCTGATGGTCAGCCGCGGCGGCAGCGATCTGTTCGTCACGGCCGAATTTCCGCCGGCGATCAAGGTGGACGGCAAGATGACCAAGGTCTCGCCGCAGCCGCTGACGCCGTCGCACACCTTGACGCTGGCGCGCTCCATCATGAGCGACAAGCAGGTGGCGGATTTCGAACGCACCAAGGAGTGCAACTTCGCCATCTCGCCGGCGGGCATAGGGCGTTTTCGCGTCAACGCCTTCATCCAGCAGGGCAACGTCGGCATGGTGCTGCGCACGATTCCGCTGACGCTGCCGACCATCGATGGCCTGGGCGTGCCGCAGATTCTCAAGGAAGTGGCGATGACCAAGCGCGGCCTGTGCATCATGGTCGGCGCCACGGGTTCGGGCAAATCGACTACGCTGGCGGCCATGGTGGACTGGCGCAACGAGCATTCCTACGGCCACATCATCACGGTGGAAGACCCGGTCGAATTCGTGCACCCGCACAAGAACTGCGTGGTGACGCAGCGCGAGGTCGGGCTCGATACCGACAGCTGGGAGGCGGCGCTGAAGAACGCGCTGCGCCAGGCGCCCGATGTGATCCTGATGGGCGAAATCCGCGACCGCGAGACCATGGAACACGCGGTGGCCTTCGCCGAGACCGGCCACCTGTGCCTGGCCACCCTGCACGCCAACAGCGCCAACCAGGCGCTGGACCGCATCATCAACTTCTTCCCCGAAGAGCGGCGCGCGCAGCTGCTGATGGATTTGTCGCTCAACCTCAAGGGCATGGTGTCGCAGCGCCTGCTGCCCAAGCAGGATGGCAAGGGCCGCATCGCCGCGGTGGAGGTGATGCTCAATTCGCCCCTGATTGCCGACTTCATCTTCAAGGGCGAGGTGAGCAACATCAAGGAGACGATGAAGAAGAGCCGAGAGCTGGGCATGCAGACCTTTGACCAGGCGCTGTTTGACCTGTACGAGGCCAACCTCGTCACCTATGAAGACGCGCTGCGCAATGCCGACTCGGTCAACGACCTGCGGCTGCAGATCAAGCTGACCAGCCAGCGCGCCAAATCGGGCGATCTGGCCGCGGGCACCGAGGCCTTTGCCATCGTTTGAGGATTGCAGAAATGACAGCAGGCATAGAGGCGCGCGAATACACCTCCGTCGCGCCGCGCAAGGTGGCGTTTCTCGGGCTGGGCGTGATGGGCTACCCCATGGCGGGCCATCTGGCCCGGGCCGGGCATGCGGTGACGGTGTACAACCGCACCGCTTCCAAATCAGAAGCATGGTGCGCAGAATTCGCGGGCGCTGGAGCCGTAAAACAGGCAAAAACCCCGCAGGCGGCGGCGCAGGGCGCGGCGCTGGTGTTCTGCTGCGTGGGCAATGACGACGACCTGCGCTCGGTGGCGCTGGGCGCCGACGGGGCCTTCGCCGGCATGCGGCCCGGGGCGATTTTTGTCGACCACACCACGGCGTCGGCCGAAGTGGCGCGCGAGCTCTACGCCACGGCGCGCGAACGCGGGCTGCAGTTCGTCGATGCGCCGGTCTCCGGCGGCCAGGCGGGCGCGCAGAAAGGCGTGCTCACCGTGATGTGCGGCGGCGACGCGGCGGCGTTTGATGCGATGCAGCCGGTGGCGATGGCCTACGCCCGCGCCTGCACGCGCATCGGCGCCAGCGGCAGCGGGCAGCTGGCCAAGATGGTGAACCAGACCTGCATCGCCGGCATGGTGCAGGGTCTGTCGGAGGCGATCGCCTTCGGCCAGCAGGCGGGCCTGGACATGCCGCTGGTGCTCGACGTCATCGGCAAGGGCGCGGCGCAGAGCTGGCAGATGGACAACCGCGGGCGCACCATGGTCGAGGGGCGCTTTGACTTCGGCTTTGCCGTCGACTGGATGCGCAAGGACCTCGGCCTGGTGCTGGCCGAGGCCCGGCGCAACGGCGCGCTGCTGCCCGTCACCGCGCTGGTGGACCAGTTCTATGCCGAGGTGCAGCGCAGCGGCGGCCGGCGCTGGGACACGTCCAGCCTGATCACGCGGCTCACGCCGGACGAGCCGCGCTGAACCGGTCTATCTATCGGGTGACGGTCGCCGGCTGGGCGCCGCTCCTGGCCGGTGCGGGATCGGGAATGATCTCGAACACGCGGATCACCTTGCGCACGCCGTCGATGCTGCGCGCCGCGTCCGTGAGCTGGCTGGACTGGAACTGCGTCACGCGGCCCAGCATGTAGACCTCGGAGCGTTCCGTCACGATCTTGAAGGCATTGGTGGCGACGGGGTCGCCGAAATCGACCAGCTTGGCGCGCACCTTGCCGGTGATGTAGGTGTCGTTGGAGCGTTCGGACAGCGTGGAATTGGGCATCACGCCGAGCGCATTGACCACCGATTTCACGTTCTGCACGCTCTGAACGATCTCCTGCACGCGCTGGCTGTCGGCGGCGGTGGGCACTTCGCCGGTGATGAGCGCCTGGCGGTTGTAGCTGGTGATGTTGACGTGCACCTTGTCGCCCAGGGCTTGCGCGATGCGGCTGGAGGCGCGCAGCTCTATGCCTTCGTCATCCACCTGCGTCCCGGTGGTGCGCGGGTCGGTGGCCACCATGGCACCGACGGCCGCGCCCGTGCCCACGACGAGCGGAACGCAGGCGCTCAGGCCGCTGGCAAGCGCCGCGGCGGCAATCGCGACACGAAGGAGAGAGGCGGTAGGGGTGGTCATGGGCGTAGGCTGTTCCTGCAAGCGGTCGTGGGGGAGAAGGCAAGGCGCAAATCATACCCAGCCGCTTTCGCCGACAGGGTAAGAGGTGATGTGAACCGTATCAAAAATCCAGCAGGCTCAGGCCCACGCTGAACACCGTGCGCCTGCGGTTGTAGTCGATCAGGCTGTCGCCGTAGCCCGAGAACAGTGCGGTGTGCAAGCGCAGGTTGGAATCGTCGCCCAGGCGGCGCAGCCATTCGATGCGCAGCGAGCCGTGCGCGGGCGAGCGCAGCGCGTGGCGCGCGGTCAGCGCCAGGGTGTCGTCCCGGCTGATGTTCCATGCCAGGCCCAGCTCGGCACGGCCGACGTAGTCGCTGATGTGCGGGTTGTCGTCGTTGGCCGCGCCCTCGTGCAGGCGCTGCCAGAGGCGTGCCGTGATGAGCCAGCGGTCGCCGCGCTCCAGCCCCGCCATCAGGTAGACCCGGTTCCAGCTGCGCGACAGCGGCCGGCTCTGGCCGTTGGACTGGTGCACCAGGCCGATGCCGCCGTAGCGCAGGCGCCAGCCCCAGGGCAGGTCGGCGGTGGTGGGGTAGACGTAGACCAGCTCCGGCTCGTGGTCGGTGTTGCGGAACGGCCGCGAGATGCCGGGCGAGAACAGCTGCCAGTACGACTGCTGGGTGTAGCCCGCCCAGAGCGAGTCGCGCTCGCCTTCGCTGCCGGTGGTGAACAGCCCCTTGGCGAGCTTGGTGCGCACCGACAGCTGCACGCGCATCTCGGTGCGCTTGTAGGCCACCGCCGTGCCGGTGTTGTTCAGTGGGTTCTCCGACGTGGGCTGCCGGTTGACGCTGTTGGCGTTGACCACCGACACGGTCAGCGGCCGGTAGCCGCGAAAGCGCAGCGTGCCGCAGTCGCTGCCCGCTTCCAACTCCCAGAAGCGCGAGAGCGTGGTGTAGCGCTCGTCGTGGCAGCCATCGCCCGCCGGTTGCGGCAGATCGGGCAGGCGGCCGGCCAGGGCGGCGGCCGGTGCCGGGGCGGGCCGCGGGGGTGGCAGCGCGCTGGCGGGCGCGGCGGCGGCGCCTGCCGCCTGCCTGCCGGCCCATTGGTCGAAGCACGCCAGCCGCGCGGCGCCGTCGGCGTCGATCGCGGCGCAGGCCTGCCAGCCGGAATCGGCGGCGAGCGCCGGGAGCGCGCAGACGGCGGCGAATGCCAGTGCCAGCCCGGTGAAGCGCGATGTGCGTATGCAATGCATGGAAAACCTCCGAAAGCGCCGGCTACGGCGCTGCCTGGGCGGCCTTGCGGGCGAATTCCGCGCGCAGCTGGCGCAGTTTCTCGCGCGGATCTTCGCGGCTGGCGGCGGCGTCCAGCTGCATCTCGGCGATGAAGCGGCTGGGCTGGCAGGCCACCATCTCGCGGCCCTTCTTGCGCTTTTTGGTCCAGCTCACCACCAGCGTGCGCCTGGCGCGCGTGATGCCGACGTACATCAGGCGGCGCTCTTCCTCCAGGCGGGTCTGGCGCTCTTCCTGCGCCTCGCTGTCGTCCAGGCGAAAGGGCAGCATGCCTTCGGTGACGCCGGCGAGGATCACATGCGGCCATTCCAGCCCCTTGGCCGCGTGCAGCGTGGAGAGCGTGACCATGTCCTGCTCCTGTTCGCGCTCCGAGATGGTGGAGAGCAGCGCGATGTTGCGCGCCACGTCCAGCAGGCTGCGTTCCTCGGTGGCCGTCGTGGTGCCTGCCGCGTCCAGAATCTGCCCGCCCGCGCGCTGCGCCATCCAGTCGCAGAACTCCAGCACATTGCTCCAGCGCGCCTGCGCCACCTTGTCGCTGTCTTCGGCGTCGATCAGGTGGCGTTCGTAGGCGATCTCCTGCAGCCAGTCGGTCAGAAAACCGCGCGCCGCCTGCGCGCCCAGGGTGTGGCGGGCGCGGTATTCCTGGTCGTTCACGGCGCGGCCGAATTCCGTCAGGCCGTCGATCGCCTTGCGCGGCAGCGCCGCCGCCAGCGTGGGGCTGAACAGGCTGGCGAACAGGCTTTCCTTCCTCTGGCTGGCGAATTCGCCCAGTTTGGCGAGCGTGGTGTGGCCTATGCCGCGCCTGGGCGTGCCGATGGCGCGCAGAAAGGCCGGGTCGTCGTCCTGGTTGGCCCAGAGGCGGAACCAGGCGCAGAGATCGCGGATCTCGGCGCGGTCGAAAAAGCTGGTGCCGCCCGAAACCTTGTAGGGGATGCTGGCCTTGCGCAGCGCCTTTTCCAGCGGCTTGGCCTGGTGGTTGGCGCGGTAGAGCACGGCAAAGTCCTTCCACGCGGGCGGCGGGTTGCTGGCGGCGCGCAGGCTCTGGATGCGGGCGACGGCGCGCTCGGCCTCGTGCTCCTCGTGGTCGCTCTGCTGCACGCGCACCGGTTCGCCCTCTCCGAGTTCGGAAAACAGCGTCTTGGGGTAGAGCTTGGGGTTGGGCGCGATCACGTGGTTGGCGGCGCGCAGGATGGCCGAGGTGGAGCGGTAGTTCTGCTCCAGCTTGATGACCTTGAGCCGCGGGAAATCCTGCGGCAGGCGCTTGAGGTTTTCCAGCGTCGCGCCGCGCCAGCCGTAGATGCTCTGGTCGTCGTCGCCCACGGCGGTGAAAAGGCCGTCGCCGCCCACCAGCAGCTTGAGCAGCTCGTACTGCGTGGCGTTGGTGTCCTGGTATTCGTCCACCAGCACATGGCCAAGCTGGCGCTGCCACTTTGCGCGCACCTCGGCGTGCCCCTGCAGCAGGCGCATAGGAAGACCAATCAAATCATCGAAATCCACGCTCTGGTAGGCCGCAAGGCGCTCTTCATAGCGTAGCAACAGGGCGGCCAGCTGGCGCGCGGGTTCGTCCTGCGCCTGCGCCATCGCCTGGCGTGCATCCAGCCCCGCGTTCTTGAGCGCGCTGATGCCCCATTGCCACTGGCGCGCGGTGGCCAGGTCGGTGGTGCCGCCGGCGCAGTCCTTGAGGATGGCGGTCACGTCGCCGGTATCGAGGATGCTGAAATGCGGCTTGAGGCCCAGCGCCGCGCCGTCCTCGCGCAGCAGGCGCACGCCGAGCGCGTGGAAGGTGCAGATCAGCACCTGCCTGGCGGGTTTGCCGATCAGTCCGCCCGCGCGCTCGCGCATCTCGGCGGCGGCCTTGTTGGTGAAGGTGATGGCGGCGATCCGATCGGGCGCCAGGCCGTTCTGGATCAGGTGCGCGATCTTGTGCGTGATGACGCGCGTCTTGCCCGAACCGGCCCCGGCCAGCACCAGACAGGGGGCCTGGGTGGCGTGCACCGCCTGGAGCTGGGCGAGATTGAGACCGGACATGCTGGCAAAAACGTTCGATCATACGGCGCGGCGCTGCTGCGACAATCCGGCACTTCGCACGATGGTTGAATTTGGATGCAGGCCTCTTCCCCCCTCTCTCCCGCGCCATCGCCGGCAAGAGTCCTGGCGTGGATGGGCGCCGCCGCCCTGGTCTGGGCCTGGGCCTCGTGGGTCGGCAATGCCAACCTCGATGGCTACCACGACATGCTGGAGAACTACGCCTGGTCGCAGCCGCTGCGCTGGGGGACGCACAAGCACCCGCCCTTCTTTGGCTGGACCACGGGGCTGTGGTTCGCCGTCTTTCCGCAGAATGACTTTTTCTACCGCCTGCTGTCCTACGCCAACGTGCTGGTCGGTCTGCTGGGCGTCTGGGCGCTGGGCCGGCGGCTGCAACTGGGCGCGCTTGCGCCCTGGGGTGCGCTGCTGCTGCTCTGGGCGCTGCCCTACACCAACCTGGCCGGCAAGTTCAACGCCAACACGCAGCTGCTTTCGCTCTGGCCCTGGGCGGCGGCGCTGCTGCTGGCGAGCTGGCAGGAGCGCGGCTGGCGCGGCGCCTGGTTCAGCGTGGGGCTGGGGCTGGTGTCCGCCGCCTGCATGCTGAGCAAGTACTACAGCGGGCTGATGCTGGCGGGCTTTCTGCCGGCGGTGTTTCTGCATGCCGACGGCCGGCGCTGGCTGGCCTCGCCGCGCCCGTATCTTGCGCTGGCGCTGTGGCCGCACCTGGCCTGGGTGGCGAGCCACGACTGGGCGCCGCTGACGTACGCCATGGACCAGGGCGGCGGCGAGGTGTCCTGGCATTACATCGTGCGCTTTGCGTTCTCGCCGATCTTCTATTGGCTGCCGGCCTGGCTGGCGCTGTGCCTGACCTGGGCCTGGCTCGCCGCGCGCCGGCGCGGCGGAGCCTGGCTGCCCTGCGCCGCGCGCCTGCTGCTGCGCAGCTGGCTGCCGCAGGGGCGCGACGACGTGCTGTTCTGGCTCGCCTTCATGCCCTGGCTGCTCTCGCTCGCGTTTGCGCTGGCGGAGATCGTGGCGCTGTCCACGCCCTGGTCCATCCCCATAGGCTATGCCTTCGCGCTGCTGTGGCTGCGCAACCTGCAGCGGCTGGAGCCGGAGGTGGCGCCGCAGGTGCTGCAGCGCTTGTCGCGTGCCTGGTGGCCGGTGCTGGCGCTGGTGGCGGTGATGGCCGTGGTCGTCGCGGCCGTCAACGCGCTGCGCGGCGACGAGGGCTATTACCGCCCGACACAGGCGGCCGCGCTGGCCATCGTGCATGACTGGCAGCAGCGCCACCCGGGCCAGCAGCTGGCCTGGGTGGGCGGCGACTGGGCCGGCAATGCGATGCTCGCGTTCTATGCGCAGCCGCATTTGCTCACCGTGCCGGGCGATCCGGACAGCGAGGCCGCGCGCCTGTCGCAGATGGGCGACTGGCGCGCCGGCAACGGCCTGCTGCTGTGCCTGCGCGGGCCGCTGCAGCAGACGCAGGACACCGAATGCGACATCGAGGCGCAGGAATGGCTGGCGGCGCATGACCTGCCGCTGCAGGCGCATGTGCTGCAGGCGCGGCGCAGCGGCTGGCGCTTTCCCAAGCCGCGGACCTGGGTCTACGCCGTGTACGACGTGGATGCCGCCAGGCGCTGACTGAAATACAGGAACTGCCGCGCGCCGTGCTTTCCGTCCTCGCCGTCACCTTCCCGTTCTTCGCGCTGGTCCTGTGCGGCTGGCTGGCGGCGCGCGTCGGCGTGGTGCCGCTGTCGGCGATCGGCGGGCTCAACACCTTCGTGCTGTATTTCGCGCTGCCCTGCCTGCTCTACCGCTTCGGCGCGGGCACGCCGCTGGCGCAGCTGCTCGATCCGGTGGTGGCCGGGGTCTACTTCGGCTGCGCGCTGGTGCTGGTGGGCGCCGTGGTGGTGCTGTACCGGCGCCGCTGGGGCTGGAGCGACGCCGCGTTCGCCGCGCTGGTCACGGCCTTTCCCAATTCGGGCTTCATGGGCGTGCCGCTGCTGGTGGCGCTGCTGGGCGAGCACAGCGCGGGCACGGTGATCCTGACGGTCGCCATCGACATGTGCCTCACCGCCTCACTGTGCGTGGCGCTCTCGCGGCTGGACGTGGGCGGCGCGCGCGGCATGGCCGGCGCGCTCAAACAGGCGCTGCGCGGCATGGCGGTGAACCCGATGCCGATCTCCATCGTGCTCGGCGGCCTGGCCTCGGCCTTCGGCTGGCAGCTCTGGGCGCCGGTCGATCGCACCGTCGCCATGCTGGCCGATGCCGCCTCGCCGGTGGCGCTGTTCACCATCGGCGCGGTGCTGGCGCGCTCGCAGCGCAACCAGCACGAGGCCGTGGCGCTGGGCGACTACCTGCCGCTGGCGCTGGCCAAGCTGCTGCTGCACCCGGCGCTGGTCTGGGCGGCCGGGGCGCTGGCCATGCGCCTGGGCCTGCCGCTGTCGCCCTTCACTTTGAGCGTGCTGGTGCTGGTGGCGGCGCTGCCCAGCGCGAGCAACGTGGCGATGCTGGTCGAGCGCTTCGGCGCCCACACCGGGCGGGTGGCGTACATCATCCTGGCGAGCACGGTGCTGGCGTTCTTCAGCTTTTCGGCGCTGGTGGCGTGGCTGGTTTGACCCATGCTGCGCCGAAGTTTCCATCGAAATTTTTTCTTGTCGTGCACTACCCTGGTGTCCCCGCTCGCCTGGGGGCGCCCAGCGGTCACCGCCCGGGAGGGCGACCCCTGGCAAGCGATCGAAACCGCGAGCCAGGGGCGTCTGGGCGTTGCCGTGCTGGATGTTGCGAGCGGCGCGTTTTCAGGCAACCGGCTCGATGAGCGCTTTCCGATGTGCAGCACCTTCAAATGGCTGGCGGCAGCGCAGGTGCTGCAGCGCGTGGATCAGGGACATGAACAGTTGAAACGCCGCGTGCGTTTTGGCAAGGAAGTCTTGCTGCCCTGGTCGCCGGTCACCGAGCGGCATGTGGACGATGGCATGACAGTGGGCGATCTCTGCCAGGCTGCCGTCGCGATGAGCGACAACGCGGCCGGCAATCTGCTGCTGCAATCGCTGGGCGGGCCGCAGGGCCTGACGCAGTTCGTGCGCGAGCAGGGCGACGCCGTGACACGGCTCGATCGCTGGGAGCCGCAGCTCAACGAATCCACGCCCGGGGATCCCCGAGACACCAGCAGCCCACGCGCGATGGCGGGGTTGCTGCAGCGCCTGGTGGTCGGCCAGGCCTTGTCGCCGGGCAGCCGGGAGCAGCTGGCGCGGTGGTTGCGGCAGTCGAAGACCAATGCCCAGCGCCTGGGGGCGGGCCTGCCTGCCCAGTGGCGCGTGGGCAGCAAGACGGGGACAGGCCCTCACGGAAGCACCAATGATGTGGGCGTCTATTGGCGTGAAGGGCGTCCGCCCATCGTGGTGGTGGCGTTTCTGACGGAATCGGCCGCCAGCCTCGCGGTGCGCGAAACGGCCATCGCGCAGGTGGCGAAGGCGGTCTTCGCCCTGGGCGGAGGCTGACGGACCGGCGCTGCGGGTTTCAGATCGCCTGCGGGTCCACATCCACCAGCCAGCGTACCAGCCCCTTGTGCGCGCGCCGCTCGGCATGCAGCAGCGGCTGCCAGGCGGCCAGGAACTGCTGCAGCGCGCCGCGGTGGGCGCTTTCGATCAGCATCTGCGCGCGCTCCACGTTGGCCACGCGCTGCACCGCCAGCGGCACCGGCGGGTAGATCTGCACGTGGTCCGCGCCGGGCAGCCGGGCGTCGCGCGCGGCGTCGCTCGCGGCCTGCAGAAAGCCCTGCGCCGCCTCCTGCGTGCGCGCATCGGCGCGCAGCAGCGCCTGGTGCGAGAACGGCGGCATGGCGGCGGCTTCGCGCTCGGCCAGTTGCTGCGCGGCAAAGCCGGGGTAATCGTGGCGGCGCAGCGCGGCGAACAGCGGGTGCCCGGGGTGCCAGGTCTGCACCCAGAGTTCGGGCGCGGACTGCTGCGCGGCCATGTAATGCGCGTCGCGCCCGGCGCGGCCTGCGGCCTGCATCAAGAGCGCAAACAGCCGCTCGGGCGCGCGGAAGTCGCTGGAAAAGAGCGCGCTGTCCGGCTGCACCGCGGCCACCAGCGTGACGCGGCGAAAGTCGTGCCCCTTGGCCACCATCTGCGTGCCCACCAGCACGTCCACCTGCCCCGCGTGCACCGCCGCCAGCTGTTCCTCCAGCGCGCCCTTGGCGCGGGTGGTGTCGGCGTCTATGCGCGCCACGCGCGCGGCGCGGCGCTCGGGCGTGATGACGTTGCGCAGCAGCGCGGCAAGCTGTTCTTGCAGCTGCTCGGTGCCGCGCCCGACCGGGGCGATGTCCGGGTTGCCGCAGCTCGGGCAGGCGCGCGGCACCGGCGCGCTGCAGCCGCAGTGGTGGCAGCGCAGCGTGCGGTCTATCTTGTGAAAGACCTGCGCCGCCGAGCAATGCGGGCAGTCGCTCTTCCAGCCGCAGGCGTGGCAGTGCAGCACGGGCGCGAAGCCGCGGCGGTTGAGCAGCACCAGGCATTGCTCGCCTTTTTCCACGCGCTCGGTGATGGCGGCGATGAGTGGCGGCGCAAACACGGCGCGCCGCGGCTGCTGGCCCATGTCGATCAGACGCAGGCGCGGCAGCGCGGCGGCGCCGATGCGGCTGGGCATGGCCAGGCGCCGGTAGCGGCCCACGGCCGGGTCGCTGGCGTGCCAGCTTTCCAGCGACGGCGTGGCGCTGCCCAGCACCACCCGGGCGCCGCAGTCGCGCGCGCGCCAGAGGGCCAGATCGCGCGCCGAATAGCGCGCGCCCTCCTGCTGCTTGTAGCTTGCGTCGTGCTCTTCATCGACCACGATCAGCGCCAGATGCGGCAGGCTGGCGAAGATCGCCATGCGCGTGCCCAGCACGATGCGCGCCTGCCCGGTGTGCGCCGCGAGCCAGCTTTTCAGGCGCTGCGCCGGTGTCATGCCGCTGTGCAGGCTGACGATGGCCGGGCCGCCCACCAGTGGCTCGAAGCGGGCGCGAAAGCGCTGCTCCAGCTGCGGCGTGAGGTTGATCTCGGGCACCAGCACCAGGGCCTGGGCCTGCGGGCTGGTGGCCAGCGCCGCCTGCACGCTGTGCAGATAGACCTCGGTCTTGCCGCTGCCGGTGCTGCCGAACAGCAGAAAGGGGCCAGGTTCAGCATCAATTTGGCCTGCAGCGCTTGCCTGTTCTGCGGTAAGCGCTATTGAATTGGATACCGCTTGGCCGGTTCCCGCTTCGCCGGCGGTCTTTGCCTTGCGCCGCAGCCGCCGTTGCAGCTGTTCGGCGCTCAGCTCGCGCAGCGAAGGCGGCAGCGCCGCCAGCGCCACCTCGCCCAGGCCGCGCTGGTAGTAGCGCGCGGCAAACGCCACCAGGCGCCGCCAGGGCTCGGGCAGCGGTGGCAGGCCGGGCAGCACGCCGGCGATGGCGCGCAGCTCGGCGCCGGCGGGCGGCGCATCGCCGGGCGCATCACCGGGGCCCTCCCAGACGATGCCCAGCACCTCGCGCCGGCCCAGCGGCACGCGCACCAGCGTGCCCGCGGGCAGGGCGGTGTCGTGCAGATAGCTCAGCGGGCCGGCGACGCTGCTGTGCACCGGGGTCTGCACCGCGACGTGCAGGGGAATCATTTGGAGAGACAAAGACTTGCGACTGGTTGTGAGGCAATGACTTCAATTTCGGTGCCAAGTCGCTGCCAGTGCCTGTGTTTTTGACCTATCCACGGTTGCTGTGGATAACTTTGTGGGTATCTTGGGCTCAAGGCTGCGCAAGCCGCATCTTTGCTGGGTTTGTGGGCATTGCATGCAAAAACGGCAAAACCAAAAAATCCTTGTAAATCAACGGCATTGTGGTTTTTTACAGTTCCGTGCTCTGCTGCGGTGCACTAATGGTTACGGACGGGCAGCACCGTTTTCTTTGTGCATAAGTCAGTTGCGATGCCCTGTCAATACCCCGTTTGGGCGGTGTTTTGTGCTATGCGCGCATGCGTTTCCCGTGCGCGTGCACCGCCTCCACCAGCGCGCTCACATGCTCGGGCGGCGTGTGCTGGCTGATGCCGTGGCCGAGGTTGAAAATGTGCGTGGGCCCGGTGCCCGCCGCATCGGTGTGCGGCCGGCCAAAGCTCTCCAGCACCGCGCGCGCCTGCGCCTCGATGGCGGCCGGCGGGGCAAACAGCACGTTGGGGTCGATATTGCCCTGCAGCGCCTTGCTGCCGCCCACCAGCGCGCGGGCGCGGCCCAGGTTCACCGTCCAATCCAGCCCCAGCACCTCGCAATCGAGCGCCCCCATGTCGGGGAGCCACAGCCCGCCGCCCTTGGTGAAGACGATGCGCGGCACGTCCTGCCCATCCGCCCCGGTGCGCTTCAATTGCGCCAGCACGCGCCGCGTATAGGCCAGGCTGAAGTCCTGAAAGCAGCCATCGGCCAGCACGCCGCCCCAGCTGTCAAAGACCATCACGGCCTGCGCGCCGGCATCGATCTGCGCGTTCAGATAGACAGCCACCGCGTCGGCGTTCACCGCCAGCAGCCGGTGCATCAGGTCCGGGCGGGCGTACATCAGCGTCTTCACCTGCCGGTAGTCGTCGCTGCCCCTGCCCTCCACCATGTAGCAGGCCAGCGTCCAGGGGCTGCCCGAAAAGCCGATCAGCGGCACGCGGCCGTTCAGCGCCCGGCGGATGCTGGTGACGGCGTCGAACACATAGCGCAGCCTGTCCATGTCCGGCACCGCCAGCTTGCTGACGGCGGCCTCGTCGCGCACCACCTGCGCAAAGCGCGGGCCTTCGCCTTCGGCAAACGACAGGCCCAGCCCCATCGCATCGGGCACGGTGAGGATGTCGCTGAACAAGATGGCGGCATCGAGCGGGAAACGCTCCAGCGGCTGCAACGTGACCTCGGTGGCGTAGTCCACGTTCGTGGCCAGCCCCATGAAGCTGCCCGCCCTGGCGCGCGTGGCCTTGTACTCGGGCAGGTAGCGCCCGGCCTGGCGCATCAGCCAGATGGGGGTGGTGTCGGTCGCCTGGCGGCGGCAGGCGCGCAGGAAGCGGTCGTTGGCGAGGGGGGCGAAGGCGTTCATGGCGGGCGATTGTCGCCCAGTGTCCGATCGCCAGCCTTGGCCCCGGCCCCGCTGGCCGTGAATGTCATCGTCCGCGCGGCGGGCTTGTCTGTGTCCGGCGCGCCAGGGCGACGGCATCGCGCAGATTCCGCTGCAGCATCGCCATGCTGCCGACATAGCCTGCCATCGCCTGCGTTGCGCGCCGCTCGATCGCATCGGCATTCGTCAGACCAAGCTGCACCAGCGCGCAGATGTCCTCCCGGTCGTTGTCCGCCAGTCGGGCGATCTTGCTCACGGCCAGATCCACGGGCGCGAGGACATGCAGGCGTATCTGCTCCAGCCCCAAATCCACCGGCAAGGCATCGGCCAGATAGTCTTCGTGCATCAGGGCAAAGCTCGCGTTGTAGTTGGTATCCAGATAAACCACCTGCGGCGCGCCATCGTCCAGCACGACTTCTACCGCCAGATCGCTGGGCAGCAGCACGCGCGCGCCGAACTCGGCATCCACGTCGGTGGTGACGCGACTGGCGGTATACAGGTGCACGGCCATGCCCCCAGCGAGATAGACGTTCAGCGGGCTGTGCAATGCAAGCCGCTCTTGCAGTTGCCGCAGCAGCTCGCGCAAACCCCGTGCCAAAGCCGTGTCCGTATGCAATGGCAGACTGCCTGACATCGCATCAGCCCCGGCCAAGTTGCTGATCGAGCAGGTCGCGCCAGCGCGGCAGGCCTAGCACCCAGCCCCGCCGCACCAGTTCGGCCGCTTCCAGCCTGTCGCCGGGGTGGGTGGCGAAGTAGCGTTCGCTGGCCTGCCACAGTTGTGCCGAGGCCGCTGGAAAGCGCGGGCGCACCAGCATCGCCGCCAGCCGAAACACATTGGCCTCGCGCTGGTCGGCGGCAGGCGCGGTCTGCCCCTGCACGACCGCGGCGCAGCGCTGCAGCAGCGCGGCTTCAAGGTCTCGGGCAGTGGGGGCGGCGGCGTGGTTCATGGTGCGATGCAGTGTAGGACAAGGCAGGGCAATCGGCGTCTCTATCATCCCCTTTCATGACCACCGAAACCAGCCCCGCTGACGCATCAGCCGCCGCCTTCATCGCCCGCTGGCAGGGCAGCGCGGCGAGTGAACTGGCCACCGCGCAGAGCTTCACGCTGGAACTGTGCGCGCTGCTGGGCGTGGACAAACCCCACGCCACCGAAGCGCTCGACTACATGTTCGAGCGCCCCATCACCTTCGCGCATGGCGACGGCAGCAGCAGCAGCGGGCGCATCGACTGCTACAAGCGCGGCCACTTCGTGCTGGAAGCCAAAAAGCTCAGGGCCGCCGCCACTACCCGCGGCTTTGACGACGGCCTGCTGCGCGCCCGCAGCCAGGCCGAGGGCTACGCCCGCGCGCTGCCCGCGGGCGAAGGCCGCCCGCCCTTCCTGATCGTGGTGGATGTAGGCACCGTGATTGAGCTGTACGCCGAATTCAGCCGCAGCGGCGCCACCTACACGCCCTACCCCGACCCGCGCAGCCACCGCATCCGCCTGGCCGATCTGGCGAATGAAGCCGTGCGCGAGCGGCTCAAGCGCATCTGGACAGACCCCGAAAGCCTCAACCCCGCGCGCATCAGCGCCCAGGTCACGCGCACCGTCGCCGCGCTGCTCGCGCGCCTGGCGCGTTCACTCGAATCGGGCCATGGTGAAGAATCCAAGCCAAATCAGCATCTAACGCAGACGGGGCAAGCGCCAACAGCTCCCGAAAAAGTAGCCTCCTACCTCACCCGCTGCCTGTTTTCCATGTTTGCCGAAGACGTCGGCCTGCTGCCCGAAGGTGCGTTTGAAGACCTGCTGCGCCGCCACCGCGACGACCCCGCCGCGCTGCAGCAGATGTTGCAGGCGCTGTGGGCCGACATGGACCACGGCGGCTTTTCCGTCGCACTCGCCAAACCCTTGCTGCGCTTCAACGGCAAGCTCTTCAAGGGCGCGGGGCAGGACGGCTACAGCCTGCGGCTCACCCCCGCGCAGATCGACCTGCTCATCGAAGCCGCGCACGCCAACTGGCGCGAGGTGGAGCCCGCCATCTTCGGCACGCTGCTGGAGCGCGCGCTCGACCCCACCGAGCGCCACGCCCTGGGCGCCCACTACACCCCGCGCGCCTATGTCGAGCGGCTGGTGCTGCCCACCGTCATCGAGCCCCTGCGCGGCGAGTGGAGCAACGCCCGCGCCGCCGCGCTGGTGCTGGCGCACGAGGCCGCCGTTCTGCAGGGCAAGGCGGCCGACGAAAAAATGGCCGCCGCCCGTGCGCAGGTGCGCGCCTTTCACCACCACCTGTGCCAGGTGCGCGTGCTCGACCCGGCCTGCGGCAGCGCGAACTTTCTGTACGTGACACTGGAGCACTTGAAGCGCCTGGAGGGCGAAGTGCTCAACCAATTACAGGAACTGGGCGAGGCGCAGGACAGCCTGGGCCTGGAGGGCGACACCGTCACCCTGCGCCAGTTGCTGGGCATTGAACTGAACGAACGCGCCGCCGCGCTGGCGGAACTGGTGCTGTGGATAGGCTGGCTGCAATGGCATGTGCGCACACGCGGCCTGGCCAGCGTGGCCGAGCCTGTCGTCCACAACTACGGCAACATCGAACACCGCGACGCGGTGCTGGCCTGGGACGGCGTGGAGCCTGCGCACGACGACGCCGGACGCCTGCTCAGCCGCTGGGATGGCGTCACGTACAAAACCCACCCTGTCACCGGCGAGCGCGTGCCCGACGAGGCCGCGCAACTGCCGCAGTGGCGCTACATCGGCGCCCGCAAAGCCGCGTGGCCGCAGGCGGATTTCATCGTGGGGAACCCGCCCTTCATCGGCGCCGCCAGCATGCGCGCCGCGCTGGGCGATGGCTATGCCGAAGCGCTGCGCGGCGTGTGGAAAGAGGTGCCCGAAAGCGCCGACTTCGTGATGCACTGGTGGCAGCACGCCGCCGCGCAGGTGGCGGGCGGCCAGGCGCAGCGCATGGGCCTGATCACCACCAACAGCCTGCGCCAGACCTTCAACCGCCGCGTGGTGCAGGCGGCGCTGGCTGCAGGCACGCATTTGCAGATGGCCATCCCCGACCACCCCTGGGTGGACAGCGCCAACGGCGCGGCCGTGCGCATTGCGATGACGGTGCTCGCCAGCGGCAGTGGCGAAGGCGAATTGCTCAGCGTGACCGACGAAGTGGCGGGCGAGCACGGTGAAATGGCGGTGACGCTGAGCGCGCAAACCGGCCTGATCCACGCCGACCTGAGCGTGGGTGCCAACGTGGCGGCGGCGCAGGCGCTGCGCGCCATGCAAGGCATTTCGTCTCCCGGCGTGAAGCTGCATGGCGCAGGCTTCATCGTCACCCCCGAAGAAGCCGCGGCTTTACTCCCTCCCCTGCCGGGGGAGGGCGGGGGTGGGGGCCTGCCGCCCTTGATCCGCCCCTACCGCAACGGCCGCGACCTGACCGACACACCGCGCGGCGTGCTCATCATCGACGCCTTCGGCCTGAGCAGCGAGCAACTGCGCGACCGCTACCCCGCCGTGTACCAATGGCTGTTTGACCGGGTCAAACCGGAGCGCGATGCCAAGGGAAGCACCAAGGACGGCGCGGGCTACGCCAAGCTGTGGTGGCTGCACGGCAAACCGCGTCAGGAAATGCGCAAGCAACTCGCGGGCCTGCCCCGCTACATCGCCACCGTCGAAACCGCCAAGCACCGCACTTTCCAGTTTCTGGACGCGGCCATCCTGCCCGACAACATGCTGATCGCCATCGCGCTCGACGATGCCTACACCCTCGGCGTGCTCTCCAGCCAGTTGCATATCGACTGGGCACTGGCCACCGGCGGCACGCTGGAAGATCGCCCGCGCTACAACAAAACCCGCTGCTTCGAAACCTTCCCCTTCCCCTCGGAAGATACCGGCCTCACCGCCCCGCTGCGCGCCCGGATCGCCGAGCTGGCCGAGAAGATCGACGCGCACCGCAAACGCGTGCTGGGCCACGACTCCTTCCCCCTTTGGGGGAAGGCTGGGATGGGGGCTTGGTGCGCATCCACGGGCGCGGTGCCTGATGCATCGCCGCACGCCCCCACCCCTGCCCTCCCCCAGAGGGGGAGGGAGTCAGAAGAGGTGCTCCCCCGAGAGGGGAGTGAGCAAGAAGGGGCGCTCTCCCCAAAGGGGAAGGAGCAGGAAGTGACCCTCACCGGCCTGTACAACGTGCTCGCCGCGCTGCGCGAAGGCCGCGCGCTCTCCGCCAAGGAAAAGGCCCTCCACACCCAGGGCCTGGTCGGCGTGCTGCGCGAGCTGCACGACGAACTCGACGCCGCCGTGCTCGCCGCCTACGGCCTGCCTTCGGATACCAGCACCGATGCCGTGCTGCAGCACCTCGTTCAGCTCAACACCCGCCGCGCGCAGGAAGAGGCGCAGGGGCACATCCGCTGGCTGCGCCCGGCGTTCCAAAATCCACAAAAATTGCCTCAATCCCAGGAGCTGCTCGCGCAGTATGGGCAAGCGTTAAAAGCCGATTTGAATGGTGAAATTTCACTATTAAAACAAGAGCAAAAACCCGCCTTGCCCTGGCCCGCTACGCTGCCCGAACAGGTGCGCGCCGTCGCCGCCCTGCTGGCCAGCAGCAAAGCCCCGCTGCCGCTGGCCGCGATCGAAGCCGCCTTCAAGGGGCGCGGCGCCTGGAAGAAGGGCCTGCCCACGCTGCTTGCCACCCTCGAAGCCCTGGGCCGCGCGCAGCCGGTGGCGCTGGCGGATGGGGGGCAGGCCTGGCGGGGGTAGCTGAGCTTGATTTCGCATCACCCATCCATACAATGTATGGGTGATTCGTTTTGAATGGGACCCATCCAAGGCAGCCGCCAACCTCAAAAAGCACGGCGTTTCTTTCGAAGAGGCGCAGTCGGTTTTCTACGACGAATTTGCCGTGCAATTTTTTGATGAGGCGCACTCCAGCGATGAAGATCGATTCCTGATGCTGGGCCTGAGCGCAATGGCCAGGCTCTTGATCGTCTGCCACTGCGAGCGTGAAGATGGCGACGTGCTGCGCATCATCTCGGCGCGCCGTGCCACGGCACGTGAGCGCCAGCTTTACCCAGGAGCGTGATATGAAGGCTGAATACGATCTTTCCAAAATGAAATCGCGCCGCAACCCCTACGCATCGCGGCTGAAGACGCCGGTTTCCATGCGGCTCTCGGGCGACGTGGTCGAATACTTCAAGGCCATGGCCGCAGAGTCGGGTGTGCCTTACCAGAGCCTGATCAATCTCTACCTGCGCGACTGTGTGGCGCAGCACCGCAAGATTGAAATCGGTTGGCCCAAGGCAAGCGCCTGAGTGAAAGTGCCTGCCTCATGACAAGTGCACAACGATTCGCCAGCGTATGGGATGCCATCGAAGACACGCCGCAGCAGGCTGCCAGCATGAGTGCCCGCTCCGGCCTGATGATGGCGCTGACCGAAGCCATCCGCCAGCAAGGCATCACGCAGGCGCAGGCGGCAGAGCTCTTCGGCGTGACGCAGCCGCGCATCTCCGACCTGGTGCGCGGCAAGGTCAATCTGTTCTCGCTCGATGCGCTGATGGATATGGCGGCGGCGGCCGGCATGGCGCCGACCATCACGGTCACAAAACCCAAAAGCCAAACTGCCCGGCGTGCGCAAGGCAAAACACCGGCGCATGTCTGAGGCTGGCAGCTGCTGGAAGCGCACGACGCCAAAGTCGCAGCTTTCGTGGCTAACCAACTTCTACAAAAATAGCATTACACCCATTGTAGGAGCGGCTTCAGCCGTGAATGACTATATTCCCGTGTGTTCACACATGCTCGCGCCGCTGCACCACCACGAAGCGATCGGCGACGAAGGCCAGCGTGGTGTAGCTGGTGGTCGCCGCCGGGTTGCCGCCGGTGGCGTGGTAGTCGGAGAAACCGGCCGACTGGTTCACGTACACGCCCTGCGTGAGGTTGATCGAGAGCGCCACGCGGGCGCGCAGGCTGAGCTGCACGGTGCGGTCGATCACCGCGCGGTCGGTGGAATACACGCCCAGCGTCAGCGCGCCCTGCTCGCGGGTGGTGGCTTCGGCCTGCTGCAGCGAGGCTTCGCGCGAGTCGGTGGCGACGACGAAGGAGACGGGGCCAAAGCACTCGCTGCCCCAGGTGGCGCGGTCGGCCTGCGTGAGGGCGACGATGGCCGGGGTGTGGATGCGCGCCTTGGGGTACTCGGGATTATCGAGAGTGCGTGAGGCCAGCAGCAGCTGGCCCTTGCTGCTCGCGGCGACTATGCGCTCCACGGTCTCGGGCGCGCAGACCGCGCCGAGCACGGCGGTGGCGACCTTGGGGTTGCTCAGCAGCTTGTCCACGGCAGCCGCCAGGTCTTGCCCCACTTGTTCAAAGCGCTTGTGCCCTTCATCGGTGGCGATGCCGTCCCTGGGCACGTAAATCGTCTGCGTGGTGGTGCACATCTGGCCGCTGTAGAGCGTGAGCGTGAACGCCAGGTTGTTCAGCATCGCGGCGTACTGGTCGGTGGAATCGATGATGACGCTGTTCACGCCCGCCATCTCGGCGTACAGCCGCGCCTGCGGGGCGTGGTCGCGCAGCCAGTGGCCGAAGCCGGTGCTGCCGGTGAAGTCGATGCTGGCGACCGCCGGGCTTTGCGCCAGCGCCTGGGTGTGCGCCGGGTCGTTGCTCAGCGCCAGCAGGACGAGGTTGTGATCGAGTCCCTGCTCGGCCAGCACCTCGCGCAGGATGGCGACCGTGATCGCGGCGGGCAACACCGCATTGGGGTGGGGCTTGACGATGACCGGGTTGCCGGTGGCCAGCGCGGCGAACAGGCCGGGGTAGGTGTTCCAGGTGGGGAAGGTGGCGCAGCCGATCACCAGCGCCACGCCGCGGCCGACGATCTCGAAGTGCTTGTGCATCACCAGCGGCGGGTTCTTGCCTTGCGGCTTTTCCCAGCGCGCCTGGGCGGGCACGTCGGCCATGGCCTTCCAGGCGTAGGCGATGGCTTCGAGTGCGCGGTCCTGCGCGTGCGGGCCGCCGGCCTGGAAGGCCATCATCGGGCCCTGGCCGGTGGTGAGCATCACGGCATGCGCGATCTCGTGGCTGCGCTTGTGGATGCGCGTGAGCGCTTCCAGCAGCACGCCCACGCGCCCCTGCGCGCCCAGCGCCTGCCAGGCGGGCTCGGCGGCCTGGGCGGCGGCGATCAAGGCATCGGCCGTGCATTCGGGGTAGCGTACGTCCAGCGCCACGCCGTAGGGTGATTGCTCGGTGGCGATGCGGCCGACTTCGCCCGGCTGCGTGAGCGGGAAATCCTTGCCCAGCAGCGCGTTGGCGGCGGCGATGCCGTCGGCCTGGCCGGTTTCGCCATAGACCTTGGGCGAGGGCATCTCGGGGAAGGGCGTCCAGAACGCGCGCGTGGCAAGGGCGCTCAGCGCGCCGTCGAGCAGCGCGCGGTGGGTGTCGAACAGCGACATGGGAACCGTCTCCTAGGGTTTTTACGGGGGTGAAAGGGCTTGCGCCAAGGCAGCCCGAGAGTTTATGATTTACCGACCGATCGGTCAATTATGTTTTCCTGGTCGGTTTTTCTTTTTCAGCCATCCGTACCCGTATCGCCCATGTCCGACCCCCTGGTTCTCGTCTCCAACGATGCCGCCGTGCGCACCATCGCGCTCAACCGGCCGGCGCAGCTCAACAGCTTCACCGGCGAACTGCACCAGCAGCTGCTGGCGGCGCTCCATGCCGCGGCGGATGACGCCAGCGTGCGCTGCGTGGTGCTGACGGGCGCCGGGCGCGCGTTCTGCGCCGGGCAGGATCTGGCCGATCCCGAGGTCGCGCCAGACCCCGCGCCGGGCGCCGCGCCCAAGGATCTGAGCGTGGCGATCGAACGGCATTACGTGCCTTTGCTGCTGCGCCTGCGCAGCATGCCGGTGCCGGTGGTGGCCATGGTCAACGGCGTGGCGGCGGGCGCGGGCGCCAGCATTGCGCTGGCCTGCGATCTGGTGGTGGCGGCGCGTTCGGCCAGCTTCATCCAGGCGTTTTCCAAGATTGGCCTGGTGCCCGACAGCGGTGGCACCTGGCTGCTGCCGCGCCTGGTGGGCCGCGCGCAGGCGCTGGGCCTGGCGCTGCTGGGCGACAAGCTGCCGGCCGAGGAGGCGGCGCGCATCGGCCTCATCTGGCGCAGCGTGCCCGATGACGAGCTGGCCGCCAGCGCGCAGGCGCTGGCCGCGCGCCTGGCGGGCATGCCGACCCAGGCGCTGGTGGCCATCCGCGGCGCGCTGGATGCCGGTGCGCAAAGCGACTTTGAAGGCGCCCTGAAACACGAAGCCGCGCTGCAGCGCACGCTGGGCTTTGCCCACGATTACCAGGAGGGCGTGCAGGCCTTTGCCCAGAAGCGCGCCCCCCGATTCACCGACCGTTGAACGCCTGCGATGACACCAACCCTTGACCCCCAGCAGCTTGCCGAGCAGGTGCGCGCGCTGATGCTTGAAAACGACCGCGCCACGCGTGCGCTGGGCATGCAGGTGACGGCCATAGGCCCCGGCCGCGCCACGGTGACGATGACGGTGCGCGCCGACATGCTCAACGGCCACGCCACCTGCCACGGCGGGATGATCACCACGCTGGCCGATTCGGCGTTTGCGTTTGCCTGCAACGCCGGCAATGAGCTGACCGTGGCCTCGGGCGTGACGATCGACTTCGTCGCTCCCGGGCGCGAGGGCGACGTGCTGACCGCGCAGGCGCGCGAGGTGCAGCAGGCCGGACGCACCGGCGTGTACGACGTGGACGTGCACAACCAGCGCGGCGAGCTGGTGGCGGTGTTCCGCGGCCGCTCCTACCGCATGAAGGGCAAGCCGGCGGTCGATCTGCCCAGCGCTTGACCCTGCACCACGACAACCAGACAAGGAGACTTTCAATGACCGTTTTTCGCCCCGAGCCCGGCGACCTGGAACCGATAGAAACCGCCAGCCGCGACGAGATCGCCGCGCTGCAGCTCACACGCCTGCGCTGGTCGCTGCAGCACGCCTACGACCACGTGCCGCATTACCGCCAGGCGTTTGACGCCAAGGGCGTGCACCCGAACGACCTCCAGCAGCTGAGCGACCTGGCCAAATTCCCCTTCACCACCAAGAAGGATTTGCGCGACAACTACCCCTTCGGCATGTTCGCCGTGCCGCGCGAGCAAATCACGCGCATCCACGCCTCGTCGGGCACCACGGGCAAGCCCACGGTGGTGGGCTACACGGCAAAGGACATAGCCACCTGGGCCGATCTGGTGGCGCGCTCCATCCGCGCCTCGGGCGGGCGCCCGGGCGACATCATCCACGTCGCCTATGGCTACGGCCTGTTCACCGGCGGGCTGGGCGCGCACTACGGCGCCGAGCGCGCGGGCTGCACCGTGATCCCGGTCTCGGGCGGCCAGACCGAGAAGCAGGTGCAGCTGATCAACGACTTCCACCCCGACATCATCATGGTCACGCCGTCCTACATGCAGGTGATCATCGAGGAGTTCATCCGCCAGGGGCTGGACCCGAAGAAGAGCTCGCTCAAGGTCGGCATCTTCGGCGCCGAGCCCTGGACCGAGGCCATGCGCCGCGAGGTGGAGAACACCTCCAGCCTGAAGGCGGTCGATATCTATGGCCTGTCGGAAGTGATGGGCCCGGGCGTGGCCAACGAGTGCATAGAAACGCAGGACGGGCCGGTGATCTGGGAAGACCATTTCTACCCCGAAATCATCGATCCCGAGACCGGCGAGGTGCTGCCCGATGGCGAGGAGGGCGAGCTGGTCTTCACCACGCTGACCAAGGAAGGCCTGCCCATCGTGCGCTACCGCACGCGCGACTTGACGCGCCTGCTGCCGCCGACGGCGCGCAGCTTCCGGCGCATGGGCAAGATCGTCGGCCGCTCGGACGACATGCTCATCATCCGCGGCGTCAACATGTTCCCCACGCAGATCGAAGAAATCGTGCTGCAGCACGAGAAGCTCTCCGGTCAGTACCAGATCACCGTCACGCGCGACGGCAACCTCGACGAGGTGCAGGTGCTGTGTGAACTGCATCCCGAAACCAGCCATGCCGCGGCCGACGAGGTCAAGGCCATCCAGGGCTGGGTGCAGCACCGCATCAAGACCATGGTCGGGGTTTCCACGCGCGTGTCGGTGCTGCCCTCGGGCTCCATAGAGCGCACGCTTGTCGGCAAGGCCCGGCGTGTGATCGACCGGCGCCACCACTGATCCACTCCCTTTCCAGGAGATCCTATGTACACCCAGGCCATGGACACCATGGGCAAGCCGCTGCAGGCCGCGGCGCCAGCCAGTGCGCAGGAAGAGGCGCTGCAGCAGCGCTTTGACACGCGCATCGACGCCGGCGAATTCATCGAGGCCAAGGACTGGCTGCCCGACCACTACCGCAAGACGCTGGTGCGCCAGATCAGCCAGCACGCGCATTCCGAATACGTCGGCATGCTGCCCGAGGGCAACTGGGTGACGCGCGCGCCCACGCTCAAACGCAAGGCCATCCTGCTGGCCAAGATCCAGGACGAGGCCGGCCACGGCCTGTACCTCTACAGCGCCGCCGAGACGCTGGGCACCAGCCGCGACCAGATGCTCGATGCCCTGCACAGCGGCCGCGCCAAGTACAGCTCGATCTTCAACTACCCCACGCTCAGCTGGGCCGATGTGGGCACGATTGGCTGGCTGGTCGATGGCGCGGCCATCATGAACCAGGTGCCGCTGTGCCGCTGCTCCTACGGGCCGTATGCGCGCGCCATGGTGCGCATCTGCCGCGAGGAGAGCTTTCACCAGCGCCAGGGGTTCGACGCGCTGCTGGTGATGATGCAGCAGGGCACGGACGCGCAGCGCGCGATGGTGCAGGATTCGGTCAACCGCTGGTGGTGGCCGTCGGTGATGATGTTCGGCCCGCCGGACGACCAGTCGCCCAACAGCGCGCTGTCGATGCGCTGGGGCATCAAGCGCAATTCCAACGACGAGCTGCGCCAGAAGTTCATCGACGCCTGCGTCGATCAGGCCAAGGTGCTGGGCGTGCAGCTCCCCGACCCCGATCTGAAGTGGAACGAGGAGCGCCAGCACCACGACCACGGCGTGATCGACTGGGACGAGTTCTGGCGCGTGGTGGGCGGCGACGGCCCCTGCAACCGCGAGCGCCTGGCCGCCCGCGTCAAGGCCTGGGACGACGGCGCCTGGGTGCGCGAGGCGGCGCTGGCGCATGCGGCCAAGGAGGCAGGGCGCGAGCGCGCTGTGGCATGACGGTTTTCAATCCCTCCCCCGCTGGGGGAGGGCAGGGGTGGGGGCGAGCAGCGCCCGCTATGGACGCCAAGCCCCCATCCCCACCTTCCCCCAGAGGGGGAAGGAGCAAGCAACAAATGAAAGAGCAAACACCATGACAACCCCTACACCCGCTTCCACCGAATGGCCGCTCTGGGAAGTGTTCGTGCGCTCGCGCGCCGGGCTGGACCACAAGCACTGCGGCAGCCTGCACGCCTCCGACGCCAAGATGGCGATCCAGATGGCGCGCGACGTCTACACCCGGCGCCAGGAAGGCACCAGCATCTGGGTCGTGCCGTCGAGCGCGATCGTCGCCAGCGACCCGGCCGACAAGGACATGTACTTCGATCCGGCCGAGGACAAGGTCTACCGCCACCCCACCTTTTTCACGTTGCCCGCGGCCGTGAACCACATGTGAGGCAAGGAGCTGACATGCAAAGCATCCGCATTGGCAAGGAGCCCCAGGTGCAGTACCTGCTGCGCGTGGCCGATACCTGTTTGATCCTGGCGCAGCGCATCACCGAATGGTGCGGCCACGCGCCGATTCTTGAGGAAGACATCGCGCTGTCCAACATGGGGCTGGATCTGCTGGGCCAGGCGCGCGGCGTGCTGACCCGCGCCGGCCAGGTCGATGGCCGCGGGCACGATGAAGACCAGCTCGCGTTTCTGCGCGGCGAGGGCGATTTCCTGAACGTCACCATGGCCGAGCTGCCGCGCGGCGACTTCGCCTTCACCTGTTTGCGCAACGCCATGCTGGCCACCTTGCTCAAGCTGCTGTGGCAGCGGCTGGAAAGCTCCAGCGACCGCGAACTGGCCGCGATCGCCGGCAAGGCGATCAAGGAGGCGCGCTACCACCAGCAGCATGCGGCCGACTGGGTGGTGCGCCTGGGCGACGGCACCGAGCAATCGCGCCAGCGCATGCAGGCGGCGCTGGCGCAGCTCTGGCCCTACACCGCCGAACTGTTCGACACCGACGCGGTGGACGATGCTGCTCAGGCCAGCGGCCTGGGCCCGCGCTGGGCCGATCTGGAGGCCGAGTGGCGCCAGGAGATGGCGCAGATCCTCGCCGCGGCCGATCTGGCCGTGCCCGAGGGTGATATCAAATTCCGCAGCACCGGCAAGCGCGGCGTGCACAGCGAGCACATGGGCTTCATCCTCGCCGAGATGCAGTACCTGCAGCGCAGCTACCCCGGAGGCGCGTGGTGAGCGTCCTGCAGCAACGGCAGCCCAGCGCGCGCGTGCAGGCCGCGTGGCAGGTGCTGGAAACGGTGCAGGACCCGGAAATCCCGGTGATCTCGCTGTGCGACCTGGGCGTGGTGCGCGAGGTGCGCGAAAACGGCGCGCTGCTGGAGGTGGTGCTGACGCCGACCTATTCCGGCTGCCCCGCGACCGAGGTCATCGCGCACGATGTGAAGACCGCGCTGCAAGCCGCGCGGCTCGGCCCCATCGCCACCGTGCTGCAGCGCGCGCCCGCCTGGACGACGGACTGGATCAGCGCCAAGGGCAAGGCGGCATTGCGTGACTACGGCATTGCGCCGCCCGGTCCGGTGCCGCTCGAAGGCGCCAAGCCCATCTGCATCACCCGCCGCCGCCAGCCGCCCGTGCCCTGCCCGCGCTGCGCAAGCACGCATACCGAGCGCATCGCGCCCTTCGGCTCCACGCCGTGCAAGGCGCTGTACCGGTGCCTGGCCTGCCACGAACCGTTCGAACATTTCAAGCCGATATGAGCGTCATCTTCCATCCCCTGCGCGTGCGCGCCATTGAACCGGACACGGCCGAGGCGGTCATCGTCTCGTTCGATGTGCCCCCTCAATTGCGCGAAGTCTTCGGTTTCATCCAGGGCCAGTACCTCACGCTGCGCGCCCAGGTCGATGGGCAGGACCTGCGCCGCTCGTACTCGATCTGCGCCGGCGCCGACGACGGCGAGCTGCGCGTGGGCGTGCGCAAGGTGCAGGGCGGGCAGTTCTCGCACTGGATCAACACGCACCTGAAATCCGGCGACACGGTGCAGGTGATGGCGCCGCAGGGGCGCTTTTACGTGCCCACCGACCCGGCCGCGCACCGCCACTACGTCGGCGTGGCCGGCGGCAGCGGCATCACGCCCATTCTCTCGATCATGAAGACCGTGCTCGGGCGCGAGCCGCACAGCCGCTTCACGCTGCTCTACGCCAACCGCAGCCTGCAGTCCACGATGTTCAAGGAGGAGCTGGAAGACCTCAAGAACCGCTACCTCACGCGCGTCGCGCTGCACCATGTGTTCTCGGGCGAGGATACCGACGCACCGATCAACATGGGGCTGATGGACCGCGCCAAACTGGGCGATTTTTTGCAGCAGGTGGTGCCGGCCCGCAGCATCGACGAGGTTTTCGTCTGCGGCCCGTTTCAGATGAACGACGAGGCGCAGGCCGCGCTGGAGGCCGCCGGCGTGCCCGCCGAGCGCATCCACATCGAGCGCTTTGGCGTGGCGCTGCAGGCGGGCGAGAAGGTCGGCGCGGTGGAGCACCGCGCGGCCGAGGGCGATGCCGACCGCTCCAGCATCACCATCATCCGCGATGGCCTCAAGCGCGAGTTCAGCTTCAGCAAGGAGCAGGCGAGCATTCTCGACGCGGCATCGGCGGCCGGGCTGGAGGTGCCGTTTTCCTGCACCTCGGGCGTCTGCGGCACCTGCCGCGCCAGGCGCATCGAGGGCGAGGTGCGCATGGAGCGCAACTTCGCGCTGGAGAAGGCCGAGGTCGAAGCCGGCTTCGTGCTCACCTGCCAGTGCCGCCCGCTCACGCCGCGCGTAGTGCTCTCGTTTGATGAGCGTTGAATGCTGATCAGTCATGCGTTACAAGGCGATTTGAATGGCAAGAGGACGTTCCGCCGGTTACGAGGATCAACGTGATTTGATCCTGCAGCAGGCCGCCCGCCTGTTTGCCGAGCAGGGCTATGGCGGTGCCAGCATGAACGCCGTGGCGCAGGCCTGCGGCCTGTCCAAGCCCGCGCTCTACCACTACTTTCGCGACAAGTACGCGCTGCTGCTGAACATCACCGAAGGCCATGTGACGCGGCTGCAGGCGCAGTTCGACGCGGTGGCGCAGATGGAGCTTGCGCCCGAACCGCGCCTGCGCGAACTGATCCGCCGCTTCGTCGCCGAATACGCCCAGGCGCGCTACGCCCACCGCGTGCTGGTCGAGGACGTGAAGTTCCTGCAGCCCGAAGACTGGGAGCGCGTGCGCGCCATCGAGCGCAGCGTGGTCGATGGCTTTGCGCAGACCGTGGAGGCGCTGTGGCCGCAGGTCGGAACAGCGCGCATGGCCAAGCCCACCACCATGCTGCTGTTCGGCATGATCAACTGGATGTTCACCTGGTTCCGCCCCGATGGCGCGATGGACTATGACGCCATGGCGCCCATCGTCGCCGACCTGTTCTGCGGCGGCGTCGCCGCCGTCAAGCCGCCGCAGGGCAAGCCGGCCAAACGGCGCGGCCGCATCAGGGTAGTTCCGACTGGCGCGCCGCCCTGATTCGCCCCACCATCACCCACCCCGCGAGAACTCGCATTCACTTCAACCACTGACTGACAGGAGACACTTCATGAAAAAACGCTGGACCGCCCTTGCCCTGGCCGCCGCCGGCCTGATCGCCGCCAGCGGCGCGGCGCTGGCCGACGTCAATGTCGGCGTGACCATCTCGGCCACCGGCCCCGCGGCCTCGCTCGGCATTCCGCAGAAGAACACCATCGCACTGATGCCGCACACCATCGCGGGCGAGAAGATCAACTACATCGTGCTCGATGACGCTTCGGACACCACCGCCGGCGTGACCAACACGCGCAAGCTGATCAGCGAAAACAACGTGGACATCATCCTCGGCTCCAGCACCACGCCGGTGTCGCTGGCGATGATCGACATCGTTTCCGAGGCCAAGACGCCGATGATTTCGGTGGCCGCCTCGGCCAAGATCGTCGAGCCGGTGGATGCCAAGCGCCACTGGGTCTTCAAGACGCCGCAGAACGACATCATGATGTCGCTCGCCATCGTCGAGCACATGGCCAACCATGGCGTGAAGACGGTGGGCTTCATCGGCTTCTCGGATGCCTACGGCGAGGGCTGGGCGCAGGAATTCGCCAAGGCCGCGGCGCTCAAGAAGATCACCATCGTGGCCAATGAGCGCTATGCCCGCACCGACACCTCGGTGACCGGCCAGGCGCTCAAGATCAAGGCCGCCAACCCCGATGCGGTGCTGATCGCCGGCTCGGGCACGCCGGCCGCGCTGCCGCAGACCGCGCTCAAGAAGATCGGCTACGCCGGCAAGTACTACCAGACCCACGGCATCGCCAACAACGACTTCCTGCGCGTCGGCGGCAAGGATGTCGAGGGCACCATCCTGCCCGCGGGCCCGGTGCTGGTGGCCGATCAGCTGCCGGCTTCCAACCCGGTCAAGGCCTCGGCCCTGGCCTACGTGCATGCCTACGAAAAAGCCTACGGCAAGGGCAGCGTCTCGACCTTCGGCGCGCACGGCTGGGATGCGGGCGTCCTGATGACCGCCGCCGTGCCGGTGGCGCTCAAGAAGGCCAAGCCCGGCACGCCCGAGTTCCGCGCCGCGCTGCGCGATGCCATCGAAGGTCTGAAGGAAGTGCCGGGCGCGCACGGCATCTTCACCATGTCGCCGACCGACCATCTCGGCCTGGACCAGCGCGCGCGCGTGATGGTGACGATCCAGAACGGCACCTGGAAGTACATCGGCAACGATTGACCGGCCCGCGGCGGCAAACGCCCCCTGTGCCGTGCAGCGCAGGGGGCGTTTGCGTTTCAGCGCGCTATCGCCACCGTGCCTTGCAGCGCCGTCTGCGTGAACTCATCGAGCAGCAGCTCGGCGCGCACCGTCCATTCGCCGGCGGCCGGGATCAGCACCGCGTCGGCGCGCCAGCGCCCCGGTGCGGTGGCATGCGCCTGGGCGTGCAGGGCCTCGATGCCCAGCGCCGGGTTGGCCAGCACGAAGGCCACTTCCCTGGGTGCGACCGTGCCCGGGGCGAGCGTCGCGGTGATGGAGACCGGCCCGGCGGCGGCCGGCGCGATCACCAGATCGATGCGGACCTGCCCGTTGTCCAGGACAAGGTGCGCGGGCTGCGCCTTCGCCGCCGCGGCCGCTGGCGGCGGCAGGCTGCGCGGCGGCGGCGTGAAGCGCCAGAGCGCGACGACCGCCAGCACGGCGGCGAGCATCCCGGTTTCGATGGCGATGGAGCGTGCCATGCGCCGCCGCGTGCCGGTCTGCCCGTGCATGAGGGCCGGCGTGAGCCGCCAGCGGTGCCAGGCCGCCAATACCAGCACCAGCGCGACGAGCGCGAGTTTGGCCAGCAGCACCCGCCCGTACGCGGTGGCGTAGAGCGCCCGCGGATCGCCGAGCTGGATGCTGGCCAGCGCCAGGCCCGCCAGCACCAGCGCCGCCAGCACCCATGGGATGGCGCGCGAGAAGCGTGCCAGCAGCCGCGGCGCGTCCGCCCCCGGCCGGCGCAGGCTGGTGGCGAGCGGAATGAGAGCCCCCAGCCACAGCGCCACGCTGGTGGCATGCACCGACACCGCGGCGCGTGCCCATGCGTACGGCGCCGTGCTGGCGTGGCCGCTGGCACTCAGCGCCGCGCCGCTGCCCAGCAGCGCCAGCAGGCCGGCGCCGCGGGCAAGCCGGCCGCCGTGCCCGCGCAGGGCGCACAGCCCCAGCAGCAGGGCGGCGCCGGCCAGTGCCAGCGTGGCGCCCAGGCTGGTCTGGGCACCCGTGCGCCATGCCTGCCAGCTGGCGCTCTCGTGCAGCGCCAGGCCCAGCATGTCCGCGCCCTGGAGCAGGGGAGCGAGCAGCGCCGAAACCAGCCCGAGCGCCAGCAGCGCGCTGCCGAGCCGCCGCGTGGACGGCGTGCACGCCGGCGCATTCCAGGCGCACCAGAAGGCCGTGCCGGCGCCCAGGAAGAGGCCCAGGTAGAGCGCGCATTTCGCCAGCCAGATGGCGGCTCCCAAGGGCGTGGCGCTTGCCGCCGCGGCCGGCGCCGCGGGCGCGGCCCCGGCGCCCACGGACCAGCGCAGCACGCCGCTGACCGGATGGCCGTCGGCAGAGATGACATGCCAGACCAGGGCGTGGCCGCCGCGCGCCAGCGCGGGGATCGGCACCTGGACCTGCGCGCCCTCGGTGCGTGCCCCCGGCACGGGCAGCGCCGAGCCATCGGGCTCGACGATCTGCAGCCGCGTGACGGTCACCGGCTCGCTGAATGCGAGCAGCGCCTGGCGCGGCGCCTGCGCCAGCACGCTGCCATCCGCCGGTTCGGCATGCAGCAGCGCGGTGTGCGCCCAGGCCGCGCCGCCCGGCAGCAGCATGCCCAGCAGCAGCGCCCGGAGCAGCGCGCACAGCCACCGCAGCGGCGCCGGTTTCATGGTTTGCGCGCGGGCAGCAGCGTGATCACCGGTGCCGGCTTCTCAGGGTGCTTCTGGCCGGCGGAGGGCAGCTCGATCCAGCGCTCCACCCCGTGCTCGCAGGTCTGCACCGTGGGAAAGGCCAGCGTGCTGCCCGGCGTGAGCGTGGAAGCGATCTGGCTGCTGAAGGCGAACTCGTCGTAATAGGCGTCGGGCAGGCTGCCTCCCGACCAGGTGATGGTGCGCACGCCTTCGCTGACCTGGTTGCCGTGGAAGGTATAGGGCCGGGCGTATTTCCCTTGCGTGGTTTCAATCGTCCAGCCGGGCTTGATCTGCGGCTTGACGGCGATGACCCCGTCCGGGATCTGCACGCTGAGCCTGACCGTGGCCGAACCCTTGCAGCCATGCGGCACCGTGAGTACCGCCTTGTAGCCCGCGCCCACGGACGCCTGCGCCGCTTGCAGGCCGACATGCGCATGGGCCGCCCCGGCGGCCAGGCCAGCGAGGGCGATGAATGAGGAGATGCGCGCGGCATGGTTGGAAATGTGCATGAAAGACCTCGTTTGAGTCAGAATTGGTAGCGCAGGCCGGCGTGGATGCTGCGCCCGGCGCCAGGATAGAAGGTGCTGGCCGGGGCGCCCGCGCTGGCGTTGAGCACGGTGCCGAAATCGGCCACGTAGCGCCGGTTGGTCAGGTTGCGCAGATCGACGAAGAAGCTCAGGCCGTCGCGCAGTGTGGCACCAAGCTTCAGGCCCAGCAGCGCGTAGCGCGGTGTCCGGGCGGTGTTGGCATAGTCCACCCAGGCGCCGGTGGGAACCCAGTCCAGCGTCGGCGTGACGTAGAAGCCATTGGCCTGCGCGTAGGTCAGCGAGGTGCGCAGCAGATGCCTGGGCAGCCCGGGAATCGCGTTGTTGCCATGCTGCGGATCACCGCGGAAGCGGAAATCGCTCCAATTCCACAGCTGGTTCAGGACCAGCGTGTCCCCCGCGGCCGGGACCAGGTTGCGCGCCAGTTCCAGCGACGCGCCCAGCTCTATGCCCTGGTGCAGCGTGCGGCCGGCGTTGAAGGTGGAGGCCGGCACCGCCGGATCGACGGTGTATTGCAGCAGCTCGCCGCGCACCCAGGAGCGGTAGTAGGTGGCATCCCAGCTCCAGGGCCCGCTGCGCCCGCGCGTGCCGATCTCCATCGTCCAGGCGCGCTGCGAGGCCAGCGGCACGAAGCGGCTGCTGGCGCCGAAGGTCTGCGTCAGGTCGGTGAAATCGGGTACATCCTGGCTGCGGGTGACGTTGGCGAACACCTGGATGTTCCGCCGTGGCTGCCAGAGCAGGCCCAGCCTGGGGTTGAGTCCGCTGAAATCCGCCTGGTCCGCGCGCTCGGCGGGCTGGGCGGGCAGGCCGCGGTCCAGATAGCGGCGCTCGCTGCGCAGCGCCTTGACCCCGGCGATCACGGCCAGCTCGGGTGAGACGTACCAGTGGTTCTCGGCGTAGGCCTCGTAGTTGAGCGCCTTCTGGCGCGCGTTCAGCGTGGGCGCGGCCGCCACGCCGCCGGCGTTGACGAAGCGCGAGGCCTCGTAGTCGCCGCTGGTGATGCGTGCGCCGACCGTCAGGTCGTTGCGATGGCCGCCGATCTGCCAGGAGCGGCTGTAGCGCGGCGCCAGGCCCCAGGTGTTGCCGTTGAGCGTGAGCACCTGGAAGATGGGGTGGAACATGTCGGTATGGATCAGCCAGCTGTCCAGGTCCAGCTGCCCGTCGCCCAGCGCCACGCTGGTGCGGTTGGCCAGGCGCTGCACGCGCATGTCGCGCGCCTGCTTCTGCGCCAGCACGCCGGCCCCGGCCTTGCGCGGATCGGCCAGCGCATCGGCCAGCGTCAGCGTGCCGGGCAGCTGCTGGTTGGTGGCATACACGCCGAGGTAAAACCGGGTCTCGGCCGACGGCCCGAGGCGGTAGCCGAGGTTGCCGTTGAACTGGCCGTAGTTGCCGGTTTCGTGGGCGCGCCAGCCGTCGGCGTGCGAGGCGGTGACGTTGGCCAGCAGATCCACGTCGCCCAGCACCCGCGACACCTGGCCGCTGGCCTGCAGCGTGCCGAAGCTGCCGCCCGAGAGCTGCATGATGTTGGGCGCCAGCGCCGTGCGCGCCGTGGGCGTGACGAAATTGATCGCACCGCCCAGCGTCGACGCGCCGTGGCGCAGTGCGTTGCCGCCCTTGTAGATTTCGGTGCTGCGCAGCCCCATGGGGTCGATTTCGTAGAAATCGCCGCTGCCGTCGGCCAGATTCGTGGGAATGCCGTCCTGCAGCAGCTCGACGCCGCGCACGTGGTAGCTGCGCGCGATGCCCGAGCCGCGGATCGACAGGCGCAGCTCCTGCCCATAGCGGTTTTGCGTGAACACGCCGGGGGCCTCCTGCAGCACGTCGCGCAGATTGCTCTGGTAGCGATCGAGCAGCGTGGCGTTGTCGATGAAACCCACCGAGCCCGCGGTCTGCTCGACGGCCTGGCGCTGGCGCGCGACGCTGGGCGCGGTGAGCGAACCCGGTTCGGGCTCGCTCACGGTCAGTGTCGGCAGCGCGTGGGCAGCGGCGGCGGACGGCGCGGGCGCTGCCGTCTGCGCGTGCGCGCCCAGGCCCAGCAGCGCCGAAGCCAGCGCCGCCACAGGGGCGGTGCGCCGCACGGCCCCGCGGGGCCGGACGATAGATTGAATCCACATGAAAAAACTCCCACCGAGATGGCCGGCTGCCGATGGCAGTCTGTCGGCCTGCATGAACCAGGCGCACGCATGCGCCCATGGTGGGCACAGGCATGCAACGTATGGCGGCGGCCGCAGTGGCCTGCGGGCCGTGCCGGTCAGGCGCGGGTGGGTGGGGGCGCGCGCGGATCGGGGCGCAATGCGCGCCGCGCAGACGGCGGCCGCGCGGGCTCGACCGGCAAAGCGTGCGCGGTCCGCGAGGCCTGCAGCGCCACCGTGGCGGGCGCTGGTGGCGGCGCGGGCGTGTGCTGCTGCCCGTGGCAGCCCAGCAGGCAGCACAGCGCATGCGCGCAGCTGTCCTTGTCGGGTTGCGATTCGCCGCCGCCGTGGCTTTGCGAGCAGATGTCCGTGGCCCAGGGCGGCAGCTGGGTCTGGGCCAGCACCGGCAGCGGCGCAAGCGCGATCGCCAGCACGTGCAGCAGCCAGGCGCAGGCCAGCACGGTGGAAATCCACCGCCGCCGCCTGCTGCCCATGGCCATGCCGCGCTTCACTCTGTCTCCGTGCTGTTGTCCGCTGTTGGATGGGCGGATTGTCACGCATGTTCCAGGCGGCTTGCAATGCGAGAGGCGCCGCAGCCACTTTGCGGTAAGGTAGCCCCATGCAGCACGACACCCCCCGCCCCGAGCACCTTCTGCCCACCGCGGCGATCAACAGCGACCACCCCGCGGTGCAGACCTTTGCCCGTGAGCATGCCAGGGGCAATGACGACCGCGAGCGCGCGGTGGCGCTCAATCTGGCGGTGCGCGATGGCTTTCGCTACGACCCCTACCGCATTGAACTGAGCCTTGCCGGCCTGTGCGCCAGCAGCGTGCTGGAAAAGGGCTATGGCTGGTGCGTGCCCAAGGCGGTGCTGCTGGCGGCGGCGGCGCGTGCCGTGGGCATCCCGTCGCGGCTCGGCTTTGCCGACGTGCGCAACCACCTGAGCACCGAGCGCATGCGTGCCACCATGCAGACCGATACCTTCTATTGGCACGGCTATACCGAGCTCTGGATCAACGGCGGCTGGCGCAAGGCCACGCCGGCCTTCAACATCGAACTGTGCGAGCGCTTTGGCCTGCTGCCGCTGGATTTCGATGGCGAGCACGACTCGATCTACCACGAATTCGACAAGGCCGGACACCGCCACATGGAATACGTGCACCAGCGCGGCAGCTTCGATGATCTGCCGCTTGACACATTGCGCGCCGATTTCGAGCGCTTCTACCCCGAATGGCCGCAGATGCAGTCGGCCGATTTCGAACACGAGGTGCGGCAGGAGACGCGCAAGTGAACGCTGCGCCGGAGATTGCCGTGCCCGGGGGGTTCGAGCCTTTTCGCATCGGCGGCAATTTCATGGCCGTCAACGGCCCGCTGCATATCCGCCGCGCCGGGGCGGATACGCGCCTGGGCCTGCGCGTCGAGCCGCGCCATGTGAACCCCATGGACAACCTGCATGGCGGCATGATGGCGAGTTTCTGCGACATGCTGCTGGTGGTGGTTGCCTATGCGCAGAACACGGCGGTGCACGGCCACTTCCTGCCCACCGTGAGCCTGCAGATGGATTACCTTGCGCCCTCGCCGCTGGGCTGCTGGATCGAGGGCTCGGGGCAGCTCTTGCGCAGCACGCGTTCGCTGGCGTTCGTGCAGGCGCTGGTCACGGCCGATGGCCAGCCCTGCGTGCGCGCCAGCGGCGTGCTCAAGATCGGGCCGAAGATGCCCGATGCGGTGCTGCCTTTCTGAACCCTTTTCCTGTTCACGGAGATTTTCATGCCCGATTTGAACGCCCTGTTCGAGGCCGCCGTCGCCAATTCCAAGACCTTGAGCGAGCGCCCTGACAACCCCACGCTGCTCAAAATCTACGCGCTCTACAAGCAGGCGACGCTGGGCGACAACGCCGAGAAGAAGCCCAGCCTGACGGACCTGGTGGGCCGCGCCAAGTGGGATGCCTGGAACAAGCTCAAGGGCACGGCGCAGGACGCGGCCCGGCAGCAGTACATCGATCTCATTGCCTCGCTGCGGGGTTGACACCCCCTTGCAGCGCCTGCAGGCGCGCCAGGCGCTCGCTCGCGGGCAGTTGCGCCAGCGCCTTCACCGCCGCGTGAAAGCGAGGCCAGTCCCGGCCTTCGCGCTCATACAGCGCAATGAACGCGGGCACCAGGTCTTCATACGCCCCTTGCGCGCCAAAGCTCGCGTTGTTGGCCTCGGCCACCCAGCGGTCCAGTGCGGCGAGCTGCGGCGCGGTACTGCCCTGTGCCTGCCAGCGCGCGCGCAGTTCGGCATAGGCGGCGCGGAAAGCGGAAAATGCTTCTTGTTTCATAGCTTCCAGCGCTTGCTGGTTGTGCGTTGAAGCGGTATTTGATTCGTAAATTTGCGCCAGGCGCTCGCGCGTGCCGCGCGTGAGCGCGCGCCACTCGCGCCGCCGTGTTTCGCTCGCTTCATAGGCCTGCAGCGCCGCGGGCGTGGAGGTTTCCTTCAGCCATTGCAGCGTGCCCAGCCGCCCGACGGCGGTGGCGTAGGACTCGTTGAAGGCGGTGTCGCCCGTGGCATAGACCTCCTGGTGCGCGAGCTCGTGCAGCATCAGCTGGACGAAATCGCCCTCGGGCCAGGCGATCCAGGTGGACAGCAGCGGATCGCCCCCCAGCCAGTTGCTGTAGCCCAGCGTGGAATAGGCCGGCACGCCGTAGACGCTCACCTCCAGCCCGCTGGCGGCAAGGCTGGCTGCCTCCGTGCGCGCGCCGGCTTCGCTGAAATAGCCGCGGTAGCCGATGCAGCCGGTGACGGGGAAACACCAGCGGTGCAGCTCCAGCGAAAACGGCGGCGCCGCCACCACGTTCCAGACCACGAAGCCGCGGTGGATGGACGCATAGCGCGTGTAGCTGGCGTTGTCCGGCAGGCCGATGGCGGTGACGGCAAAGCGGCGCGCCCGCTCGGCCAGTTCCAGCCGCTGGCGCAGCAGCGGCGGGGTCTGCGGCTCGGCAATCCATTCGGGCAGCGGCCGTGCGGCGCCGAGCAGCGCCAGGTGCCCCCGCAGCGATTGCCAGTAGTAGCCGGTGCCGGCACAGCCGGCCAGCGCCAGCGCGGCAAAACCGGCCAGCACCATGCGCAGCAGGGAATGCTTCATGCGGGAAGAGAGAAGTCGCGCACAATCGCGCGATGCCTGAGACCCCAGAACCTGCCGGCTTGTTCCACGATGGCGCCGGGCACGCGCGCTGCGCCTGGTGCGCGGCGACGCCGCTGTACCAGCGCTACCACGACGAAGAGTGGGGCTATCCGGTAGCCGACGAGCGGCGCCTGTTTGAAAAACTCTGCCTGGAAGGCTTTCAGGCCGGGCTGAGCTGGCTCACCATCCTGAACAAGCGCGCGGCGTTTCGCGCCGCGATGGCGGACTTCGAGGCCGAGGAGCTGGCGCGCTTTGGCGAGCCCGAGGTGAACGCGCTGCTGGCCAATGCCGCCATCGTGCGCCACCGCGGCAAGATCGCATCGGCGATCCACAACGCCGCCCGCATGCTGGAGCTGCGCCGCGAGTTCGGCTCGTTCGCGCACTATGTCTGGCGCTATGCCGAACAGGCGCAGCAGGGGCGGCCATCGGAGATCACCGCGCAGGCGCTGCGCGCGATGACCACCTCGCCTGCTTCGCACGCGCTCTCGCGCGATTTGAAGCGGCGCGGCTTCACCTTCGTCGGGCCGACGACGATGTACGCCTTCATGCAGGCCATGGGTCTGGTCAATGACCATGCCCAGGGCTGCGCCGCGCGCGCCAGGGCGGACGCGGCGCGCGCGGCTTTCGTGCTGCCCTGAAACCGGGACGATCAGCCGCCCGCGTGGGTGCGCTTGCCGGGGTTCTTCTTGTAGTGGGTGTGCGAGCCGCGCTCCAGGCTATTGCGCTGGCCGCCGCCGTTGCGCGTGAGCGGCATGCCGGGCATGGGGGTGGGGCGGGGCGCGCGCTTGCGGTCGGCTTCGGTAACGATCTTGTTGCCCATGGTGCTTCTTTCCTGGTGCGGATGGTGGGATGAAAACCCTCTATTAGGCCACAGTCGCCGCTGTTGGAGGCGACCGCGCGCTTTGCGCCAATAATCGCGCATGCCCCGCACCCGCACCTCCGAACCGGCGCACGACAGCGCCGACACGCCCGCCCCATCGTCCAAGCCGCAGCGCCGCATCCAATCCATCGAGGTCGGCGTGCGCGTGCTGCAGGCGCTGGTGGAGCAGCGCCGCGCGCTGCCGCTCAAGGAGCTGGCGGCACTGGCCGACATGCCGCCGGCCAAGGCACACCCCTATCTGGTGAGCTTCATGAACGTCGGCCTGGTCCAGCAGAACCCGGCCACCAGCCTCTATGGGCTCGGGCCCATGGCGCTGCAGATGGGCCTGGCGGCGCTGCAGCAGCTCGATGCGCTGTCCGAGGCCAGCGATGAGGCGGTGCGCCTGTGCACCGAGGCCGACCTGAGCGTGGCGATCGCCGTCTGGGGCCACCTCGGTCCGACGGTGGTGCGCCTGGATGAGCCACGCTACCCGATGCATGTGAACATGCGCGTGGGTACGGTGATGTCGGTGTTCAACACCATCACCGGGCGCGTGTTCGCCGCCTACCTGCCCGAGAAGATGGTGCGCTCGGTGCTTGAAGATGAGCACCGGCGCGTGGTCGGCGGCGCCTCGCTGGCGTTCGATGCGCCCGAAGTGCAGCAGATGCTGGCCGACATCCGCGCCAGCGGCATGGGGCGGGGGCTGTCCCAGCCTCAGCCGGGCATCAATACGCTGAGCGCGCCGGTGTTCGATGCCGATGGCAAGGTGGTGCTCGTGCTGACGGTGTTCGGTCCGCAGGGCGTGTTCGCCGCCGACATCGACGGTAAGGAGGGGCAGTTGCTGCGCATGCATGCCGAAGCGGTGTCGCGCCGTTTGGGCTTTGATTCAGGTGCTAAAATTAAACAATAACAAATGTATTGACATTAGACTAATTGCGTCCGACAATCCGTGCATCAACAACGCATCGGAGCCACGGACATGACCGAAAAGAAATTCGCCTCGCAGGCCGACCTCGAAGAAAAGAAGATCAGCTGGGACAAGCTGAGTGCCAACGCCTACGCCTACACCGCCGAGGGCGACCCCAACACCGGCGTGATCATTGGCGACGACGGCGTGATGATCATCGACGCCACCGCCACCCCCGTGGCCGCGCAAGGCGTCATCAAGAAGATCCGCGAGATCACCGACAAGCCCATCAAGTACGTCGTGCTGACGCACTACCACGCCGTGCGCGTGCTGGGCGCCAGCGGCTACAAGAACGAAGGCCTGGAGCAGATCATTGCCAGCCAGGACACCTGGGACCTGATCGTCGAACGCGGCCAGCAGGACATGGATTCCGAAATCGGCCGCTTTCCGCGCCTGTTCCAGGCCGTCGAAAGCGTGCCCGGCCTGACCTGGCCGACCATGACCTTCACCGGCGAAATGACGCTGTGGCTGGGCAAGCTGGAGGTCAAGATCCAGCAGATCGGCCGCGGCCACACCAAGGGCGACACCATCGTCTACCTGCCGAGCCAGAAGATCTGCTTCTCGGGCGACCTGGTCGAGTACGAGGCCGCCTGCTACACCGGCGACGCCTACCTGGCCGACTGGCCGCAGACGCTCGATAACCTGGCCGCCATGAACTTCGACAAGCTGGTGCCCGGCCGCGGCCCCACCTTGATGACGCCCGAGCAGGTGAAAAAAGGCCTGGCCTACACGCGCGACTTCACCGCCACGCTGTACAAGAGCGCGCAAGAAGCCGTCGCCCAGGGCATGGACCTGAACGCGACCATGAAGCACACCCGCAAGGCGATGGACCCGAAGTTCGCCCAGGTCTTCATCTACGAGCACTGCCTGCCGTTTGACGTGACGCGTGCGCACGACGAGGCCAGCGGCATCCGCGATCCGCGCATCTGGACGGCCGAGCGCGACCAGCAGATGTGGCACGCGCTGCAAGACTGAGTTGAGATGAAGGCGCACGAGGAGACAAGACCATGAACCAGCCCGATTCCCAACCCGCAACGACCCAGCACCGCACCCAGGTGGTGGTCGTGGGCAACGGCCCCGTCGGCCAGACGGCGGCCCTGCTGCTGGCCCGCTGGGGCATTGACTGCATCGTGCTCGACCGCCGGCCGCAGCGCGACGTCATCGGCTCCAAGGCCATCTGCCAGCAGCGCGACGTGCTCGACGTGTGGGAGTCGGTTGGCGTGGGCCACAAGATCGCCGCCGAAGGCGTCACCTGGGATCGCGCCACCACCCTGTACAAGGGCGCCACGCTGTTCACCCAGCCTTTCGTCGACACCGGGCGATCCGTATTTCCGCCCTTCGTCAACATCTCGCAGACCCGCACGGAGGAACTGCTGGACGAGCAGATCGCCGCCGCCGCGCACATCACGCCGCTGTGGGACCACGGCGTCGAGAGAATCGAGCAGGACGAAGGCGGCGTCACCCTGCACTGCCGCCGCGCCGACGGCACGCCGGCCTTGGTGCACGGCCAATACGCCATCGTGGCCGCCGGCTCCGCGCCGCGGGAGCTGCGCCACCAGCTCGGCGTCAGCTTCGACGGCCGCAGCTTCGAGGACAAGTTCCTGATCTGCGACATCCGCGCCGACCTGCCCGGCTGGGAGCGCGAGCGCCGCTTTTACTTCGATCCCGAGTGGAACCCGGGCCGCCAGGTGCTGATCCACCCCTGCCCCGATTCGACCTTCCGCATCGACTGGCAGGTGCCGGGCGACTACGACATCGAGCAGGAAGAAGCCAGCGGCGCCCTGGACGCGCGCATCCGCCAGATCATCGGCGACAAGCCCTACGAGATCGTCTGGAAGTCGGTCTACCGCTTTCACTCGCGCATGGTCGACCACATGCGCGTCGGGCGCGTGCTGCTGGCCGGCGACTTTGCCCACATCGTCTCGCCGTTCGGCGCGCGCGGGCTCAACACCGGGGTGATGGACGCCGAAAACGCCGCCTGGAAGCTGGCCTTCGTGCTGCGCGGCTGGGCCGACGACGCGTTGCTCGACAGCTACGACAGCGAGCGCTGCGCCGCCTCGCGCGAGAACATCGAGGTCACCGGCAAGACCATGGACTTTCTGGTGCCGCACACCGAGGAGCAGCACCGCATCCGCGTCGAACGCCTGACCGCCGCGCTGACCGACCCGTCGGTGCATCCGCAGATCGACTCGGGCCGTCTGTCCGAGCCCTTCTGGTACGTCGACTCGCCGCTCACCACGCCCGACGCGACGCGCCCGTTTGCCGGCCGCCCGCCGCGCGGCCACGTGCCGCAGCCCGCCCCCGGCGTCGCGCTGCCCGACGTGCCGGTGCGCATCACCGGCATGGACTGCGCGCGCCTGCGCCAGGTGGCACGCGACGGCCTGCTGCTGCTGGCCGGCAGCGCGGTGGACCTGCAAATGCTGCGCGAGCAGGCGCAAGGCGCCAGCGCCGCGCCGCTGCGCGTGCTGCGCATCGCCGACATCGATGCCGAAGGCGCGCTGCAGCAGGCCCTGCAAGCCGGCCCCGATGAAATCTGGCTGGTGCGCCCGGACGCCCACATCGCCGCCGTCTGCGGCTCCAACGACGTCCAGGCCTTGCAGGGCGCGTTGCAACGCGTCATGGGCAAGCGTGCCGCCGTATCCGTCTGATCCACCCCTTCAAAACGAGGAAACCCTCATGGCCCATCTGAACGGCGTGCACCACGTCGCCTACCGCTGCAAGAACGCCAAGCAAACCGTCGAGTGGTATCAAAAATACCTGGACGCCAACTTCATCCTCGCCATCGCCGAGAACGAGGTTCCCTCCACCAAGGAGCCGGACCCGTACATGCACATCTTCATCGACATCGGCGGCGGCAACATCCTGGCCTTTTTCGAGCTGCCGACCAGGGAGCCGATGCTTGCGCCCTCGGATGCCAATACCCCGTCCTGGACGCAGCACCTGGCGCTGAAAACCGATTCCCTCGACACCATGCTGAAGGTCAAGGCCCGCATGCAGGCCGACGGCATCGAGGTCATCGGCCCCACCAACCACACCATCTTCCAGTCCATCTACTTTCGCGACCCCTCCGGCCACCGCCTGGAGCTGGCCGTCAACACCGCCACGCCCGAGATGGACAAGGCGCTGGACGACGTCAAGTGGGACATGCTCAACGAGTGGGACCGCACCAAGAAGGCTCCCGAGCACGCCCGCTGGATGCACGACGGCAGCGGCCGCATCGGCGCGCACTGAGCGCCTGAACCACCCTGAACCGGGGGCGCACGTGCCTCCGGCACTGACAAGCCAGTCCTGACTGCAGCTGCTTCGGGCGGCCGTTGTCCCCATTCACCCTGAACCCATGCGTCGACCGCACGCAGGCCCCGCCTTGGACGCTTTTCCGGAGAGAGACATGAACACCGCCACCCTGACCCCCGCCGGCGCTCCGCCCGCCGATCCAACCAAAAAAGAAGAGCACCGCGTGCTCGCCGCCACCCTGGTGGGCACTGCCATCGAGTGGTATGACTTCTTCATCTACGCCCAGGCCGCCGGCCTGTACCTGGCCGGGGTGTTCTTCACCGGCCTGGCGCAGGACAACCCGGGCCTGGCGCTGATCCTGTCATTCGCCACGGTCGGCATTTCCTTTCTGTTCCGCCCGTTGGGCGCCATCGTCTGCGGCGCACTGGGCGACCGCTATGGCCGCAAGGTCGTGCTCGTGCTGACGCTGCTGCTGATGGGGGCCTCGACCACGCTGATCGGCCTGCTGCCCGGCTACGCGAGCATCGGCATCTGGGCACCCGTCGCGCTGATTCTGCTGCGCATCGTGCAGGGCTTCTCCGCCGGTGGCGAATGGGGCGGTGCCGCGCTGCTGGCGGTCGAACATGCACCCAAGAACAAGCGCAGCCTGTTTGGCGCCTTCCCGCAGATCGGCGTGCCGCTGGGCCTGATCCTGGCCACCGGCGTCACGCTGCTCATCACCCTCCTCATCGGCAAGGAAGCCTACGCCGAGTGGGGCTGGCGCATTCCTTTCCTGCTGTCCTTCCTGCTGATCGTCGTCGGCGTGCTGATCCGCCGCGGCGTGGAAGAGTCGCCCGTGTTCACGCAGCTGGCCAATCGCCGCAAGGCAGGCTCGGCGCCGCTCGCGGACCTGGTGCGCCAGCACCCAGGCACGGTGGTGAAGGCCGCGCTGGTCTTCATCGCCAACAACGCCGCCGGCTACCTGCTGATCGCCTTCCTGATCAGCTACGGCCAGCGGTCACTGGGCTTTTCGAGCACCGAGACGCTGCTGAGCGGCGTCGTCGCCGCCGTCGCCTGGCTCGCCTTCACGCTGTGGGGCGGCCATCTGGGCGACCGCATCGGCCGTGTGCGCACCTTCCAGATCGGCTACGTGCTGCTGGCGCTGTGGGCGATCCCCATGTGGTTCGTCTTCGATACCGGCAGCATCACGCTGTTCCTGCTCGGCCTGGTCATCCTGGCCTTGCCGCTGGGGCTGACCTACGGACCGCAGGCGGCGCTGTACGCCGAAATGTTCCCGGCCAAGGTGCGCTACTCGGGCGTGTCGGTGAGCTATGCGCTGGGCGCCATCCTGGGCGGCGCGTTCGCACCGATGATCGCGCAGACCATCGTCGCCGAGACCAAGACGCCTTGGCTCATCGGCTTGTACATCGTCGCGCTGTGCGTGATTTCGCTGTGGGCCGTGTCCCGCGTCGAGGAGCGCAAGGACGTCGACCTGAATGCCTGATCTTTGCGTTGCACATTCCAGCGCCCACCAGAGGAGAACGCCATGATTGAACCCAATGCCACCCACGACCCGGCGCTCAGGAGCTGGGTTGCCAGCGCCAACGACGGCATCACCGATTTCCCGATTCAGAACCTGCCGTTCGCGATCTTTCGCCGCAAGGGCAGCCAGGAGGTCTGGCGCGGCGGCGTCGCCATTGGCGACCAGATCGTCGACATGGCGGCGGCCGTCGCCGCCGGCGTGTTTGCCGGCGACGCCCTCGCACCGGCCCAGGCGGCTGCAGAATCCACCCTCAATCATTTGATGGAAATGGGAGGGAAACCCGCATCCATTCTGCGCAAGACGCTATCCAAAGCATTGCAAACCGGCTCGCCGCACGAGGGGGCGCTCAAGCCCTGCCTGGTGGCGCAAAGCGGTGCCGAATACACCGTGCCTTGCCGCATCGGCGACTACACCGACTTCTACACCTCGATTCATCACGCCACCAACATCGGGCGGCTGTTTCGCCCGGACAACCCGCTGATGCCCAACTACAAGTGGATCCCGATCGGCTATCACGGCCGGGCCTCCTCGGTGATTGTCTCGGGCCAGGACTTTCATCGCCCGCACGGGCAGGTCAAGGCGCCGGGGGCCGACGCACCGCGGCTGGCGCCCAGCGCGCGCCTGGACATCGAGCTGGAGCTGGCGGTGTTCGTCGGCCAGGGCAATGCGTTGGGCGCTGCGGTGCCGATCGACGCGGCCGAGGAGCACATCTTCGGCCTGGCGCTGTTCAACGACTGGTCGGCGCGCGACATCCAGCCCTGGGAGTACCAGCCGCTGGGGCCGTTTCTGGCCAAGAACTTCGCTTCCACCGTCTCGCCCTGGGTGGTGACGCTGGAGGCGCTGGCGCCTTACCGCGTGCCGTTCACGCGGCCGGCGGAGGACCCGCAGCCGCTGCCGTATCTCGCCAGCAGCGCGCACAGCGCCGCGGGTGGTTTCGACATCCAGCTGGAGGCACTGATAGCGACACCGCGCATGCGCCAGGAAAGCAGCGCCCCGGCGCGCCTGGCGCTGACCAACTACCGCCATGCCTACTGGACCGCCGCGCAGATGCTGGCGCACCACACGGTGAACGGCTGCAACCTGCAGCCGGGCGACCTGCTGGGCACCGGCACGCTGTCGGGGCCGACGCTGGATGCGGCCTGCGCGCTGATCGAGCTGACCGCCGGGGGCAAGAACCCTGTCCACTTGCCCAACGGCGAGCTGCGCACCTGGGTGGAGGATGGCGACGCCATCATCCTGCGCGGCTGGTGCGAGAAGCCGGGCGCGGCACGCATCGGGTTTGGGGAGTGCGTGGGAGTGGTTCTGCCGGCCAAGGCGTGATCCTGCGCCCTGCGCGCGCGAAGGGGGAAGGGGTTAAGCTAGCCGCATCCCATTCTTCACGGGTGCTGCCATGCTGTACAAATTCAAATCCCGCGCCACCGCCGAACTCATCATGCTCGAACCGGTCGGGCGCCGCGTGCTGCAGATCATAGGCAAGGACCCGGACCAGCCGCAGGGCATCATCACCGCCGAGCAGATCCCGGCTGCCATCGCCGCGCTGCAGAAGGCGGTGGAGCAGGAAGAAGCCCAGCGCAGCGCGCCTGCCGAGCAAGCGGCACCTGCCGAATCCGACGGCGAAAAGCCCGAGCCCAGCGAGCGCGTCTGGCTGCGCCAGCGGGTGGTGCCCTTCATCGACATGCTGCGTGACAGCGCAGCCGCCGGGCGCGAGGTGACCTGGTAGCCCAGCGCATGCTCACTGCATCGAATGCAGGCCGATGCAGTTGCCCTCGGTGTCCACCACCAGCGCGATATGGCCGTGCGGGGCGATGGAGAACTTGGGCTTGAACACCGTGCCGCCGGCCGCCTGCACCCGGCCCTGCTCGACGGCGCAATCGTCGCAGGAGAAATAGACCAGCGTGCCGCCGCCGCCCGAGGGCACGCCGTCCATCCTGACCAGCGCCCCCGCCGCGCCCATGCTCCGGACCGTTGCGCGGCAGCGCCTGTTTGCGATGGCCGAAAAGGGGCTGTGACCGTTCTCGATGCGTGCAGTCGACAGGCCTGGCGCGCAGCGCGATCGGCCCTCACTTGCGCCGCAAGGCCGCGCAATAGTCTTTGGGCGCGATGGCGGGTGTCCGGTGGACGTAATCCACGTCGCCTTTTTTGACATCGGGCGTCTGGCCGGCTTGCGCCACGGCCACTTTGTAGCCCGAGTGCGCCGGCAGCCAGCTGGGAATGCCCAGACCGCGCCAGACATGCCCCGCGCCTGCAATGAGCAGCACGGTCTGGCCCGGGCGCAGCGCTTGCTCGGCCGTGCGGGCCAGGCTTGCATCGCGCGCCAGCTGCACCCGCGTCATCGGGGCGGTCTGGCTTTCAGGCAGCAGGTCGCAATGGCCTTCGCGCACGGCCTGCTGCTGGCGCGCCAGCGCGGCGGGTGGCAGATGCGCGTCCAGAGCGCCATCCTGCATCGCCGCGTGCTGGGACGCGCGCGGCAGGTTGCCGCCCAGCACCGGCACCCCGGCGCGCACCGCCGCCAGCACCACCGGCCCGTAATGCGCCCAGGGCCAGCCGGTGTCGTTCCAGTGCAGCGCCTGGCGCACCTGTGATGCGTCGGCGTCGGCCGGCAGGCCTGCGGTGCCGCGCCCGGCGTCCGCCATTTCGATGACCAGGGCCGCCAGCTGCCCCTGCGCGGCCAGCTGTTGCACCGTCTCGCGCTCCCACGCCTGGTGGGCTGCTGCATCGTGCTGTTCACCCAGCAGCAGCAAGGGCACGCCGCGCCACTGCTGCAATTGCGCTTGCCACGCAGCACCGTCGGCGCCGGGCACCGGTCCGCCGGCGCAGCCCAGCAAGGCAGCCGCGCACAGCAGCCAGACAGCGCTGCACACCAGCGCGCGAAGGCGTCTCGGAATGGGGGTGATTGGTAACATGATGTATCAGTGGTGATGCGAACAGATGACGGGCAGCAGGCGCCGCACCATCGCTGCCATGCTACTGGAATCGGAGCCCGATGGGCTGCGGATCGGTGTACAAACACTGCCTGTTGCGCCCGGCGTTTCGGGCCGTTTTTTGTGCTGGCGCACCGGGTGCCGCCGGCCCTCCAAGGAGCTCTTTCGACATGCAACGTGAAACCACCGATCTCGCCCCCCAGCTTGCGGCCCAGCCGATCAGCCTCGATGTGCTGCGCGAAAAATACTTCAAGAACGGCGAGCGCGAAGTGGACGATCTGTATGCGCGCGTGGCGCGCGCGCTGGCGTCGGTCGAGCAGCCCGAGCTGCGCGAGACGCTGGAGCAGCGCTTCCTGGAGAACCTGCGCGCCGGTGCCATAGGCGCCGGGCGCATCATGAGCGCCGCCGGTACCGACATCCAGGCGACGCTCATCAACTGCTTCGTGCAGCCGGTGGGCGACTGCATCCAGGGTGTCGATGACGAAGGCTTCCCGGGCATCTACGAGGCGCTGCGCGAGGCCGCCGAAACCATGCGCCGCGGCGGCGGCGTGGGCTACGATTTTTCGCGCATCCGCCCGCGCGGCGCCGAGGTCAAGGGCACGCACTCAATGGCCTCGGGGCCGTGTTCCTACATCAATGTGTTCGATCAATCCTGCTCCACGGTCGAGAGCGCGGGCGCGCGCCGCGGTGCGCAGATGGGCGTGCTGCGCATCGACCATCCGGACGTGCTCGACTTCATCACCGCCAAGCGCACACCGGGGCGCTGGAACAATTTCAACGTCTCGGTCGGCGTGCCCGATGCCTTCATGCACGCGGTCGAGCAGGATGGCACCTGGGAGCTGGTGCACAAGGCGCGCCCGAGCCAGGAATGCCGCGACCGCGGCGCGCACCAGAGGGCCGATGGCCTGTGGGTCTACAAGACGCTGCGCGCGCGCGCGCTCTGGGACACCATCATGCAATCGGCCTACGACTTCGCCGAGCCGGGCATTCTGTTTCTGGACCACATCAACACCGACAACAACCTGCGCTATGTCGAGCGCATCGATGCGACCAACCCTTGTGGCGAACAGCCCCTGCCCTCCTACGGCTGCTGCGATCTCGGCCCCATCATCCTCACGCGCTTCGTGCGCCACCCGTTCGGCTTCTCGGGCGAGGCGAGCTTCGATTTCGAACGCTTCGCGCAGGTCGTGGCCACCCAGGTGCGGGCACTGGACAACGTGCTTGACGTGACCTTCTGGCCTCTGGAACAACAACGTGCCGAATCCGCCGCCAAGCGCCGCATCGGCGTGGGCTTCACCGGCATGGGCAACACGCTGGCGATGCTGAAACTGCGCTACGACCGCCAGGACGGGCGCGCGATGGCGGTGCGCATCGCCGAGTGCATGCGCGACAGCGCCTACCGCGCGTCCGTCGCACTGGCCAAGGAGAAAGGGGCGTTTCCGAAGTTCGAGGCCGATGGCTATCTGGCGCAGGGCACCTTTGCCAGCCGGTTGCCGGCGGACGTTCAGCAGGAGATCCGCGCGCATGGCATACGCAACAGCCATCTGCTGTCGATCGCGCCCACCGGCACGGTGAGCCTGGCCTTCGCCGACAACGCTTCCAACGGCATCGAGCCGCCGTTCTCCTGGACCTACACCCGAAAGAAGCGCGAGGGCGACGGCAGCATGAGCGAGTACACCGTCGAGGATTACGCTTGGCGGCTGTACCGGACATTGGGCGGAGACGTACAGCATCTGCCCGAATATTTCGTGAATGCGCTGGAGATGTCCGCGCTGGAGCATGTGGCGATGATGGAGGCGGTGCAGCCCTATGTGGACACCGCGATCTCCAAGACGGTGAACATCCCGGCCGATTACCCCTACGGCGATTTCAAGGGCCTGTACCTGCAGGCCTGGCGCTCGCACCTCAAGGGGCTGGCCACCTACCGGCCCAACAGCATCCTTGGCGCGGTGCTGGAGGCGCCTACCAAGGAGCAAGCCAAGACGCCGGCGCCTGCCGTGGCGGAGCCCGCCGCACCGGTGGACCCGATGCGCACCGTGATCGAAAGCCGCCCCAGCGGCGGGCTGGCCGCCGTGGCCGAGAAGGTGGAGTACTGGACGCAGGAAGGGCACAAGCGGCTGTACCTGATCGTCTCCTTTCTGCCGGTCGATGACGGGCGCGGCGGCACGGTCGATCGCGCCATCGAGTTCTTCATGCCGGTGGGGCAGAGCGGTGAATCGCAGCAGTGGATCACCTCCAGCATGCGCTTGCTGTCGCTGGCGGCGCGCGGCGGCTTCCTGGAACGGGCGCTGTCGGACATGCGCAAGGTGGCCTGGGACCGCGGCCCGGTGCGCCTGGGCCACCACGCCAAGGACGACGGCACGCTGGTGCCGATGTGGCACGACTCCGAGGTCGCGGCGCTGGCCTACGCGATTCAGCAGATTCTGCTGCGCCGCAGCAGCGCGCCGCAGCAGCAGGAGCTGCCGCTGGAAGAGCCCGAGGCGCCGCGCGGCCTGCCGCCCGCCATGGCGGGCAAGAAATGCTGGGAATGCGGCGCGCACGCGGTGATCCGCAAGGACGGCTGCGACTACTGCACGCAATGCGGGGCGCTGGGCAGCTGCGGCTGAGCGTGCCGGGTGGCGGGGTGGAGCGGCTGCGTCCCTCTGCGTCCCTGACAGGGATGGGGCTGCTTGCGCTGCGCTATCGTCGGGGCATTGCCATTTTCAATGTCTCTTCATGAAAACCCTGCTGGGCGCCGGTTGCGGCGCCAATCCTGAGGTGGCGCGATGAGCAGCGCCGCACCCCTCGACCCGCACTGGCGCCTGCGCTACATCCTGCTGGCGCCGCACCGTCTGGGCTTTTCGCTGGCCGCCGTGGTGCTGATTGCCGCCAGCCTCTGGTGGGCGCTGGTGCAGGTGGACCGCGCCACCGGCGCCATCGGCCTGCCGGCGGATGGCACGCCGCCGCTCATCACGCATGCGGCACTGATGAGCTTCGGCTTCATTCCTCTGTTTTTTTCCGGCTTCCTGTTCACCGCCGGGCCGCGCTGGCTGGATGTGGAACCGCTGTCGGTGCGGCAGATCCAGGCGCCGCTGTTCATGCAGTGCGCCGGCTGGCTGGTCTGGCTGCTGGGCGGGCTGTTCAGCGAAACCCTGGGGCTGCTGGGGCTGGCGCTGGCGTGGCTGGGGCTGGTGCTGATGGCCTGGCTGTACGCGGGCCTGGTGCGCGCCAGCCGCGCCGCCAACCAGATGCACGGCAAGATGGTGCGCGCGGCCTTTGTCGTGGGGTGCGTCAGTGTGGCCGGGTTGGGCGTGAGTGTGCTGCTCGATCGCTATGACCTGGCGCTGGCCTGGGTGCTCACCGGGCTGTGGGGCTTTGTCGGCGTGGTCTTCATGACGGTGGCGCACCGCATGATCCCGTTCTTCACCCACGGCAAGCTGCCGGGCGTGGACGCCTGGCGGCCGAACTGGGTCATGGGCGTGCTCGCGCTGGCCGTGGGCGCCCAGGCGGTGTTCGTCTGGCTGTCCATGGGTAGTTGGCCGGTCTGGCTGGCGATGGTCGGGCTGATGCTGCGCACCTGCTTCGAGCTCCTGATCGGCGTTTGGCTCATCTGGCTCACGGTGCGCTGGGGGCTGATGGCGGCCATCAAGATTCCGCTGCTGGGCATGCTGCACATCGGCTTTCTCTGGCTCGGCCTGACCAACCTGATCGCCGCCGCCACCGGCGCCTGGAGCGCCGTCGTTCAGGGACCGGTCTGGCACCTGGCGGCGCTGCATGCCTTCACCATGGGGTGCCTGGGCTCGCTGATGGTGGCCATGGTCTCGCGCGTGGCTGCCGGGCACAGTGGCCGGCCGCTGGAGGCCGGGGCTTTCTTCTGGGGCTTGTTCCTGCTGCTGCAGGTGACGGTGGTGATCCGCGTGGTCGCCGCGCTGCCGATGGCCGCCAGCACCAGTCTGCTGGCGCTCGCGGCCGTACTCTGGCTCGCCACCATGGCGGCCTGGGGTGGCCGGCTGCTGGGCTGGTGGGGCCGGGTGCGCATCGACGGCAATCCGGGTTGATGCTTCTTATTGAATAGCTGCCAACGCCCGTCCATTGGGCGTTTGCGGCATGAATCAATCAAATTTCAGTGCAGGACGACCGGGTTCTGCGCCAGACCCGCGTAGCCTTCGAGCGTCGCCTCGACCTCTTCCTGCGAGGGGGTGTTGCGCTGCCAGGCGACGATCTGCTGCTGGAACAGCTCGGCCCAGGAGCCGTCCAGATACACCTCCTTGCCCGAGCGCTTGTCCACGATTTCAAAGCCGTGGCGCAGCAGCTGGGGTACCGGCGGCTTGGCATCCGCCTGCGCGTCTTCCTCCTCGGGCCGGGGCAGCATGTGCACCACCACGAAGGATTCTGAGTCGTAGAGCATGTGCATGGTGGTCCTCCCGTTGCTATCGCTGGCAGATGGTGGCAGGGCGCCCGCGTTCAAGACCGCGACAGTATTCCATGAATCGGCCGTGTCGGTGCCGGCTCAGGGGTTTTCGTGGCCGGAAAGCCGCAGCTCGACGAAATCCCCGCCCTCTTCCGCGAGGCGGATGCGCACCGGCAGGTAGTGCAGTCCGGTGCCCAGCCACAGCGTGTCCCTGCGCTCGTCGCCGCCGCGGGGCAGGCGCTGCAGCTTGATGGCCGGGGTGTCGCCGGCGGGCAGGTGCAGCACCTCGGGTCCGGCGACGGTGAAGGTCCACGGGTCGATGCGCTTGGGGCCCACGGTGGCAAAGCTGATCTGCGTGCCGCGCGGGTAGCGCTCGGGGGCCGCGGCGATCAGTGCGCCGAGCTGCACGAAAATGCTCAGCCGGTCCTGCGTGCCGTCGGCCAGGAGCGCTGTGGCCGTGTCGCCGTCGCTGAACCGGGCCTGGTGCGCGGCGAGGTCGAGCTCCACGTTGCGCGTTTTGCTGCCTTCGTCGATAAAACGCTCGGGCTGCAGGCCGCGGGCGGTGACCAGTCCGCGGCTCTCCTGGGCGCGCGAACCCAGCAGAAACAGGCGAATCTGCTGGCGCAGCTGGTAGTGAGCGCCGTCGATCTGCCAGGCCAGCGTCGCGCGCGCCTGGTAATTGAAGCCTTTGACATGGCCCGACACGTCAAACGACAACACGGTGGAGGGCGGCAGCAAGAGGGGCGCGGCGGCCGGTTTCGGTGCGGTGGGCGTGGGTGCGGGGGGCTCGGCCGGTGGCGGCGCTGGCGCGGGGGCTTGCACCACCGGCGCGGGCGCGCCCGCGGGCGGGGCGTTGCCGGCGGAAGAGGCGGGCTGCGCTTTGGGCGGTGCTTCAGGCAAGGCGGCGGCCGGGCCGACGCCGACCTGTTGCTCACGCCAGCTTTCGTAGGCCGCCTGCAGGCGGGCGGAGCGCTGCAGGTCCGCGGGGGCGATGGCGGTGTTTTCGGCGGCGGTCTCCGATGCCTGCCGCGCCGGCGCCGGCATCGCCTTCCTGGCGGGCACCGTCCGCCGCGCCGCCGCTGGGCGTGGCGCTGACTGCGGCGCGGCAGCGCGGGGCGGCAGCCCGGGCGCAGAGGGCCCAGGCGGCGCCAGGACCCGGGTCTGCAGGGCGGCGGGCGGTGCGTTGGCCGACAGAGCCAATGGCAGCGGCACGCGGGAGAGCAGCAGCAGGTGCAGCGCCAGCACGGCAAGGCCCAGCAGCCAGAGGCTGCGCCGGGCGGCGGGCGCTACCATGCGCGGTTGCTGCATCAGTAATCAAGGCGTTTTGCAAGGCTCTTGCGAACGCACATCAAGGAAAGTTTGCTATGAAATTGGCTACGCTGCGCGATGGCTCGCGCGATGGCCAGCTGGTGGTGGTCTCGCGCGACCTGGCGCAGGCGCATTATGCGAGCGGGATCGCCGCCCGCCTGCAGCAGGCGCTGGAAGACTGGAACTTCTTTGCGCCGCAGCTGCAGGATCTCTACGACGCGCTCAACGCCGGCCGTGCGCGCCACGCCTTCGCGCTGGACCCGGCGCAGTGCCTCGCACCGCTGCCGCGCTGCTACCACTGGGCGCATGGCAGCGTTTACCCGGCGCATGCGCAGCGCTGCCCGCAGGGGGCGCCGGCTTTCCAGCTGAGCCCGGCGGACCATCTGCTGGCCCCGCAGGCATGTTGGCAGGTCGGGGGCGTGCAGGCATTGGATTTCGCCGCTGGCCTGGCGGTGGTCACGGGCGACGTGCCGCGTGCGGCGGGCCCCGAGCAGGCGGCAGAAGGCGTGCGGCTGCTGCTGCTGGCGCTCACGCTCGGCCAGCCTGGCTCGCCGCACAGCCTGGCGACGGCGTTCGCCCCGGTCGCCCTCACGCCCGACGAGCTGGGCGAGGCTTGGCGCGGCGCGCGGGCGCGGTGCATGCTGCAGGTGCAGCTCAACGGGCGCAAGTTCGGGCTGTGCGAGACCGGGCCGGAGATGGCGCTGGATTTCGGCGCCAGCATCGCGCAGTGCGTGCGCTGGCGCGGCGTGGCGGCGGGCAGCATCGTCGGCGCGCTGCCGGTGAGCAACGCGGATGCGGCACGCGGCTTCTGCAGTCTGGCGGAGCGGCGCGGCGCAGAGGTCGCGCAGGACGGCGAGGCCAAGACCGCGTGGCTGCGCGCGGGCGATGCGCTGCAGGCGCAGGCGCGGCTGGCCGCCGGCGGCCAGAGTCTGTTCGGCGCCATCGATCTTGAACTGCGCTGAGCCCGGCGGTCAGCGCCGGTTGCGGTCGTGGTGATCGTGCTTTTCATGGTGATCGCGCCGGCCCCGGTCGTGGCGCGGCCGGTCGCCGCCCCAGCGGCCGGCGATGAAGACCCACTGCGGCCCCTGCCGCACCCACCGCGGCTGCTGCCACGCATGGCCGCGGCGCACACGCACCCATTGGCCGGGTACCCAGACGTAGGCGCGGTGGCGCCATTCCCAATGCCCTTGCGACCAGACCATGCCGCGGCGTGCGCGCGGCACGGCTTCGTAGCGCGGCGGCGGGGGCGGTTGCACCATCACCGGGGCGGCGATGGCGGGCTGCGGCCCGGCCTGGATGACGACGGTGGCGCTGGTGGCGGCCTGCGCGCCCGCGGCGAGCCCAAGGCCCAAGGCGGCGGTGGCGGCGGCGGTCAGGAGGATGCGGTGCATGTATTTTCCCTTTGCGTGTTGTTGTGCATGCGCCATGGTCGCCGGGCATTGTCAACAGGGGCTGCCGCGCGTGTTTCCGTTGGCTGAAGCGTTGTGACGAGGCGTCACGGCCCGGCTGTCAGCCGGCGGCCGCCTTGCGCGCGGCCAGTTCGGCCAGGTAGCGCCCGGTCGCGTCGCGCGCCATCGCCACCGAACCCAGCGCCTGCCCGGCGCCATCGGTGACGATGGCAAAGCTCATGTCCACATACAGCTTGCGCCCGTCCTGGTGCACGCCGCGCGTGGTGCGCACCTCCTGGCTGCCGGTGTGGGCGCTCTCCATCGCGCGGTTGAAGCCGCGCCAGTGCGCCTCGCGCAGGTGGGTGGGGATGATGAGGTCCACGCTCTGTCCCAGGGCGTCTTCCGCGCTGAAGCCGAAGAGCGCCGCGGCGCGCGCGTTCCAGACGCGGATCACGCCTTGCGCGTCGATGAAAATCAGCGCATCGCCCGCGTCGGCGATGATGCGCTCCCAGGGGGCGGTATTCGTGCTTGGCTGTGTCATGGGTGGATTGTCCTCCGGGTGGCAAACCCCGCGGATACCATGGTCAAAATCGGGGTTTGGCGCTTTCCCTGAAAGCGCAAAAAGCTATCGTTTTAAGAGAATTGGAGCATGGCCATGGGCAAAGCGCTGCGACTGTCGGAAAAATGGTTTCGCCGCGGCCTGTGGCTGGTGGCCCTGGTTTTTGCCGGCTTTCTGATCGGGCTGGGCGGCACCATCGTCGGCGATCTGCCGCAGGTGGAAACGGCGCCGCAGCTCGATGACTACCTGGACATGGCGCAGGTGGCGCCGCTGCGTGCGCAGGCGCGTTCCGCGCGCGAGGCGCAGGAGGCGGCGCGCAATGCGCTGGAGCAGGCCGAGCTGCAGGCCGGCAAGGCGCGCTCCAGCACCCAGAACGAGCGCGAGAGCCTCAACGCCTGGCTGGCCACGCGCAGCGCCACGCAGCGCTCCGAGCAGGACCCGGAGGTGATCGCCCGGGCTCGCGCGCTCGATGCGCTGCAGCAGCAGGAATTGAAGGCGCGCCAGGCGGTGCAGGCGCAGCAGCAGGCACTGCTGGATGCGCGCCAGCAGGCGCAGGGGCAGCAGCAGCGCCTGGCGGAGCTTGAACGCGGCGGGCGCGAACGCATGGCCGGCGCCGAGCGTGCGCAGGAGCTGCGCGTCTTCCTCTACCGCCTGGCGCTCACGCTGCCGCTGCTCGCCATTGCCGGCTGGCTGTTTGCAAAAAAACGCAAGAGCACCTGGTGGCCCTTCGTCTGGGGTTTCATCTGGTTTGCGCTGTTTGCCTTCTTTGTCGAACTGGTGCCCTACCTGCCCAGCTATGGCGGCTATGTGCGCTATGCGGTGGGCATCATCGTCACGGTGCTGGTCGGGCGCTTTGCCATCCAGGCGCTCAACCGCTACCTGGAGCGGCAGAAGCAGGCCGAGGCGCGGCCCGATTCCGAGCGCCGGCGCGGGCTGGGCTACGACGTTGCGCTGTCGCGCCTGGCCAAGGGCGTATGCCCGGGCTGCGAGCGTGCGGTGGACCTCAAGGACGGCACGACGGATTTTTGCCCGCACTGCGGCATCGGCCTGTTTGCACGCTGCGCGCATTGCAGCACGCGGCGCAGCGCGTTCGTGCATTTCTGCCCCTCGTGCGGGACGGCAACGGAAAGGCCCTGACGCAGGCTACGCGCTGATCTCGCCGTGGCGCAGCGGCGCCATCACCGCGGCATCGAAGGCCTGCACCCGGTTGCGCCCGGTGGTCTTGGCGTGGTAGAGCGCGGCGTCGGCGCGCGCCAGCAGTTCGCTCATGGTGTACGGGGTGTCGGCGGGCGTGCCCGCATGCAGGCCCACGCTCATGGTCACGGAAAACTCGTCGCCGCCCTCGGTGGTGAAGCGGTGTTCCCGCAACTGGGCGCACAGGCGTTCGCTCACCGCCTGGGCGCCGGCGTGCGTGGCATGCGGCAGCAGCAGCGCGAATTCCTCGCCGCCGATGCGCCCGAACAGTTCACCGGGGCGCAGGTTGTGCTGGATGAGCTGGGCAAACTGCTGCAGCACGCTGTCGCCCTGGGCATGGCCCCAGCGGTCATTGACCTGCTTGAAATAGTCCATGTCGAACATCAGCACGGCGACGGGCGCGCTCTCGCGCTGCAGGCGCTGCAGCTGCTGCGCGCCGCGCTCCATCAGGGCGCGGCGCGACAGCGCGCCGGTGAGGAAATCATGGTTGACCGCCCGGTGCAGGATCTGCAGCGCCTGGGCGTGCAGCGCATGCGCGGTCGCGACGGCCAGCGGCGCCAGCGACAGCAAGGCAACGCCGACGCGGAACGACACCGCGTCCAGCAACTGCTCCGGCGTCAGGCTCAGGCCCAGCAGCACCAGCGTGGCGGTGCTCCACAGGCCGACCAGCAGGTTCAGCAGCGACACGAGAAACACGCCGTAGAGCATCGCGCACCACACCAGGGCGGGTACGGCAAACACCAGCGCGCCCGGGCCCTGCAGTGCAAAGGCTGCCGCTTCGGAAGCCAGCAGCGCCAGCAGCGGCAGCCCCCAGAGTTTGCCCAGCGGGCGCAGCACGCGGCGCCAGCGCCACTGCCAGAACCAGCCGCGCGGCGCCGCCAGCACCACGGGCAGGCACAGGATCAGGTTGTACAGCTCGCCGCTTTCCCAGATGATGAAGGTCTGCCAGCCGGATGCGGAAAAGAACAGATCGCGGCTCAGGCTGCCGAGCAGCGCCCCGGTGGTGGCGGCGATCACGCAGCCGACCAGAATGACGAGCACCGAACGCTGGCGCCGAAAGCCCAGCGTGGCTGGACCTTGGCGCACCAGGAAAAGCCAGCCGGCCAGCACTTCCACCAGGTTGATGGCGTTGATCACCAGGTTGCGCTCCAGGGCGGCGCCGGTGAGGGCATCGGCGGCCACGAAGCCCAGCCACGCGGACAGCCATGCCAGGGGCGTCTTGCTCCAGACCGGGTTGCGCAGCATCAGCCCGAGCAGCAGGCCGTTGGCCGGCCAGAAGGTCGCCATGAAGGCGATGGGCCGCGTGGCGATGCCCGCCAGGCAGGCGGCGAGCATGCACAGGAACAGCAGCCCATGTTCGCGCAGGAGCATGGGTCTGGTCGTCATCGGTGCTGGCTGAAAGGGCATCGCGCGTGCGGGTCGCAACAGGGAGGTATATGCGCCAGCGGACAGGCAAGATCGCGCGCGGCCGCTTTGTTAGCGAAACTTGCATTGTCCACTTGTTGTAACAAAAAACCTAGGGGCAAATGTGAAGGATTGCCAACCTCCGGTAGAGGGTCAGTGCGCCATTGCTACACGCCGCGCGCGCGGTCGTGCGCGAACCGGGCGCGGAACTGCGCGTATTGGCCGGCATCCAGAGCGTCGCGGATTTCCTGCATCAGCTGCAGGTAATAGTGCAGGTTGTGGATGGTGGCGAGCATCGGCCCGAGCATCTCGCCGCAGCGATCCAGATGGTGCAGGTAGGCGCGCGAGAAGCCTTTGTCGCCACCGTCGTTCCAGCTCACCCCCTCGGCGCCCGCGCAGGCGTGGCAGGTGCAGCTCGCGTCCAGCGGCTGGTGGTCGTCCTTGTGGCGGGCGTTCCTGATCTTCAGATCGCCAAAGCGCGTGAACAGCGTGCCGTTTCTGGCGTTGCGCGTCGGCATGACGCAATCGAACATGTCCACGCCGCAGGCGACGCCTTCGACCAGGTCTTCGGGCGTGCCCACGCCCATCAGGTAGCGTGGCTTCTCGGGCGGCAGGCGGTGCGGCGTGTGCGCCATGATGCGCAACATGTCCTCCTTGGGCTCGCCCACGCTCACGCCGCCGATCGCATAGCCGGGGAAGTCCATCGCCGCCAGTGCCTGCAGCGATTCTTCGCGCAGGTGCTCGAACATGCCGCCCTGCACGATGCCGAAGAGCGCATTGGGATTGGCCAGGCGCGCAAATTCCGCCTGCGAGCGGCCCGCCCAGCGCAGGCTCATTTCCATGCTCTTGCGCGCCTGCGGCTCGGTGGTCAGGTGGCCGCTGGTTTCATACGGCGTGCATTCGTCGAGCTGCATCACGATGTCGGAATTGAGCACCGTCTGGATCCGCATGCTCACTTCGGGCGAGAGAAACAGCTTGTCGCCGTTGACGGGGCTGGCGAAGTGCACGCCGTCCTCGGTGATCTTGCGCATCGCGCCCAGGCTCCAGACCTGGAAACCGCCCGAATCCGTCAGGATGGGCTTGTGCCACTGCTCAAAGCCGTGCAGGCCGCCAAAGCCCCTGACGATGTCCAGCCCCGGGCGCATCCACAGGTGAAAGGTGTTGCCCAGGATGATCTGCGCGCCCATTTCCGTGAGGCTCCTGGGCATCACGCCCTTGACGGTGCCATAGGTGCCCACGGGCATGAAGATCGGCGTTTGCACCACCCCGTGGTTGAGCGTGAGGCGGCCGCGCCGGGCGTGGCTGGCGGGGTCGGTGGCAAGCAGGTCGAATTGCAGCATAGGGGTGTGATTGTCCCAGAGCGCGCCGCCCCGGCCACTGTCCTACACTGGCACCAACCGATAGGCGATAGAGGTGGCGATGCTGAGAATTCTGGTGGCGGTCGATGGTTCTGAACTGGCGCTGGATGCCGTGCGCCATGCGATTTCCCTGGTGCGCGAGCATGGCTTGCAGGCCACGCTGGTGCTGGGCCATGTGCAGGAGGAGGCCTCCTTCCTGGAACTGGCCACGCGCGATGCCGATGTGATCGCGCAGGCGAGCGTGGAGGCGGGTCAGCACCTCATGGCGTCGGCCGTGGCGCTGGCGCAGGGCGCGGGTGTGGCATGCGAGACCGAAATTGCGCTCGGTTCGCCTGCCGCGACGCTTGCCGACATGGCTGACGATTGCGGCTGCGGCCTGATCGTCGTCGGGGCGCGCGGCATGGGCGGCCTGCGCGGCGCGCTGCTGGGTTCGGTGTCCCAGGCACTGGTGCGCGACGCCACGGTGCCGGTGACCGTGGTCAAGCACGAGCACCCCGCCGACGAAGAAGACGCTGGGCAGGCGTGAGGGCCGGGGAGGCCGGCGGGAACAGGGTCAGGCCGCTTTCTTCCAGTCGGCTGGCTTGCTGCGCTGCAGCTTGCCGTGCGGCAGCGTGGCCAGGCGCTTGAGCATGCGCCGGCAGTAGCCGCGGATCCACAGGCATTTGTTGAGTTCGTCCACCGGCAGCGGGCCGGAGACGACGACGATGTCGTTGGCCTGCAGCAGCGCACCGGCCGCGCGCAGGCGCCGGCGCTGGGTTTGCGCCCAGGACTGGATGCGCGTGGGGTTGCCGTGGCGGTGCACTTCGCCGGTATGCGCGTCGAAGGCGATCGCGACCGTGTCCGTCTTGAGCTTGAAGCGGCGCTCCCCCGTGATCTTGCTCGGGGCTTCGCGCATGTCATACAGGTAGTAGCTGCCTGCCTTGAGCTCGTATTGCAGATCCATGGTGAAGAGTCTCCTTGCTTGAATTGTGCTGACGGTGGCGCCGTTCGATGGCCGGTGAAGCACGAGGAAACTCCGGCTTTTCCATGGGCAAGCCTTGCAAGCTTTCCATCGGGTGCCGACCGCCATTGTCGGTCAAGCCATAGCCGTGATCAATCAATTGCGCCGAATCGTTTTGCAATCGGCCGATGCTGGCGCGGGGGCAAGGGCCCGTGCGCATCACACCATGCGCTTGGCGACTTCCTCCAGCATCACCTCGGTGGCGCCGCCGCCGATCGCCTGCACGCGCGCATCGCGCGCCATGCGCTCGATCGCGGTCTCGCGGATGAAGCCCATGCCGCCGTGGAATTGCAGGCAGTCGTACATCACTTCGTTGACCAGCGTGCCCGCGAGCGCCTTGATCATCGAGACTTCGCTCACCACCTGCTGGCCCATGGCGTAGCGCCAGGCGGTGGTGTAGACCAGGCTGCGCGCGGCCGCCACTTGCGCGGCGCGCCAGGCCAGGCGCTGGCGGATGGCCTGCTTGTCCCAGAGCGTGGCGCCGAAGGCGCGGCGCTGCGTGACCCATTCGAGCGTGAGTTCGATGGCGCGCGCGGCCTCGCCCATGCACTGCGCGCCCAGCACCAGACGCTCGTTCTGCAGGTTCTTGACCAGCGCGTAAAAACCCTTGTGTTCCTCGCCGAGCAGCGCGTTGGCGGGCAGCACGCAGTTTTCGAACACCAGTTCGGCGGTGTCGCTGGAGAGCCAGCCTTGTTTCTTCAAGGGGCGCTCCACGCGAAAGCCGGGCGTGCCCTTTTCGACGATGAACATCGATATCTCGCGCCCGCGCCCCGCATCGCCCGTCTTGGCGGCCACGAAGTACACGTCGCCGTGCACGCCGTTGGTGATGAACATCTTGCTGCCGTTGAGCACCCAGCCATCGGCGCCGCGCCGCGCCGTGGTGCGCATGCCCTGCAGGTCGGAGCCGGCATCGGCCTCGGTCATCGCCACGGCGGCGATCTTGCGCCCGGCGATGAGCTCGGGCATCAGGCGCTGCTGCTGTTCCGGCGAGCCGGCATGAAAGAGATGGGGGCTCGCCATGTCGGTATGCACCAGCACGGTGATGGCAAAGCCGCCGTAGCTGCTGCGCCCCAGCTCTTCGGCCAGTACCACGGTGGAAAGCGCATCCAGCGCCGAGCCGCCGAATTCCTGCGGGTAGCGGATGCCGAGCAGGCCCAGCCCGCCCATTTCGCGCAGCGCCTCGCGCGGCACGAAACCGGTTTCTTCCCACGCGTCCGCGTGGGGCAGCACGCGCTCGCGCACAAAGCGGCGCACGGTATCGCGCAGCATTTCATGTTCAGCGGTCAGAAAGGGGAAGGCGGCAGTCAGGGAGTCGGTGGTCATGGCATTTACCTAACAATCAATCGATTGAATATATGTGTGTATCGCAGGTGTGTCAACGAAATTGCGATATTGACAAACTAACAATTATTAGATAAATTCAGCGGTAATCCATGCCAGTCGCCATCCACCCTTCCGCCGAAATCGCCGCCGGCACCCGCCAGCTGGTGCTGGATGCCGCGGCGCGCCTGTTTCGCACGCAAGGCTATGCCAATACGTCGTTGCGCGAGATCGCTGCACTGGCGGGCATGCGCGCGGCCAGCCTGTACCACTACTTTGATTCGCGCGACGCCATCGTCGCCGAAGTGTTGCGCCTGGGTGTCGAACAAGTGTTTGATGATGTGCGCCATGCCGTCGATGCGCTGCCGGCCGACGCCGACGCTCTTGCACTGCTGCAAACCGCTGTCCACGCCCATCTGCAGGCCATGATGGAGCGGCAGGACTACACCTCGGCCAACGTCCGCATCTTCGGCCAGGTGCCGCAAGGCGTGCGCGACGCGCATCTGCCGCTGCGCGATGCCTATGAACGCTATTGGGCATCGCTGCTGGCGCGCTGCGCCGCGGCTGGCGGCTTCGACCGGCGGCGCGATCTGCGCCTGGCGCGCCTGTTTCTCATCACGGTGATGAACGGCAGCCTGGAATGGTTCCAGGGCGGCACGCTCGCGCTCAAGGCGGTGGCCGACGAACTCACCGAACTCATGCTCTACGGGCTGCAGCAGCGCTGGCCGCCCGCGGCGGGAAAGCCATGACCATGTCCAGTACGTCTGAACAGCGCCGGCGCGATTACGACGCCGCCCTTGCCACCCTGCACGAGCGCATGCGCTGGGCGATCGCGGGCGGCGGTGAAAAACTGCGCGAACGCCACAAGACGCGCGGCAAGATTCCGGTGCGCGAGCGCATTGAATTGCTGCTCGACCCTGGCAGCCCGTTCCTGGAGCTCTCGCCGCTGGCCTGCTGGGGCTTGCATGGCAACGAGGCGCCGGCCGCCGGCATCGTGACCGGCATCGGCCGCGTCGCGGGCGTGAACTGCATGCTCATCGCCAACGATGCCACGGTCAAGGGCGGCAGCTTCTTCCCCGAGACGGTGCGCAAGCACGTGCGCGCGCAGGAGATCGCCTGGGACAACCGCCTGCCCTGCCTGTATCTGGTCGATTGCGGCGGCGCCTACCTGCCGATGCAGGACCAGGTGTTCCCCGACTACGGGCATTTCGGCACCATCTTCTATCACCAGTGCCGCATGAGCGCCGACGGCCTGCCGCAGCTCTCCGCCGTGTTCGGCGGCTGCACGGCGGGCGGGGCCTACATCCCGGCGCTGTCGGATGAGTCCATCATGGTGCAGGGCACGGGGCGCATCCACCTGGGGGGACCGCCCATCGTGAAGGCCGCGATTGCCGAGGTGGTGGACGGCGAAACCCTGGGCGGCGCGGCGATGCATGCGCGCGTCTCCGGCGTGACGGACTACCTCGCGATGAACGAGATGCATGCGCTGCAGCAGCTGCGCGGCATCGTGGCCCGGCTCAACTGGAAGACGCACGCCGCTGCCGCGCGCCAGCCGGTGCGCGCGCCGCTGCACGATGCCGCGGAGATTCCCGCCCTCATCGGCACCGATCTGCGCCAGCCCTATGACGTGCGCGCGGTGATCGAGCGCCTGGTGGACGCGAGCGACTTCAACGAGTTCAAGCCCGAGTACGGCGGCACGCTGGTCTGCGCCACCGCCCATGTCCACGGCTACCCGGTCGGCATCCTGGCGAACAATGGCGTGCTGTTCTCCGAATCGTCGGTCAAGGGCGCGCATTTCATCGAGCTGTGCAACCAGCGGCGCATTCCCATCCTGTTCCTGCAGAACATCACCGGCTTCATGGTCGGCACCGAGGCCGAGCGCGGCGGCATCGCCAAGCATTCGGCCAAGCTGGTCTATGCCGTGGCCACGGCGCGCGTGCCGCGCTTCACGGTGCTGATCGGCGGCAGCTACGGCGCGGGCAATTACGGCATGTGCGGCCGGGGCTTTGGTCCGCGCTTCGTCTTTGCCTGGCCTGCCAGCCGCATCGCCACCATGAGCCCGGATGTGGCCAGCACGGTGCTCACCGACCTGCGCCGCGCCTCGCTCAAGGGGCCTGTGGACGAGGCGGAAATCGCCGCGCTCGATGCCCGCACCCGGGTGCAGTTCGAGGAACAGAGCGACCCTTACTACGCGACGGCGCGCTTGTGGGACGACGGCATCATCGAACCGGCGCAGACGCGCGACGTGCTCGGCATCTGCCTGCAGCTCGCGGATGAAAGCACGCCGCGCTTCGAGGGCCAGAGCCCGGTGTACCGGATGTGAGGGGTGGCGCGATGTTTGAAAAAATCCTGATTGCGAACAGAGGTGAGATCGCTTGCCGTGTGCTGCGCACGTGCCGCGACATGGGCATCTGGACCGTGGCGGTGTATTCCGAGGCCGACGCCAGCGCCCGCCATGTGCGCGCGGCGGACGAAGCCGTCTGCATAGGCCCGGCGCGTGCGCAGGATTCCTACCTGAATGCCGAGGCGGTCATCGCGGCCGCGCTCAAGACCGGCGCGCAGGCGATTCACCCGGGTTACGGATTCCTTTCGGAGCGCCTGGCGCTGATCGATGCCTGTGCAAACGCTGGCATCACCTTCATCGGCCCGCACCGCGAGGCGATTGCCTCCATGGGCTCCAAAATCGAGAGCAAGCGCATTGCGCGCGCGGCCGGCGTGCCGTGCATCCCGGGGTATGACGGCGATGACCAGAGTCCGGCGGTCTTGTGCGCCGAGGCCGAACGCATCGGTTTTCCGCTGCTCATCAAGGCCAGCGGCGGCGGCGGCGGCAAGGGCATGCGCCGTGTGGATGGCCTGGCGCATTTTGACCAGCAGCTCGCCACCGCGCGGGCCGAGGCGCAGGCCGCTTTCGGCGATGCCAAGGTGCTGCTGGAACGCTTCATCACCCGCCCGCGCCACGTGGAAGTGCAGTTGCTGGGTGACCGGCATGGGCGGCTCCTGCACCTGTTCGAGCGCGAATGCTCCATCCAGCGCAACTACCAGAAGCTCATTGAAGAGGCGCCCGCCAACCATCTGGATGCGGGCGTGAAGCAGCGGCTTTTTGAAGCGGCGCTGGCGCTGGGCCGCGCCATCGGTTACGACTCGGCGGGCACGGTCGAATTCGTGCTCGACGCCGATCATGGCGATGCGCCGTATTTTCTGGAAGTGAACACGCGGCTGCAGGTGGAGCACCCGGTGACGGAACTGACCACGGGCCTGGACCTCGTGGAGTGGCAGATCCGCGCCGCCGCCGGCGAGCCCCTGCCATGGACGCAAGGGGAGTTGCGCCAGACCGGCTGGGCGATCGAGGCGCGCGTCAATGCCGAATCACCGGCCGAGGGTTTCGCACCTTCGTTCGGGCCCGTGCTCGCGTGGGTCGAGCCGCCATTGCCGGGCGTGCGCATCGACAGCGGCATCGACGCGCAAAGCGAAATCACGCCACACTACGACTCCATGGTGGCCAAGGTCATAGGCCACGGGTCCAGCCGCGCGATGGCGCGGCGCAGGCTGGAGCAGGGGCTCTCCCAATTGCAGGTCGGCGGCCTGCAGACCACCCAGGCGATGCTGCTGGATGTGCTGCGGCACCCGGCGTTCGAGGCCACCCTGACCACGGATTTTCTGCCTGCGCATTGGGGTGGGGGCTGGCAGCCCGATGCGGCGCTGGTGCAGGAGGCGCGGGCGGCCGCGGCGCTGGCCTGGGTGCAGGCGCAGCAGGCGGCGGGCGATGACAGGCCCATGGTCTGCCTGCGCAGCTGGCGCGTCACCGCGCAGGCCGAGGGGGTTGGCCGCACCAATGTCTGCGTGACGCAGAACGGGCAGCATGCGGCGCTGCAGGTGTGCCTGGGGCTGCACGGCGGCGAAGTGCTGGCCCCGGACGGAGATGCCTCGTGGCAGATCGAGGCGGCGGGTGTGGGCGCCTGGCGCGGCGTTGCCAGCGGCCGGGTCTACAGGGTGTTGCAACGCGAGGCGCAGACCTGGGTGTGGTGCGCGGGATGGTCGGCGTGCGTGCAGGTGGCCTCTGCCGTTGCGCATGCGGCGGCAGCGCACGCCGGTGGCGCGCAGCAGGGCGGCAGCGTGCTGGCCGAACTGCCCGGCGTGCTGTCGCAAACCCTGGTCGCCGTGGGCGACAGGGTCTCGGCAGGCCAGCCGGTGGCGGTGCTCGAAGCGATGAAGCTTTTTCACACGCTGACGGCGCCCGGCGATGGCGTCGTCACCGGCCTGCCCGTGGCGCTGGGCGCGACGGTGGCCAGGGGCGCCTTGCTGGTACAAATGGAAACTGAAGGCGCTTGACAAGGGGAAACACATGCCGGGTTTGTATTTCGAGGAATTCGAGGTGGGCCATCGCTTTGACCATGCCTGGACGCGCACCGTCACCGAGATGGACAACGTGCTGTTTTCCACGCTCACGATGAATGTGCAGCCGCTGCACATCGATCGCCACTTTTCGGCGCAGACGGAATTCGGCAGGCCCTTGGTCAACAGCCTGTTCACGCTCGGGCTGGTGATCGGCATGTCGGTCAACGACACCACGTTTCGCACCACGGTGGCCAACCTCGGCATGAGCGACATCCGCTTTCCCGCGCCGGTGTTTGATGGCGACACCGTCCATGTGCAGACCACGGTGCTTTCCAAGCGCGAGAGCCGATCGCGCCCGATGGCGGGCATCATCGAATTCGAGCATGTGGGCCTGAACCAGGACGGCGCGGTGGTCTGCCGCTGCAGGCGCGCGGCGCTGATGCACAAACGCCCCGGCGCAGGTGCCGCATGAGCGCCGCCTGCATGCTTTTCGTGCCGGGCAACCGGCCGGACCGCTACCTCAAGGCGCAGCAGAGCCAGGCAGGCGCGCTGATCCTCGATCTGGAAGATTCCGTGCCCCCCGCAGCCAAGCAGGAGGCGCGCCAGCAGGTGGCGCGGATGCTGACCGCCCAGCCGGCGCACCAGCAGATCTGGGTGCGCGTGAACCCCGCCACCACCGGCCTGCTGCTGCAGGACCTGGCCGCCGTGGTGCCGGGCCGGCCCTTCGGCATCGTCTTGCCCAAGTGCGAAGGGCGTGAATCGCTGGCGCCGCTGTGCCATCAGCTCGATGCGCTGGAGGTGGCTTTCGGGATCGAGCCCGGCAGCGTTCGGGTGCTGGCGATTGCCTCCGAAACCGGTGCGGCGATGTTCCGCATGGGCGAGCTTGCGGGTGTGAGCGAGCGGCTGTGGGGCATCACCTGGGGCGCGGAAGATCTGGCGGCGGACATTGGTGCGCAGACCAACCGGGCAGACGGCCAGCTGACCGAGCCCTATCGCCTGGCGCGCGCCATGTGTCTGTACGCTGCCGCAGCGGCAGGCGTGCGGGCGGTGGATACCGTGAGCGTGGCGATCAATGCGGAGGACGCCGTAGGGCAGGAGGCGCGGGAGGCGCGGCGCGACGGCTACGTCGCCAAGATGGCGATCCACCCGAGCCAGATCGCGCCTATCAACGCAGCCTTTACCTGGACTCGGGAGGAGCGCGTCTGGGCGCAGAAGGTGGTGGATGCGTTTGCGGCCCAGCCGTCCGCAGGGGCCTTGCAGCTCGATGGGCAGATGATAGACAGGCCGCACCTGCGTCTCGCACAGCGCGTGCTGGAGCGCGGCTGATGAACGGGTCCACCATGAATGTAGAGCAGGCTTTGCAGGCCCGGCGCTCGGTACGGGCCTTTTTGCCCACACCCTTGCCGGCCACTCTGGTGCAGAACCTGCTGCAGCAGGCGGCACGCGCGGCCTCGGGTGGCAATGTGCAGCCCTGGCACGTGGTCGCTCTCACGGGCGAGCCGCTGGCACAGGTGATCGCCACCGCGGCGCAGGCCGAAGGCGAGGACGGCGGGCACTATCCCGCCAGCCTGTGGGAGCCCTACCGCACGCGCCGCTTCGCCAACGGCGAGGACATGTATGCCACGATGGGCCTGGCGCGCGAGGACAAGGCGGGGCGCCTGGTCTGGTTTGCGCGCAACGCGGCTTTCTTTGGCGCGCCGGTGGGCGTGCTGATCTGCATGGACCGGCGCATGGGGCTGCCGCAGTGGGCCGATCTCGGCGTCTACCTGCAGTCGCTCATGCTGCTGGCGGTGCAGCAGGGGCTGGCCAGCTGCCCGCAGGGCTTCTGGCGGCGCTACCGCAGCGCCCTGGCGCCGGTGCTGGGGCTGCCCGAACCCTATGAGATTGCCTGTGGCGTGGCGCTGGGCCATGAGGATACGGCGGCGCCCATCAACCGCTTGCGCACGCCGCGCGCGCCGTGGCAGGAGTGGGGCGAGCTGCGCGGCTGGCCCGTCTGATACGACTTCGCCTTCAAACGTATAACTGCGTTGGTTCGCCTCGCCTTCGCGTACTCGAACGATCTGGAATTGGAATGAAACAACAACGGCAGCCAGTGGCTGCCGTTGCTCGTCGGAAGCTGCGATTATTTATTGCAGCGTGACTTCCACGCGCCGAGCCTCGGCCGGGTTGCCTTGGACGGCAGAGTTTTCCGGCTTGCGCAGCTCCACGCTGCCTTCCTGCACGCCCAGCGCCAGCAGCGCATCGCGTACCGCAATGGCGCGCTGCTTGCTCAGCTCTTCATTCACCTGCTGGCTGCCGGTGGTGTCGTGAAAGCCGCTGATGACGGCCTTTTTGCCCGCCTTCACGCCTTCGACGATCACGGCCAGCGCCTGGCCAGCGCCGTCGGCCACATCGGCCTTGCCGCTGGCGAAGTAGAACTTCACCATGCCATCGAGCACCACCACCTGGGCGGCATCGCCCGCCACCACCACGGCCACGGGGGCCGCCGCCACGGCAGGCGCCGCAGTCTTGTGGCCGATGCGGGTGTAGGCGATCGAGAAGACAAAGATGAGTACGAACAGCACCAGCGCAACCAGTAGCGCCAGGACAAAGCCTTGGTGTTCGTCGTTCTGTGTGGACATGGCTAAAAGGTTTCAGTGAGCAAAGCCCGCCATTCTACCGACGGATCACTTGTAGCTGCGCGCATCCTCGATCACCTTGCCGTCGTTGGCCAGGCTCCCCGGCGCCACCATGGCTACCTCGCCGCGCAGCTTGGTCACCTCGCGCAGCGTGCTGGCCAGCTGCTCCGCCAGGCCTGCCGCGGTCTCGCGCGTTTCCACCTGCAAGGTCATCGTGTCGTTGCCGGTCTCGCCGCTGACCACGAGCCGCGCCTTGAGCACCTGCGGAAAGCGCTTGGCCACCTCGGCCACCTGCTCGGGGTGCACGAACATGCCGCGGATCTTGGTGGTCTGGTCGGCGCGCCCCATCCAGCCCTTGATGCGGGTGGCGGTGCGGCCCGTGGGGCAGGGGCCGGGCAGCACGGCCGAGAGATCGCCGGTGGCGAAGCGGATCAGCGGGTAGTCGGGGTTGAGCGTGGTGATGACGAGCTCGCCCACCTCGCCTTCGGATACCGGGTCGCCGGTGCCGGGACGCACGATCTCGACAATCACGCCTTCATCGAGCACCAGACCTTCGCGCGCCTCGGTCTCGTACGCGATCAGGCCCAGGTCGGCGGTGCCGTAGCTCTGGTAGCCCTGCATGCCGCGCTCGGCCAGCCAGTCGCGCAGCGAGGGCGGGAAGGCCTCGGCCGAGACCAGCGCCTTGCCGAAGCCGGTGAGCGGCACGCCCATCTCCGCGGCCTTTTCCAGGATGATCTTGAGAAAGCTTGGCGTGCCGATGTAGCCGGCGGGCTGGAGGTCCGCAATCGCCTGCACCTGCTGCTCGGTCTGCCCGGTGCCGCCTGGAAATACCGTGCAGCCCAGCGCATGGGCGGCGGTTTCCATCATCGAGCCGGCGGGCACGAAATGGTAGGAAAAGCAGTTGTGGATGAGCTCGCCGCGGCGAAAGCCGGCAGCAAAGAGGGCGCGCGCCATGCGCCAGTAATCCTGCCGAGCGCCCTCGGGCTCGTAGATCGGCCCGGGGCTGGCGAAGACGCGCGGCATCTGCGCGCCCCAGCCGTGGACGGCAAAACCACCGAAGGGGCCGGCGCCGCCCCTGCGCCCCTGGGCCTGGCGTTCGTGCAGGCTGGATTTGCGCGTGACGGGCAGCTGTGCAAGCGCAGCGCGGCTGGTGATGGCGCGGGCGTTCACGCCTTTCAAAATTTCGGCGAAGGCCGCCGAGTGCTGCTGCGCGTGCGCCACCTGAGCGGCCAGCGCGGCCATGTGGGCGGCTTCGCGTTCGTCGGGAGAGCGGGTTTCGAGCGCGTCGTAAAACTCGGTCATGCGCTGGTCTTTCAGGTGCGGATTTTGGTCAAATAGGGCTCAAACCCTTATGGGTTAAGCGCAGGTAGCTATCATTATGTCAAGCGAGCCAGCGCTTGCGGCGTTTGTAGCTCTTGACGTCGCGAAAGCTCTTGCGCTGGGCGCCGCCCACGCCCAGGTAGAACTCTTTCACATCCTCGTTGCTGGACAGGTACTGTGCCGTGCCGTCCATCACGACGCGCCCGCTTTCCATGATGTAGCCGTAGTCGGCGTATCGCAGCGCCATGTTGGTGTTCTGCTCGGCCAGCAGGAAGGTGGTTTTCTCCCGCGTGTTCAGGTCCTTGACGATGTTGAACACCTCTTCCACGATCTGCGGCGCCAGGCCCATGGAGGGCTCATCGAGCAGCACCACGCTGGGGCTGCTCATCAGTGCACGGCCGATGGCGCACATCTGCTGCTCGCCGCCCGAGGTATAGGCGGCCTGGCTTTTGCAGCGGTCTTTCAGGCGCGGGAAATAGGCGTAGACCTTCTGCAGATTGGCCTCGATCTCGCCGCGGCTCTGCAGGGTGTAGGCGCCCGTCAGCAGGTTCTCTTCGATGGTGAGGTGGGCAAAGCAATGGCGCCCTTCCATCACCTGGATCACACCGCGTCTGACCAGATCGGAGGGTGTCAGGTTTTCGATGCGCTCGCCGCGCAGTTCTATCGTGCCCTTGGTGACCTCGCCGCGCTCGCCCTTGAGCAGATTGGAGATGGCGCGCAGCGTCGTCGTCTTGCCCGCGCCATTGCCGCCCAGGATGGCGACGATGCCGCTCTCGGGCACGCTGAGCGAGACGCCCTTGAGCACGAGGATCACGTGGTTGTAGATGACCTCGATGCCGTTGACGTTGATGAGGGTTTTTGCTGTGTCCATGGCGATATCCGGTAACACCACGCCAGGGCAGCGCGCCGCCCTGGCGATGGGCGGCTCCCGCAGGAGCCGCCCAGTGCTGTGATGCGATCAGGAATCGCAGTCCGCGCCCGTGCGCGGAGTGATCTTCTGCTGCTGCGCGTACTTGGCGGCGGCGGCCTTGATCATCGGCTTGATGATCTGCTCATCGCCCTGCATCCAGTCGCTGGAGATCTTCCACTGCTTGCCGTCCCAGGTCTCGATACGCGCCCAGTACGAGCCCATGTGGTCCTGGCAGTTGGTGGCCAGCGGCCGGATCACGTTGTCAAAGCCGATCTCCTTGATGCGCTCGGCCGTCAGGTTCAGGTTTTCCAGGCCCCAGCGCACCTGCTCGCCGTTCATGACCTTGCCCTTGCCGAAGCGTTCCTGCGCCCGGCGGATGCCTTCGACCACGACCATCGAACTCATCGCGCCGCGCAGCCAGAGCACCTCGCCCACTTCATCCTTGCTGGATGCCGTGCCCTTGCCCTTGGCGTAGAGCTTCTCCAGCGCTTCCTTGACGACGGCGGCATTCTTGTCGGTGCTGTTCTGCAGCGCCACGGCGTTGTAGCCCTTGGCGGATTCGCCGGCGTCGCGCGCGTCCGGCTCGGCGCCGGCCCACCAGCTGCCGTACATCTTGTCGCGCGGATAGCCCGTGGCCTGCGCTTCCTTCAGGGCGGTGGAGTTCATCACGCCAAAGCCCCACATGATCACGTAGTCGGGGCGCTCCTTGCGGATCTGCAGCCAGGTGGCCTTCTGCTCCACGCCGGGGTGGGCGACGGGCAATTCCATGACGGAAAAGCCCAGCTGCTTGGCGCGCTCCTGCACCATGGGGATGGATTCCTTGCCGTAGGGGCTGTCGTGGTAGATCAGCGCGATCTTCTTGCCCTTGAGCTTCTCAAGGCCGCCCTCGCGCTTGCCGATGGCCTGGATGATGACGTCCGCGCCGACCCAGTAGTTGCCCGCCAGCGGGAAGTTCCACTTGAAGACCGAGCCGTCGGCGCTTTCGCTGCGGCCATAGCCCAGCGTGACGAGCGAAATCTTGTCCAGCGGTGCCTTTTCGGTCAGCGCGAAGGTGGCGCCCGTGGACCAGGGCTGGATGGCGACCGCGCCGCCGTTCTTGGCCTTGGTGCGCTCGTAGCACTCGACGCTGCGCGCCGTGTCGTAGGCGGTTTCACACTCTTCGATCAGGAGCTTGACGCCATTGATGCCGCCGCGCTCGTTGACGAGCTTCATGTAGTCCACGATGCCGTCGGCGATCGGCACGCCGTTGGGGGCATAGGGGCCGGTGCGGTACGACAGCACGGGCATGTACTGCTCGGCGGCGCTCACGCTGGTGGCGCCCAGCGCGGTGAACAGGGTGGCGGCTGCAACCGCTGCGATCTTCCATTGCTTCATGGTGTCTCCTTTAGGTGGTTGGAAGGAAGGGGAAAAGCATCGGGCCGTGAAAGGATTGGGCTGGGAAAGGTCAGTGCGGGAAGGGCCAGACGCGCATTTTTTGCTTGCCGGTGGACCAGAGCTTGGCCAGGCCATGCGGCTCGACGATGAGGAACCAGCAGATCAGCACGCCGAAAATCATCAGCTCGGCGTGCGAGGCGGCGGTGGTGGTGATCATGAAGCCGAACAGGCTGGCCACCCAGGGCAGGAACTGGTTGAGCGCAATCGGCAGCACGACGATGAAAGCGGCGCCGAAGAAGCTGCCCATGATGGAGCCCAGCCCGCCGATGATGACCATGAACAGCAGCTTGAGGGAGAGGTCGAGCGAGAACGCCGCCGGCTCCCAGGCGCCGAGGTAAAAGAAGGCCCAGAGCCCGCCCGCGATGCCCAGCACGAAGCTGCTCACCGCGAACGCGCTGAGCTTGGCGTACATCGGGCGGATGCCGATCACCGCGGCGGCCACGTCCATGTCGCGCATCGCCATCCACTCGCGCCCGATGGCGCTGCGCACCAGGTTCTTGGACAGCAGCGCCAGCACGGTCAGCACCGTCAGGCAGAACAGGTAGCGGCTCACGTCGCCCTGGATGTTCATGCCCAAGAGCGTGAGCCCCGGCACGGCGGCCGAGCCGGAGGCGTTGTCCAGCGTGAACCATTTGATGCGCAGAAACGCCCAGTCGGCAAAGAACTGAGCCGCCAGCGTGGCCACGGCCAGGTACAGCCCGCGCACGCGCAGGCTGGGCAGGCCGAAGAGCACGCCAAAAACGGTTGCACAGACGCCCCCCAGCAGCAGTGCGAGCGGCAGCGGCATGCCCGGCACGCGCATGATGAAGTTGTACGCGCCGTAGGCGCCGACGGCCATGAAGGCCGCGCCCCCCAGTGAAATCTGGCCGCAGTAGCCCGAGAGCAGGTTCAGGCCAAGGGCAGCGAGCGCCATCACGAGGAAGGGGATCAGGATCGCGTTGAACAGGTATTCGCTGGCCAGCAGCGGCACGCCGATGAAGGCGAACGCGATGATGGCAAATACCGCGATGCGGTCCTGCGTGATCGGGAATATCTGCTGGTCAGCCTGGTAGCTGGTCTTGAACTGGCCGTTTTCGCGGTAGAACATGGTGGGGCTTCTCTCGTGTTACCGACGCTGGATGACTGCTCGCTGCGCGCGCATGACTGCGCCACTGCGCGGCAGCGATGACGGTGCTTCGCGCCATGACGAGTGGCACGTCGTCATTCCGTCATCGTGGCGAAGCCCGGTCATGCGAGCGCAGCGAGTGGTCATCGGCAGCTCAAACGCGATCAATGATCTTCTCTCCGAACAGTCCTTGCGGCCGGAACAGCAGGAACACGAGCGAGAGCACGTAGGCGAACCAAATCTCGATGCCGCCGCCGACGAAGGGGCCCAGGTAGACCTCGGAGAGCTTTTCGCCCACGCCGATGATCAGCCCGCCGACGATGGCGCCGGGCACCGAGGTGAGGCCGCCGAGAATTACCACCGGCAGCGCGCGCAGCGCCAGCGTGGCCAGCGAAAATTGCACGCCCAGCTTGCTGCCCCAGATCATGCCCGCCACCAGTGCGACGACGCCTGCCACGCACCAGACGATGACCCAGATGCGCGAGAGCGGAATGCCGACCGATTGCGCCGCCTGGTGGTCGTCGGCCACGGCGCGCAGCGCACGGCCGGTGGTGGTCTTCTGGAAGAACAGCGCCAGCAGCGCCACCAGCACCGCGCCGATGGCGGCGGCGATCAGGTCCTCGGGGTTGACCATCACGCCGCCCTCGAAGGTGTCCTGCAGGATCAGCACCGGGTCCTTGGGCATGCCGATGTCGATGCGGTAGATCTCGCTGCCGAACAGGCTCTGGCCCGCGCCCTCCATGAAATAGGCGATGCCCAGCGTCGCCATCAGGAGCGTCGTGCCCTCCTGGTTCACCAGGTAGCGCAGCACCAGCCGCTCGATGAGCCAGGCGGCGATGAACATGATGACGGCGGCGATGGCGAAGGCCGCCAGGTTGGCGATGACGCGGCTTTCGATGCCGGTCCACTGCGGCAGCCATTCGGCAAAGCGCGCCATGGCCAGCGCCGCGAACAGCACCATCGCGCCCTGCGCGAAGTTGAACACGCCGGAGGCCTTGAAGATCAGCACGAAGCCCAGCGCGACGAGGGCGTAGAGCATGCCGGCCATCAGGCCGCCGATCAGGGTTTCGAGAAAAAAGCCCATGTTTAATACCTTGTGCGTTCGATGGCATCGCCCCTCAATGTCCTGCGCCCAGATAGGCGCGGATCACGTCCGGGTTGGCGCGCACTGCATCGGGCGTGCCGTCGCCGATCTTCTTGCCGTAATCCAGCACCACGACACGGTCGCTGATGTCCATCACCACGCTCATGTCGTGCTCGATCAGCACGATGGTGGTGCCGAACTCGTCGTTCACGTCGATGATGAAGCGGCTCATGTCCTGCTTTTCCTCGACGTTCATGCCCGCCATCGGCTCGTCGAGCAGCAGCACCTGCGGCTCCATCGCCAGCGCCCGGCCCAGGTCCACGCGTTTCTGAAGGCCGTAGGGCAGCTGCCCCACGGGTGTCTTGCGATGCGCCTGGATTTCCAGGAAATCGATGATGTGCTCGACGAATTCGCGGTGGCGGATCTCCTCGCGCTCGGCCGGGCCCCAGCGCAGCGCCTGCAGGAAGAGGTTGCTTTTGATCTTCAGGTTGCGCCCGGTCATGATGTTGTCCAGCACGCTCATGCCCTTGAACAGGGCCAGGTTCTGGAAGGTGCGCGCCACGCCCATCTCGGCCACCTGGCGGCTGTTCATGTGGCTGAAGGTCTGGCCGCGGAAGGTGATCGAGCCTTCGGTGGGCGTGTACACGCCGTTGATGCAGTTGAGCATCGAGCTCTTGCCGGCGCCGTTGGGGCCGATGATGGCGCGGATCTCGTGCTCGCGCACGTCGAAGCTGATGTCGGTGAGCGCGTTCACGCCGCCAAAGCGCAGGCTGATGTTCTGTACCTGCAGAATCACGTCGCCGATATTTCTTTGGCCATTCTGAGCTGAAACGCTTTGCTGGTGCGCGCCGTCAGCTCTCATCGGTGTAGCAATTTCACTCATGCGGCTTTCCTTGCGGCGGGCCAGGTCTTGGCGTCCAGCACCTTCAGCGTGGCCGAGACGCTGCCGCTGCGCCCGTCTTCGAACTTCACCTTGGTTTCTATGAACTGCTCGGTTTTGCCGCTGTACAGCGCATCGATCAGCACGCCGTATTTTTCGGCGATGAAGGTGCGCCGCACCTTGCGCGTGCGCGTGAGTTCGTCGTCGTCCGGGTCCAGTTCCTTGTGCAGCACCAGGAAGCGCGCGATCTGCGTATCGGCCATGCCTTCCTCGGCGGCCAGGTCCGCGTTTACCTGCGCCATGCACTCGCGCATCATCTCCAGCACCTGCGGCTTGCCCGCCAGATCCACGTAGCCCGCATACGGCAGGCCCTGGCGCTCGGCCCAGTTGCCGACGGCGTCGAAGTCGATGTTGACGAAGGCGCAGACCTGCTCGCGGTCGTGGCCGAAGCACACCGCCTCCTTGATCTGCGGGAAGAACTTGAGCTTGTTTTCGAGGTAGTTGGGCGCGAACATCGCGCCGCCCGCGAGCTTGCCCACATCCTTGGCGCGGTCGATGATGCGCAGCTGTCCGGCGGCGTCGATGAGACCGGCGTCGCCGGTGTGAAACCAGCCATCCGCATCCAGCACCTCGGCGGTCGCGTCGGGCCGCTTGTAATACTCCTTGAGCAGCGCCTTGCTTTTCACCAGCACCTCGCCGTTGCCGGCAATGCGCACCTGTACATGCGGCGCCGCCTGGCCGACGGCGGCCAGATCCACCTGCCGATCGCGCTGGATGCAGACATAGGCCGAGGTTTCGGTGGAGCCGTAGAGCTGCTTGAGGTTGACGCCGATGGAGCGGAAAAAACGGAACAGGTCCGGACCGATCGCCGCGCCCGCCGTATAGGCGACGCGGATGCGCGAGAGCCCCATGGCGTTGCGCAGCGGTCCGTAGATCAGCAGGTCGGCCGCGCGGTACTTGAGCCTGTCGAGCGCGCCCACGTTCTTGCCGTCCAGGAGATCTGCGCCGACCCGCCTGGCCAGCCGCATGCAGCGCTCGAACAGCCAGCGCTTGGGCGCGGCGGCGTCCTCCATGCGGATCGAGACCGAGGTCAGCAGGCCTTCGAAAATCCGCGGCGGCGCGAAGTAGTAGGTCGGCCCGATCTCGCGCAGATCGATGGCCACGGTGCTCGCGTCCTCGGGGCAGTTGATCGTGAAGCCCACGGCAAGCCACTGCGCGTAGGAAAACAGATGGTCGCCCGCCCAGGCCGGCGGCAGGTAGGAGACGATGTTCTCGCTGGCCGTGAGATGGTCCACTTCCTGCCCGCCCCTGGCCGCCACCACGAAGCCCTCGTGCGACAGGCACACGCCCTTGGGCCGCCCGGTGGTGCCGGAGGTGTAGAGGATGATGGAGGTGTCCTGCGGCGTGAGCCGGTCCAGGCCCGCCCGCCACTGGCCCGGGTGCGCGCCATCCCATTCGCGGCCCTTGGCCAGCAACTGCTCCATGCTGATCAGCCCGGGCTGCGTGTAGTGGCGCAGGCCGCGCGGATCCTCGTAAATGATGACTTCCAGCTGCGGATGCGCCTCGCGGATTTCCAGCAGCTTGTCCACCTGCTCCTGGTCTTCGGCGTAGGCAAAGCGGATTTCGGCATCCTGCAGCACGAAGGTCATCTCGGCCGCGACGGCGTCCTGGTACAGCGGGATCGGCACCGCGCCCAGGCTCTGCACGGCGATGAAGCCGAGGTAGCAGTAGGGCCGGTTGCCGCTGATGAAGGCCAGGTTCTCGCCGCGGCGCAGGCCCAGCGCCGCCAGGCCGCAGGCCATGCGGCGCACGTCGTCGGCCGCCTCCTGCCAGCTCCAGGTCTGCCAGATGCCGTATTCCTTCTCGCGCAGCGCGGGCGCGCCGGGGCGCTCTTGCGCTTGCTGCAGCAGCAGGTGGGGGAAGGTGCTCGTCATGCCGGTGGTGCGGTGCGTTCCTGTGGATGGCTTCGCATCGTGCGGCATGATTTGACGCAATTTTGTCTTTTCGACGACAATTTAAGGGTTTCCCTTGGCTAGGGAAAACCCGTTGGGCTGCCGGAAATCCCGGCGGCGGCGGCCCGCTATCCTCGACCCATGTACGCCGCCTACTTCGGCCTTGAGCACCCGCCGTTCTCGATCGCCCCCGATCCGCGCTATCTTTTTCTGAGCGAACGGCATCGGGAGGCGCTCGCCCATCTGCTCTATGGCCTGGATGGCGGTGGCGGTTTCGTGCTGCTCACGGGCGAGGTGGGCACGGGCAAGACCACGGTGTGCCGCTGTTTCCTGCAGCAGATTCCCGAAAACTGCACGGCGGCCTACATCTTCAACCCCAAGCTCAGCGCGCAGGAGCTGCTGGCCACGATCTGCGACGAGTTCGGCGTCGCCCACCCGGCGAGCGACCCGGCGCGGCCGACGATCAAGGAGTGCGTCGATCCGCTCAATGCCTGGCTGCTCGCGCAGCATGCGGCAGGCAGGAACGCCGTGCTCATCATCGACGAGGCGCAAAGCCTTTCGGGCGACGTGCTGGAGCAGCTGCGCCTGCTCACCAACCTGGAGACCGATGAGAAGAAGCTGTTGCAGATCGTCCTCATCGGCCAGCCCGAGCTGCGCGAACTGGTGGCGCAGCCGGCGTTGACGCAACTGGCGCAGCGGGTGATTGCGCGCTACCACCTCGGACCGCTCACGCGGGCGGAAACGGCGCAGTACGTCGCGCACCGCCTGACCGTGGCCGGCTGGAAGGGGCCGCTGCCGTTTGCGCCGCGGGTGCTGGCACGCGTGCACCGGCTCTGCGGCGGCATTCCCAGGCGCATCAATCTGCTGTGCGACCGGGCGCTGCTGGCCGCCTACGTGACGGGGCAGCGGGCCATCGATGCGGGCCTGGTCGCCCGGGTGGCGAATGAGGTGTTTGACCACAAGCCCGCAGGGCCGGCCGGGCGCAGCCGCTGGCTCGCGGCCTTGCTGGGTGCGCTGGCCGGCGCCGTGGCAGTCGCTGCGCTGCTGGCTTTTCCCGCCTATTGGTCGGGGCCGCTGACACGGATGCAAGGGGCCGCACCCCCTTCAGATTCCGGCGCGGCGCAAGCGCCTGCGCGGGCATCGGCCGGCGCTGGCAAGGAGCGTTGATCCACCATGTCCACCATCCTCGACGCCTTGCGCCGTGCCGAGCAGGAACGCCACCGCGGCAAGGTACCCTCCTTGCATGCCCCTTCATCGGCGCTGGCAGTGCCGCTGCCGCCAGCCCTTTCCGAGGGCCAGCGCGCCTCGCGTTGGCTGTGGGGCTGGGCCGCGTTCGCATTGGCCGCCGCCGTTGCCGCCGTCCTCTGGTGGCTGCAGCGCCCAGAGCCGCCGCGCCCCGCGCCGGCCGCCGCAGCGCCGGTGGCCGCCATCGCCGCGCCGCCCGAACTGCCCGCGCCAGCAGTGCCGGCCGAAGAACCGCCGCGTGCTGCCGGGCGATCGGCGCAAGCGCCTTCTCCACCGCACAAGCGGGCGCAGCCGTCCGCTGCGGCAGCGGCCAAGGCAAGGAAGGCGGAGGCAAAGCCTGAAAAGCCCGCCGCCAAGACGGCGCCCGCACCCGCCAGGGAGCCGGCGCCGGGGCCGGTGTTCGCTGCGGCTGATCTGCCTGCCTCGGTGCGGGCCGATTTGCCCAAGCTGCATCTGGCGGGCATCACCTGGTCGGCCAGCGCCAGGCTGCGCATGGCCATCGTCAACGGCCAGGTGCTGCATGAGGGCGACAGCGCGGTGGCGGGGCTGGTGCTGGAGCGCATAGAGCCTGGGCGCACGATCTGGACGTTCCGCGGCTACCGCATCGCCCTGGCATCGGAGTGAGCGTGGCGGGCGAATCACCGATCTACCGGCGCAGGCGTCCGCCTTCGGCGCATGAGCTGGCCGATATCCCCTGGGTAGCGTCACTGGAGATGGAGCATCGCGAGCGCGCCATCGCCGGCATCGTGGTGGGCGAGGCCTTGCCCGGCGACTACGTCTGCCGCACCGGCAAGCCCGTGACCTTCTGGTTCGGCGTCGTCGAGGGCCTGCTCAAGATGACCATAGACAATGTCCATGGTGATGCCGTCACCATCATCGGCCTGCCGCCCGGCGGCTGGTTTGGCGAGGGCACGGCGCTCAAGCGCGAGCCCTACCGCTACAACGTGCAGGCCTTGCGCAAAGGCCTGGTGGCGGGGCTGCCGCTAGCCACGTTCCACTGGCTGCTGGACCACTCGATCGGCTTCAACCGCTTCATCATGAGCCAGCTCAATGAGCGTGTGGGCCAGTTCGTCGTGGAGCGTGAAATCGATCGTCTGCACAGCCCGGAGGCGCGCGTCGCCCTGAGCCTGGCGACGCTGTGCAACCCCGTGCTCTATCCGGGCGTGCGCAATCTGCTGCGCATCACGCAGCAGGAGCTGGCCTACCTGGTCGGCCTCTCGCGCCAGCGCGTCAACGAGGCGCTGGCGGTGCTGCAGGCACAGGGCGTGATCCGTGTGGAATACGGCGGCCTGCGCGTGCTGGATGTGCAGGCGCTGCGCGCGCCATGGCAGCTGCCCGCGCGCAGGCGTGGCGGCGCGCGCTGAATCTGCCGCACAATGACGGCAAGGAGACCCTGCCATGCCGGAAAAGCAATACCGCCTCGTGACCCGCAGCGACTTTGACGGCCTTGTCTGCGCGGTGCTGCTCAAGGAGCTCAACCTCATCGATGACATCCTGTTCGTTCATCCCAAGGACATGCAGGACGGCAGGATTCCCATCACGGAGCGGGACATCACGACCAATCTGCCCTATGTGCCCGGCGCGCACCTGGTGTTCGACCACCATGCCTCCGAGGCCGAGCGCAACCAGGAGCGGCCGGGCAACTACGTCATCGACCCGCACGCACCGTCGGCGGCGCGCGTGGTCTACAACTACTACGGCGGCAAGGCGGCCTTCCCGCGCGTGAGCGACGAGATGATGGCGGCCGTGGACAAGGCCGATGCCGCCCGCTTCACGCGCGAGGAAATCCTCGATCCGCAGGGCTGGGTGCTGCTCGACTATCTGATGGATTCGCGCACCGGCCTGGGGCGCTTTCGTGAATTCCGCGTGAGCAACTACCAGCTCATGATGGATTTGATCGAGCACTGCCGCGGCCACGGCATTGCGCAGCTCCTGCAGCTGCCCGACGTGCAGGAACGCGTGCAGCTCTATCACGATCAGGCCGGGCGCGCGCGCCAGCAGATCATGCGCTGCGTCCGCCAGCACGGCAACCTGGTGGTGCTGGACCTGCGCCAGGAGCCGGCCATCTGGGCGACCAACCGCTTCACCATCTACGCGCTGTTCCCGACGGCCAACATCTCCATCCATGTGATGTGGGGTCTGAAGCAGCAGAACACCGTTTTCGCCACCGGCAAGTCCATCCTGAACCGCTCCAGCAAGACCAACATCGGCCGCCTGATGCTGGAATACGGCGGTGGCGGCCATGAGGCCGCCGGCACCTGCCAGATCGCCAACGACCAGGCCGACAGGGTGCTGGGTGAATTGATGGCACGCATCCATCAGGATGGCTGAAAATTCAGGGAAAAATGGCTTTGGCGCTTGTGTGGCGTGCGGTATAAGCTATTGTTTTTATGAATTCTTGATGGGCCCGTCTCCGGCATGCCTGCCGTTGAAATCACGCAGGACGCCCCTATCTGCCACTCGCCGTGCCCGGTTGACTGCAGCATTGCGGCCGCACCGGGCGCCTTTGTGTGGTTCTTTCAGCCTTATCGTCCATGAGCAAACAACACCATTCCTTCCAGGCCGAAGTTGCGCAACTGCTGCACCTGGTCACCCATTCGCTGTATTCCAACAAGGAAATCTTCCTGCGCGAGCTGGTCTCCAATGCCTCGGATGCCTGCGACAAGCTGCGCTTCGAGGCCTTGAACGATGCGGCGCTGTACGAGGATGCGCCCAACCTGGAAGTGCGCGTCTCGTTCGACAAGGACAAGCGCACCATCACCATTGCCGATAACGGCATAGGCATGAGCGCGCAGGAGGCGATCGACAACCTCGGCACCATCGCCAAGAGCGGCACGCGCGATTTTCTGAGCCGCCTCTCCACCGAACAGAAGGCCGATGCCACCGAGCAGGGCCAGTTGATCGGCCAGTTCGGCGTGGGCTTTTACTCGGGCTTCATCGTCGCCGACAAGATCACCGTCGAGAGCCGCCGCGCGGGCATGAAGCCCGAGGAGGGCGTGCGCTGGACCAGCGGCGGCGCGGGCGACTTCGATGTGGAGACCATCACCCGGGCCGAACGCGGCAGCGCCGTGACCCTGCACCTGCGGGATGACGCCGACGAGTACCTCAACGCCTGGAAGCTCAGGAGCGTGATCGGCAAATACTCCGACCACATCAGCCTGCCCATCCTCATGGAAAAAGAGGAATGGAAGGAAGGCGAGAAAGAGGGCGAGCCGGGCAGCATGGTGAAAACCGGCGAGTGGGAAGCCGTCAACAAGGCCAACGCGCTCTGGGCGCGCGCCAAGAAAGACATCAGCACCGAGGAATACGAGGAGTTCTACAAGGCCATCAGCCACGACTTCGAGAAGCCGCTCACCTGGAGCCACAACCGCGTCGAGGGCAACACCGAATACACGCAGCTTCTGTACGTGCCGGCCAAGGCGCCGTTTGACCTGTACACGCGCGACAAGCACGCGGGCATCAAGCTCTACGTCAAGCGCGTGTTCATCATGGACGATGCCGAGGCGCTGATGCCGGCCTACCTGCGCTTCGTCAAGGGCGTGATCGATTCGAGCGACCTGCCGCTGAACGTCTCGCGCGAGCTGCTGCAGGAGAGCCGGGACGTGAAGCTCATCCGCGACGGCTCGGTTAAGCGGGTGCTCGGCATGCTCGAAGACCTGGCGAAGAATGACAGGCACGATGCGGGCGAGGCCAAGGACGGCAATAGCGACGATGTTGTCGATGTGGTGAGCGACGAGGACAAGGCCAAGGAAGGCAAGTACAGCCAGTTCTACGCCGAGTTCGGCGCCGTGCTCAAGGAAGGCCTGGGCGAAGATTTCGCCAACCGCGAGCGCATCGCCAAACTGCTGCGCTTTGCCTCCACCACGAGCGACGCGGTGAGCGTCAGCCTCGCGCAGTACAAGGCGCGCATGAAGGACGGCCAGGACGCCATTTACTACATCACCGCCGAGACGCAGGCTGCGGCGAAAAACAGCCCGCAGTTGGAGCTGTTCAAGAAGAAGGGCATCGAGGTGCTGCTCATGACCGACCGGGTCGATGAGTGGGCGCTGGGCCATCTTCAGGATTTCGACGGCACGCCGCTGCAGTCGGTGGCCAAGGGCGCGGTCGATCTGGGCAAACTGCAGGACGAGGCCGAGAAGAAGGCGGCGGAGGAAGCGGCCGAAACCTTCAAGCCGCTGCTGGCCAAGCTGAAGGAAGCGCTCAAGGACAAGGCCGAGGATGTGCGCGTGACCACGCGCCTCGTCGATTCACCGGCCTGCCTGGTCGTGAAAGAGGGCGACATGAGCAGCCAGCTGGCACGGCTGCTGAAGCAGGCCGGCCAGAAGGCGCCGGATGTCAAGCCCGTGCTGGAAGTGAACCCCGAGCATCCGCTGGTGAAGAAGCTCGATGGCAGCGTGCACTTCAACGACCTGGCCAACATCCTGTTCGACCAGGCGCTGCTGGCCGAAGGCGGCCTGCCCGAAGACCCGGCGGCCTATGTCAAGCGGGTGAATGCGCTGCTGGTCTGATACGGCTTCGCCTTCAAACGTATCACTGCGTTGGTTCGCCTTGCCGTGCTGCAGCACTGATCTGCGGCTTCCCGCCTTGTTCTACGCTTGAAGGCAAAGTCGTATGAGCCGCCTGCCTAGCTAGCCCGTGTATTTCTGGAGGATGCGCTGCTGCAGCGCATCGCGCTGCGATTCCGCAGCGTCGGCCAGCAGGGGTAGTGTGTTCAGCGGCAGATCGATGCATTTGCGCCTGTCGTTTTTGACAGGCACTTTGCGCCACCCTGAAAGCACCATCCAGTTCCACAACTCGTCGGTGATGGCGATGTTGACCTTCATGCGCAGTTCCCCCAGTGTGACGACGGCGCCGATCTTGGGCAGGCTGCCTGCCGGCGGTGCACGCCGCTGCTTGCGTATGGACAGCAAGTTGCGAACGAGGTTTTTCATTCGAAGCCTCCCCTGCATGGGTTCCGCCCTGCAGTTTATTCCGTGCTCCTGAAGGGTGTCGCTCCGGCAGGGAAGACACCCGCCGGATATACAGTACGCACATCCTTCCGCCGATCGCCACAGGCGTTGCATGCTGCGTTTTTTTCTGCTGTTTCTGGGCATTCAGCTATCGCTCTTCCTGGTGAACATGCTCAACTGGGTGCAGTTGCATGTGGTGCTGCCGTGGACGGCACTGCTGGCGCGCATCAGCGCCGGGCTCGTCACCTGGTTTGATGCCAGCGCGGCGGCGCAGGGCAAGGTGCTGTGGAACACGACGACCGGGTTTGGTGTGTCGATAGAACCGGGCTGCAACGGCATAGAGGCGTGCATCGTGCTGTGCGCCGCCATATTGGCATTTCCTGCCCGCTGGCGCAGCAAGCTCGTGGGGCTGTTGGTCGGCTGCGTGGCGGTGCAGGCGCTCAACGTGGTGCGCGTGATCAGCCTGTTCTACATCGGACAGTGGAACACCGCCGCCTTCAACTTTGCCCATGAATTTCTCTGGCAGGGCCTGATCATGCTGGACGTGCTCATCGTCTGGCTGCTCTGGGTGCGCCGCACCACGCGGGACGATGACCGCGGCGACGACCCGCCGCCGCCGAAAGACCCGCCTGCCGCCCCGCCCCGGCGCCCTGTGGGGGCGCGAGGACAGGGGGTTGTGAGCAGTTCCCCTGATCTTTCATTGCCGCAGGCCCGCGCATGAAGGTCCGTCCCGCTGCGAAACGCAACCCCGTGCTGCGCTTTGCACTGGTTGCCGCGGCCAGCACCATCGTTCTGACTTTTGCGTGGCTGCGGGTTTCACCTTGGCTCTCCTGGCCGGTGGCATCGATTTCGCATGTCGTGATGGAGCAGGCCACGCCATTGTGGACGCGCAGCGTGCGCAAGGCGCCGGGCCTCATCGAGGTGGACACGGCGGTTTCGGTGAAAGACCCTCGGACGGGTCGCACGGGCGAGGTGGTACTGGAAGCCGACCCGGGGCGCTATGCCTACGGCTTGCCCATCTTCTGGGCGCTGCTGCTGGCGGCATGGATCACGCACCGCATGCCGGGCCGCCTTTCCCGGGCGCTGCTGGGCTATGTCTTGCTGCTGCCGGTCCAGGCTTTCAGCCTGGTGGCCTATCTGTGGATGCAGCTCGCGGGGGCGGCGGGGTACAGCGCACGGACGCTGTTCATAGGCCAGTGGCAGCTGGAAGCCATTGTCTATGCCTACCAGTTCGGGGTGCTGGTGCTGCCCACGCTGGCGCCGGTGCTGATCTGGCTGCTGCTGGATCGGCAATTTTTCAACGAGGTCATCGTTCCCGGTTGGAAACGCCGGCATTGAACGGCTGGGTTGTGTGGCTACCGCCCCGCCGGCAGCGCGTGCAGGATGACCGGATGCTCGCCATCGGCATCCGCACTCTCCAGCTTCACGCCAAAGCCCCAGAGCCGCGAGACATGGCGCAGCACCTCCAGCGCATCGTCCGCCAGCGGCCGGCCCTGCACCTGGGTGTGGCGCAGGGTCAGCGTGCGGTCGCCGCGGCGGTCCACGTTCCAGACCTGGATGTTGGGCTCGCGCATGCCGATGTCGTACTGGCGTGACAGCGCCTGGCGCAGCGTGCGGTAGCCATCCTCGTCGTGGATGGCGCTCACCAGCAGTTCCTTTTCCCGGGTGTCGTCGTGGATGGCGAAGAGGCGCATCTCGCGCATCAGGTGCGGGCTCAGGTACTGGCCGATGAAGCTCTCGTCCTTGAAATTGCGCATGGCGTGGTGCAGCGCGGGCAGCCAGGGCGTGCCCGCCAGTTCGGGGAACCAGCGCCGGTCTTCCTCGGTGGGCTGCTCGCAGATGCGCCGGATGTCGCGGTACATCGCAAAGCCCAGCGCGTAGGGGTTGATGCCGCTGTACGCGGGGTGTCCGACCGGCGGCTGATAGACCACGTTGGTGTGCGACGAGAGCCATTCCAGCATTACCGCGTCGGTCAGCCAGCCGTCATCGTAGAGCTGATTCATCAAGGTGTAGTGCCAGAAGGTGGCCCAGCCCTCGTTCATCACCTGGGTCTGGCGCTGCGGGTAGAAATACTGCGCGATCTTGCGCACGATGCGGATCACCTCGCGCTGCCAGGGTTCGAGCAGCGGTGCGTTTTTTTCGATGAAGTAGAGGATGTTTTCCTGCGGCTCGCTCGGAAAGCGCTCCTGCACCGCTTCGGCCGTCGTTTTTTCCGGTGCGGCAGGCAGCGTGCGCCAGAGTTCGTTGACCTGCTGCTGCGCATGCGCCTGGCGCTCGCGCTGCTCGGCCTGTTCGCGCGCCAGCGACTTGCGCGAGGGTCGCTGGTAGCGGTCCACGCCCACGGTGGCCAGCGCGTGGCAGGAGTCAAGCAATTGCTCCACCGCCTCGTAGCCGTGGCGCTCCTCGCACTGCGCGACGTAGTCGCGGGCGTAGACCAGGTAGTCGATGATCGAGCCCGCATCGGTCCACATGCGGAACAGGTAGTTGCCCTTGAAGAAGCTGTTGTGTCCGTAGGCGGCATGCGCGATCACCAGCGCCTGCATCGCGGTGGTGTTCTCTTCCATGAGGTAGGCGATGCAGGGGTTGGAGTTGATGACGATCTCGTAGGCCAGGCCCATGTGCCCGCGCCGGTAGCGCCGCTCGGTCGCGAGAAACTCCTTGCCGTAGCTCCAGTGGCGGTAGTTCACCGGCATGCCGACGCTGGCGTAGGCGTCCATCATCTGCTCGGCGCTGATGATTTCGAGCTGGTTGGGGTAGGTGTCCAGACCGAAGCGCTCGGCAGTGGCGGCGATTGCCGCGTGGTAGCGTTCGATCAGTTCGAAGGTCCAGTCACTCGGGTCGGGCAGCGGCGCGCCGGGACGCTGCTCCATCGGCAGCGGCGCGTCCGGCACCAGAGGATGGCGCCGCTCGCCGGTGGAAGGCAGCTTCCAGGCGTTGTCGCCGTGGCGCCGCTCCAGCACCGGGTAGTGCGTCGGCATCTGCGACGGGTGCTCGGGCGGCGGAAAGGTCATGGCCATGCTCATGCCTGCACCCCTTCCTTGCGAAACAGCTCGCGAAAGACCGGATAGATCTCGCTCGCCTGTGCCACCTTGCGCATCGCGAATTCCGGATGCGCGGCGAGCAGCTGGCTGTATTCCTGCCACAGGTTCTGCTCTTCCTCGGCCACCTGCAGGTAGGCGTAGTAGCGCACCAGCGGCAGGATCTTGTCTTCCAGCAGCGTGCGGCAGTTGCCGCTGTCGTTGCTGAAGTTGTCGCCGTCGCTCGCCTGCGCGACGTAGATGTTCCAGTCACCCGCCGGGTAGCGCGCGCGGATGATCTCTTCGAGCAAGACCAGTGCGCTGCTCACCACGGTGCCACCGCTTTCCTGCGAATAGAAAAATTCCTGCTCGTCCACCTCGGCGGCCTGCGTGTGGTGGCGAATGAAGACGATCTCCACCTGCCGGTAGTGGCGCGTGAGAAACAGGTGCAGCAGGATGAAGAAGCGCTTGGCCAGATCCTTGCGCTCCTCATCCATGGAGCCGGAGACATCCATCACGCAGAACATCACGGCGCGGCTGAAGGGTTCGGGCACCTTCTGGTGCGCGCGAAAGCGCAGGTCTATGGGGTCGAGCCAGGGGGTCTTGCGGATGCGCTTTTCCAGCCGCGCGATGCGTTCGCGCAGGTCGGCGGCTTCGGTTTCGTCATGCTCCGGTTGAAGCAGCAGCACGGCAAGCGCATCCTTGAGCCGGTCGAGCTCACGCTGCGGACCGCGCGTGAGCGCAATGCGCCGCCCGAGCGCGCCGCGCATGCTGCGCACGATCGCGAGGTTGTTGGGCGTACCGTCCTGGCTGTAGCCCGAGCGGCGCAACTTGTACGTCGGGTTCTCGGCGATGTGGGTGCGCAGCAGGCGCGGCAGCGCCAGGTCTTCGAAAAACAGCTGCATGAACTCTTCGCGCGTGAGGGTGAAGATGAAGTCGTCCTGCCCCTCGCCGCTGTCGCTCGCCTGCGAACCTCCACTCCCGCCACCGCCTTCGGGGCGCTCGATGCGGTCGCCTGTCACGTATTCGCGGTTGCCCGGGTGCACGGTGTCGCGCACGCCGCCCTGGCCGTGGCGGAAGATCGGCTCGCTGATGTCCTTCTTCGGAATCGTGACGTTCTCGGCCTGGTCGATCTCGCGGATGCCGCGCGTGGAGACGGCGCGGCGCACCGCCTCGGTGATCTGCTGCCTGTAGCGGCGGATGAAACGCTCGCGGTTGCCCACCGACTTGTTCTTGCCGGAGAGCCTGCGGTCGATGATCTGCACTGCCATCTGTGCTCCCTTCGGGAGGTTGAGCGTTGGGCGTTGAGCGAGGGTGGCTTTCACGCAAAACGCTCAACGACCAACGCTCAACTGCTTTTCCGCACCCGCAGGTACCATTCGCAGAGCAGGCGCACCTGCTTTTGCGTGTAGCCCTTGGCCACCATGCGGGTGACGAAATCCTCGTGCTTGCGGGCGTCCTCGGTGCTGGCCTTGGCGTTGAAGCTGATCACCGGCAGCAGCTCCTCGGTATTGGAGAACATTTTTTTCTCGATCACCAGGCGCAGCTTCTCGTAGCTGGTCCACGCCGGGTTCTTGCCCTGGTTGTTGGCGCGCGCGCGCAGCACGAAGTTGACGATCTCGTTGCGAAAGTCCTTGGGGTTGGCGATGCCGGCGGGCTTTTCGATCTTCTCCAGCTCGGCGTTCAGCGCGTTGCGGTCGAACACCTCGCCGGTGTCGGTGTCGCGGTATTCGCTGTCCTGGATCCAGTAGTCGGCGTAGGTGACGTAGCGGTCGAAGATGTTCTGGCCGTACTCACTGTAGCTCTCAAGATACGCGGTCTGGATCTCCTTGCCGATGAACTCGGCGTAGCGCGGCGAGAGGTATTCCTTGATGAAGCCGATGTACTTCGTCTCCGCTTCGCCAGCAAACTGCTCGCGCTGGATCTGCTGCTCCAGCACGTACATCAGGTGCACCGGGTTGGCCGCGACCTCGGTGCTGTCGTAGTTGAAGACCTTGGAGAGGATCTTGAAGGCAAAGCGCGTGGAAATGCCGCTCATGCCTTCATCCACCCCGGCGTAGTCGCGGTATTCCTGGTAGCTCTTGGCGCGCGGGTCGGTGTCTTTCAGGTTCTGGCCGTCATAGACCTTCATCTTGCTGTAGAGGCTGGAATTCTCGGGTTCGTGCAGGCGCGTGAGTACCGAGAACTGTGCCATCATTTTGAGAGTGCCCGGCGCGCACACCGCCTGCGCCAGCGACGATTCCCGTATCAATTTTTCGTAGATCTTGATCTCTTCGGAAACGCGCAGGCAGTAGGGCACCTTGACGATGTAGATGCGGTCCAGAAACGCCTCGTTGTTCTTGTTGTTGCGAAACGCCTTCCACTCGCTCTCGTTGCTGTGCGCGAGCACGATGCCGTCGAACGGTATCGCGCCAAAGCCCTCGGTGCCCTTGTAGTTGCCCTCCTGCGTGGCGGTGAGCAGCGGGTGCAGCACCTTGATCGGGGCCTTGAACATCTCGACGAATTCGAGCAGCCCCTGGTTGGCCAGGCACAGGCCGCCGGAGTAGCTGTAGGCGTCGGTGTCGTCCTGGGCAAAATTCTCCAGCTGGCGGATGTCCACCTTGCCCACCAGGCTGGAGATGTCCTGGTTGTTCTCGTCGCCCGGCTCGGTCTTGGCGATGCCGATCTGCTTGAGCACATTGGGGTAGCGCTTGACGACACGGAACCTGCGGATGTCGCCGCCGAATTCTTCCAGGCGCTTGACGGCCCAGGGCGAGAGCACGCGTTGCAGGTAGCGCTGCGGAATGCCGAATTGCTCCTGCAGGATGGGCCCGTCTTCCTGCGGGTCAAACAGGCCCAGCGGCGATTCGTTCACCGGCGAGCCCTTGAGCGCGTAGAACGGCACCTTCTGCATCAGCGCCTTCAGGCGCTCGGCGATCGAGCTCTTGCCGCCGCCCACGGGACCCAGCAGGTAGAGAATCTGCTTGCGCTCTTCCAGCCCCTGCGCCGCGTGGCGAAAGAAGCTCACCACCTGTTCAATGGCATCTTCCATGCCGTAGAACTCGGCAAAGGCCGGGTAGCGGCGGATCACCTTGTTGGCGAACAGGCGCGAAAGCGTCGGATCGTCGCGCGTGTCGACCATCGTGGGCTCGCCGATCGCCGCCAGCATGCGCTCGGAAGCCGTGGCATGGGCGCCAGGATCGCGCCCGCACAGTTGCAGATAGTCGTCGATCGACATCTCCTCTTCACGTTCGCGTGCGTAGCGTGCGGCGAAGTTGCTGATGGCGTCCATATGACCTCCTGTGACAAACCCTTCTTTTGGGAGTCGGGCCGCGCTGCAAAGTTGCAGCGCCATGGGTGCGTTGTAGCACCAACTGCGTGCGCCCGACGGGGCAATAGCGCACTTCGCAACACTCTTTTTCCAGGATCGCCCAGGGTCGCCCAATGCGTGTTACGGTCCGTCCTTTCCCTGTTCCCATGCTTCAGACGTCGCCCGTACCCAGAGCCATCGACCGGATCACGCCGCGCCGCTGGCTGCAGGTCTCCGTCGTGGTCGCCGTGTTCACCATCGTCCTCAAGACGCTGGCGTGGTGGGTCACCGGTTCCGTCAGTCTGCTGTCGGATGCGCTGGAATCGTTCGTGAACCTGGCGGGCGCCATGTTCGCCCTCGCGATGGTTACCGTCGCTGCGCGCCCGGCCGATGCCGAGCATCCGTTCGGGCACCACAAGGCCGAATATTTTTCCTCGGGCTTTGAAGGCATTCTGGTGGTCGGCGCGGCGGTGGCCATCGTCTGGGCCGCCATCGTCCGGCTCATGCATCCGCAGCCGCTGGAGCAGCTTTCCTGGGGCCTGGGCCTGTCGGTGATCAGCTCGGTGTTCAATGGCCTGCTCGCCTGGGGCATGCTGCGTGCGGCGCGGTCGCGCCGCTCGGTCGCGCTGGAGGGTGATGCGCGCCATCTGTTCACCGATGTGTGGACCTCCGCCGGCGTGGTGCTGGGCCTGTTGCTCGCGGGTGCCACGGGATGGCACTGGCTGGACCCGGTGGTGGCGCTGGCCGTGGCGCTCAACATCCTGAAGGAAGGCGGCTCGCTGGTGTGGCAGGCCTCGCAGGGGCTGATGGACGAGGCGCTGTCGCCCGAATTGCTGGCGCGGGTTCAGGCGGCGCTGGAGCGGCATGCCCAGGCGAGCCAGGGTGCCGTCCGGTTTGACAACCTGGGGTCTCGTCGCGCAGGCAGCCGCAGTTTCGTGCAGCTGCACATGCATGTGCCCGCGGGCTGGACCCTGGGGCATGCCGCGGCGCAGCGCGCCGCGGTCGAGGCCGAGCTGATGGCCGCCGTGCCGGGACTGGTGGCGGTCATCGAGCTGCTGCCCGCAGGCGCCAGCACGGTATTCGAGCAAACAGAAGGCGAAGGCGCCCCTCCGGGACTTGCGTCCCAAGGCTGACGCGGCTGCGGCGCGGTGCGCCGCGCAGGCTCATCCGCCGGCGGCATTGGCCGCGAACTCGGGCATGCCCTGCATCTGCGCATACAGCGGCGTGAAGTCCCGGGCCGTCATTTCGAACAGCTGCTCGAAGCTGTCGATCACGAAGTAGGTCTGCTGGTAGCTGTCGATCTTGTAGCGCGTGCGCATGGTGCGCAGCAGGTCGAGCGGCCGGCGCTGCGGCTCGGGGCTTTGCACCGAATAAGGCAGCTCGCCCGCCGAGCTCAGGATACCGGCGCCATAGGCCCGCAGATTCCCGGCTTCACGGATCAGGCCGAATTCAATCGTGTACCAGTACAGGCGCGAGAGCATCTCGCACGAACCCAGGCGCGCCGCCTTCAGACCGCCTTCGCCGTAGTTCTGCATGTAGTCCGCGATGTGCGGGTTGAACAGCATGGGCACGTGGCCGTAGAGGTCGTGGAACACGTCGGGCTCGACGATGTATTCGAACTCCTCGGGCTTGCGGATCCAGTCGGTGACCGGGAATTTGCGGTGGGCCAGCAGCGAGAAGAAGGGTTCTTCGGGAATCAGGCCGGGCACCGCGACGAGCTCCCAGCGCGTGGCCTTGTGGAGCTGTTCGTTGATGTCGTCAAAACGCGGGATGCGTTCCTTGGCGCCCAGACGCGGCAAGGCGTCGATGAACGCCTGGCTGGCCAGCCCCGGCAATTGCGCGCTCTGGCGCTCGTACAGACGCCGGTAGGTGTCGTGATCCTGCTCGGTGTACGCAGCCCAGTCCTGCGCGCAGGTGTAGTCGTCATTGGCGCGGGCGTAGTCGCCGCGCGGCGGGCGCGTGCCCTCGCCATAGACCACGGGTTGGACGGCCATCTCAGGCCTCCTTGCCGCCGACCACGCCGCGCTGCACCTGGTCGCGCTCGATCGATTCGAACAGTGCCTTGAAATTGCCCTCGCCAAAGCCCTCGTCGCCCTTGCGCTGGATGAATTCGAAGAACACCGGGCCCATGATGGGGGTGGAGAAAATCTGCAGCAGCAGGCGCGGCTGGCCGTCGGCGGTGGTGCCGTCCAGCAGGATGCCGCGCGATTGCAGCTCGGCCACCGGCTGGCCATGGCCGGGCAGGCGCGTGGCCAGCATGTCGTAATAGGCCTGGTTGGGCGCGGGCGGCGTGGGCACGCCGGCCATCTGCAGGCGGTCCACCACCTCGATCAGGTTGTCGCAGCTCATCGCGATGTGCTGTATGCCTTCGCCGTTGAACTGCATCAGGAATTCTTCGATCTGGCCGCCGCCCTGGCGCGCTTCCTCGTTCAGCGGGATGCGGATTTTGCCGTCGGGCGCGGTCATGGCCTTCGATGTAAGGCCGGTGTATTCGCCCTTGATGTCGAAATAGCGGATTTCCCGGAAGTTGAACAAGTGCTCGTAGTACCTGGCCCAGAAGCCCATGCGCCCGCGATACACGTTGTGCGTGAGGTGGTCGATTTCCCTGAGGCCGTGGCCGCGTGGATGCGGGTCGGCGCCGGGCAGCCATTCAAAGTCGATGTCGTAAATCGTCTCGCCGTCGCGGAAGCGGTCAATCAGGTACAGCGGCGCGCCGCCTATGCCCTTGATCGCCGGCAGGCGCAGTTCCATCGGGCCGGTGGGGATGTCTATGGGCTGCGCGCCCAGCTCCAGCGCGCGCTTGTAGGCATACGGTGCGTTTTCCACCCGGAACGCCATGCCGCAGGGGGACGGCCCGTGCTCGGAGGCAAAGTAGGCGGCCTGGCTGCTCTTTTCGCGGTTCAGGATGAAGTTGATGCCGCCCTGGCGGTACAGCACCACGTCCTTGGAGCGGTGCCTGGCCACGGGGCTGAACCCGAGCTTTTCAAACAGGGGCTCGATGACGCCGGCGGTGGGTGAGGCGAACTCGACGAACTCGAAGCCCATCAGCCCCATGGGGTTTTCGCGGCTGGCGGTTTCGTGGATGGTGCTGGCGGGCATGGCGGCGGTCATGACGGGTGTCTCCTGTCTGCGTGAAGAAATGAATGTCGTGTACTGTAGGTGCGTGTTGGCTCAGGATTCAGGTGAATTTTTTATCAATCGTGCAATTTTCCGCAGGAATCTTGTCCGGCAGGGCGTCCCGCAGATACTGCCGGAAGGCGCTCAGCGGCAGCGGCCGGGCGTAGAAATAGCCTTGGGCGTACTGCACACCGTGGGCGCGCAGCTGTTCCACCTGGCGCAGGTTCTCCACCCCCTCGGCGATCAGCTGCGCGCCTATGGCGTGGGCGATGCCCACGATCTCGGGGATCAGGCTGGAGCGGATGGAGGCATCCTCCATGTCATAGACGAAGGATTTATCGATCTTCAGGTAGTTCGGCGCGATGCGCTTGATGCTGCCCAGGTTGGAATATCCGGTGCCGAAATCGTCCACCGACACTTGGTAGCCCGCGGCGCGGCATTGGTCCACTTCGGCGATCACGTTGCGGTCGTAGTTGTATTCCGTCACTTCCAGGTCGATCTGGATGCCGGCCTCGGCGATCCGGTGCTGCAGTGGCGCCAGCAGCGCGTGGATCTCGGCGAAGCGGATGTTCTGCGGGAACAGGTTGAATGCCACCTTGAAGCCGCCCGGCGGCAGCGTGCAGGTCAGCAGCTCGGCCAGGCCCTGGCGCATCACGCTGGCGTCGAGCTGCCAGGTCAGGCCGCCCCGCATGATGGCGGGGATGGTGGCGTCGGGCATCAGCGTCTCGGCGCCGTCCTGGATGCGCATGAGCACCTCGCAGCCCACCGGCCTGCCGGTGTGGATGTCCACGATGGGCTGGTACACGCAGCGCAGGTGGGTCGGGTCGAGCAGCGTGCGGATGCGCGCGTTCAGCGAGCCCAGATGCAGCAGGCGCTGCAGTGCCACCACGCCCGACAGGACGCCCAGCAGCGCGGAAAACCCCAGCAGCATCAGCAGGGTCGGTGCCTGCTCGTGCAGCGCATGGGCCAGCGGGGTGTGGGTCTGCGCGGCGATCCGGCTGCGAAGCGAGAGGCTTGTGCCCACGAACGTCCCTTCGCGCCAGGCGTAGTAGGCCTGCGGCTGCCCGGTCGCTGCCAGTGCCTCGCGTTGCAGCAGCGTGCGCAGGGCCGCGGGCGGCTGCGGCTTCTCCGGGCCTACCGGGGTGACGCTGCCGTCAGTTTCGAGAAACCAGAGCATCTGGGCGCCCCGCCGGTAGAGATCGCCCAGGACAAAGGGGTCGATTACCACGTTGAAGCGGCCTTGCCAGGCGATCGTCGCTGGCAGCCGTTCGCCGCCGACACGGGTGGGCATGTCGAATATGAATTGGCGCGTGCGGCCGTCGGGCAGGCGCAGCGTGTGCAGCTTTTCAGGCGGCGGCAGATACGGGCGTTCCCAGCGTCCGAAGCCGGTGGTGCAGAAAACGGCGCCATGCTCGCTGAGCAGCCCGATGTCGCGCAGGAACCGGGTTTCGAACAACAGGTTGCGCAGCTCCACCAGGTGGGTGGTCGTGCAGTCGGGAGCGTACTTTTCGTTCAGCCGGTCGAGCAGGCTGCCGGCTTCCTCGGCGACGGCATCGAGGCGTTCCACCAGCGCGGCCTGAGACGCGGCGATGGCCTGCAGTTGCACCCGAGCCACGAGGGCCAGCGTTCCCAGCATGCCGAGCAGGAACACTCCCATGCCGATTCCGGTGGCGTAGGGCCTGGCGTGACCGCTCAGGTGCTTGCGAATCCGGTTCATTGCGTGAGCCGCCTCTGTGTCGGTGGTACGGTGCGGGAGCGGTCATCGCGGGCGTGGCTGCGACAGTGCATCTTGCGGCATTGTGCGCCAGACACCCCGGATTGCGCAGGATTGCGGTAGGCATGGATCGAGATTGCCGATTTTTCATAAAATCCTGCGCCATGATTGGCTCCGGCGCACTCGACAAGCTTGATCTGGCCATCCTGCGCCGTTTGCAGGAGAACGGCCGCGAAACCTATGACCTGATAGGTGAGCAGGTAGGCCTGTCCCCCAGCGCCGTGCTGCGCCGTGTCAAGCGCCAGGAGGAGAGCGGCACGATTGCGCGCTACGTGGCGCTGGTGCGCCCCGAGGCCGTGGGCCTGGGACTCACGGCCTACCTCAACGTGCGGCTCGAAAAGAACACCGAGACGCACAAGCGCAATCCCATGGACGTCTTTCGCGCCGCGGTGCAGAGCTGGCCCGAGGTGGTGGAGTGCGCATCGCTCACCGGCGAGATGGACTACCTGCTGCGCGTGGTGGTGCGCGACATGGCGCACTACAGCCGCTTCGTGATGGAAACCCTGCTCAAGCACCCGAGCGTGCAGGATTGCAAGACCAGCTTCGTGCTCGATACCGTCAAGAGCACGACGGCGATGCCGGTGTAGCGTGCCGGCCGATCCGCTATCCTTGTCTTCCCATCGACTTTTGCACGCCCACGTGTCCGACCCCAACCCTGCGCAGGCTCCTGAAAAGGACGACAAGCGCACGCTGCTGCAGCGCCTGGTGGAATTTCTCCACCCCCGCCCCGAAACCACCGACGAGCTGATTGCCACGCTGGCCGAGGCGGAGGACAACGCGGTCATCCACACCGATTCGCGCGTCATGCTCGAACGCGTGCTGCAGATGGCGGAGATGACGGCGGCGGACATCCTCGTGGCCGCGCCGCGCATGGACGTGCTGGACATAGACACCGACCGCGAAGCCTTGGTGATGCAGGTCATCCGCACCGCGCATTCGCGCTTTCCGGTGGTGCAGGGCGCGCGCGACAACATCGTCGGCATTCTGCTGGCCAAGGACCTGCTCAAGCTGCAGCGCTCGCCCGATCTCAATCTGCGTACGCTGGTGCGCCCGGCGCTGTTCGTGCCCGAGAACAAGGATTTGCAGGCGCTGCTGCGCGAGTTCCGCGCCACGCGCAACCACATGGCCATCGTGGTGGACGAGTTTGGCCGCACCGCGGGTCTCGTCACTTTCGAGGATGTGATCGAGCAGATCGTCGGCGAGATCGAGGATGAGTTCGATACCGAGGACGAGCCCGAGGGCGACATCTTCGCGCTGGCCGACGACAGCTGGCGCGTGAGCGGCGACACGCCCATCGAACGCGTGGCCGAGAGTTTCGAGTGCGAGCTCAAGGGCTCCGATCCGGATGAGGCGTTCGACACCATCGGCGGCCTGATCGCGCACGAGCTCGGCCATATGCCGCGCCGGGGTGAATCGCTGCGGCTTGGCGGCCTGCTGTTCACCGTGCTGCACAACAAGGGTGGGGCGGTGCGCTGGTTCAAGGTCACGCGTGTCGCCGAGGACGCGGCAGCCGACGCAGCGCAGGACGGATGAAGGCGCTGCTCGCGGCGCTGCTGGCCGGATTGGCGCAGGCGGCATCGATCGCCCTCCCTGGCAGCGGCGCGCCCTCGTGGTGGCTGCAGATCGCCTCGCTGGCGCTGCTGGTACATCTGCTGCGCACGGCGCCGGGCTGGCGCGTCGCCGCCCTGCGCGGCTGGGTGTTTGCGACGGCCTGGCTGGCGGGTGTGTTCTGGTGGCTGTTCATCTCCATGCACACCTACGGCGGCCTGGCGGCGCCGCTGGCGGCACTGGCGGTGCTGGGACTGGCGATTTTTCTTGGCAGCTATTACGCCGTGGTTTCTGGCTATTTCCACGCTGTAGCGCCCGCCCATAAAGCGCTGGCAGCTCTTGTTTTTGCATTCTTGTGGCTGCTGGCGGAGCTGGCGCGGGGGCAGTGGTGGACGGGCTTTCCCTGGGGGGCGGGCGGCTATGCGCAGATTGATGGCCCGCTGGCCCGGCTGGCGCCCACGGTGGGGGTGTATGGCATCACCGCGGCGGCGGCGGGGCTGGCCGCACTGCTGGCACGGGTGCGGGCAGCCGATGTGCGCCGGCCGCGCTGGTGGGGCGGCGTCGCGGTCGTGGCGCTGCTCTGGCAGCTGGCCGGGTGGGTCCAGAACGCGATGGACGCGCGCATCGAGGTGCATGCACCGATCACGCTGGCACTGCTGCAGGGCAATATTCCGCAGGACGAAAAATTTCAGCCCGGCAGCGGGGTGCCGCTGGCGCTGGCCTGGTATGGCGAGCACATCCGTTCGGCCACGGCGCAGCTGGTGGTGGCGCCCGAGACCGCGATCCCGCTGCTGCCACAGGAACTGGAGCCCGGCTATCTGGAGGGTGTGACGGCGCGCTACCGTGAAGGCCAACAGGCCTTGCTCGTGGGCATTGCGCTCGGCAATCCGAATGCGGGCTACACCAATTCCGTGCTCGGCTTTGCCGCCGGCCGGCAGGCGCCGTATGAGTACGACAAGCACCATCTGGTGCCGTTCGGCGAGTTCATCCCGCCGTTCTTTCGCTGGTTCACCGAGCTCATGCACATTCCGCTCGGAGACTTCAACCGGGGGGCCGTGGGCCAGTCGCCGTTGGCGTGGGCGGGCGAGCGCGTTGCTCCCAACATCTGCTACGAGGATCTTTTCGGCGAAGAACTGGCGCGGCGCTTTCTTGATCCGGCGCTGGCGCCGACGATCATGGTCAATTTCAGCAACATCGGCTGGTTTGGCGACACGATGGCGATCGCGCAGCACCTGTCCATCAGCCGCATGCGCACGCTGGAATTCCAGCGGCCTATGGTGCGCGCGACCAACACGGGAGCGACGGCCGTCGTTGACCATCGCGGCCGCGTGACCGCGCGGTTGCCCTCCATGACACGGGCGGTGCTCGGCTCGGCGGTAGAGGGGGTGTCGGGTGGCGCCACGCTCTATGCCCGTTGGGCCGGGCGCTGGGGTCTGGCGCCGCTGTGGGCGCTGGGCTTGGTTGCGGCGCTGGCCGCCTGGGGTTCGCGCCGCCGCGGCAAGGCGCCGTAGTTCGCTCGTGCCAGAGGCTGGATTTCAATGCGCCAGCCGCACGCGGGCGCAGGTGTGAGGAAAAAACCACGCCCGGGATGCAGCTTGCATGTGATAGGCATCGGCTAATGGGCGGCGATCGTTATTCGGCAATAGAATAACCATTGATAATTTGTAACTGGAGAACCCGATGCAGTACCGTCATGCCCTGAGCACCCTTGCCGTCTTGGCCGCAGCCATCACCAGCAGCGCGGCATTTGCCCAATCCAACGTCGCGCTGTATGGCATTGCGGACGCCGCGATGGGCAAGGTCGCCGGTGGAAAGTTCGGCATGATCAGCGGCAGCGGCCTGATGGCCAACACCCCCAGCCGCGTCGGCGTGCGCGGAACCGAAGATCTGGGCGGCGGTCTGAAGGTAGGCTTTCAGCTGGAGACCGGCATCAATCTGAAGGACGGTGCGCAGCAGAGCATAGGCCCGACGTTCTGGGGTCGCCAGTCGCACATGTGGCTGTCCGGCGGCTGGGGTACCTTCGACATGGGCCGCACGTTCGCACCGACGTTCTCGGCGATCTCCGCGTGGGAGCTGACGAGCATGGCCAACTATTCGGCGGTTCGCAAAACCTATGGAGACATCGGCGGATCGCGCAACAGCAACCAGTTCAGCTACTCCACGCCCAATTTCAGCGGATTGACGGCAACCGGTGGGTACATCCTCAAGAACGACAATGCCGGCAAGGCCAAATGGGATGTCAACGTCATCTACCGCCAGGGGCCGTTGACCGCCTCGCTGGGTGTCAACAAGCAGCAGACCGAAAAAACCGGTTACGTCGTCGGCGGCCGTTACAACTTTGGCAACTATGCCATCGTGGCCTCTTACAGCGACAACCACGGCAAGCGCGCTGGACTCTCGATCGGCGGGCAAATGCGTCTGAACGCCTGGACCCTGACGGCCGACTTGGTTCGTGACACCAAGAACAACGTGGCCCCCAAGAAGTACACCAATGGCCTCTTGGAAGCCAAATACGCGTTGTCCAAGCGCACGTTCATGTACGCGGCCTACCTGCGTCTTGATGGCGGCAACAACTACGGCCTGGGCCTGCGCCACAACTTCTGACGGCAAGCGAGATCGATGGCATGGCGCCAGTACCGGTGCCATGCGCCTGAAGGAGTGCGGGACGCAAGTGGCTTGGGTGGGGTGGCTACTACACTAGTGGCTCTGCGAGACGGATGCAAGCGCAGATAATCTGCGATTGACCATTGCACCGCGTATACGCCCCTCAGAATTACCATGGCCGAATCCTTCTCATACGACCAGCTCATCGCCTCGGGCGAAGGGCGTCTCTTTGGCCCCGATGCCGGACGCCTGCCGCTGCCGCCGATGCTGATGTTCGACCGCATCACGCATATCGACAACGAAGGCGGCGTGCACAACCAGGGGAAAATCGTGGCCGAGCTGGACGTGCGGCCCGACCTCTGGTTCTTCGACTGCCATTTCCGCGGCGATCCGGTGATGCCGGGCTGCCTCGGGCTGGACGCGATGTGGCAGCTCATTGGCTTCTACCTCACCTGGCTGCGACTGCCGGGGCGTGGCCGTGCGTTGGGCGCGGGCGAGGTGAAGTTCACCGGCGAGGTCGGTCCCGACGTGAAGCTGGTCACCTACGAGATCGACATCAAGCGGGTGATCAAGCGCAAGCTGAACATGGCGATCGGCGATGCGCGCCTGCTGGCCGACGGCAAGGAAATTTACGCCGCCCACGATCTGCGCGTCGGCTTGTTTCTGCGCAACGGAGGCGACAAGGACGCAGCATGAACAAAAAGCGCGTGGTGATCACCGGCGCGGGCATTGTCTCGTGCATTGGCAACGATCTGGCGACGGTCGAGGCCGCGCTGCGCGAGGGCCGCTCGGGTATCAAGGCGGCGCCCCAGTTCGCCGAACTGGGCCTGCGCAGCCAGGTCGCCGGCGCGCCCGAGATCGACCTCGAAGCGCGCATCGACCGCAAGCGGCTGCGCTTCATGGGCGATGCCGCGGCCTACGCCCAGATCGCGCTGGAAGACGCGATCAAGCAGGCGGGCCTCGCGCCCGAGCAGATCAGCCACCCGCGCACCGGCCTCATCATGGGCTCGGGCGGCGGCTCGCCGGCCAACCAGATCGAGGCCGCCGACACGCTGCGCAGCAAGGGCATTCGCCGCGTCGGGCCCTACCAGGTCACGCGCTGCATGGGCTCGACGGTGTCGGCCAACCTGGCGACCAACTTCCGCATCAAGGGCATCAACTACTCCATCACCTCGGCCTGCTCGACCTCGGCGCACTGCATCGGCGCGGCGGCGCAGCAGATCGCCTGGGGCACGCAGGATGTGATGTTCGCCGGTGGCGGCGAGGAGCTGTCCTGGGGCCTGGCGCTGCTGTTCGACGGCATGGGCGCCATGTCCAGCAAGTACAACGCCACGCCCGACAAGGCCTCGCGCCCCTACGACCTCAACCGCGACGGCTTCGTCATCGCCGGCGGCGGCGGCGCGCTGGTGCTGGAGAGCCTGGAGCACGCCGAGCAGCGCGGTGCGGCCATCCTGGCCGAGGTGGTGGGTTTCGGCATCTCCTCCGACGGCGAGGACATGGTGGCCCCGTCCGGCGACGGCGCCGTGGCCTGCATGCGCCAGGCCATCGAGGGCCTGGCCGAGCCGATCGACTACATCAACACCCACGGCACCTCCACCCCGGTGGGCGACGTGCCCGAACTGCACGCCATCCGCAAGGTGTTCGGCAGCCGCATCCCGCCGTTTTCCAGCACCAAGTCGCTGGCCGGCCACTCGCAGGGCGCCACCGGCGTGCAAGAAGCCATCTTCAGCCTGATCATGCTGATGAAGGGCTTCATCGCCGGCTCGGCCAACGTCGAGACGCCCGACCCGGCCGTCGGCGACATGCCGCTGGTGACCCAGGCGCGCGAGGCCACGCTGCGCCAGGTGCTGTCCAACAGCTTCGGCTTTGGCGGCACCAACGCCTGCCTGGTGCTGCGCCGCTGGGGCGGCTGAGCGGGGCCGGTTCAACCCTCGGTTTCGCCGAGGCCGATCGGGCTCGGCGCGATGCGTACGATGCGGTGAAACAGCCGCTCGTATTCGGGTGAGAGTTCGGCACCTTTGGCCAGCGGGTCGCGGTTCCTGGCAAACGCGGCATCGATGGCGACCCAGTCATCGGCGGTGAAGACCTTGAGCGCAGCGGGGATGATCAGGGTTTCTTCCAGCCGCATGTGTTCCAGGTAGAAAGTGATGTAGCTGGTGAGGTTCTTGGTGAACACCTCGCGCCGCCCCTCGCCCATCAACTCCCAGGCCAGCAGCTGGTGCTGCAGCTCGCGCACCGCGCGCTCGCCGTTGGCGTGCTCGCGTTCCAGATGCTGAAGCACCTGAGCATGCTCCGACATGCGCTCCAGCACCGGCTTGAACAGCAGCTCGGTTTCCTTGGGGTGGTGCTCTTTTTCCGGCACCTCGTCGATGTAGAACAGCATCGCCCGAATGGCGTCGAAAAACGGCTGCGGGTCATCTCCCGGGCCGCGCTGCAGCATCAGGCGCAGCGAGCGCAGTACGGCGGCGATGGAAAAGTGTTCTTCGCGAATGATGCGCAGGGCGGTCGATTCCATGGTCAGGCCCCAAAGGATTTTTACAGGCTGCCAGCGTGACAGCATCGATGGCCGGCGTCCATGATCCAGGTCAAGAAGCGCTTGCATTGCATTGGCTGCGACCGGATGCGCCAGCGCCTGGTGTCCGCGTCTGCGTGCTGGGGCCGCCGCCGTCATGACGCTGTCACAAAGCGCTTCTAGAGTAGGCAGCGTTGTTCAACTCTGCACGCTTCGTGCTTTTCATGATGCAATCGATGCGACTGATTCTGGTTTGGGCCATGGCGACGGCCGGGATGGCTTCTCCGGCACTGGCACAGCAGGAGGCCACCGGCGCTGGCGCGAGTTTCCCGGCGCCGCTGTACGCCAAGTGGGCGGCGGATTACCACAAGGCCACGGGCGTGAAGATCAATTACCAATCCGTGGGCTCGGGCGCGGGCCTGCGCCAGATCGAGGCCAAGGCGGTGGATTTTGGCGCGTCCGATGCGCCGCTCAAGGACGCAGACCTGGCCGCCAAGGGTCTGGTGCAATTTCCCACGGTGATTGGCGGCGTGGTACCCGTGGTCAACATCAAGGGCATTGCCCCGGGGCAACTCAAGCTCAGCGGCCCCGTGCTGGGGGACATCTATCTGGGCAAGATCACCAAGTGGAATGACGCGGCGATTACCGCGCTCAACCCCGGGGTCGCCCTGCCCGATGCCGATATCGCCCCCGTGCGCCGCGCTGATGGCTCGGGCACGAGTTTCATCTTCACCAATTACCTGAGCAAGGTGAATGCCGAGTGGAAAGCCAAGGTGGGTGAGGGCACGGCGGTGAACTGGCCGCTGGGCGCGGGCGGCAAGGGCAATGAAGGCGTGGCGGCGTTCGTGGGCCGCCTGGCGAATTCGATCGGCTACGTCGAGTACGCCTACGTCAAGCAGAACAGGATGACCTTCGTGCAGATGCAAAACGCCGAAGGCCAGTTCGTCGCGCCGGAGGACGAGGCATTCAAGGCCGCGGCTGCCGGTGCCGACTGGAACAAGAGCTTCTACCAGATTCTGACCAATCAAGGTGGCAAGGCCGCCTGGCCCATCACCGGCGCCACCTTCATCCTGATGCACAAGGTGCAGGACAAGCCGCAGCAGGCGGCCACCGCGCTTCAATTCTTCGAATGGGCCTACAAGGGCGGCGACAAGACGGCGGCCGATCTGGACTACGTGCCCATGCCCGAAACGGTAAAGGGGCAGATCGCCAAGTCCTGGGGGCAGATTGTGGACGGTGCGGGCAAGCCGATTGAACTGAAATAATCGAGCGCTTGTTGCTTCCCCGCCTCCACCCCCTCCCGCGCGCGGGAGAGGGCGGGGGCGGCTCCTCGCCATGCATCAAAGAAGCCCGACTGTGTCCACTACCTTGACTTCCGCGGCGCCGTCCCGGGTGCAGCCGGTGCGCCCGCCTGGGTCGCGCCCCTGGCTGCCCGCGCAGTGGGCGGATCGTTTGTTTGCGCTCTCGGCCCGTGGCGCCGCGCTGCTGACCCTGGCGCTGCTGCTGGGCGTGCTGGTGTCGCTCGTCATCGGCGCCTGGCCTTCCATCGCGCATTACGGCCTGGGCTTTTTGACCAGTGCTACCTGGGACCCGGTGCAGAACGATTACGGCGGCCTGGTGATGATCTACGGCACGCTGATGACCTCGGCCATCGCCCTGGTGATCGCCGTGCCGGTGAGCTTCGGCATCGCGCTGTTCCTGACCGAGCTGTCGCCCGCCTGGCTCAAGCGTCCGCTGGGCACGGCCATCGAGCTGCTGGCCGCCGTGCCGTCCATCGTCTATGGCATGTGGGGGCTGATGGTGTTCGGCCCCATCCTGGCCGCCTGGGTGCAGCAGCCGCTGCAGGCGCTGTTCAAGGGCGTGCCCTTTCTGGGTGCGCTGGTGTCCGGCCCGCCGGTGGGCATCGGCATTTTGTCGGCGGGCATCATTCTGGCGATCATGGTGATCCCCTTCATCGCCTCGGTCATGCGCGACGTGTTCGAGGTCACGCCCGCTCTGCTCAAGGAATCGGCCTACGGCCTGGGGGCGACCACCTGGGAGGTGGTGTGGAAGGTGGTGCTGCCCTACACCAAGACGGGCGTGCTCGGCGGCGTGATGCTGGGCCTGGGCCGCGCGCTGGGCGAGACCATGGCCGTGACCTTCGTCATCGGCAACATGAACCAGCTGAACTCGCTCTCGTTGTTCGAGGCCGCCAACAGCATCACCTCGGCGCTGGCCAATGAATTCGCCGAGGCCGGGGAGGGCCTGCACCAGGCCTCGCTGATCTACCTGGGGTTGGTGCTGTTTGGCATCACCTTTATCGTGCTGTCGCTGTCCAAGCTGCTGCTGAGCCGCCTGCAAAAGGGCGAGGGAGCGCGCGCATGACGACCTCGCAAAAACTCATTTCGGCCGCCGAACTGGCGCGCACCCGCCAGGCCCGCTTTGCGGCGCGCAAGCGGATGAACCAGATCGCGCTGGCCCTGTCGCTCGCCGCCATGGCCTTCGGCGTGTTCTGGCTGGTGTGGATTTTGTGGGAGACGATACGCCTTGGCATCGGCGGCCTGTCGCTGTCGCTGTTCACCGAGATGACGCCGCCGCCCAACGACGCTGGCGGCCTGGCCAATGCGATCTGGGGCTCGTTCATCATGGTGCTGCTCGCGACCTTCGTCGGCACGCCGATCGGCATCCTCGCCGGCGTCTATCTGGCCGAATACGGGCGCCAGGGCGCTCTCGCGGCCAGCACGCGCTTTGTCAACGACATCCTGCTGTCCGCGCCCTCCATCGTGCTGGGCCTGTTCGTCTACACCGTGGTGGTGGCGCGTTTCAAGAGCTTCTCCGGCTGGGCGGGCGCTCTGGCGCTGGCGCTGATCGTCATTCCGGTGGTGATCCGCACGACGGAAAACATGCTGCTGCTGGTGCCCGCCAGCCTGCGCGAAGCCGCCTACGCCCTGGGAGCGCCCAAGTGGAAGGTCATCACCCTGGTGACGCTGCGCGCCGCGCGCGCCGGGGTCATCACCGGCGCGCTGCTGGCCGTGGCGCGCATTGCGGGCGAGACGGCACCGCTGTTGTTCACGTCGCTGAACAACCAGTTCTGGAACGGCGACCTGGACAAGCCCATGGCCAGTCTGCCGGTGACCATCTTCAAATTTGCCATGAGCCCGTACGAGAACTGGCAGCAGCTCGCCTGGGCCGCCGTCTTCCTCATCACCGCCGCGGTGCTGGGCCTGAACATCCTGGCGCGCGTGCTGACACGCCAAAAATGACACCATGACCACCGTATCATCCCCTCCCGCCATGCCTGCCAAGCTCGCCGTGCGCGACCTGAACTTCTACTACGGCAAGTTCCACGCCTTGAAGGGCATCAACCTCGACATTCCGGCCAACCAGGTCACGGCCTTCATCGGCCCCTCGGGCTGCGGCAAATCGACGCTGCTGCGCACCTTCAACCGCATGTTCGAGCTCTACCCGGAGCAGCGCGCCCAGGGGCAAATCCTGCTCGATGGCGACGACTTGCTCACCAGCCGCCAGGACGTGGCGCTGATCCGCGCCAAGGTCGGCATGGTGTTCCAGAAGCCCACGCCGTTTCCCATGTCGATCTACGACAACATCGCCTTCGGCGTGAAGCTGTTCGAGAGCCTGAACGCCAGCGACATGGACGAGCGCGTGGAATGGGCGCTGCGCAAGGCCGCGCTGTGGGCCGAGGTCAAGGACAAGCTGCACCAGAGCGGCAGCGGCCTGTCGGGCGGGCAGCAGCAGCGCCTGTGCATTGCGCGCGGCATTGCCATCAAGCCCGAGGTGCTGCTGCTCGATGAGCCCTGCTCGGCGCTGGACCCCATCTCCACGGCAAAAATCGAAGAATTGATTGCCGAGCTCAAGAACGACTACACGGTGGTCATCGTCACGCACAACATGCAGCAGGCGGCGCGCTGCAGCGACTACACGGCGTACATGTACCTGGGCGATCTTGTGGAGTTTGGCGCCACGCAGACAATGTTCTTCAAGCCGCAGCGCAAGGAGACCGAGGACTACATCACCGGGAGATTCGGATGAGCGACAAACACCTTTCCACCCAATTCGACAGCGAACTCAACCAGGTATCGGCCCGTGTGATGGAGCTGGGCGGGCATGTGGAATCGCAGATCCGCCAGGCGATCGCCGCGCTCTCGCAGTTCAGCCTGGAGGCGGCGGCGCAGGTGGAGGCGATTGAAAACCGCGTCAACCAGATGGAGGTCGAGATCGACCACGAGCTGACCACCATCATCGCGCGGCGCCAGCCCACGGCGCGCGATCTGCGCCTGCTGATGGCGTTTTCCAAGGCGACCAACAACCTGGAGCGCATGGGCGACGAGGCCACGCGCATGGCTCGCATGGTGCGTTCCATCATCGAAAGCGGCGCGGCGCGCTCGCTGCCCAGCAATGAACTGCGCGTGGCCGCCGACCTGGCATCGGGCCTGCTGCGCAAGGCGCTGGACGCCTTTGCCCGGCTCGACACCCAGGCGGCGCTGGCCATTTTGAGGGAGGATGATCTGATTGACCAGGAGTTTGACGGCTTCGTGCGCAAACTCATCACCTACATGATGGAAGATGCGCGCACCATCTCGGCCAGCCTGGATCTGCTGTTCCTGGCCAAGGCGATCGAGCGCATCGGCGACCATTCAAAGAACATTGCCGAGCTCATCATCTACCTGGTCGAGGGCAAGGACGTACGCCACACGGCGCTGCAGGATATTGAAACCGCTCTGCGATGAACCACTGCCCCCACACTCCCTGGCTTCGCGCAGTCCGCTGCCCCCCGGAAGGACCGTTTTTTCATCTGGGGGCGGCCCGGCGATGAAGCATTTGCCACGTGTGCTGGTCGTTGAAGACGAATCGGCAATTGCCGAACTGATCGCCGTCAACCTGCGCCATAACGGGTTCGAGCCGGTGCTGGCCGAGGACGGTGCGGCCGCCCAGCGCGAACTGGACGCCGTGCTGCCCGACGTGGTGCTGCTCGACTGGATGCTGCCGGGCCAGAGCGGCCTGCAGCTGGCGCGCAAATGGCGTGCCGACCCGCGTACCAAACCCGTTCCCATCCTCATGCTGACCGCGCGTGGCGACGAACCCGACAAGGTGGCGGGGCTGGACGCCGGCGCCGACGACTACATCACCAAGCCCTTTTCCCCCCAGGAGCTGCTTGCGCGCATCCGTGCCGTTTTGCGCCGGCGCGCGCCCGAGCAGGTGGCCGATGGCGTGGTCCTGGGCGGGCTGGAACTGGATGCGGGCACCCGCCGCGCGAGCTGGCACGGCGAGCCGCTCAAGCTGGGGCCGGCCGAATTCAAGCTGCTGCACTACCTGATGAAGCACGCCGAACGCGTGCACAGCCGCGCGCAGCTGCTCGACAAACTCTGGGGCGACCACGTCTGCATCGAGGAGCGCACGGTGGATGTGCACGTCAAGCGCCTGCGCGAGGCACTGGGTGCCGCCAGCCCGATGCTGGAAACCGTGCGCGGCGTGGGCTACCGGCTCACGGCGCAGGGTGAACTATTAAAATAAATAGCATGCCGCGCTTTGCATGAAAGCGTTTCAGCCGCTTTTCTTTCAATAATCCGAATGTCCCCGTGATGTGGCCGTGGTTCGTTCTGCTGGGTCTGCTGCTGGCCGTCGGGGCGTGGCAAGCCCGGATCGCCTGGCAGGCCAGGCGCGTCATCCGCTGGCTGCGCCAGGGTGCCGACCCGGCGCAGGCGCCGGTGCTGCGCGGCGCCTGGGGCGAGGCGGCGCAGCGCCTGCGCCGCCTGCTGCGCCAGCACAATCAGCGCGCGGCAGCCAGCGAGGCGCGGTTGCAGGATTTCCTTGCCGCGCTGCAGGCATCGCCCAACGGCGTGGTGCTGCTGGATGCGCAGGGGCACATTGAATGGTTCAACCAGCAGGCGGCGCAGCACTTCGGCCTGGAGGCCGAGCGAGACCGGCAGCAGGCCATCGGCAACTTGCTGCGCGAGCCGGCCTTTGCCGCCTACTGCGCGCAGGGCGACTTCACGCAGGATCTGCTGCTGCCGGGGCGCGACAGCACGCCCACGCACCCGGTGCGGCTGGCGCTGCGCCTGCACCCCTATGGCGAGGGGCGGCGCCTGATGCTCGCGCGCGACGTCACCGCCATCGAGCAGGCCGATGCGATGCGGCGCGATTTCGTCGCCAACGTCTCGCATGAAATCCGCACGCCGCTCACCGTGCTCGCCGGCTTCGTGGAGACCCTGCAGACCCTCGAACTGACGCAGGACGAACGCGCGCGCTACCTGGGCCTGATGGCACGGCAGGCCGCGCGCATGCAGTACCTGGTGCAGGACCTGCTGACGCTTTCGCGCCTGGAAGGCAGCCCGTTGCCGGACAGGGCCGAATGGACGCCGGTGCAGCGACTGCTGCGGCATGTGGCGGATGAGGCGCGCACGCTGTCGGTGGCGCTGAGGCCGGAGAACGCAGCGCCCCAGACCCTGGAGTTTCCGGCGGACGCTGCGCTGCAGGCGGCCGGTGAGCTGGCCGGCAGTGCCTCCGAACTGCAGAGCGCACTGTCCAATCTGGTGACCAATGCCGTGCGCTATACCCCTGCGGGCGGCCGCATCAGCGTCCGGTGGCAGCCTTTGGCGCGCGGCGGTGCGCGCTTCGTGGTGCAGGACACCGGCCCCGGCATCGCCGCCGAACACCTGCCGCGTCTGACAGAGCGCTTCTATCGCGCCGACCCTGGCCGCTCGCGCGAAAACGGTGGTACCGGCCTGGGCCTGGCCATCGTCAAACATGTGCTGCAGCGCCACGGTGCGCAACTGCACGTCGCGAGCATCGTTGGTCAAGGTTCGACGTTTTCCGTGGATTTCCCGGTCGACCGGTGGCGCGCTGCCTGCTCGCCGTTACTCTAGAATTCGCCCGTCATTGGGGAGTAGCCGCTCTCGCGCCGCGAGAGGCCGACGTCAACACGCTTGGTCCGCTCCTGGGCCATGGCGTCGGCAGCAACCATGCCTGGCAAGACCTTTGGCCACCATGCCTGCCGTTCGGCTGGACGGGCGTGGTGGTCAATCGTCTTTTATCCGGCCCGGACTTTGCATATGGAAGCCCTCCTCGTCTCCACCGGCGTCGTCGCCCTGGCCGAAATCGGCGACAAGACGCAGCTGCTCGCCTTCATCCTCGCGGCGCGCTTCAAGAAGCCGCTGCCCATCATCCTGGGCATTCTCGCCGCCACCTTGGTCAACCATGGCCTGGCCGGCGCGCTGGGGGCCTGGATCACCGCGGTGGTGCAGCCCCATGTGCTGCGCTGGGTGCTGGGCCTGTCCTTCATCGCCATGGCGATCTGGACGCTGATCCCCGACACGATGGACGAGGATGAGGCCAGGGTCACGCAGCACCTGGGGGTTTTTGGCGCCACGCTGGTCACCTTCTTCCTTGCCGAGATGGGCGACAAGACGCAGATCGCCACCGTGGCCATGGCCGCGCATTACGGCACGCCGCTCGTGGTGGTGATCGGCACCACGCTGGGGATGATGGTGGCCGACGTGCCGGCGGTGTTCATTGGCGGCAAGCTGGCCGGACGCATCCCGATGAAGCTGGTGCACTCCATTGCCGCCGCCGTTTTTGTGGCGCTGGGCGTGGCGACGCTGCTGGGCGCGGGCGCGGACTTCGGCTTGTGAGGGGGCGGGCGCCGGGCAACGCCGTCAGCGCCGCAGCTCCAGCAGCAGCGGCAGCAGCACGCTGATCCCGCGCACCAGGCGCCTGGGTCCGGCCAGCACGGCAGCGCCCAGGCCCAGCGCCACCACCAGAGGGTGGCGGCGGGCGAACGACCAGAGCTGCTCCGGCAATGGGCCTTTCTCATCCATCACGCCGCGCGGCCGGCTGCGGTAAGCACGCAGCCGCTCGCGCTGCGCCGCGATGCGCTCCAGCAGTTGCTGCTGCCCGGGCGAAGGCGGGCGCGCCGGCATCAGAGCTGCCCCCGGAGCAGGCGCCAGTCCTCGGCCAGCTCGCGGCGGGTCAGCGCAAACAGGCCGCGGGCTTCGCGTGCCAGGCGCATCAGCCATGCGATGGCCACCGCGCTGGCCGCGCACCAGACCGCCGCCAGCGTCCAGGCGGCGGTGATGCGATACGGCGTATCCCAGAACTGCACCAAGACGGCGATGGACAGCAGCAGCAGCGCCACGAGCACCAGCGCACCGGAGAAGATCAGCAGCAGCGCGAGCTGGAACAGCCGGTGGCGGTGCTCTTCCCATTCCATGCGCGCCAGCGCCAGGCGGTCCTCGGCCGCTTGCGCGCCTTCCGCCACGGCGCTGCGCCAGCGTTCGCTGACGCCGCTCCAGCGCAGCAGGGACGAAAAATCCAGACGCGCCATGGCGTGCAGCGGCAGGCTCAGCGCCGCGCGAGCAGGAAGCCGACGAGGGCGCCGACGGCCAGCGCCGCGCCCGCCACGCGCCAGGGGTCGTCGTGTGCGTAGCTGTCGGCCGCGCGGGCGGCATCCCTGGCGCGCTGGGACGCGTCCTGGGCGGCGCGTGCAGCGGCGTCGCGCATGGTCTGCACGCCGCCGTCCAGGCGGTCGCGCAGCTGGCGAATTTCGGGAATGCTGTCCAGCTCCCGGTTGGCCAGCAGCTTGCGCAGATCGCCCACCAGGCGGTCGATTTCACCCGTTACGCCTGGAATGTCGGAGGATTCGGTCATCGGTTCGCCTTTCATCGGGAATTGCAGGGGCGCCGCGGTCGTTGCGTGCCGGGCCAGTCATCTTAAGACAAGGCCGACGCACTGCGTCCTGGGGCGGCAGAGCCGTACCGCCAGATGCGCAGGGGACATCCGCTTCACAACGGCGCTGACCGTCCTAGAATGGGCCCAGGCGCGATCGCGTCCAAGGGCGGGTGCACCACGATCTGGTGCGTCCGCCCGCCACCAACCGCGCCAGACACCATCCGGCGCAAGGAGACTGTGGATGACTACCCCTGAAGCCCTCAGGCTGCATATACCTGAGCCCACGGGTCGGCCTGGCGGCACGACCGATTTTTCCTATCTTCTGCTCTCCAGGGCGGGCGAGGTTCCCCGGCCGTCGCCGGACGTGCCCGCATCGGCGACGGCCCCCATGGCCAAGAGTCTGGTGCGCGTGCTGGACGATGACGGCAAGGCGCAAGGCCCCTGGGCCCCTGCGTTGCATCCCGATCGATTGCGCCGCGGCCTGCGCGCCATGGTCAAGACGCGGCTGTTCGACGCCCGCATGCTGATCGCGCAGCGCCAGAAAAAGCTGTCGTTCTACATGCAGTGCCTGGGCGAGGAGGCGATCGCCATCGCCCATGCGGCGGCGCTGCGGGAAGGCGACATGAACTTCCCGACCTACCGCCAGCAGGGTCTGGTGCTGTGCCGCGACGACATCTCGCTGGTGGAGATCATCTGCCAGCTCATGAGCAATGCGCGCGATCCGCTCAAGGGGCGCCAGCTGCCGGTGCTCTATTCGTACAAGCGCGCGGGCTACTTTTCCACCTCGGGCAACCTGGCCACGCAGGTGCCGCAGGCGGTCGGCTGGGCCATGGCGTCGGCCATCAAGGGCGATACCAAAATCGCCTCGGCCTGGATCGGCGATGGCTCGACGGCGGAGGCGGACTTTCACACCGCGCTGACCTTCGCGCATGTGTACCGCGCGCCGGTCATCATCAATGTGGTGAACAACCAGTGGGCGATTTCCACCTTCCAGGCGATCGCCGGCGGCGAGGGCACCACGTTCGCGCAACGCGGCGTGGGCGTGGGGCTGGCGTCGCTGCGGGTCGATGGCAATGACTTCCTTGCGGTGTACGCGGCCTCGCAGTGGGCGGCCGAGCGCGCGCGCAGCAACCACGGCGCGACGCTGATCGAATGGGTCACCTACCGCGGCGGCGCGCATTCCACGTCGGACGATCCTTCCAAATATCGGCCGGCCGACGACTGGCAGCGCTTTCCGCTGGGCGATCCGATCGCGCGGCTCAAACAGCACCTGATCGCCATCGGCGAGTGGAGCGATGCGCAGCACGAGGCGATGACCAGGGAGCTCGAAGCGCAGATCATCGCCGCGCAGAAGGAGGCCGAGAGCTACGGCACCCTGCTCGATGGCCGCGTGCCCAGTGCCGCGACCATGTTTGAAGATGTCTTCAAGGACATGCCGGAGCACCTGCGCCGGCAGCGCCAGCAACTGGGGGTCTGAGCCATGACAGAGCAAACGCAAAGCCAACAGACAGTGGCGATGACCATGGTGCAGTCGCTGCGATCGGGCCTGGACGTGATGATGGGCCGCGATGACGACGTGGTGGTCTACGGCGAGGACGTCGGCTACTTCGGCGGCGTGTTCCGCGTGACCGAGGGCCTGCAGGCCAGGTACGGCAAGACGCGCTGCTTTGATGCGCCGATTTCCGAATCCGGCATCGTGGCCACCGGCCTGGGCATGGCGGCCTACGGCCTCAAGCCCGTGGTCGAGATCCAGTTCGCCGACTATTTCTATCCGGCCATGGACCAGATCGTCTCCGAGCTGGCGCGGCTGCGCTTTCGCTCGGCCGGCGATTTTTCCGCGCCCATGGTGATCCGCATGCCCTGCGGCGGCGGCATCTACGGCGGGCAGACGCACAGCCAGAGCCCCGAGGCGGTGTTCGCCCACATCTGCGGCATCCGCACCGTGATGCCGAGCAACCCCTACGACGCCAAGGGCCTCTTGATCGCTTCGATTGAGTGCGAAGACCCGGTGGTGTTTCTCGAACCCAAGCGCCTGTACAACGGCCCGTTCGACGGCCGGCACGACCAGCCCGTGGTGCCCTGGTCCAAACACGATCTGGGCAAGGTGCCCGAGGGCTACTACAAGGTGCCGCTCGATAGCGCAGCCATCTTCCGCCCCGGCGCCGCCGTGACCGTGCTGACCTACGGCACCATGGTCTGGGTGAGCGCGCGCGCGGCGATCGAGACCGGCATCGATGCCGAGATCATCGACCTGCGCTCCATCTGGCCGCTGGATCTGGAAACCATCGTCACCTCGGTGAAGAAGACCGGGCGCTGCGTGGTGGTGCACGAGGCCACGCGCACCGCAGGCTTCGGTGCCGAGCTCACCGCGCTGGTGCAGGAGCATTGCTTCTACCACCTGGAGGCGCCGATAGCGCGCGTGGCGGGCTGGGACACGCCCTATCCGCATGCCCAGGAATGGGCCTACTTCCCGGGGCCGGCGCGGGTGGGCGCCGCCCTCAAGCAAGTGATGGAGGGCTGAGCCATGGGTATCTACATCATCCGCGTGCCCGACATCGGAGAGGGCATCGCCGAAGTGGAAATCGCCGCCTGGCACGTGCAGGTGGGCGATACGGTGGCCGAAGACCAGGTCATCGCCGACATCATGACCGACAAGGCCACGGTGGAAGTGCCCTGCCATGTGCATGGCAAGGTGCTCGCCTTCGGTGGCAAGGTGGGCGACGTGCTGCCCGTGGGCGCCGAGCTGGTGCGCCTGGAGGTGGAGGGCGAGGGCAATCTGAAAGACTCCCCACCCCTTCCCCCTCTGGGGGAAGGCAGGGATGGGGGCGCGCGTGCGGGGCAAGTGGCTCATGCGAATAGCCCCCACCCCAACCCTCCCCCGGAAGGGGAGGGAGTAAAGCCGGTGAGCGTGGCCGCATCCAAGGCAGCCCCCGTGGCAAAACCAGTAGCCCAACACGCCGTGCGCAAAGAGGGTGAGCGCCCGCTGGCGGCGCCCTCGGTGCGCCAGCGTGCGCTGGAGATGGGCATAGAGCTGCGCCTGGTGCCAGGCAGCGGCCCGGCCGGGCGCATCCTGCACGAAGACCTCGATGCCTGGGCAGCGCGCGGCGGCGCGCCCGCTGCGGGCGGCTCGATTTACGTGGAGCGCAATGGCGAAGCGGCCATACCGGTCATCGGCCTGCGCCGCAAGATCGCGCAGAAGATGCAGGAGGCCAAGCGCCGCATTCCGCATTTCAGCTATGTGGAAGAGGTGGACGTCACCGAGCTCGAAGCCCTGCGTGCCAGGCTCAACCAGCTGCACGGCAGCACGCGCGGCAAGCTCACGCTGCTGCCCTTCCTGATCCGTGCGATGGTGGTGGCGCTGCGCGATTTTCCGCAGATCAACGCGCGCTTTGACGACGACGCGGGCGTGGTCACGCGCTACGAGCCCGTGCACCTGGGCATCGCCACGCAGACCGAGGGCGGCCTGATGGTGCCGGTGCTGCGCCATGCCGAGGCGCTTGATCTGTGGCAATGCGCCGCCGGCGTGGCGCGCGTGGCCGAGGGGGCGCGCACGGGCAAGGCGCCGCGCGAGGAGCTTTCGGGCTCGACCATCACGCTTACCAGCTTGGGGCCGCTGGGCGGCATCGTCAGCACACCGGTGATCAACCACCCCGAGGTGGCGATCGTGGGCGTGAACCGCATCATCGAGCGGCCCATGTTCCGCGAAGGCCAGGTCGTGGCGCGCCAGCTCATGAACCTGTCTTCCTCGTTTGACCACCGCGTGGTCGATGGCATGGATGCGGCGCGCTTCATCCAGGCCGTGCGCAGCCTGCTGGAAGCCCCGGCGCTGCTTTTCATTGAATGACCGCGGGAGGCAAGAACATGAAAGAAATTTCTACCCAACTGCTGGTGATCGGCGGCGGCCCCGGCGGCTACGTCGCGGCCATCCGTGCCGGGCAACTGGGTGTGCCCACGGTGCTGGCCGAGGGCGCGGGCCTGGGCGGCACCTGCCTGAACATCGGCTGCATTCCGTCCAAGGCGCTGATCCACGCGGCGCACGATTTCGAGCAGGCGCGCCTGCAGGCGGCGGGCCATTCGCCCATGGGCATCCGCGTGAAGGAGCCGACGCTTGACCTGGCGCAGACCGTGCGCTGGAAGGACGGCATCGTCAAGCGCCTGACCAGCGGCGTGGGCGTGCTGCTGCGCAAGGCGGGCGTGCAGGTGCTGCAAGGCTGGGCGACGGTGGAAGACGGCAAAACCGCCGTCGTGCAAGTGGGTGATGAAACGGTACGCGTGCGCTGCGAGCACCTGTTGATCGCCACCGGCTCAGAGCCTGTGGCACTGCCCAGCATGCCCTTCGGCGGGGCGATCTGGTCCTCGACCGACGCACTCTCGCCCGCCGAGCTGCCCCGGCGCCTGGTGGTCGTGGGCGCGGGCTACATCGGCCTGGAGCTGAGCTTCGCCTACCGCAAGCTGGGCACCGAGGTGACGGTGGTCGAGGCCGCGCCCGACATCCTGCCGCGCTACGACGAGGCGCTGACCAAGCCCGTGCTCGACAGCCTGAAGAAAGCCGGCGTGGTGCTGCACCTGGGCTGCAGCGTGGCGGGCTACGACGCGAAGAACGGCGTGCACGTGCGCAATGCCCGGGCCGACGAATTCGCGCTGCCGGCCGACAAGGTGCTCGTCGCCGTCGGCCGCCGCCCGCGCGCCACGGGCTTTGGCATCGAGGGCCTGCAGCTCACGATGAACGGGCGGGCCATCGCCACCGATGCGCATTGCGCCACCTCCATGCGCAATGTCTGGGCGATCGGCGACGTGACCGGCGAGCCGGTGCTCGCCCACCGCGCGATGGCGCAGGGCGAATGCGTGGCCGAGCAGATCGCGGGCAAGCCGCGGCGCTTCGAGCCCATGGCGATCCCGGCGGTGTGCTTCACCGACCCCGAGGTCGTGGTCTGCGGCATGACGACGGCAGAGGCCAAGGCCGCAGGCATCGAGTCCATCGAGGCGAGCTTTCCGTTCGCCGCCAATGGCCGCGCGATGACGCTGGGGGCGGAGGGCGGCTTCGTGCGGGTGCTGGCGCGTAAGAGTGACCACGTCATCATCGGCTGGCATGCGGTGGGGCACAGCGTTTCCGAACTCTCGGCGGCGTTCGGGCAGTCGATAGAGATGGGGGCGCGGCTGGAGGATGTGGCGGGGACGATTCACGCGCATCCGACGCTGGGCGAGGCGGTGCAGGAGGCGGCGCTCAGGGCGCTGGGGCACGCGCTGCATATCTGACTTTTCCCCTCCCCCGCCGGGGGAGGATGGGTGGGGGCTTTGCTCCCTCGCCCCTTTGGGGAGAGGGTTGGGGTGAGGGGCTTGCGGCTTGTGCATTGCCCGGCTTTTGTTGCTTGCAAGCACCGTCGGCCGGGATTTCGCCCCGGCGGGCGAGGTACTTTTCTTTGCTTCGCCAAAGAAAAGTACCCAAAAGAAAGGCGACCCCGCTGCCCGTGTCCCTTCGCTGCGCTTCGGGCAGCCTGCGATGCTCGCGCCTGCAGTGGTGCTGCGGAACTCGCTTCGCGCAAGCGCTCCGCTCAGACAGCCGCAGCAAGTCAGATGACGATGCTTGGGCATGTTCCACTGCCCAAGCCCACTGCAGTCACTGCGCTTCTCGGCACGGGCAGAGGGGACCCCGAAGAGACCTGTGCGAGCATCGCGCTGAAAACGAAACGGTGCGCCTGTGCTGGCACTTTTCCCGTACCCGTACCCGTACCCGTACCCGTACCCGTATCCGCCCCCACCCCCTTCGGCTGCGCCTGCGGCGCGAGGCTTGCGGGGTGGCGGCTGCACCGAAGGATGCAGACGCTTCGTGAACATGCTCGCCGCATTTGTCCGAGCGGAGCGCGCAAGCGTAAAGCGAGTTATGCGGCGCACCCCGCAAGCCTCGCGACGCAGGTTGCCCCGAAGCGAAGCGCGGGGGTCGCAGGCGTGGGGTCGCCTTTTCTTTGCTTACTTTCTTTTGGCGAAGCAAAAGAAAGTGAGTCGCCCGCCGGGGCGAGACCCGGCCCCCACTCCGTAATCAGACGCTGAACCTCAACAGAAACCCCTACCGCCTAAAATCGTTGATTCACGTGTGCGCCAAAGCCACACGATACAAGCGCCTTTCGCATGCAGACCTTCCAAAACATCATCCTCCAGCTCCAGACCTACTGGGCCGCGCAAGGCTGCGCGCTCCTGCAGCCCTACGACATGGAAGTCGGCGCCGGCACATCGCACACAGCTACTTTTCTGAGAGCGCTCGGCCCCGAGCCCTGGAAGGCCGCCTATGTGCAGCCCAGCCGCCGCCCCAAGGATGGCCGCTATGGCGACAACCCCAACCGCCTGCAGCACTACTACCAGTACCAGGTGGTTCTGAAGCCCGCCCCGGCCAATATCCTTGATCTGTATCTGGGCAGCCTCACGGCGCTGGGTTTTGACCTCAAGAAGAACGACATCCGCTTCGTCGAGGACGACTGGGAAAACCCCACGCTCGGCGCCTGGGGCCTGGGCTGGGAGGTCTGGCTCAACGGCATGGAAGTGACGCAGTTCACCTACTTCCAGCAGGTCGGTGGCATCGAATGCCGCCCCGCCACCGGCGAGATCACCTACGGGCTGGAGCGCCTGGCGATGTACCTGCAGGGCGTGGACAACGTCTACGACCTGGTCTGGACCGAGGGCCTGACCTACGGCGACGTCTACCACCAGAACGAGGTGGAGCAATCCACCTACAACTTCGAGCATTCGGACGCTGACTTTCTCTTCACCGCCTTTGGTGCGCATGAAAAGCAGGCGCAGCACCTGGTGGCCGAGCAGCTCGCGCTGCCCGCCTACGAGCAGGTGCTCAAGGCCGCGCACACCTTCAATCTGCTCGACGCGCGCGGCGCGATCAGCGTGACCGAGCGCGCCGCTTACATCGCGCGCATCCGCAACCTGGCGCGCGCCGTGGCCAAGAGCTATCTGGACAGCCGTGCACGTCTGGGCTTCCCGATGGCACCGAAAGCGCATGCCGAGGAAGTGCTGGCCGATCTGGAAAAGGCCGCAGAAAAGCAGCAGAAGAAGGCCGCCTGAGCGCAGGCAGACTCTGCTTGAAAATTTGAACGAAATACGGCTTCAGCGCTTATCCATCAAGCGCGAGCAGCTATCGAATGTGATATGACCACCGCCCATTTGCTTGTTGAGCTGTTTGTTGAAGAATTGCCGCCCAAGGCGTTGCGCCATCTGGGGAATGCGTTTGCCGACGTGTTCTTTCAGCAACTGGCGGCGCAGGGCCTGACCGAAGCAGGTTCGCAGGCCACGGCCTTTGCCACACCCCGGCGCCTGGCGGTGCAGGTGAGTGCGGTGCGCGCGCAGGCCGAGGACAAGGCGGTGTCGCACAAGCTCATGCCCGCGTCGGTCGGGCTTGCGGCGGATGGCCAGCCCACGCCCGCGCTGCTCAAGAAGCTCGCCGCGCTCGGGGCGGATGCCGCTGCCGTGCCGCAACTCGAACGCGTCGATGACGGCAAGGCGCAGGTGCTTTACCTGCACAGCACGGTGGCGGGCGTGGCGCTGGCGGTGGGCGTGCAGAAGGCGCTCTCAGAGGCCATCGCCAAGCTGCCCATTCCCAAGGTCATGCGCTACCAGCTTGCGGACGGCTGGAGCAGCGTGCACTTCGTGCGCCCGGCCCACGGCCTTGTTGCGCTGCATGGCGATGCGGTGCTGCCGGTTCAGGCGCTGGGCCTCACGGCAGGGCGCAGCACGCACGGCCATCGGTTCGAGGCGGCGCACGACCCCATTGAAATCAAGAACGCCGACAGCTACGCCCGGCAACTGCAGGATGAGGGCGCGGTGATCGCCAGCTTTGGCGAGCGCCGGGCCGAGATCGCACGCCAGCTCGCCGCTGCCGCGCAGGCTGTGGGCGGCGGCGCGCATGCGATCGAAGACGAAGCGCTGCTCGACGAAGTGACCGCGCTGGTGGAACGCCCCAACGTGCTCACCTGCCAGTTCGATGCCGAATACCTCGCGGTGCCGCAGGAATGCCTGATCCTCACGATGAAGGCCAACCAGAAGTACTTCCCGCTGCTCGATGCACAAGGCAAGCTCACCAACCGTTTCCTCGTCGTGAGCAACATTCATCCCGACGACCCCAGTGCCGTCATCGAAGGCAACGAGCGCGTGGTGCGCCCGCGCCTCGCGGATGCCAAGTTCTTCTTCGACCAGGACCGCAAGAAGACGCTGGTCAGCCGCGTGCCGCAACTCGCCAAGGTGGTCTATCACCACCAGCTCGGCACCCAGGGCGAGCGTGTGCAGCGCGTGCGCGCCATCGCCAAGGCCATCGGCAGCCAGCTTTTTGCGCACCTCACGCACGCCAACGCGCTGCTGCAGACGGCGGAAGGCGAGCTCGCCGAAGACTGGCTGCTCACCTGCATAGACAACGCCGCGCTGCTGGCCAAGACCGACCTGGTGACCGACATGGTGGGTGAATTCCCCGAGCTGCAGGGCACCATGGGTGCCTACTACGCCATCAACGACGGCCTGCCCGGCGAAGTGGCGCACGCCATCGAAGACCACTACAAACCGCGCTTCGCCGGCGACAGCCTGCCGCGCGAGACCGTGGGTGTAGTGGTGGCGCTGGCCGACAAGCTCGAAACCCTGGTGGGCATGTTCGGCACCGGCAACCCGCCCACGGGCGACCGCGACCCATTCGCGCTGCGCCGCCATGCGCTGGGCGTGATCCGCATGCTGGTGGAAAAGAATCTGCCACTCTCATTACGAGAGCTGCTTGCGCATGCCCTGCCTGCGTTTGGGTTCAAAATCACCGATCCAACGGCAGAACTCTCCGCCTTCATCTACGAGCGCCTGGCCGGTTCCCTGCGCGAGCAGGGCTACAGCGCGCAGGAGGTGGATGCGGTGCTCGCCCTGCATCCGCAACGGCTGGCCCAGGTGGCGCCGCAGCTTGAAGCGGTGCGCGCCTTCGCCCGCCTGCCCGAAGCCCCGGCGCTGGCCGCGGCCAACAAGCGCGTGACCAACATCCTGAAGAAAGCGGGCGATGTGGACGCCCACGTCAACCCGGAACTGCTGCGCGAGGCGGCGGAAAAAGACCTGCATGCGGCGCTCAAAGCCATCGCGCCAAAAGCCGATGCGCAGTATGGCCAGGGCGACTACACCGCCAGCCTCACGACCCTGGCCGCCCTGCGCGCGCCCGTCGATGCCTTCTTCGAGCATGTGATGGTCAATGCCGAAGAGGCGGACTTGCGTCTGAACCGCCTGGGCCTGCTCAAGACCCTGCACGACGCCATGAACCGCGTGGCCGATCTTTCGCGGCTGGCTGCTTGATGGCTTTGTCGCGCAAGCACCTCTCCCCTTACCGATATGACTTCCTCCCCCTCTGGGGGAGGGCAGGGGTGGGGGCGTGCGGCGACGGAACAAGCGCAGCGCCCACGGATGCGCCCCGTGCCCCCATCCCTGCCTTCCCCCAGAGGGAGAAGGAGCCTAAAACCACAATTCCCATGCGCACTCTTTACTCCCAGATGGGCGGGGTGGGGGCTTTCAGTCTTCACCACATCCCCTGAGCAATCCATGGCCCTGATCCGCTCCATCCTCTACATGCTGGTGCTCGTCATCACGGTGATCCCCTACACGCTCGCCGTGCTGCTGGCGCGTGCCTTCGGTGGCGGCCCGCAAGGCAGCTACATCCCGGCGCGTGCCTGGCTGGCGCTCGCCGCCGACGTCGCGCGCCCCTTGCTGGGCATCAAGCGCCACGTCACCGGCCTGGAAAACCTGCCCACCGACCCGGCCCAGGGCGTGGTGCTGCTGGTCAAGCACCAGTCGGCCTATGAGACCTTCATGATGCCCGCCATCCTGCCGCGGCGCGTGGCCTATGTGTTCAAGCGGGAACTGCTGCACATCCCGTTCTTCGGCTGGTCCATGGCCTGCATGGACATGATCCACATCGACCGCGGCCATCCCACGCGCGCCTTCGTGCGCGTCATCAAGCAGGGCCGGCGGCTGCTCTCCGAAGGCATCTGGGTGGTGATGTTCCCCGAGGGCACGCGCACGCCGCGCGGCAGCGTCGGCAAATACATGGTGAGCGGCGCGCGCCTGGCGATCGCGGCCGGCGTGCCCGTGGTGCCGGTGGCCGTCACCTCGGGGCGCGTGTGGCCCAAGAGCGGCTTCATCAAGCGGCCGGGCGTGGTGGAGGTTTCCATCGGCGCGCCGATTGCCAGCACTGGCCGCAAGGCCGACGAACTCATGCACGAGGTGCAGGCGTGGATCGAGGCCGAGATGCGGCGCCTCGATCCCGACGCTTACCAGTGACGTGAGCCAGCGCCAGCTGCTGCTTGCGGGCAGCGTCGTCCCCTACGAATTGCAGCGTGCGCGCAGGCGCAGCATTGGCTTCATCGTGGGCGCCAGCGGCCTCACGGTGCGTGCGCCCGCCTGGGCCACGCTGGCGACGATTGAATCCGCGCTGCAGGAAAAATCCGGTTGGATCACCCGCAAGCTGCACGACAGGCAGCTGCGCGAAGCACGCGAGAGCGCCGCCCGCATCCTCTGGGCGGATGGCGGGCACCTCCCCTGGCTCGGCGCCGCGTTGGTCCTGCGCACTGGCGCGCGCTGGCGCGCGCCCGAGCTGCGCGGCGGCGAATTGCACATCGGTCTTGGTTCTGACGCCGATGCCGCGCTGATCCGCTCGCGCGTGCAGGCCTGGTTCCAGCACCAGGCGCGCGCGCATTTCGCCGCCCGTGTCGCCCACTTCGCGCCCGCCATGGGCGTCGCGCCCGCGCGGCTGATGCTGACCAGCGCCGCCAAGCGCTGGGGCAGCGCATCAAGCAGCGGCGCCATCCGCCTGAACTGGCGCCTGATGCACTGGCGCCCCGAGGTGATCGACTACGTGGTGGTGCACGAACTCGCCCACCTGCGCGAGATGAACCACGGCCCGCGCTTCTGGGCCATCGTGCGGGGCGTGGTTCCCGACTGCCAGGCGCTGCGCCGCGAGTTGCGCAGCGCGATCGCGCCCGACTGGACATAAAAAAACTGCCGGTCCCCAGAAGCACCGGCAGTTTTCCCCACCAGGAAGCTCTTTACTTGGCCAGCGCCGGAATGCGCAGCTTCTGCCCCGGGTAGATCTTGTCCGGGTGCGTGAGCATGGGCTTGTTGGCCTCGAAAATCACCGGGTACTTGTTCGCGTCGCCATAGAACTTCTTGGCGATCGCGCTCAGCGTATCGCCGCGCACCACGTCGTGGTACTGCGCTTCGGGCTCGGGGTTGGTCACCGCCATCTGGTTGTCCACGCTGGTCACGCTGGAGACGTTGCCGCAGCACAGCGTCACCTTCTCCTTCGCGGTCTGCGTGGGCGCCGTGCCCGTCACCGTCACCGTGCCCTCGGGGCCGGCAAACGCCACCTTCACGTCGCTCACGCCCAGGTTCTGCGTGGCGATGTAGGCCTCGATCGCCTGGCCGGCCTTGGCATTCAGATCGGCCTGCGAGGGAGCGGCGGCCTCGGCGGCGTGCGCCGTGCCGAACAGCTTTTCTCCGGCTTCCTTGATGAAACTGAACAATCCCATGGTGCCTACCTCCTCTGGTTGCAAAGAGTCCACTATAGCGGCGCCGGAGTCCTGAACGGCGGCGCGCCCGTCAAAGACACGATCCTTGACAATCCTGAGCAGACTGCCCGGGTTGAACCGATTTTTCTACATAATCCGCCCCATGAGCTTGCTAGCCATCGACGTCGGTAATACGCGCCTGAAGTGGGCTTTGTTCGATGCGCCGCGCGCCGGCGCGCAGATGCTGGCGCATGGCGTGGAGTTTCTCGACCACATCGACCGCCTCGCCGATGGCGCCTGGGCCGCGCTGGCCGCGCCCACGCGGGTACTGGGCTGCGTCGTCGCGGGAGACGCCATCAAGCGCCTGGTGCAGGAGCAGATGGACGCCTGGGATGTCTCGCCGCAATGGGTGGTGCCGGGCACGGAGGAGGCGGGCGTCGCCAACAGCTACGACCATCCTGCGCGCCTGGGCGCCGACCGCTGGGTGGCCATGATAGGCGCGCGCCACCACGTGCTGGCGCAGGGCGCGGCGCGGCCCATCGTGCTGGTGATGGTGGGCACGGCCGTGACGGTGGAGGCCATCGATACCGAGGGGCGCTTTCTCGGCGGCCTGATCCTGCCGGGCCACGGCATCATGCTGCGCGCGCTGGAGGCCGGCACCGCCGGCCTGAGCGTGCCCACCGGCGAAGTGCGGCCGTTCCCCACCAACACCAGCGATGCGCTGACCAGCGGCGGCACCTATGCGATTGCCGGCGCGGTGGAGCGCACCTGGCAGCATCTGCGCGAGCACACCGGGCTGGCGCCGGCCTGCATCATGACCGGCGGCGCCGGCTGGAAGATGATGCCCAGCATGACACGCCCCTTTGAGCTGGTGGAAAACCTGATCTTCGACGGCCTGCTGGAGATTGCTGCGCGGCGTCTGGGTGAGGCGTGAGGCGTGAGGCGGGATAATCGGCGCATCTCCCACCGCCTTTGAATTCCCATGATTCTTGTCACCGGCGGCGCCGGCTTCATCGGCGCCAACTTCGTTCTCGACTGGCTTGGCAACAGCGACGAGCCTGTTCTCAACCTCGACAAGCTCACCTACGCCGGCAACCTGCACAACCTGCAAAGCCTGCAGGGCGATGCGCGCCACCATTTCGTGCAGGGCGACATCGGCGACCGGGCGTTGCTGGACAAGCTGCTGGCCGAGCACCAGCCCCGCGCCATCGTCAACTTCGCTGCCGAGAGCCATGTCGATCGCTCCATCCACGGCCCCGAGGACTTCATCCAGACCAACGTCGTCGGCACGTTCAGGCTGTTGGAGGCCGCAAGGCACTACTGGAGCGCGCTGCCTGCTATTGAGAAGCAAGCATTCCGCTTCCTGCACGTCAGCACCGACGAGGTCTACGGCACGCTCTCGCCCACCGACCCGGCCTTTACCGAGAACAACAAGGTCGAGCCCAACAGCCCGTATTCCGCCAGCAAGGCCGCCAGCGACCACCTGGTGCGCGCCTGGCACCACACCTACGGCCTGCCGGTGCTCACCACCAACTGCAGCAACAACTACGGCCCGCTGCACTTCCCTGAAAAACTGATTCCCCTGGTCATCGTCAACGCCCTGGCCGGCAAGCCGCTGCCGATTTACGGCGACGGCATGCAGGTGCGCGACTGGCTCTATGTGCGCGACCATTGCAGCGCCATCCGCCGCGTGCTCGACGCCGGCCGGCTGGGCGAGACCTACAACGTCGGCGGCTGGAACGAGATGCCCAACATCGAGATCGTGAAGCTCGTCTGCGCGCTGCTCGACGAACTGCGCCCGCGCGGCGATGGTCAGCCTTATGCCGCACAGATCACCTACGTCACCGACCGCCCCGGCCACGACCGGCGCTACGCCATCGACGCGCGCAAGCTGGAGCGCGAACTTGCCTGGCGCCCGGCCGAGACCTTCGCCACCGGCATCCGCAAGACCGTGCAGTGGTACCTGGACCACCCCGAGTGGGTGGCGACGGTGCAGTCTGGTGCCTACCGCGAATGGGTGGCTATGCAGTATGAGCGTGAGGGGTGAGGGGTGAGGGGTGAGCAGGAAACACCATGATTTGTTGGTTTGGCAGGAGGCTATTCGGTTGGTAAAAACAGTCTATGAGGCCACTGCGCATTTCCCGCGCGATGAGCTTTATGGCCTCACCAGCCAAATGCGCCGTGCCGCGGTGTCGGTGCCCAGCAATATTGCCGAGGGTGCGGCACGATTCGGCGTAAGAGAGTTTTTGCAATTTTTGTCGATTGCCAGAGGTTCGTTGAGTGAGCTGGAAACACAAATCATCATCGCCAACCAGCTGGGGCTCATTGAGGAATCGGAGGATTTGTTGGCGCAGCTGGAGCGGGTTTTTGCCCTGCTTGGCGGCCTGATCGTGTCGCTCAAAAACAAAACCAGCCACTAACCCCCTCACTCCTCACCCCTCACTCCTTACAAAAATGAACATTCTTTTATTGGGCAAAAGCGGCCAGGTCGGCTGGGAGCTGCAACGCAGCCTGTCCGTGCTCGGACAGGTCACGGCGCTGGATTTTGACAGTAGCGACCATTGCGGTGATTTTTCCCAGCCGGAAGGCGTCGTTGCTGCGGTGCGCGCTATCCAACCGGATGTCATCGTCAACGCCGCCGCCCACACGGCAGTGGACAAAGCAGAGAGTGAGCCCGACTTCGCCCGCCTGCTCAACGCCACCACGCCCGGGCGTGTCGCCCAGGAGGCCAAGGCCATCGGCGCGCTGCTGGTGCACTACAGCACCGACTACGTGTTTGACGGCAGCGGCGATGCGCCGCGCGCGGAAGACGCCGCCACTGGCCCGCTGTCGGTCTATGGCGCCACCAAGCTGGAGGGCGAGCAACTCATCCAGCAGTCGGGCTGCCAGCATTTGATTTTGCGCACCAGCTGGGTCTACGCCACGCGCGGCGGCAACTTTGCCAGGACCATGCTGCGCCTGGCGCAGGAGCGCGAGAAGCTGACGGTGATTGACGACCAATGGGGCGCACCCACCGGCGCCGACCTGCTGGCCGACGTGACGGCGCACGCCATCCGCCATCTGCGCCAGCATCCGCAGGATGGCGGCCTGTACCACTGCGTGGCGGCGGGCGAGACCAACTGGCATGCCTATGCAAAATACGTGATAACGCAAGCCAGGCAAGCGCAACCAGCTATTCAAATCAAAGCAACCGAGATGGCGCCCGTTCCCACCAGCAGCTTCCCCACACCGGCCCGGCGCCCGCACAACTCGCGCCTGGATTGCCGCAAGCTGCAAACCACCTTCGGCCTGACGCTGCCGCCGTGGCAGCAGGGCGTGGCGCGCATGCTGGCAGAGATTCTGTAAGGCGCGTGCCTTGGCTGCGGTTGGTACAATGCAACCAAAATGGTTCCGTTGTGGAGTTGCCGCCATGTCCACCACCTTGACACTCAAAAACATCCCCGAGCCGGTCTACGAGCGGCTCAAACTCGCGGCCAAAACCAACCGCCGCAGCCTCAACAGCGAGGCCATCGTGTGCCTGGAGGCCATGCTGCTGCCTGCCGCCGTGCAGCCGACGGAGCGGCTTGCGCGTGCCCGTGCCCTGCGCCAAGGTCTTGCGCACCGGTTCAGCGCGCAAGACCTTGATGCCTTCAAGCGCGAAGGCCGTGCGTGATCGTTGTCGATACCAACGTGCTCGCCTATCTGTACCTGCCGGGCGAACATACGGCGGCTGCTGAAACGCTACTGCAACAGCAGTCCGAATGGGCCGCACCCTGGCTCTGGCGCAGTGAGCTGCGCAACGTGCTCGCGGGCTGCCTGCGCCGGCGCATGCTGACGCTGGAGCAGGCCATCGCCATCCAGGATGAGGCGCAGGCGCTGATGCGCGGCGCAGAATACGAAGTGCCGTCCGATGCGGTGCTGCGTCTGGTGCGGCAGAGCGACTGCTCCGCCTACGATTGTGAATTCGTCGCCCTGGCACAGCAACTGAACGCGCCCCTGATGACGATGGACAACAAGGTCTTGCGCGCCTTCCCCGATACCGCTTTTCCGCTGCCCGCGGCCTGAACCCTGAGAACCTCCATGACTCCACGCAAAGGCATCATCCTCGCCGGTGGCTCCGGCACCCGCCTGCACCCGGCCACGCTGGCCATCAGCAAGCAATTGCTGCCGGTGTACGACAAGCCCATGATCTACTACCCGCTCAGCACGCTGATGCTGGCGGGCATCCGCGACATCCTCGTCATCAGCACGCCGCAGGACACGCCGCGCTTCGAGCAGCTGCTGGGCGACGGCAGCCAGTGGGGCCTGCATCTGCAGTACGCGGTGCAGCCCAGCCCCGATGGGCTGGCGCAGGCCTTTCTGATCGGCGAGCGCTTTCTTGCGGGCGCGCCGAGCACGCTGGTGCTGGGCGACAACATCTTCCACGGCCACGACCTGCAGCCGCTGCTGGCGCGCGCAGACGGCCAGGCGCAAGGCGCCACCGTCTTTGCCTACCACGTGCTGGACCCGGAGCGCTACGGCGTCGCCGAGTTCGACGGCACCGGCCGCGTGCTCTCCATCGAGGAGAAGCCCAAGGCGCCCAAATCCAACTACGCCGTCACCGGCCTGTACTTCTACGACGGGCAGGTGGTCGATCTGGCCAAATCCCTCAAGCCCTCGGCGCGCGGCGAGCTGGAAATCACCGACCTGAACCGCCTGTACCTGAATCAGCGCCAGCTCACCGTGCAGCTCATGGGCCGCGGCTACGCCTGGCTCGATACCGGCACCCACGAAAGCCTGCTCGACGCCAGCCAGTTCATCGCCACCATCGAGCGGCGCCAGGGCCTGAAAGTCGCCTGCCCCGAGGAAATCGCCTGGCGCCAGCGCTGGATCGATTCCGCGCAGCTGGAAAAATTGGCCCAGCCGCTGCTGAAAAACGCTTACGGGCAGTATTTGCGCGGGCTGTATTCACTGGGTATTCGCGGCTGAAGCCGCTCCCACAGCCTCCAGCAAGCTCCCGCCCAACCCATGCACATCACCCCCACCGCCATCCCCGACGTCCTCTTGATCGCCCCCAGGGTCTTCGGCGACGCACGCGGCTTCTTCTACGAGAGCTTCAACCAGCAGGCCTTCGACGAAGCCACCGGCACCCGCCACCAGTTCGTGCAGGACAACCACAGCCGCTCCAGCCGCGGCGTGCTGCGCGGCCTGCACTACCAGCTGCCGCCGCACGCCCAGGGCAAGCTGGTGCGCGTGGTGCGCGGCAGCGTCTGGGATGTGGCCGTCGATATCCGCCAGGGTTCCCCCACCTTCGGCCGGTGGGTGGGCGAGGAGCTGTCCGAGGACAACCAGCGCCAGCTCTGGATTCCGCCCGGCCTCGCGCATGGTTTCCTGGTGCTCAGCGACAGCGCCGATTTCCTCTACAAGACCACCGCCTACTACCAGCCGCAGGCCGAGCGCTGCATCGCCTGGAACGATGCGCAGCTGGCCATCCGCTGGCCTGAAGGCATCACCCCCCTGCTCTCGGCCAAGGATGCGCAGGGCCTGCCCTTGGCGCGGGCCGAGCTTTCCCCCTCTCCGCCTGGGAGAGGGCAGGGGTGAGGGCCTGCGGCGTCCGCGCCGTCACTGCGCCGGCGCAGGCCCTAGGATCTCCTGCATGGCCCGGTACAGCTGCGCCGAGCCGAACTGCGGGTTGTGCGGGTCGAAGGAAAACGCGTACGGCACAGCCTGTGCCGGCCGCTCTTCAAGGGGCGGTTCGAGGAAGAACGTGAGAAACCGGGCGCCGCGCATCGCATGCCGCTGCAGCGTGGTCTTCAATTCCTGGGTATCCATGGCGCGCATCGGGATGAACTCCGTGATGCCATACGCGTGCTGCCCCAGGCTGCCCAGCAGCTTGGCAAAGCCCTTGTCGTGGGTGGCGCTGCCGTGCAGGTCCACGCCCAGGCGAATATCCCCTTGGGTCCTCAAGGTATCGTCGAGGGCGAATTTATTGGCATCCCAGCCCGGCACAACGCCCGGCAGCATTTGGTGGGTGTAGCGTGCAACGGTTCTGAGGCACGATTGCGCCACGATGCCATCGAATAGCCGCAGATAGTCCATCACCTGCTGCCTGCGAAAGGCATGCCAGAGCGGGACCAGCGGGTTGTAATGGAGCGACTGCCCCTCCGGCGGCATGTCCAGGCTGGCCTGCATGCCGGGGGGCGCCGGCACCGTGGCTGGCAGCTCGCGTTGAGGCGGCAGGCGCAGTATCTGTTTCTCCCTGCCCATCACGGCAATCTCTTTCGAGCCGATGTGGACCAGCTTGCCAGGGGCCAGCTCCAGCAAGGCACTGATACGGTGCAGGCCAGCGGGCAGGGAGCGGAAATCCATGTCCAGCCGCCAGCCGGTACTGGCGCTTCCCAGCTCGGGCTTGGCTTGCAATACATCCAGCCGCCCCTGGTTGACTGGCACGCGGCCGATCAGGCTGCCATCGCGGTAGACCTGCACCCACAATGCCTCGGCGCTGCCCGCTATCCATGACCAGCCGGAGATGGGTACGCTGCCCTGGGCAAATGAATCGATGTGTTCGGTGTAGCGGCTCAGGTGCTCCGTGCGCAGGTCGCGCGAAGGCGGCTGCACGTCGCCGAAACCCGGGTAACTCTCGCCCATCGCCGCGTTCAGTTCTTCTATCGTCGTGAACTTTTGCCGCAGATAGTCGCGAAACGCGACTTCCGAGGCAGGGCCGTAGTCGGTCACCCGGTAGAAAGGGGTAAAGCCCATGCCGCTTTCAAAGTGCGGCGCCAGCTGGTGCAGCTCGCCCAGCAAGGTGATTCCCTGGATCTTGGCGAGATCTTCCTGGGGCAGCGCGCACAGCGCCGCCAGCAAGGCCTGGATGGCCTGGATGCGTCTGGCGGTGATGGGCGTATCGGTGCGCGCCATGCTCCAGGGGTACAGCGTTTCGCCGCGGTAGGTGTCTGGCGGCAGAACCCCATCGCGCGTCCGGGCCAGGTTTCGCTGGTCCTCCAGCAGCACCTTTTCTATGGGCGCCTGCTGGGCAAAGTAGGAGGCCGACAAAAACAGGATCAGTGGCCGCGCGGTGTCGCGCACCGTGCGGACCACGCGTTGCACGCGCTCCTGGTCCACCACCCAATCGGCGCCCTCGGCGCGAAACAACCGCAGCAGCGGCACGGTGAGCGTGTAGCCCAGGGGAAACCCGGCTCCCGCCTGGGGGCTGTCGGGCTGCAAACGCCGCAGGGTGGATTCCACCAGTGCCGCCGCCGACCCTCCTTGGCCCATGCAGCCCGGCAGGGGCGCCTGCCGCGCGGGCGTGGGTTGGTCAGGCCTGGCAATGCAATCCGCAACCCCCCGCACCGCGGGCGCGATCAGCATGGCGCCCGTTGCGGTGTGGGTGTCATCCACCGGCTGGCCGAACCAGGCGGCGGCGATCGCGCCCGCGATGAGCACGGCGCTGCCCAGCAGCAGTGGCCAGGTGGAACGGCGCGCAGGCATGACCATCGGAATCCTGGAAACGCCCGGTCCTCGCTACCGGGAAACCTCGCCCTTGCCGAGAAGAGGAACCGGCAGGATGTAGCGCAGGAAATGCCGATCGCTGTACCCGCGAACCCCGGTGGAGGGAAATTCGTCGGGCCGTGGCACATAGCGCGTCTTGAACAGCCAGTCCCACAGCTGCAGGAAGGCGCCAAAATTCCTGTTCATGTGCTGCTCTTCGATGGAGTGGTGAATGCGGTGGTAGCGCGGCGTGATGAAAACGCGCTCCAGCGGGCCAAACCCTATTGGCGTGTTCCAGTGCATCAGGATTGCAAACGTCACGATGACCGAAACCACGGCGAACGGCACCTGCGGATTGCCCACGATCACCAGCAGCGGCACCGTCATGAAGGCATAGCGCCAGACCTCCTCCAGCCAGTGGTGGCGGGCAAAGGCCGCGGCCGAAATATTCTCCTCGGAGTGGTGCACGAAGTGGTAGCGCCAGAGCCATGGCACGATGTGCTGCAAGCGGTGAAACCAGTAGTACAGAAAGTCGTACAGCACCAGGTAGCCGAGCCACAGCAGCACATCCCGCCAGGTCAGCGCCGCGTGCAGCTCGATGTGCCACAGGTTCTGCGGCACGAAAACGTTCAGCTTGAAAAGCCAGGGCAGTACCAGCCTGTGCGCCACGGTCAGAGCGCCCACCACGTAGACCAGGTTGATGGCGATGGTCTTGTTCGATACCGGGTATTTGGCCCAGAATTTTTCCGCCGCGATGCACAAAGCCAGCAGCGGCGCGAACGGCGCCAGGCTGCCCAGGGTGTTGAGCACGGCCTCCAGGATGGGGCGGAAAATGTCCATGACGATGATGAATTGATGCAATCCCAAAGCCGCGAGCGGCGCTGGCGGAATGTATTACATCCAGGAAAACCCCCATTCGCGGCTGAAGCCGCTCCCACAAAGTCGCCGCTCCCCCCACCCTTGTGGGAGCGGCTTCAGCCGCGAATAGCCGCTAAACTTCCCCATCTTCGCGCCGCGCACCCGTGCGCCCCGGCTGCTCATGGCAACTCCCCCTTTGACCGATCCCGTCCTGACCACGGCCGTCGCCGAACCCCATCCGCGCCTGGGCGAACTGCTCGTGCAGGCCGGCAAGCTCACCGAACGCGACTTGGAGCGCGCCCTCGCGGTACAGCAGGAGCTCGGCGGCCTGCTGGGTACCGTGCTCGCGCGCCTGGGGCTGGTGTCCGAGCTGGACATCGCCCGCGCGCTGGCGCCCCAGCTTGGCGTGCCGCTGGTGGCGGCCGACGATTTTCCCGATCTGCTCCCTGAGGTCGAAGGCCTGCTGCCCGAATTCCTGCGTGCCAACGCCGTCTGCCCGCTGGGTGTGGAAGGCAATGCACTGCACGTCGCCATGGCCGTGCCGCAGGACGCCTTCGTGCTCAAGGCGCTGCACCTCGTCACCGGCCGCGCCATCCGCCCGGCGCTGGCGCTCGAAGCCGACATCGCCAAGGCCCTGGCCGAGCCCGAGGCGCAGGAAGAACCTGCCGAAGAGGGCGCCTGGGACGACCTCGATGGCGGCGATTTCATCGAGCACCTGAAAGACCTCGCCAGCGAAGCGCCGGTCATCCGCCTGGTGAACGCCATCATCGGTCGCGTCATCGAGCTGCGCGCCTCCGACATCCACCTGGAGCCGTTCGACGACGGCCTGCACGTGCGCTACCGCGTCGATGGCGTCATCCACCAGGGCGAACTCGTGCCCGCGCGCCTCTCGGCGGCGGTCGGCTCGCGCGTGAAGCTGCTCGCCCACCTGGACATCGCCGAACGCCGCCTGCCGCAGGACGGCCGCATCAAGACCCGCGTCAAGGGCCACGAACTCGACCTGCGCGTCTCCACCGTGCCCACGGTCTACGGCGAAAGCATCGTGCTGCGCGTGCTCGACCGCGCCAGCGTGCGGCTTGACCTCGCCACCATGGGTTTCGCGCCCGACACGCTGGCGCGCTTTCGCGAGCTGCTCGCGCGCCCGCACGGCATCCTGCTGGCCACCGGCCCCACCGGCTCGGGCAAGACCACCACCTTGTACGCGGCGCTCGCCAGCATCGACGCGCTGGCCAACAAGATCATCACCGTCGAAGACCCGGTCGAATACCAGCTCGAAGGCATCAACCAGATCCAGGTGCACCCGCAGATCGACCTGACCTTCGCCAACGCGCTGCGCTCCATCCTGCGCCAGGACCCGGACATCATCATGATCGGCGAAATGCGCGACGGCGAAACCGCGCAGATCGCCGTGCAATCGGCCCTCACCGGCCACCTGGTGCTTTCCACGCTGCACACCAACACCGCCGCCGGCGCCATCACGCGCATGCAGGACATGGGGGTCGAGAGCTACCTCATCACCTCCTCGGTCAACGGCGTGCTCGCCCAGCGCCTGGTGCGCACCCTGTGCAAGGAATGCAGGCAGGCGTATGTACCGGACGAGGCGCTGCTCGCCCGCACCGGCCTGGGGCGTTTTCTCCAGCCCGGCGAGGCGATCTACCGCGCCGTCGGCTGCCCCGCCTGCGGCCACACCGGCTACCGCGGGCGCACCGGCATCCACGAACTCTTCCTGCTCGACGAAGCCATGCGCCGCGCCATCCTCGAAGGGCAGGACGCCAACAGCCTGCACCAGATCGCCCAGCGCGCCGGCATGCACAGCCTGCACGAAGACGGCCTGCGCAAGGTCGCGGCGGGCGTGACCGCGCTCGACGAAGTCGCCCGCGTCACGCAGGACCAGCAGGAATAGCGATGCATCTTTGCCACCCGTGTAGGAGCGGCTTCAGCCGCGAAGGCAATTCGCGGCTGAAGCCGCTCCCACAAATTCAGGGAGCTCCCGGTATTGCACCCTCGCCCCTCTGGGGAGAGGGAGGGGTGAGGGGCGCGCCGCGCCTGCATATGCATAGGCTACGCAAGGTGCCCCATGCCTGAATTCACCTGGCGCGCAGCCGGCCGCAGCGGCGCGCTCTCCGAAGGCAGGCTCACCGCCGCCAACAGCGCCGCCGCGCTGCGCCAGCTTGCGGCGCAGGGCCTTACGCCGCTGGAAATTGCCGACGCCGCAGGCGCCGCGCCTTCGCCGGTGGCAGGCATCGCCCGGGCGCCGTCGCACCGCGCCAGCAAAGGCCCGGTCAACGGCGCCGACGTGCTTGCGCTCACCTCCGAGCTCGCCATCATGCTGCGCGCCGGCCTGGCGCTGGACAACGCCCTGCGCGTGCTCGTCGAGATGGCGCACAAACCCAGCGTCGCCGCGCTGGTGCAGGACATCCTGAGCGCCGTCAAGGGCGGCACGCCGCTCTCGCGCGCGCTCGCCGCGCACCCGCAGCATTTCGGCGATTTCTACGTCAACATGGTGCGCTCGGGCGAGGCCAGCGGCCAGATGTCCGCCGTGCTCGACCGGCTGGTGGAGCACCTGCAGCGCCAGCGCGCGCTGCGCGACAGCATCGTCTCGGCCACCATCTACCCCGCCATCCTGCTCACCGTCGCCGTGCTCTCGCTCGTCGCCATGCTCGGCTTCGTCGTGCCGCAGTTCGAAAAGCTCTTCACCGAAATGGGCGACGCGCTGCCCCTGCCCACGCGCATCGTCATGAATATGGGCCACGTCTTCCGCGCCTGGGGGCTGGAGATCGCCATCGCCGCCTTCGTGCTCGGCGCGCTGCTGGTGCGCTGGCTGCGCTCGCCCGCCGGGCGCCAGTGGTGGCAGACCCGCCTGCTGCGCCTGCCGCTCATCGGCCGCCTGGCGCTGCGCTACCAGCTCACGCTCTATGCGCGCTCGCTCGGTACGCTGCTGGCCAACGGCGTGCCGCTGCTCACCGCGCTGGCGATCGCCTCCGACACCGTCGGCAACGCCGTGTTACGTCCCTTGCTTGCCAAAGTGGCCCCCATCGTCAAGGAAGGCGGCAAAATGGTGCAGGCGGTCGGCAGCACCGGCCTGTTTGAACCTTTGGCCATCAACCTGATCCGAGTGGGCGAAGAAACCGGGCGCCTGGGCGCCATGATGCTCGAACTCTCGCTCATCCTTGAGCGTGAGGTCGAAAACGGCATCAAGCGCTTGCTGGTGCTGCTCGAACCGCTCCTCATTTTGATACTTGGCGTGCTCATCGCCGCCATCATCGTCTCCATCCTCCTCGGGATACTTTCCATCAATGACCTCGCTGCCTGAATTCTCCGCCGCCCGCCGCCGCGCCCGCGGCTTCACCCTCATCGAGCTGCTCGTCGTGCTCGCCATCCTCACGCTGCTCGCCGGCATCGTCGGCCCGCGCGTGCTCAACCAGCTCGGCGGCGCCAAGTCCAAGACGGCGGCGGTGCAGATCGCCGACATCGACAAGGCGCTCGAAATCTACAAGCTCGACGTCGGCCGCTATCCCACCAACGAAGAAGGCCTGGCCGCGCTCATGAAGAACCCGGGCGGACAGCTGGGCTGGAACGGCCCCTACCTCAAGGGCGACGCCGTGCCCACTGACCCCTGGGGCCACGCCTTCCGCTACGCCAATCCCGGGCCCAACGGCGGCATCGAAATCCTCTCGCTGGGCGCCGATGGCGCCCCCGGGGGTGAAGGCGAGAACGCCGACATCCGCAACAGCCATTGAAACTGTGTTTCACCTTGCCTTTGTGGGAGCGGCTTCAGCCGCGAATGATTCTGCTTCGCGGCTGAAGCCGCTCCCACAAACACGGGCTGGGTCACACGGCTTCACCCTCGTCGAGCTGCTCGTGGTCTTCGCCATCATGGCGCTGGTCACCGCCGTGGCGCCCGCCGCCTACGAGAAGATGCAAGATTCTCTGCACTACCGCGACACCGTGCGCGGCATGGTCAGTGCCCTGCGCGCCGCGCGCCAGCAGGCCGTGCTGACGGGGCACGATGCGCTCTTCGAGCTTGATTTGCGCGATCGCCGCTACGGCCTGCAGGGCGCCGCGGCGCACGCCATCCCGCCCACGCTCACGGTGCATGCCACCGTGGCCGATACCGAGGCCACCGACCAGCGCCTCGATATCCGCTTCCTGCCTTCCGGCGCCGCCAGCGGCGGCAGCGTGGACATCGTGCGCGCCTCGGGCGCGGGCGTGCGCCTGTGGGTGGACTGGTTCACCGGCCGGGTTGAACAGCGGCCCCTTGCGCCATGACCGCCCCGCGCGCCGTCCAGCGCGGCTTTTCCCTGCTCGAAATCCTCGTCGCCTTCGCCATCCTGGCGCTGTCCCTCGGCGCGCTCTACCGCGCCACCGGCGGCGCGGTGCGCAGCGTCTCGCACATCGAAACCCAGCAACGCGTGCTCGCGCTGCTGCAATCGGTGCTCGCCGGCGTCGATGGCGTACCCGAGCACGGCCTGGCCGAGCAGGGCGAAGCGCGCGATCTGCACTGGTCCCTGCGCAGCAGCCCCTACGCCGGCGGCGCCAGCACCCCCAGCGTACCTGCGCTGCACGAGGTACAGGCCACCGTCACCTGGAACGAGGATGGCCGGGAGCGGCAAATGCAGCTCGCCACCCTCAGGCCGCAGCTGGGCCCCATCACGCCGCGCCCGCAGCCATGACGCACCCATCCCGCCGCGGCTTCACCCTGGTCGAGATGCTGGTCGTCCTCGTCCTGCTCTCGCTCATCATGCTGGCCGTCGTCTCGGCGCTGCGCGGCGTCGCCCAGGGCAGTGACCGCGCCGATGCCCGCTTCGAGCGCATGGACGACGAGCGCATCACCCGCGACTTCCTGCGCGGCGTGCTCGCCCGCGTCTCGGCGCGCCGCGTCACCCGCCCCGGGCGCGGCGGTCCGCTGTTCGAGGGCGCGAGCGACCACGTCGCCTGGGTTGGCGTCATGCCCGCGCGCTACGGCGCCGGTGGGCGCACGTTTTTCCGTCTGGCCATCGAGCCGCTGGAGCAGGGCAGCGCCCTGGTGCTGCGCTACCTGCCCTGGGCCGACCAGCCGCGGTTCCCCGACTGGCAGCAGGCCGGCGCGCAGGTGCTCGTGCCCGGCGCGCAGGGCCTCGCGCTGCGCTACCGCGACGCGCGCCAGCCCGACGAATCGCTCGCCTGGAGCGACGCCTGGCAGCCCGTGGACGACCTGCCCTCGGCGCTCGCCCTCGTCGTCACCGGCGCGCAGGGCGTGCAGCTGCAATCCATGGAATTCCCCGTCTGGGGTCTGCCGCGCTCCGACCCGCGCCAGTCGGGCGATATCACTTCGGTGGGGGGCGGCTGATGCGGCGCCGCCAAGGGCTGGCCCTCGTCGCCGTGCTGTGGCTGGTGGCGGCGCTCTCCATCATCGTCGCCGGGCTGCTGCAGTCGGTGCGCACCGAGGCGCGCCTGGGCGCGCAGCTGCGCGGCGATGCGCAGGCCGCCGCCGCCGCCGAGGCGGCCATGCAGCTCGCCCTGCAATCGCTGCTGGCCGAGGCCAGGCCGCTCGATCGCCTCATTGCCGGCGATTTCGTCTGGCAGGATCAACCCATCGCGGTGCAGGTGATGCCCCTCAACGGCTACATCGACCTCAACGCCGCCCCGCCCGAGCTGCTGGCGCAGATGTTCCAGACCGCGGCCGGCCTGCCGCAAGACCAGGCCAACACGCTCGCGCAGGCGCTGCTGCGCGAGCGCACCCAGCCCGGCGCCAGCGGCGCGCCGCCCGGTTTCGAGGCCGTCGAAGACCTGCTGCGCGTGCCCGGCATCGATTACCCCCTCTACGCCCGGGTCGCCCCGCTGCTCACCGCCGACCTCATGGCCGGCTCGGGCCGCGTCAACCCGCTGGCCGCGCCGCCCGCCGTGCTGCGCGTGCTCACCGGCGGCAACGATGCCGCCGCCGCCCAATACACCGCCGCGCGCGCCGCGGGCGATGCCGCCGCCAGCGCGCCGGGCATGAACACCGCCTGGCTCGATGCGGCCGCCGCGCGCGTGCTGGAACTGCAGGCGCTGGTGCCCCTGGCCGATGGCGCCCGCATCCGCGTCGTGCGGCGCTACGCGCTCGCCGCGCAGCGCCTCGACGGGTTACCATGGCGGGCTTTTTACGCCCGCTCCTTTGTCGATCCGGCGGCAGCGCCCGCACAATAACGCCCCCATGTCCATCGCCACCTCCGATCTCAGGCTGTTTGGCCTGCAGTTGCCCGCCCTGTGGCAGGACGTGCGGCAGGCCTGGGGCAAGCTGTTCGGCCTGCCTGCCTTCGCCTGGCTGGCGCCCCGTCCCGCCGTTCTCGTATACGAGGCAGAAGGGTCGCAAGCCCTGTGGCAGGCGGCTGGCGCCGGGCTGTTTGGCCGCCAGCACCCTGCCTCGGCGCACCAGGCAGCCCCCTTCGCCGCCATCGAGCTGCCCGAGGCGCTGGTGCTGCGCCGCTTGCTGGCACTGCCGCGCCTGGCGCCGGCGCAGCGCCGCGCGGCGCTTGAACTGCAGGCCCGCGCCTTGAGCCCCTTCGCGCCGGACGACCTCGTCTGGGCGTTCGCCGAAGCAGGCGCCGGCGCAGGCGCCGCCCCGCGGGCCGAGCTGGTGCTCGCCTCCCGCCGCGCCATCGCCAGCCACGTGGCTGGCATGGTGCCTGCCCCAGCCGTCGCGCCCGAAATCTGGGTTCGCACCGGGCAAGACGCTGCCCGTGCCATGGTTTTGCCCGGCTTTGGCGAGGCGCGCCGCCGGCAGGCCGAGCGGCGCAGCGCCGGGTGGTGCGTGCTGCTCGCCGCCATTGCCTGTGCGCTCGCGCTCGCGCTGGCGCTCACCCCCACCCTGCAGCTGCGCCAGCGCGCGCTGGGCGCGGTGGCCGCCTGGGTCGGGCTGGTCGAAAAAGCCCGCCCCGCCGTGGCCGAGCGCGAGGCGCTGGTGGCCGTGGAAGGCCAGCTGCGGGCGCTGGGCCAGATCATGGGCGAGCGCGTCAGCCCCGTGCGCACGCTGCAAACCCTCACCCAGCTGCTGCCCGACGACACCGTGCTGCAGCGCCTGCAGATCGACGGCAGCCGCATCACCCTCGTCGGGCAGACGCCCGACACCGCCGCGCTGGTGCAAAAACTTGGCAGCCAGCCCGGCTTCAAGGACGTGCGCGCCCCCACCGCCGCCACCCGCACCGGCACCGGCAAGGAAGTCTTCCAGATCGAACTGACGCTGCAGCCCGAGGCACCCGCCGCGCCCGGGGGTGCCCGATGAGCGCCCTGACGCGCCGCGAGTGGCTGCTCGTCGCGCTCACCCTCGCCTTCGTCCTGCTGCCCCTGCTCGCGGGGGCCGACTATGTGTGGCGCAAGCACCAATGGGCCACCGGGCAATTGCAAACCCTGGCCCCGCGCTACGCCCGCCTGGCCGGACTGCAGGAAAAAGCGCCCGAACTCACCCAGCGCCTTGCCGGCGCGCGCAAGCAGCTGGCCGCCTACGTCTATCTGGCCGACAGCGACCCCACCCAGGCCGGCAACGACGCCCTGCAGCGCGTGCGCGGCGTCTTCACCCAGGCCGGCCTCACCGTGGTCAGCACGCAGGTGCTGCCCAAGCAGGAGACCCAGGGTTTTGACCGCATCCCGCTGGCGCTGCGCGTGGAAGGCGAGCTGCTGCACCTGCAAAGCGCGCTCACCATCCTGCCCAGCCTTACCCCGGTGGTGCTGATCGACGGCATGAACGTGCAGCAGGCGCCCCAGCGCCGCGGCGACGATGCCCAGCGCCTCGCCGTGCAACTGACCCTCTCCGTGCTGCACGCCCGCGCGCCATGAACAACCTCGGCCTGCGCCTCTTCCTCGTGCTCGATGCGCTGCTGCTGGCGGCGCTGGCCTGGCTCTGGCTCGACCCCGCCAGCGCCGCGCCGCGCTCGCTCGCCTGGCAGCCGCCCGCCGCCGTGGCGCCCGAACTCGGCGCCGCCGCCACCGAGCTGCCCCGCGTGGCCGCCATGGACACCCGCGCCTTCGTCGCCACGCTCGACCGCCCGCTGTTCTCCCCCACCCGCCGCCCGCCGCCGCCCAAGGCCGCGGCGGACGAAACCCCCGCCGCCGACACCCTCAAGGACGTGAAGCTCATCGGCCTGTACACCGCCGCCGACGGCCGCGCCGGAGCACTCGTGCGCACCGGCGCCGGGGTGGTGCAGCGCGTCGCGCTCAAGGAGCAGGTCGGCGGCTGGACGCTGCACTCCGTGCAGGACCGCGCCGCCACGCTCACGCGCGCGGGCAAGAGCCGCGTGCTTGAGCTCGCCATCTCCCGCCCTGCAAACCCGGCCGCCCCCGCCGGCCGCAAACGCTGATGCCCATGCTTGCGCACATGGCCTCTTCGCGGCTGAAGCCGCGAACGCCTTGCCCGACCGACCCCATGATGACCCATCCCCCCTTCCTCGTCCGCCCCCTGCTTGCCGCCGGTGCGCTGCTGCTGGCCTCCTGCGCGCAGGTGCCGCCCGCCGTGCCCGTGGAGGATGCGCCCGCGGCCATTCCGGCAGCGCCGGCTGCCGCGGCAGCGGCAGAGCCACCAGTGGCCAGCGAACCTGCCGCCGGCGCCCCCCCCGCCAGCGAGCCTGCCGCCGGCGAACCCCGCCTGCTGCGCGGCGACGACCACGTCATCGCCGCGCCCAAGGTGGTCCCCATGCCCAAAGGCAGCGCCAGCAGCTACCGCTTCGAAGACGCCCCCATCGTGGACGTCATCCACGTCTTCATGCGCGAAGTGCTCAAGACCGACTACGTGCTGCACCAGCCCATCGCCGGCACCGTCACGCTGGCCACGCGCGGCCCCGTCTCGGCGGATGACGCGCTGGCGCTGCTCGAAGGCGCGCTGCAGGCCAACGGCCTGGCCATGGCGCGCGATGCCCGTGGCGTCTATCACATCGGCAAGCCCGAGGCCCTGCGCGGCGTGGCCGCCAACCTGCGCCTGGCCGACGGCAAGCCGCTGGCCCCCGGCTACGGCGCCGTGCTCATTCCGCTGCGCTACATCGGCGCGCAGGAGATGGCCACCATCCTGCGCCCCATGGCACCCAACGACGCCATCGTGCGCGTGGACAGCCTGCGCAACCTGCTCGTCATGATCGGCACGCGCAACCAGGCCGAAGGCTGGCTTGAAGTGGTGCGCACCTTCGACGTGGACCTGCTCAAGGGCATGTCCGTCGGCCTCTTCCCGCTCAAGCACGCCAGCATCAAAGAGGTGGAAGCCGCGCTGCGCCTGGTGAGCGGCGGCGCGCCCGCCACCACCCAGGCCGGCACGCGCGGCGCCCCGGCGCTGCCCCAGGCAGCGGCCGGGCTGCCCGCCGGCGCCGCCGCGCCAGCGGGTGCCGCCGCCGCGCCCGAAATGCTCGGCGCCGCCAACCCGGTCTTCGGCGCGCTGCGCGTCATGCCCGTGGAGCGCCTGAACAGCATCCTCGTCGTCACCCCGCGCGCCGAATACCTCGACATCGCCCGCCGCTGGATAGAAAAGCTCGACCAGCCCGGCGACAACGCCAGCGAGCCGCAGCTCAACATCTACCGCGTGCAGAACGGCGACGCGCGGCATCTGGCCAGCGTGCTCAGCGGCATCTTTGGCGGCGCCGCGCCCGCGCCCGCGGGCGCGCAGGTGAGCCCGGTGGCCCCCGGCCTGGGCAGCACCAGCGGCGCCAGCTTTGGCGCGCAGGCGGGCTTTGGCACTACCGCCGGCCAGCCCTTTGGCGGGGGCGCGGGCGGCGGCTTTGGCGGTGGCTTCGGCGGTGCCGGCGGCGGCACCATGGGCGGCGGTTTCGGCGCCGCCGGGTTGGCCGGGCAAAACCGCCTGGGCAGCGCCACGCAGGCCACACAGCCCGCCGTGGCCCAGCTCGGCAGCGTGCGCGTGATGGCCGACGACGCCAACAACTCCCTGCTGGTGTGGGCCACGCGCGCCGAATTCGACAAGATCGAATCCGCCTTGAAGCGCCTGGACCTGCCCCCCACCCAGGTGCTCATCGAAGCCAGCATCATCGAAGTCACCCTGAGCGACGACCTCAAATACGGCCTGCAATGGGCCTTCAGCGACAGCCACCGCCGCGGCCCCGGCGCCGGCATCGTCGGCCAGCTGCCGGCGGCGGCCACCGGGGGCTTTTCCTACACGCTGACCGATTCCCTGGGCAAGGTGCGCGCCACGCTCAACGCCCTGGCCGGCAAATCGCTCATCAAGGTCATCTCCAGCCCCTCGCTCATGGTGCTCGACAACCAGGTCGCCACCATGGCCGTGGGCACGCAGCAGCCCATACGCACCGGCGAGACGACCAACCTCAACACCATAGGCAACCAGACCACCACCACCTACCAGTACAAGGATACCGGCGTGCAGCTGCAGGTGCAGCCCTCGGTCAACTCGGGCGACCTCGTCACCATGAACATCAGCCAGTCCGTCACCGACGTGGGCGACGAAGACGTCGTCACCGGCCAGCGCGCCTTCCTGCAGCGCCAGATCAACTCCAAGGTGGCCGTGCGCTCGGGCCAGGCCATCGTGCTCGGCGGCCTCATCAAGGACAACGCCACCACCGGCAAGTCCGGCGTGCCCATCCTGCATGAAATTCCCATCATCGGCGCGCTGTTCGGCGCCACCACCACCAGCAGCGCGCGCACCGAGCTGCTCGTCGTCATCACCCCGCGCGTGGTGCGCACCGACCCCGAAATCCGCGAAGTCGGCCGCGAGCTGCGCGAGCGCCTGCAGGGCCTGCAAGGCCTGGAAGCCGCCAGCCATCCCGCGCCGCCGGCCGAAGGCCAGGCCCAATGATGCCCCCCGGCTGCCGGGAACATTCGCGGCTGAAGCCGCTCCCACCTCCCTTTGACTGCCCTGCGTCGCTCCCTTTTTTGTTCTTCTGTAGGAGCGGCTTCAGCCGCGAATGCACTCCCACCCCGCTTTGAACCCCCTGTGCCGCTCCCTTTTCCCGCTTCCGCCGCGAATGCACGCACCACCCCTTGACCCCAACCACCCCATGACCGCATTCAAAACCACCCCCCTGCGCCGTGCACGCCCCCTCGCCGCGCTGCTGGCCGCCGCCGTCCTCGCCGGCTGCGCCGCGCTGGCGCCCACGCCGCAAACCCCCGAACAGATCGTGGAGGCACGCGCCAATGCCTACTGGGCCGCCATGCTCAAGAAAGACGTGCCCACTGCGTATGGCTACCTTGCGCCGGGTGTGCGCAGCATCTTCCCGCAAGATGCGTTCGCCGGCAGCCGCGGCTCGGCCGTGCGCTGGAAGGCGGCAGAAATCAGCCGCGTGCGTTGTCCCAGCGCAACCAAATGCCTGGCGACGGTGCGTATTGAGTCCAAATCCCTCGTCGGTCGCGGCGCAGGCAGTACAGTACCAACTTACTTTGATGAAACGTGGGTGCTGCAGGATGGGCAGTGGTGGCTGTACCTCAATGTGTAGGCACCCGGTAGAAGCCACCGGGCGGATGGTTCCGGCGGTTGTGATGGATGGAGGGATGTTTATAGAGCGATTTCGTTGTGTTTCACCAACATTTGAGCAGCGCGGCTTTGTCCATAACGTGGCTAAGGCAGTCGCTGTGCTAGGATTCACAGGCGTAAACGATCCCCTTTTATTTTGGTTGCGCCAAACAACTTCTCAACTGGAGTCTCTATGAAGAAAAGTGTTCTTGCCCTGGGTGTTGCGGCAGCCTTGGGTGGTTTTGCCGGTAGCGCTCTCGCTATTACCGATGCGGCACCTGTGGTTCCTCTGGTGAACCCAGCCACTGCCCTGACGTTGAGCCCCACGGGTACCGGTCATATCCTGATCGTGCCTTACTACTCGGCACAGAACGGCAACAGAACCCTGCTGTCCCTCACCAATACCGACAATACGAACGGCAAGGTCGTCAAGGTGCGTTTCCGCGGTGCAGCCAATTCGGACGACGTGAACGACTTCCAGGTCTTCCTCTCGCCCGGCGACATCTGGACGGCCGATATCCACCAGGGCCCCAATGGCGTGGCTGAATTGACCACTGCCGATGCAAGCTGCACCAAGCCCGCCAACGTCAATGGCGACTTCGGCACGGGTCGTTTCAAGAGCACCTGGGATGCGGATCGCAAGGCCTCCAATACCCGTGAAGGCTATATCGAAATCCTGAACATGGCCGACGTGCCCCCGGCTGCGGCTTTGTACAACGCCATCAAGCACAAGGACGGCGTTGCAGCTTGCGCCAGCTCCTCCATCGCCAATGGCACTGCAGGATCGGCTGCAGCGTGGACGTATCTTGACGGCAACCCCAAGCAAGGTACGGGCCGTTCGACTGGTGATCTGGAAGGTGCTTCGGCGGGCTTGGCTAAGCCGACAACGGGGTTGATGGCCAACTGGACCATCATCAATGTGCCGCGTGCCGTAGCTTGGTCGGGTGCCGCTACTGCTGTCGAGGCCACTGATGCTGGCGGACTCCCAGCTAACGGAGCCATTGTGTACTTCCCGCAGGTCAATCAGGCCACGGGTGGCAATATCGCGGCTCCCATTGCTACTGCCTACACCGCAGACCCATTGTTGACGCCTGCTACTCCCTTGGTGACTGGTAATGCCCAGTTCGATCTGCCTGATTTGTCCACGCCTTATGCTGGTGCAGCAAATCCGTCTGCCCAAGCGGCTGCTCTGTCGACCGCGATTTCGACGAGCGCAGTCAGCAATGAATTCTGGACGTTGGAATCCATTGGGGGTGCCACCGATTGGGTGTTCTCCATGCCTACCCGCCGCTATGCGGTGGCTGTCGACTACACGGCGAGCCCCAGTGCGCCAGAGTACAACAGCGCTAACAAAACTCAGTTTGATACTATCAATACGCAGATGGACGGCGATCAATTGTGCGTGAACGGCATCACCTGGAACTACTGGAACCGCGAAGAGGCGACGCAAGCCGGTGACGTGACCAACACCACGCGTTCGCCTGGCGAAGAGGCCGCTCCGGGTGCCATGTTCTGCGGTGAAACCAGCGTGCTGAGCATCAACGATGTGGCCGCCGGTTCTGCACCGACCAAGTCCCTGGGTGCTCAAGTGGCCGTCACCAACTTCAACCAGAAGGGTGCCGATGGCAAGATCATGCAAGAAGGCTGGATGAAGATCACCACGCCAGGCGCGGCGGTTACCAACCTGCCTATCCTGGGTTCTGCCTTCATGATGGTGCAAAACAAGAATGCAAACCCCGGCGATCCGGGCCACTTCAACATGACCTTCCCGCACCGTACGGCGCGTTGATCGGTCAGGAACCAAAAGGGGTCGCAAGACCTCAAGAGAAGGCGGGGGCAACCCCGCCTTTTTTTACGTCCATTTTCATTCGTATGACTATTTTCCGTTTTGCCCTCTGTGCCTGCTGCATGGCCGTCGCCATGACCGCCAACGCCGCACCCGACACCGTTCTGGTGCAGTCGGGCGCCGTCACCATTACCGAGGCCGATTTGCACGCCGAACTCCAGCGTGCGCCCGAACAGGCCCGCGAAGGTGCGCTGCGCAACAAGCAAACCATGCAGATGATTCTGCGCAATCTGCTCGCCCGCCGCCTGCTGAGCAACGAGGCGCGCGCCGCCGGGCTGGCGGATGCGTCGCCACTGCGCGAACAATTGCGCCTGGCCGAGGAACGCGTGCTCTCGGACGCGCAGATGCAGAAATTCAGTGCTGCCGAGCCACCGACGGACGCCGAATTGGAAGCCTACGCCAAGACCACCTATGTGGCCCAGCCCGAGCGCTTCGCCGTGCCCGCGCAGACGCACGCGCGCCACATCCTGATCGAAGGCGATTCCGAGGCTTCCAAGGCCGAGGCGCAGAAGCTGCTGGCGCAAATCCGCGGCGGCGCCAGCTTCGAAGAACTGGCCAAGGCGCATTCGCAGGACAAGGGCTCTGCCGTCCGTGGCGGCGATCTGGGCACTTTCCCGGAAGGCAAGATGGTGCCCGAGTTCGATGCGGCGCTCAAGGAACTGAAAAACCCGGGCGATATCAGCGAACCGGTGAAGACCAAATTCGGCTGGCACCTGATCGAACTGGTCGAACGCACTGCAGCGCACCAGCGCAGCTTTGACGAAGTGAAGAACCAGTTGATCCAGGAAGGGCGTGTCGATGTGATGAACCGCCATCGCAAGCAAATGGTCGATGGCCTGCTGTCTGGCCTGCAGGTGCGCCAGGACGCAGTCGATGCCTTCGTGGCGCGCGAGAAGCCCTGAAAACCCGCTGATCCTCCCCTTGCCGTAGGAGCGGCTCGAGCCGCTCCCAGGGCACGTCAGAGCCAATTCACGAGGCCAGGGCGTGGCGGCAATCGGCAAGGTGTTTGGGCTTGTGGGCTGGCGCGCATGGATTAGGTCGTTGGGTTGGGTTTTCGAGCTTGGCTAAGTTAGACTAACCAAAGAAAACAAAATGCCAAGGATCCACATGCCAACTGTCAACATGTTCGAAGCCAAGTCCTCGCTCTCACGCCTTGTCGAGGCGGTGGAGACGGGGCGTGAGCGCGAAATCACCATCGCACGCAACGGCCGCCCTGCGGCCCGTCTGGTTCCTGTTGCCACCGAACACGCAGGCCAGCGCATTGGGGTGGCCAAAGGGGTATTTCAGGTACCCGACAGCATAGACGGCGGCAATGCCGAGGTCGCCGCGCTGTTTTCAGGGCTGGCATCGTGAGGCTGCTGCTGGATACGCACATTGCGTTATGGGCCATCGTCGACGACCCCCGGTTGCCCGTTCTGGCGCGTGGGCTGATCGAGGGCGCGGCCAATGAGGTGTGGGTGAGCGCAGCCTCTCTCTGGGAAATTGCCATCAAGCGTGCCTTGGGCCGTGGTGACATGCCGATATCGAGTGCGGATGCGTTGCGCTATTTCCAGGCGTCAGGCTACGGAATTTTGAGTATTTCAGCCGAGCATGCCATGGGGGTGGAAGGATTGCCCGGGCACCATCAAGATCCGTTTGACCGGCTTCTGGTCGCCCAGGCCATGATCGAGCCCATGCGGCTTGTGACGCATGATCGCCATGTTGCGCTCTATAGCGACACGGTGATTTTTGTTTGATACGAATTGTGATTCAAATTGGGCTTCAGTGCATATGGGACAAGCGCCAAAAGCTATACTCCCGATAGCATGACAGCCCTCTTTCAGGAACTCGCCCAGCTCTGGCGCCTGCGCACGCTGCTGCGCGTGCTCACGCGCCGCGAGGTGCATGCGCGCTACCAGGGTTCGGCGGCGGGCGTGGCCTGGGCCTATGTGCAGCCGCTGCTGACGGTGGCGGCGTATTACCTGGTGTTCGACATCGTCTTCGGCATGCGCCTGGGCGACAAGGCGCCCACGGGCCGCGTGGGCACCTATCTCATCGTCGGCAGCCTGCCCTGGATGGCGTTCTGCGATGCGGTGGGCCGGGGCACTTCCAGCCTGCTGGATGCGGGTGGCCTGCTGCAGAAAAACGCCTTGCCGCCCGCGCTGTTCCCGCTGCGCACGGTGGCCGCCAGCGCGGTGGTGTACGGGCCGCTGCTGCTGCTGCTGGTGCTGGCCTACGCGCCGCTGCATCATTTTTCCCTTGCCGTGGTGGCGGTGCTGCCGCTGCTGGTGTTGATGCTGCTGCTGGCGGTGTTGCTGGCCTGGGCCCTGGCGATCATGGCGGCGGCGCTGCGCGATGTGGTGCAGGTGGTCGGGTTTGGGCTGGCCATAGGCATCTTCCTCTCGCCGGTGCTGTTCCCCATCACGCTGTTCCCCGCGGCCTGGCGCTGGGTGCTGTGGTGCAACCCGATGACGCCGGTGGTGCTGGGCCTGCAGTCGCTGCTGCTGCAGGGTGCCTGGCCGCCCGCGGCGGTGTGGCTGGCGCTGCTGGCCTGGATCGCCGTGCTGGCTGGGGCGCTGTCGCTGCTGGTGGCGCGCAGCCGCGAGCAGTTGGTGGATTGGCTGTGAGCGCGAATTCGCGGCTGAAGCCGCTCCCACAAAGCCAGGCCGAGTCCTCTCCTGTGGGAGCGGCTTCAGCCGCGAACGGCACTTTCACCCCCTCTGCCCCTGTGGGAGCGGCTTCAGCCGCGAACTCACCCATTGTCCTGCGTGCCAACACCCTGGCCAAGGAATACCGCCTCTACGCCTCGCCGCGCGAACGCTTTCGCGCGCTGTTCACGCGCCGGGCGCTGCACCGCAGCCATTGGGCGCTGAAAGGTGTGTCCTTTGAATTGCAGCGCGGCCAGTGCCTGGGCGTGATCGGGGACAACGGCGCGGGCAAGAGCACCCTGCTCAAACTGCTGACGGGCACGATACAGCCCAGCAGCGGCAGCGTCTGGCACGCCGGGCGGGTGACCGCGATTCTGGAACTGGGCGCGGGCTTCCACCCCGATTTCAGCGGGCGCGACAACCTGTACTTTGGCGGCAGCCTGATCGGCATAGGCGCCGAGCAGATGGCGCGGCTGGAGCCCGAAATCATCGCCTTCTCCGAACTGGGCGAAGCCATGGACCGGCCGGTGAAGACCTATTCCTCGGGCATGGTGGTGCGCCTGGCGTTCGCGCTGGTCACCGCCGTGCAGCCGGACGTGCTCATCATCGACGAGGCGCTGGCCGTGGGCGACCAGCATTTCCAGAAGAAGTGCACCGAGCGCATCATGGCCTTTCGCGAAAGCGGCTGCGCCATCGTGTTCTGCTCGCACAGTTCCTACCACATCCGCCACATGTGCGATAGGGCGCTGTGGCTGCGCGATGGCCAGGTGGTGGAGCAGGGCGAGACCGAGGCGGTGATGGGTGCCTATGAGATGCACAGCCGCCTGCGCGAGCAGGCGCTGGCGCCGCTGCAGGCCGATGGGGAGCCCGCGGCAGATGCCAGGCGCATGCCGCAGACCGATGCCCAGGGCGCCTGCCTGATGGCGGTGACGATCGACGATCTGGACGGCGACCGTCCGGCGCTGCTCGCCAGCCCCGATCTGGTGGTGCGCTTCACGGTGCGCGGGCGGGGCGATGAATGCCCGAACCTGGGTTTCATGATCGAACTGGCGCAGGGCTCGGGCATCACCTCGCTGGCCACGCACGAGGAGGGCGCGCGCCCCATCCTCCAGCCGGATGGCACCTGGCAGGCGGTGCTGACCTTTCCCGACTTGCCGCTGCACAGCGGCGAGTATGTGGTGAGCGCCTATCTGTTCGACGAAACCGGGCTGGTGCTGTACGACGCGTGGCTGCAGTACCAGCGCTTTCGCTTCGTCTCGCCGACGCTGATGCCGGGGCTGGTGCGGCTGCCGCACCGGTGGGGGTGAGGGTGGATGGTAAAATGTAATACGTATACCGTATTTACATGAGGCTGCTCAATGCACAGAAAAATGACCATCACCCTCGATGAGGCGGTGTATGAGGGACTTTACCGAACCGTGGGACGCCGCAAGATGAGCCAGTTCATTGAAGATCTGATTCGCCCACATGTGGCGGATACCTCGCTGGACAGCGGCTACCAGGCCATGGCTGCCGACAAAGAACGCGAGGCCGAGGCTGCGCAATGGTGCAACGCGCTGGCTGCCGACATGGCCGATGATGCGACGCGGTGAAGTCTGGTGGGTCGAGTTCGACCCAGCGGTGGGCAGTGAAATCCGCAAGACGCGGCCGGCCGTGATCGTGAGCAACGATGCGGCCAATCGCCATCTCGCGCGTGTGGTGGTGGTTCCGGTAACCAGCAATACGGGGCGGCAGTACCCCGGTGAAGCCGTGGTTACGGTTGGCGAACAAAGCAGCAAGGCCATGGCCGACCAGATCATGGCAGCCGACAAATCGCGGTTCAAAAGCCGGGTCGGCTTGCTTGCCAAGGCAGATATGCAGGCGGTTGAAGATGCGATCAAGGTGCATCTCGCCTTGCCGCGATAGTGATCCGGCTGCTGAACGAAGGGTTCTCGCTGCGATTTGATTTTCCCCAAACATCCCTATGACGCAAACAATAACCCAAGGCCAGCACTGGCTGAGCGAAGCCGAGCGCCTGCTGGCGCAAGGCGACCGTGCGGGCGCGGGCGAACTGCTGGTGCGTGCGCGCGACGAGCGCGACACGCGCCTGGCGGCGCACCGGCTGATCGAGCGCGAATTCCCCCTGCTGTCCTACGGGCAGTGGATGGGCTGCCCCTGCGAAATTTCCGAAGCCGACGACATCTTCAAGTTCTTCGCGGCGCACCCGTCCAGCCTGAACCCGATCCGCGACTACCTGGCCGATGGCTGGCGCACCATGGCCGAGCTGGTGCTGCTGCTGGAGGCGGCCGGCCATCCGCTGCTGCAGACGCGCAGCTTTCTGGAGTTCGCCAGCGGCCACGGCCGCTTCACGCGCCACCTGGTCAAGGCGCTGGGCGCGCCGCGCGTGGTGGTGTCCGACGTGGTGGCGGATGCGCTGGATTTCGCGCGCTCGGCGCTCGGGGTTTCGGGTTTTGTCTCGGCGTCCGTGCCCGAACAGGTGGCGCACGCGCAGCAGCACGACGTGGTGTTCGTGCTCTCGCTGTTCAGTCACCTGCCGCGTTCGACCTGGGCGCGCTGGCTGGTGCGCATCTACGCCATGGTGGCGCCCGGTGGCGTGCTGGTGTTCACCACGCACGGCGATGCGGCGGTGCGCAAGCAGGGCGTGACGCTGGAGCCGGATGGATTCTTTTTCACGCCGTCGAGCGAATCGAATGCGATTGACGCGCAGGAGTACGGCACCGCCTTCAGCTCCGAAGCATTCGTGCGCGCCTGCATCGCCCAGCACCTGCCGGATGCGGTGGTGCGGGGTTTTTCACCCCAGCATTTCTGGCACCACCAGGATGCCTGGGTGCTGGAAAAACCCGCGCATTGAGGAGGCGGCATGCATACGAGTTCGCTGGCCCATGTGCAGGGCCTGGTGCATCAGTACCTTTCGGAGCGCACGGCAGAGCCGCTGTCCATCGTCGATATCGGCAGCTACGACGTCAACGGCAGCTACAAGCAGTTCTTCCTGCATCCCGCGTGGCGCTATACCGGCGTGGATCTGGCGGCGGGGCCAAATGTGGATGTGGTGCTGACCTCGCCCTACCGGCTGCCGCTGGCCAGCCATTCGGTGGACGTGATCGTCTCCGGGCAGGCGTTCGAGCATGTGGAATATTTCTGGCTCACCTGGCTGGAGATGGCGCGCGTGCTCAAGCCCGGGGGGCTGATCTTTCTGCTGGCGCCGTCGCGCGGGCCGGAGCACCGCTATCCGCAGGATTGCTGGCGCTTCTATCCGGATGGGTTCCGGGCGCTGGCCAAATACGCGGGCATGGAACTGCTGCGCGTGAGCACCGACTGGCAGCCGCACCCAAGCGAGGACAGCGCGCCCTGGGGCGACACCGTGGGTGTGTTTCGCCAGCCCATGCTGTCCGCTGCGCAAAAGCTGCACCGCAGGGCGATGCAGCGGCTGCGCTACTGGACGGTACCCGGGTATCGCGGCTGAAAGTTCAGAACTTGCCCAGCCCTGCGAGCACGCCGTTGCGGTCTTTCACGCGCAGGACGTAGATGGTGCTGGTTTCGTCATGGCTGCCGATGGCGCGGCCGTTGACGGGTGTAAAGCGGTAGTCATCGATGGACGTGAAGGTTTGGTCCGTGCACTTCACCGCCTCGGCCGCGCCGCCAGGGTAGTTGCAGCGGATGGAGAGCAGGGCGCCAGTGCCTGTCGCGACGGTTGGGTCACCCGCGTACACATGGTCGAGGGTGTAGTACTCCAGCTGGTTTTTGCCGGGATCAAAGATCATCCAGCCGCCAAAGAGCGATTCTGGCTGCGGAGCCGCGGCGTCGCCAAATTGATAGCGTTGCATGGAAACGGCAGGTTCGCCGGGGAATTGGATGGTGCCCTTGGTCGGACTGGTGAAATTGACCTGCACCGGGCCCGCATCCCCGGCTGCATGGGCGATGAGCGCCGGCCCGCCGTAGTACCTGCCCCCTTCGTAGCGGATGAGCGAGTCGGCAGCCTTGCCTTGTGCGTAGTCCGCTACGGCCATGTGGAATGTGGAGGCACCGGATGTTTCGTAGTTGTAGACCTGCATCACCAGCTTGTCGTACTGCACATCAATCGCCATGCCGCGGCCGGGCTTGCCGTCCAACTCGGACGTGATGATCCAGTTGCCCGGATCGGGCGCCGGCTGGTAGATGGGCGGCGACATGGAGGCCGACGGGGCGTCCATCTGCCAATCCACTTTGACTGCGGAGGAGGTGTCTCCGATCCCCAGGCGCATGCCGACGACGCGGTGCGAGGTGGGCGGGCAGGGCGAGAAGGTGCAGCCCCCGGTGGCGCTGATCCGGCCGGACATGCTCTCCAGGTTTTTGGACCACACCAGTTGGCGCTTGCCTGGCGTCCCGTCGAACTGGATGTCGCAGGTGAATTGCTGCGTGGTGCTGGCGTAGCTGCAGATGGTGAAGGCGCCGCTGCCGTCCTTGAAGGATTGCGCGGTGTTGATCGCGGGAACGTTCATGGGGCCGGGGGAAAAGCCCGTGGTGGTGGTGGCGAGCAGGATGGCGTTGACGGGTTTGTCGCTGTCGTCCAGCTCGGCCAGCAGCCATTGTTCGGTGGCATTGGGCATCGACAGGGTGCCCGCGGGAATGTTGTCGAAGTTGTAGCGCGAGATGGCCACCGCGGGCTCACCCGGGAACTGGATGGTGCCGGTGGTGGCGGAAGTGAAATTCACCTGCACGTCGCCGGCGCTGCCGTATTCCTCGGCGCTCCTGGGGCCGCTGCCGTAGTAGCGCCCGTCCTTGTACTGGCGCAGCGCGCCGCTGAAGTGGTTGGCGGTGATGGCGCCGTAGCTCATGTGAAACGTGGGCTGGCCGGCGATGTCGTAGTTGTAGACCTGCATCACCAGCGTGCCGTCCTGCACGTCGATGTTCATGCCGCGTCCGGGCTCGCCGTTGAGTTCGGAGGTGACCACCCAGTTGCCGTTCTGCACCGTGAAGCTGCCGGCCGCCTGGGCACCCGAGGCAGCGAAGAGGACGCTGCCGGCGAGTGCGGCGGAGCGTTGAAACTGTCTGGCGTGCATCATGGGATTCCCTCTGCGTTGTGGTTGCGGGCGTGCCGCGGGGCACGTGCAGCCATTCTGTGGCGCCACGAGAGGGTGGACAAGTGACTTTGGTCACTGTCTGCGGTTGATGATTTGCGGAAGTCGTTCGGAAGTCGTTCGCGGCTGAAGCCGCTCCCACAGCAAAAATAGAGGTATCTGGATTTTTGTGGGAGCGGCTTCAGCCGCGAACGAATCAGGCCTGCAGCCAGGTCTTGACGCGCTGCTGCCAGTGCGCGGGCACGGCGCGCGCGACGCTGCGCAGCAGGGGCAGGCTGCGCAGCCGCACGAGCACACCGAGCAGGCCGGTCTTGACCACGGCATCGGCGCCGGGCTGGGGCAGCCAGGCGGCGAGCGCGGCGGCCGTCAGGGGCGGCGCGCCGGAGGCGACGGGCGCGGGCAGGCCCGCCAGGTAGTCGCGCTCATAGCGCCAGTCGGCCGCGGCACCGTGCGTGCCCACGGGTGGTTCGGGCGGCGTGGCGCTGGCAAAGTGGGCGCTGCGCAGCCCGGTGAAAAATGCCACCCATTGCGCCGCGCTCTGGTCCCACGGGTGCACCCAGCTCCAGGGGCGGCCCGCGACGCGTTCGGCAAAGGCGCCGATGTCGGGCACGGCCACGGGCAGGCCGGCCTGCAGCACCGCGCTCAGCGTGTAGCTGTAGGTTTCCGGCCATTGGGCCGGGAACCACACCAGGTCGGGCTGCAGCCAGGCCAGCAGCCCGGGCAGGTCTTCGTCCTGGTACTCGCCGTGCACCGTGAGGCGCGCGCGCGGCTGGGTCTGCAGGTGGCGGTAGCAGTAGCCCAGCAGGTGGAATTCCAGCGGTGCGTTGCGCCTGGCGGCTTCCAGCGCTGCCGCTTCGAGTACGTCGGCGCCCTTGATGACGCTGAGCGCGCCGATGACGACGATCTTCAGCGGGCGGCCCTCACCCCTGCTCTCTCCCAGAGGGAGAGGGGGAAAGAAAGGGGCGGGCGCTGGGGTGGGCAGGTGCGTGCCGGGTGCGATGTCGGTGTGCGGCACGACGAGCACGCTGGCTGCCGGGGCAAATGCGGCGATGCGCGCGCCGCAGTCGTGGCTGGGGGTGAAGACGTGGCGTGCGTTGGTCAGCAGGTAGGCGTTGGCGCCGCGCCATTGGGCGACGGTTTTGGCATCCGAGGGTGCGTCCCCCGGCGCGGCCATCTCGGGCGGGCAGCAGCGGCACTGGCCCGGGGCGCTCTCGCCTTCGTAGTGACTGCCTTTGCCGGTCATGCTGATGTAAGTGCAATAGCTGTAGTAGTCGTGCACCGTGCAGTCGTAGGCCACATGCAGCAGCGCGGGCAGGTCGCGCACGCGCGCATCGTGCCCGAGCAGGTGGTGGTAGTGCAGATGGCGGACGCCGAGCTGGCGCAGCACGGTGAGCAGATCGTTCCACTGGTCTTTCAGGCGGAAGGCGAGGGTGAAGCCTTCGCCCCGGCCTGCCATGCGCAGCAGCACGCGGCCGCCGGCCGCCGGCGTGAGCGTGAGGAACTGCGCCGTGCCGGCAAGGTGCAGGGCCAGTTCGCGCACATGCCGCACCGTACCGCCGGCGCGGTCGTGCAGCACGGCGAGGATGGTGGGCCGGCGCGCGGACTGCAGACGGGCCACGTCCAGCGCCAGCCGGTAGGGCGCGGCCGGGTCGGCCTGCACGAAGGCCTGCACCTCGCGCGCATAGCGCGGGTACAGGCGGTCCAGGGTCTGCATGGCGGCGCGCTCGCGCGGGCTCTTGCTGTCGCCGAAGCTCACGCCGCCGGTGTGCAGCACGAAGGTGTCGAGCAGATGCAGGTTGCGCCAGCCCCTGGCGGCGGCGCGCTGGCAGAAGTCGTTTTCTTCGCCGTAGCCCTTGCCGAAGTTGTCCACGTCGAAGAGGCCCACGTCACGCAGGCAGTCGCGGCGGATGTACATGCAGAAACCCACGCCGGTGGGCACGTCGACGACCGCGCCGGGGTGGGTGCGGGCGCACAGGGCATCCAGGCTGGCGGTGGTTTCGCCCGGCGGCAGCGGGTTGTCCTTGCAGAAGCGCGGGTAGCTGCAGATGGTGGCGTTGGTCGAGAACGGCGTGACGCTGGCGACCTTGGCGTCGCCATAGGCGGCGGCGCGGATGCGGTCGAGCCAGTCGTTTGCCACCTCGGTGTCGCTGTTGAGCAGCAGCACGTCGTTGTCGCTGGAATGCTGCATGCCGCGGTTCACCGTGGCGACGAAGCCGAGGTTCTCCTCGTTTTCGAGCAGCGTGATGCGGTCCGGGTGCTGCGCGGCAATCTCGCGCAGCCAGGCGGTGACTTCGGGCTCGGGGCTGCAGTCGTTGATCACGACCAGACGCCAGTCGCAGGCGAGCGGCGCCGCGAGCACCGAGGCGATGCAGCGCCGGGTATCGGCCAGGCCCTTGTAGACCGGGATGATGATGTCCACCGGGTGGGCGGCGGGGGCGATGGGTGTGGCGGCCGGGCGGCGCGCGGCGCGCAGGTGCCTGGGCGTGCGGCCCAGCAGGCGATCGACTTGCATCTTGGCGGCGACCAGCGGGCGCGTGGCCCGGAAGATGGTGGAATTCTCTATGGCCGTGAGATGTTCGCCCAGGCCGCGCAGTTCGTGGCGCAGGCGGGCGGTCTCGCGCTGCCACTGGTCGGCCTGCTGCTGAAAGCTGCTGCTTTGTTCCTGCAGCAGCCGGGTCTGGGCAAGGCTGGTCTGGAGTTGCGGCTCCAGCACGCCCAGACGCGCCAGCAGCGGCTGGACGGTGGCCGAGAGCGCCAGATAGTCGGCCGACATCGGCCAGCCCAGTTCCACCTCCAGCCGCGCGGCGCCCGAGAGCTGCGCGGCGGGGATGGGCAGTTCAAGCCAGGGGTCTTCGCCGGTCAGCAGCAGCAGGGCGGGGCTGCTGGCGGGCAGCGGGCCCTGCCAGACGATGGATTGCAGCCGGGTGTTGGCCAGCAGTGCGCCGGCGCCGTCCGCACTGGTCCATTGCCACAGGCAATGGGCCTGCGCATCGAGCAGGCGCAGGCGGTGCAGGTGCAGAAAGCCGGGGCGGTCGGCCGGGTCCAGGCGGATGGTGGTGGGTGGCGCGGCGCTGTCGGGCAGCGTGAAGTGCAGCGTTTGCCGCTCCTGCCCCAGCACGCCGGTGGCGCTGCGCTTGTCCTGCTCGGCAAAGCCCTGGCGGCCATAGGCCACGTACAGCTGCGCGGTGAACAGCGCGGTGGCGGGCGCGTCGTCGGCGCCGAAGTCGTTGGCCACCACCTCCGGGGCGGGTTCGGCGGCGCCGATGAACTGGTAGGCCAGCGCATCGGGCGTGGCCAGCAGGTAGCGCGCGACGGCGGGCGGCAGCTCGTCAAAGCGGGTTTTGAACTCCGATTCCGGCAGTTCGCGGCGGATGGTGTCCAGCTGGCGCAGCGCCCAGCGGTTTTCTCCGAGGAAGCGGCTGAGCGAGCGGCGCGTGAAAAAGCGCAGGTGGGTGCGGTCGAGCAATCCTTCCTCGCGGTAGCGGAACTCGCCCTGCAGCAGTTCGGCGATCAGCCCGGCGTAGCCGGCATTGGGGACGGATGTCAGCAGTCGCCCGCCGCTTTTGAGCAACAGGCGGCAGGCATCGAGCACGCGCTCGGGCTGGCTCAGGTGTTCGAGCACGTCGGCGCAGACGATGGTGTCGTAACTGTTGTGCTCGAATGTTTCCAGCAGATCGCAGGTCTCCAGGTTGTCGACGACCACGCGGCGGTAGTGCGGGCGGGCGTGCGCGGCCTCGGCTTCGCTCCAGGTCAGGCCGTCGACGGTGCACTGGCGGGTTTCGCGCAGGTACTGGCCGAGCGCGCCGCTGCCGCAGCCGAGATCCAGCACCGTGGCGCCGGGTGGGGCGAGGCTGGCAAGAACGGAGAGCGAGGTGCGTTCGCCCTCGCGGATGCTGCGCAGGTAGACGTGCAGATCCGTGATGGTTTGTGTCATGGGCGCGGATTATCCCAAGGCGGGGCGGGCCGCCGTGCGGCGACAATAGCGGCCTCATGGGAGCGGTGCATTTTCCGGTGCGGGAGGGTCTTGTGGTGTCCGTGGTCAGCCACGGGCATGGCGCGGCCGTGCGCGAGCTGCTGCAAGACCTGGCGAGGCTCAGCCCGGGTGTGGTCACGCGCGTGGTGCTGACGCTGAATCTGCCGGGCGAGCCGGCGCCGGCCGGCCCCACGGATCGGTGGCCTTTCGTGCTGCAGGTGCGCCGCAATGCCCGCCCGCTGGGCTTTGGCGCCAACCATAACCGTGCGCTCGCCGGCGCGCAAGAGCCGTGGGTCTGCGTGCTCAACCCGGATGTGCGCCTGGCGGATGATCCGTTTGCCGGCCTGATCGCCCAGGCGGGCGGCGCGGGCGTGGGGGCGGCCTATCCTTTGCAGCGGGATGCGCGGGGGCGCTTGCAGGACAGCGAACGTGCGCTGCCCACGCCGATGGCGTTGTGGCGCCGGCGTGTGCTGGGCCGAAGCGAGCCGCGCACGGACTGGGTCAACGCGGCCTGCCTGGTGTTGCCGGCGCCCGTGTGGCGGCAGCTGGGCGGGTTTGATGAACGCTATTACATGTATTGCGAGGATGTGGACCTGAGCCTGCGCCTGCGCCTGGCCGGTCTGCGCCTGGTGCGTGCGCCGGTCACGGTGGTGCATGCCGGGCAGCGGGCCAGCCACCGCAGCCTGCGGCATCTGGCCTGGCATCTGCGCAGCCTGCTGCGCCTGTGGTGTTCGCCCACATTCAGGGCCGCGGGCCGGCTCGCGCCCGCGCCCTTGGCGCCGCTGGCGCACGAAGGACGGCCATGATCGTGCTGGCCGTGGTGGCGTTTCTGGTGACCTTGTGCTCCGCGGCCCTGGTGATTCGCTGGCTGGGGTGGCGGTCCGTGCGGTATGGCCTGGGCAAGCCGCAGCGGTTCCACATGGGGGAGGTGCCGCGCCTGGGCGGGATCGCCCTTTTGCTGGGCTTGTGCGCGGGCTGGTTTGCCGGGGCCTGGCAGACGCTGACTGGCGATCCCGGTTCATTGCAGCTGGGTGGCGGCGTGGTGCACTGGCTGGCCGTGCTGCTGCCGGCGGTGCTGTGCGGCATTGCAGAGGATTTGACGCAGCGACTGAAGGTGGCGTGGCGCCTGGCGATGACGCTGGTATCGGGCTTGCTGGCGCTGTGGCTTCTGGGCCTGGAGGTGCAGCGGCTGGACTTGCCCTGGGTCGATGGGCTGCTGCATGCTGCGCCCTGGCTGGGCATGGGGATTGTCCTGCTGGCGGTGGCGGGCCTGCCGCACGCGTTCAACATCATCGACGGCTACAACGGGCTGGCCGGCATGGTGGCCTTCATCATCAGCCTGGCGCTGGTGCATGTCTGCCTGCAGGTGGGAGACAGGCAGCTGGCGGCCATCGTGGTCTGCATGGCGGGTGCGACGGCGGGGTTTCTGGTATGGAACTATCCGCGCGGCCTGCTGTTTGCGGGGGATGGCGGCGCCTACCTCTGGGGTGGCGTGGTGGCGCTGGCGAGCATTGCCCTGGTGCAGCGCCACCCGCAGGTTTCTCCCTGGTTTCCGGTGCTGCTGCTGATCTATCCGGTCTGGGAGACGGTGTTTTCCATCTACCGCAAACTGGCGCGCGGCGAGTCTCCCGGCATGGCGGATGCGCTGCATTTTCACCAGCTGATTTACCGGCGCATCGTGCGCAGCGTGCTGTTCGAGGACGAAGCGCGGCGCATGCTCAAGCGCAACAATCGCACCGCGCCCTACCTGTGGGCCTTCACCATGCTGTCCGTCGTGCCGGCGGTGCTGTTCTGGAGCAACACGCCGGTGCTGCTCGGGCTGTGCCTGCTGTTCTGCGTGAGCTATGTGGCAGCCTACGTGGCCATCGTGCGTTTCAAGGTGCCGGACTGGATGAAGTTTTGATTTTGTAATGGGTTTCGGGTGAGAGATTGTTCGGCTATTTCGTAGCCCAATTGACCACTGATCGGCCGATCCATCGGCCAGAGGGCCGGCCTCCTACAAAACAACCCCCCTTCTCTGTGGGAGCGGCGCTCTCGCCGCGATGACACGCTATCCCCCATCGCCCAGCAACCACACACTGGCCTGATGCAACTCCATTCCATCAGGCAAGGCAACCTTGGCTGGCATGTATTGCGCCACCAGAAAGCAGCGTGCCCGCGGCCACAAAGCTTGCGCATCTTGCAAGGCACGCACCTCGCGCTGCAGGGTAGCGGCGTCGCCTATGTCCAGACACACCTGCACCAGCCATTGCTGACCATCTGGCAGATGGGCGTAAAAATCCACCTCAAACCCGCCAGGCGTCAGCACATAGCCCACCTGCGCACCCCGGCGCAGCAGTGCATGCAGCACCGCCGTCTCCAGCGCATGGCCGCCATTGGGTTTGCCGGATTTGTCAAACAGCGCCATCAACCCCGTATCCACCGGATAGACCTTGCGCGGGTTGACCTGCTGGCGGCGAACAGAGTCGGTTGCAAGGGCCACGCTGTGAAGCAAAAAGGCATCTTCCAGGTGCGCCAGCATCTGGTGCAAAGTCTCCTTGGCCACAGGCACCCCGCGCGAGCGCAAATCGGCGTGAAATTTATTGATGCTGAAGCCGCCCGCCGCATTGCCCAAGAGCTGCTGCACCAACCAGCGCAACACCTGGGGCTGGCTCAGGTTATGGCGTTCCAGCACATCGCGCAGCAGCACCACGTCCACATAACTGCGCAGCAGCTCGCCGCGGCTGCGCGCATCCAGCCCCTGAGCCTCAGGAAAGCCCCCCTCAGCCAGATAACGATCCAGCGCCGCATCCAACTGCGACAGCTCCGCCTTGGGCAGACGGTCACTCGCAACAGCGGGCTCTTGCCCCGCATGGCGCAGCGCCTCACGCAAGCTGAAGGGCGACACCACCGCTTCCAGTGCGCGCCCGCGCATGCTGGTGGCCACCTCGCGCGAAAGCAGCTTGGCTGACGAGCCGGACAAGAACAGCTCCACGTTTTCGCTGTCGAGCAAGCGGCGCGCAAACAGCTCCCAGCCCGGCACCACTTGAATTTCGTCCAGGAAAAACGTGCATCGCCGCTGATCCCGCCACTGCGGGTGCAGGCGGTAATACTCATCCAGCAGCATGTCCAGATCGCTGCCCTGCAAGCCCGCCAGGCGCTCATCCTCGAAGCTGAAGTACAGCAGCCCCTGGCGTGGCATACCCTGGGCATGGCGCTGCGCCAACAGTTGCCACAAAAAGCTGGTCTTGCCCGCGCGGCGCATGCCAATCACCGCCAAGGCCTTGCCCGGTACCGCAGGCAGCCACACATCGCGTCGCGTGAGTGCGGGCAATGGCGCGGCCTGCGTGTCCAAAATTTTTTGACGAAAAATGGTGCGAAATTGGTCGTTCATAAAAGTCAATTTTATTTGAATATGTCCGTTTAAAAAATACAATTTAACTTGTGGGAATGGCGCCCTCGCTGCGCTGGATTTCGCACCAACAGCCATCTTTCAGAGGGCTGGCTTCTTACAAAACAACCAACTTTTGGGTGAGTGGTTAGGACGACGCCCAGCCGTAATGCAACGCTTGCACCAGCCATTGGCTAGCGCGCTGGTGGTGCACAGCAGCGGCAGCGTGGTGCCGCTGTTTCGAAGGCAGTTGCGTCATGGCGGGCCTTTGACGGTGACGCACGCCGAGCTGGTTCCTGCCCTGCTGGAATTGCGCTGCGCCGCCAAGGCGGGCGACACAGAAGCGATCCACAGTCTTCTTGCGCAATTGGTAGGAGGCTACCGCCACGAGCAGCTCGCCACGGAGTCCGCAGCTACCTGAGTGCGCCACAATGATTGATCCGGCTAGGTGAAGTCTGTACTGAGATTGTGGGAGCGGCTTCAGCCGCGCAACCGTTCGCGGCTGAAGCCGCTCCCACGACTGGAGACCTCATCGGGCCTGATCAATAACGCTGTTTCCAATTACCTTGAGTGTCCGCCCATGACCGAATCTGCATCCATCGCCGCCCGCGACAAGGCCGAAATCCTGGCCCAGGCGCTGCCCTACATCCGCCAGTTCCACGGCAAGACGCTGGTCATCAAATACGGCGGCAACGCCATGACCGACCCGGCGCTGCAGCAGGATTTCGCCGAGGACGTGGTGCTGCTCAAATTGGTGGGCATGAACCCGGTGGTGGTGCATGGCGGCGGGCCGCAGATCGAGGCGGCCCTGAAGCGCCTGGGCAAGGAGGGCCGCTTCATCCAGGGCATGCGCGTGACCGATGCCGAGACCATGGAGGTGGTCGAGTGGGTGCTGGCCGGCGAGGTGCAGCAGGACATCGTGGGCCTGATCAACCAGGCGGGTGGCAAGGCGGTGGGCCTGACCGGGCGCGACGGCGGCCTGATGCGCGCGAAAAAGCTCAAGATGCTCGACCACAAAGACCCCAGTCTGGAACACGACGTGGGCCAGGTGGGCGAGATCGTGGCGATCGATTCGAGCGTGGTGAAGGCGCTGCAGGACGATGCCTTCATCCCCGTGGTCAGCCCGATCGGCTTTGGCGCGGACAACGAAAGCTACAACATCAACGCCGACGTGGTGGCCAGCCGCCTGGCGACCGAGCTGAGAGCGGAAAAGCTGCTGCTGCTCACCAACATCCCCGGCGTGCTGGATAAACAGGGCAAGCTGCTGCCGGAACTGACGGCCGCGCGGATCGATGCCTTGATCCAGGATGGCACCATCTCTGGCGGCATGCTGCCCAAGCTGGCCGGCGCGATCGATGCCGCCAAGGCCGGGGTGAACGCGGTGCACATCGTCGATGGGCGCGTGCCGCACGCGATGCTGCTGGAAATCCTGACGGACCAGGCCTACGGCACGATGATCCGCGGGTAGCGCAGTGGCTTGTTGCTCCGGCGCTATGCAATCTCCAGTTGTGGGAGCGGCTTCAGCCGCGAATGCAGCCGTTCGCGGCTGAAGCCGCTCCCACAAGCGGTACAAACTTCACAGGGTCGGATCAATAGGGCAGCCGCCCTAATTTTTGTCGCGGTGGAACTGGCAGTGCAGCAGACTTTCGTGCAAAATAGCACGACCGTTCGTTTTATTTCATGCCAAACCAGACCGCTCCATCACGTTCCTCCGCGCACCGCGCGGTGGGCCGCCCTGCGCACAAGGGGCAACAGACCAAGGCGATGATCGTCGATGCGGCGCTGCAACTCGCCAGCCAGATTGGGCTGGAGGGGCTTTCCATAGGTGCGGTGGCGGATGAGACGGGCATGAGCAAATCGGGCGTGTTCGCCCATTTCGGCTCGCGCGAAGAACTGCAGATTTCCGTCGTGCACGAATACCACCAGCGCTTCGAGCAGGAGGTGTTCTACCCCGCGATGCAGGAAGAGCGCGGCCTGCCGCGGCTGAAGGCGCTGTTTGACCGCTGGATGCAGCGCACCTCGGTGGAGATCGATTCGGGCTGCATCTACATCAGCGGCGCGGCGGAGTTCGACGACCGCCCCGGCCCGGTGCGCGAGGCCCTGGCCGGTTCGGTGCGCACCTGGCTGGCGGCGATGCGCCGCGCCATCGCGCAGTGCAAGGAATGCGGGCAGCTGCGCGCCGATACCGATGAAGAACAGGTGCTGTTCAGCATCCACGGAATGATTCTGGCGCTGCACTACGAGGCACGCTTTCTGCAGACCCCCGGATCGCTGGAGCGTGCGCACCGGGGCTTCGACAACATCCTCACGCGCTACGCCGCCTGAGGTTTTTCTTTTCATCCATTCAACACAGGAGCCCATCCATGCCCAGCTACACCCCACCCCTGCGCGACATGCAGTTCGTGATGCATGAGGTGTTCAACGCGAGCGACGAATTCAAGGCCATGCCGCGCTATGCGGAGGTGGATGCGGACACCATCAATGCGGTGCTGGAAGAGGCCGGCAAATTCGCCGCCGAAGTGACCTTCCCGCTCAACATCAGCGGCGACGGCGAAGGCTGCCAGCTCGACCAGACCACGCACGAGGTGACGCCGCCCAAGGGCTTCAAAGAGGCCTATCGGCAGTATGTGGAAGGCGGCTGGCCCGCGCTGTCGTGCGAGACGGAATACGGCGGCCAGGGCCTGCCGTTCGTGGTGAACCAGTGCCTCTACGAAATGCTCAACAGCGCCAACCAGGCCTGGACCATGTACCCCGGCCTCTCGCACGGCGCCTATGAAGCTCTGCACGCGCATGGCACGGAGGAGCAGAAGAAGACCTATCTGCCCAAGCTCACCAGCGGCGAGTGGACCGGCACCATGTGCCTGACCGAGCCGCATTGCGGCACCGACCTGGGCCTGCTGCGCACCAAGGCCGAGCCCTTGCCCGATGGCAGCTACAGGATCACCGGCAACAAGATCTTCATCAGCGCGGGCGAGCATGATTTCACCAGCAACATCGTGCACCTGGTGCTGGCGCGCCTGCCCGATGCGCCCAAGGGCAGCAAGGGCATCAGCCTGTTCGTCGTGCCCAAATTTGTGGTGAAGCCCGATGGTTCTTTGGGCGAGCGCAACCCGGTGTTCTGCACCGCGCTGGAGCACAAGATGGGCATCCACGGCAACGCCACCTGCGCGATCAGCCTGGATGGCGCGGTGGGCACCCTGGTGGGCGAGCCCAACAAAGGCCTGGCGGCGATGTTCGTGATGATGAACGCGGCGCGCCTGGGCGTGGGCAACCAGTCGCTGGGCCTCACGGAGGTGGCCTTCCAGAACGCGCTGGCCTACGCCAAGGACCGCCTGCAGATGCGCAGTCTCTCGGGCAAGAAGGCCAAGGACAAGGAGGCCGACCCCATCATCGTGCACCCCGACGTGCGCAAGATGCTGCTCACCGCCCGCGCATATGCCGACGGCGGCCGGGCGCTGCAGGTGTTCTGCGCGCTGCTGCTGGACAAGGCGCACCACCACCCCGATGAGAAAGTGCGCAAGGAGAGCGACGACCTGGTGGCCTTGCTCACGCCCATCGTCAAGGCCTTCATCACCGACAACGGTTTTGCAGCAACCAACGCCTGCATGCAGGTCTTCGGCGGCCACGGCTACATCAAGGAATGGGGCATGGAGCAGTTCGTGCGCGATGCCCGCATCAATCTGATCTACGAGGGCACGAACACCGTGCAGTCGCTCGACCTGCTGGGCCGCAAGGTGCTGGGCGATCAGGGCGCGGTGCTGAAGAAACTGGGCAAGCTCGTGGGCCAGCTGGTGCAGGAAGAGGGCGTGAACGAGGCCATGGCCGAGTTCATCAACCCGATCGCCATCCTGGGCGAGCAGATGACCAAGTTCACCACCGAGATCGGCTTCAAGGGTTTTCAGAACCCTGACGAGGTGGGCGCCGCCGCCGTGGACTACCTGCGCGTGGCCGGGCACCTGGTGTTTGGCTACATGTTCGCGCGCATGGCGCAGGTGGCGCTGCGCAAGATCGCGGCGGGCGACACCGACCCGTTCTACACCGCCAAGCTGCAGACGGCGCGTTTTTACTTCGCCAAGCTCTTCCCGGAGATCCATTCGCTGATGCGCACCGCGCGCGCGGGCAGCAAATCGCTGATGAATACGGATGCGGTGCTGGCTTGAGCGGAGCCATTCGCGGCTGAAGCCGCTCCCACAAATGGTGGATGTAGGAGCGGTTTCGGCCGCGAATTTTGAAAAAATATCAACGGAGACTCTATGTACAAAGCGCTGGCAGCTCTCTTTGCAATAGCAATCGCCGCCCCGGCATGGGCGCAGATGACCCCCGTGGGCACCTGGAACAGCATTGACGACAAGACCAACCAGCCCAAGGCCGAAATCCAGATCGTGGACAACGCCGGGGCCCTGAGCGGCAAGATCCTCAAGACGCTCAAGCCCGACGCCAAACCCACTTGCACCGAATGCACGGACGACCGCAAGGACAAGCCCATCGCGGGCCTGGAGATCATCCGCGGCGGCACGCAGGCCGAAAGCGGTGATGTGTGGGAAGGCGGCAAGATTCTCGACCCGGAAAACGGCAAGGAATACCGCGCCACCTTCACGCCGATCGAAGGCGGCAAGCAGCTGCAGGTGCGGGGTTTCATCGGCCCGTTCTTCCGCACGCAGGTGTGGAAGCGGGTGCAGTAAGCGCATCTCTCCCTCCCCCTCTGGGGGAGGGCAGGGTGGGGGCTCGCGCAGCCTATGTGCCTGAGCAGCCCCCATCCCCGCCTTCCCCCAGAGGGGGAAGGAGCCTGAAAACCGAATTTGGAAGTGCCATGACCCGATTCAACGTGAAAAAAGTCGCCGTGCTCGGCGCGGGCGTGATGGGTGCGCAGATCGCGGCCCACCTCGTCAATGTGAAGGTGCCGGTCATCCTGTTTGACCTGCCCGCCAAAGAGGGGCCCAAGAGCGGCATTGCCCTCAACGCCATCGCCAACCTGAAGAAGCTCAAGCCCTCGCCGATCGGCGTGGCAAGCGACGCCGACCTGATCCAGCCGGCCAACTACGAGGAGCACATGGCGCTGCTTGCCGACTGCGATCTGGTGATCGAGGCGATCGCCGAGCGCATGGACTGGAAGCAGGACCTCTACCACAAGATCGCGCCGCATGTGGCGGATCACGCGCTGCTGGCGTCCAACACCTCGGGCCTGTCGATCACCAAGCTCTCGGAAGCCTTGCCCGAGCAGCTGCGCCCGCGCTTTTGCGGCATCCACTTCTTCAACCCGCCGCGCTACATGCCGCTGGTGGAGCTGATCAAGACGCCGACGACCGAGCCGCAGGTGCTCGATCACCTCGAAGCCTTTGTCACCAGCGGTTTGGGCAAGGGCGTGGTGCGCGCCAAGGACACGCCCAACTTCGTCGCCAACCGGATCGGCATCGCGGGCATCCTCTCGACGATGCAGGAAGTCGAAAAGTACGGCCTGACGTTTGACGTGGTGGACGACCTCACGGGCAAGAAGTTCGGGCGCGCTTCGAGCGGCACTTTCCGCACCGCCGACGTGGTGGGCCTGGACACGATGGCGCACGTCATCAGGACCATGCAGGACAACCTGAGCCTGGCGACCGACCCGTTCTACGACAGCTTCAAGACGCCCGCGGTGCTGGCCAAGCTGATTGAACTGGGCAACCTGGGCCAGAAGACCAAGGCCGGTTTCTTCAAGAAGGTGGGGCGCGACATCCTGCGTTTTGATCTGGAAAGCGGTGAATACGTCGCTGCCGGTGCCAAGGCCGACGATGTGTATGCCCGCATGCTCAAGCGCCCGGCAGCCGAGCGTTTGAAGCTGCTGCGCGATGCGACGGGCGCCGAGGGCCAGTTTCTCTGGGCGATTCTGCGCAACGGCTTTCATTACGCCGCCGTGCACCTGGCCGACATTGCCGAGACCGCGCGCGACGTGGATCAGGCGATGCGCTGGGGCTTTGGCATGAAGCAGGGGCCGTTCGAGCTCTGGCAGGAAGCCGGCTGGCTCACCGTGGCCAGGATGGTGCAGGAAGACATAGACGCGGGCAAGGCGCTGTGCAAGACGCCGCTGCCCGACTGGGTCTTCAAGGGCCCGGTGGCGGATGCCGGTGGCGTGCACACCGCGCAGGGTTCGTGGAGCCCGTCTGCTGGTAAATTCGTAGCGCGTCGCGCGCTGCCAGTCTATGCCAGACAGCATTTTCCTGAAAAACTGCTGGGCGAGGACAACCTGCCCGACTGGCACGTGGCAGGCACCACGATCAGCGAGGGCGACGGCGTGCGCGTCTGGACGCTGGACCAGAGCTGCGCCGACGAAGACCGGGTGCTGATTGCCTCGATCAAGAGCAAGATGCACGCGATCAGCCCGGCGGTGATCGAGGAGCTGGGCGAGGCGCTGCAACTGGCCGAGCGCGAATACGCCGGCATGGTGATCTGGTCGGGCGATGCGCCCTTCAGCGTGGGCGCCGACCTGCAGGCCGCGATGCCGGCCTTCATCGCTGCGGGCATTGATGCCATCGACGGCCTGCAGCAGGAATTGCAGGGCCTGATGCTGCGCATCCGCTATGCGCAGGTGCCGGTGATTTCGGCCATTCATGGCATGGCGCTGGGCGGGGGCTGCGAGCTGGCCGTCCACAGCGCGCGGCGCGTGGCGCACATGGAGAGCTACATCGGCCTCGTCGAAGTGGGCGTGGGCCTGGTGCCGGGTGCCGGGGGCCTGACCTACATCGCACGCCATGCGGCCGAGAACGCCGCCAGCAGCACCGGCAAGGATTTGCTGCCCTTCCTCACCGAAGGCTTCACGGCCGCGGCCATGGCCAAGGTGGGCACGAGCGCGATCGAATCGCGTGCGCTTGGCTACCTGCTCGATTCGGATCTCGTCGTGCCGCACAAGGACGAGCTGCTGTTCGTTGCGCTCAACGAAGCACGCTCCATGGCGCGTGGCGGCTGGCGGGCGCCGCTCAAGCGGACCTTCCCGGTGGCGGGGCGCAGCGGCGTCGCCACCATCAAGGGCTCGCTCGTCAACATGCGGGGCGGCGGCTTCATCAGCGACCACGACCAGCACATCGCCACCCTGATCGCCGAGGTGGTCTGCGGCGGTGACGTGGACGCGGGCACGCTGGTGAACGAGGAATACCTGATGGGCCTGGAGCGCAAGGCCTTCTGCGCGCTGATCCAGCATCCGAAGACGCAGGAGCGGATTCTGGGCATGCTCAATACCGGCAAGCCGGTGAGGAATTGATGCGTCTTTGCTCCTTCCCCCTCCGGGGGAAGGTTGGGATGGGGGCGCACGGCGCCAAACAGGCCAGGCGGCTTGCCACGCTGGCCCCCACCCCAGCCCTCCCCCGGGAGGGGAGGGAGCCAATACCGCGAGCCGCCATTTTTTGTAGAACGATGCGAAACCAGGCCACACCGCGTGCTTACGCCAATGCCCAGGCATTGCGCAGCGCCATGACCGACTCGGAGCGCAAGCTCTGGAGCGGCCTGCGCGGCGAGCAGCTCGGCGTGAAATTTCGGCGCCAGCATCCGCTGGACTCCTACATCGCGGACTTTGCCTGCCTGGAGCCCAGGTTGATCGTCGAGCTCGATGGCTCGCAGCATCAGGAACAGGCCGGGTACGACGCACGCCGTGATGCGTTTTTTCGTTCCCAAGGCTTTGACGTGCTGCGCTTTCCGTCCAATACGCCGTTGCTGGAATTGGAAGGCGTGTTGCAGGCTATTGCCGAGCGGCTGGCGGATCTGCAGCGCCAGCCCCCATCCCCACCTTCCCCCAGCGGGGGAAGGAGTTGAAGTCACAAGGAGTCAGACCATGACCAAGCAAATCCAGGACGCCTACATCGTCGCCGCCACGCGCACGCCGATCGGCAAATCACACAAGGGCTTTTTCCGCAATACGCGGCCCGACGACCTGCTGGCCACCATCCTCCGCGCGGCGCTGGCCCAGGTGCCCAGCCTCGACCCGGCGGCGGTGGAAGACGTGATCTCCGGCTGCGCCATCCCCGAGGCGCAGCAGGGCCTGAACGTGGCGCGCATCGCCGCGGTGCTCGCCGGCCTGCCCAAGAGCGTGGGGGGCATCACCGTCAACCGCTTCTGCGCCTCGGGCCTGTCGGCCGTGCAGATGGCGGCCGACCGCATTCGCGTGGGCGAGGCCGAGGTGATGATCGCCGCCGGTGTGGAGAGCATGAGCATGGTGCCCATGATGGGCAACAGCCCCAGCCTTTCGCCCAGCATCTTTGCAGGCGGTGACGAGGACGTGGGCATCGCCTACGGCATGGGCCTCACCGCCGAGAAGGTGGCGCAGCAGTGGAAGGTGACGCGGGACGCCCAGGATGCGTTCGCGGTCGAATCCAACCGCCGCGCGGTGGCGGCGCAGCAGGCCGGACGCTTTGCCAACGAGATCACGCCGATCGAGGTGGTGGCACGCGGGCTGGACCTGGCGACGGGCGAGCCGACGACGGCCACGCGCACGGTGAATCTGGACGAAGGCCCGCGCCCCGATACCAGCATGGAGGGCCTGGCCAGGCTGCGCACCGTGTTTGCCGCGCGCGGCACGGTGACGGCGGGCAACAGCAGCCAGACCAGCGACGGCGCGGGCGCCTTGATCCTGGCCAGCGAAGCCGCCGTCAAGCGTTTCAACCTCAAGCCCCTGGCGCGCTTCGTGAGCTTTGCCAGCCGCGGCGTGCGCCCCGAGATCATGGGCGTGGGGCCGATCGAGGCGATTCCGGCGGCGCTCAAGCTCGCGGGCCTGAAGCATGAGGACATGGGCTGGATCGAGCTCAACGAAGCCTTTGCCGCGCAGTCGCTCGCCGTCATCCGCACGCTCGGGCTGAACACCGACGTGGTCAACCCCATGGGTGGCGCGATCGCGCTCGGCCACCCGCTGGGCGCCACGGGCGCGATCCGCTCGGCCACCGTGGTGCATGCGCTGCAGCGCGAGAACCTGAAGTACGGCATGGTCACGATGTGCGTCGGCATGGGGCAGGGCGCGGCGGGGATTTTCGAGCGCGTTTGATCTTCATCGCATGCAGCAGCAAATCACCCTCAGCGGCAGCGGCGCGCCCATCGCCGTCCAGAGCCATGAGAGCCCGGGCGCGGCGCGCGCGCAGGTGGTCATCGGCAACGCCGTCGGCGTGCACCAGCGCTACTACCAGGACTTTGCCGCCTGGCTCGCGCGCCAGGGCTTTCACGTCTGGACCTTCGACTGGCGCGGCCAGGGTGCGTCGCTTGCGGGCAGCCTGCGCGCCGTGCACCCCACGCTGCAGGACTGGGTGGCCGACTACGAGGCGGTGATCGCTCACGCCAAAGCCTTGATGCCGAGGAAACCCCTGCTGCTCGTCGGCCACAGCCTGGGCGCGCAGCTGCCGGGACTGTTCACGCACCCCGAGCGCGTGGACGGCATGCTGGCCGTGGCGGCAGGCAGCGGCTATTGGCGCGTGAATGCGCCGCAGTTGCGCAAAAGCATCCTGCCGTTCTGGTATGCCGTGATGCCCGTGGCCACGGCGCTCTGCGGCTACTTCCCCGGCGCGCGGCTGGGCATGGTGGGCGACCTGCCCGCGAGCATCGCCTGGCAGTGGCGCCGCTGGTGCCTGAACCCGCGGTACGGCATGGGCGCCGAGAACGCGCGCGATGCTTATGCGCGGGTGCGCTTTCCCATCCACCTGCTGCGCATGCACGACGACGAGATGATGAGCGAGCAGGCCAACCGCGATCTGCTGGCGATGTACCCCGCAAGCAGCCAGCAGATACAGACGCTCACGGCGCAGGATGCGGCGGGCCAGCGCATCGGCCATCTGGGGTTCTTCAAGCCGCGTTTTGAAACCACGCTCTGGCCGCGCGCGGCCACGGCGCTGAATCGGCTCGCGCAAGTCGCCACCATGACGCCGCTGCAGGGCAATTGCGGGCACACTGCGGCGCCATGACATCACACACCCACATCCACCCGCTGGACGATGCGCTGCTGCTGCAGCCCACTGCGCCTGGCGTCTTCACCGGCCGCACCACCGAGCCTTACTGGAACATGGTTGGGCCCTATGGCGGCGTGACGGCGGCGACGCTGCTGCAGGGCGTGCTGCAGCACCCCGACCGCCTGGGCGATCCGCTCTCGCTCACCGTGAACTACGCCGGTGCCGTCACCGAGGGCGCGTTCACCGTGCGTGCGCAGGCGGTGCGCACCAACCGCTCCACCCAGCACTGGTGGGTAACGCTCTCGCAGGCCGATGCCGAGGGCGTGGAGCAGGTGGCGACGACGGCCACCGTGATCACCGCCGTGCGCCGCGGCACCTGGAGCAGCACGGAAACGCCGATGCCCGCCGTGCAAAAACCTGCCGATTGCCCGGCGATTGAAGGACTGTTCCCGGTGCAGTGGGTGCGCCGCTACGAGATGCGCCCGATCGCCGGGCCGCTGCCCGCGCAGTGGGATGGCGCCGAGCACGACAGCCTGACCCGGCTCTGGGTGCGCGACACGCCGGCGCGGGCGCTGGACTTCGCCGCGCTGGCCGGCATCAGTGACGTGTTCTTTCCGCGCATCTGGCGCCGCCGCGCCACGCGCGTGCCCATCGGCACCGTCTCGATGACGGTGTACTTTCACGCCGGGGCCGAGCTGCTGGCGCACACCGGCGGCGGCTACCTGCTGGCGCAGGCGCGGGCGCAGGAGTTTCGCAACGGCTTTTTCGACCAGACCGCGCAGCTGTGGAACGAGGCGGGCGAGATGCTCGTCACCACGCAGCAGATCGTTTACTACAAGGAATGACACCATGACCACCGCCACGCAGGACATCCTGGTGCACGCCGACGCCGGCGTGACCACCATCACCTTCAACCGGGTGGAGAAGAAGAATTCCTTCACCGAAGTGATGTACGGCGCCATGGCCGGCGTGCTGGAAGCGGCGGCGCAGGATGCGGCCGTGCGCTGCGTTGTCATCCAGGGCGACGCGACGGTGTTCAGCGCCGGCAACGACATCGGCGACTTTCTGCGCCAGGGCCAGCAGACGCAGCCCGCCGAGATGACCGAGCGCCCGGTCTGGCGCTTCCTCAAGGCGATTGCCGGCTTTCCCAAGCCGCTCGTCGCGGCGGTCTGCGGCCCGGCCGTGGGCGTGGGCACCACGCTGCTGCTGCACTGCGATCTGGTCTACGCGGGCGACAACGCCGCCTTCGCGCTGCCGTTCGTCAACCTGGGGCTGTGCCCGGAGGCGGCCTCCAGCCTGCTGCTGCCCAGAATGTTCGGCATGCACCGCGCGGCCGAGGCGCTGATGCTGGGCGAGCCCTTCATGGCCGAGGCGGCGCTGGAAGTGGGGCTGGTCAACCGCGTGGTGCCGCCCACCGAGTGCAATGCGCTGGCGCAGCAGCAGGCCAGGAAGCTGGCCGCCAAGCCGCTGTCGTCGCTGATGGCCACCAAGCGCCTGATGAAGGGCGCGCAGACCGAACAGGTGCTGCAGGTGATGCTGGACGAATCCAGGGAATTTGGCCGATTGATGCGCGAACCCGCGGCGCGCGAGGCTTTTGGCGCCTTTCTGGAGAAGCGCAAGCCTGACTTTTCGGGAATGTAAGGCGCAGGGTGCTTTATCGTCCTGTGGGCAGGACGATGAAACCGTTTTGCCGGTCTTGTATCTCGGCAGACAGTTCCTATCATGAGGGCATCGCGTCCAAACTCCGCGGGCGCATTGCATGAGGAAATCTGCCATGACCGAAGCCGCCACTCTCGTTCGCAAGACCGTGCTTTCCACCCACGCCGCGCCGCCGCGCCATTGGGTGGGCGACGGCTTTCCGGTGCATGGCATGTTCGGCTACAGCGGCGCCGGCGTGGCCGAGCGCAGCCCCTTCCTGATCCTGGATTACGCCGCGCCGACGGAATTCACCCCCACCAGCCAGCGCCGCGGCGTGGGCAGCCACCCGCACAAGGGGTTTGAAACGGTGACCATCGTCTATGAAGGCGAGGTCGAGCACCGCGATTCCACCGGCGCCGGCGGCGTGATCCGCCAGGGCGATGTGCAGTGGATGACGGCCGGCGGCGGCATCGTGCACGAGGAGTTCCATTCACGCGACTACGCCACCAAGGGCGGGCCGTTCGAGATGGTGCAGCTCTGGGTCAACCTGCCGGCCAGGGACAAGGAAACACCCGCGCATTACCAGGGCATCACCGACGCGCAGATTCCGGTGGCCGTGCTGCCCGGTGGCCGCGTGCGCGTGATCGCCGGCGGTGTGGCTGAGGTGCGCGGCCCGGCGCGCACCTTCACTTCCATGAACGTGCTGGATGTGCGGATTGGCGCAGGCCAGACCATGGAGTTGCCCCAGCCCGAGGGCTGGACCACGCTTGTCGTGGTGCTGGCGGGCAGCGTGCGCATCAACGGCAGCGAAACGGTGGGTGCGGCGCAGATGGCCACGCTTTCCACGGCGGGCGAGGGCCTGACGCTGCAGGCGGCTGAAGCCTCCAAGGTGCTGGTGCTCTCCGGCGAGCCGATCAACGAACCGGTCGCGGCCTATGGCCCCTTCGTGATGAACACGCGCGAGGAGCTGGTGCAGGCGGTCGATGACTTCAACAGCGGGCGCTTTGGCCGCCTGCATTGAAGGAGGCGACACGATGACTGCCCTCACCGTCCCGCAGCGCTACCAGTCCCGCCCGGCCATTCTGGGCGAAGACACGCGCATCACCCGTGCCTTGCCGCACCGCGCGCGGCGCACGGTGGGTGCGTGGTGCTTCCTGGACCATCTGGGCCCGGTGCATTTCGCGCCGGGCAAGGGCATGCACGTCGGCGCGCATCCGCACATCGGCCTGCAGACCTTCACCTGGATGATCGAAGGCGAAGTCGTTCACCGCGATTCGCTGGGCAACGAGCAGGTGATCCGTCCCGGGGAGGTCAACCTCATGACCGCCGGGCGTGGCATTGCGCACACCGAGGATTCGTTGCACGACGGCGCGACCGCGCACGCGGCGCAGCTGTGGATTGCGCTGCCCCGAAGCGAGGCGCGGCGCGAACCGGCGTTTGCCCACTACCCCGATCTGCCGCAGACGGCGCTGGGCGGCTTTCATGCGACGGTGCTCGCGGGCAGCGCCTTTGGCCTGCAGGCGCCCGCGCAGGTGCACACGCCGCTGGTCGGCATCGATTTCACCGCGCCGCGGGCCGCCAGTGCCAGCGTGCCGTTGCGTGCCGATTTCGAATACGCGGCGATGGTGCTGCGCGGCACGGCGCGGATGGCGGGCGAAGCCTTGGCGCCGGGCGAGTGGCTGTACTTTGCGCCCGGGCGTACCGAACTGGCGGTTGCCTGCGATGCCGAAGCGCAATTTCTGCTGCTGGGTGGCGAGCCGATGGGTGAAGGCTTGATCATCTGGTGGAACTTCGTCGGCCGCACGCAGGCTGAAATCGAGGCCGCACTGGACGAATGGAACGCCGGGCGCCTGGCGCCGCCGGTGCGTGCCGGCAGCAGCGCCGGGCCGCTGGCAGCGCCCAGCCTGGCGGGAGTGCGGTTGCGGGCGGCGTGAGGGGTGAGGCGTGAGGCGTGAGATCTGCATTGGCGCGCCCGCAGAATCTGGATGCTTACGGGGCGCCGAATGCGGCCGCACTGGCCGCCGCCTACGGCTGGGGTATTGCGCGCAACCACCCTTTCATTGACGGCAACGAGCGCACGGCATTCGTGGCGACCGAGCTGTTCTTGCGTCTGAACGGGTACGAACTGGTGGCGGATGATGCTGCGTGCGTGATCACCATGCTCTCCGTCGCCGCCGGCGCCATTGACGAAGACGCCTTCGCCCGCTGGCTGCGCGAGCACACCGCAGCCCGCACCTGATATTTTTACCAAGCAAGCGCTTGATTAAATAAAACAGCTTTGCTATCCTGCGCGGATGGCACGTTCCCCAGCTCTTGTTCCCGCTGCCGACGCACCGGCGCCTCGCCCGCGCGGGCGCCCGCGCAAGAGCACGCAGGACGCGGATGACAGCGGCCGCCGCCACGAGCTCATGGAGCAGGCGGCGCGGCTGTTTCTCACCCAGGGCTACGCCGCCACCACCACGCGCGACATCGCCGCCGCGATGGGCATGCACAGCGGCTCGCCGTTCTACTATTTCAAGAGCAAGAGCGCGCTGCTCTACGCCGTGATGCGCGAGGGCATGGAAATGGCCAGCGCCAGCCAGCAGCGGGCGCTGCAGGCGGTGGCGGGCATGGATGCGCGCACGCAGATGCGCGCGCTGGTGCGCCACCATTTCGAGATCCTGCTTGGCCCGCGCAGCGGTTTCATCCCGGTGATGCTGTACGAGTGGCGCTCGCTCACGGCGGCGCAGAGAAAAGGCGTCTCCCAGATCAAGGACGCGTACGAAGCCGCCTGGATGCCCGCGCTCGACGCGCTGGCGCGGCAAGGGGCGCTGCATGCCGAGCCTGCCATCGCGCGGCTGTTCATCTTCGGTGCGCTCAACTGGGCGGTGAAGTGGTTCGACCGGCGCGGCACGCGCACGCTCGATCAACTCACCGAAGACGCACTCGCCCTCTTTTTCGGCGGCGCAGCCGCTTCCATTCCTTCCCATTCACCATGATCGAGCTTTATCACTGCATCGACGCGCGCTCGCTGCGCCCCCTCTGGGTGCTGGAGGAAATGCGCCTGCCCTACCGGCTGCATGTGCTGCCCTTCCCGCCGCGCGCGTTCGCGTCCGGCTACAAGGAGAAGAACCCGCTGGGCACCATCCCCTTGATGCTCGATGGCGGCGTGCGCATGACGGAATCCGCCGCCATCTGCCAGTACCTGGCCACGCGCCATGGCCCCTCGCCGCTGGCCGTGGGCGTGGAGGAGCCGGACTACGGCGCCTTTCTGAACTGGCTGCATTTCGGCGAGGCGACGCTCACCTTTCCGCAGACCCTGGTGCTGCGCTATGCGCGCTTCGAGCCGCCCGAACGCCGCCAGCCGCAGGTGGCGCAGGACTACGCGCAGTGGTTTCTGGCGCGCCTGCGCGCGATCGAGACAGTGATGGCCGATCGCGAATGGCTCTGCGCCGGGCGCTTCACGGCGGCGGATGTCTCCGTGGGCTATGCGCTGCTGCTGGCCAATGAATTGGGGTTGAACGCGCAGTTCACGCCCCACGTGGCCGCCTACTGGGCGCGGCTGCAGCAGCAGGATGGACTGGTACGCGCCCGCGCGGCGCAGTGGAAGGCGGCAGAGGCCGCCGGACTCAGGCTGGGCCCCATGGGCATGCCGATCAAGGAAGGTTGATGCGATGAAGCCATTCGACTCTGGCTGGAATGCCGCCAGCAGCACTGCCCAGGCGCGGCAGGCGCGGATGCTTGCGCGCATCGATCAACTGCGCGCGCTGGAAGAGCGCGCCGCCGCCGTCTCCGCCCAGGCCGGGCCGCGCTTTGCCAAGCGCGGCCAGCTGCTGCCGCGCGAGCGCGTGGCGCTGCTGCTGGACGCAGGCAGCCCCTGGCTGCCGCTGGCCACGCTGGCGGGCTATCTGCGCGATACCGAGGATGCCGAGAAATCCATCCCCGGCGGCAGCGTGATCGCCGGCATCGGTTTTGTCAGCGGCACGCGCTGCATGGTGGTGGCGAGCGATTCGGGCATAGACGCCGGCGCGCTCGTGCCCATGGGCCTGTACAAGGTGCTGCGCGTGCAGGAGATCGCGCTGGCCGAGCGCCTGCCCTTCATCCACCTGGTGGAGAGCGCGGGCGCCAATCTGGCGGATTACAAGGTCAACACCTTTGTCGAGGGCGGTTCGCTGTTTCGCAATCTGGCGCGGCTGTCCGCTGCGGGCATTCCGGTCATCACCGTGCAGCACGGCTCGGGCACGGCGGGCGGCGCCTACATGCCGGGGCTGTCGGATGTCGTCATCATGGTTGAAGGGCGTTCGCGCGCCTTCCTGGCCGGGCCGCCGCTGCTCAAGGCCGCGACCGGCGAGGTGGCGACGGAAGAAGAACTGGGCGGCGCGCTGATGCACACCACCGTCTCCGGCCTGGGCGAATACCTGGCGCGTGACGACCGCGAGGCGCTGGGCCTGGCGCGCGAGGTGGTGGCGCAATTGCAATGGTCAAATAAGCCTGCAGCGCAAGCCAGTCAAGCGCAAGCAGCTATCAATACAGGATATCCGGAGCCGCCCTGGCCGCAGGATGAACTGCTCGCCCTGATGCCCGCCCACCACCGCGAGCCGGTGGACATGCGCGAGGTGGCGGCGCGCATCGTCGATGGCGGCGCGCTGCTGGAATTCAAGAGCGGCTACGGCGGCGCCACCGTCTGCCTGCAGGCGGCCATCCACGGCCACGCCATTGGCATCATCACCAACAACGGGCCCATCGACATCGCCGGTGCCAACAAGGCCACGCACTTCATCCAGTGGATGTGCCAGCTCGGCCACCCGCTCATCTATCTGCAGAACACCACCGGCTACATGGTGGGCAAGGAGATGGAGCAGGGCGGCATCATCAAGCACGGCAGCAAGATGATCCAGGCGGTGACCAACGCCACGGTGCCGCAGCTCACCATCCAGTGCGGCGCCAGCTTTGGCGCGGGCAACTACGGCATGTGCGGGCGCGGCTACGCGCCGCGTTTTCTCTTTACCTGGCCGAGCGCCGTCACCGCCGTGATGGGCGGCGAGCAGGCCGCCGGCACCATGCGCATCGTCACCGAGGCGGCGATTCGCCGCAAAGGCGTGGAGCCCGACCCCGCGCGCATGCAAAAGCAGTCCGACGCCATCGTGCAGATGTTCGAGCGCCAGCAGGATGCCTTCTACACCAGCGGCGGCCTGCTGGACGACGGCGTGATCGACCCGCGCGACACCCGCGCCGTGCTGGGCTTCTGTCTGGACACCATCGCCGAAGGCGCGGCGCGGCCGGTGCGGCCCATGCAGTTTGGGGTGGCGCGGATGTGAACTTCCAATACGCGTTGCCGATTTTCTCCTTCACCCTTTGGGGGAAGGCCGGGATGGGGGCTTGCATTGCAGGGCGATCCACGTGCCGCACCAGCCCCCACCCCACCCTCCCCCAGAGGGGGAGGGGGTAACACCATCATCAGGAGACACCCATGCAACTCACCCCCGAACACGAACAGATCCGCGACACGCTCAAGCGCTTCATCGCCGAGAAGATCAACCCCCACGTCGATGCATGGGAAGCCGCCGAAATCTTCCCCGCGCACCAGGTTTTCAAGGAACTGGGCAACCTCGGCCTGCTCGGTCTGACCAAACCCGTGGAATACGGCGGCATGGGGCTGGATTACTCCTACAGCATGCTGATGGCCGAAACCATGGGGCTGGTGGACTGCGGCGCGATCCCCATGGCCGTCGGCGTGCAGACCGACATGTGCACCCCGGCGCTGGCGCGTTTTGGCAGCGATGAACTCAAGCGCGATTACCTCGCCCCGGCGATTGCAGGGGACATGGTGGGCTGCATCGGCGTCTCCGAGCCGGGCGCGGGCAGCGACGTGGCGGGCATCAAAAGCCATGCGCGCAAGGATGGGGATGATTACGTGATCACCGGGCAGAAGATGTGGATCACCAACAGCCTGCAGGCCGACTGGATGTGCATGCTGGTGAACACCGGCGAGGGGGCCATCCACAAGAACAAGAGCCTGATCATCGTGCCGATGCGCGATGGGCCCAATGGCAAATTGACCAAAGGCATCAGCGTGGCGCAGAAGATCAAGAAGATCGGCATGCACGCCAGCGACACCGGCCTGATCTACTTTGACGAGGTGCGCGTGCCGCAGCGCAATTTGATCGGCGCCGAGGGGCAGGGCTTCATCTACCAGATGCAGCAGTTTCAGGAAGAGCGTCTGTGGGCGGCGGCCAATGCGATCACCGGGCTGGACGTGGCGATCCGCGAGACCATCGAGTACACGCGCCAGCGCAAGATGTTCGGCAGCACGCTGCTGGATCAGCAGTGGGTGCAGTTCAAGCTGGTGGAGCTGCAGACCGAGGTGGAGGCGCTGCGTGCGCTGACCTGGACGGCCTGCGAGCGCTATGTGGCGGGCGACGATGTGCTGCAGTGGGCCAGCATGGCCAAGTTGAAGGCCGGGCGCCTCACGCGCGAGGTGGCCGACACCTGTCTGCAGTTCTGGGGCGGCATGGGCTTTACCTGGGACAACCGCGTCTCGCGCCTGTACCGCGACGGGCGGCTGGGCTCGATCGGCGGTGGCGCGGACGAGGTGATGATGGGCATCATCGCCAAGACCATGGGCATGGCCAAGCGGGGCTCGGCATGACAGGCTTTGGCATTTTCTCCTTCCCCTTTCGGGGGAAGGCAGGGATGGGGGCGAGCGGCGTTGGAGTCAGAGACGCCGCAGGCCCCCACCCCAACCCTCCCCCAGAGGGGGAGGGAGTGAAGCAGGGGGAAGCATGAAAAAAATCCTGATCGCCAACCGCGGCGAGATCGCCCGCCGGGTCATCGCCACGGCGCAGCGCTTGGGGCTGCCGACCGTCGCCGTGCATTCCGATGCCGACGCCCACGCTCCCCATGTGCGCGAGGCCACGCAGGCTTATGCGCTCGGCGGCAACACCTCGGCTGAAAGCTATCTGCGCGTAGACAAGCTGCTGGCCGCGGCCAAGGCCACGGGCGCGGATGCGATCCATCCGGGCTACGGCTTCTTGAGCGAAGACGCGAGCTTTGCTCAGGCCGTCATCGATGCGGGGCTGGTGTGGATAGGCCCGCCGCCCGCCGCCATCCGCGCGCTGGGCGACAAGGGCGCGGCCAAGCGGCTGGCGGCAGAGCAGGCCGTGCCGGTGCTGCCCGGCTATGCGGGCGAAGACCAGTCGCCGGAGCGTTTTGCCCAAGAGGCCGAGAAGATCGGCTACCCGGTGATGGTCAAGGCCGTCGCGGGTGGCGGCGGGCGCGGCATGCGCCTCGTGATGCAGGCGGGCGATCTGCACGCGGCGATGCAGAGCGCCAGCTCCGAGGCACTGGCCGGGTTTGGCAACGGCCAGCTCCTGATCGAGCGCGCCGTGATGCAGCCGCGCCATGTCGAGGTGCAGGTGTTTGCCGATGCGCTGGGGCATTGCATCCATCTGGGCGAGCGCGATTGTTCCGTGCAGCGGCGCCACCAGAAAATCATTGAAGAGGCACCGTCCCCGGCGGTCTCTGCCGAATTGCGCGCCAGGATGGGCGAGTGCGCCGTGGCGCTGGCCCAGGGCGCGGGCTACGTGGGTGCGGGCACGGTGGAATTTCTGCTGGAGGGCGACGCCTTCTACCTGATGGAGATGAACACCCGCCTGCAGGTGGAGCACCCGGTGACCGAGGCGATCACCGGGCTGGATCTGGTGGAGTGGCAGATCCGCGTGGCGCGGGGCGAGGCGCTGCCGCTCACGCAGGATCAGGTGCCACTGAGCGGCCATGCGATCGAGGTGCGCCTGTGCGCCGAGGACGAGAACTACACCCCGCACGCCGGGCGCATCCTGCACTTTGCCGAGCCGCCGGGCGCCAGCCATTTCACGCGCTCGCCGCTGCGCTTTGACCATGCGATCGCTTCCGGCGCCGAGGTCACGCCGTTCTACGACGCGATGCTGGGCAAGCTCATCGTCCACGCACCCACGCGCGCCGAGGCAATCACCGCGCTGGCCGGTGCATTGGCGCAGACCGAGGTGCTGGGCCTGCCCACCAACCGCGCCTTCCTGATCGAATGCCTGCGCGATGCGCGCTTTGGTGCGGGGCAGGCGCTGATTTCCTTCCTTGATATGCATGGCGACGCACTGCGCGCAACGCTCCTTGAAAGAGAGCTGCTTGCGCATACCCATCATGCATTGGCGGCTGTTTTGCCTTTGAATAAAGGCCTGGCCTGCGCCTACGCTGCGCCGCGCCGATTGGTGCACCGGGACAAGGCGGTGACACTGGCCGTGCGTGCCGTGGCTGGTGGCTGGCAGGTGCAGGAGGTGGGTAACCTGTCGACCGAACCTTCCGGTAGGAGCGGCTTCAGCCGCGAAGAAGCGCCTTCGCGGCTGAAGCCGCTCCCACAGCGCGCCATCGCCGTGCAGCCGCTTGCCGATGGCAGCCTGCGCTGCACCGAAGGCGGTCTGGCCGAGCGCGTGCGCGCCGTGGCCGTGCCCGGTGGCGCGGGCGGCCAGCGCTGGCATGCGCAATCGGGCGGCGTGGATTGGTGGTTTGAAGACGTCACCTATCTGCCGCAAGCGGGCGCCGGTGGTGCGCTGGCAGCTACGGAATTGAAAGCGCCGTTCAATGGCCGCGTGGTACGCATCGCGGTGCAGCCGGGCCAGGCGCTGGCCGCGGGCGAGGCGGCGCTGGTGGTCGAATCGATGAAGCTGGAGCACAGCCTCGCGCCGCGCGCCGCCGTCACGGTGGCCGAGGTGCTGGTGGAGGTCGGCCAGCAGGTCACGCCGGGCCAGATATTGCTGCGCTTTGCCAAGCCCGAGCAGCAGCAAAAGGAGGCCGCATGAGCTTCACCCCCGAAGAACTGCGCGAGGCGACGACTCAGCTCGCCGATACCGTTGCCCGTTTTGCCCGCACCGAGATCGCGCCGCACGCCACCGAATGGGACCAGGCGGGCGAATTTCCGCGCCAGCTCTACCGCCGTGCGGCCGATCTGGGCCTGCTCGGCCTGGGCTACCCCGAGGCGCTCGGCGGCACGCCCGCGCCCTACGCGCTGCGCATGCCGGCCTGGCGCGCGCTGTGCCGCCATGGTGCGTCGGGCGGCGTGCAGGCCAGCCTGTTTTCACACAACATCGCGCTGCCACTGGTGGTGGCGCTGGGCTCGCCCGAGGTGCAGCGTGAGGTGGTGCCGCCGGTGCTGGCGGGCGAAAAAATTGCCGCGCTGGGCATCACCGAACCCGGTGGCGGATCGGACGTGGCGCAACTCAAAACCACTGCGCGGCGCGACGGCGGCGACTACGTCATAGACGGCGAAAAAATCTTCATCACCTCCGGCATGCGCGCCGACTGGTTCACGCTGGCGGTGCGCACCGATGCGGCCAGCAAGGGCGCGGGCGGCATCAGCCTGATCGTGGTGCCGGGCGATGCCCCCGGCCTTTCGCGCACGCGGCTCGACAAAATGGGCTGGCTCTCTTCGGACACCGCCCACCTGCGCTTTGACGGCGTGCGCGTGCCCGCGCGCTACCTGCTGGGGGCAGAGGGCGCGGGCTTCAAGGGCATCATGGGCAACTTCAATGGCGAGCGGCTTGGCCTGGCGGCAGGCGCCGTCGGCTTTGCCGAGGCGTGTCTGGATGAAGCGCTTTCCTGGGCGCGCCAGCGCAGCACCTTCGGCCAGCCGCTGGTGGCGCACCAGGTGATCCGCCACAAGCTGGTGGACATGCGCCAGCGCATCTGCGCCACCGCCGCTTGGCTCGATGCCGTGGCCGCGCGCGCCGATGCGGGCGACACCAGCCCCGACTGGGTGGCCGAGGTCTGCACCCTGAAAAATCAGGCCACGCAGACGATGCAGTTCTGCGCCGATGCGGGCGTGCAGATCCTGGGCGGCATGGGCTATATGCGCGGCACGGTGTGCGAGCGCATCTACCGCGAGGTCAAGGTGATCACCATAGGCGGCGGCACCGAGGAAATCATGAAGGAACTGGCGGCGCGCCAGTGGGGGTTTTGACTTTTCCATTCCCTCCCCCGAAGAGCGGCGGCGTCTCGCCGCCAGCACCGGGGTGGGGGCCAGCCAGCCACCGTGCTTCTGCGAGCCGCCCCCATCCCTGCCTTCCCCCAGAGGGGGAAGGAGTCGAATTCTGAATCGAGGAATATACGCATGACGGAACTGCTGGTTCAACGCAAAGACGGCGTCCTCTGGCTCACCATCGCCCGCGAAGAGCGGCGCAATGCGATGAGCGCGGCGGTGGTCGAAGGCCTCACACGGCAATTGCAGCAGGCCCATGCCGACCGCAGCCTGCGCGCCATCGTGCTCACCGGCGCGGGCGAGAAGGCCTTCTGTGCCGGGGCCGATCTGGCCACGGGCAAGTCGTTCAAGTTTGACTATTCCGAACCGCAGCAGGGTTTTGCCAACCTGCTGCGCGCGGCGCACGCCACGCATCTGCCCTTGATCGCGAGGGTGAACGGCGCCTGCATGGCGGGCGGCATGGGGCTGCTTGCGATGTGCGACCTGGCCGTGGCCGCGCCGCACGCGCGCTTTGGCCTGCCCGAGGTGAAGGTGGGCGTATTCCCCGCGCAGGTGCTCACCGTGCTGCAGGGCTTGGTCGGCCGGCGCGCGCTGGCAGATTTGTGTATCACCGGCGAACCGATGGATGCGCAGCAGGCGCTGGCCATTGGCCTGATCAACGAAGTGGCGGGCGACCTGGACGCCGCAGTGGGCAAGCTCCTTGCGCGCATCCTCGATAAATCCCCCGCCGCCATCCGCCGCGGGCTGTATCTGATGAAGCACCTGGACGGCCTGCCGTTCGCGCAGTCCATGGCCTTTACCGAAAGCCAGATTGGCCTGTTCGCGCTGACCGAGGATGCAGCCGAGGGGCAGGCCGCCTTCCGTGAAAAGCGGGCACCGAACTGGAGTGGCAAATGACGGACACAAAAATCATCCGCATCGGCGGCGCCTCCGGCTTCTGGGGCGATTCCACCGTGGGCGCGCCGCAGCTGGTGGCGAGCGGGCAGGTGGATTACCTCGCGTTCGATTACCTCGCCGAGCTCACCATGTCCATCCTGGCCGGCGCGCGCATGAAAAAGCCCGAGCTGGGCTATGCGACCGACTTCGTCACGGTGGCGATGCGCGCCGTGCTCAAGGACGTGGTGGCCCAGGGCATCCGCGTGGTGAGCAACGCCGGCGGCGTGAACCCCGAGGGCTGCGCCGACGCACTGCGCGCGCTGGCTGCCGAGTTGGGCGTGGCGGTGAAGATTGCTGTGGTGACGGGTGACGACGTGATGCCGCAATTGCCCGCCCTGCGCGATCGCCAGCCGCCGGTGGCCGAGTTGCAGAGCGGCACGGCGCTGCCCGCCAAGGTCGTCACCGCCAATGTCTACCTGGGCGCGCTGCCTATCCAGGCGGCGCTCGATGCGGGCGCGCAGATCGTCATCACCGGCCGCTGCGTGGATTCGGCGGTGACGCTGGGCATCCTGATGCACGAATTCGGCTGGCAGGCTGATGACTACGACCGCCTTGCGGGGGGCAGCCTGGCCGGCCACGTCATCGAATGCGGCTGCCAGGGCACGGGCGGGCTGCATACGGATTGGGAGGCGGTGCCCGACTGGGCGCATATCGGTTACCCCATCGTCGAATGCGCGCAGGATGGCAGCTTCACCGCCACCAAGCCCGCGGGCACCGGCGGGCTGGTCGCGCCGCAGGTGGTGGCCGAGCAGATGCTGTATGAAATCCACGACCTGAAAGCCTATCTGCTGCCCGATGTGGTCTGCGACTTCACGCGGGTGACGATGGTGCAGACGGGCGCCGATCGTGTGCGGGTAACAGGCGCGCGCGGCGTGGCGCCGACGGGCAGCTACAAGGTCTGCGCGACGTACATCGATGGTTTCAAGACCTCTGCGCAATTGACCATCGTCGGCATTGACGCCGTGGCCAAGGCGCGGCGCACCGGCGAGGCGATTCTGGAGCGTGTGGGCGGTTTGCTTGCCGCGCAGGGCATGGCGCCGTTCAGCGCCACGCAGATCGAAATCCTCGGCGCGGAAAGCGGCTGGGGCGCGATCGCCAACCCGGCCGTGCAGCACACGCGCGAGGCGGTGCTGCGGCTCACCGCGCGCCATGCGGACAAGAAGGCGCTGGAGCTGCTCTCGCGCGAGATCGCGCCGGCGGGCACCTCGTTTGCGCCGGGCACGACGGGCGCGGGCGGGCGGTCTGGAGTGTCGCCGTTGATACGGCAATACGCGTTTTTGCTGGAGAAAGAACAGGTCGTGCCGATGGTGCTTCTGGATGGGGTTGAGGTGGCGCTCGCCCCTCACCCCTCCCTCTCCCCAGAGGGGCGAGGGCGATCAACTGCGCCCGTTTTGCCCGATGGGGAAAAAGGAACGCAGGCATTCGTATCTCCCCCTCTCCCTCTGGGAGAGGGCAGGGGTGAGGGTTTGCATTCAAATCGGCCTGTAACGCTTGACCACTCTACGCAAACAGCTATCAATAATGAAGATCAATCAGTACAAGTGCCCCTCATCCGCCTCGCCTGGGCGCGCTCGGGCGACAAGGGCGACACCTCCAACATCGGCGTGATCGCGCGCAAGCCCGAGTGGCTGCCCCTGCTGCGCGCGCAGCTCACGCCCGAGGCGGTGAAGGCGTATCTGGCCCACGCCATCCAGGGCCAGGTCACACGCCATGAGGTGCCGGGCATCCACGCCTTCAACTTCGTCTGTGAACAGGCACTGGGCGGCGGCGGCATGGCGTCGCTCAACAACGACGCGCTGGGCAAGGGCATGGGGCAGATGCTGCTGACCATGCCGATCCAGGTGCCAAGCGCATGGGGGTTGAAAGCATGAATGTTCGATTCGATTTCTCCGGCCGCCACGCCGTGGTCTTTGGCGGCACCACCGGCATCAACCTGGGCATTGCGCAGGCCTTTGCCGCTGCGGGCGCCCACGTGACGGTCGTCAGCCGCAAGCAGGCGAATGTTGACGCCGCCGTGGCCACGCTGGGCGCGCGCGGCTTTGGCACCGTGGCCGATGTGCGCGACGAGGCCAGCGTGCGCGCCGCGCTGGCGGCGGCCCATGACAAGCACGGCCCCATCGACGTACTGGTCTCGGGCGCGGCGGGCAACTTCCTTGCGGATGTGAACAGCATGTCCTCCAACGCCTTCAAGGTGGTGGTGGACATCGATCTGGTGGGCAGCTTTCACGTCGCGCGCCATGCGTTTGAGCATCTTCGCAAGCCCGGCGCGAGCGTGCTCTTCATCAGCGCGCCGCAGGCGGTCGTGCCCATGCCCTGGCAGGCCCATGTGGGCGCGGCCAAGGCCGGCATAGACCAGTTTGCGCGCGTGCTGGCGCTGGAGTGGGGCGCGGCCGGGGTGCGGGTGAACGCCATCTCGCCCGGGCCGATTGCCGGCACCGAAGGCATGAAGCGCCTGGCCCCGCAAGGCCCTGAAGGCGATGCGCTGGTGCGCGCCATGGTGCCGCTGGGGCGCATGGGCACGCCGCGGGACATCGCCCACCTGGCGATGTTTCTTGGCTCGGATGCCGCGGCCTACCTCTCGGGCACCGTGATTGCCTGCGACGGCGGCGCCCAGAACATGCTCACGCCCATGATTACCGCTGCCATCGGGCAGGGCATGGCAACTCGTTGAACTTCACGACGTAAACAGGAGACCCACCCATGATCGAGATTCCCACCACCGACGCCCTGCGCCGCATCCGCCGCGTGGCGCTGGGCGACTTCGTGCACCGCAGCGCGCTGAAATTCCCCGGGCGCACCGCCGTGGTCGATGGCGACCTGCGCCTGAGCTATGCCGAGCTCGATGCGCGCAGCTCGCGCTTTGCGCACTACCTGCTCGACACCATGGGCAGCGGCCGCCAGGTCGGCATGCTGTGCCTGAACTCGGCCGACATGGTGGTGGCCTACAACGGCATCCACAAATCCGGCAACGTCTGGGTGCCGGTGAATGTGCGGCTCGATGCCGACACCATCGCCTACGTCCTGCGCCACGCCGAGGTGTCGGCCGTGGTGGTGGACGAGGCCTTCATGGCCATGCCCGAACTCGCCGCCGTGCTGCGCGAGCTGGCGGTGCCGCTTATTCTGAGCATGGCGGCGGGCGCCGCGCCCCATGGCGCTATCGCGTTTGCGCAGGCCTGGGCGGGCCGCAGCGCGGCGCTGCCCGACGCCGTGATCGGCAGCGACCAGCCCGCGCTCATCATGTACACCAGTGGCACCACCGGCAGGCCCAAGGGCGTGGTGCACTCGCACGCCTCGGTGGCGGCCGCGCTCATGGGCAACATGGTGGGCATGCAGATCACGCAGCAGGATGTGTTCTCGGGCGTGCTGCCGCTGTTCCACTGCGCCCAGCATTGCCTGGTGGCCACCGCCCATGCGGCCGGCGCCACGGTGGTGCTGCTGCGCGGCTTCGTGCCCGATGAGGTGCGTGCCTCCATCCTGCGCGAGAACTACACCATCTTCACCGGCCTGCCGATGATGTACGGCGCGCTGCTGATGGAGCCGACGTTCCGTGCGCCATCGGTGCGCCTGGCGATGTACGCCATGGCGCCCATTCCCAAGCCGCTCATCGCCCAGATCGCCGGGCGCATGACGCCCGAGGTGATGCTCGCCACGGGCCAGACCGAGATGTACCCCGGCACCATGACCTTCCGCCCCGGCGACTGGCCGGATCTGGACGCCAACTACTGGGGCACCTCGCTGCCGCACAACGAAACGGCAGTGATGGACGACGACGGGAATCTGCTGGGCGAAGGCCAGCCGGGCGAGATCGTGCACCGCGGAGCCAACGCCATGCTCGGCTACTTCAAGGACCCCGAGGCAACGACGGCCGCGCAGCGCTTTGGCTGGCACCACACGGGCGACCTGGGCATGTGGGGCCCGCAGGGGCAGATGATGTTCCTCGACCGCAAGAAGGACATGATCAAGACCGGCGGCGAGAACGTCGCCAGCGTCAAGGTCGAGGCGGTGATCCTCGCGCACCCGGCGGTGGCCGGTGTGGGCGTCATCGGCCTGCCGCATCCGCGCTGGATCGAGGCGGTCTGCGCCTTCGTGGTGAAGAAGCCCGGCGCCGACTTGGATGAAGAGGCGCTGCTCGCGCATTGCCGCGCCCAGCTGGGCGGCTTTGAGGTGCCCAAGCTCGTGCGCTTCATCGATGCCTTGCCTGCAACCTCGACGGGCAAGGTGCAAAAGCATATGCTGCGCAAGCAGTTCGAGGCGGTGGCGCAAGAGGCCTGGGGGCAGGACGGAGCGTGATAGCGGGGTGGCCGGCGTCGACACGGTGCTTCGGCCGATAGATGTCATACGGATTTTGAAGCAGCATTGATGGGGGGACTCACCATGGACCAAGGCATTGGCAGCTGGACCACGCTGCACGCGCAGCGCAACCCGCAAAAACTGGCTTTCATCGACGCCAACACCGACCGCCGCTACACCTTCGGCGAGGTGGAGCAGCGCACCAACGCGCTCGCGCACGCGCTGCGCGCGCAGGGGGTGCGCAAGGGCGACCGCGTGGCGCTGCTGGCGCTCAACAGCCCGCATTTCCTCGAGGTGGCGATCGCCACCGCCAAACTGGGCGCGGTCTTCGTGCCCATCAACTTCCGGTTGACCGCGGCCGAGGTGCGCTACATCCTCGACGACGCCACGCCCTGCCTGCTGTTTGCGTCCACGCAGACGCTGGAGACCGCGCGCAAGGCGGCTGACGGCAGCCTGGTGCGCCATGTGATCGAAATCCCCTCGGCCGCCAAACGCGCCGCGGGCGAGGGCGCGGATTACGAGGCGTGGATCGCCCAGGGCGGTGCGGCAGAGCACGCACCGGTGCGCGTTCTTCAGAATGAGGTCGCCTCGCTCATGTACACCTCGGGCACCACGGGCTTCCCCAAGGGCGCGATGCTCACGCACGGCAACCATCTGTGGAACGCCTTCACCCACTTCGCGATGACCGAGGGGCTCACGCCCAGAGATGTCTCGCTGGTCAGCGCGCCGCTGTTTCACATCGGTGCCTTCGGCATCTACACGCTGCCGCTGATCTATCTGGGCGGCAGCTCCGTCATCCTGGAATCGTTCGATCCGGCCGGCTGGCTCGCGGCGGTGGAAAAATATCGGCCGACGCTGGCCTTCTGCGTGCCGGCCATGTGGGGTGCGATTGCGGCGAAGGGCCTGGAAGGGCGCGATTTTGCGTCGCTGCGCTGCGCCATCTCCGGCGGCGCGCCCTGCCCGCTGGTGCTCATCGAGAAGCTGCGCGGCCACGGCCTGGTGTTCACCGAAGGCTTCGGGCTGACCGAGACCGCGCCGGTGGCTTCCGCACTGGGCGCGGACGAGGTGGTGGCGCATGCCGGCTCGGTCGGCAAGCCCATCGCCCACGTCGAATACCGCATCGTCAGCGAGCAGCGTGTGGATCTGGCGGTGGGCGAGACCGGCGAGCTGCTGATCCGCGGCCCCAACGTCTTCGTCGGCTACTGGCAAAAGCCCGAGGCCACGCGCGAGGCGCTGGACGAGGACGGGTGGTTCCACAGCGGCGACCTCGCGCGTGTGGACGCCGAGGGCTTTTATTACATCGTCGATCGCAAGAAGGACATGGTCATCAGCGGCGGCGAGAACGTCTACCCGGTCGAGATCGAGCAGGTGCTCTATCAGCGCCCCGAAATCGCCGAGGTCGCCGTGCTGGGCACGCCCGATGCCAAGTGGGGCGAAGCGGTGACCGCCGTGGTGGCCCTCAAGCCCGGCGCGCAGCTGGGCGCCGACGAACTCATTGCCTGGGCGCGCGAGCGGCTCGCCGGCTTCAAGTGCCCGCGCGTGATCCGTTTCGTCGACGCCCTGCCGCGCACCGCCACGGGCAAGGTGCTCAAGCGCGAGCTGCGCAAGTTCTGGAGCGCGGATGGCGCGGCGGTGCAGCGCTGACGACCCTGTAGCAGGCATCCCAAGCCGGGAAATTTCACGGCATGACGATGGGGTATCGGTTGTCAATGAGTAGTTTCCCATGATCCGAGCGGACTATGGCAATGGGCTTGCAGCATTGGATTGTCCGGACAATGCAGGAACTGGGTACCAGCATGGGGTGGTCTCTTCGCCCAATACGGCGTTCAACGGATACGCCAACCCGGCCAGTTTCTCTCGCGCCATCGAGTTCACGCTGAACAGCCTCTACATCACCCGTGCGTTGAATGACGGCACGACGCATTTCGAGGGTTTCAACGGCGTGAATTCCCTCTTTGTGCTGGATGTGTTCGCGACGACCAGCGTACCCACCCTGGTGAATTTTGGCTGGGCCGGCATCACCCGGGTGCTCATGACCACCCTGGGCGGCGACCGGTCGCACGCCGCGATAGACGATATCACCGTGAATGCCGCTGTGAGCGCCGTGCCGCTGCCGGCCGCGGCCCTGCTGCTGGGTTCCGGTCTGCTGGGCATGCTCGGCATCGGTCGCAAAAAGCGTGCGCCGGCTGGGCTGGCGGCGTAGACAGGCTAGTACGTTTTCGCTCCCGTGAGAAAGCGACCGCAAGGTCGCTTTTTGTTTGGAAAGGCATCCGCTGACACTGCGGCATGCCGTTGTCGGTGCGTGGACAATCGCCTGATGCCTGACAACGCTCCTGCTGCCCCCGCCCACCGCAACTGGATCCTCGCCGGCCTGGCGCTGGTGAGCTGGGTGTTTTCCATCTACCTCGTCGCGCAGACGGTGACGATTCCGATCTACGGCAAGCTCTCCGATCTGTTCGAGCGCAGCTTTGCGTGGCTGGACAAGAACAGGCGGCTGTGGAAGAACTGCGAGCGGTTCCTGAACACCAGCTTGCGGTTGGTCCACTTGGCATTCTTGGCACTGCTAATCAGAAGATCGTGAACGCGTTCTCAGAGCATGCGCCGCAGTGTATTGTCCTTCTTGACGACGTGGTGCACCAGGGCCATGCCGATGTGGCCAATGACCATCACCAGCAGCAACCAGGCGACCGGCGAGTGCAGGGCACCCCCCACGCTGGCCAGCCACGGCACCTCGGCGTCTTTGGCGACCAGCTCGATGCCGAACACGGTCAGGCCATAACCCTTGCCGATCAGGATCGCGACGCCGGTCAGCGGCAGCAGCACCATGCCGGCATACAGCAGGACGTGCCCGGCCTTGGCCAGAAAAGCCATCAGCGGTTCGCGCGATGCCAGGGGGCGGTTGTAGCGCTGCCAGACGATGCGCAATGCCACCAGCAGCAGCAACAGCGTGCCGATCGAGACGTGCCAGGACACCAGGGTCTGGCCAACCCAGTGCTCGCCGTCGCCGATGCGGTCGAAGAACTTGAGGAACTGCCAGCCCACCAGTAGGGCCATGCCCCAGTGGAGCAGCCGCGAAGTGGCGCCGTAGCGTTCTTGGGAGTCGATGTTCATGAGGATCTCTTTTTCTGCTTGGGTTGAACAGGGCCGCCCGCCCGCGCGGGCGGCGGGGCGGTTACTGGTCGCTGGCCGCGTTCAGCTTGTCCACGGCGGCGGCGGGCAGCGACAGATCGGCCGCGCGCAGGATGTCGTCGAGTTGCCCGATGCTGGTGGCGCTGGCGATCGGCGCCGTGAGGCTGGGGCGGCCGATGAGCCAGGCCAAGGCCACCTGCGCCGGAGTGGCCGACACCTCGGCCGCCACCTGGCGCAGCACGTCCAGCAGCTTCAGGCCGCGCGCGTCGAAGTAGCCCTTGAGGAAGCCTTCGCGGGCCGAGCCCTTCAAGTCATCGGCGCTGCGGTACTTGCCGGTCAGGAAGCCGCTGGCCAGCGAAAAGTAGCTGACCACGGCCAGCTCATGCTCCTGGGCCACCCCCGCCAGCGCCGACTCGAAGCTGGCGCGTTCGTACAGGTTGTACTGCGGCTGGACGACCTCGTAACGCGGCAGGCCTTGCGCCTTGGACACCGCCAGGGCGTCGCGCAGCCGCTCGGCGCCGTAGTTGGACGCCCCCAGGGCGCGCACCTTGCCGGCCTCGACCAGCCGGCCGAAGGCGCCCAGGGTCTCGGCCAGCGGCACCTCGGCGTCGTCGATGTGGGCGAAGTACACGTCGATGTAATCGGTGCGCAGGCGCTTGAGCGAGTCGTCCACGGCGGCGGCGATGTTGCCCGCCGACAGGCCCTTGCGCGGAGCCCACATGCCGACCTTGGTCATCAGCACCACGTCGTCGCGGCGGCCGCGCTTGGCGAGCCAGTGGCCGATGACGGTTTCGGATTCGCCGCCGGCCAGGCCCGGGCCCCAGGATGAATAGACGTCGGCGGTGTCGATGGCGTTGAAGCCGCGTTCGACGAAGCGGTCGAGCAGCTGGAAGGACGTCGTCTCGCCGGCCGTCCAGCCGAAGACGTTGCCGCCGAAGACCAGCGGGGAAATGCTCGGGCCGGAGCGGCCCAGTTGACGTTGTTGCATGATCGGTTCCTCGGATAGGTTGGTTGATGTCCGCTCGCCGATGTGTCAGGCGATGGTTTCCACCGTGCCGCCGTCGACCCGCAGCGCGGCGCCGGTGGTGGCGCTGGCCTGGGGCGAGGCCACGTAGACGCTGAGGTTGGCCACTTCTTGCGCATCGGCAAAGCGCCCCAGCAGGTTGGAGGGGCGGTTTTCCGCCAGGAACAGGGCTTCCATCGCGGCGGGCGTGACGCCGCGCTCGGCGGCCAGGTCGGCCATCATCCGTACCCCGCCTTCGGTGCGCGTGGGGCCCGGCAGGATGGTGTTGACCGTGACGCCGCTGCCGGCCAGGACTTTGGCCAGACCGCGCGACAGGCCCTGCAGCGCGGCCTTGCTGGCGCCGTAGTGCACCATCTCGGTGGGGATGTTGAGCGCCGACTCGCTGGAGATGAACTGGATGCGGCCCCAGCCTCGCTCGCGCATGCCGCGGGCGTAGTGGCGCGACAGGCGCACGCCGCTCATCACGTTGACTTGCCAGAACTGCTCCCACAGCGCGTCGTCGATGTCGAAGAACTCGCATGCGCCGTAAATGCCCAGGTTGTTGACCAGGATGTCGGTCTCGGGGCGTGCGGCGATCAGCACGGCGCAGCCTTCAGTCGTGCCGACGTCGGCGACCACGCCACTGGCGTCGTCGCTGCCCAGCTTCGCCAGCGCCTCGTCCACGCGCGCCTGGCTGCGCCCGGCGATGGTGACGCTGGCGCCGGCCTTGGCCAGGCCGGTGGCGATGGCCAGGCCGATGCCGCCGGTGGAGCCGGTGACGATGGCGCGTTTGCCGGAAAGGTCGATCTGCATGGGGTATCTCCTGTAAAGGTAAAGAGGGCTGGATCAGCCGAAACGGAAGGCGGAAAGGGTGGTTTTCATCACTTCCTCCGAATAAATCTTGCGGCCTTCTGAGCCTGCGCCCGCACCGGCGGCGACCAGCAGCGGCAGCAGATGCTCTTCGCTGCCCGGTGGGTGGCTGTCGCGGGCGTGGGGCGCGCTTGCCCACTCGCGCAGCAGCGCCTCGCGCTGTTCGGTATCGCTTTCGACCGCCGCGCTCAGCCAGTCGTCGAACTTGGCCGAGACCGGCGTGTAGCGCGGGTCGCCGTAGCCGCGCATGTTGTGGAAACTCATGCCGCTGCCCACAATCAGCACGCCCTCATCGCGCAGCGCGGCCAGCGCGCGGCCGGCGGCGATGTGCGCGGCCGGGTCCATGTCATGGCGCAGTGAAAGCTGCACCACCGGCACCTCGGCCTTGGGGAACATCAGCTTGAGCGGAATGAAGACGCCGTGGTCGTAGCCGCGTTGCGGATCGACCCGCGCCTGCGCGCCGGCTTCGCCCAGCCGTTGGACGATGCGCTCGGCCAGGGCCGGATCGCCGGGTGCCGGGTAGGTCAGCTCGTAGGTGTGCGCCGGGAAGCCGCTGTAGTCGTAGATCAGACCTGGCCGTGCGTGGCCGGTGACGCTGAAGCCGCGCTCGAGCCAGTGGCCCGATACCAGCACGATCGCACGTGGCGTCCCCGGCAGAGTGCCGGCGACACCCTTGAGGAAGGTGGCCATGTGGTCCCAGGTGTCGGCCGGATTCCAGTCCATGAAGAAGCAGGGGCCGGCACCGTGGGGGATGAAGAAAACCGGCATGCGCGCGCTGTGGTTGATCGTGGTGGAGGCGGTGATCGTGTTCATGGTTGTTATTTTGATCTCCAATGAATAAAAATAGAACCTTTCAATTAAAACCAATACTTCATACTAATAGTGCTAAATTAACGGCATGGACCGGATCACCAGCATGCGCGTCTTCGTGCGCGCCGCCACCGACGGCAGCCTCTCGGCGGCCGCGCGCCACCTGGGCATGTCGCCCGCCATGGCCACCAAGCACGCCAATGCGCTGGAGGCGCGCCTGGGCGTCAAGCTGTTTCACCGCACGACTCGGCGCCTGGCCCTGACAGAGGCCGGCAGCGACTACCTGGACGCCTGCCTGCGCATCCTGCCCGAGATTGACGAAGCCGAGGCCGCTGCGGCCTCGCAGCGGATCAAGGCCACCGGCCTGTTGCGGATGAACGTGCCGCTGTCCTTCGGCCGCTGCTTCGTGGCGCCGCTGATGCCGGCGTTCAGCCGCCGCTATCCCGAGGTGACGGTGGAACTGGGGCTGAGCGACGCCGAGCTTGACCTCATCGCCGGCAGCTGGGATCTGGCCATTCGCATCGGCCGCCTGGCCGACAGCCCGCTACAGGTGCGCCGCCTGGGCGACAGCCCCATGCGGGTGTGCGCCTCGCCCGCCTACCTGGACGAGCGAGGCGTTCCGCGCCACGTGACCGAGCTGGTCCAGCACAACTGCCTGGGCTACACGCTCTCGGGCACCCAGGGCCGCGAGCACTGGGCCTTTGGCACCCAGGGCGAGGTGCATGTGCCGATCAGCGGCAACCTGATGGCCAACAACGGCGATGCCCTGCTGGCAGCTGCGGTGCGCGGCCAGGGAATCATTTACCAGCCGGAGTTCATCGTTGGCGAGGCGGTGGCGCGCGGCGATCTGGTGGCGCTGGAACTCGACAGGCCACTGGTGGACCTGGGCGGCATCCACGTGCTCTACCCGCCCGACCGCCGCCCGCCGGCCAAGGTCCGGGTGATGGTCAACTACCTGGTCGAGGCCTTCGCGGCGAATCCGGTCTGAGGAGACAACTTTTCGCGGGCCGGTGGTTTCAATCGGCATAGGGGGCAATCATTATTGACTGCACCCCTGCCACAGACAGGGACGCTCCCGGTTTGTTAACTACAAAATTGGGAAGCCCGTTCGCCCCTGTCTGCTGAAATGCACGCTTGGCCGATGGAAGGCCCGAGCTGCCTCCCAATCTTCCGCGACATGCCACCGCCTCGCACGGTCGCTTTTTGCTTGGGCTGCGCCCCGAGGCTGCCGATCGCGGTTTCGGCGGGTAGAGAATCGGGCGATGTCTGCCACCTCCGCGCCCGCACCTGCCCACCGTGGCTGGATTCTCATCGGCCTGATGGCCATGATGATGCTGGCGGCGATGGACACCACCATCGTCTCCACCGCCATCCCGCAGATCGTCGGCGACCTGGGCGGGCTGGCGCTGGTGAGCTGGGTGTTCTCCATCTACCTCGTCGCGCAGACGGTGACGATTCCGATCTACGGCAAGCTCTCCGATCTGTTCGGGCGCAAGCCCGTGCTGCTGGGCGGCACGGTGCTGTTCCTGATCGGCTCGGTCGCCATGCTCCATGGCGTGGAACATGCACGCCCTCATTGCCTTCCGCGGCCTGCAGGGACTGGGCGCGGGCGCGATCATGGCGACGGTGATGACGCTGGCGGGGGACCTGTACACGGTGCAGGAGCGCGGCGCGGTGCAGGGCTGGCTGTCCAGCGTCTGGGGCATGGCGGCGATCGCCGGGCCGCTGCTGGGCGGGGCGTTTGCCGAATACGCCTCATGGCGCTGGATTTTCCTCGTGAACCTGCCGATCGGCGCGCTGGCGCTGCTGCTGGTGGGGCGGGAGCTGCATGAAACCTTTCACCGGCGCGAGGCGCGCATCGACGTCGCGGGCGCGGTGCTGCTGTTCGTCGCGCTCAGCCTGCTGATCTTTGGCGTGCTGGAGGGCGGGCAGGCCTGGCCCTGGGCATCGTGGCAGATGGGCTTGATTGGCGTGCTGGCGGTGCTATCGCTGGCGGCGCTGGTGCTGGTGGAGCGCCGCGCGGCGGAGCCGATTTTGCCGGGCTGGCTGTGGCGCCGGCGCGAGCTGGCGGGCTCCAACCTGGCGGCGATCGGCATGGGGCTGGTGATGATGGCGCCCAGCATCTTTCTGCCCACCTTTCTGCAATCGGTGCAGGGGCTGGGAGCGATTGCCGCCGGCTTCGTGCTGGCCACGCTCAGCCTGGGCTGGCCGGCGGCGTCCGCGCTGTCGCCGCCGCTGTACGCGCGTTTTGGCTTTCGCGATGCGGGGCTGTTCGGCTGCGCGCTGATCTTGCTGGCCTCGCTCGCCTTTCTCTGGCTGCCGCGTCCGCAGCCGGTGCCGTGGGTGCTGCTCGACCAGGTGCTGCTGGGCGCCGGACTGGGCTTCTTTTCCACGCCGATTCTGGTGGGCATGCAGTCCACCGTCGATTGGGGGCAGCGCGGCGTGGTGACGGGCTCGCACATGTTTGCGCGCTACCTCGGACAAAGCCTGGGCGCGGCGCTGTTTGGCGCCATCTTCAATGCGGCGCTGGGCGCGCGGCTGGCGGGTGCTCCCCAGGCCCTGGCGGGGCAGGTGCCGCAGACGGTGGATGCCGTCATGGGGGCGCTGCACTCGCCCGCCACCGCCCCGGCGGTGGGTGCCTGGCTGCGCGGTGCAATGGGTGCGGCGACCGATGCGCTCTATCGGGGCATGAGCGTGATTGCGTTGCTGATGCTGCTCGTGCTGCTGGTGGCGCCGCGCCGATTTCCAGTCATCGAGGAATAGAGGGAACCAAGGGTTAACCCTTGTTTCCAAAATAACCCCGCCTGCGGCAGGATGGCGCTCTCGCTCTCTTTTCTGGATGGAGTCCCATGGCGGCCACTACCTTGGGTATCAAGGTCGATGACCTGCAGCGCGATCGCATCCACGCCGCGGCGCGGCAGATCGGGCGGACACCGCACTGGCTGGTGAAGCAGGCGGCGATGCTCTATGTGGATGCCGTCGAGCGCGGCGCCACGGACATCTCGCTGCGCGGCCTGCCCGGCGGGCCGGAGGAAGCAACAGCCGAGGCGGTGCAACCAGCCTCGGCGCAAGAGGTGCAACCATTTCGTGCCTTTGCCCAGTCCATCCTGCCGCAAACCCCGCTGCGCGCGGCGATTACGGCAGCCTGGCATCGCACGGAGCCCGAGTGTCTGGCCGCCCTGCTGCCGCAGGCGCGCCTGAGCGATGAGGGGGAACTCGCCAAGGTCGGCGCGCTGGCCGCCCGCCTGGTGCAGGGCCTGCGCGATGCGCCGGTCACGAGCGGTGTGGCGGCGCTGGTGCGGGAGTTCTCGCTCTCCAGCCAGGAAGGCGTGGCGCTGATGTGCCTGGCCGAGGCGCTGCTCCGCATTCCCGACCGCGCCACGCGCGACGCGCTGATCCGGGACAAGATCAGCCGCGGCGACTGGCGCGCGCATGTGGGGCGCTCGCCCTCGCTGTTCGTGAATGCCGCCGCCTGGGGTCTGGTGCTCACCGGCAAGCTCACGGCCACGAGCAGCGAAAGGACGCTATCGGCGGCGCTCACGCGCGTGATCGGCAAGGGCGGCGAGCCGCTGATCCGCCAGGGCGTGCACCGCGCGATGAAACTCATGGGCGAGCAGTTCGTCACCGGCCAGAACATTGCCGAGGCGCTGGCCAACAGCCGCGCCCACGAAAAGCAGGGCTTTCGCTACAGCTACGACATGCTGGGCGAGGCGGCGACGACGGAGCAGGACGCGCAGCGCTATCTGGCCCATTACCAGCAGGCCATCCACGCGATAGGCAGTGCGTCCAACGGACGCGGCATCTTCGATGGCCCCGGCATCTCCATCAAGCTCTCGGCGCTGCACCCGCGCTATGCGCGCGCGCAGTACGAGCGCGTGATGCAGGAGCTGCTGCCGCGCGTGCTGCACCTGGCGGAGCTCGCGCGCCAGTACGACATCGGCATGAACATCGACGCCGAAGAGGCCGACCGGCTGGAGCTCTCGCTCGACATTCTGGAGGCCCTGTGCGCCGCGCCGTCGCTCAAGGGTTGGAGCGGCATAGGCTTCGTGGTGCAGGCCTACCAGAAGCGCTGCCCGCAGGTGATTGATTACCTGGTTGATTTGGCGCGCCGCAGCCGCCGCCGCCTGATGGTGCGCCTGGTCAAGGGCGCCTACTGGGACAGTGAAATCAAGCGCGCCCAGATCGACGGCTACGCGGGCTACCCGGTCTACACGCGCAAGGCCTACACCGATGTGAGCTACATCGCCTGCGCCAAAAAGCTGCTCTGCGCACCCGATGCGATCTACCCGCAATTTGCCACGCACAACGCGCAGACGCTGGCCAGCATCCACCACCTGGCGCTGGCCGTGGGCGGCAGCTACTACAGTGGGCAATACGAATTCCAGTGCCTGCACGGCATGGGCGAGCCGCTGTACGCGCAGGTGGTGGGGCCGACGGCCGAGGGCAAGCTTGCGCGGCCGTGCCGCATCTACGCGCCGGTGGGCAACCACGAAACGCTGCTCGCCTACCTGGTGCGGCGCCTCTTGGAAAACGGTGCCAACACCTCGTTCGTGAACCGCATAGGCGACGCCAGCATTCCCGTGGCCGAGCTGGTGCGCGACCCGGTGGATGATGTGCGCGTGATCGCGCAGGCCGAAGGGCAATTGGGCGCGCCGCACCCGGGCATTGCCCTGCCCAGGGACTTGTACCTGAATCAGCCCATGTTCTCGCGGGCCAATTCCCACGGGCTGAACCTGAACAACGAGCAGCGCCTGGCCTCGCTCGCGGTGGCGCTGCTGCAAAGCACCCGCCACCCCTGGTTTGCCGCGCCGCCCGGCGTGGCGCTGCCGCAAGACCCGGCGCAGGCAGAGGGCTGGCAGGCGGTGCGCAACCCCGCGCAGCTCAGCGACACGGTGGGCTGGGTGCACGAGGCGACGGCAGACGAAGTGCAGGCCGCCGTGCGGCGCGGCGCGCAGGCGCTGCCGATCTGGGCCGGCACGCCACCCGCGGGTCGCGCCGATGTGCTGCTGCGCGCCGCCGACCTGCTGGAGCAACGCGGCCAGACCCTGATGGGCCTGATCCAGCGCGAAGCGGGCAAGACGCTCGCCAGCGCGCTGGGCGAGGTGCGCGAGGCGGCCGACTTCATGCGCTACTCCGGCGCGCAGGTGGCGGCGCAGTTCGACAACGCGGCGCAGCGCCCGCTGGGCGTGGTGCTGTGCATCAGCCCGTGGAATTTCCCGCTCGCGATCTTCACCGGGCAACTCGCGGCGGCGCTCGCCGCGGGCAATGTGGTGCTGGCCAAACCGGCGGAACAGACGCCGCTCACCGCCGCCGCCATGGTGGCCATACTGCACGAGGCGGGCGTGCCGCAGGATGCGCTGCAGCTGCTGCCGGGCCAGGGCGAAACCGTGGGCGCGCAGCTCGTGGCGCACCCGCTGGTGGCGGGCGTGATGTTCACCGGTTCCACGCAGGTGGCGCGGCGGCTGGCGCGCCAGCTGGCCACGCGCCTCTCGCCCGATGGCCATGCCGTGCCCCTGATTGCCGAGACCGGCGGCCTGAACGCGCTGGTGGTGGATTCCTCCGCGCTCGCCGAACAGGTGGTGCTCGACGTGCTGACCTCGGCCTTCGATTCCGCCGGGCAGCGCTGCTCGGCGCTGCGCCTCTTGTGCCTGCAGGAGGATGTGGCGGCGCGCCAGCTCACCATGCTGAAAGCGGCGCTGCAGGAGTGGCGCATGGGCAACCCCGATCGCCTCGCCACCGACGTGGGCCCGGTGATCGACGAGGCCGCGCGCGCGCAGATCGAGGCGCACATCGACGCCATGCAGGCCGCGGGCCAGAAGGTCACGCGCCTGCACCAGAGCGATGGCAATGGTTGGTTCGTGGCGCCCGCAATTATCGAAATTGATAGCGCCTCGCGCTTGACGCACGAGGTTTTTGGGCCGGTTTTGCATGTGGTTCGCTACCAGCGCGATCACCTCGATGAACTCATCGCGCAGATCAACGCCAGCGGCTACGGCCTCACCTTTGGCGTGCACAGCCGCATCGACGAAACCATAGAACACCTCACCGACCAGGTGCAGGCGGGCAACATCTACGTGAACCGCAACATCATCGGCGCCGTGGTGGGCGTGCAGCCCTTTGGCGGCATGGGGCTCTCGGGCACCGGCCCCAAGGCGGGCGGGCCGCTGTACCTGCACCGCCTGGTGCAGGAGGCGCCGGGCGACGCGCTGGCGCTGCTGCCCAAGGCGCAGGCCACGGTGGGCGAGCCTTCGGGGGCGGTGCTCGCCCCACTCGCCGGCGCGAATCTGCCGCAGGTGGACGGCGCGCAGGCAAAGGCCTTGATCGATGCGGCCATGCGCGCCTCGCGCCTCCATGAGCGCTGGCTGCTCGCGGGCCCCACGGGCGAATCCAATGCCTGGCGGCTGCTGCCGCGCGGCCCGGTCTGGGCGCTGCCCGCGAGCCCGCTGGGGCTGCTCGCGCAGGTGGTGGCGGCGCTGGCCAGCGGCAACCGCTGCCATGCGGTGCTGCCCGAGGACGGGGGCGCCTGCGCCGCGCTGTGGCAGGCGCTGCGCGCCGCGCTGGGTGCCGCCGCCGAGGGCCGCTTGCGGCAGGGCAGGCATGAGGACATCGCCGACGGCGCGCTGCCCATGGCGGCGCTGCTCTTTGAAGGCGATGGCGATGCGCTGAAACAGCTTCTGGGCACCGTGGCCGAACGCGCCGGTGCGCTGGCGCGAGTGAGCCGCCGCACGGTCTTCGAGCTCCAGGCCGGCCGGGGCTACGACCTCGCGGCGCTGGTGCATGAGCAGTCGATCAGCACCAACACGGCAGCGGCCGGAGGCAACGCGCAGCTCATGACGATGGCGTGAAACACTGCAAGAAATGCTGACAGGCGGCGCCGCGCCGGCATCGTCGCCGCCAAACGCGGACAATCGCGCCGCCCATGACCTCATCCGACGAAATCTTCAGCCTGCGGCGGCTGGCGCTGCCCGCGTTCGGCCCTTCCCTGATGTTCGGCCTGTGCGAGGGCACCATCCTGCCGGTGCTCGCGCTCAGCGCGCGAGCGCTCGGCGCGAGCCTGGCCGAGGCCGGGTTCATCGTCGCGCTGGTGGGTCTGGGCTCGTTCCTGGCCAACATCCCTGCCGCCTGGCTGGCCAGCCGCTTTGGCGAGCGCCGGGCGATGATCGGCGCCTCCGTGTGTTCGCTGCTGGCGCTGGTCGTCTGTCTGGTGGCGCCCGCGGTGTGGCTGTTTGGCCTGGGGGTGCTGATGGTGGGGCTGTCGCGCGCCGTGTTTCTGCTGGCGCGCCAGAGCTTCCTGGTCGAGGCGGCGCCCCCGGGCGTGCGCGCGCGGGCGATGGCGATGCTGGGCGGCGTGCACCGCATCGGCATGTTCATCGGGCCTTTTCTCGGGGCGGCGGCCATCCATGGCCTGGGGCTTTCGGGCGCCTATTGGGCGGCGCTGGTGGTGACGCTGGCGATGGGCGCGCTGTCGGCGCTGGTGCCGGATCTGGAGCCTGTTGGCGCGCCCGCCGATGCGCCATCGCCGGCCGCGCCCACCACGCTGCAGCTGCTGCGCGATCACCGCCCTGTGCTGCTGACCCTGGGCGTGGCGAGCGCGCTGGTGTCCGCCATCCGCGCCTGCCGCCAGGTGGTGATACCGCTGTGGGCCAGCCACATCGGGCTGGATGCCGCCGCCACCTCGCTGATTTACGGCCTGATGGGCGCGGTGGACATGCTGCTGTTCTACCCCGCGGGGCGCGTGATGGACCAGCGCGGGCGCCGTGCGGTGACCATCCCCAGCCTGCTCATCATGGGCACCAGCCTGCTGGTGATGCCGCTCACCGGCGGCTTTGCCAGCCTGCTGGCCGCGAGCATGCTGCTGGGCGTGGGCAATGGCATAGGCGCGGGCATCGTGCTCACCATCGGCGCGGATGCCTCGCCGGTGCAGGGGCGCACGCAGTTCCTTGGCCTGTGGCGCGTGATCACCGACATCGGCGGCGGCGGCGGGCCGCTGCTGCTGTCGGGGCTGACGGCGCTCATCACGCTGGCGGGCGGCATCGTGGTGACGGGCGGGCTGGGGTTTGTGTCCGCCTGGATGTTCTGGCGCTGGCTGCCGCGCAAGCAGGCCGCGGCGCGCAGCCGGTCCGCCACGCCCTGAGCGGCGCCATCCGCGAATGGAGCACGGCGCGGCCCGCCAGGCTCACTGCGGCGCAAGAATGATTTCGGTGAGCTTCCAGCCGAGCCCGCGCCGGCCCAGCACGAATTGCGTGTCGCCGCCGCGCCCGTGGGCGGTCACGACGAAGCGGTTCCACGAGCGGTAGCCCATGTCGGCTTGGGCGAGCGGCTGGCGTGCGTCCCTGCCGGCTTCGTTCTCCGGGCCGGCGGGCGTGGGAGGCTGCGGCTTCTTCGGGCTGCCGCCGGCCATGAGCTCGGCGACCCCGGCGGGGGTGACGTAGGCGTCCACCAGCCTGTCCACCACCGCACCCGCCAGCGGCGCCACCAGAGCAGCCAGCGGGTTCAGCTCGTTGCCGCCGCCCTCGGCCATGGTGTGCAGCAGCCGTGCATTCATCTGGTCTTTCAGGCTCTGGCGCACACTGGCGAAATCCACGTAGCCTGCCAGGGCCTGGGCATCGCGTGCCTGGGCGGCGTCACGGATGCGGACCACCGTGAGCCACGGCGCCGCGATGATCCAGGCCAGCAGCAAGGCGGCAAGTGCCAGGGCGACAGCGGATTTGCGGTTCATCGCATGCAGCATACCGCGTCCGCATGCCTGCCTGGTTGCGCGGTTCAGCGCTGTGGCTGGTGTGCCGTGATCGCCTTGCGCGCGGCCGCATCCAGCGCAAAACCGGCGCCATGCCGCGTGGCGAGTTCATCCGCGCGCCGGAGGAACGCCTCCACGCCCGTGCCATGGATGAACTGCATCGCCCCGCCCGTCCAGGCCGGGAAGCCGATGCCGAAGATCGAGCCGATGTTGGCGTCGTGCGCGCTGGTGAGCACGCCTTCGGCGAGGCAGCGCGCGGTCTCTATCGCCTGGCGGTAGAGGATGCGGTCCTGGATGTCCTGCACGTTCCAGGCGGCGCCGGGTTTCTCGAACAGGCTTGTGAGCCGCGGCCAGAGTTCTTTCCTGCCGCCCTGCGGGTAGTCGTAGAAGCCGCCGCCGCCCGCGCGCCCCGGGCGCCCCAGTTCCTTGACCATGCGCTCCACCAGCAGTTCGCCGGGCGTGGCGCCGTAGGTCTTGCCTTCGGTGGCCAAGTCGGCGCGGGTCTGGTCCATGACGTGCACGCCCAGGGACAGTGAGGTTTCATCGAGCACCGCCAGCGGCCCGACGGGCATGCCGGCCTGCATCGCGGCGTTTTCGATGACGGCGGCGGGGATGCCCTCGGCCAGCATCGCCGCGCCTTCCATCACGAAGGTGGCGAAGGTGCGGCTGGTGTAGAAGCCGCGTGAATCGTTGACGACGATGGGCACCTTGCCCAGCGCCTGCACGTAGTCGAACGCGCGCGCCACGGTGGCGTCGCTGGTTTGCTTGCCGCGGATGATTTCCACCAGCCGCATCTTGTCCACCGGGCTGAAGAAGTGGATGCCGATGAATTTTTCCGGCGCCTTGCTGGCGCTGGCCAGGCCGCTGATCGGCAGCGTGGAGGTGTTGCTGGCGAAGAAACCGCCCGCCGCCAGGTGCGGCTCGGCCTCCTGCGTGACCTGGGCCTTGAGGGCGCGGTTTTCGAACACGGCCTCGATGATGAGATCGCAGCCGTTCAGATCGGCCGCGTTGGCGGTGGATGTGATGCGCGCGAGCAGCGCCTCGGCCGCCTCGGCCTTCATGCGCCCTTTTCCCACACGCTGGGCAGCCAGCCTGGCGCTGTAGGCCTTGCCCGCTTCGGCCTTCTCCAGGCTCACATCCTTGAGGATGGTGGCGATGCCGCGGCTGGCCTGCGCCCAGGCGATGCCCGCGCCCATCATGCCGGCGCCCAGGATGCCGACCTTGGCGGGCTTGAAGCGCTCCTTGACGGGCGGGCGCGATTTGCCGCTCTTGATCGCGTTGAGGTCGAAGAAGAAGGCGCTGACCATGTTGCGCGCCACCTGCCCGGTCATGACCTTGGCCAGATACCGGCTTTCGATGCGCAGCGCGGTGTCGTAATCGACGATCGCCCCTTCGACCATGCAGCTCAATGCCGCCTCGGGTGCAGGGTAGCGCCCGCGCGTGGTCTTGCGCAGCATCGCGGGCGCCACGGCCAGGCCGGCGGCGATCTTGGGGTTGCTCGGCGTGCCGCCCGGAATCTTGTAGCCCTTCTCGTCCCAGGGCTGGTGCGCCTCGGGGTGGGCGGCAATCCAGGCCAGCGCCGCGGGCAGCAGATCGTCCTTGCCCACCACCAGCGCATGCACCAGCCCCAGCTCTCTGGCCTTTTGCGGGTGGAAGAGCCTGCCTTCCAGCACATAGGGCTGCGCGCCCATCAGGCCCAGCAGCCGCACCATCTTGGTGATGCCGCTGGCGCCGGGGATCAGCCCGAGCGTGACCTCGGGCAGGCCGAGCTGGACCTTTGCGTCATCGACGGCGATGCGGTGGTGCGCTATCAAAGCCACTTCCCAGCCGCCGCCCAGCGCCGAGCCGTTGAGGCAGGCGACGACGGGAATGCCCAGCGTCTCCAGCGTGCGCGCCTGCTTCTTCAGGCGCTCGATTTGCGCGAACGCCTGTGGTGCGTCGGCTTCGGTCAGGCGCAGCACGGCCCTGAGATCGGCACCGGCGAAGAAACTGGTCTTTGCGGAGGCGAGGACTATGCCCTTGAGCGCGCCGCCCAGCTTTTCGCGGTCGGCCAGTACCTGCGCGGTGACCTCGGCAAAGTCGTCCTGCCATTGCTGGCACATGGTGTTGACGGGCGAATCCGGCTCATCAAAGGTGATGAGGGCGACCTGGCCTTCGCCCTGCGCGGCGATGCGTTCGTAGCGGATGGTTTTCATGGGGTGTCTCCTCGGTGCTCAGACGCGCTCGACGATGGTGGCAATGCCCATGCCCCCGCCCACGCACAGCGTGACCAGGCCGGTGCGCAGATTGCGCCGCTCCAGCTCATCGATCAGCGTGCCCAGCAGCATCGCGCCGGTGGCGCCCAGCGGGTGGCCCATCGCGATAGCGCCGCCGTTCACGTTGACCTTCTCGTGCGGCACCCCCATCTCGCGCATGAAGCGCATGGGCACTGCGGCAAAGGCCTCGTTCACCTCGAACAGGTCGATCTGATCGATGGTCATGCCCGCACGCGCCAGTGCCTTGCGCGTGGCGGGCATGGGGCCGGTGAGCATGATGGTGGGGTCTGCGCCGCTCACCGCGGTGGCGACGATGCGCGCGCGCGGCGTGAGGCCGTGGGTTTTTGCGGCGGTTTCGCTGCCGATCAGCACCACGGTCGCGCCATCGACGATGCCCGAGGCATTGCCCGCGTGGTGCACATGGTGGATGCGCTGCACCTGCGGGTAGCGCTGCAGCGCCACCTGGTCAAACCCCATGTCGCCGAGCTGCGCGAACGAGGGCTTGAGCGCCGCCAGCCCTTCGAGCGTGGTCTGCGGCTTGATGAATTCGTCCTCGGCCAGGATCACCTGCCCGAGCAGGTCGCGCACCGGCACCACCGAGCGCTGGAACCAGCCCTGCGCCCGTGCGTGCGCGGCGCGCTTCTGCGATTCGACGGCGAAGGCATCCACGTCGGTGCGGCTGAAGCCATCGAGCGTGGCAATCAAATCCGCGCCTATGCCCTGGGGCACGAAGAGCGTTTCCAGATTGGTCGCCGGATCCTGCGCCCAGGCGCCGCCGTCGCTGCCCAGCGGCACGCGGCTCATGCTCTCCACGCCACCGGCGACGACCAGGTCCTCCCAGCCGCTGGCCACCTTCTGCGCCGCCAGGTTCACCGCCTCCAGGCCCGAGGCGCAGAAGCGGTCGATCTGCAGGCCGGCGCAGGTCCAGTTCCAGCCCGCCTTGAGTGCGGCGATCTTGGGCAGCACCGAGCCCTGCTCGCCCACCGGCGAGACGATACCCATCACCACGTCATCGACGGCCGCCGTGTCAAAGCCCTGGCGCGCCTGCAATTCGTGCAGCAGACCGACGGCCAGGTCTATGGGTTTGACCTCGTGCAGGCTTCCATCCTTCTTGCCCTTGCCGCGCGGGGTGCGCAGGGCCTCGAACACATAGGCGGTGGTCATGCTGGGGTCTCCTAAAATCTTAATAAAAACTGGCTTTAACGCTTGCTCATCATGCGCTATCAGCTATGCATTTATCTCCTTCCCCCTTTGGGGGAAGGCAGGGATGGGGGCGAGCTGGCAAAGGCGCGGCGGCAGGCTGGG